>Ga0189291_100013_pt1 | contig 466876 bp, 467 predicted proteins | sample UW1redminimetaG_FD_130331 | JGI IMG/M metagenome (GOLD analysis project Ga0189291, IMG submission 130331) | Marine microbial communities from the Costa Rica Dome - UW179B-red mini metaG | ecosystem: Environmental > Aquatic > Marine > Oceanic > Photic zone | place: Costa Rica: the Eastern...
ACACCATCAAACAACGGCGCTTGCAATACCGCAAAGTCGCCGCATAATATCAACAACAAAGATGGACCAAATCATCTCGTAGATCAGACAACCATCTGTCTCAAATACCCTGAACACGGACAGGATGGTCAGTTGGCGTGCATTTCTATTGGTTATGCAAACGGCTATCGGCGCAACGGACATGAACGCGGTGCCGTTGCCATCAACAACAATATTTGCCCGATTGTGGGCAAAGTATCGATGAATACAATCGTGGCTGATGTAACGGATATTCACGATGTGAACGTTGGCGACGAAGTTGTAATCTTTGGCGGTGAGCACGCCAGTATGATCGGGTCAGAACTGGTTGAACAGCAATTTGAAACAATTATGGCCGACCTATATGCGGACTGGGGCTTACGCAATCCGCGTATCTATCGGTAAAATTCAAAAGTCCTGAGTGCAAAGAATTTGGGTGCAGTCAATTCACCGCCAATTGCTGATCTGGCCGACTTGCACTGTATATTTTCACCATTCGTATTTCAGGCTGCGCCTGCGCATCAACGTGCACACCCATGGACCCGTCGCACCGCCACTTGACAAGCTTGCGCAACAATGTTCTTTTGTCTGACAAACAAATAAACGCACAAAGATCATTTATGCCGCCCAAGTCAAAAGAGAATCAAACACTGCCTTCTGCGTCGCAATTTTTGCGGCCCATTAAGCGGCGCACACGCGACGTTGAAGTGCTAGAAGCGCTTGCGGTGATGATTGAGCAGGCTGGACTGAAGGCGGGCGACAAGCTGCCAATTGAAACCGATTTGGCGGCAAGCCTGAACGTGGGGCGCTCGACAGTACGAGAAGCCCTAAAGGTCTGGGAAAATCTTGGCATAGTGGAACGTCGCACCAGTGCTGGAACCATTTTAGCAATGGACATCATTCCAAACTCAGTGCATGTGCCAGTTGTTTTGCAGTTCGAGGCCGAAGGGCTTTTGCGTACTCAGCAGGTACGGCGCGCACTTGAAAAAGAAGTGGTGCAATTAGCGGCATTAAATGCGACCGAGGAAGATCGCAAGCGCATTCAAGAAACACTCGACACCTTGTTTGAAGTGGTCGCAAAAGGAATTCCTTGGCGCCAAGCCGATGCAAATTTTCACAGCGCCATCTATGCGGCTTCTGGCAATCCACTATTTGCGCAGTTGATAGAGCAAGTGCACGGCGCTTTTCACCAGCACTATATCGCGCCATTTATGGACGACAGCTACGGCCTACCCTCCATTCCTTTGCATAAAGATTTGGCAATGGGCGTAATTGCAGGCGATGCGGCCGCGGCAATTCGAGCCGTCGAGGCAATACTTGATAGCACAGAGAGCCAAACAAAGGAATTATTGGGCTAGCGCTTCAGCTGGCACATTTTTTTGATGCTTAGTACAACGATGTACTAAAGAGTTTCCGGCAATACCGGATTTGGAGGCGCCGCAATTAAGTGGCGCGAATTAGAGGGAGGAAAGAGTGAAAAACTTATTCCGTACAGTGGCCACCAGCGCAATTCTTGCTGCAACATTGTCAGCAGGCGCTGCATTGGCCGAAACAAAACTCAAGCTTGTTGAGGTTATCACAAGCCCAGCGCGTACAGAAACTTTGACCGCGCTTGTCGCAGAATATGAAGCAAATAATCCTGACGTTGATGTTGAAATCGTCTCGCTGCCTTGGGGCGAGGCTTTTGAAAAGCTCTCCACGATGGTTGCAGGCGGCGAAATTCCTGACGTTGTTGAAATGCCTGATAGCTGGCTTGCTCTATATGCAGGCAATGATTTGCTTCTTGATCTTGAAGACAGCATTGCAAGCTGGGAGCATGGTGGCACTTTGGCACAAAAGACCTTGGATATGGGTCGTTTGGCTGGGGGTAAAGCATACACATTGCCCTACGGTTTCTACCTGCGCGCAATGTTCTACAACAAAAAACTGCTTGCTGAAGCTGGCGTCGCCAACCCACCGCACACAATGGCGGAATTCATGGACGCATCGGCTAAAGTATCCGCATTGCCTGGTAAATCAGGCTACTGCCTTCGTGGCGGTGGCGGCGGTCTAAATGGCTGGATTATGTATGCTGCGACAATGAACGGTTCAAACGAATTCTTCACTGAAGATGGCAAGAGCCGTTTGAATGAGCCAGGCTCTATTGAGGGCATTCAGTTCCTTATGGATATGTACCAAAAAGGCTATGCACCAAAAGACAGCGTAAACTGGGGCTTCAACGAGATTGTAGCTGGTTTCTATTCTGGCACTTGTGCATTCCTTGACCAAGATCCAGATGCTTTGATTTCAGTGGCTGAGCGCATGGATGCAGCCGACTTCGCTGTTACACCTATGCCAGTTGGTCCGTCAGGAAAAGCTTTCCCAACAATCGGTTTTGCTGGTTGGTCAGTGTTCAAATCTACTGAGCATCAAGCAGAAGCCATCGGTCTTGTGCAGCACCTATCTACACCAGCATCAAACCTGACTTGGACAAAACGCGTTGGCGTTATTCCAATTCACAAAGGCGCTGAACAAGACAGCCACTTTGCTACTGAACAGTACAAAGGCTGGTTCGACACACTTAATGGTGACGAGTACACGCCAACCATTATGCCAATCTATCTGAAAAACTTTGGTGTGTTTAAAGAGCTTGCAATTTCTTCAAGCCAAGAAGCGTTGCTTGGTTCTCGTACAGCGGAAGACTTAGCCAACGAGTGGGCAGACTTCTTGACCAAAGAATATCAAGACTGGAAAAACACTCAATGACATTAGCGCTCTCCCCTTCTCCCGGCAAAAGCCGGGAGAAGTCCCTCAAAAAACTGAAATGGCTTCTAGAGCCATATCTATATTTGTCTCCAGCAATCATTTTGATCACGTTGGTCATGTTGGTGCCCCTTGTTGTGGGGATTTCCTACGCTTTTCAGTCCATCTCCCTCCTCAACCCGTTTCAAACTGGTTGGGTTGGATTGGCGAATTTCGAGAAGCTGTTTTCGGATCGCCTTTTCTGGAAAGCATTGACCAACACGGCTTGGTGGACAATTGGCTCTCTAGTCTTTCAGTTTTTTTTGGGATTGGGTTTAGCGCTACTGTTAAACAAACCATTTGCGGGGCGCGGACTTGTTCAAGGTCTGGTTTTCTTGCCTTGGGCCGTGCCCGCATTTTTGTCCGGCCTCAACTGGGCTTGGCTTTTCAACCCAATTATTGGCCCAATTCCCCATTGGCTGGCTGCAATTGGCCTGATGGACGAACCGACAAACATCATGGCAGACCCTAATGTTGCTATGTGGGGTCCAATCATCGCCAATGTATGGTTCGGCATTCCGTTTTTCGCGATTACCCTGTTGGCGGCACTACAATCTATCCCAAAGGATTTGTATGAGGCAGCAGCCATTGATGGCGCTAGCGCGTGGCAATCCTTTGCAAAAATAACCATACCCTTTCTAGCTCCCACCATCGCGATCACTGTGATGTTGCGGACGATTTGGATCGCTAACTTTGCAGATCTTATTTACATCATGACCGGTGGTGGCCCTGCAAATTCAACGCACATCATCTCTTCATACATCTTCACCACAGCGTTCAGACGTCTGGATTTTGGCTATGCCTCTGCAATTGCCATCGCGCTGCTCGTCTTGTTGCTCGCCTATGCGCTCCTGATCATGCAAATGCGCAAGCACCTTGTGAAGGGAATATAGATCATGCCATCCAAGGTAAACTTCACTATTGCTGGTGCACTGCGTTACTTCGCAATTGCACTCTACGTCCTTTTTGCGCTGTTCCCGATCTATTGGCTTGTCAAAATTGCGGTTACGCCAGACAGGCTCATTTATACCGAAGGGACCAACATTTGGCCCTCTGCATTTACGCTTGATAATTTTCGCTCGGTTCTGTTTTTGACCGACTTTCTTGTCTATTTCAAAAACTCGCTGATCGTGAGTTTTGGCACTGCGTTTTTCACCACCATCATTGCCACAGCAGCTGGCTACGCGTTCTCGCGTTTCCATTTCAGAGGCAAAGTTGTGGTCATCTCAGTGATGTTGATTACACAAATGTTCCCGCTTTTGATGATCATTGCGCCGATTTACAAAATCATGGCGGGTCTTCATTTGTTGGACTCTTTGGTCGGGCTGATCATCGTCTATACCGCTTTCAATGTCCCTTTTGCGACTTTCCTAATGCAGAGCTTTTTTGACGGTATCCCAAAGGATTTGGAAGAAGCTGCAATGATCGACGGCTGCACCCGTTTTCAGGCATTGCGCCGGGTTATATTCCCACTCACGTTGCCCGGGTTGGCAGCGACACTTGGGTTTATTTTTACCGCCGCGTGGAGCGAATTGTTGTTCGCCCTCATGCTGATCAACTCGAATGAAAATATGACCTTCCCTGTGGGGCTCAAAACCTTCGTGTCCAAATTTGCGGTGGACTGGGGACAAATGATGGCCGCAGGCACCTTGGCGCTTATACCAAGCTGTTTGTTCTTCATCTTGATCCAACGTTTCCTTGTGCAAGGTTTGACCGCAGGTGCGGTGAAAGGCTGATTATGACCGAAATTCAACTCAATGCCGTCAACAAGCAATTCGGCAATGTCCAAGTACTCAAAGACATCAATCTAAATTTCAAAGACGGCGAATTTGTTGTTCTTGTCGGCCCTTCGGGCTGTGGCAAATCAACCTTGCTGCGCATGATTGCCGGTCTAGAAACCATTACATCTGGCGACCTGATTTTTGGCGAAGACCGCGTCAACGATCTAGAGCCCCGCGAACGAGACATTGCGATGGTTTTCCAATCCTACGCGCTTTACCCGCACATGAGTGTTGAGCGTAACCTTGGTTTTAGCCTTGAAATTCGCAAACGCGGTGCGGCCGAAAAACAAGAGAAAACTGCAAAAGCCTCAGGCATTTTGGGGTTAAACCAATTGCTAGATCGCCTCCCCAAAGCTCTATCTGGTGGGCAACGCCAGCGGGTAGCAATGGGGCGCGCAATTGTACGCGACCCCAAAATCTTCTTGTTCGACGAACCCTTGTCAAACCTTGATGCATCTTTGCGCATTGAGATGCGCATTGAGATCGCAAAACTTCACCACAAGCTCAAAACCACGATGGTTTATGTAACCCATGATCAGGTTGAGGCGATGACCTTGGCTGATCGCATTGTGGTGATGAATGCGGGCAGAGTTGAACAAGTCGGCACCCCGCTTGACCTTTATAGCAAACCAAACAACCTGTTTGTTGCTGGCTTTTTGGGTTCACCAAAGATGAACTTTGTTGACCACACCAACAAGGCCCTCCATCTGCCCAAGACTTCCCTTCACCAAGACGCAAAAACCTATGGCATTCGTCCAGAGCATGTAAGCGTGGCTGCGGCCGACAAAAAGGCCAACCTAATCGGCGTAGTTGAAGTTGTTGAGCGATTGGGGTCAGACACTATGTTTTACCTAAATTACGGCAGTGAAAACCCGTTTGTCGTCCGCGTTCCAGGAATTGATCAAACCCAGGTCGGAGAGAAAATTGGTGTCCTGTTTCAGCAGGAAAATCTTCACCGATTTGATCAATCTGGCAGCGCCATCATTGCTTGATTTTCACATACCTCAATCACTTTTTCCCGGACCTGCGCATCATTATGTACGACAAGAAACAAGCCACAAAACTCAAGCATCATTTGGAGCTGCTGAAGAAAATCGCATGGCAACAAAGCGCCTGCGAAGTTGTACTGCATGAACAAAATGCGCATGCCTTGGCTGATGGGATGTTAAAGCAAGACTGGCGAACCTGGCCAACTATCGGCAAGGATTTTGCTTGGGGTACCCCATCTGGCCACCATTGGTTTGCCGGAGAGTTAGTTGTACCGAAAACTGGGGCTAGCATTACCCCCTATTTGAAACTCATCGCGAAAAACGAAATCCTTCTGGGCCGGACAGATCCACAATGTCAGGTTTGGCTAGACGGGAAACTGTGCCAAGCATTTGATGGCTATCATCGTGAACTGTTTCTGCCATCCACCATGCAAGCGGGCGATAACGCTATCATTCATATCAATGCCTATACGGCTGAAATAGAACGTCAGCTGGGCATTGGGTTGGTATGGTTTGAACAACATGACGACGCTGCCAGCCTTTACTATGACCTGTCGATTTCTTTTGAAGCGGCTGTTCGGTTGAATGAAAATGATGCCCGTCGCCACAACATGTTTAACCTTATCGACAAGTCGTTAAACACGCTCGATATGCGCGCGCGTGATGATGCATTTTCCGCCTCGGTGAAACTAGCGCTGGAGATTGCGCAGGGTATCTTTGAGGGAGATCAAAAAGGCAGCGCGTCAACGCTTTCATTGGTTGGGCATACCCACATTGACGTGGCTTGGCTTTGGCCGATTTCGCAGACACGCGAAAAGATGGTCCGCTCTATGTCCACAGCATGCAAGCTGATGGATGAGTATCCAGAATTCATCTTCATGTACAATCAGTGCATCCTGTTTGAATGGCTAAAGGAAGATGCGCCAGAATTGTTTGAGCGGATCAAAGTTCACGTAAAATCTGGTCAGTTTGAAATTGAAGGTGCCATGTGGTTGGAGCCGGACGTCAACTTGATATCTGGCGAATCTTTGGTGCGTCAGATCACGCGCGGCATGGCTTTCCAACAAAAAGAATTTGGGATTACACCGCGCGTATTGTGGCTGCCTGATACGTTTGGTTACACGGCTGCTATCCCTCAGCTGATGGCACAAAGTGGATTGGACATATTTGTTACTTCAAAGTGTTCTTGGAATGACGCCAACCGCATGCCTTACGACACGTTCGAGTGGCAAGGCATCGACGGCACAAGCGTTACGGCCTTCCTTATCACCGCCCAAACCGATGATAAGGGTGAACGCGGAGATCATCGCACTGACTATGGGCCTCATCTTGATGTGAGTTCGGCTGTTGGGGCATGGAATCGTTATGAACCCAAGGCCCTAAATCAAAATGTGTTGGTGCCCTATGGACACGGCGATGGCGGCGGTGGCCCATGCAGGGTCATGCTTGAAAACGCAAAGCGCATGCAAAAAGGCGTGCCCGGATTGCCCCAGGTCAAACTTGAAGGGATTACCCCCTATTTTGATCGGTTGCGCGAGACCATTTCTCAAAGCGAAAAAAAATTTCCCCGTTGGGTTGGTGAGCTCTATTTCGAATATCATCGTGGCACCCTCACATCGCTAGCAAAGAACAAGCGCCACAACGCCAATGGCGAACACATGTTGCGCGAACTCGAACTCCTTGCTGTTTTGGCCAAACTTGATGGCCACGATGTTGCGCAAGCGAGCATGGAAATCGACGCGTTGTGGAAGATCTTACAGCTCAACCAATTCCACGATATATTGCCTGGCACCTCGATACCGCAGGTCTATGCGGACAGCGACAGCGACTATGCTGACATGTTTGCCCGTGGCAAATCTCTTTATGAGAAACTTGCGCCCATGGCACTTGGCAAAAACCTTTTGCTCAACGGCATCGGCACGAAGCGCAAAAATAGTCTCGTACAGTTTGAACCCAACAACGATGTTGTTGCAGTTTCAATCGGTGAAGAAGCTCTAATCCTCCAAAAAGCGCATCGTGCCGATGGTTCTTTCTCATTTACCGCGCCAGTGGAACATATGGCCCCCACGGCTCAATTGGATGTGGTTGCTTGCGAAAAGGCTGCCGATGAAATCGTTGAATTGAGCATTGATGAACATCATCTGGAAAATGCCCATTTGCGGATATTGATCAATCAAAACGGCGAAGTGACTTCTATTTTCGACAAGCTTACCCGACGGGAGGTTTTGAACGCGGGGACAGTTGGAAATCAACTGCGCGTATATGAAGACAAGCCCTTAAACTGGGACGCATGGGACATTGACTGGTATTATGAGGAAAAGTCTTGGCCCTTGGGTCAACCCGCAATTGTTGAGGTTATCGAAACTGGTCCGCATAGAGCCGCGCTGCGCATAGAGCGCAAGTACAACAATTCCAAAATCACCCAAATCGTTTCGTTGGCGGCCAATGCCAGACAGGTTGAGTTCGATTTTTATGCTGATTGGCAGGAAAGCCAGTCGCTATTAAAAGCCGAGTTCGATTTCGATGTCACAACCGACCACATTAAGTCGCAAATTCAGTTTGGACATGTTAGCCGCCCCACCCATCGCAATACCAGTTGGGATGAAGCACGATTTGAAGCCAGTATGCATCGCTGGGTTGCCTTTGAGGAAGCCGAGTTTTCCATCGGCGTGCTGAACGATTGCAAATATGGCTATGGCGCCCGCGACACACAAATGGGCGTTACGCTAATTAAATCCGGCATTTATCCGCACCCTTCGGCAGATCGAGAAGAACACCTGTGTCGCTACGCAATCACAATTAATGATGGGCCAAACCTTGTTGAGAAAATCAACAGGCAGGCAATGGATTTCGCCACACCACTTGTCTTTAAAGGTGATCTAAAATCTTCATCCGCAAGGGCAAAACAAGCATTGATCTCTTGGGATGCTGAAAATGTGGTTTTGCATGCCGCCAAACTGGCGGATCACAGCGAAGATGTAGTATTTCGTCTGTGTGAAGAAGCGGGCAAACGCACACGCGTGAACATTCAGATGGATAAACGATTTGGCAATGTACGCATCATCAATCTACTGGAGCAAGACATTGCATCATGTGTACCAAATCAGATGGATTCGATTGAAATTGAACTAAAGCCGTTCCAAATCATAACGCTGGCCGCTGCCTTGAAGTAAGCCTACCAATCAAAGGTGGGTGGACCGACGATTTGCAATTCACGCGGATCATGTCCCTGGATGTTGCGCAACAAAAGTTTCGCCAAATGTTCACCCGCCACAATCAAATCTTCTTCGACCCACTCAATATGTGGGTGGATATATTCCAACAATGAAGATGTTTTTCGCGAGATGATTTTCACATCCCGACCTATCTCACCCCCAACAGATTGCACCCCGTCGATGACCGCCAGGGCCGCCATTTCACCGGAACAAATCACCCCTTGCGGCATGGTCCCGTTTTCCATTGCAAATACCGTCTCTTTGCGAAGCCAACGCAAATAGTCAGAGTTTTTTGGGGTTTCAGTTCGGAAGTTGATGGCCTCGCATTTGGATTCTAGGACCACATCGTTTAGTCCGGACTGCAAATGCTGGTAGTAGGTTAGGTAACTTTCAGGTGCCAGTAACCCGATTGAGCTGCACCCAAGTTCAACCAATCGCTTGCCAGCGCAATAGGAGAACTTCTTATTGTCAAAATCATAATAGGGATGCGGCGCATCAAGTGTAGTTCGGCCATGGGTGACCACTGGAAAATTATGTTCCAGCGCAAAAGACACACGCGGATCATTCGGCGCTGTTTGGGCCAAAACCAACCCGTCTGCGGCACGATTGTTTACGATTTTTTTGATTTCATCCAATTCATCGTTCTTTGGCAAAATGGGATGAAAAACCAGTTCATACGGTGTTGGTTCCAGAACACGCACTATGCCCAAAATCAACCGGCGCGAGAAATCAGAAATCTCATCCTCTAGCTGCATCAAAAGGACGATCTTGTTCGTTCGTCCTGTGCGCAGCGATACACCAGCGCGATCAGGTTGATAGCCGATCTCTTCTGCTATGCTGCGTATGTGCTTTTTGGTTTTCTCAGAAATATTTGGCGCATCGTGCAGTGCCTTTGAAATTGTGGTCACTGCAAAGCCCGTGCGCTCAGCAATCATTTTGAGTGTAGGTTGTTTGGTCAAGCGAAAGATAAGTCCTTACAAAGTCCCAAGATTATGGGCTGACTTCTATTTGCACTAACACTAAGCAACCAAATCGCAGCTTTGCAAGTGTCTTGGCTTGATATTGCTCATGCAGTGTTTTTCGAACTCGAGTTGTAACTTGCATTGAAGCTTTTACACTTTATGCGTTGACCAAGATAATCTGCGCGTCTGCGGATGACCAGCGCTGTGCAAGCAACGGTTTGTATTCCTTGGAGTTATACCACGCCATGGCATCTTCTTTCGATGGAAAGCTCAAAATTACAACACGATCAAAATCTGTTTCGCCCTCAAGTGCCTCAAAGTCCGAAGTGCGTGCCAAATATGTGCCGCCATATTGTTCAACTGTCGCGGGCGCACCTTTCATGTATTCAGCCATTTCGCCTGGGTCAGTGATGGTAACACGTGAGACGATATAGACGGTCATTGGGTTTCTCCTACTTTACCATGGGTAAGTTGAGATTGTGCTTCTTTGCGCAAGCAATAGCTTTTTCATATCCGGCATCTGCGTGGCGCATGACACCTGTCGCTGGATCGTTCCAAAGTGTCCGCTTTAAGATTTCCGCAGCTTCAGCAGAACCGTCCGCCAAAATTGCAATTCCTGAATGCTGGGAATAGCCCATACCCATGCCGCCGCCGTGATGGAAGGAGACCCAGGTCGCCCCATTGGCCGAGTTTAAGAGCGCATTCAAAATGGGCCAATCTGAAATGGCATCAGACCCGTCTTTCATACCCTCGGTCTCTCGATTGGGGCTGGCCACCGATCCCGAATCCATATGATCGCGCCCGATAACAACAGGCGCACTTAGTTCGCCTGTCCGCACCATTTCGTTGAAGGCGAGACCAATCCGGTCACGGTCCCCCAGACCCACCCAACAAATGCGGGCGGGAAGGCCCTGAAATTTGATGTGCGTGCGCGCTTTATCCAACCATCTGTGCAAGGACTTATCGTTGGGCAATAACTCACGCACTTTTTGATCGGTTTTATAAATGTCTTCGGGGTCGCCAGACAGAGCCACCCAGCGAAACGGCCCCTTGCCTTCGCAAAAAAGTGGCCGCACAAATGCCTCGACAAAACCAGGGAACGCGAAGGCCTTTTCGATATCAGCGTCTTGCGCCATCGCCCGTAAATTATTGCCATATTCGAAAGTGATAGAGCCTTTTAGCTGAAACGCCGTCATCAATTCAACATGCTCACCCATGCTGTTTTTGGCAGCTTGAGCCACCGTGTCGGGCGCTGACTTCTGTTTGCTCTCCCATTCTTCAACCGTCCACCCCACTGGCAGGTAGCCATTAATTGGATCATGTGCCGACGTTTGATCGGTCAGAATATCCGGAACAAGATTTTGAGCGCTCATGTCCTTCAAAATATCAACAATGTTTCCTGGTATGCCCACGGACAGCGGACTGCCTTGTGCATTTGCATCAGCAATCAGATCTAGTGCCTCATTAAGAGTTTCCGCTTTGGTATCAAGATAACCAGTGCGCAAACGGAAGTCGATTTTTGATGGCTGGCATTCAACAACGATGGCATTGAAACCGGCCATTGTTGCAGCAAGCGGTTGCGCGCCGCCCATGCCGCCAAGTCCAGCGGTCACGATGAGCCGGCCAGCAGGTTTGTTATCAAAATATCTGCGCCCAACCTCTGAAAAGGTCTCAAACGTTCCTTGAACGATGCCTTGGGACCCAATGTAAATCCAAGACCCGGCGGTCATTTGCCCATACATGGTCAACCCCATGCGGTCCAATTCATTGAACTTTTCCCACGTCGCCCAGTTCGGCACCAAATTGCCATTGGCAATCAGCACACGCGGGGCCATGCGATGGGTCTTAAAAATACCCACGGGCTTGCCGGATTGAACCAGCAGTGTTTCATCATCTTCAAGCTGCTTAAGCGAATGCTCGATGGCATCAAATGCCGCCCAGTTTCGCGCAGCGCGCCCAATACCTCCATAAACCACCAAATCATTTGGCCGCTCGGCCACATCAGGATCTAGATTATTCATCAGTAGGCGAAGCGGCGCTTCCGTTTGCCAGCTCTTCGCATTGAGTTTTGATCCAACCGGCGAGCGAATTGTGCGCTTGTTGCTTTGATTTTGGTCCACGCATTTGCTCCTAAATGATTTTTTTGTGTCGCAGCATTTCAATGTCTGCCGCACTCTTGCCAACGAGCGTTTTCAGTACCTGTTCGCTGTGTTGACCTAATGTTGGTACAACTGGGTTATCTTGCCCTGCGCTGGCCGAAAACCGAACAGGCTGAGTGACCAACGGCACGGCGCCAAATGTTTCATGCTTGCCGTCCACAACGCTTTTGCGATGGGCGACATGATCACTTTTTGCGAGTTGCCCTAAAGTCCAAACTGGTGCGGCAGGGATGCGGGCCCCGATGAGTGTTTCAACCAACTCATCTTGGTTGTGCTGTTTCGTCCAAGTTGCAATCAGCAGGCGCAATTCATCTTCATTTGCATTGCGTGCATCATTGCTTGCAAACTTTTGATCTTGAGCGAGTGCGGGCTGCCCCATGAGTTTGCAAAGAGATTGAAACGCGGATTGCGAAAAGCAAACCATAACCACGTCGCCGTTCCGCGTGGGAAAACTATCCACCGGGTAAGTAACTGGATGCCGATTGCCTACAGGTTTTGGGGTGTCATCAAAGTAGAGTTGTCGAGAAAGCCCCGTTAACTGCATCGAAAAGAGCGAATCTAACATCGCGACGTCAATTTGTTGTCCAACACCTGTTCGCTCTCGATGAAACAGGGCGGACACGATGCCGAACGCTGCAAACATGCCCGTGCTCACATCGGCGATGGATTCACCAACCGCTGTGGCCGGGCCTCCTTTTGGACCGGTCAAACTCATCAAACCGCTCATCGCTTGGATCACCAAATCAAAAGCAGGCCAATCCTTCATTGGCCCATCTTGGCCAAATCCAGAAATGCTGGCGTAAATGATGTCGGGTTTGATGGCTTTTATTGCATCATAATCAAGCCCAAGCCGCTGCATAACGCCTGGTCGAAAGTTCTCCACCAACACATCACATTTGGCAACGAGTTCGCGGACGAGCTGGCGCCCCTCCTCTGACTTCATGTCGATGGTGATGCTTTTCTTGTTTCGGTTGAGCATCATAAAGTAGGTGCTTTGCCCCTCAAGGTAAGGGCCAAAGTGGCGCGCCTCATCGCCGCTTTCGGGCAATTCAACTTTGATTATTTCCGCCCCAAGGTCAGCCAACATGGAGGTGCAAAAAGGACCAGACATTACGCGGCTCAAATCTAAAACGCGGATGCCTCCCAAAATTCCACTATGCATGGGGACCTCCAACCTTAAGAATTACTTTTCCAGTTGAAGAGCGATCTGACAGTGCCTGCAACGCTGCAGGGAGTTGTTCAAGCGAATAGGAGGTGTCTGTATATGGTTGAATATGACCAGATTCATAAATCTGCAAAAGCTGCGACGTTAGTCGGTCAAGCATTTGTGCATCTTCTTGATGGGACCAATAAACGCCCTGCGCAACGGCACGCTTTAAGAGCAGTCGATTTGCTGGCAAGTTTTGAATCGTTCCTGAAGCAAACCCGACAATGAGTAGCTTGCCGTCTCGGGCAATGCATCGAAGTGAATCGGTGCCGATTTGTCCACCGACAGGATCGAATATTAGCGTTGCACCCTTTCCATCTGTCAGCGCTTTAACGCTCTTAAACCATTCGGGATCAGCATAAGAAACTGTGTGATGCGCGCCGTTTTTACGTGCCAAGGCCAACTTTTGATCTGAGCTTGCGGTTGCAATTATGGTTGCGCCATTTGCTTTTGCAATTTGTACAGCAGCAAGGCCAACTCCTCCTGCGGCGGCATGTATAAGGACGGTATCATTACTGGACACCTTTCCAAGTTCGCATAAAGCAACCATAGAGGTCACATAGGCGACAGGAAGCGCCGCGCCATCCGTGAACGAAACTTGAGCGGGGATTTTAAACGCCATATCAGAGCGCACGATCGCGGTTTCAGAAAACCCACCCCAATCGATTTTGCTTGCAACCCTGTCCCCTACTTCAAATTTCGTTCCCGTGCCGACCGCACGCACGATGCCGGCGACTTCCTGTCCTGGCACGAAGGGACGTGCCGGGCGAATTTGGTATTTATCTTCGATCATTAATAGGTCGGAGAAGTTCAACGCCGCGGCGCGCACATCAATCAAGACCTCGCCCGCATTTGGCGCGATAGATTCAAATGCCTCAAAAGAAAGCCCTTCAATGCCTAGTTGCGCATCAGATATCCATTGTTTCATTTAGCCGCCTCTTCCAACTCAAGGTGTGACCCACTTGCCTGATTGGAGATTTGATTGGCAGCTGCACGGACCAATTTTGACCAACGCGTAATTTTTGCTTCTGTTGTCCTTTGTAGGGGCACCGAAAGCGCAACACTGCCTAGCGGCCGCCCATGAACAACAATCGGCGCGGCAACACCGATCACGCCAGGATAGGTTTCTTCTCGCGAGATCGTAAACCCCAACTCTTGATGCTCTTCGATGTGCGCACGCAACTCATCCGGATCGGTGATGGTTGCATTTGTGAAGCTTTCCATTTTTTGCGCGTAGTAGGCTTCACGCTGCGCAGGCGACAAGGCAATCAATATGGCTTTGGGCGAAGCCCCAGCGTGCAATGGAAATTGAGCACCAAGTTTTTCAAATACACTCAGCCCCCCTTGACTGGCGTGGACTTGATCCAAACAGGTCACAAAGCTCTCGCCCTCTTTGAAGGAGGTCAAAATAACTGTTTCCCTTTCTTGAAGGGACAATTCTTCAACAACTGCTGAACTCACCACGCGAAGATCAAAGCTGTTACTTGCGCGCCGTCCCAATTCCACAGCTGCAAGGCCCAACATATATTTCCCGCTTTGCTCATTGAGCATCAAGTACCCACTTTCGTGCAAGTAACGAACAAGGCGACTAAGGGTTGATCTGTTCATGCCACATTGTCGAACCAGTTCAGCCTGCGACCACGCAGGGCTTTCTGCTCTGAACATGTCAAGCACCTGAAAGGTTTTGCGTATCAACCCCACGCCGCCTGTTTCACCTGACTTGACACCACTCATTTATTCGTCTCACTATATGCTCGTTGTGATCACAATATGATCACTTAGTCGCTCATCGGTCAATAGCAAGCGCGGGTTTTCCAACCCGCCATTGTTGGAGGGGACAAATGGGCGCTCACATCAAACACTTTGGGAGGAACCAAGTGAAAAATATTAGCAAAATTCTTTCAGGCGTACTCATCGCAAGCGCTCTTGCTTCACCGTCTTTCGCCGATGATATGAAACGCATCGCCATCTCTACAATTGTAGAGGTACCCGCCTTGATCGAGACCCGCGACGGTGCACTCGCAGCATTGGCGGCACGAGGCTTTGTCGTTGGCGAAAACCTTGAAGTTGATTATCAAAACGCGAACGGCAACATGCCGACGCAACAGCAAATCGCTAAAAAATTCGTTGGTGACAATCCAGATGTAATTATGCCAATTACTACGCCAACATCACAAGCTGTCATTTCGGCTACGGACACAATTCCAATTGTGTTTGCCACCGTAACTGACCCTGTAAAAGCAAAGCTGATCACTCAATATATTCAACCTGGCGGCAACGTGACCGGCGTTTCCGATGCGGCACCGCTTGTTCAACAACTTGACCTCATGGAAACACTTGTGCCTGGTCTGAAAAAGATCGGCTTCATCTATAATCCGGGCCTTGATAATGCACTCGCAACATTGGGTTGGCTGAAAGACTTAGCTGGCCCACGTGGCATTGAAATTGTTGAGTCACCTGCGCCAACAACCAACGAAGTTGGCATTGCGACACGCAAGCTTGTCGGCAAAGTTGACGCAATTTATGTGCCAAACGATACCACCGTTGTTGCTGCATTAGAGGCAATTGTTAAAGTTGGCCAAGATGTTGATTTGCCAATTTTCGCCGGTGAAACAGGTGCAGTTGTCCGTGGTGCCGTTGCATCAGTTGGCCTTGACTATACGGCTGTTGGCGAAATTGCAGGCAATATGGTTGCTGACATTCTTGAGGGTAAGAACCCGGGCGAAATTGACGCGGTCATCGCCTATGAAGTTCTCAGCAAATTCAAAATTGTCATCAACAAAGGATCTGCCGAAAAAATGGGTGTAACGATCCCAGATGGACTTCTAAAGATAGCGACTGAAGTTATCGAATAAACCAGTTGGAGCCGGTGCCTCGCTCCGGCTCCCATTTGATTTCTTAATGGATGTGGCGCTGTAACCGCTGCGAAAAAGGTCAATCCTTATGTCACTATACGAAATTCTTGGCACCCTTGAGACCGGGTTTATTTTCGGCCTGGTTGCCTTAGGCGCCTATCTAACGTTCAGAATTCTTGATTTCCCCGATCTCACTGTTGAGGGAAGCTTCCCTCTTGGGGCAGCGGTTGCTGCCACCCTGATTGTAAATCTTGGATGGAACCCTTGGCTTGCGACCGCCGCTGCAGCTCTGGTTGGTTTCTGTGCCGGATACATGACGGCCATGCTAAATGTTCGCTTCAAAATCTTACACATCCTTGCCGGGATTTTGATGGCTATTTCGCTCTATTCCATCAACTTGCGCATCATGTCGGGTCCGAACAAACCATTGTTGGGCGTGGATACGGTTTTCAGCTCTTTTGAATGGATTGGCGTTGCAGGTTATATCATCAACCCAATCTTTCTTGGCGTTTTGGTCATCATATTCAAAATCATCCTAGACCTATTCTTATCGACAGGTTGGGGCATTTCCATGCGCGCCGCTGGGTCCAACCCAGAAATGGCGCAAGCAAACGGCGTTAATGTTGGCAATATGAAGCTATATGGCGTGGGGATTGCCAATGCGCTTACCGCGCTTGCAGGGGCGTTATTTGCACAAATATTTGGCGCCGCGGATGCTTATATGGGCATTGGCGTTATCATTGTCGGTCTCGCTTCAGTAATTGTTGGCACTTCGATCTTGCCGTCTCGCACAATTTGGATGGCGACATTTGCCTGCCTGATCGGCGCAATCTTGTACCGACTTTCCGTCGCGCTTGCGCTCAATGCAGACTTCTTGGGGCTATATGCTTCTGACGTGCAGTTGGTAACGGCTGTTCTGGTGGCAATCGCTCTGATCGGCCAGCAACATGGCTCGTCGTTGCTGAACATTTTCAAATCGGAGAAGCGCGATGATTGAACTTAACGACGTTCACGTCACCTTTAACAAAGGCACACCTTTGGAAACCCGCGCGCTAAGAGGTGTCGACTTGCAGGTACCTGAGGGCCAGTTTCTAACTGTGATCGGCTCAAACGGCGCAGGCAAATCTACAGCGTTAAACGTTATGGCCGGTCACGCCAAAGTTGAACGCGGCACCGTTCATGTCGATGAGATAGACGTTACAGATTGGCCCGTTTACAAGCGGTCAAAATTTGTTTCTCGTGTTTTCCAGGACCCCAAAATGGGGACCTGTGAAGACCTGTCAATTCTTGAGAATTTCGCCCTGGCTAATGGGAGGACCAACCACCAAGGGTTCAAATTTGCCGTTAAACGGAGCATGCGTGAAGAAGCTGCAGAACGATTGAAAGTGCTGGGTCTTGGCCTTGAAGACAGGCTCGACGACAAAGTTGGGTTGCTATCCGGTGGCCAACGACAGGGGGTGAGCTTGTTGATGGCAGCAACTGGTGAGACGCGCCTGCTTTTGTTGGATGAGCATACGGCTGCACTTGATCCAAAAACCGGTGGTTTTGTGCTTGAGTTGACAAAACGCATCGTTAGTGAACTCAAGCTAACAGCGGTTATGGTGACACACTCCATGGCGCAAGCGTTGCACACAGGCGACCGCACGATCATGTTCCACCGCGGTAAAATCATTTTCGACGCGCAAGGCGAAAAACGAGACAAAATGGAAGTTAAAGACCTGCTTGAATTATTTAAGCATGAGCAGGGCGAAGAACTTGCTGACGACAGTTTGTTGCTCGGCTAACCACACAGATTCTGGAGACAAAAAATGGCATGGATTGAGACCGTCCCTTACGAGGAGGCGTCAGGTCGACTGCGCACACTATACGATCGTGTAAAGGGACCAGGCAACAATGTGGACAATATCATGATGATGCACTCGCTGCGTCCGCATTCTATGGAGGGCCATATGGCCATCTATAAATATGTGCTGCATCATTCCAACAACACTCTACCAAAATGGTTCCTTGAAGCGATTGGGACCTACGTGAGCTATTTGAACGATTGCAATTACTGCTTTGAGCATCACTATGTGGGTTTAAAACGCAATCTAGGTGATGAAGAAAAATCAGAGGCCATTCGGCAAGCCATTATGGATGGCGACATTCAAGCAGCGCCGCTAGACGCCGCTCAAATTGCAGCAATGAAATATGCCCATGATTTGACCAAGAACCCTGCCGGCATGACCCAAGCACACGTGGCAGACCTAAGAAGTGCTGGGTTTGATGATGGTGAGATTTTGGAAATCAACCAAGTTACCGCCTATTTTAGCTATGCGAACCGAACGGTGCTGGGCTTAGGTTGCTCAACAGAAGGTGACGTTATTGGGCTATCACCAAACAATTCGGAAGATCCAAATGATTGGGCGCATACCTGATCCACAAGCTAAAACTTCATGACGTTGATTTCCCGACGTTAGACTGGGCCGCATCATTTGCGGCCCTTTTTTAATCGATATATCAGTTTTTGAGCTGTCTAAAACAACAATTATTGTTGATTATGCCGTGTGTTTGAAATCTGCTATCGCTTGTGTGCACAAAACCCAAATGGACGGCCAAGCATGCTCAAAAACACAGTGATCACCACAGTTTTGCTTGTTGGTTTGTTTTTGGCGCTTGAAAAGCTTGGCGTTGTAACAGCAGCTGGCGCCCACCCATTTTGGGCAACCAATGTGGCCTATATTGGAATTGTGATTGGCATCATATGCTCGATTTGCGCGAGTATTCTCATGAATCGCGTTAGTGGCATCTCCGCGTGGGTGCTGCTTTTCCTGATCGCCACATCGATTGCGATTGGCATAATCACCTTATTCTACGGAAAAGCGGAATTTGCAGCTTCCTACGCCGAAAACGCATTGGCGGGAAGTGTCTGGTATATTGGTTTTATGTTCTTGATCGGCAGCGTCTTCACCACCATATTTGTGTTCACTCGCATCTGGTCTATTTCAAAATTTAGAAAATAGAGATTCAGCAAACTCGACTTCTAAAGCCATTCAGGAACGATGTTGTGCTAGTTCGCCACATTTCTTGAATCTGCAAGAATTTGGCGAACGCGTGTTGGCAATTCCATTGGATCAAATGGTTTGCTAATTACCGCAGACGCCCCCAAATCCATATAGGCCTGAACTTCCGCAGGCTGAACACGAGCTGTCATGAAAACAATAGGCAGATATATGTTTGCAGGCATGGCTTTCAGTTTTAGAAGTGTGGCTGGGCCGCCCATGTTTGGCATCATCACGTCAAGCAGAACGAGGTCTGGTGAAATCGATTGAATGCCTTCTACAGCAGCGCCACCGCTCATGCAGCAACTGACCCGGAAACCACCTACGGTCTCCAGACAGAGCTTTGTGATACTTAGAATATCTGCTTCGTCGTCCACACATAATATGTGGGGAACTTCAATTTCTGGATCTGACAATTATCAGCCCTCATTGTTCACGTGACAACAATATCGCATGCAATTGGGTTACTTGGCCAGAGCGAACTCAAACCAAAATTTTGTTTCTACATTTGGTTCTGATTCAAACCCGATAGTTCCATTCATTTGCTCAACCAGTTGTTTGCTAATCATCAGACCAAGTCCCGTACCGCCTTTTTGGCGGGTCGTTGATGAATCTGCTTGTGCAAACTTGGAAAAGATTCGGGTTTTAAACTCTTCGGCAATCCCCACGCCATTGTCGCATACACTTATCCGACCACGGTCACCAACTTGTTGAGCTTCAATAGTAACCGTGCCGCCGGCAGGCGAAAACTTGCATGCATTTGAAATGAAATTCGTCAGCACTTGATTGAAACGCAACTCATCTGTGTGAATTTTGAAGTCTTCGTTCGCTTCTGGAACAAGCAGTTTAACACCATGATTTTGAGCGTAGGCACCGCTTGCAGAAACAGTTTGCTCAATCAATTGCCGAACATTGAAGTCGTCGAACTCGTAGTGGACTTCGCCTGCTCCAAGCTTTTCCATATCAAGAATATCGTTTACAAGCGCAATAAGACGCTGGCTGTTTTTGTGTGCAATCTTGAGCAGATCAACCACTTTTTCCGGCAGCTCTTCATTCATAGCACCCAAAATTAGGCCTAACGCACCACTTATTGAGGTTATTGGTGTGCGCAATTCGTGGCTCACTGTCGCAATGAATTCGTTCTTTATTCGCTCCGTTTTCTTTCTCTCTGTCAGATTTATCATCTGCTTGATAAAATATTTCGGAGAACCATCGGCGTGACGGACAAGCGAAACATGTTGCTCAACCCAAATGAGTTCACCCGACTTGGTTACAAGGCGCTTTTCTACCGTGTAATTTTGTTCTTTGCTTTCCAATAGCGACTGCATTTGTGCAGCATCAATATTGTTGTCATCCCGATGGGCGAGCTCTATGTTCGAGTCAGCCAAATCCTCTTGGGCATATCCAAGCAGAATTTTTGCGGCTTTGTTCACACGAATTAGGGCACCCTCCGGCGAAATCGCAATTGCGGCAATCGGCGCATTTTCCAATGTTTGGCGGAAATTCCTTTCACCTTGCTCCAGGGCATTTTGAGCGGCCACCCGCTCGGTAATATCGCGAACGCTGCCCACAAAGCCAACTTGGCCCTTGAGCACAATTTTATTGACGCCTAATTCAATTGGGAAAACCGATCCATCTTTTCTCTTTGCAGAAACAACTCGTCCCTTGCCAATGATTTTTTCGATACCTGTCGACAAGTAATTGCTCAAGTACCCATCATGGCGCGAATGATAAGGTTCGGGCAACAGCATATCAACATTCTTCCCAATCACCTCTTTGGCCGAATAACCAAATATGCGCTCAGCTGAAGGATTGAAGTCGACGATTATCCCATCACTTGAGATCCGTATGACGCCGTCCACGACGGTGTCCAATACAGCCTGAAGGCCATTTCGCGCATCAGCAATCTCCGCGGTTTTTCTTTCAACCTCCGCACGAATGCTCTTTGCAGAATTCATCAATGTCGCAAGAAATAACCCCAACAAACAAGAGATGAGCGCACCGCTCGCCAGAATAAACTCTGGTTGATAATTGCTCAAATTGGACCGAAATTGGGGAGTGCTTTGCCAAACTACCGTCCAATTTTTCTGCAACACGTCCAACGTTCGCTGCGTCACAAAACTGCGTGCGCGAGCGTTTTGCAGCACTTCGCTTTGTCCACTTGAATAAATCAGTTTTTCTTGGTCAACCGCGGGTCCAGCGTAAATTTGGACATTGAACAAATCACCCTGTGCAGCAGTAAGGCCGCCGAGTAGGTTCTTTCCGATGAATGGCGCATATACCCAGCCAAGAAGCTGCTCTTGACGTTGGGCAGGAGATAGGTTGCGCTGCTGTGTTTGGTAGACAGGATGAAGAAGTAAAAATCCAGGTGCCTTTTCGCTGTCCTGTACCAGAAGAATTCGACCGGTAATCGCCGACTGACCGCTAGAACCGGACAAGTCAGCAGCTTCTTTTCTGTTCGTCTCAAAAGCTATGTTTAGACCTACCGCCGCAAGGTTAATCTCCACAGGCTCAATATAGGTGATCAGGTAATAGTCATCGTGATCGACCGCAGGGTGGGCTGCAAATTCCGGCGCATCATCTAAACGCTGCGCCGCAACATATTCGTTCACCAAATCAGGCGCTACTTTTGCAATGTAACCAATACCATTGATGCCTGGGAAGCTTTCTTCAATGCGCAGAGCACTAACATAGGCTCGCCATTCAGCTCTGCTCACACTATCCGATGCATAAAATAGGCCCGCTCCTCCAATAACAGCATCTTCGTAGGAGTTTATCCTACTGATTAAAGCTTCTTCATTCTCTCTCACCAATGCACCAAATTGGCTACGAACATTTTCCTCAAAGCCCGTATTTGCTACGTGCCACGCGAAAACAGAACTGCCAAAAATTGCAACAGGAATTGCATAAACACCAAAATACTCAATGAACTTGCGCTTATGTGTGGGCAGATTTGACTGGTGGTGTAGAAATTGATCCAAAATGACCGGCGCGAAGATGGCAGTCCCTAGAATCTGCGCAGACCAGTTTCGAATGCCAGCATCAAGGGCTTCAGGCATTGGCATGCCAGCGCCAATTTGCATTACCAGCGCCGGTAAAATGGCGATTGTGGTGAACCCTATGAGCCCTAAAGCAGCTAATTGCAGCCGAGATCTGACATCTTTAGACCTCAAATGCTCATCATTTAGCAGTTTGCCCAGAAAATTGGCTGCCCACAACGATCCGATTGGGGACAACAACAGGGCGATCAAGCACGTCAAGAAGTGTTGGCTTTGGAACGAGATTTCTCGCCCCGTCAAGTTTTGATAGAAAAAAAACGCAAGTAGTTGAGCGCCTAGTATATAAGGCAATTGGCGGCGGCCATTTTTAAAGAACAACCAAGTTGCGAGCCCCGCAGGCAGCCAAATGATCAGCGCATCAGCCTGCGAACTAGATAGCGCAAAGCTGATGATTGCAACGACAAATATCGCCGATGTCAAAATGGTTTGCCTCAGAGCCTTATTCAAATTCTTCTCACAATTTTTGTCTACGCCAAACGAGTTGAAAGGCCGTCGCAGCGTTTTTGCTTCTCAGCAGGATGACATGATAACGTAAACAACATATTTCGGTGGCGGCGGACTTTGTCTGGTCGCTGCCAGGTGATTGCTCAACAATGCCTTTGACGCCGTGGGCACACTTCTTACTGCGGGTATTACTTAGCGAGGCGGTCACTCTGTTTGATACAGTTTCGACCAGAATGTTTGGCGGAGTAGAGTGCCTCATCAGCGCTCTGGATAATGTCCTCAACAGTATTGCCGGGTGTTAGTTGGGCCATGCCTGCGCTTAGTGTAACGTTAAACTTTCCCGCTTTGGCTTCAAAGTCAATCTCACTAAACGCCACTCGAATTTTGTCTAATACTGCTTGAGCAGCTTCCATTGGCGTATCAAGCAGCACAATCGCAAACTCTTCGCCACCATATCGGGAGACAATGTCAGTTCGGCGCAAGCCACCACGCAATGAATGCGCCAGAGTTTGAATGACTTTGTCGCCGGTAAGATGCCCATAGCAATCATTGATGGTTTTGAAATGGTCAAGATCAAGTATGGCAACCGTCATAGGCGTTCCAGTGCGGGCCGCGCGGGACATCTCCAGCGCTAGACTATCCTTAAACCGAGCGTGATTAAGCAGTCCGGTAAGACTGTCTTTTTCCATCACCTGCCGCAATGCATGAGCCCGCTCTGCACGAATTTTAACGGTTTCAACAAGCCTGCTTAAATCAACGGGTTTCGTTATGAATACATCACCTCCCACCCGACGAGCAGTTTGACGCAGTTCTTCATCTTTTTCCGCCGACAGGAATAGAATTGGCAGCGCTTGGTTCTGCCGAAACTGACGCAGAACTTGAGAAACTTCCAAGCCGTTCGCGCCGGGCATATGCATATCCATGATAACCAGTTCGGGATTGACCCGTGTAACAGCGGCGATGGTTTTTGTAGGATCATTTTCCACATGAACATCCATGCCAGCTTCCATCAAGGCCAAGGCGTAGCTTTGGGAAAGCAGAGGATCATCGTCCACAATCAGAATGGTGTGTTCATCGATTGAGCTCTCTTCAAAACCAGTTAACCAGGCGCCAAGATCGTCCGCACCAAGAGTGCGTGATAAGACGGCGCTTACACCAGCGCGTGCGGCCGCAAGGCGAAAATCAAACTCATCGTTGTCGCTAACCAGAATGACTTTGTGGTTCTCTGAGAACATTTGACAGTTATCAAGGTCTGGGTCGAACTCATGATCAACAATTACAGCCACGCATTCGCTTGGAAGAAAACTATCGTCTTGTGTTATTGCGTTATATCCCAAGCCTTTTAGCAGCTTCTGCCAATGCGCACATGACGTGGTCAAGTATACATTCTTGGCATGAGAGATCGGCGCCAACTCATCAGATGGTGCGCTGTTGGCATGTGTATTTTGTCCGGTTTTCAACGCATGCATCTCGTGTGATTTCTGCCTATTGGGTTGCTTTGATTTGAACAGTATCACGTATGATCTGAGTTAATGACTTCGTGTTGTTCAGTATTTCGGCGTCGGATGCATCCACATCAATTGAACTCTCCAATATTCCGGCCGGCTCCGTAATTTCCCCAAACCCAAAAATGCCTGCGCCGCCGCTAAGCCGATGGGCCAGATGACGCATTTCTTCCAGCGATTGAAGCCTGTTAGCATTGGGCAATTCGGCCACCAACTCATCCAATCGCGCAGCGTCCGCTCGAGCGCGTTCTGCGAATTGTTCCCTCAATATTTTTTGCTGTTCTTCGAATTTTCTCATGGAGCTATTCATTGTGGTGTCTCCGTGAATTTCAGCCCAATATCGTTTCCAACTTGCCAGCGCTTTTCCACCCACCGTGGTTGCGAGCCTTCTTCAACAATCTGCAGCTGGAATCGTGTGGGGGGAGAAAAATAGCCCTCAACACGAATTTGGACCCCTGATGTCGAAATGTTGCGAACGACGCAATCAACGACACTCGCCAAGCCGTTCACAACAATTTTGCCGCGCTTGAGGACTCGATGACGTATTTCGCTGCGCCGTTGTCCTTCTCGCCGCTCAGTTGCAACACTGCTCTCATAGTTCCTTCGATCCTCTTGGGGTGCAGCCTCCGAAAGAGGGACGTGGTGATGGGAGTTTGGCAATTCCTTCCCACTAAGTGGAGTCGATTGCGCTTCTTTCGTCATTGCAGCGGCCAAGGCGACATTGGTCACCTCTTCAGCGGTGGTCCCATCATCAGGGAAGCTTGCATGGGCGGTGGTCGAAGAAATCTGGAAGCTCACGCCATCGACACTTATGTCAAACGTCGCCGCCTTTTCAAGATCACGCGCAACTTGTTCCAACGTTTCGTGCGGCGTAGTTTCTTCAAAAATGCAAGCGAGTTTGTGAGCATTTAGATGCCCAAGATAGCCGCCTTGAAGATCCGCATTACTTAGGTTGTTGGCAAAATCTCTGAAAATCCGTTCTCCAGTACTGTGCCCAAACTGCAAACGATAATCATCAAGATGATTCATGATGATGGTGACAATTGAAAAACCTTCTTTGTTTCGCGTGGCGGCTAATTCATGCAGTCGACCAGTTGTAAAGCTTGTTGATGCGAATCCGGTCAGGCTGTCCGTGCGGCGTTGTGCGCGCAAGCGTTCGGTTTCAGCGCGCGCTGCTAGCTCATCACTCCGGTTCGTAATGGCGGTACTAATTGCCCAGAATAGCTCTTTCTTGTCCAGATCTCTCTTTGAGATGTAATCATTAAAGCCAATTCGGAAAGCCTTCTGGACCGTGCGCTCATTGCCTGAACCTGTTAACAATATGATGGGTGGTGCAGTCAAATAGCGACTTTTGATGGCTTGGCCAAGGGCGAGACCAGTTTCACCCTCAAGAGTGTTGTCGACAAGAATGCAAGAGATGTCTTCTTCGTCCAAAATCTTAAAAAGCGCGTCGCCGTTTGCTGCCGCAAACGTGTTCATACCGCCGTAATTTTGCAGCATATTGGTAATTTGCCCCAAAAATAACGGATCGTCGTCAACAACTGCGATGCGTTTTCCGTCCAAATCAGACATATGGAGTTCTCCCAACGTTCGGTATCTTGTTGTTATATCTCAATAAAACAAAGCCGGTCGCGTATTGAAAGCAGCATTGGATGACTTGTTCTTGGCAGGCCAAAACAGATTTGCACCACGCACATCTACCCAGATGTATCGCTTCAAATGCATTTTTTTCGACTGCATTTCATCCAAAATATGCTCAAAGTTCCCGTGTATATTGCGTGTGGTGTTGTAAATATCTGCTTAATAGCCAAGCATTGGCCTATTCTGGGAGTTTGCACAAATTGCAAAATCAGTTTTAAAATCAGAAATCTACATTCGCAGATAGGTGCTTTTGCATGCTTCACATATAACAAATGAGCAAAACTCGAGATCATCTTTAACGGGAAATTGGCAAAAAGAAGCCCGCCACAAACAAGTCTGTGACGGGCAGGTTTTATCTAAGACGCATCCCTGATTGATGGGATGCCTTCAAGTACTATTTTGTGACTAGACGGTAGAACACGAAGTCAGATGTGGCGCCATTTACATAGCCTTGCACATTGGAACGCATTGCCACTTCATATGTGGCTTGGAACATAATCACGATTGGTGATTTTGCCTGCACTTCTTTTTGCAACTCAACATACATTTGATTGCGTTTAGCAAGGTCTGGTTCGGCCACCGCAGCTTTGGTTGCTTTGTTTAACGCGTCCGGAACGGCCCAGCCATTGCGCCAGGTTGTTGTTGCTTGATAGTTTTCGTCCGAATTGTCAGCGTTGTAGGCAAACGCATATGCATTCGAATGTGGGTCCATGAAGTCTGGGCCCCAATAAAGCAACATAGCTTGGTGTGTGCGCTCACGATATTTCGTGATCACTTGGCTGCCAGTGCCTGGCAATACTTCAAGATTGATGCCCGCTTGCGCAAAGCTTGCTTGCAGTGCTTGCGCCATATCAACAAATGGTGCTGCGTTGATCACATCAAGTTCAACAGTTATTGGCGTTGCGATATTTGCTTCAGCTAAGATCGCCTTCGCCTTTTCAACGTCATAGCTATATGGTGTTTCATCCAAAGAGCCCGGGAAGCCTTTTGGCCAGAATGCCTGGTGAACTTCCATTTGCCCTTTCAAGAAGGTATCCGCCATGCCGTTATAATTGACCAAATAGCGTGCTGCTTCCCAAACCGCTGGGTTTGTGAGGCTGTCGATCTTTTGGTTGAAAGACAAGAAGTGAACAGCCGCTTGAGGGTATGTGACGACTTTTTCGCTGTCACTCATACCTGCAATTTGATCTGGGGTCAGGTTTTTCGCCATGTCCACATCACCAGATTTCAACAGAAGAAGTTGAGTTGCTGATTCAGCTACATGGCGGATGATCACCGATTTTACGCTTGGGGCGCCTTTGAAATAATTTTCGTTCGCATCAAGAGTAAGGATCTCTGCAGGGCGGTATGTGCGCAGTTTAAATGCGCCAGAACCGGCAGAGTGCCCATTAAGCCAAGCATTGCCCATATCGCCATCAACTTCATTGGCCATGACGGTCAATTCATCAACAACAGAAGCTGGACGGGCGGCCAATACGTTCAACACGAAAGCTGAAGAAAAGTCACCTTCATATTTAACGATGACATTGTTGCCGTCGACTTTGACCATGTCGCCAATGTTTTCTTTTGTCCAGCCAAGCTGGGTCAAAATGAACGCTGGTGTAAGGTTCAAGTCGATCACACGTTTGAACGAAAAGACAACGTCCTGAGGGCGAACTGGATTACCCGAGTGGAACTCGACGCCTTCGCGCATTGTGAAGGTAATGACTTTATTAGCGTCATCAACGCTCCATTCTGATGCCAATGCTGAGGCGAGAACAGTTGTGTCCTCGGCATCATACTGTACCAAACGGTCATAGACGTTTGTGACATATTCACCCGATGAAAATTCATAAGCCTGTGCAGGATCGATCGCAACAATATCGTCGATATTCTGCGCAACGACCAACGTATTGGTGGGCGTTTCTGCCATAACACTAGTGGCCCCAGCTGTGAAGGTAAGCGCTACGGATAATAGCGCGGCATTAAATAGCTTCATTTCCCTTATCCCTTTTGTTTAAGCTCAGTTTCACTTGTCATTTTCTTTGGTTTGCGCCAAAGCCGCTCGACAAAGCGGTATCAGTTTAGGTGCGAAACATATCTGATGTGCCCACCCAAAATAGGCGCACAACATCTTCGCTTTCATTCCACCACCTGTGTTGAACGTTTGATCGAAAATGCAGACTGTCGCCCGCATTAAGACGCATTTTTTCCTCGCCAATCATCTGCATCAGTGTGCCCGAAAGGACGTAGACAATCTCTTCGCCCGTGTGACTTACGGTTTCAGATCGATATCCAGGGGGAATGTTTAGAACGAATGAAGAAAGCTCTCCCCCCCGAAAGTCTGCGCCAATTCGCTCATAAGCAATGGACGAGCTTCCGACAAAAAATGCCGTGCGTTCCTGTCCGCGAGTGACCGCGTCCATGGCCGTTGGTGTGGAGATGAAATAGTCAAGATTAACATCAAGGGCTTTTGCGATGCGCTGCAAAGTTCCAAGTGAGGGGGTCGCGTGTCCGCGCTCAACTTGACTAAGATACCCAATTGATATGCCAGCAGCATTGGCCAGTGATGCAAGTGTACGCTCCGCCTGTTTTCGTTTGAGGCGAATGCTTTGCCCAAGTTGGGGCACACTCAGATCAGCGCTTTTGCTTGTCAGATGCATAACAAAAATTGTTCTTTCATCATAATTTTTTTGATTTAAGCAAAAAAGTTTGTATCTTCCAAGCGAAATATTTGCTTTATTTGCATCCAACAGCGAAATCTGCGCCAGAATAGCAAGGCGTGGCTCCTCGTAATAACGGGGACTTCATGTGTTTGGCAGCTACAGCACCAAGCAAATTACGGGGCGGAAACGAATTGGGTGAAACTTGACCAACATGAATGACAAAGCAGCTGCACCTTCATTGCAAGCTCAGTTGAACATCTTGGCACAGCGCACATGGATGACCGTGATCGCGTTTGCTAAATTTGTTGCCACCATTGCCGTTACCTTTTTGGGATTGGCTGCGCTAACGTTCTTTATCGGACGCGTAGTGCCAATTGACCCCGTCTTAGCCATGGTTGGCGATCGCGCATCGAACGAAGTCTATGAGGCAGCGCGGGTGCAAATGGGGCTCGATCGTCCGATATTCGTGCAATTTGCGAACTATATTTGGGACGTGCTGAATGGCAATTTTGGCATGTCTATATCCACACGCCAACCAGTACTGAACGACCTAATCCGCGTTTTCCCCGCAACCCTAGAGATGGCCACATTGGGGATCATCATCGGCGTTGTTATTGGCGTCCCGATGGGAGTGACCGCAGCAGCCCATCGCGGCACTTGGTTGGATCAAATCATAAGAACCGTTGGCCTGTTGGGTTATTCCATACCTGCATTTTGGCTTGGGTTGGTCGGCCTTGCCATTTTTTATGCCCGGTTGCGCTGGACTGGTGGCCCGGGGCGCATCGACATTTTCTTTGATGGCCTGATCCCACCGGTCACGGGCATGATGTTGATTGACACATTGCTTGCGGGCGATATCGACGTGTTTTGGAATGCTGTGAGCCATTTGGTGTTGCCGGCAACAATTCTTGGCTTTTTTAGCCTCGCTTACATCGCCCGGATGACCCGTTCCTTTATGTTGGATCAGCTCAGCCAAGAATATGTCACCACGGCGCGGGTTAAAGGAGTGCCGGAGTTTTTGGTGATTTGGCGGCATGCCTTCAAGCCCATTCGCATTCCCTTGATCACAGTCATTAGCTTGTCCTATGCGGGACTGCTGGAAGGCTCCGTAATGATTGAAACCATCTTTTCGTGGCCAGGCATTGGCAACTACCTCACGACTGCATTGCTAAACGCGGACATGAACGCGGTGCTAGGCTCTACGTTGGTGATTGGCGCTGTTTTCATCTTCATCAACAAATTCTCAGACGTGATGTACCGCGTCCTAGACCCAAGGGCACGCTCATGATCATTTCAAAACAATGGCTGCTCGACGACGCGCCAAAGTCTCGCATGCAAGCCCAGATGGGGCGGATTTATGTGGTCGGGCTGCAGCTGACACGCAATCCACTGGCGATGATTGGGGCGATCATTATCGGCGCGCTGATCATCACCGCGATATTTGCCCCTTGGATCGCCACGCACTCGCCAATTGCGCAAAATCTTGGTGACCGCTTGTTGCCGCCAAGTGGCGAACATTGGATGGGCACAGATGAGTTGGGCCGAGACATTTGGTCTCGGGTGGTTTTTGGCAGTCAAATCACTCTAACAATCGTGCTGCTTGTGGCGGTGATCGCGGCGCCGCTTGGTTTGATTGTTGGGGCAATTGCTGGCTATTTCGGCGGCTGGGCCGACCGGGTTTTGATGGGCATTACCGACATATTTTTGTCGATGCCAAAACTCATTCTGGCTTTAGCATTTGTGGCGGCGCTTGGCCCGGGCATTGAGAACGCGATTATTGCGATTGCTATCACCTCTTGGCCCGCTTATGCGCGCATCGCGAGAGCAGAAACATTGACCTTTCGCAATTCTGAGTTCGTGCATGCGATTAAGCTGCAAGGCGCATCGTCAACCCGCATTATCGCGCACCATATTTTGCCGCTTTGCACATCTTCAATGATTGTGCGCGTGACCCTTGATATGGCGGGTATCATTCTAACCGCTGCAGGTCTTGGCTTTATTGGTCTTGGCGCACAACCGCCCCTACCTGAATGGGGCGCAATGATTTCGCGGGGTCGCGTATTCATTCTTGATCAATGGTGGGTTGCCACCATGCCCGGTTTTGCGATCATTTTGGTTAGCCTTGGCTTCTGCTTTCTTGGCGACGGCCTGCGTGATGTGCTTGATCCAAAGCATGGGAGCGAATAGATGCGCAATTTGCTCAATATAGACAACCTTACAGTCACTTTCCCTACAAACAATGGACCAGTTGATGTCGTAAAAGGCATATCGCTTTCCCTAGGGCGAGAACGGTTGGGTATTGTTGGGGAAAGTGGCTCCGGCAAATCAATGACCGGCAGGGCAATCCTCAAGCTTATTCGATCACCCGGAAAGGTGAAAGCCGATCGGCTTGAGTTTGACGGCATCGACATTTTGAGCCAAAGTGAACGCCAAATGCGCTCTATTCGCGGTGCGCGCATTTCAATGGTGATGCAAGATCCAAAATTTTCGCTTAACCCGGTGATGACCGTGGGCACACAGATCGCTGAAGCGATTAAAACCCACCAGAAACTGTCCGCACAAGAAATCAATGACAAAACACTCGCAATGCTCAAAAGCGTGCGCATTGAAAACCCCGAACGCGTGCTGGGGCTTTACCCGCACGAGGTCTCTGGTGGTATGGGGCAGCGCATTATGATTGCGATGATGTTGGTGCCCGAACCTGACCTGCTCATTGCCGATGAACCAACTTCTGCTTTGGACGTTTCTGTGCAAGCGCAAGTACTCGATATTATCGACAATTTGGTGACCAGCAAGGGCATGGGGCTGATTTTGATCAGTCATGATCTCAATTTGGTTTCAAGTTATTGCGACCGGATTTTGGTGATGCGGGCCGGTGAAATTGTTGAAGAGTGTGTAGCTAGTGAATTGCATGCAGCCAAGCACCCCTACACACAAGGTTTGCTCGCCGCGATGCCCAAGATTGATGAGGACCGAGAATGGCTTCCTGTTTTTGAAGATATGTCAGGGAGCCAAACATGAGCGGCATTCATATAAAAAACCTCAATGTTTCTTACGGTGACACAACGGTCACCCATGATGTGTGCTTAGACGTCGCTGAAGGCGAGAGCCTTGCTCTTGTTGGCGAAAGTGGCTCTGGTAAGTCAACGGTACTAAAAGCGATTGCTGGTCTGGCCACCCAATGGACCGGGCAAATTGAAATTGATGGGGTTGCACGCACCCACAGCATCGATCGTGGTATCGCAACGAAATGCCAAATGGTTTTTCAAGATCCGTATGGATCGCTACACCCCAGAAAGACCATTGATGCGACGCTTTCTGAACCGTTACAAATTCATGGCATAAAAGACCAAAGCCAGCGGGTTATTGAGCAAATGGCCAATGTGCAGCTGGATGAACGCTATCGGTTTAGGTTCCCTCACCAACTTTCAGGCGGTCAACGTCAGCGCGTGGCCATTGCACGCTCACTGATGTTGGGTCCAAAATTCTTATTGTTGGACGAACCGACGTCGGCGCTTGACGTTTCCGTGCAAGCTGAAATTCTCAACCTACTCAAACGCATTCGGCTGGAACAAAACCTAACCTATTTGGTGGTTACCCATAATCTGGCGGTGGTTTCGTTTTTGTGTGACCGACTGGCGGTTATGCGAAGTGGCGAAATTGTCGAAACCGCAAACGTATCCCAACTCAAATCAAACAAATTGGAGCATCCCTATTCAAAGGAACTGCTGCAAGCCTCACGCAACCACACAAGCGAAAAAGAAAACGTATAATGGCCAACCTATCCCATGATCCTGCACTCGCTGCTTTCTACGATGCGATCACCAACAATGCTGCACCTCATTCTGCGTGGAGCGCCTTCCAAGAACTGGCCGATCAAACCGTAGGTGCAAAGTTGCTTACATTCATGGATGTCGATATGGAAAACAATGTCGCACAGCGCAGCTATAGTTCTGATCAACAGGCCTATCCCGTTTCAGGTAAAAAGCCCATCACGCGTGATGATTGGTTTGATGTCGTCCATACCCAAAATAAAGTGTTTGTGGCGAATACGATCAGCGGATTGGCGGACGTGTTCCCCGACTACGAACTCATTGCCTCTCTTGGTTGCGGCTCGGTTGTCAATTTACCCGTTCGCATTTCGGGAGAACTGATGGGGACCGTGAATATGTTGCATGAAGAGCAGCATTATGACGAAGAAAAAGTCGACTACATAAAGAGCCATTTGCAACGCCCGGCACAATTCGCTTACCTTGTTTCGCGTTGCTTTGTGCAAACAAATGGCAATTTAATAACCAACATTTCAGGCGACAATTAGAAGATCTTCGCGACACCCGAGTTTTGTTCACGACCTAGATTATCGGCATGTGTCACTATGAATAATAATTGTTTTACTTTGATCAAAAAAACTTTACCATCGTTCGGATGCGGACAAATTGATCTTTAAGCTGGCTAGCGCGCCAATCTATTCTTTCAAAGGCATGCAAGGAGAAAACATCGATGTTGGCCTATCTCGCCAAGCGTATTGGGATGATGATCCTAACGCTATTTTTGATCATCACGCTGACGTTTTTTCTTATGCATGCAATCCCTGGTGGCCCATTCACCTCTGAGAAAATGCTCGCACCAGAAATTGAAGCGGCGTTGAACGCCAAGTTTGGGTTAAACGACCCGATTTGGGTTCAATACTTGAATTACCTAAGAGGTATTCTGGCGTTCGACCTTGGCCCTTCGTTCAAATATCCAGGCGTTCGGGTGAACGACCTCATTCTGGATGGCTTGCCCGTCACTGCAAAAACAGGATTTTTGGCCCTTCTATGCGTGGCCGCGCTAGGTATTCCGCTGGGAATTTTGGCTGCACTTAATCAAAACAAGTGGCAGGATACCACGGTCATGATGTTCGCCACGATTGGCGTCGCCATTCCTTCTTACGTGGTTGCCACCGTCGCGCTTTACATTTTTGCGTTGAAGCTAAACTGGGTACCCACTTTTGGGCTTGATGATTGGCGCGGTTATATTCTGCCCGTTGTTGCGCTGTCTGGGTTTTGGTTATCGTTTATCGCCCGCCTTTCGCGCTCCAGCCTTTTGGAAGTTTTGGGCCAAGACTATATGGTGACCGCAAAAGCCAAGGGCTTGCACCCACTAACGGTGCTGTTCAAACATGGCTTGCGCAATGCGTTGATCCCGATTGTTACCGTGCTTGGCCCAGTTGTCGCCAACCTTCTGACCGGCTCTTTTGTCATCGAACAAATCTTTGCGCTGCCCGGTATTGGCCGACACTTTGTGCTTTCAATCTCTAACCGAGACTACACAACCATTATGGGCATCACTATCTTTTATGCGGCGTTCCTGATGGTCATGATCTTGATCGTTGATTTGATGTATATGCTGCTTGATCCGCGCATTAAACTTGCGGAGAATTCAAAATGAGCGACGTCAATATTTCCGTCTCAAAAGAAAAATGGGCAAAGGCAAATCTGGACACGGGTGAAGCCGAGTATATTGCCGCCCCAAGCCTGACCTATTGGCAGGATGTTCGACAACGGCTGTGGCAAAACAAGCCAGCAATGGCGGGCTTAACCTTTATCATTTTGTTGGTTGGTGCGGCCATTTTGGGTCCATTGGTGACCCCGCATACTTACTATGAGCAAGACCTGAAACTGTCCAACATTGCGCCGATTTTGGAGCTGTATGAAGTTGATGGTGGGCAGGAAACACCGACATATTTTTTCATGAATAGCGGCAATTTCAAGCTTTATGAAACAGATGAACACGGCACATTGAAATCCATTCTAAGGGCCAAGAAAAAGGACCTGTTGAAAAAACGCCACCTTTATGAATTTGGCGCCGATCAAGTTTATGTGGATTTCAGCCAATTGCCGGCGCGCTTGCTTGATGGCGAAGGGAACGAACTCTCGACTTATGGCACCAAATGGAACCAAACCTATTGGTTTGGCACCGATAGTTTGGGGCGCGACGTGTTGGTGCGCCAGCTTTATGGCGCGCGTATTTCATTGACCGTGGCGTTTATCGCCACTTTGGTAAACTTCTTTATCGGCATCTTTTATGGCGGCATTTCAGGCTATTTTGGCGGCAATGTTGACAATGTGATGATGCGCATTGTTGAGGTGATCGCCACCATTCCGCTAACCCTTTATGTGATTTTGATGATGGTGGTGCTGCAATCTGGTTTCATCTCGATCATTGTGGCGATCGGCACGGTGTTTTGGGTGGATATGGCGCGGATTGTGCGCGGGCAAATGCTCACCCTAAAGAACCAAGATTATGTGGATGCGGCAAAAACCATGGGCGCTGGCACGTGGCGGATTTTAACCCGGCACCTGTTGCCCAATACCATTGGTCCAATTTTGGTGACCCTAACCTTGTTGATCCCAAGTGCGATCTTTATTGAAAGCTTCATGAGCTTTATCGGGTTGGGTGTGAGCGTGCCCATGGCCAGTTGGGGCACGTTGACCAGCGAAGCCGTTGAGACCTTGCGCGCCTATCCGTATCAATTATTTTTCCCCGCTGCTGCGATCAGCCTGACTATGTTTGCCTTTAACTTTTTGGGCGATGGGTTGCGCGATGCACTAGATCCGAGGTTGCGCAAATGAGCACACAACCTTTACTTGAAGTTAGAGGCCTAACCACAAGCTTCTTCACCTCGCGGGGGGAAGTACAAGCCGTGCGTGGTGTAAATTTTGACGTGTTGGCTGGCGAGATTGTGGGCATTGTGGGCGAAAGCGGATCGGGCAAATCGATCACCTGCATGTCGATCCTGCGCCTGTTGAAAAGCAACGGACGGGTGGTGCAAGGCCACGCCAAATTTGAAGGGGCAAATCTCTTAGAATTGTCGGAGCATGAAATGCGCAAGTTGCGCGGTGACGATATCGCGATGATTTTTCAGGATCCGATGACCAGCTTGAACCCGACCCTTACGGTGGGAGAGCAAATCATTGAAACCATTATTACGCATCGCGGTTCCTCCCGCAAAGCGGCGCGGCAACGGGTTGTCGAACTCTTTGAGTTGGTCAAAATCCCCGAAGCCGCGTCGCGGCTTAGTTCCTACCCGCATGAATTTTCCGGTGGCATGCGCCAACGGGTAATGATTGCAATGGCATTAAGCTGTGACCCCAAACTTTTGATTGCAGATGAACCAACAACAGCGCTTGATGTGACCATTCAGCGCCAAATCTTGTTATTGCTCAAAGAAATTCAGTCGCGTTTGGGCATGGCGATTATTTTGATCACCCACGATTTGGGCGTTATCGCCGAAGTCGCTGATCGGATATTGGTTATGTATGGTGGTATGGTGATGGAAACAGGTGAGGTTAACACCATTTTTGCCGCACCTACCCATCCCTATACGCAAGGGCTGCTGGCTTCTGTGCCCAAATTACGCACCGCAAACAAGGAGCGTTTGCGGCCCATTCCGGGCTCGCCGCCTGACATGTTGCGCCCACCGATCGGTTGTCCGTTTGCGCCGCGCTGCGTTCATGCAATGGAGATTTGCGTGGAACAAGTGCCACCCACATTTGATATGGCGGATCAAGAATTACACCAAACAAAGTGCTGGCTACACCATCCTGACGCGCCAAAGAACAGTGAGGACGCGGCATGACACAAAGACCTCTTGTTGAAATTCGCAACCTAAAGAAACACTTCAAAGTTGGCGGTGGCTTCTTGGGACGCAATCCAAAATATTTGCGGGCGGTTGATGGCGTGGATCTCACCATTCAGCGAGGCGAAACGCTTGGTCTTGTTGGGGAAAGCGGATGTGGAAAAAGCACCCTCGCGCGCACATTAATCCGGCTCTATAATCCAAGTTCTGGTGAAATGAAGTTCGATGGTGAAGAGATTGCAACGCTTGACCAAAAAGAGCTGATGCCGTTTCGCAAGCGCATGCAGATGATCTTCCAAGACCCTTATGCGTCGCTAAATGGGCGTATGACGGTGAAAGACTTGATTGCAGAACCGCTAGAAATTGCCGGCGTTGGCGATGAGAAAAGCCGCACCGCGCGGGTGCATGAATTACTGGAAATCGTTGGCTTGAACAAAGATCACGCCACGCGCTTCGCGCATGAGTTTTCCGGCGGGCAACGTCAGCGGATCGGCATTGCGCGAGCGATTGCGCTGAACCCAGAATTGGTGATTTGCGATGAGCCAATATCTGCGCTTGATGTTTCCATTCAGGCCCAAGTGGTCAATATGCTGGAAGATCTCCAGAAAAAATTTGGCCTGACCTACCTGTTCATCACCCACGACCTTTCCATGGTGCGGCATATTTCAGATCGGATCGGCGTGATGTATTTGGGCAAAATTGTCGAATTGGCCGACAATGATGAGCTGTATGAAAATCCAAAGCACCCATACACCCGCGCATTGTTGAGTTCGATCCCTATTGCTGACCCGGTTGAAGCGCGCAAACGCGAGATGGAAGAAATGCAGGGCGAAATCCCTAGCCCAATCGATATGCCCTCAGGCTGTCGTTTCCGCACCCGTTGTCCGCTGGCGACCGAGCTGTGCGCAGCACAAGAACCAAAGTTGAAAGAATTGACAGATGGTCACTTTGCCGCCTGTCACTATGCAGAGCCGTGATCCAATCCCTAGTTGGATCACAAAAATGAGGTGAAAGCCTCACAAAACAGACGTCAGGCACTTACCTGACTTATTGGAGGAACCGATATGAAAAGGCGTTTAATATCGCTTTTGGCTGCAGCAAGCATGATGCTTGGCGGCGCGGCTTATGCTCAAACTTCACTGACCTATGTGGTGAACAATGAATCCGATTCATTTGACCCAGGTACAACCAACGAAACATTTGCGGCGCCTATTATTGGCAACACATTTGAAGGCTTGGTCAAACACGCTCCAGACGGCGCGGTTGTGCCGGCACTTGCTGAAAGCTGGACCATTTCTGATGATGGTCTAACTTACACCTTCAACTTGCGCAAAGACGCAAAGTGGTCAGACGGCAAAGCCGTAACAGCTGGTGATTTTGTTTATGCGTGGAAGCGTGTTTTGACACCTGCAAGTGGCGCAAAAAACACAGCTCTGCTTTATCACGTAGCAGGTGCGAAAGAATTCTTTGAAGGTTCAGGCGTTGATCCGCAGATTTCTGCGCCGGATGACCACACATTCACCTTCACCTTGGGACAGCGCGTTCCTTACATGATGCAGTTGCTGCCTTATGCGACTTATTTCCCAGTGCGTCAGGACATCGTGGATGCAGATCCTGAAGGCTGGACCCGCAACGCAGCAACTTATATTGGTACTGGTCCATTCCGGGTGACCGAGTTCAACATTGGCGAAAGCGTCGTCTTCGAAAAGAACCCGAACTATTATGGTGCGGATGAAGTCAGCTTGGACAAACTTACATTCCGTTTGATTGCACAACAATCAACAGCGCTTGCTGCAATGGAATCTGGCGATGTTGACGGCATTGAATCCGTGCCTGCTTCTGAAATCCCTCGCTTGTCAGTTGAAAGCGATGCATTTTTGGTGATCCCATCTTTGGGTACCACCTATGCGTTCTTCAACCCAGCTGCAAAGCCACTTGATGATGTTCGCGTACGTAAAGCGCTTTCAATGGCGATCGACCGCGAAGAAATCGTTGAGTTTGTGTTGCAATCCGCAGACGTTCCTGCGGTAGCGCTTGTACCATACGGCATGAACGTTGCTGGTGAAGACTTCCGCGACGCGGCAGGCGATTACGGTTTGGGCGAAGCTGCAAAGATCGAAGAAGCAAAAGCTTTGTTGGCTGAAGCAGGCTACCCGAACGGTGAAGGCTTCCCAGATACAGTGTTTGCAACTTACGCATCACCTCCGATCCAAAAGCTGCTCGAAGCCATTCAGCAGATGTGGAAGAAAAACCTCAACATCGATGTTGAAATCGCTGTAAGCGAATGGAAAGTTTACTATCCAGAAGTGCAAAAAGTTGAATACCAGATTGCACAAATGGGTTGGGGCGCTGACTATCCGCACCCAATGACATTCCTTGATAACTTTGTTTCAGACAGCCCAAACAACTTGGCTAAATGGGCAAACGCCGATTATGACGCTGCAATTGCTGCTTCAAAATCTGCAAATGATCCTGCTGTTTCTTTGGCTGAAATGGCCAAAGCTGAAAGCATCATGATGAATGATCATGTGATTTTGCCGATGTACCATCGCAATAGCTACATGATGATGGGCACCCACGTTAAGGGCTTCTGGCGTTCAGTACTTGGTGTACCTTACTTCCGCGACGTTTCAATCGCACAATAAGCCACCGCAAAAACATCAAATTGGGGCGCTCTAACGGGCGCCCCTTTTCCATTTCTCATTCAGATTTTGCTAGAATTCTCGCCACGACCCATCAATTTTGATCCGTCCGCCCTTCGAAAAATTCCACGCCGCAAACGAGAAAGAGCGATGCGCTTTTTGTAAGTGTGGTATGTTGGTTCTTTAGGGTGAGGTTGCTATGTCGATACGTTACGCCGTTATGAGTTTTCGACAAAAAGGACGCGCCTTGGTCGCCGACCCTATGCAAGCAGCCAAAAGCGCAGAAGCTGCAATTTCCTTGGCTGAAAGGGTTTCATTATCCCGCGATGGAGCAGTGTCCTTCTCCCAGGAAATCGACGTGGAAACGGATTGCTATGATGAACCCATTGTACTTTCAAGACATGGCACATTGCCGCCCGAATTGATGGATTGATTGGGTTTGTTCTTTCAGTGAGCACCCATTAGGGCAGCTCGTTTTGCTGATCTCCAGTGCGCAAGACGACCGTGGCTAAATTTCTTTGTGACAAATGGCGATATCATGGCACGCATCAACGCGCTATAGTTGAGTTGAAATTCAACTTCTGATCCAGCAGACAAAACATGCTTGCCCGCACTCACGATGAGATGATCGCTACTTGCCCCAAGTATGTCCATACCATCTGGCGGCGTTAAACCAGCTGTGTCCGTATCCATTTGTCCGATGACCAAAAGCAACTGCGGAATAGTTCCGCTTTCATGTAGGGCTTTTGCATCGCCAAAGGCAGTTTGTGCGATTGAGCCGCGCGGGGTTATGGGCTTTTGCTTAGCTTCGATGATTTCAGCAACAAGGATAAACGCATCGGTGAAAAGTGCGTCAATGGGCTGACGGTACAGTGGTTCACAACCAAGAAGAATTGCTTCGCCTAAACGTAAATTGTTGATGCGGCCTTTGCCCTCGTCCCCCAGCGCCCAGTTCAAATTTGCTGAGTTGCCCCCCGAAACAGTAGACAACGTGCCGCCAAAAGTTGCTTCAAGCGTATTTGCGAGCTGAGATAGCTCTCCCATATTTTTGGCATCGGGTACGACGCCGCTGCGACAAGCCAAATTGGTGCCAATACCTTCAAGTTTTATATTCGGCAAACTCAGGGTTTTGCGCATCACATCTTCTAGATCATTGGGCATAATGCCTTCGCGCAGGTCACCCAGCTCAACCATCAACAATATGCTGTGAACAGTGTGCGCGCTGCTCGCGGCCTCGGAAAGCGCTGCGATTACGTCAATTTCAGTGTTCAAACTCATATTGGATGCGGTGATGACCTGCTCCACTTGACTGATCATCGGTGAGCGGATGAGCGACATATGTGCGTCTATGCCCGCGTGCCGCATGGATTGAATATTCTCAACCCTAGAGTCTGCCAACCCTTTGACCCCAGCACCGAGCAGGGTATTTGCAAACAGGGGCGCGCCAAGCATAGCTTTGGTCACCCCACATACGCTGATGCCACGCTGTCCCAATATTTCGACGAGCACCCGCGTATTGTGTTCAATCTTTGACAAATCAATTTCAAGCCTAGGGGCGGTCAATGTATATTGGCCACCAGCGTTGGCACAAGTTGGGGGAACGCCGCCAAAACCATATCAACCAAATGGTCTGTTGATCTTGTTAAAGCATCGGTCACTGGAATACCAAGATCCACCGAGTAGCTCGTGATCGCGGTACTGACATCCTCGTCGCTCATGTTTTCGTGATTGATTGTCAACCCAATAACTTTGGTGTCCGAAAACGTTTCGATCAGATTAATCTCGCTTTGCGCCGTTGGCATTGTGGTGTCCGGAAAATCACCTAAATGGGTGCGACCAGGCGCGTGTTGCAACACCACACCATCGGGTTGACTGCCGCGTAAAATGAACGCTGAAGTGAGATAGGCTGGGTGACTTAGGGCGCCCTGTCCCTCAACGATGATCACATCGGGGCTTTCACCTTCAAATGCTTCAACAATGGTAGATTCCATTTCACCAGAGCAAAACTGGGCCGGTATCGCATCAATTGCAATGCCATAGCGCGCGCCTTGTATAAGCCCAGTTTGCCCGGTGCCGACCATAGTGGCTTTGACCCCACGCGCGTTAAGCGCGTTGGCAAGAATAGTTGAGGTGGTGCGTTTACCAATTGCTCCGTCTGTTCCCAATACGGCAATCACCGGACAAGTCACTTCACCTATCCGCCCGCTGAACATTCTAAGGTCTTTTTTGGCGCGTGGCTTGCGCACATCAAGAATGCTGACGTCATGGGCCAAACATGCGGCCACAAAAACGGGATCGTCATTGAGAAACTCATGCAAACCATTGACGATGTTCATGCCATGAGACATGGCCTCGATAACCAAACCACGTTCGTGGGTAGACAACATGCCGCTAGACGGTGCCATGCCAAAAATGAAGTAGTCTGGAATGTGCTGCATTTCATTCAGCGCATCACCAAGATCCTTGCAGATGGGAATAGAGTTGGCCACGCCATCTAGGACCATGCCACTATCTTGCCCTGCTTGCTTGCTGTCGATGACAGCGCCGATTTCATATTTTTCGGAATGGCGAACCAAGCCATTGGCGGTTTTTCCATCCAACGCCCCAAAGTTATCTTCACAATAGACAATCGCAGTTGTTTTTTTTCCGGCTTTGGCACGCCTTGAGGGTGCGACTAGAGCTGGAAAGCTCTGCGGACGAAGCGGCTTTTTCTTATTGCTTGGCGAGATTTGCTCTTCTAAATTAATGGTTTGGGTCATGAAGACTCCTAAAAAATTGAGTTTGTAGGGGACACAAGTGTGCCAGCGTCGCATATTGGGAACATGCGCCAGTGGTGCCTAAATTTGAGCGAGTTTACCCGCGGCCTGTGAACGTGCAGTACCTAGTCGTTAGTACTTACAATTCTTGAGAAATGCGCAGCGTTAGATGTCTTTGCTGAGCTCCACTTGGCAAGCGGACGCTAAAGCGCTGCTGGGTTTGTCTGCACCTAAAGGTGTTGCCCACCCAGCTTTTTCGATGATTTGGCGTCGCTGATATGAGTTGCTGTCTTTGTATTCAACAAGAATTGTAGCCGCTTTTGGATCCATTGCGGACTTCAACACGCAGTAGGGTGTGAGCGCTTTAGCAACAGCCACAGTTTCTTGCTTGTTGGCCAGCTCCATTGCGTTGGCACTTGTTTGCCAACCACTCCAGGTAAAACCAAATGTGGCCAGCGCAATAGCGCCTGCGCCCGCGCCCAAAAGCGCAGGTTTCGTCCATTTAGGAATTTGCATGATGTACGTCCAATCAGTGTCGGAACAGGCACGCATGATCGCGTGCAGGGTGCTAGTTTGTAACATACATGTTGAATTTACGCGCACGAATAATAAGAAACTTGATTTTTCACGTAAAAAAGACCATTATCAAAAAGCACGTTTTAAGCCGTCATTGGCTATCTGATCCTCCGGCCTGCCGGATTGTTTGGCTTCCCCCTGATTTCGTGAACGTTTCACCCCATAAGCATGTCGCCTATGGGCATCTCGCTTGTGCGCCATTGGCGCAAAGCATCTATATATAAAAGGTATCAGCCATGACAAACGGCACCGTAAAATTCTTCAACAGCACTAAAGGCTTCGGCTTTATTTCACCAGACGATGGCGGCAAAGATGCATTCGTGCACATTTCTGCTGTTGAAAATGCAGGTCTTTCAGGCCTTGCAGACGGTCAAAAAGTTTCTTACGAGCTAGAGAGCGGCCGCGACGGCAAGCAATCTGCTACCAATCTTGAGTTGGTTAGCTAATAAACGATTGGGGTCACACATGTGTGTGGCCCCTTTTTTTTAACTCAAAGGACCACACCAATATATGATCAGCATATTGAGAACCCGCGCAGAAGAACGTTTCGCCGCCCTTGAGAGAACGAAAAAGGTTGCGCTAAGCGAACGCCAAGAAGAAGAAAAGAAAACGAGCGAAAATACCGCTCGCCTAAAAGCACTTCGTCTTGCAAAAGAAGAACAAGACCGCGCAGAAGCCGACAAGCCAAAGGCAGCGCGTAAGAGAAAAAGCGCCTGACCAGCAACTCCTGCCAGTCAAACGCACTTTCATTCCGACAAGTTTTGTCGATGATGCACTAAACGCCCGTAATCATTGAAACGATTTCGTTTTTATCCGTTTTCGCGGTTTCGCGAATGCCAATTTGTTGGCCGCGGCGCAATACACAAATACGATCTGACAAACGAAAGACCTGATCCAAGCTGTGGCTAATGATCAGGACGGCTAAATCGCGCTCCTTTAGAGCGGCGACGATTTCTTCAACTTTTGCTGTTTCAGCCACCCCAAGCGCTGCAGTTGGTTCGTCCAATAGGACTAACTTTTTTGCCCAATGTGTTGCTCGGGCAATAGCAACCCCTTGGCGTTGGCCACCAGATAGGTTTCGAATGGTTGAACGTGCGGATGGAATGCGCACGTCCAATTCCTCAACCAATTGTTCTGTTTCGGCTATCATTGATTTTCGATCAAGTTTTCCAAATGGACCGACTGTTTTCTCACGTCCCAAAAACATGTTCATGTAGACTGCCTGTTCGTCCGCCAGGGCCAAATCTTGATAGACAACCTCTATGCCCGCAGCGCGGGCTTCTGTCGCGTCCTTGAAGGTGACTGCACCACCATCAAAGGAGATTGAACCCGATGTGGGTGTGTAGACGCCAGAAATGATTTTGATAAGCGTCGACTTACCTGCGCCATTGTCGCCAACTAGGGCGACGATTTCACCTGCCTTGAGCTGCAGTGAAAAATCCTCGATCGCGACAATGCCGCCGAACGACTTATGGATATTCTTTAGGTCCAAAACGTCTTTTTGGGTCGGTGCTACTTGGGTATTCATATGACTACCTCAGATTTGGCCAAGCTTCCGCTTGTCCGAAAATGTTTTCAATTGATTCAACCTTCGGGTCGCCCGTCAAAATGCCAGAAACACCAACGGTGTAACCACGTTTTACAAAGGCTTGTCCGCGAAAGCCAAAAACCACGCTGTCGCCAGATTTGGGTTTGACGTTTCCAGTGGCGTCAATCATGCCGTAATAATCAATGGCCGTGGTTGGCGGGATTTCAACGCTCGCAAGCGCCGAGGCAGCAGCGGTCGGTGTGCCCGAAACAATCGCTTTGACATCGTAATCTGGGAACACGGGATCGATGTACAGACCGCCGCCAAAACAATAGGCTTTATCTTCGTGCAAATGCGAAACCTCGCTCAAATACACCGCAGCAGGGCGCTCAGGCAGGTCTTTGATAGCATGCAGCGGCGTGGTGCCATGCAGCGCGTTCCCCGGTTCACATTGTGTAGCACCTGCATTTGCCAACGCTTCCAACACCACCGAAGATGTTGTACCGGGAGCATTGATTTCAATGTCCTGATAGCCAGCATCAACCAGTGCGGCAGCTGCCTGTTCCAAGGTTGAAAGATTGTGGGTGGGTTGGACTTGATTGGTTTCTTGATCAAACAACAATGCAGGGAAAGTCGTGATGCCGGCAAATCGAGCCCCGTCAAGTGTGTCAACTGAACGCGCGAACTCCAAGATGTTCTTGGCGTTGATGCCGCCTTCATGCCCCTTATAAAAGGTGTCGCCTTCAGCCTTGATTCGCACGAGAATATCTTGAACACGACTCGCTTTTTTTGCCGCCTGCGCTGCCTCTTGCGCTTTTTCGATGCTAAAGACCGTCCAATAATCTGGCTTGATATAGCTCGCAACCATATCCGCTTCAAACTTTGGCACTTGAACCAAGTGGCCCACGTGTCCGACTTTTAATCCAGCGCGAGTTGTGGCAACGGCGCAAGCCACATCCACCGCAACTGACCTATCAACACCGCCAGCGAGTGCCGCTTTGCAAAAACCTGAATTTCGGCCAACTTGCTTGGTCATGGCAAATATTTTCATGCCCAAACGATCTGCTTCAGCCCGCAAAACTTTTGCGTTCGCTTCGACAGTATCAAGATCCAGCACATAAGAATTGGCCGGGATTTTGCCCGCTTGGTGCAAAGCAATTGCGGTTTCGACCAACGCTGGGTTTCGTCTAAGAATGAGGTCAAGAAACATAATCGTCCCCTATCGGTTTGCATCGCGCAGTGAAATCGCGACAGCTATGAGAATTATCAGGCCGCGAACAATCATTTGATCAGAGACCGAAAGTCCCATCAAAATTAGGCCATTGTTGAGCATGCCCATCATCAATGAGCCAACCAAGGCGCCGATTATGGTGCCTTTGCCGCCATTTAGGGCGGTACCGCCAATGATCACCGCAGCAATTACAGTCATTAAATCGCTCTCGCCAAGCGTATACCTGGCGGCTTGCAATCGACCGGAATAAAGCAGGCCCGCAAGACCCGCGCATGCGCCACAAACCATCATCACGAGCAATCTGACACGAGGCACCTTGATGCCGGACACTTGGGCGGCGCGTGGATTGTCGCCTGTCGCTAAAACGTGGGCGCCAAATTTAGTTTCACGGAAAACAAAGTGACCCAAAGCCACTGCTCCAATGGTCCAAAACACCAAGGACGGCACGCCAAACAGCGAGCCTGAGCCAAAAATACCCGTGAAGGTCGAATTGAGCACCGGCACTGAACGTAAGTCGGTCATGGTACGCGCAATACCCGCAAATAGACCCATCGTTGCTAAGGTCACAAGAAAAGAAGGAAGGCGCAGATAGGCGACCAAAATGCCGTTAAAAAACCCGATGGCAATACCAACACCCAAGCCAGCGGCAATGCCAAAGAACAAAGGCTGTTCGCCAAGAACCACGGCACTTGCAAGGGCCGATACCGCAACAATTGAGCCGAAAGACAGATCGATTTCACCTGCTGCGAGCACAAAAACCAATCCAATGGCCATGATTGTGGTGGGCGCTGTTTGTAGCACGATGTTGGTCAAGTTGCGTTGGGTGAGAAACCCATCATCGCCCAGGGTGATCGCAAAGAACAAAAAGATCAGCAGAAAACCAATATATACGACATATTGCGTTAGATTTAGTTTCTGAGAAAATTGAGCAAGCTTTTGCATCTGCCAAGTCCTAGTTAGATCAATTTATTTGTATTTACCGCTACAAAAAGATGGGGGCAGAATACCTGCCCCCATAAGTGCGGAGGGAGTTACTTGGTTAGGCTTTTTGGTGCTTCGCGATGTAGTGAAAGCATCCAACCTTCGTTTACATTGTCCGATGTCACGGTAACCGCTGGAGCAACTACAAAGGCTGGGCTTTCTTGTCCCAAAAGACCACGTGCGGCTGAAGCGGCCATAGCGCGGCCAAGCTCATAGGCTTCGTCTGCCACGATGGCGCTTACATTGCCGCCACGAACCATGTCCAATGCGATAGGTTCGGAAAGGTCCAAGGTGACGATCTTTGTGGTTTTGTTACCGTTTGAGCGCAATGCAGAAAGCACACCTTCGGCTGGTCCTGCCCAGGTTACATAAACGCCACCCAAGTCTGGATATTTAAGCAACATTGCATTTGCAATTTCTTCAGCACGTGCAGGGTCACTAATGCCAGCGGATGCAACGATTTCCATATTTGGATAGTCGTTTTCAATAGTGGTTTTGAATGCATTGTCGCGCTGGTTAGTTACATAGTAAGTTGCATCGTGATAGATCCAACCCACAGTGCCTTTTTCGCCCATATCTTTGGCCAAAGCGTCAGCAGCTTGCTTGCCCATCTGGAACAAGTCATCTGTGACGATTGAAGCATATTGCTCACCATGCACATAACCAGCAGGCACGTTAGACAAGAACACAAGTTGCACACCTGTTTCTGCCGCTTCTTTAAATGCTGCGGCAGATGCTACTGGATCCAGAGGAAGCGCGAGAACGATATTGGGCGACTTCGCCATGACCGTTTCGATGTCACTACGTTGTTTTGCGGTGTCAAAACCTGCATTGGTTGTGGCCACAACTTCGATGCCCAAGCGTTCGAATTCGTCTGTCGCCCCCATGGATACGGCTGATACAAAATCAGACTGATCGTGCCATACGAAGGCCGCTTTGTAGTTACCAGCTTGAAGCGCGGCAACATCACTGTCAGCGACTGTCACCTCGGCTGACGGCGTCGCAGCTTCTCCGCTTGGGCCGACAGTTTGCGCCCACGCTGTGCCTGTTATGGCAAGGGCCGCGAAGGCAGTAAGTGCTGTTTTTGAAAATAGATGCATTGTGAAGTCTCCTCTTTTTAATGTTGTTCGTTAGCGCCGCAATAGCGCACGATGAATTCTGCGATCGCCAAAATGCCGGCGGTATATTCTTCAACTGAGATCCGTTCTTCCAACGTGTGGCAGTTGGCAATGTTGCCCGGCGCGCAATAAACCGTTGGGCAACCCAAACGTTCGATCAAATATGGGGCTTCAGACCAATAGGGCGCTCCGCTCACCTTCCCGCTGAGGCTGGTCTTGCCGACCAAAATTTCACTTAGCTGAGTGATCGGCATAAGACTTGGCGCGATATCGGTTGGAGTGCCGCCATATTTGTGGTCACGCCCCGCTGGGTATTGGATACTCGAACGACAGCCCGTTCCATCGATCCCAAGACCAATTGCATGTTCAAGTTGACGCACAGCTTCATTCAAAGTTTGTCCGGGCAGGATTTTGCAAATTAGAGACAATTTGCACTCGCCAGGCACCGCGATGTAGCCGCCGCCATTGATCTCAGTCACAAGGATAAACGCGTTGCCAACCAAATCGTGGTTTGCACTCATTGCCATGCGTTCAGACAGCGTCCAGATCTCGCTAAGCACTTTATGCCCTGCTTTTAAGGCATCAACACCCTGCTCAGGTACGCCGAAATAGGCAGATTTACCGGTGATATGAATATCTGCAATGAAGAAGCCCATTTGTGCTGGGAAAACCTGCAATTGGGTTGGCTCAACGTAAATGGCAAAATCTGGCTTGTGGTTTTCAAGAAATGCTGGGGATTTGGTCAGATGGTCGATGCCAGCGCTAACGCCCGAGCCTTCTTCGCCACTTTCCTCATCGCCAACAAACGCGAATGAAACATCGCCTTTAAGCTTGATACCGGCCGCATCTATGAGGGCCATTGCGGCGAGGGCGGTGCAAATTCCACCCTTGAGATCACCTGTGCCACGGCCCCAAATCTCACCGTCGATCAGCGCGCCAGAAAATGGATTTTCACGCTCATCGCCGGCCCACTTTTCGCGCCAACCGTCAACATGAACTGTGTCAGTGTGCCCAACAAAAAGCAAATTATTGTCATCACCGGAGCCCGCTTTTTTGCCAAAAATATTTGGACGACCTTCAGCGAATTCTTCAATGATCGGAGCAAGGTCAAGTGTGTGCATTTTATCGCTTAGATATGCGACAAAATTCGCTTCGTTACCTGTAATGCTGTGCGCTTGTACTGCGCCGCGCAACAGTTCGATTGCACCATCTTTGTCCAAATGTTGCTCAAGCTCTACGGATAGATCAACCATCAACCATTGCCCCCAACTTTGAGAGTTTTGCCGGCGGTAAACTGATATGCGCGCCAGGTACGCCATCGGCCAAAAGCGTGGCATGAACATGACTAAGACCAACAGACGCCGCGCCAATAAGCGCCGCACGGCCGCCTAAACCGCTGATACCAAGCTCAGTAGGCGAGCGCGTGATAAGTGCCAACTGAGATTTAACGCGCTCGAACAATTCGGCACGACGGCCTATAGAGCCTCCAAAAATGATCTGCTCAGGATCCGTAATCGCCATAATTGCAGCGCAAGCGCGAGCAATTTCACGTGCAACGCTATCAAGCACCGCGCGCGCGCTTTCATCAGTTTCTAGGCGATCAAAAATCTCAGGAACGCTCAGGCTCTCACCTGTCAAAGATGTATAATGATTGCGGATAGCGTGTGTTGCGGTTGCCCGTTCAAGCGCACCTTGGCGCAAGGATTCTGCTTCAAATGGGTCGGCACCAAAAGGCAAATAACCAAGCTCACCTGCGGAACCATTTTTTCCCCGCACTAACTCTCCACCTACAATTATGCCTGCACCAATTCCCGTACCAACCGCGACATAAGCGATGTCATCAAAGCCTTGCCCCATGCCCCCCCAGTGTTCGCCAAGTACGGCTAGATTGACGTCGTTTTCGACAACCACATCAACACCAAGTGCGCTGCGCAATCCACCGGCGAAATCAATTTCATCCAAGTGCGCAATATTGGGCGCCATGTCGACAGCACCAGTTCGAATGTTTGGCACGCCCGGCACGCCAACAACCATTAAGCGTAACTTGTTAACGGGTAAATTTTGCGCCTGCATTACAGAGTGACAAATGCGAGAAATCTGCTGAACGACGTCATGTCCACCATTTGGATCGGTTTTTTCTGCAGCCTCGCCAAAGATTGTGCAGGACAAATCTGCAATGGCGACGCGAATATTTGTACCGCCCAAATCTACGGCTGCAACATAGGCGGAATCGGGAACGATTTCATAATTCATCGCCGCCCGTCCGATCGCGCCTTTGCTTAGCCCTACCTGACGCACCCAACCCTCATCTTCGAGCTGCTTTGCAACTTCGCTAAGTGTTTGCTTTGACAAGCCTAAACGCTTAGCGATTGCCGCGCGAGATATGGGGCCCTCATGCGCAATCGTTTCAAACACATTGCATTTGTTTAGTTTGCGGATGTTGTTTGCTGCCTCAGTCATAACACCATTCTATTAGTTCGGTAAGTTGACGAACTAATAGAATGGGATGAGATGTGAGTCAAATGTTTTTTATGTGCACCAGATATCCATCGTTTGAGAATGCCAGCAAAATGACCCTAAAAACGCGCTGAATATGCTGGAGTAGCTGTTTTATCAAGGCGGGCCGATTTCAGCATTGTTTGACTTCGTGTTCCCAACCATATTCAAATGATTGTTACTCAGCTTGGCTGATTTTTGTGGGCATGTTGGGCAACGCGCATGCTATGTCTATCATCTCTGTTTATCCCATTCATAAAAGAACAAAGGACACGAAAATGAAAGAACGTGCAGTACTCGCGGGTGGTTGTTTTTGGGGCATGCAAGACCTCGTGCGCAAAATGCCGGGCGTACTTTCAACACGCGTTGGTTATTCAGGTGGCGAGGTGGCAAACGCCACCTATCGCAACCACGGCACGCATGCGGAAGCGCTGGAAATCATTTTTGACCCGAACGTCATGAGCTTTCGCAAGTTGCTCGAATTCTTCTTCCAAATTCATGATCCGTCGACCATTGACCGCCAAGGCAATGATGTGGGCAAATCTTATCGTTCTGCAATTTTTTATACCACTGATGATCAGCGCGCTATCGCGCTCGATACAATTGAAGATGTAAATGCCAGCGGCCTATGGCCTGGCCGCGTGGTCACGCAGGTTGAACCCGTCGGAGATTTTTGGGAAGCGGAGCCTGAACACCAAGATTATTTAGCGCGCATTCCAAACGGCTATACCTGCCATTTTGCGCGGCCGGATTGGGTGCTGCCAAAAAGGGCGGGCGACGAAAGCTAAGGCAACCGCATTTTTTGAATCTGAGCAGCTCGACAAGCATGAAGAAAGCTTTTTGCTTGTCTTTTAAGCGCGGATTGACGATGCCGCGTCGGCAAGGAGTTGCAGATTGTTAGCAACCACAATGCTGTCTGGCTCGAGCTGCTGGGCTTTTTTGAAATTGGTATATGCAGCGTTCAGGTTGCCCCGCAACATTTGGGAATAGCCAAGATTGTTGTAGTATTGAGCAGTGCCACCTGTGAGTTTGTACAAGGCGATGTAGACACGATCTGCCAACTCAAAACGTCCCAACATGTCATATGATGCGCCCAAACCGATGAAGCCCTCTGGATCGTTTGGTGAAAGTTCCACAGCGCGTTTGTAATAGGCGGCCGAATAGCCAAAATTGTTGTTCTTAAAATGCCCTCTAGCGTTCGAAAGCGCACCAGATGCTGTAACAACGCTTTGATCAGAAATGTCTGCGACTTCCAGTTTTTTGCCGCCAAAGGCACTTGAACCCGTGAAGCTCGTCGTCGTGCAGCCCGTTATCGATAATGCGGCTAAAACTATAAACACACGACCAAAATTTGATTTCGAGACCAAACAACGTTTCACGCTCTACTCCAACAAAATGAACGACTACAATAGTGCAGTCCATAGATGCCATTTTTACTTAGATTAATTCAAATAATGCTCAATATATGCTCAGATATTTATTAAAACTGAACATAGTTTTAGCCATACAAACCGACCACTAAGGGCGGATTTCCTACTCTTCGGCTACTGGCACAACAGCCCCGTTCTCACCCAAACCGTCAGTTGAATTCATCAACTGGGATGAAGGGTTGGTCGTGGATTGGATCAGATTGGCCTTTACCGCATTTCCAGCGTTGTAAGCGACCCGATCACTATTCTGCAAGTAATCATAAGAACAACCCGACAGGGCCATACATGACGCAAAAACCAAACCAACCATTGGGATTGAAAGCGTTGTTAGAGGCTTATTCATTGATCGCCCCCTCATCCAGCTTGATCATATAACCATAGGCTCCAACAACACCTGCTCCAGTGCGGAACCCTTTGACCATTTTGGGTGTTACTTCAAGCTTACCTAAAGCGAAGAACTCAAAGTCGTTGGCGGGCAAGCTGCCATCTAGGGGCGAGGCAACAATTTGACCAGGCACGGTTGGTTGCACCAACCTTGGGGTCACAATGACCACAAGTTCCGTGTCGTGTTTTTTGTAGCCCGAGGATTTAAACAATGACCCTATTATCGGCACGTCGCTTATCCAAGGCAATTGGTCCTGACTTAGGTTGGTGTTGTTTTGCAACAAACCAGCCACAGAGAAACTTTGCCCGTCACGTAATTCTACCGTAGCATCAAGGTTTCGGGTATTGAAAATCGGATCGCCAGCCGTTGTGAAGCTGCCAATATTGCTCACCTCTGGGGTCAGATGAATTTGTATTCTGCCTTCTTCCAACACCACGGGAGTAAAGACTAACCGCACCCCAAAATCTCTATATTCAAGCGTTGTTGAACCATCCGTATCTCGCACACGAATGGGAACTTGCCCACCTGCTAAAAAGCTCGCCTTTATCCCAGACAGAGTTGTTAAATTTGGTTCAGCCAATGTGCGCACCAAGCGTTTGGATTCAAGAGCGTTAATGGTGGCGTTCAAACTTGCACCGCCCACGCCCGACAATACCGTTGCCACAAACGAGGAGAAAGACTTCGCGCCGGACGATGGGCTATCGGCACTTGTGTTGCCAATGGTAGTGGTAACGCCGCCAACAGAGCCGCCCCACTGAACACCAAGCTGTCGGCCTGCGTCACGCTGCGCTTCAAGAATGCGCACTTCCAAATTCACTTGGCGCCCACCGCTCAACGTCATGGTGTTGATGACTGCGGGGCTGCCATATTGGTCGACAATCTCAAGCACTTTTTGCATTGAATATTCATCGGCAACAGTACCTGAAAGGCGGATGCGACCGTTGATTGTGTGAACTTTGACACTCGAGTTTGGGATAGCAGCGCGAATGGAGCGAGACATATCGCCTACGTCCGCACTAATCTCTACGGCAAGCAAACCAACGGGCGTTCCGTCCTCTGAAAACAGATTTACGGTAGTGGTGCCAAAAGACCTAGCGACCAAATAGAGCGACCTATCTGTAATCGGCTGCGCTTCTGCAATGGAAGGGTCAGCACTGATGATCTTTGCCACTGGTTCAGAGACCGTTACAGTTATGGCTTGAGAAACCGGCAAGTTGATCCGCAACACTGACGTAGTGCTCAAATCATATTTTACGGTTTGCGACATCGCAGGACCAATCATCAAGCAGGTCAGCGAAAGCACGAACATGGTAAAAATGTGCAATACTCGCTGCGCAACTAGGTCTTGTTTTTTCATAAAATGGCTCACAAGATTTCGAATTTTTACTACTCCTGAAATGGCGCTAGCGCATGACGCTGCTGGTGGCAGGCTGGTTCCAAAATGGACTGGTTAGTCGAATTGATTGATTGACCCCGCTACGGGCAAGGTTTCGGCTTTCTTCGAAATCAACCATCGACCGCAGAACCAAAGCGAACCGTCCAATATTGGTTGCCCCAACAATAATCTCTGCTTCCGCAGGATCTAATTCCAATGTTGCGATAACCTCATCTTCGGTCATCTCAGCATACATCTCATCACGGTCAATCTGGTTTCCCGTAGATCCCAACTCTCCCACACGCGCGTTGAGCGCTAGCACCCTGATGTTTCTTAAAATGGTTTCTGAAACTTGCCCCTGTGGTGCCTCGCGCGTCAGCACAACATCCACGTGGTCATTTGGCACAATGAAACCGCCAGAGGCAGCTTGCCCTGTCACGGTTACCGAAACACCGCGCATACCTTTGTTGATAAGGGCAGACAAATAACCATCGGTGTCACGGGCTAATTTTTGTTCGCGGATAGGCTCTCCAGCGAAAAACTCAAATCTGGTAATGGTGCCTGCAAGCGCTTCAATTGCTTCTGGCTCATTTTCAAAGGTTATGTAGTCTTGACGCACAAGATCTGCGGGCCAATCTTGCCATTCGACTTGATCTATGGTGAAGCGCTGACCCATTCCAACTGTCTGTTTGGCCACCAGCACCCTTGGCAAGACCTCTACTACAATTTCTGGTGCAGCAACGACGGGCTCAACAGTGGTCGGGTTTTGCGATGCAAGAAATGCAGCAAGCCCCCCAGCCGACAAGGCAACGAGCAGAAGTACCAATCGCACCGGCTTGAAGGAGGATCGACGTGGTGCTTTGGATCGCATTCCCCTTAGAATCTTATTTTCGACTTCTGGCGCCAATTGCCAATGAAGTTCACTGCGCAGCTTATCCATGCTACGCCGATCACCTTTGCGTCGTTCAGGACCCGCATAGTTTGGGTCTTGTCCTTTTCGGCGGTCACCGCTTCTGCGCTCTTGATGTTCTGGAGCGGAGGGCTCTGGCTTGTCAACGTCTGGGACTGCAACAGGACCAACCTTTACAGGGGACTCAGTTACCACCTCCGGTTCAGGCACTGCCATAGCATCGGCGGCTGGTTCTTCGTCCATCTTAATGGGGGGGGTTAGAATACGTCGATGCAAGATACCCTCGCTCATTTTGCCACTGTCCGTCAGTTCTCGGCACCATTGTTCCGTGAAAGCAGCTTACGATATAGAGTTCACTGGTTTGTTCTCAAATTAGATAAAATCACGTACGTTTCAGAAATCGAAAACTCACTATCTTGCAAAGGATCAAAGGATCGCAACGCAAGGCGTAGACCCTTGTTGTGTCGAACAAATCGCGAGGTTTCGTCTAGCGACGAACCAAAAGCTGCGTTCGATTCCACAACGCATTCGCTTTGGCGACATACAGTTAACTAAGTTCGGTTAAACTCCGCCTATGTTTTTGAACGTTATGAGCCAGTTTGCTAAATGACAGCGCGTGTAGAAATTGAGAAACTGCTGAAAGAAGCGTTCCAACACTACTTGGATGGTCGCCCGCAATCCGCGCTGCAATGCGACCTAAAAGCGTTGCAATTGTCCAAAGAGCTTGGCGAACCTAGTTTGGTTGCTCGCTCTCAAATTGAGGTTTCGCGTTCTTACAGATGGTTGCATAAACCCAAGCAGGCTCTTGAGCATATCCACGCCGCTTTGGCATTGTTTGCACAATTTGACGACCCCGCACTATTGGCTCACGCTCGCTTTATTCACGCCCGCATCCTCATGCAGGTAGGCCTTTCCGACGATGCCTACACAGAGTCAATCAAAGTTGTGAAATGGGCCGAGCAAAATGGCGACAATGAGTTGTTGGTTCGCGTGTTCGACATACAGGCAATTGTATTTGTCCTTGCATCAAATTTTGAAAAAGCCGATGCATTGCTTGAGAAAGCCCAAGCGTTGCAGGACAAGCATAATTTTGAGTCCATGCGCGCCGTACTCCCCCTGCATCGAGGTTTCTACCACTCGCGCGCTGCCGATCACGCGCTTGAACAAAATGATGAACAGTGTCACAAAGATCACTATGAAGTGGCACTGATGTGGACTGAACAGGCCGTAAAAGCAGCAAGAGAAAGCAGACAAAGCTGGTATCAATTCGTAACTTTGTGCAATGCGGCAGAGTGCGCTTCGGTGGCGGGTGACATCGATACAGCAAACAAAATGCTTGAAGAAGTCAGTGAGTTGCCGGAAGGGCTAATGAAAGTTGGCGCCGTCCATTACCTATATACAAAGAGTGAAGTTGCTAATCGCTCAGGGGATAGCAAAAAAGCCATTCAATTTGGTCTGGATGCACTGGAGATTGCCAAGGCCAACCCAGATGCTGACAATGTTATGAATGCCCACCGGCGGGTGGCTGAAGCCTATGAGAGTGACGGTCAGTTTGAAGCGGCCCTCAAAGCTTACAAGCAGTATCATGGCAGTTACAAAAAGTCACTCGCACGCCGCGCATACTGGCAAGATCGTATTGCTAAATATCGTAGCAATGTCAAAGAAATACGTGATCAGTTGAAGCGAGCAAACGTGCACGCGGAGCGTATGACCAAGGCCGCTCATCAAGACGCGCTGACGGGTCTGGGAAACAGGCGCGCGTTCGATCAGAATTTGTTGCAACTAGATGCAAGCACAGACAGACCCTACGCCTTGGCCATTTTGGACCTAGACCATTTCAAGAGTATCAACGACAAGTTTTCGCATTTGGTCGGTGATGATGTTTTGCGCTTTGTTGCAGATATCTTGCAGGAGCATTGTCGCGCAGCCGACTTTGTTTATCGAATTGGCGGCGAAGAATTTGCTATTTTGTTGCCAAACGCAACTCTGCAACATGCGATTATTGTGTGCGAGCGCATTAGAAAGCACATTGGTTCGTGGGATTGGGTCTCCATTGAACCAGAACTTAGTGTCACCACCAGCGCGGGCATTGCAATGTCCCACGAGGGGCGCAATACACTTGATGTATTTGCTATTGCCGACGCTCGTCTTTATCACGCCAAATCCAAGGGCCGCAATCGCGTCGAAGCATATGCGCTGCCAAACGAGAGCGCCAATGTGGGCTAATTGATACCACCAACCGCACATTTATGTGTCTGGGTTGAAGCCTTAATCGTTCCGAGTTAGGCGACACATCAGGCTTGATGTGTCCCAACGATTTCCGCCCATTGCCTGCACCTCCTTGTAGAATTGATCCACTAGGGCAGTTAGTGGCAGTGCCGCACCGTTCCGGTCTGATTCTGCTAAGCACATGCCCAAATCTTTGCGCATCCAATCCACGGCAAAGCCGAATTCAAATTCATCTTTGAGCATGGTGGAGCCGCGATTATCCATTTGCCAAGACCCGGCTGCGCCTTTCGAAATCACGTCTAGGACTGCCTCGCCATCCAGCCCAGCTTTTTGTGCGAAGTTCATGCCCTCAGCAAGTCCCTGCACAACACCCGCGATGCAAATTTGATTGACCATTTTGGTGAGCTGACCCGCACCTGCATCCCCAAGCAATTTGCATGACTTTGAAAAAGCATCCACTATTGGGGCTGCTTTTTCAAAAACTTCTTGATCACCGCCGCACATGACAGTGAGGGCACCATTTTCCGCCCCTGCTTGCCCACCAGAAACGGGCGCGTCGATGAAACCAATACTGCTTGCTTTTGCGCGCGCATAAAGTTCTCTTGCGACGGTTGCGCTAGCGGTCGTGTGATCAACAAAAATGGTCCCTGGCCCCATGGCGCCAAACGCCCCATCATCTCCAATAGTCACGGCGCGCAAATCATCATCATTGCCCACACAGGCAAAAACAAAATCACAATCTTTTGCCGCCAAGTGGGGGGTAGTGGCCATGTCGCCGCCATAGGTTTTTACCCAGTCTTCTGCCCTATGGGTTGTGCGATTATAAACCGTAACGTTGTGCCCAGCATTTTGAAGATGGCCCGCCATCGGGCCGCCCATTACGCCAAGCCCAATCCATGCAATTTTGCTCATATTCGATTTCTCCAGCCTGAAACGGCGACCTGCCAAAATTCAAAATGTTCTGATGATCCTTAAGCGCGAGGAGCGCGCAGTATGATTCAGTTTGTGCAAAGGATCATTTCAAATAGAGGACACTAGAGCAAGTCCTGATAATGAGAATGCGTGGGCGAACACCGCAAGGCCTCGCCCACTCCCTAATTTCCGCTTAGTTCAAACAGTCCTGAATTTGGTCTGCGGACTGAACAAAGCAAGCACCGGGTTGGTCTATTGGCGTCGGCGTCACAATGAGTTCGACAAATTGATCAAATTTGGGAAACCTATTGACCAGGTGCGTGTTGACCGCCACAGCGTTTAGAGTTTCCAGTTCTTTTGCCAATGACAACAAGCGGTCGACAGGAAGACCGTCAAGCACGCTTTCTGTAATCGCATAGCTCACAACGCCGGCGTGGGAAAGGTTGACCTTAAGACCATCGCTAAACATTGTGCGCAACGCGCTCGCTTCTTCTTCCGTCACGCCATTTTGCAAAAAATCCTCGTAGGTTGCCTTAACGGTATCGCGCGCTTCTTGCAGTTTTTGCGTATCCACTTCGCCACTCAGCGCAACAAACCTGTTGGTGCGAGAATAGGCGGAAAGTCCAGCATTAAAGCCATAAGATGCACGCAATTGCTGGCGCACCGCTTGGAACAAGCGACTCTGTTCGCCGCCGCCCAAAATGTGTGTGCCCACAATATCTTCATATTCACCGCCTTCGCTGGTTGGGGCCAGCGGCGCGATGTAGGCCAATGTGGTCTTTTCTACGTCGTCATTTTGGACGATGATGGTTTTTTGCAAATATTTAGCCTTCACATCAAATGTCGCTGCTGACTCGCCGACGGGCATGCCCGCGAACAACTCATCCACGCGGAGCTTGGCGTCTTCAGCGCCAATTTGGCCTGCAACGGTTATCGTCGCATTTGAAGTGACGAACGTGCGCTTGTGCCATGCAAGCACATCTTCGCGCGTGACGGCCTCAACAGGTAAATCACCACCGTTGGAAATGAAACGATAGGTTGGTGAGCTCCCAAACAAAAGACGTCGCACAGCGTCCCAACCATGATAGGTTGAATGCGTTTTTTCTTTGGCCACGCTATCGGCTATGCCGTCTTTGATCCGTTGCATCCAACGGTCATCCAAACTTGGCGAAACCAAAACCTTGTTCGCAATCGCCACCGCTTCTTGCACTTGGTCAGACCGCACAGAAAGACGCCCTCGCACATGGTCCGCGATTGCGTTGATTGAGCCATCTGATACCAGATCATTAAACTCTGATTGCAATTCAGCTGGGTCCAAATCACCAGCGCCGCCTGCAAGCATGAGTTGAGTGCCAACAGCTGGGGCCATTGCGTTATGTTGATCATCCAACAACCAATCAGACTTCCAGATTATATCAAAACTCACCCGCTCTTCGTTTGGCATAAAGGCAAAATAAAACTGCGTACCGTTGGCTGTGGTCAGGGTTTCTACGCTGGTCGGCTGAGCGCTCGCCCCGTGAGTAAAAACCAAAAACAAGGCTGCAACAAACACTTTGCGCAAAGTCATAAAATTCTCCGTAGATTTAAGATTTTGGGGTCACAAAGCGTATTTCCACATGGCCGTCCCCAGCCAATTTCGTCAGATGCTGATTGACCCGATCGCGTGTTACTTTGCTCAAATTTTCTAAAAACTGATCATAAGAAAGTGGTTCCTCGTCGAGCGCCAAATAGTAAGGCACCTCTGAATAAACAGCATCTGCGCGCGTGATACTGGCACCATATTCGTCGACGGCTCGTTTGAGTAACTTATCAAAGGTTTTTTGCGGGATCCCGGTTGCTGCGATCTCTGCCAAATTGGTCTCAAACACCTGCAACAATTGCTCCAGCTCCACCCCTCTATCAGGGTCGGCATAAAAGCCGATTGAAAAGTAACCATCTACTGGCTGATCCAAATCGATATCAAAACCCCGGGCGATGAAATCGTCAAACCGCAATGGTTTTGCCATGCCGCCGACGCGTGTTGATTCCAATATGTCTTCCAATATTTGTAGCTCTAGACCAAGCTGCGAGGTGGCTTTTTCAAAACCACTTGCTACGAATTTCTCAAAAACCAATTCGTTTTCCGTTTGATCGTCAAGGGGCGTGGTTTTGACGTTGCGTTGCACGCCTAGTTCTAGTTTTTCCAATGTGTCTTGTCTGGCAATCACGTCACCCACAGGAAACTGTGTCGCCACCAGCTCGCGCACGGCGCCGACCGGCAAATTGCCCATAATCACCATTGTTGCATTGCCAAATGTGTGAGTTTGGTTGTGCAGCTTAATCGCATCTTCGATGGAAAACTGCCTTATGTCCTCAGGGGTGCCCAGCACATCGCGCCCAAATACTGTGCCGCCATAAACCGCTTGGGTCAGGTCCACATATATTTGGTATTGCGTATTCTCACGCACGCGATAATCATATTCGCGCATGATGATATCGCGTTCTTGTGCCATGAATTCACGTTCTATTTCGAAGGGCAAGAAAACGCGGTGCAATTTTTCAAGCATCTCAACAAATTCTGACTGTTCACCGTTTAGCCAATAGGTCGTTTCGGTCAGAGTTGTACTGGCATTTGAATGGCGCGATGGATCGCCGTGCTCAAGCCCCAGAGCGTTCAACCACACTAAATGCTCGACATAATGCGCCAGCCCTTCAGCATAAGGATTATGCGCTTCACCTTGGTCGAATATCAGCTGCACGACCATGCGATCACGGTCTGGATTGTAAATGTAATAAGCGGCTTTTAACCCATTATTTGAGAGCTTTTGCGGGGCTTGTGCCCAAGCAGCAAAGGAAAGCATACAAAAGGTCGCCGCTAGAAAAACTCTCAACATCACAATAAATCCCTGCGCAAAATAATATGATCAATATTGCGCAGAAATGAACAATAAATTCATGGTGATTGCAAGGCAAAGGATAGTTAAATTGTTGATCGAAAAGATAAAAACAGTCAGCAGTCTAGTGAAAACTACTTATGTGCTGTCACCCCAATTGGGAAGCGAAGCGCGCAGCGGTCCTGCGGCGACATCCCAGCGCTGAGGCGCTTCCAGCAGTTCTATGGCTGGTTTAAGTCGACGAGCACCTCCTTTGTGGGTTTGCTCGATTTCGGGTGAAAAGTCATTTTGCGCCACTGGTGCCAGCGCGCGTTCTATATTGGGTTTTGCGGATTGGGCAAGCATTGCCCCTACTCGCGCCAAAGATGTTCGCACAGATATGGCGCAGCTTTGATCTATTGCATCTTTGAGTGCCATAATTGCAGCGGCAGCCACCAAGTTGCCTGTGGCGTGGTCGAGCGCTTGCACGGGCAAAGGGGTCGGCTTTTCAGCATGGGCGGCTTTCATGCCAAAATCTGCAATGCCTGCACTCATTTGTACCAAGCTGTCGAAGCCGCGCCGATTGACCCAAGGGCCTGTCCAGCCATATGCGTTGTGGGCTACATCGATCAGCGAGGAATTGATCGCCCGCATATATTCAATTGAATACCCAAGTCTTGCCAACGCGTCGCCGCGCAAGCCATGAATGAGCACATCCGTTTGGGCCAACAATACTTCGAACTTACGCCGGTCGGTTGTAGTATTGAGATCAAGGTGCGCGCAGCGTTTGCCAATAGTAATGTCTTCGTAAAGGCCCGGTTCGTTCCAGTTCACCGGGTCTATGCGTAAAACTTTTGCGCCAAACCCGGCAAGCGCGCGCGTGGCTACGGGGCCAGCAATGACACGGGTTAAATCAAGGACTTTGAGCCCTTCTAGGGGACGGTAAGGATTGGAGATCGAGAAACGTGGTTTTGCTTTATCAGGTCCAAATGACCAAGCCAGCAGAGGTTCTTGATGGAGAGCGCTGCCCTGTGCATGCTCGCGCCAATCATCAATTGACCGCATTTGCGCAGCGCAACCGCCTGCATCCACAATTGAAGCTTCCAGCTCTGCGCCATCCCAACTGCGCACAGCCTTTGCCACGTGACCCGCATCTTCAGCAACATCTAGAATAGCCAACGCAGCAGCCTTGTGATGCCCTGCATTTGTGTGCAGCCTAATCCAGCCATTGGCCGTTTGATAGTCGCCAGCAATTGGGTCCCAACCTGTAGGTTGCGGCCTATTGATCAAATGAAGACTTGAGCTGAACCAATGAGAGGCGAGACGCTGATCAATTACTAATGTGGGCGTCAAAGCAGAAGACTGCGATGACAAAAGAGATTTTAGCGCCTCACCAATTGCAAGAAAGGAAGCTGCAGCCAAACCGGACACGTCAAAGTAACTTGGCAAATGTTGGATCTGGACAATCTGGTTGCTCGAAGCAATCGGGTCGCATGTGAGTTTGAGATTGCTAAATATTTCAGGCAAAAACCGGTTTGGCATTGTCGCTCCTTTCATTTGCTTCAGACTGATCAGGGCTTTACCTCTTGGTCAATCTTGATCAAGATAATCAATATGAAAAATCTAACAGACCCACGCCAATTCTTGATGGATTCAGCAGCGATTTGCGGGCAATTGGGCATTTCTGCGGATACGCTTTATGCCTATGTCAGCCGTGGCTTAATCCGTAAAATTGCGCACCCGCAAGACGGGCGGCGTAGCCTTTATCATCAAGGTGATTTCGAGCACTTGTTGCGCCGAAAAACCAGCGGACGTTCGCGCGAGACCATTGCGGCCTCCACAATCAGCTGGGGCGAACCTGTCTTGCAGTCCTGTATTACCGAAATCCGAGACCAGCAGCTCTATTATCGCGGCCACGATGCCGTCGAGCTTTCGAGCACCCACTCATTCGAAGAGGTGTTTGAGCTGTTGTTAGGGGAGCGATTTCGCGGAGGCCTGCCCGTTGTCGACCCTGACGCGCTCAAAGTGTCAAGAGGTTTGACGCCCATTCATCGAGTGATGATGATGCTGGCACAAGAAGCGGTATCAATTGGTTCAAATGGCGGCACGCAGACCGCTCGACGGTTGCTGCGACAAGCGGGGTTAGTGATCGCGGGCTTGGACGAAGACGATGAAACAAGAACCTTGGACCAGCTAATCACGCAGACTTGGTCATCCCATCCTCACGCTGCCCATATTGTTCGTGGAGCGCTGATCCTTTGTGCGGATCACGAACTCAACGCCTCGACTTATGCCGCTCGAGTGGCCGCGTCGGCCAATGCAAACTTGCCCGCTGCCCTACTGGCTGGCGTTGCGACCCTATCGGGGGATGCGCATGGGGGTATGACCAATCTATGCATCAAGTGGAAGCGCGAAGCGCAAGCGGCGCTGAAGGCAGGTCGAACGCTGCCCAAGTTGGATCAAGGCAAAGCCCCGCCAGGTTTCGGCCATCCGTTTTATCCCGATGGAGATCCACGTGCACTTGCTCTGATTTCAGCCTGCGGTTCGCCCGTGGAATGGGTTCAACTGGTTGAAATAGTGTGCGAACAAACAGGCTTCACGCCAACCTTGGATTTTGGCTTGGCTTTGGTGGAAGAACACTTGGACCTGCCCCATGGCAGCGGGCTGGGCATATTTGCGCTTGGGCGTATGGCCGGGTGGTTGGCACACATTTTTGAGCAACGTAAAAAGGGCAAATTGATCCGACCCCGCGCCATGTTTTCGGGCCATAGAGCTCAGACCAGCAATGGATGAGGCGCAATTTTATGTCTGCCGATGATACCAAGAAAGGGCGCTTATCAAGACCGGTAACATCAAACCGCGCAAGTAAGAGGGGTCCCACCTTGCATCTGGAGCAACACCAAATGTCACAACATATTGAGTGGTGATGAGGGCGCAGATTGATATCCACATGGCCCAAATTGCATGCCGCACGCCTAGAATGAGCGCCGTCAAACTTATCACAATCATCAGCCGAAGCGCGGATTGCCCCACAATGATTGCTTCAAGTTCATCACCCAGTGTGAAGACACTAACCAGCTTTGAGATGTGATAAACAACCAAGAAAGCACTTGTCGCTGTGAGGAGGATAAATGCAGGGTGCCTAAGACTGCCCAAAAGGCTCTGAAAAATTGACATAAACTATTCCCAAAATCTGTTTTGAAGTTAGTTGGGAATTTGGGCGGCCTAATTCAATGATTATCACTTGTCTTTGGCCAATTGCAGGCGATCGTCTAGCCCCAACTATAGTTGAAACTAACGCTAATCCGCTCTTCTTGTGACATGTTCATGGGCACCTCGTGACGCAGCCAGCTTTCCCAAAGCAAAACGTCGCCCACTTGTGGCGCAACGTAGACAAAGCTACGCATTTCATTACGTGCAGAGGCATTACGGGTGGGTGCTGCCATCATCATGGCCGAACGTGGATCTTCAAATTTGATGGCGCTGGCCCCTTCTGGCATCGCCACATAGGTGGTGCCGCTGATCACGCTATGGGGATGAATGTGAGAAGTGTGGATACCCCCTTCAGGCAAGATATTGATCCACAAACTATCCAGTTTTAGAGGCTTTTCGCCGAGGTCAAACTCAAGGTCCTTGGCAAAACTCTCGACGTGCTGGTCAAGAACCTGCACCAAATCTTTGAAAATGGGGAACCGCCAAGGCAGATCATCCAGCGACGCATAACTAGTGTAGCCGGGATAGCTGTTTTCTTCGCACCATTTTTGGCCCGCCTCGTCGTCATCGGCAATCGAAAGACACGTGGCTTCAAGTTCTTGGGTATCAAGCGGTTTGCCGAGTTCACGCAGTGCAGCTTGATAAAGACGAGTTACAAATAGAGAATCAATTTTTGACATAAGTCTTTCATAACCCAGCACAGCGTTTTGAGCGAGAGGGCAGCTTGTTTGCTCTTAGCTCGTGCGGGACGGCACGAGACAGGTCCAAATCTGTGTGGCGACGATTTCATCATTGCCGGTGGTTTTGGTGTCCAAACGGATGCCTACATATCCACGTTCGCCCTTAGTCGATTTTTTAAGGGAAACAATTTCTGCGTCAACATAAACTGTTTCACCTGGAAATACTGGCTTGGCGAATTTAAGCTCGTCAATGCGCATGCCAATCAATGGATTGTCACCAAATGGGTTTTCCAGCGCCATTAACCGCATGGTGGCGGACAATGTTTGCCAGCCTGAGGCGATGATGGTGCCGAAGGGACCGGTTTTTGCGCCCTCTTGATCGATATGGATGAACTGTGGGTCATATTCTGATGCAAATTCGTGCACTTTGTCTGCCGTAAGATCAAACGTACCAGTTCTGATTTTTTCGCCCAACTGAACGTCTTCAAAAAAGCGGGTCTTGCTCATATCATCCTCATCTATTTGTTGGTTGATTTAATGCGGGAGACAACGTCTTCGCTGATAAAATCAACAATGGTTCGAATGCGCGTGAGATGCGCAAAATCTTCGGGTACGGTCAGCCATAGCTCGCGCTCCAATTCTATGGAATCATCAAGCACGGGCACCAACGTGTCGTAGTTTTTAGCAATATAATCTGGCAAAATGCACACCCCTGCTCCGGCAAGCGCCATTTGCAGCTGCACATGCAAGCTAGTGGATGTCAGGTGGGCTTTAAGACTTGGATCAACGCTTGGGATATAATCCAACTCTTTGTCAAAAATCATATCGGGCACATAGCCAATGCCGCGCAGTTTTGCCAAATCTTTCTTCTGCTTAATCGGCTGGTTGCGCGCCACATAGTTGCGCTCGCCATAAATGTGCAGCGGGTAGGTCGCTAGTTTTTTGATTTTGACGCGGCCAGTTTGGGGGCGTGTGCCAGTGAGCACCAAATCCGCCTCGCGTTTAGACATGGAGAAGGAACGCGGCACGGCCTGCAATTGCACTTCAAGGCCCGGATGCAAGCGGCAAAGTTCTGCGGCGCTTTCGGCCAATAGGAACGAAGCGATGCCCACATGAGTGGCGATACGAATGGTGCCCGTTAGGCTGGTGGATGCACCAGCAACCTCATCAAACACCCGCATCGCATCGCTTTCCAGCTGCTCGGCTAAGGGCAAAAGTTTGTAGCCTTGGTCTGCAAGACTATAGCCTTGGGGCGAACGGTGAAACAGGGGCACCCCCAAACTGTCTTCCAATGCCGTGATCCGGCGCCCCACCGTTGCATGATCAACACCCAAATATGAACCGGCGCGCGACAGCGTGCCGTGGCGGGCCACAGCGAGGAAAAATCGAAAATCATCCCAATTGTTTCGCATGCGACAAATATTGCCAGATATGCTACAGTTAGACCAGTGCATAAATGCACAATGATTTTGCTTTGTTGGTTATTGATAATGCGTTTGCGCACAATATGATGCGCACCAAAGTTTTAATTGCGCGCGAATGGTTTTGCGCCTGATGACATTTAAGGGAGGCACCTGCCATGAATGAGATTACCCACTTTATCAACGGCGAACATGTTAAAGGCACTTCGGGCCGGTTTGCTGATGTTTTCAACCCAGCGACGGGCAAGGTGCAAGCCAAGGTGCCATTGGCCAGCAAAGCCGAATTGGACGCTGCCATTGCCAACGCGAAAGAAGCACAAATTGGCTGGGCCAATGTGAACCCACAAAAGCGCGGTCGCGTGATGATGAAGTTCGTAGACCTTTTGCACCGCGATATGGATAAGCTCGCAGAAGCATTATCGCGTGAGCACGGCAAAACAATTCCAGATGCCAAAGGCGATGTGATACGTGGTTTGGAAGTGGCCGAGTTTGCGATCGGCGCACCCCATTTTCTTAAAGGCGAATATAGCGCTGCAGCTTCAACGGGCATTGATATTTATTCGATGCGCCAACCGCTAGGCGTTGTGGCAGGCATTACCCCGTTTAATTTCCCTGCCATGATCCCAATGTGGAAGTTTTGCCCAGCGATTGCTGCGGGTAACGCGTTTATTCTTAAACCGTCTGAACGCGATCCAAGCGTGCCAAACATGTTGGCTGAATTGATGATTGAGGCCGGACTGCCCAAAGGCGTTTTAAACGTGGTGCATGGCGACAAAGAAGCCGTGGACGGCATTTTGGACCATGAAGACATTCAAGCGATTGGTTTTGTGGGCTCCACCCCGATTGCTGAATATATCTATTCGCGCGGGTCTGCGAACGGCAAGCGCGTGCAGTGCTTTGGTGGCGCGAAAAACCATATGATCATCATGCCAGACGCAGACATGAACCAAGTGGTTGATGCTTTGGTTGGCGCTGGTTATGGCGCAGCGGGCGAACGCTGCATGGCGATTTCCGTAGCCGTTCCAGTGGGCAAAGAAACGGGCGACAAGTTGGTTGCTGCCCTTAAGACACGTGTAGAAGCATTGCGCGTTGGCCCCTACACAGATGGGGACGATGCGGACTTTGGTCCATTGGTAACCAAGGAAGCACAAGCAAAAGTCAAAGGCTTGGTTGATCAGGGTGTAAAAGAAGGCGCAGACTTGGTGGTTGATGGCCGTGATTTTGTAGCCAAGGGCCATGAAGATGGCTTCTTTATTGGCCCGTGCCTATTCGACAATGTGACCGAGGAGATGGAAATCTACAAAACCGAAATTTTTGGTCCGGTTTTGTGCGTTGCCCGGGTTGATGATTATGAAGCTGGTTTGAAACTGGCGATGGATCACGAGTACGGCAATGGTGTTGCAATTTTCACCCGCGATGGTGACACGGCACGCGACTTTACGTTCCGCATCAATGTGGGCATGGTTGGCGTGAATGTGCCGATCCCTGTGCCATTGGCTTATTACACGTTCGGCGGGTGGAAACGATCTGGCTTTGGGGATTTGAACCAGCATGGACCAGACGCTTTCCGGTTCTACACCAAAACCAAAACTGTCACCTCACGTTGGCCTTCTGGCACCAAAGAAGGCGCTTCGTTCACCATTCCAACCATGGAGTAATCCAAAATGGATTTTGCGCTAAGCGAAGAACAGTCCGCCATTTTTGAAATGGCGCGTGAGTTTTCAATGGAAAACATTGCGCCCCACGCAGTTGAATGGGATCAAGCCAAGCATTTTCCGCTTGATGTGATCAAAAAAACTGCAGAACTGGGCATGGCAGGGATTTATACGCACGACGACATTGGCGGTTCAGACTTGACGCGTCTTGATGCAGCTTTGATTTTTGAGGCCTTGTCGCATGGTTGCCCAGCTACGGCGTCGTTCCTGTCCATTCACAATATGTGCTCTTGGATGATCGACAGTTTTGGCTCTGAAGATATGCGCCAAAAATGGGGTCCAAAGCTGACCAGCATGGAAACTGTAGCCAGCTATTGTTTGACCGAACCTGGATCTGGTTCTGATGCAGCATCGCTGAAAACCACCGCAAAGCGCGATGGCAATAATTACGTGCTTAGGGGTACGAAAAGTTTCATTTCTGGTGGCGGCGTTTCTGACCTTTATATCGTGATGGCCCGCACTGGCGAGGCCGGACCAAAGGGTATTTCTGCATTCCTGATGGAAAAGGGCACACCCGGACTTTCCTATGGCGCGAACGAAAAGAAAATGGGCTGGAACGTGCAACCCACCACGGAAGTAGTAATGGATGATGTGGTGATCCCAGCGGCAAACTTGCTGGGTCAGGAAGGCGACGGCTTCAAATATGCAATGAAGGGTCTTGATGGCGGACGGTTGAACATTGCTGCCAGTGCTTTGGGTGCTGCGCAAGCTGCGCTTGATAAAACACTTTCCTATATGTCAGAGCGCCAAGCGTTCGGCAAATCGATCAATCAGTTCCAAGCTTTGCAATTCCGTTTGGCCGACATGGAAATTGAACTGCAAGCTGCCCGCGTGTTTTTGTACAAAGCGGCTTGGACTTATGATCAAGGCGCGCCAGATGCCACCAAATATTGCGCGATGGCAAAGCGTTTTGTGACAGACACCGCGTTCGATGTGGCCAACCAAGCCCTGCAACTGCATGGCGGTTACGGCTATTTGGCGGACTATGGCATTGAGAAAATTGTGCGCGATTTGCGGGTGCACCAAATTTTGGAAGGCACCAACGAGATTATGCGCCTGATTGTTTCACGCCAACTGTTAAGCGAGTGATTGATGGACGATTTGAGTGTTCAAATTGAAGGCGATGTGGGGGTCATCACCCTAAATCGCCCCAAAGCCCTAAATGCCCTAAGCCACAAGATGGTGGATGGCATGCGCGAAGCGCTAACCCGTTGGGCGAGCGATGATAATGTGCGGTGCGTGTTGATTGAAGGCGCGGGTGAACGTGCATTTTGTGCAGGCGGAGACATTCAAGCCATTTATGAAAACGGTCCCAAAGACCCGATCGGTTCGCTTGAATTTTGGCGCGATGAGTATCAGCTAAACGCGATGATCGCTAACTACAAAAAGCCTTACATCGCCATGATGCATGGGTTCACCATGGGTGGCGGCGTTGGTGTTTCTGCGCACGGCTCGCACCGGATTGTAACCGATGGTTCGGTCATATCAATGCCCGAAGTGGGCATTGGGTTTTTGCCCGATGTGGGCGGCACATGGTTGCTGCACAATGCCCCCAAAGGGGTTGGGGCCTATTACGGCATTTCAGGCGCACGCATGGGGCCAGATGATGCATTGTTTTTGAACCTTGCAGACGCTTACGTGCCAAACGGCAAATTTTCCACAATCAAAGGTAGATTGATTGATGGCGAAGAGATTGATGCAATTTTGGCAGACGTTAGGGAAACGCCAAATGAAGGCGATGCACGCTGGCACCAAAACGATATTGCGCGTTGGTTTGATGCGGATAATTTTGAGCAAGTGATGGCCAATGTTGAAGCAGACCGAAGCGAATTTGCGCAAGGCGCGTTGAAGCTCTTAAAACGCCAATGTCCGTTGAGCGTAAAATCGACCTTTTATGCGTTGGCCCAAGTTGAAAGTTACACTCGCGTCGAGCAAAGTTTGCAATTGGAATTTCGGTTTTGCGCCGCGAGCCTTAAAGGCAAAAACTTCTACGAAGGCATTCGCGCAGCAATTATTGACAAAGATCGCAACCCGAAATGGGAACCCGCCACTTTGGCCGAGGTCAGCGACACGATGATAAAAGATATGTTTGCCCCCTTGGGCGACAAAGAATTGGTCTTTTAGGCCAGCAAAAATGGGAGTGGGAACATGAATGTCGCATTTATTGGCCTAGGCAATATGGGCGGCCCGATGGCCGTGAACTTGGTGAAACAAGGCCATGATGTTTTGGGCTTTGATTTGATGGCTGAGAATGCCAACAAGGCAAAAGAAGCTGGTGTGAGTTTGGCCACAAGTGCTGAAGAAGCTGTGGCGAACGCGGACGCCGTGATTACAATGTTGCCAAATGGCAAAATTGTACTTTCTGTTTTTGACCAACTCCTAAGCCATGCTCCCAAAGGCGCAGTATTTGTGGATTGCTCGACCATTGATGTGGCCAGCGCCCGTGAGGCACACAAAAAGGCACAAGATGCGGGCATGCTGAGCTTAGATGCGCCGGTTTCAGGCGGTGTTGGCGGCGCAGCAGGCGGCACATTAACCTTTATGGTTGGTGGCAGCGATGCGGCATTTGAAAAAACCAAGCCACTTTTTGATATTATGGGCCAAAAGGCCGTGCATTGTGGTGCAGATGGTGCAGGACAATCCGCCAAGATTTGCAACAACATGCTGTTGGGTATTTCAATGATTGGCGCTTCCGAAGCCTTCAATTTGGCTGATGCGCTTAGTCTTGATAAATCTGCATTATTTGATGTTATTTCCACATCAAGTGGGTCATGCTGGTCGGTTAACACCTACTGCCCAGTACCCGGCGTTGGGCCCAAAAGCCCTGCTGACAATGGATATTTGCCCGGATTTGATGCGGCACTGATGCTCAAAGATCTAAAGCTTTCCCAAGATGCTGCTGAACAATCAGGGGCAACCACCCCCCTTGGCGAACACGCCACAAAGTTGTATGACGCATTCGTAGAGAAGAACGGCGTGGGGCATGACTTTTCTGGAATTATAAATGAATTGAAGGGGCAAAAGCGCTCCTAGAGACAATTTCGCCCTAGATAAAAGGCTGTTCAATATGACACAAACCATTTTGGTCGAAAAGCTTGACCGCGTTGTGCACATCACCCTCAATCGACCCGAAGCGTTAAACGCTTTAAACCTTGCTGTGATGGACGAGGTAACCGCTACCCTTGAACAATATGACGCCGACCCCGAAGTTGGCTGCTTTGTGATCTCGGGTGCGCCAAAGGCATTTGCTGCTGGTGCTGACATAAAGGAAATGCAAACTCAGACTTATACCGATATGGCCAAAGCCAATTGGTTTGCGGGCTGGGACAAGTTGGTGCGCGCACGCACACCAATTTTAGCGGCCGTAAACGGTTATGCGCTTGGTGGCGGCTGTGAGTTGGCGATGATGTGCGATGTTGTTTATGCAGGCGATCGCGCCAAATTTGGGCAGCCTGAGATTAAGCTTGGCGTGATCCCCGGCATGGGCGGCTCGCAACGATTGACGAAATTGATCGGCAAATCCAAAGCCATGGACATGATTTTGACGGGCCGGATGATGGACGCAGAGGAAGCAGAGCGTTCTGGTTTGGCGGCACGGATTTTCCCGGCGGATGAGTTGGTGGAGCAGGTTCTAAAAATCGCAGCTGACATTGCAGGTTTTGGCAAATTGGCCACTCAAACCGCCAAAGAAGCGGTGAACCAAGCAGAAGAACTAGGTGTGAGCCAAGGCGTGTTGTTTGAACGGCGCTCTTTCCACGCCCTGTTTGCTACAGCGGATCAAAAAGAGGGCATGGCGGCTTTTGCCGACAAACGTGACCCAGATTTTAAAGGCGAATAGGTTTCTAATCATGCAAATTAATTCTGATTTGACAGTAGTCATCACCGGTGGCGCATCTGGCCTAGGTGAAGGTGTTGCGCGGCATTTGGCTGCAAAGGGCGTAAAAATTGGCCTGTTCGACCTCAACGAAGAACGCGGCGAAGCCATCGCTAAAGAACTTGGCGGCACCTTCGCTAAAGTTGACGTTTCTGACGCGACAAGTGTCGCAGCTGGATTTGAAAAAGTACGTGCCGCAAACGGGCAGGAGCGGGTAGTTGTAAACTGTGCGGGCATAGCACCGGGCGCGAAAACTATTGACCGTGAGGGCAACCCACACGACCCCAGCCTTTTTGCCAAAACCATTGGTGTTAATCTGGTTGGAACATTCCACTGTGCTTCAATGGGCGCGGCTGGCATGGCGAAATTGGATACGGTCAGCGACGATCTTGAGCGCGGCGTAATTATCAATACAGCCTCTGTTGCAGCTTATGAAGGTCAGGTTGGCCAAATCGCATATTCCGCTTCAAAAGGCGGCGTTGTTGGCATGATGTTGCCGATGGCGCGCGACTTGAGCCGCGATGGCATTCGCGTGGTCACGATTGCTCCGGGTATTTTCATGACGCCTATGATGGCAGGCTTTAGCGAAGAAGTGCAAGAATCACTGGCGGCGAACACCCCGTTCCCCAAACGCCTTGGCACCCCGGCTGATTATGCATCCCTTGCAGAAGAAATTATTCGCAATTCAATGATCAATGGTGAAACCATTCGGATTGACGGCGCTGTGCGCTTGCAACCGCGATAGGAGAGACAAATGAGCAATGATCCAATTGTAATTGTAATTGTTGGTGCAGCCCGCACCCCAATGGGTGGCTTTCAGGGCGACCTTGGCGAAGTGGCCGCACCGGCCCTTGGCGCTACGGCAATTAAAGCCGCACTAGAACGCGCTGGCATTGATGGCGCTGATGTTTCAGAAGTATTGATGGGCAATGTGTTGTCTGCAGGTGTTGGCCAAGCCCCTGCTCGCCAAGCAACACTTGGCGCGGGTCTGCCGCTGAGCACGCCTTCAACCACCATTTCAAAAGTCTGCGGTTCTGGCATGAAGTCCGTGATGATGGCACATGATCAGCTCAAAGCGGGTAATGGCGACATACTTGTTGCAGGTGGCATGGAAAGTATGACGAAAGCGCCTTACATTTTGCCAAAAATGCGCGCCGGCGCACGCATGGGCCATGCCGAAGTTATTGACCATATGTTCTTTGACGGTTTGCAAAACGCTTATGATGGTCATGAATTGATGGGCAATTTTGCTGAAAACTGTGCTGGCAAATATGAATTTACCCGCGAAAGCCAAGACGAGTTCGCAATCAGCTCTTTGACCAAAGCGCTTGCAGCACAAAAGTCTGGCGCTTTTGAAGCTGAAATTGCACCCGTGACTGTTTCCTCACGCAAGGGCGAAGTTGTTGTTTCTGAGGACGAGCAACCCAAAAACGCGCGCCCGGAGAAAATCCCAACATTGCGCCCGGCTTTTGCCAAAGACGGTACCGTAACAGCGGCCAATGCCTCATCGATCTCAGATGGTGCAGCGGCATTGGTATTGATGCGTGAAAGCGATGCGAAGGCGAAGGGCCTAACAATCCGTGCGCGGATTGTTGGCCATCAAAGCCATGCACATGAGCCAGGTTGGTTCACCACCGCACCAGTGCCTGCCATGCAAAAGCTGGTCGATAAGATCGGTTGGAGCGTTGGTGACGTTGACCTTTGGGAAATCAACGAGGCTTTTGCAGTGGTCACCATGGCAGCTCAAAAAGACCTAAATATTGATCCTGGCAAAATCAATATCCACGGTGGCGCTTGTGCGCTTGGGCACCCAATTGGTGCATCTGGGGCGCGGATTTTGGTGACCTTGTTGCATGCGCTTGAGCGCACCTCTAAAACACGTGGTGTTGCCTCACTTTGTATCGGTGGCGGAGAAGCCACAGCTGTCGCGATTGAAATCGCTTAAACTTCCCTTTCAGGAGTTCGTAGAACATGAAAATCCTCGTTCCCGTTAAACGGGTAGTCGATTACAACGTGAAGATCCGGGTGAAAGCTGACGGTTCTGGCGTTGACTTGAACAATGTTAAAATGAGCATGAACCCGTTTGACGAAATCGCGGTTGAAGAAGCGCTAAAGCTGAAAGAAGCGGGCAAAGCCGAAGAAGTGATTGTAGTTTCCATCGGCCCCGACAAAGCGCAAGAAACTTTGCGCACTGGTTTGGCCATGGGTGCTGACCGCGCGATTTTGGTGCAAGCTGAAGGCACAGTAGAGCCGCTGGATGTTGCAAAAATTCTAAAAGGTGTCGTGGAAGCTGAAGGCCCTGAGCTAGTAATTTTGGGCAAGCAAGCGATTGACGATGACGCGAACCAAACCGGGCAAATGCTGGCCGCATTGCTTGGTTGGGGCCAAGGTACATTCGCCTTTAAAGTTGAGCTGGGCGACAGTTCAGTTGATGTGACCCGTGAAGTTGATGGCGGATTGCAGACCGTTAAACTGAACTTGCCAGCGATCATCACCACCGATTTGCGTTTGAACCAACCCCGTTATGCGTCTTTGCCCAACATTATGAAGGCCAAGAAGAAGCCATTGGATGTGAAAACACCTGGCGATTTTGGCGTTGTAGTGAAGAACCGTCTGACTGTTTTGGAAACAACCGAACCTGCGGCACGAAAAGCGGGCATCAAAGTAGGTTCAGTTGCCGAATTGGTCGACAAACTGAAAAACGAAGCGGGAGCGATCTAATGGCTACACTTCTTCTTGCAGAACACGATAATGCCAACTTGAACGACGCAACCTTGCGGGCGGCAAATGCGGCAGCACAATTGGGTGCAGAAGTGCACGTGCTGGTTGCGGGTGCAGATTGCGCAGCCATTGGTGAAGCCGCCGCGAAAATTGCAGGCGTTAGCGAAGTCATCGTGGCGGATGATGCGGCGTTTGCCAATCAATTGGCAGAGCCTGTTGCAGACCTGATCGTTTCAATGGCTGAAGGCTATGATGCTTTTGTTGCCCCAGCGACTTCAAACGGCAAAAATACAATGCCACGGGTTGCCGCCTTGCTTGACGTGATGCAAATCTCTGAAGTTACACAAGTTGTGTCTGCTGATACATTTGTGCGACCAATTTATGCAGGCAACGCATTCCAAAAAGTGCAAACCTCGGATGCAAAAAAGGTGCTAACCGTACGCACCACCACATTTGATGCTGTGGCGCTTGACGGTTCGGCCAGTGTTGACGCGCATGGCGCGTCTGTTGGCAATTCAGTTTCCAGCTTTGTTGGTGCTGAAATTGCCGGTGGTGACCGAGTCGATCTTGCGTCTGCCAAAATCGTTATTTCTGGTGGACGTGCTTTGGGTTCAAAAGAAAAGTTCAATGAACTGTTAGAGCCTTTGGCTGACAAGTTGGGCGCAGCGCTTGGTGCATCACGCGCTGCGGTTGATGCGGGCTTTGCCCCGAACGATTGGCAAGTTGGTCAAACCGGTAAAGTTGTTGCGCCAGATCTTTACATCGCGATTGGCATTTCGGGTGCGATCCAGCACTTGGCGGGCATGAAAGACAGCACGATCATTGTGGCAATCAACACAGACGAAGATGCACCCATCTTCTCGATTGCGGATTATGGTTTGGTGGCTGATTTGTTTGAAGCTGTGCCGGAACTCACAAACTCTATCTAACGTACAAAAGGGTCGCGATATGTCAGAAATACCAAAGCTCAAAGACGCGCTTTTGGAGGTTGCTGACAAAGTTGCGACCCTTACTTTTAACCGGGATGATGTGCGCAACGCGCTCACCGGCACCAACCTCATCGACGATATTGTTGATACGCTTGATTGGGTCGAGCACGCAAGTGAAGCCCATGTCTTGGTGATCACCGGGGCCGGCAAAGGCTTTTCGTCCGGTGGCAATGTCAAAGACATGCACGAGCGCACGGGCATGTTTTCTGGCAATGTGGAAGACATTGCAGCGGCCTATAAAGCCACGATCCAACGCATCCCGCTAAAGTTTTCTGAGATCAGTTTTCCCGTAATCGCAGCGATTAATGGCGCAGCGGTTGGCGCAGGGTTTGACCTGACCGCTATGTGCGACATACGCATTGCCTCAACCCGCGCGAAATTTGGCGAGAACTTTGTAAATATCGGCCTGATCCCCGGCGACGGTGGGGCCTATTTTTTGCAACGTGCGGTGGGTTATCAAAGGGCAGCTGAGCTGACGTTTACGGGCCGTTTGTTTGAGGCTGAGGAAGCCAAAAATATTGGCTATGTATTGGATGTGGTGGAGCCTGACCAGTTATTGGCGCACGCTCAAAGGCTTGGCGCTCAGATCGCATCCAAACCACCTTACCAAGTGCAACAGTCCAAACTGCTGATGCGCAAAGCGCAGGTGATGAACTTGCCCGATTTCTTGGACCTAACCGCGTTGGTTCAAGGCACGTGTCATCACACGGAAGATCATAAGCAGGCAGTAGCCGAGTTCGTTAAACGGCGCTAAACTCATCCCAAAAATATTTGGGGGATTTCATGACTTATTCAATTGTTGCCCGCGACCCAGAAACCGGCGCGGTAGGCATTATCGTTGCAAGCCGCTTCTTCGCCGCTGGGGCGATGGTGCCTTACATGGGCCCAGACTATGCAATCGCCTCGCAAAGCTGGGTGAACCCAATTTGGGGCACCGACGGTGTTGGGTTACTGGCGGACGGCCAACCCGCCTTAGAGGTGCTAGACGGCATGGTGCAAAAGGACAAAGGCCGCGCCACGCGCCAAGCCCATATGATTGACCGCAAAGGCAATGTCGCAGCCTTTACAGGGGAAGGATGCACTGACTGGGCGGGGCATGAATTGGGCGATGGTTTTTCGGTTGCTGGGAATATGTTGGCTGGCGCAGGTGTTGTTAAAGACACTGCACAAGCCTATCGCGATAATTTGGTTAAGCCGTTCGCAGAACGATTGTTGTTAGCTATGGAAGCCGGTGAGCGGGCTGGCGGCGACAGGCGCGGCAAGCAGTCGGCTGGCTTGGTGATCCACCGGGGTGAAGCGTATCCTTGGCTCGATATTCGAGCAGATGACCACGCAGACCCGCTCGCAGAATTGCGGCGTCTATACGCTGTAGCGCAGGAAACATACCTGATCGTCGCTGACTATTTGCCGACGAAAGATGCTTTCAGCGGTAGCCCAGACGAAGCGGAGCTTGAAAGCAAGATGGAAGCGGCAACCAAAAAACGCGAGAGCGAAGGTTATATAAGCCCTTCACATGCCAGCGGCACCGTTATGTAGAATTTGCCTATTTCACCCAATCAGCTTGGCGCTTCTCAAAAAAGGCTGAAATGCCTTCATGGGCTTCTGGGTCTTCCCAGCAATCAGCGAGCTGATTGACCGTGAAATCAATTGTTGTTTCGTCAATATTGGGGCCAAGTGCGCGGGCGAGTTTTTTGGCCCGCGCCACAGCACCGGGTGCGGTTTGAAGATAGGGCAATATTTCAGCTTCAACAGCATCGTCGAGTTCACTTGGTTCCACAATTTTGGCAACAAGATTTAGCGCCATCGCCTCTTGAGTGTCGAACAGTTGCGCAGACATAAATACACGCCGAGCTTTGTCTTCACCCATACGGGCCAGCACATAGGGGCTGATGGTAGCGGGGATGAGGCCGAGTTTTGTTTCGGTTAGCCCAAACTTTGCGCCCTCAACGGCCACAACCACGTCACACACCGACATCATGCCGATGCCGCCGCCAAAGGCGTTGCCTTGCACTTTGCCGATCAATGGTTTTTCGAGCGTGTTGAGCGCGAAGAGCATATTGGCCAAGCGCTTAGCTTCGGCGATCCGCACTTCACGCGTTGCATCAAACTGCTCGCGCATCCAGGCCAAATCACCACCCGCGCAAAAACTCTTGCCATTTGCGGCCAAAATAACTGCGCGGATCGAATTGTCTTCGTTGATCGCTTGCGCTGCGGATTTAACCTCGTCGCACATATCCGCATTTAGCGCATTATGCTTGTCGGTACGATCAAGGGTTAGGGTGGCGATGCCGCGAAGGTCTGTTGTGAGTTGGATATAGCGAAAGCTCATTGTTGATCCTCGACTGGTGTGCCTTGATGAAATCTAAGTTGCCAACGGCCATCAGTTTTTGACCAAATTGATGATCTATTGCCCCGCATGATTTCTCCCTCCCATAGCAATTCGCTGATGTAGGTAATCTGAACAACATCTTCGGTCAGATAACGCGCATGAAAGTTTTCAAGCGGCAATTTCGCCTCTATTTCTTGCGCTTCACTTTGATTGAATATCATTTGCGCACGCGAATACATGCGGCCTGATCTACCAAATTCGAAAAAGTCAGAGGCGAAATACTTGTCCATCAAATCGGTATCAAATCGCGGCTCAGTGCGCCAAAGATTTTCCTCTTTGGTCCTCAACTCTTCGTACACATCGCCAACAACCAACTGGTCCGCTTCATGCATGGTTCATCCTTTCAGGCTCAGCGCAAAAGAACTTGCGAGGCTTAGCTGCTCTGCATCAATGCCAGTATGAAAGCCTTTGCCATGCAGCAATCGCACAACCGCTTCCGTCGCCACATTGCCTTTTGCGCCCGGCGCGTAGGGGCAGCCGCCCAACCCGCCAACCGCGGCATCAAAGGTGCGCAGGCCATAGCCTAAACACACTTCAATATTGTCCAAAGCGCGGCCCTTTGTATCGTGGAAATGTCCGGCCAGTTTGCGCGCAGGCACGCGCTTTAGCACGGCCTCTAGCATTTTGGACGAGGATTCGGGTGTGGCCGCGCCAATTGTGTCGCCGAGGCTGATCTCGTAACAGCCCAAATCAAGCAGTCGCTTTGCAACCTTTGCCACAGCTTCTGGTAGCGTTGGTCCATCATAAGGGCAATCGGTGACGCAGGACACATAGCCCCGCACGGATATGCCATCAGCATTTGCCGCATCCAGAACAGGCTTGAAGCGTTCGATGCTTTGTGCGATGGAGCAATTGATGTTCTTTTGGCTGAACCCCTCTGATGCAGAAGCAAAGATTGCAACTTCATCCGCCTTTGCTGCCAGCGCGCCCTCGTAACCGCGCAGGTTGGGCGTCAATGCTGCATAGGATATGCCGTCGCGTCGGGTGATGCCTTCTAAAACCTGCGCCGCGTCCACCATTTGGGGCACCCATTTGGGGGAGACAAAGCTAGTGACTTCGATTTTCTTAAAACCACAATCCGAAAGCAGATCGACAAGCTTGATCTTGTCGCTTGTGGCGATTTGCAGCTTTTCGTTTTGCAGCCCATCGCGTGGGCCCATTTCAAAAATCGTGACACGATCAGTCATCTAGCGGCTCCAACTGGATCAACAAGCCGCCATCTTCAACTTGGTCGCCAAGACTGACGAACACCGCTTCAATCACCCCATCGCGTGGGGCCAGCAATGCATGTTCCATTTTCATGGCTTCCACCACCACCAATTTGTCGCCCTCTAAGACTTGATCGCCGACCTGCGCATTCAGCGCCACGACAGAACCGGGCATTGGCGACAGAACTGCATCACCTGAAAGTGCACCCTCACCTGCCAATTCCAGTTTCACCCGATCAAATGTGAACGTGTCTGTTCCGGTAAAAATCGAGATGAAATCTTGATTGGCAAAGAAGCCGAGTTGATGGCGTTGCCCGTTTACCGCCAACGAAATGCTGTTTTCATTCGCCGCCAACAGCTCAACATTTAAATCGCTATCATCGTCTGAAATGTTGAAGTGTTTGCCGTTGCCCAGCACCACATCATAACTCAAGCGTTCGCCCTCATGGTCAAACTCAATGCTGTCGGTTTCGCCCGACCAAGTGCGCCAGCCTGCAAGCTGATCCCAAGGGTCAGCCGAAACAGGGGTGCGAGCAAGACCCAACCCGATAAGGGCAGCGGCTGAAATCGCGGCCTCCGTGGGTCGTGGCGCAACTATCAGTGCATCAAGATCGCGCTCGATCAGCCCCGTGTCGACCTTCCCATTGCCAAACCCTTCATGGGCGCACAGTGCGGCCAGAAATGCTCGGTTGGTGACAGACCCTGCAATTTCAGATTTGCCCAAAGCCGAGGCCAATCCGTTCAGCGCTTCTTTGCGATTTTCGCCGTGCACCGTTATTTTGGCTATCATGGGATCATAAAATGGCGAGATCACATCACCGGTCACCACGCCAGAATCAATGCGGGCGCTGTGTGTTGGCAGGTTCAAATGCGCCAACGTTCCTGTTGCGGGCAAAAAGCCCTTCGGCACGTCTTCTGCGTAAAGTCGGGCTTCAAAGGCCCAACCATTAATCGACAGTTCAGCTTGGGTTTTGGGCAGAGTTTCGCCGCTGGCCACCCGCAATTGCCATGCCACCAAATCTTGTCCGGTGATCATTTCTGTTACCGGATGCTCCACCTGCAAACGGGTGTTCATTTCCATAAAATAGAAGCCTTTTGGGTTCAACCCATTGGCTGCATCCACAATGAACTCAATGGTGCCTGCACCCGAATAGTTGATCGCTTTTGCTGCGGTCACCGCCGCATCGCCCATGGCTTTGCGCATCTCTTGTGTCATGCCCGGAGCGGGGGCTTCTTCGATAACCTTTTGGTGGCGACGTTGCAGCGAGCAATCACGCTCAAACAGGTGTACCGCGTTGCCGTGATCATCGCCAAAAACTTGAATTTCAATGTGTCGTGGGGTGGTGATGTACTTTTCGATCAGCACGCGTCCATCGCCAAAACTTGATTGACCCTCGCGCGATGCGCTTTCTAGCGACGATTTAAAATCGACCGGATCATCCACCCGACGCATGCCTTTGCCGCCGCCGCCAGCGCGGGCCTTGATCAGAACCGGATAACCAATTTTGTCGGCCTCAATGGCCAAAAAGTCAGGGTTTTGTTCGTTACCGTGATAGCCGGGCACTACGGGCACACTAGCTTTTTCCATCAAAGCCTTTGCCGCATCTTTTAAGCCCATGGCACGAATGGCATCAGCCGATGGGCCAATGAACCGCACCCCAACCTCGTCCAGCGCATCTACAAAGTCAGGGTTTTCTGAAAGGAAACCATATCCTGGATGCACCGCTTCTGCGCCAGACAATTTGATCGCCTCAAGAATTTTATCGACCCGCAAATAGCTTTCCGCCACAGGTGCAGGACCAAGCCGATAGGCTTCGTCCGCCATTTTGACATGCTGCGCGTTCGCATCAGCGTCAGAATAAACAGCGACACATTTGACGCCCATAGATTGCGCTGTGCTCATGACCCGGCAAGCAATTTCACCACGGTTGGCAATGAGGATTTTTTTAAACATCTGATTTCCCCTTACATTCTAAACACGCCGAATTGCGTATCTGCAATCGGGGCGTTCAAGCTTGCGGAAAGTGAAAGGGCCAGTTGGTCACGCGTGCGGGCCGGGTGAATGATGCCATCGTCCCAAAGGCGGGCAGAAGCATAAAGCGGGTGTGATTGGGTTTCGAATTGGTCGATGATCGGTTGCTTAAACGCGGCCTCTTCATCCTGCGACCAGTCTTCGCCCTTGCGCTCATAGCCATCGCGTTTGACCGTGGCGAGCACGCCCGCCGCCTGTTCACCGCCCATTACAGATATCCGTGAGTTTGGCCACGTCCAGAGGAACCGTGGTGAATAGGCGCGGCCACACATGCCGTAGTTTCCCGCGCCAAATGAACCGCCGACCAACACCGTGATTTTTGGCACCGAGGTGGTGGCCACAGCGGTTACGAGCTTGGCGCCATTTTTGGCAATGCCTTCGTTTTCGTAACGGCGGCCCACCATAAATCCGGTAATATTTTGCAAGAATACCAGTGGGATTTTACGCTGCGAGCAAAGCTCTACAAAGTGAGCGCCTTTAACGGCGCTTTCGGAAAACAGCACGCCATTGTTGGCGATGATGCCAACTGGCATGCCGTGAATATGGGCGAAGCCGCAAACCAAGGTGATGCCGTAGCGCGATTTAAACTCTTCAAAGCGTGAACCATCGACCGTGCGGGCTATCACTTCGCGAATATCATAAGGAGTTTTAAGGTCGCCCGGCACCACGCCGATAATCTCACTGGGATCATAAAGCGGTTCTTCAACCGATTGCATCAGCAATTGGTTTGGTTTTTGACGGTTCAGATGCGCCACGGCGGTGCGGGCCAATTCAAGTGCGTGCTGATCGTTTTCGGCCAAATGATCGGCCACACCGGAAAGACGCGTGTGCACATCGCCACCGCCCAAATCCTCAGCGGTGACCACTTCGCCTGTGGCGGCCTTTACCAAGGGTGGTCCGGCCAAAAAGATCGTGCCTTGTTCTTTTACGATAATGGTTTCGTCCGACATGGCGGGCACATACGCGCCGCCTGCTGTACATGAGCCCATGACCACCGCGATTTGCGGGATGCCACGCGCCGACATATTGGCTTGGTTGTAAAAAATGCGACCAAAGTGATCACGGTCGGCGAAGACCTCGTCTTGGTTGGGCAAGTTCGCCCCGCCACTATCCACCAAATAGACACAAGGCAAATTGTTCTCTAGCGCGACTTCTTGCGCCCGAAGATGTTTTTTGACGGTCATCGGATAGTAGGTACCGCCCTTAACGGTGGCGTCGTTACACACCACCATCACTTCTTGACCCGCGACGCGACCAATGCCTGTGATCAGGCCTGCGCCGGGTGCCGCACCATCATAAAGCCCGTGGGCGGCGGTGGCGCCAAGCTCCATAAAGGGCGAGCCCGGGTCAAGCAATTTGGTAACCCGATCACGCGGCAGTAATTTGCCACGCGACAAGTGGCGCTCACGCGCCCGCTCACCACCGCCCAACCGCGCAAAGTCAGTTGCGGCGGCGATGTCGGCCATTTGACCTTCCAGCGCCTTTTTGTTGGCGATGAATTGCTCGGACTTGGTCGAAATTTGCGACTTGATAACCGACATGGCGGCGCTCCCCTTAATGGCGACTATTTGGTTTCGCTGAACATTTCGCGACCGATCAACATCCGGCGAATTTCGCTGGTGCCTGCGCCGATCTCATAAAGCTTTGCATCGCGCAACAAACGGCCCGTTGGGTATTCGTTGATATAACCATTACCGCCAAGCAATTGGATGCCGTCAAGGGCAACCTGGGTGGCTTTTTCGGCAGAGTACAAAATACAACCCGCCGCGTCTTTGCGGGTAGTTTCGCCACGATCACAAGCTTGAGCCACTGCGTACACGTAGGCGCGTGAGGCATTCATGGTTGAATAAATGTCGGCCAATTTTCCCTGAACCAATTGGAACTCGCCAATGGCTTGGCCAAACTGTTTACGCTCGTGCACATAGGGCACAACCACATCGAGTACGGCGTGCATGATGCCAACGGGACCTGCCGCCAAAACAACTCGTTCATAGTCGAGGCCCGACATCAACACGCGTACGCCTTTGCCCACCTCGCCAAGCACATTTTCTTCTGGCACGAAGCATTTATCGAACACCAATTCGCAAGTGTTGGAGCCACGCATGCCGAGTTTGTCCAGCTTTTGAGCAGTGGAGAAACCATCAAAGTCTTTTTGCACGATAAAGGCGGTCATGCCTTTTGAACCTGCTGCTGGGTCCGTTTTGGCGTAAACCACTAAAGTGTCAGCGTCTGGGCCATTAGTGATCCACATTTTGTTGCCTGTGAGCAAATAGCCGCCTTGGGCTGCTTCTGCTTTGAGCTGCATTGAAACAACATCTGACCCTGCGCCCGGCTCTGACATGGCGAGCGCGCCCACATGTTCACCCGAGATAAGTTTTGGCAAATATTTGGCGCGTTGCTCTGGCGTTCCATTGCGGAAGATTTGGTTCACACACAGGTTGGAGTGCGCACCATAGGAAAGGCCAACAGAGGCAGATGCGCGGCTAAGTTCTTCCACCACAATACAATGGGCCAAATAGCCCATATTTGCGCCACCATATTCCTCAGAAACGGTAACACCCAAGAGGCCAAGATCGCCGAACTCTTTCCAAAGTTCATTTGGAAATTGGTTGGTTTCGTCAATCTTTGCGGCCATTGGCGCAATGCGGTCTTGGGCGAAGCGGTGCACCATATCGCGCAAAGCTTCTAGATCTTCGCCGAGGGCAAAATTCATTCCTGTGGTGAACATTAAACTTCCTCCGAAATCTGTGCGCCAACGCTTTGGCACACAAGTTGTGTGTAAATGTCTTCGATTTTTGATTGGCTGAGACGGCCTTTGGCGCGGTACCATGTGGTGACGCCGGTTAGTTGCGCGAGAATGGCCATGGCAGCCACATGCACGTCGGCAATGTTGAATTGGCGATCATCCGACCCGCGCTGCAAAATGTCCTTTAGCGCCTGCTCATATTGGCGGCGCAATTGTTCCACTGATGCAAAATTCTCAGGCTCAAGATTGCGCAATTCCATGTAGGAAATAAAAACCTGATCTGGACGCTGCACGTGGTAGCGAATGTGAAACAGCACAAACGCCTTAAGCGCTTCAAGCGGGGCCTGTCCCTTCGGACACTCTTGCTCCCATGCGGTCAACAGCGCTTGCATGTGCTCGATCATCAAGCGGGCCAAAAGGTCTTGTTTGTTGGGACTATAATTGTAAAGCGCGCCAGCTTGTACGCCGACTTCTTTGGCGATTTCACGCATAGAAACCGCAGCATAGCCTTTTTGCGCAAATAGCTTGAGGGCCACTTGATCAATCCGTTTGGCGGTTTCTTCGCCGTTTGATCCGGTCGTGCGCGCCATATTTCTGCCTTGACCTCCCCGCCAAACGCATCACCAAAAGTGAGCCGAATTAAATGAACGTTCGTTTATTTAACATTGTTTGGTCGGTCTTGCAATGCTTGGTTATTGGGCGTGTGCAAAGGGATAACAAAAAACCCGCACTGTCGTTTGGGACGGTGCGGGTTCAAAATTTTAGATCTTACAGGAGCGCTTATTCGGTGCTTGTTGTAATATCTACATAGTCTAGAACTTTTGTTGGATCAGCTTGCAGTGCCATAATTTGTGGCATGCCCAAACCAGTCTCTGATTTTGCGGTCACTGAAATACCGACGAAAGAAGCATCGCCGCCAATGAAGCTTGAAACCGCGCCGCCTAAATCAACCGCTTGGTCAACACCGCCAAGCAGACCAACAATCATACCGTTTGCCATAGCTGAGATTTGAGTTTGGAAAGCTTCAACAGGAGCACCTTGTTCTGCGGCGGCTTGTGCCAGCGCAATATCAAGGAAGCCTTGGTTATCCAATTCGATATCCAATTCCTTCACGCCAAGGCCCATAGCTGCAATCATGGCCATTTGCGGATCGGTCGCAAACAACTCTTTCGTAGCACCAACAAGGTAACCGGAAATGTCGATTGTGCCCAATTTCTCGCCGGTTGCCATCAAGCGCACAATGTCGATTGCTTGCGCAGCTTCATCCCAATTCAGGGTCATTTCGTAACCCACATTCAGACGCTCGATGCCCATTGCGCGAAGCTGTTTTAGGCCATCTTCTGACGGATCTTCAGGAATGTCCGCTTGCACACCTGTTGCTTTAAGGGAAATGTCTGCTGGAATGCCGTTTACATAATTGGCAAGACTTACATCAAAGTCTTCCACTTCAACGACCACACGATCGCCTGAATCTTCGTTTGGCACATCGGCGTAAAGGTTTGACATGGACAAGCCAGCAAAAGCTGGGATGAAAGTGCGGAAGTTAGCTTCAAACCAGTCTTTGTCCACCAATGAGATGTCTTCAATCTTATTATATGCATCCACTGTTGGGTTGAAATCGATTTCTTTAAACGTGAAGTTGCCCAGTTTGAAATCGACACTTTCTTTGCCCGTGACTTTTACGGCAATATCGTTGGCTGAAAGCGATGGGTAAATGCCGTTACCCATTTTGCCCATTTCCATTTTACCCAAGGAGATGTCAAAACTGGAACCGTCTTGTGTACCTGCGCATTTGAGACCATCAAATACAATTGGTTCGCTCTCAAACGAATAAAGCATATCCGCATAAAAATCGGCCATTTTGATCATTTGCTCAGGCGATGGGTCACCAGAAGCTTCAAGCTCTGTAGCCAATGCCATAAGTTCAGGATAAGAAACCTTCATCGCGCGGGCGCGGTATTCACCTGATTGGTATTTACCAATGTCGCAGTGAACTGGCCCAGCATCTAATGTGCCACCTGCGACAATATAGTCTTGATAGACGCGCACCATCTGATCGCTTTTTGGCGTGATCAAGCCGTATGCATTCAACATAGCGCCCAAATTAAACTGGGTTAATGTTGATTGGCCGAATGCGATATCAATGGGCTGATCCATTTCTGCTGCTTTGCTAGGAGAGAACGACCCGGTTACCGCTTCCATTGATGCAGTTTGCGCAACGCCATCTTTAACATTGGTCAGTGCAATGTTTTTGAAAACGAACACACTGTCCGAGCTTGAGCCGTCTACTTCAATTGTGTAGATCAATTTGATCTCTGGAATGAAAATGCTCTTGGCGGTTAAACCTGCCAACGCGTTGGCGTTCTCAGCCAGTTTCCCTGAAATCACATCGTGAATGGTTTGCGCATCAACGTTTGAATCAACAGCGTCAATATTGCCCACTTCAAGCGAATACTTCATCGATGAAGAAGTGATTGTGGCGCTTTGTGTTGAAGGCGCTGCAGTGCTATCTTGCGCATAAGCGGTGCTGGCGCCAAGCGCAAGGGCCGCGCTGCCTGCCAGTAGAAGTGTTTTGAGGCTCTTTTGCGCCCCGGCAGAAATTGTTTTTTGCATGATGTCGGCTTTCCAAAATTCCCAAATTGATGACCGCTAGATAGACCCAAGGCCCTTAAGGAACACTTGATGATACTTTCACCTAACAGCGAATTGTGACGATGCGTTGGCAACGTCGTACATCACAATGACCAGAAGTATGTGCTTGCCCTTACGCTTGAGTCAAATAGTCTCAATGGACACGCTGACAACTCGCAACCGTGATGGTGTGTTATATATGTAGCACACATAGGAATACAAGAGGCATTTTGCTAAAATCCTGAGAAACACGAATTTTGACCTAGAGAGCGGCCATATGCTGGAGAACCTGAATGCTTGATGTCGTGGTATTAGACGCCAATGGCGCGTCGGTCTTCAATCACCTTGCCGTCATTGGGCAAACTGTTGAGCGGCACGATGCGAATGTCTGCGCGCAGGCGACATTCAGCGCGCACGCTCAGCGCAATTTGTTCCATCACCGCATCATCGTTTTGTGGCAATTCGCAAATGAAGGTCATTTGATCTTTGCCGTGAGTTTCGCTGACTTCTAGTCGGGCACGGCCCATTTCAGGAAATGCTTTAACAATTTTTGCAATTTGGCGAGGGTGCACAAACATGCCGCGCACTTTTGTGGTTTGGTCGGCACGGCCCATCCAACCTTTAAGCCGCACATTGGTGCGCCCGCAGGAGGATTGCCCGGGCAGGACTGCTGAAAGATCCCCCGTTGCAAATCGGATCAGCGGGTAATGGGGATCAAAAGTGGTCACCACCACTTCCCCCACCTCGCCAGCGCTGACTGGGTCAGAGGTGCCAGGACGGACGATTTCGACAATGCAATTTTCTGCAATCACCATGCCATTATCTGCTACACCCGTTTCATAGGCGATCAAGCCCAATTCAGCGGTACCATAGCATTGTTTGATGTTGACGCCATGCGCACTATACCAGTCCCGCATAACCGGAAATAACGGCCCACCGGATACAAGCGCATTCTTTACGCTGGTGATGTCATGCCCCAAGCTTTTTGCCTTTTCCAAGATGATCTGCAAAAAGTCGGGCGTGCCGACATAACCAGAAATGGCAAAGTGATTGAACGCCTCGACCAAGGTTTCCGTGTTGCCAACGCCGGCTGGGAAGGTGACGCATCCAAGATTTGCAGCAGCTTCGTCGAACATAAAGCCTGCAGGGGTAAGGTGGTAACTAAAGCAATTGGCGATCACATCGCCGCGCCGCATCCCGGCAGCAAAAAGCGCCGAACTCATGCGCCAAGGGTCGGTGCCACCGGGTTGCGGCTCAACGATGGGCCCGGGAGAAAAAAAGACCCGTCGTACATCGCTATTGGCAGGCGCTATGCCACCAAAAAGAGGTGTTTTATCTTGCAGTTCGACCAGATCGCTTTTTGACAAGATTGGCAAGTTCGCCAATGCTTCGCGATCATTGACCGCTTCAATATCCACATCGACCAGCTTTTGCGCCCAATAGGCACTGTTGGTCACAGCGTTTTTCAGCTGACCGCGCAGGGCGATGAAGAGCGATTCCTCGCGTTCCATCGGCGCGCGCGCTTCCAGTGGCGAAAAGTAAGTGTGCCCATTTGATGCGTTGTCACTCATATCTGCCACCCGTCTACAACCAGCGCTTGCGGCGCTTGTAACTCTTTATGTCCTTGAATGAACGCCGTTCGCCGCCGCCGCCCAGGTAAAACTCTTTCACGTCTTCGTTGGCCATTAGCTCTTCAGCGGTGCCATCCAGAACGATTTTTCCATTTTCCATGATGTAGCCATCGTCAGCCACACGCAGGGCCATATTGGCGTTTTGCTCGACGAGCAAAATTGAAATACCCAATTCTTTGTTGAGGCGTTTGATGATGCGGAAAACCTCTTTCACCAGAAGCGGAGAAAGCCCCATAGAGGGTTCATCCATCAAAATGAGTTTCGGCTTTGCCATCAAGGCGCGACCAATGGCGAGCATCTGTTGCTCTCCGCCGGATAGGTATCCAGCCAGCCCGGTGCGCTCTTTCAGGCGTGGGAAATACTTGAAAACTTGTTCAATCTCTTCATTCAGATTGGCTTTAGGTCGCGAGTATGCGCCTAAGCGCAGATTTTCGATCACGGTCATGTCTTGCAGAATGCCGCGCCCTTCCATCACCAAAAAGATACCTTTGCGCACCAGCGCTTCTGGGCCTATTTCGGTGACGTTTTCATCTTCGTATGTAACAGAACCACGGGTCACTTCGCCATCTTCTGAGGCCAGTAGGTTGGTGATTGCTTTCAGGGTCGTGGACTTACCCGCACCATTGGTGCCGAGCAGGGCAGTGATTTTGCCCCGCGCGACTTTTAGGTTGAGACCGCGCAGAACAAGAATAACCTCGTTAAACACGACCTCAATATTGTTGACGGAAAGGATGGTCTCATTCGCCAGGCCATTCCCGGTTGCAGCAATTTGTGGTTTCATGTTGCTCATCCTTTTCCGTCTTCAGCGTTGCTTACAGACCCAACCAGTCATCACGACGTGGTAGAGTGGTTTCTGAGATCCGATTGATGGAGATCTCTCCGTCCTTGTATGAACCTTGGTTCACAGCAACAGTCATCAGACCGCGGTGATCTTTGTCGGTCCAAGTTGAAGGCAGACAAACGCCTTCAAGGCCTTCAGGAACCCAATCTTGCTTGGCATACATGCCTTGCTTGATGTTTTCACCGGTGATCCCACCATTAGCTTTTGCCCATTTCATGGCTTCCATCATGTAGTATGCAGAACAGATGCCGCGGATATAATGGTGCGTTGGTTTGTCTTCGCCAGCGCCTTGACCCTCAGCAGCAATTGCTTCAACGAGTGCCATGCCTGGAACGTCTTGGCCAAAGAACGGCGTTGACGATGGGAAGACAAGGTTTTCGGCTTGTGACGCACGTAGCGTGACATAGTCACCTGCCCACACGTTGCCCATATAGTTGGCTTCTACACCAACTGTGCCGCAGGATTTTAGTAGCGACACAATTGAGCCACCAAGGTTGCCCATATATACATATTGTGCGCCGGTTTCTTTGATGGTGAGACACTGAGCTTTAAAGTCACCCGGGGCCATTGGTACAACAATCGGATCAGCAACTGTTAAGCCCAATTCCGCTGCATAAGCCGCACATGCTTCTTTTGGTGCATTTGGATAAGGGTGGTTGTCCCCGGCGTGCAAGAAGATCGGGTTTTCAATGCCTTTTTCCTTTGCGTCGGTTGCAGCCCACTGCGCCAACGCACGGCACGTGTCGGAATAGGAAGGGCCATAAAAGAAGTTGTATGGCGCAGGTTTCTTTGTTGCTGGGTTCATGCCTTGTGGATCGGTCAAGTGTGCCGAATAAGAAGCAGAGAAGACTGGAATTTTGTCTTTTGCGACAAATGAGATCAATGCTTCAGTATCGGCAGTTCCCCAACCTTGCATCGCCACCATACCGCGTGATGACCACGCTTTGTAGGCCGCCAAAGCTTCTGGCACTTTGTAGGCATAATCGATCTGGGTCAGCTCGATTGTAGTGCCGTCAATACCGCCGTGTGCGTTTACATAATTGATTGCATCGGACACGCCTGGGCCGTAGGCTTTGCCCACAAATGCCGTTGGTCCGGTATAATCAACCAAGTGTCCCACAAACACGCTGTCTTGTGCGATTGCGGCAGAGCCAGCGAACATTGTCGTCGCCAAAGCTGCCATCGATAATAATTTCAGTTTCACGTTGTTTCTCCTCATTTAATGTCGGCCATTATTGTTTTTTGCAGCACCTCTTTTTCGCCGATACCGGGTGCTTTTTGCATTTGCTTATCTGGAGAACGGAAAGAGCTTCCAGCTGGCGCGGATTTGCTGCCACCTGTGCACAAGCCCTTCGGGTTCAAAGATCAGGAATAGGATGATTGCAGCGCCGATTGACATCTGCTTGACGTAGGCCTTGCCGCTTTCCATCGCGGGGAAAGCAAGAGCCATAACAGATGTGGCGCTTTCCATAAGTTGGGGTAGCAACAAAATAAACGCCGCACCCAAGATCGAGCCATAAACCGAACCAAGGCCCCCAATGATGATCATGGCAAGGAACTGGATCGACAAGAGTATGGTGAAGCCCTCAACCGAAACATATTCAAGATAGTGCCCGAACAAAGCACCAGCAAGTCCGGCAAAGAATGACGAAATACCAAAGGACAAGATGCGGTATTTGGTGAGGTTCACGCCCATAACTTCGGCAGATAGATAATGATCCCGCACGGCCACCAGCGCCCGTCCATCGCGCGAACGCAGCAAGTTGGTAACGCCGATTACGCTCAAAACAAGCCAGAATAGAACCAGGTAGAAATAGCTTAGGTCTGTGTCCAGCACGTAACCAAAGATATCAGGGCGGTCTGCAAGCGCGCCATAGACCCCGCCTGAGAACCAATCGGCACGGGCAAAGAAGTCTTCCAAAATGAACTGAGACGCCAAAGTCGCGATCGCCAGATATAGGCCTTTAATTCGCGCTGCAGGTACCCCAAAAATCATTCCAACGGCAGTGGTCAATAGCGCCGCTGCAGGCATGGATATGAGCGTGGGTACATTAAAGCTTGTGGCCAACCATGCACTGGCAAATGCGCCAAACCCAAAGAACGCACCGTGCCCCAAAGAGATTTGCCCAGTGGTGCCCACCAAGATGTTCAAACCAATCGCCGCGATGGCATAAATACCGATTACAATGAGTTGGCTGACCCAGTAATTGCCCAAAAACGGGGCGGCGACCATGACGGCAACCAAAATAGCAAGGGCCGCATATTTTTCGAAATGGGTTTTGAACATGCGATTGTCATCAATATATGACGTTCTAAAATCGCCTGCTGGTCTTGGATTAGGTACGTGTCCCACCGCTATATCCTTTCAATGTCTTTGGTGCCAAACAGGCCGTAAGGTTTGATCATCAAGATGATGATGAGCACGTAGAACGGAGCGATGGTGTAAAGGTTGCCAATTTTGAGCCATTGCCCATCGGCGTACTCTGCCAAGTTCTCCAGCACTCCAACAATGATGCCGCCCACAACGGCGCCAACGATGGAGTCTAGTCCGCCCAAGATCACCGCGGGGAACACCTTGATCCCCACAAATGCAAGGGAATTTGAAACGGAATTCACAATGCCAATAACAATACCAGCAACACCTGACACCATTGCCGAAATTGCCCATGCCATTGCGAAAGTCTGTTTGACCGAAATGCCCAAGCTTTGTGCAATTTGTTGATCAAAGGCTGTGGCGCGCATAGCCAAGCCGTGCCGTGTGAACCTGAAGAACCAGAAGAACACCGCCATAATTACGACGGACAAAACGAGAGAAAGCAAATAAGCCACCTCGACATTGAGCCCCATGATATTGACCACATCAGACGTGCCAAACACGTCCGGGAAGCGTTTCGCGTCGTTGCCAAATACCCAATTCATCAAGGATTGCATGAAAATCGAAAGGCCAATCGTGACCATGATCACCGAAATGATTGGTTCGCCAATCAGGGGCCTTAATATGACCGTTTGCACAACGATACCAAAGATCGCCATAAAGATAAGGGTGAAGATGAAAGCAAGGAAGAAGGGCAGTTGCATTTGTGTGACCAAAGCCAAACAAACCCATGCGCCTAACACCAAAAACTCACCTTGGGCGAAGTTGACGACCTGTGTTGATTTGTAAATCAACACGAAACACATGGCGACCACGCCATATAGCATGCCCACAATCAGGCCATTGACGAGGAGTTGGAAAAACAGTTCCCACTTCATGATGCCACGCTCCCTTCCAGCGCGCTCATATCGTCAAGGCGCTGTACTTTAAGTGATGTTTTGATGCGTTGTTTGGTGCCGTCTTGGAATGAAATCACCGTGTCGATATCCACGTGTGTGTCATCAGAATAAATCTTGCCAATAATGTCCGCATATTTGTCAGCGATTACGCTGCGGCGCACCTTCTTGGTCCGCGTTAATTCACCATCATCCGCATCAAGCTCTTTATAGAGCAGCACGAACTTTTTGATCCGCTGCGCTTCGGGCAAGTGCTTGTTGACCGCCTCAACTTCCTTGCGCAACAATTCATAAATCTCAGGCCGTGAGGCCAAATCCGTGTAGGTGGTGAAGGCAATCCGGCGTTGCTCTGCCCATTTGGAAACGATGGGATAGCGAATACAGATCATGGCTGAAATATAGGGTTGGTCTTTGCCCAAGATCACAGCCTCAGCTACAAAGGTTGAAAACTTGAGCTTGTTCTCGATGAATTGAGGAGAGAACTTAATACCCTTGCTGGTTTCAGACAGATCTTTAATCCGATCCACCACCACAAGATGGTCCTTGTCGTTCAAATAGCCCGCGTCCCCAGTGAGGAAATGACCCTCTTTGTCGAATGCCTCTTCGGTCTCTTTGGGGTTTTGAAAGTAACCCGTCATCAGATTTGGGTGTTTGACGATGATTTCGCCCATGCCCTCTTCATCCGTATTGCGGATTTTGATGGTGCAATCATTCATCGGGAAGCCCACCGTATCGTGGTCAATATCATCCCATTTGTGAATGGTATAAGCGCCCAAACCTTCAGTCTGGCCATAAAGTTGCTTGAGGGGAACACCCATGGCTTGGAAAAACTTAAACGTATCCGGCCCCATCGCCGCGCCGCCCGTTGCGGCAGATTTAAGCCGCGAAAAGCCCAAACGATCGCGCAAGGCGCGGAACAGAATTAGCTCTGCAGCTTGTGAACGCTCACCGCGCTCCAGCGCCTCAAGCCCAGCTTTTACGCCCCAATCAAAGATGGCTTGTTTCCAAGGGGAGCTTTCCATCATGCGCGAGCGAATGTCGGCGGCAACCATTTCCCAAACGCGCGGCGACAAGAGCACAAAGTGCGGACCAATCTCACGAAGATCCGACATGGCGGTCTCTTCTTCCTCGGGAAAATTGACGATCATGCGGGCAACCAAGTTCCACGCAACGGAGTACATTTGCTCCATAACCCAAGAAAGCGGCAACACCGCCAAATATTCATCGCCGGCCCCCATTGGGTCGGCCCGCAAATAATTTACTGCATGACCCAAAAAGGCGGAGTGTTTCCACATGGCCAGTTTTGGATTTGAAGTGGTGCCCGATGTTGTGCACAAAACGGCGACATCATCAGTGTTTGTTGCGGCCACCAGTTCTTCGTAGCGACTTGGGTTTTTGGCGGCGATGTCTTCGCCGATTTTTTCCAGGTCTGCCAAGAAGATCAAACGCGGATCGTCATATTTTTTCATGCCGCGTTTATCGTGATAGATTATCTTTTCAATCGAAGGAATGCGGTCGCCGAGCTCTAAAAACTTATCGACCTGCTCTTCGTCTTCCGCGACCACAATTTTGGGTTTCGCATAGTCAACTAGGTACGCAATTTCTTCTTCCAAAGCTTCGCGGTAAATGCCTAAGCTCATGGCTCCAACTGCATGCGCGGCGATTTCGCCCCACACCCATTCAGGCCGGTTGTCGCCGATGATGGCAACAACGTCACCGCTTTTGACCCCAAAATGATCTAGGGCGAGCGCCATGTTTTTGACATGGCCGTTAAACTGGCCCCAAGTGATTTGATTCCAAATGCCGAAATCTTTTTCGCGCTGGGCAATATCATTTGGGTGCGTTTTGGCATTGGCTAAAAGCATTTTTGGCAAAGTGTCATTATCGCGCACGGCAGCGGCGTGCTGAGCGCCCGCATCCCAAACAATTTGCGACCCTGAAACCTGACGATGCACACTCATTACACGGCCTCCTCTTCGTCCAAATCGAAATCATCGACGCCCAGATAAGCGGTTTTTACATGTTCATCCTCAACCACTTCCTCAGGCAGGCCTTCAGCAATCTTTTGGCCAAAATCGAGCACGGCGACGCGATGTGAAATGTCCACCACCACGCCCATATCGTGCTCAATCATCACCACCGTGATGCCATATTGCTCATTGAGTTCGATGATGTAGCGCGCCATGTCCTCTTTTTCTTCAAGGTTCATGCCGGCCATTGGCTCATCAAGCAGAATCAGTTTGGGTTTGATGGCGATGGCGCGCGCAAGCTCAACCCGCTTGCGTAAACCATAGGACAGCGAGCCCGCCGACTCATTGCGCACATGTTGAATTTCAAGGAAGTCGATAATGTCTTCAATCTCGGCGCGCGCCGCTTCTTCCTCTTTTTGCGCGTCCCCAATCCAATAAAACATGCCGGTGACAAAATTGTTTTTCAAAAGGTGGTGCTGACCAACCAAAATATTGTCGATCACTGACATATGGCCAAACAGGGCCAAGTTTTGAAATGTGCGGCCAATGCCAATTGCAGCGCGATCATTGATCGAGCGCTTCAATAGGTCTTGGCCGTCATAAGTGATGCGCCCCTCTTGAGGACGATATCGACCTGAAATGCAATTGAGCATGGAGGTTTTGCCCGCACCATTTGGCCCAATAAGCGAGAAAATCTCGTTTTCATTCACGTGAAATGAAATGTCCGTTAACGCTCTAACGCCACCAAAGCGTAACGATACATTTTCAACGTCCAACATCTTGGTTGGTGTTCTCAATTTTCTTCCTCCCCGGGCGCATCTGAATTTTTAGTTCTTGACCATTATCCGATTTTAAGTCTCGTCTATGGGCAGGCGATGCGCAACGTCCTTGGCACTGTTATAGGCAGTTCTTCTTGCAAGAGTTTGCCCAAATTGTACGCAATTGTGACGAGCGATCAGAAGGGAGGAGCTGTGTCAGATAATCCTGCGATATCAGATATGCAAGCAATTGAATTGCTTATACAAATCGAGTCTGGTCTGGATAATATCGATCAGGGAATTTCTGTGTTCGATAAGGATCTTCAATTGGTTTTTGCCAATAAAAGATTAGGTGAATTGTTAGACGTGCCGCAGCACCTTATGACCCGTGGCACCGCGTTTGAAGCCCTAATTCGTTATAATTCTGAGCATGGAGAATACGGACCGGGTGATGTTGAAGAGCAGGTGCAAGAGCGTATTCGGGTGGCTCGCGAATTCCGTGCGCATACGGTTGAACGCGTACGCCCTAATGGCCGTGTGATCCGGGTCAGCGGCGCACCATTGGCCAAGGGTGGTTTTGCGACAATTTACACCGACATCACCCAGCAACGCCACTATGAGATTGAATTGCAGCGCCGGATCGATGAACAAACACGCGACCTGCGCCGCTCCGAAGAACGGTTACGTTTGATTGCTAATGAAGTGCCCGCTGGCATCGCATATCTTGACCAAGATGAAGTCTTTCAATTCGTCAATCGCCGCTTCGCGCAAAGCTATGGCCTAAATGTTGATGATGTTTTGGGGCGCAGCACGCACGACATTTTGGCGCGGGAAATCCACGATGTCTCAGCCCCCTATTTTGCCCGCGCAAAGCTGGGTGAAGCGACCGAATTTGATTTGGATTTCAACCATATTGATGGTCGGGCGCTCGATATTCGGACATTTTTGCGTCCCGACCTTAGGGTCGATAAAACCGTGCGCGGTTTTTATGTGTTGTCGATTAATTTTACCAAGCAGCGCGCAGCAGCGCAGGCACTGAGCCAGGCGCAAAAAATGGAGGCCATTGGGCGCTTGTCGAGTGGTATCTCACACGATTTCAACAACCTTTTGACGATTATCTTGGGCAATCTGCGCCCGCTGGCTGAACGTGTTCAAGACGCAGAACTGATCAAAGAAATGATCAATCCATCGCTTCGAGCCGCTAAGCGCGGGGCCGAGTTGACCCAGCAACTTCTAACGGTTGCACGTCGCCAGCCATTGGATGCACGGGTTGTAGATGTGCGCGATGTGTTTGATGGGTTACGGGAACTGATTAAACCCTCTCTGCCACCAAATATAGAGCTGGATATGGTGATCGAAGGTGGGCGTCTTTTTGCCCGTGTTGATCCCGGCCAAATGGAAAATGCGTTGCTAAACCTTGCGCTCAACGCCAGGGCCGCAATTGACGACGCTGGGCATGCCGGCCACGGGCGAATTGGTTTAACACTGCGCTCTGTAAAGCTTGGCGAGATTGAAGCAAATCGGTTTGGTTTGAGCGCAGGCAAATATATTGAAATCAGTTGTGAGGATAATGGCGCGGGCATGTCGGGCGCGGTGCAAAAACAAATATTTGATCCATTTTTCTCCACCCGAGGGCATGCCGGGGGCACAGGTCTTGGGCTTTCGATGGCGCAAAGCTTTGTAGAGGTTTCAAGCGGGTATATTGGCGTGCAAAGTGAGACGGATAAGGGCACAATTTTTACAATTCTCATTCCTCAAGTGGCCGAAATGCCGACGGACACCTTGGCGCTATTGCCTGAGTTTTCGACCCACTTTGAGGGGCAGATGGCCCTATTGGTAGAGGATCAAGATGAAGTGCGCGCGGTGTTGCGCCGGGATTTGATTGCGCTTGGATTTTCGGTTGTTGAAGCCGAGAATGGCGATGAGGCGATTGATCTTATACATTCAATTGATGGCATTGATTTGGTGCTTTCGGATATATCAATGCCGGGTCAGACCAACGGCGTTCAGGTTGCGCAAATTGTTGAAAAACAGCTGCCTTTAACCTCAATTGTGCTGATGACAGGGCAAGCCCATATCGACCAAGACCAAAGCATTAAACACCCCTTGTTGCGCAAACCATTTGAGCAACATAAGCTCATCGAAGCGATCCAACATGCTCAAATTGCACGAAGCAATTATGGCGAATTGGGCGCATCGGAGTGAGTAATAGAATTCAATGAGTGGCAAAATCATCTATATTTTGGAAGATGAGGCAGACGTTCGCGCGCTTTATGAGCGCGAGCTCAAGACACATGGATTTGCAATAACCTCGTTTGGCACCATTGCTCAGTTTGATGCTGCACTAGCTGAAAACGAGCCTGATCTGTGCATCATAGATTTGTCACTGCCCGACGGGGATGCATTGACCCTTTTGCGCGACACATTGGGCAATATGGATGTGCCCACTATCGTGGTCAGCGGTCGCGGCGCACTTGGTGATCGCGTTTTGGGATTAGACTTTGGGGCTGACGACTATTTAGTGAAACCAATCAACACCATCGAATTGGCGGCCCGCGCTCGGAGTTTGTTGCGCCGGGTTGAGAAAGCGAGTGCTACCACCCAAAACGACCGGATGGAAAAGGTGGTTTTTGCCAATTGGCGCGCTGATTTTTCAACTTTGGAACTTACGAGCCCGAGTGGGGACACCGAGCAAATGAGCGCCGCAGACGCACGGTTATTGAGAGCCTTTGTTTCATCGCCGGGTAAAGTTTTGTCGCGAAACCGTTTGATGGATCTTTATGCTGAAGACAATGATGCATTTGATCGCTCGATTGATGCGCAAGTTTCGCGGCTGCGCAAAAAACTACAAGATACCGCAAAGAATCCAAAACTCATTCGCACCGTTTATGGGGCGGGATATGTATTTACGCCCAAGGTCTGCGCGCTGACCTAGCTAAAGTTTGGCAGGCGATTTCTATTGACCAGGCGACGCAGCGCAAAGCGCGAGCGGATCATTCTTATCCCGGGCACTCGGGTTAGTTTTTCCTGCAAGAACCGCTCATAGGACGCAAGATCGGCGGCCACCACCCGCATGAGAAAATCTTGGCTGCCGGTCATAATAAAACACTCCATTACCTCCTCAAATGACACCACATCTTTCTCAAAACGTTGCAGCGCCTCTGCTCCTTGATTTTCTAATTCCACTGACACGAAGATTGAAATGGGCAGGCCCATTTTGTCTTGATCAACTGTAGCGGTATAGCCTGTAATAACCCCCTCTTCTTCGAGCCGAACAATTCGCCGCGCGCAGGGGGTCGGCGATAGGCCAACACGCTCTGCCAATTCAATGGTGCGAATCCGCCCTTCTTGCTGTAAAATAGCGACAATCTTGCGATCAAGTGCATCAAGCTTCATGTTTTGCCCAATATGGTGTATGGTTTTAGGTATTATAGCTAAAAATTAACATTCGCACAGCCTACTTTAGTGAAAAACCGCGTTCGATTTGTACAAAATAGAGAGAAATGACCTGGGGGAGCTAGGGTTATTAAAATAGGTCAGGATAACTGACATTTATTCCTTCAGATCAGGTTGAGTTTTAATTGCGGCGTGCCGAACCAATTGCGGCATAGTTGGAGGAATTATGTCAAATAAGACAGATGGTGGGTCAAAAGGCCCGCTCAGCATTCACATTCCAGAACCTCCGGGGCGTCCGGGTGATAAGCCTGACTTCTCGCACATCAAAATTCCCAAAGCAGGTGAAACGCGGTGTCCAGACCTTGATACTAAGGCCGAGGATATGCGCGACATGGCGTACCAAATTGTGCGGGTGTTAGATCGAAACGGCAAAGCCGTCGGTCCTTGGGCTGATTTTTTAGGTGACGAACTTAACGACGAACTGCTATTGCGCGGCCTGAAAGACATGATGGTGACGCGCGTATTTGACCAGCGGATGCAAACCGCGCAGCGGCAGGGCAAAACCTCCTTCTACGTTCAATGTACGGGCGAAGAAGCGATTGCCACCGGGTTTCAGCGGATGTTGAAACCAGGGGACATGAATTTCCCGACCTACCGTCAGCAAGGTTTGTTAATCGCGGCCGAATGCCCACTGATCGACATGATGAACCAAATCTATTCCAACGAAAAAGATCCGTTGGATGGTCACCAATTGCCGGCGCTTTATTCGTTCAAAGAGCATGGGTTTTTCACCATATCTGGCAATTTGGGCACGCAATATGTGCAGGCTGTTGGCTGGGCGATGGCGTCTGCAATTTCGGGTGACGACAAAATCGCTTCGGCTTGGATTGGCGACGGATCTACCGCCGAAACAGACTTTCATTCAGGCATGTTGTTTGCCTCAGTTTATAAGCCCCCGGTTGTTTTGAACATCGTGAATAACCAATGGGCCATCTCCTCCTCCAATGCGATTGCGGGCAGTCAAAATACCACATTCGCAGCCCGCGCCCTTGGTTATGGGTTCCCATCGATCAGGGTCGATGGGAACGACTATTTGGCCGTGCTTGCCGCCTCAAAATGGGCACAAGAACGCGCCCGCCGCAACCTAGGCCCTACCCTGATTGAATGGGTCACCTATCGGGTTGCTGCGCATTCTACTTCAGATGACCCAAGCGCTTATCGTCCACAGACAGAGAGCGACGCTTGGCCGTTGGGAGATCCGATTGAGCGGCTAAAACGCCATTTGATTGAACATTCTGATTGGACACAAGAGCGCCATGTGCAAGCGCAAGCTGAAATTGAAAGCGAAATCATTCGCATTCAAAAAGAAGCTGAAAGTTATGGCACGTTGAACAAAGGTCATGGGCCTGATGCTGAGAAGATGTTTGAAGGTGTTTACAAAGAAATGCCTGAACATCTGGTTCGTCAACGCATTGAATTTGAGAAGCAGGGTTAGATCATGGCACGTATGACAATGATTGAAGCCATCCGCGATGCGATGGACGTTAAAATGGGCCAAGACGATAAGGTTGTGGTTTTTGGCGAAGATGTTGGATATTTCGGCGGTGTTTTCCGGTGTACCCACGGATTGCAGAAAAAGTACGGCAAAGACCGTTGCTTTGACGCGCCGATCAATGAAAGCGCAATTGTTGGCGCAGGGATTGGCATGGCGACCTATGGCATGAGGCCCTGCATTGAAATCCAGTTCGCTGATTATGTGTTGCCTGCTTACGACCAAATCGTATCTGAAGCGGCGCGGATGCGGCACCGCTCCAACGGTGAATTTACCTGCCCCATGGTGATCCGCATGCCCACCGGCGGCGGTATTTTTGGCGGACAAACCCACTCGCAAAGCCCAGAAGCAATTTTTACCCATGTGAGTGGTCTTAAAACCGTTATCCCGTCCAACCCTTACGATGCCAAAGGCCTTTTGATCGCGGCGATTGAAGATGATGACCCTGTGATCTTTCTGGAGCCAAAACGGCTTTATAACGGCCCGTTTGATGGACACCATGAAATGGCCGTGACCCCTTGGTCAAAGCATGAAATGGGTGAAGTGCCTGAAGGGCACTACACAGTGCCCATCGGCAAAGCCAACATTGTTGAGGCGGGTTCACAAGTCACCATTTTGGCCTACGGAACCATGGTTTTTGTTGCCCAAGCTGCTGCACGCGAGCAAGGCATTGACGCTGAAATCATTGATCTGCGTTCCCTTTTGCCATTGGACTTGGACACGATTGTAAAGTCGGTTGAAAAGACTGGTCGTTGCGTAGTGGTGCATGAAGCCACTTTGACATCTGGCTTTGGCGCAGAACTGGCAGCGCTTGTACAACAACATTGTTTTTATTCTTTAGAAGCACCCGTAAAACGTGTCGCGGGTTGGGACACACCCTATCCACACGCACAGGAGTGGGATTATTTCCCCGGACCAAAGCGGGTTGGCAAAGCGCTTAAAGCAACATTGGAGGCAAAATAATGGGTATTCATACTATTAAGCTGCCCGATGTGGGCGAAGGCGTCGCCGAAGCGGAACTGGTTGAATGGAGTGTTGAAGTTGGTGATGTTGTTGCCGAAGACGACATCATCGGCGCGGTGATGACCGACAAGGCAACCGTTGAAATTCCTTCGCCTGTGCAAGGCACAATTTCTTGGCTTGGGGCGGAAATTGGCGACACTGTGACCGTTGGTGCGGACCTGATCAAAATTGAAGTGCTTGGTGAGGGCAATGAACAGGCATCGCCTGCCGTTGCAGAACCTGCGCCCACCGCAGAAGTGCCAAATGTTGCAACGCCAACGACGTCCCTTCAAACTGCGCCGACGCAGTCTGCTGCACCGCAAGCCCAGCAAATGGCCAAATCTGACGGAGGCAAGGTTCTGGCTTCTCCGGCGGTGCGCAAACGTGGGCAGTTCCTCGATCTTGATCTGAGCCAGTTCAAGGGAACCGGTCCTGATGGGATCATTACCCATGAAGATCTTGATCGGCACCTTTTAAGCCTTAAGTCCGCAACTGGTGTCGTCATGACGTCTTACGACAAACCCAAAGACGCTGAAACCACTCAGGTCAAAGTCATCGGTTTACGGCGCAAGATTGCCGAACAGATGAGCCGGGCAAAATCGCGTATTCCGCACATTACTTATGTGGAAGAAATCGATGTCACTGAACTTGAAAGTTTGCGGCAAAATCTCAACGCGGCGCGCGAAGAAGACCAGCCCAAAATCAGCCTGCTGCCGTTCTTGATGCGGGCGATGGTGATGGCGATTGCGGATCAACCGGGCCTTAACGCACATTATGATGATGAAAACGGCATCATCCATCAGCACAAGGGCATCAATATCGGCATTGCTGCACAGACCGACAATGGATTGATGGTGCCGGTGGTACGCGACGTGCAAAATCTTGGTCTTTGGAGCAGCGCCAAAGAAATCCAGCGTTTGGCAGAAGCGGCGCGCAACAATACTGCAAAACGCGAAGAGCTTTCTGGCTCCACCATCACCATTACTTCACTGGGCAAGATGGGTGGCATCGTTACCACGCCAGTAATCAATCACCCCGAAGTTGCGATTATTGGCGTCAATAAGATGGAAACCAAGCCGATTTGGGATGGAGAGAAGTTCATACCGCGCCAAACCATGAACTTGTCGTCCAGCTTTGACCACCGTGTAGTTGATGGCTGGGATGCCGCGGTGTTTATTCAGCGCATCAAGTCATTGATGGAAAAACCATTGCTTATATTCTCTTGATCAAAGAATAGGCTGCGTAATTATGCGTATATAGAGGGGCCATTTGGCCCCTTTGTTTTATTGTAAACACTTTATTACCAGTCTTTGAGGCATTCTCGGCGTGGGTGGAGATTATCGATGACAACTGGCCTTGCGCAGACGCGCGACGAGAACAAAGATACTGATGGCATCAACCTTAACGAGTTGGGGCAGCGTGCTTCGCGTTTAGGCGTTGAAATTGCAGACGTAAACGGCGTTGTGGCGGACCTGGCCGAGATCAGCCAATCACAAGCTAAATATGTTCATTCCGCGGTTAGCGCCTCTCAACAAATGGACCGTGCGAATCAAAAACTCTCCGCAACAATGGGCGAAACAAAGCAATCTGCTGACCGTGCCCGCGATGTTTTAAGTTACAGTGCGGAAAAGGTTGCAGCTACGATTGATGGCAGCGCCCAAAAAATGCGGGTTCTAAGTGAAAATGCTATCGAATTCCGCGATGCCCTTGGCTCGGTGGATGTTACGGCCAAAAAAGTTCAATCCGCTTCTGTCTCCATTTCGCAAATTGCGCGCGAAACCCAATTGCTCTCTTTGAATGCGAGTGTTGAGGCTGCACGAGCTGGTGAAAGCGGCAAGGGCTTTGCCATTATTGCCACCGCCGTGAAAACTCTGGCGGACGAAATTCAAGGTTTTGCTAATCAAAATGCGCAAAACCTGGAAAAGCTGATGGAAATCTTGCACGGCCTGCAAGAACGCAGCGCAAATAATGTTGAGCTAGCAACTGCGGCCATTAAGGACGCAGGAGAAGCTGCGCGTACCGGCGCACAACTTACCGAATTGGTAGATTCTGTTGGCATGATGGTCAAAGAAATTGAGGCCATGACGCAGCCCGTTGCAGAAAACCTGCAAGCGGCCAAATCTATTGGTACAGAACTAAAAGGGCTTGATACCACTTTGCAAAAAAGCCAAGAGCGTTTGCACGTCGCCAGAAACCGCACGGACAACATTTTGGGCATTGGCGAAGACTTGATGGAATTCATCGTCAATAGCGGCGTTGAAACCGAAGATAGCAAGTTTATTCGCGCGGCCCAGCAAGTTGCTGCAAAGATTTCAGGCATTTTCGAAAACGCGATTGAGCGTAGGGAAATCAGCCAGTCCGATTTGTTTGACCAAAACTATCGTCCCATCCCAAACACCAATCCTGAGCAGGTGACAACCCGCTACCTCAATATGACGGACTCCCGCTTGCAGGGTTTGCAAGACAGCGTGCTTGATTTTGATCCGCGCGTGGCATTTTGTGCGGCGGTTGATACCAATGGCTATTTGCCAACCCACAACACAATTTATTCAAAGCCTCAAAGCTCTGACCCAGTTTGGAATGCCGCCAATTGTCGAAACCGCAGAGTCTTTGATGATAGAACAGGTCTTTCAGCTGGGCAAAACACCAAGGCATTCCTGCTGCAAACCTATCGGCGCGACATGGGCGGTGGTAAATTCGCCCTCATGAAGGATGTTTCCGCCCCCATTTTTGTTGGCGGTCGTCACTGGGGTGGGCTGCGCATTGGGTACAAAGTTTAAAGCGACTATTTTTTGACTTTTTGATAAAAAAATTCATTTCTAGGCCAAACTCCGCTTGCCTCTTTAAATCATTGTCGACATACTTTACGCCAATATTCAGAGGAATATGACGGGGTGAGGCTTTGGATCAGGGGGAGGTCCTTCTAAAATTAGAAGGCATTTCAAAATATTACGGGTCGTTCAAAGCGAACGATCAGATTTCGTTGGAAATCTTACCAGGTGAGATCCACGCGCTGTTGGGGGAAAACGGCGCGGGCAAGTCCACGCTCGTCAAAATGCTATATGGCAGCCTGCAGCCGGACGAAGGCCGCATAATTTGGGAAGGCCACGAGGCACATGTGCCTAACCCTGCCGCTGCGCGCGAGTTGGGTGTTGGCATGGTGTTTCAGCACTTCTCTTTGTTTGACGCCTTAACCGTTGCAGAAAACATTGCGTTGGCGCTGCCGCCCGGTAAGTCTTTAAAGCAAGTCGCCAAGGAGCTTGAAGAAGTCTCCACGTCCTATGGCCTGCCGTTAAAAGCCACAGCACGCATTCACGATCTTTCGGTTGGCGAGCGCCAGCGCGTTGAGATCGTGCGGTGTTTGTTGCAGCACCCAAAACTCATCATCATGGACGAGCCCACGTCGGTTTTGACCCCGCAAGAAGCTGAAGACCTGTTTAAAGTGCTGCGTCGTCTGTCCGAAGAGGGCAAGGCAATCCTCTATATTTCGCACAAATTGGCGGAAGTGCAGGCGCTATGCCAAGAAGCAACGATTTTGCGGCATGGCAAGGTGGTTGGCGAATGTGTGCCCGCGGATGAAACCCCGATTAGCCTTGCAAAGATGATGGTTGGGTCTGACATTCATGAGATATCTCCCCGTGACGTTCCTGTAGCCAATGGTGAGGTGCTACTGCAGGTTAAGTCACTTTCGCTTGAAGGGCTCAGTGGGTTTGATACAGCGCTCAAGGATGTAAGCTTGATGCTGCATGCCGGCGAGATTTCGGGCATTGCCGGAATTGCAGGGAATGGACAAAACGAATTGTTTGACGCGGTTTCCGGTGAACGGTTGAGCGAGAACGATAGCGTTTTGATCAAGGGAAAGCCAGTTGGTCAACTGGGCATTCAAAAACGCCGCAAACTGGGCGCGATGTATATCTCTGAAGAACGGCTTGGCCATGCAGCGGTCCCTGAATTTTCGTTGAGCGAGAATGTTATTCTGACCCGACACGGGTTGGAAAAAAGCTTGGACAAGGGCCCATTTGTTTCGCGTGGTGCCGCCCGCAAAGTCAAAGACGAAATTGTTGACAAGTTTGACGTGCGCAAAGGTTCGGCGGACCCAACGGCAATGTCGCTTTCGGGCGGCAACTTGCAAAAGTTCGTTCTTGGTCGCGAAGTGATGGGCAACGCTGAAATAATTGTCGTCAACCAACCCACGTGGGGGGTTGATGCGGGATCTGCCGCACACATCCGACAAACATTGGTGGACTTGGCGGCAAAAGGTGCAGCCATTTTGGTTATTTCGCAAGACCTTGATGAGTTATTTGAGGTAGCGGACGCCATTGCAACATTGAGCGAGGGGCGACTTTCGGCATTTGTGCCAACGCGCTCGACGGACCGACATAAGATCGGGTTACAAATGACAAGTGGAACACACGAGCACGCATAAGCCGGGCATTTGAGTTTCACTTTTGGGGGGAAGGTAGACAAATTGAGGTTGGAATTAACAAAGCGCAGCACGCCATCCACAGCGATGACTTACCTGTCGCCCTTAATAGGATTAACACTGGCCCTTATCGCTGGTGCAATTATGTTCGCCGTACTCGGCAAACCGCCTTTGGGCGCGCTATACGCCTATTTTATTGAGCCTGTGAGCGAAATGTGGAGTGTCCACGAATTGCTGATAAAAGCTGCGCCTTTGATTTTGATGGGGGCGGGCCTTTGCGTTTGTTACCAGTCGAACAATTGGAATATTGGCGCTGAAGGGCAAATGATCATGGGCGGCATGGCGGGGTCTATTTTGCCTGTGCTGTTCCCCCACTTTAGCGGGCCATTTGTATTGCCTTTAATGCTGGTGATGGGGGTTTTGGGCGGCATGGCCTATGCGGCGATCCCTGCACTATTGAAAACCAAATTCAGAACCAACGAGATTTTGACCAGCTTAATGCTTGTCTATATAGCACAATTGTTTCTGGATTGGACCGTGCGCGGTCCTTGGCGCAATCCAGAAGGCATGAACTTTCCAGAAACTCGCCGTTTTGATGAGTTTGCACGCATTGGCGAAATGATACCCGCGGATGGGCGCGCAAATTATGGCTTTGTCATTGCAATAGTGGTCGCCTTATTGATTTGGGTGCTGATGGCGAAAACCATGAAAGGCTTCCAAGTCAAAGTGATCGGGGCCAGCCCACGCGCGGCGAAATTTGCAGGTTTTGACGCCAAGAAAATGGTGTTCTTCGCCTTCCTTTTGGCAGGTGCAACCGCTGGTCTTGCTGGGATTGTAGAAGTGGCTGGCGCCACAGGACAGCTACGTCCAACCATTTCCCCTGGTTACGGCTTTACTGCGATTATTGTTGCTTTTTTGGGTCGACTAAACCCTATAGGGGCCATCATTGCGGGACTTGTTTTAGCACTTACGTTTCTTGGCGGAGAAGCCGCACAGATTTCTTTGGGCGTCTCTGACAAAGTGGCGCGAGTTTTTCAGGGCTTGATCCTGTTCTTCGTTTTGGCGTGTGACACCCTCATCCTTTATCGCATCCGTCTCGTTGGCTCGAAAGTCTTGCAAAAAGGAGCCGCATAATGGGTATGGCTGAGGCAATTTTGCTGACCATTGCAACGGCGGCGACGCCCTTGTTGATCGCTGCATTGGGTGAATTGGTTGTTGAACGTTCTGGGGTTTTGAACCTTGGGGTTGAAGGCATGATGATCATGGGCGCTGTAGGCGGTTTTGCTGCCGCGAGCCTTACGGGCAACCCCTGGATTGGCGTGCTCGTTGCTATCCTTTTTGGCGCGGTTACATCGCTCGCCTTTGCATTCTTAACCCTTTCTTTGGCTGCAAACCAAGTGGCCACTGGCCTCGCTCTGACCATTTTAGGGCTGGGCTTGTCGGGTCTGATAGGCGAACCATTTGTCGGCCAAGCAGGGGTCAAGCTGAGCAACATTTCTATCCCGATTCTAACTGACTTGCCGCTCTTGGGACCATTACTATTCGGGCAAGATCCAATATTCTACATGTCGATCGCCTTGGTGATTGGGGTGGCGTGGTTTTTGTTCAAAACACGTTTTGGGCTCACTTTGCGCTCGATCGGCGACAATCACGTTTCAGCACATGCCTTGGGCATTCCGGTTTTACGTTATCGCTATTTGGCGGTGATGTTTGGTGGGGCCTGTGCAGGTCTTGCGGGCGGACACTTGTCGCTTGTATATACCCCACAATGGGTGGAAAATATGAGCGCGGGGCGCGGCTGGATTGCATTGGCTTTGGTGGTATTCGCGTCTTGGCGGCCGGCACGGGTTTTGGCTGGTGCATATTTGTTTGGCGCAGTTTCCATCGGGCAATTGCACGCGCAAGCTTTGGGCGTTGGCGTTCCGTCGCAATTGCTCACGGCCCTGCCTTATATTGCGACCATTGTTGTGCTGGTCTTGATTTCACAAAATGTGCGCACGACCCTGATCAATACGCCTGCCATGTTAGGCAGAGCGTTTGTGCCAGAGCGATAGAATCAACTAAGTAAGAAACAGATAATTCAACAGGAGAACGTCATGAAAAAACTACTGATTGGGCTTGCTGGTGTTGCCGCAATGACCCTTGGCATGGCCTCCGCTGCGGTTGCAGCTGACAAAACAAAGGTGTGCTTTGTTTATGTTGGTTCAAAAACTGACGGCGGCTGGACACAGGCACACGATATTGGCCGCCAAACACTAGAAGCCCATTTTGGCGACAAGGTTGAGACCGCCTTTATCGAGAACGTTGCAGAGGGCCCACAAGCCACTGCAGTAATTGAGCGTTTTGCGCGTGCAAAATGTGATTTGATCTTTACAACGAGCTTTGGGTTTATGGACCCAACTTTAGAGGTTGCTGCCAAATTCCCAGACGTGAAATTTGAGCATGCAACGGGCTACAAGAATTCGGCCAACGTGACGAGCTACAATTCTCGTTTTTATGAAGGCCGCTATATTCAAGGTCAAATTGCTGCGAAAACATCAGCAAAAGGCGTTGCTGGCTATATCGCATCGTTCCCAATCCCAGAAGTTGTGCAAGGCATCAACGCGTTCACCTTGGGAGCACAAAGCGTCAACCCTGATTTCAAACTGAAAGTTGTTTGGGTCAATTCATGGTTTGATGCGGGCAAAGAAGCTGATGCTGCAAAAGCATTGATCGACCAAGGTGTCGACATTCTAACCCAGCACACGGATTCAACTGGCCCAATGCAAGTTGCTGCGGAACGCGGTATTAAAGCGTTCGGTCAAGCATCTGACATGATTTCGGCGGGTCCAGATACTCAGCTCACAGCGATCATCGACACTTGGGGCGCTTACTACATTAAGCGCACACAAGCAGTGATGGACGGCACTTGGGAAACCCAGTCAACTTGGGATGGTTTGGTCGATGGCATCCTGGAAATGGCGCCTTACACCAACATGCCAGACGACGTCAAAGCCATGGCTGAAGCAACAGAAGCGGCAATCATTTCAGGTGAACTACATCCATTCACTGGTCCTGTGAACAAGCAAGACGGATCAGTTTGGTTGACCGACGGCGAAGTGGCAGAAGATGGTGTGTTGCTTGGTTTGAATTTCTACGTTGAAGGCGTAGACGATCAGTTGCCACAATAATTGATCTTTGATGACAGAATGAAGGGCGGTCTTTGGACCGCCCTTTTTCTTTGATCACTTGGTAAAACGGTAGCATTCAAAATCAAACCGCATTATATTTGCGCATGACCAAAAGCATACTTGATAAAGCAACATTGGCCCGCATGATCAAAGCGGGTGCGAACCAAGAACCCGCTGATCTGGTGATCAAAAACGTTCAGCTGCTGGACGTGATGACGGGCGAGATTAATAATTCCGACATCGCCATCGTTGCGGACCGGATTGTGGGCACCCATTCAACCTATTCTGGCAAAACAGAGATTGACGGCGCTGGCCGCTATTGTGTGCCAGGGTTCATTGATACCCATCTGCATATTGAAAGTTCTCTTGTCACCCCGCTCGAGTTTGATCGTTGTGTTTTGCCCTATGGGGTAACCACAGCGATTTGCGATCCGCATGAAATTGCAAATGTGTTGGGGCGGGAGGGGCTTGAGTATTTCTTGGCGTCCTCCGAACGCGCCATCATGGACATCAAGATCAACCTTTCCTCCTGTGTGCCCGCCACAGCGTTTGAGACCTCTGGCGCACAATTGCTGATTGAGGATTTACTGCCCTATCGCGATCATCCGAGCGTGATTGGCTTGGCGGAATTTATGAATTTCCCGGGCGTTTTGGCCGCTGCGCCCGAAGTTATCGACAAATTACACGCCTTCCAAGATGGGCACATTGATGGGCATGCGCCACTGCTAACAGGGGATGCATTAAACGGCTATGTGGCCGCTGCGATCCGCACGGACCATGAAGCGACCAGCGCACAAGAAGCGCGGGAAAAGCTTAAAAAAGGCATGGCGATACTGATCCGCGAAGGATCGGTTTCAAAAGACCTCAACGCTCTTGCGGAAGTCTTGGATGAGAACACCTCGAGCTTCATGGCGCTTTGTACCGACGATCGCAACCCGCTTGATATACACGAAGAAGGCCATCTTGATAGCTTGATCAGACGATTGATTGCTAAGGGTTGCCCTACCCATCATGTATACCGTGCGGCCAGCACATCTGCGGCCCGCATTTTTGGTCTCAAGGATCGTGGCATGGTCGCGCCGGGCTGGAAAGCTGACTTTGCGCTGTTGGACAATCTGGCAGAATGCCGGGTTTCGGACGTCATCATGGCTGGCAAACTGGTTACTGCTGAACGCTTTGCCAAACGCGAAATGGTTGCGCCAGTCGGGCTTCAATCCATGAAAGCCCAGCGTCAAACGGCCGACAGTTTTAAGGTACCTGTAAAACCCGGGCGCAACATCACCCCGATGATGGGCGTTCGACCGGGCCTGATTTTGACCTTCCGCGAAGAAGGCACTTTACCTGTTGAGAGCGGTTTTTTGCAGCCAGATATCGCGCAAGATGCGGTGCAGGTTTCGGTGGTGGAACGGCATGGCAAAAACGGCAATATTGGGCATGGTTTTGTCAAAGGCTTTGGGCTTCAACGCGGGGCGATTGGCTCATCTGTGGGCCATGACAGTCATAACATCACAGTGATTGGTGCCACCCACGAAGATATGGCTGTTGCCACCAATCGGATTATTGAAATGCGCGGCGGCTTTGTTGTCGCGGACAACGGCAAGGTCGTGGCGGAACTAGCGTTGCCGATTGCTGGCCTGATGAGCGAACTTGCCTTTGAAGATGTGGCACACGAATTGGAAAAATTGCGCGCTGCAGCCCACGATTTGGGCTGCGTGTTGCCCGAACCTTTCCTGCAAGTGGCCTTCCTCGCCCTGCCCGTTATCCCGCATCTTAAGATGACGGACCGAGGCTTATTCGACGTGGATAAGTTTGACTTTGTTGATTAGGCTTTTTTCGCGCCGCCGTTGGTCGCTTTACTCCCGACCCCGGCACCCCCGCCAATTGGTGCTAAACGCGACCGTGAGTACAAGTGCCGTTTTTTTTGCATCCCCGGACTTGATCCGGGGTCGATTCTGAGCTTACGCTAACGCCGTCTTCAACGCTTCACCCGCCACATAGGTTTCCACAATCGCGCGGTCATCGCCGATGGTTTGCAGCAAGAACAGTTCTTCTTCCAGCGTGGTGACGGTTTCCATGCACATTTTCATGGCGGGCGTGGCATTTGCAGTGAACACCACAATGTCAGCGGCAGTGCCCTGATCCAATGTGCCGACTTGATCAGCCAACGATAGCGCGCGGGCATTGCCCAAGGTGATTTGGTAAAATGAAGTGAGCGGATTCATGCGCTGCCCTTGCAGATTGAGGATTTTGTAGCCCTCATCCAAGGTGCGCAACATCGAATAGTTAGTGCCCCCACCCACATCGGTGGCGATGGCGATGCGGCCTTTGCCTTCAGGTCCGGCGACCCGCGCCCAGTCGAACAAGCCAGACCCGATGAACAGGTTTGACGTTGGGCAGAAAACCGCCACCGATCCGGTTTCAATCATCGCGTCGCGTTCGCGGTCTTCAAGGTGGATGCAATGGCCAAACAGCGATTTTTCGCCTGCCAAACCATAGTGTTGATAAATGCCAAAATAGTCGCCCATGTTTGGGTACAGCGAATTGGTGAATTCAATCTCAGCTTTATTTTCACTTAAATGGGTTTGAACATGCAGGTCAGGATATTCCTTGGACAACGCCCCTGCCATTTCCAATTGCTCGGGCGTTGAGGTGATCGCAAAGCGCGGTGTAATCACATAATGGGCCCGGCCCTTGCCGTGCCACTTTTCAATCAGCGCTTTGCTGTCATCATAACTTGATTGCGGCGTGTCGATCAGCGCAGCTGGTGCTTCGCGATCCATCATAACTTTGCCGCCAAGCATTAGCATCTGACGCTTTTGCGCTTCTTCAAAATAGGCATCTACTGACTGGGGATGCACCGAACAAAAAGCCGACGCCGTGGTGGTGCCGTGCCGGATCAGTTCGTCATAAAAATGCCCAGCAATGCGCTTGGCGTGGACCAGATCACCGAATTTTTGCTCTTCAACAAAGGTGTAAGTGTTGAGCCACTCAAGCAGAGATCCGGCATAGGACCCCAGCATTTGCATTTGCGGGAAATGAATGTGCGTGTCGATGAAACCCGCCATGATGATATGTGGGCGGTGATCTATCACCGCGATATCTGGGGTAGACTCCACAATATCTGCATATTCACCTCGCGCCGCGATTTTGCCGTCCACGATCAGCAGCGCCCCGTCTTCGATATAGGTGTAACAATCATGATCATCGCGCGCCTTTGGCGCGTCGTTGAAACTCAAGACGCGGCCGCGCAGAATTTTTGAACTCATTTGCTTAGCCCTTTTTGGCGCTTTCAAACCAATTGACCAGCAATTGGCGTTCCTCGTCGCTGATCTCAGTTACGTTGCCCGGAGGCATGGCGTGGGTTCGGCCCGCTTGAATGTAAATCTCATGCGCGTAAGTCGCAATCGCCACGTCATTGTCCAAAATCACGTCTTTTGGAGCTTCATGAACGCCTTCCCACACTGGTTCTGCCGTGTGGCACATGGAGCAGCGGCCCAACACCGTATCTCTTGCTTCCTCAAAGTGGGCGGACGCCATCATGATCTCCGCCTGTTTTGAGGCCACTGTGTTTTCATCTATGCCGCCAACCTTTGGGTTGGTGGAAAGCCACATAATGCCAATAAACAACAGTGCGGCCACAAACCAAGTCCAATAAAGGCTTTCGCCTTTTAGATGTTTGGTGTTGAAGAAGTGCCGGATCAACACCCCGATCAAAAAGATCAGCGCCGCAATCACCCAATTATATTGGGTGGCAAAAGCCAGCGGGTAGTGGGTGGAAAGCATCAAAAACACAACAGGCAATGTCAGATAATTATTATGCACCGAACGTTGCTTGGATTGCTTGCCCAAAGCGGGGTCAGGAGATTTGCCTGCTTTTAAATCATCCACGATGATTTTCTGGTTTGGAATAATGATGAAAAACACATTTGCCGACATGATGGTTGCGGTAAACGCGCCCAAATGCAGCAGCGCGGCGCGGCCAGTGAACAGTTGCGTATAGCCCCATGCCATCACGACCAGCACCACAAACAAAAACACCATCAAGCCAATTTCTGACTTACCCAACGGCGATTTACAAAGCCAGTCGTAAATCAACCAGCCGACGGTGACTGATGCGACGGAAATCAAAATCGCCACAGGCGAAGACACATCAAGCACATTGCGGTCGATCAGATAAAGATCTGCGCCCACATAATAGACAATGGCGAGCATGGCGAAACCGGAGAGCCATGTTGAATAGGCTTCCCATTTAAACCAAATCAGGTGTTCGGGCATATTCGAAGGCGCCACCATATATTTTTGGATGTGGTAAAAGCCGCCGCCATGCACTTGCCATTCTTCGCCCTGCACGCCTTTTGGCAGGGCTTCATGCTTGCGCAGACCCAAATCAAGGGCGATGAAATAAAAACTAGAGCCGATCCAAGCAATGCCAGCGATCACGTGCAGCCATCTGACGCCAAAGCTAAGCCATTCAAACATGATTGCACTATCTGGCATGTTCTTCCCCCCGAATTTTATCTGTTTTGGTCAGCTGCCCGACCTGATCCAAGCTTGCAAGTATTTGCGCAGCCACCATCGCCGCAATCACTTCTGGCCGCTTGTCTGACACGGCGGCTCCCCCAATCGGACAGATCAGATCAGTGGCACTAGTTTGCCCATCATAAGTCTCTTCAAGCCAATTAGAAAAGACCGCGCGTTTTGTTTTGGAACCGATCATACCCACATAGGAAAAATCAGCGCGTAATAGCGCTTCCCCTGCGATGAGAAAATCCAATGCATGGTCGTGGGTGAGCACCACCAATGCACTGCCAGGTTTTGCGCGCCGCACTTCTGCTTCTGGCAGCGGTGACAAGCGGTTTTCAACACCATCAATTTGAGCCAATTCATTGGCGCGTTGGTCGATCAAAATCGGGTTTACGGGCAACAGGGCCAAACATTGAGCCAAGGCTTTGCCCACATGACCTGCACCAAAAATCAGCACATCCGGTTTAGCTGTTCGTTCACCTTCAAGTCGATCAAACACGGCTTGTGGGTCCGCAATCAACGCCAATTCAATGTCCACCTGCCCGCCGCAGCATTGGCCAATTTCTGGCCCCAACGGCACGGTGCAAGTTTTTTGAGTTTGCCCAAGGCGCAGTAATTTGCGCGCTTCGTCGATCATCATATATTCAAGCTGGCCGCCGCCGATGGTGCCTAAGGCGCGCTGCTTGTTTACCAACATCCATGCCCCAACTTCGCGGGGTGAAGACCCTTTGACGGCTTTGATCTGCACATCAATCGCCGCGCCTTCATCAAAGAAGCTTTTGAGCTGGTTGTGGGTCAAACGCATGACTTATTGCCCCTTGAGCCTTTGCACAGAAGTCAAAATACGTTCCGGTGTCGCCGGCGCATCAAGCTTAGGGCAAATCTTATAGTCAGCAACCGATGCGACCGCCATCGACAGGGCTTCAAGCACAGAAATCGCCAGCATAAAGGGCGGTTCGCCCACCGCTTTTGAGCGACGGATGGTGCGTTTTTTGTTTTCGGACCAATTGACAAGGTTCACATTGAACTGGCGTGGGCGATCTGAGGCGACAGGAATTTTGTAGGTCGAAGGCGCGTGGGTTTTCAGCTGGCCTTCTTTTGACCACCATAATTCTTCGGTTGTCAGCCAACCCATGCCTTGCACAAAAGCCCCTTCAACCTGGCCAATATCAATCGCTTCATTTATTGAGCTGCCCACATCATGTAAAATGTCGACCCGCTCGACAAAATATTCACCCGTCAGTGTGTCGATCACCACTTCGGATACGGCCGCACCATAAGCGAAATAATAGAACGGTGTGCCTTTGCCCGCGTCGCGGTCCCAATGAATATCTGGGGTTTTGTAAAAACCCGTGGCCGAAAGCTGCACGCGGTTCTCATAGGCGTCTTTAACCAGCTCCGCGAACGGGACTTTGATGTCGCCAAGATGGAAATGATTGTCGATAAATCGCGCTTCGGCGGGGCCAACACCATATTTTTCAGTGGCGAAGGCAACCAATTTGCCTTTGATCTGCTGGGCTGCGTCCGCCGCTGCCATGCCGTTCAAATCGGTGCCAGACGATGCGGCGGTGGCTGAGGTGTTGGGCACTTTGTCGGTACGGGTGGCGGTGACTTTGATGGTGGAAATATCCACTTGAAACTCATCTGCAACCACTTGGGCGACTTTGGTGTAGAGTCCTTGGCCCATTTCTGTGCCACCGTGATTAATCTGTATCGATCCATCACTGTAGACATGTAACAGCGCCCCTGCTTGGTTGTACCAAGTGGCGGTGAAAGAAATGCCGAATTTGACCGGGGTTAGCGCAATGCCGCGCTTTAGAATGCGACTGGTTTTGTTAAAATCCAAAACCGCTTCACGGCGGTCTTTATAGTCAGCACTTTCTTCAAGTTCATCAACAATGCGCTCGATAATACTGTCGTCTACCACCTGGTGGTATGGCGTTAGGTTTTCGCCTTCGCCGCCGTAAAAGTTAGCGCGACGAATGTCGAGTGGGTCTTTGCCTAGGGCATAAGCGATCTCTTCAATCATCCGTTCGCCACCCAGCATGCCCTGCGGTCCGCCAAACCCACGAAATGCGGTGTTTGACACCGTGTTGGTTTTTAAAGGTTGGGAGCGCAACTCCACATCTGGAATGAAATAGCAATTGTCCGCATGAAACAGCGCCCGGTCGGTCACCGGACCCGACAGGTCAGCGCAATATCCGCAACGGGCTGCAAACTCTGCGTCCATTGCCAAAATTTTTCCGGTCTCATCAAAGCCAATATCATAGCTGGCCACGAAGTCGTGCCGTTTGCCGGTGGCGATCATGTCATCATCACGGTCGGGGCGGATTTTCACCGCGACACCAAGCTTTTTGGCGGCCACTGCCGCAACCGCTGCGAACAGACTGCCTTGGGTTTCTTTGCCACCAAAACCGCCCCCCATACGCCGCACATGCACATTGACTGCATTGGCAGAAACGCCAAGCACATGACCGACCATGTGTTGGATTTCTGTTGGGTGTTGGGTGGAAGAGAACACCGTTACTTCATCATCTTCGCCTGGAATAGCCATGGCGATATGGCCCTCAAGATAAAAGTGATCCTGACCGCCAATTTCCATTTCGCCCTTAATGCGCATGGGTGCATTTTCTAGCGCAATGGCTGGGTCGCCGCGTTTGAGTTTGAGTGGTTTGGTGACCACTTCGCCGCCATTGGTTTGCGCAGCCTTCACATCCAGCAGCGGGCTTTCGGCTTCATACTCAACCTTTGCTAAATGGGTGGCGCGGCGTGCTTGATCGCGGGTTTTGGCGATGACGGCAAATAACGGCTGTCCATGAAAATGCACTTCGCCTTTGGCAAACACCGGCTCATCGTGCAGTCCTGTGGAGCTAACATCATTTTCACCCGGAATGTCAGCGCCTATGAGCACGTCAACAACGCCATGGGCGTTACGCACCAAGTCTAAATCCATCTTTGTGATCTTGCCACGCGCACAGGTTGAAAGACCCAAATAGGCGTGCAAAGTGCCTGCAGGCTCAATCATATCATCAAGATATTCGGCCCGGCCCGCAACATGTTTATGAGCTGATTCATGCTCGATTGATTGGTGCACACCGCCTTTGATTTGATCGCTCATGACAGCGCCTCCAAAGTTGCGGCTTGATGCAATTCATCAAGGCTGAACCCATTTTCATCTGCATGTTCATGATAAAACCGCTCCAGCAAGTTCTTGGTCACTGCCATGCGATAATCGGCTGACGCACGCCAATCGGAAAGGGGTTTGAAATCATCCTCAAAATGCGGCTTTGCATCCATAATTGAACGCTCAGACCAAGGCGCACCATTAAGCGCCTTCTCTACATTGCTTGCCCGTTTTGGTGTTGCTGCCATGCCGCCAAATGCGATGCGGATGTCGGCGATGCGGCCACCTTCAACTTTAACGTTGAACGCGCCACAGACCGCCGAAATATCCTCGTCGCGGCGCTTTGAGATTTTGTAGGCGGCAAAGATTTGATCTTCCGATGGCAAGGGAATATGGATCTGTTCCACGAACTCGGACTTGTCGCGGTCTTGTTTGCCGTAGTCGATGAAGAACTTTTCCAAGTCGAGCGTGCGGCACTGATCGCCTTTGCGCAAAACTATCGAAGCGCCTAGCGCAATCAGTGGAGGTGGGGTGTCGCCAATTGGCGATCCATTGGCAATGTTGCCGCCCACTGTGCCCATATTGCGCACCTGTTCGCCACCGATGCGGCGCCAAAACTGGCTGAGTTGGGGCACATATTCATCAATGGTTGCAAGCAAATCCGTGTAGCTTGCGCCGCCAAACACATTGATCGCCTCGTCGCTCACTTCAATTTTGCGGAAATCATTTAGGCGAGACGTAAAGATCACAGGTGAAATATCGCGCATGAATTTGGTGACCCAAAGCCCCACATCAGTGGAACCAGCAACAATGGTTGCTTCTGGATTTTGTGCATAGGTCTGGGCAAACTGATCAAGCGACGCGGGGGCAAAGAATTTTTCGTCTTCGCTTTCAACCATCAACATTTGATCGTCTTGCAAATCAGCAAGCTGTTCGATCAGCTGATCGCGCTCAGCAATCAAATAGTCTTCGTGCAGTTTGCCGTGCTCGCCAATATCCAGCGCCGCTTTGATAATTGGCGCATAGCCGGTACAACGGCATAGATTGCCTTGTAGATAGCGCTCTATGGTGGCCACATCTGGGTCGAGCTCGCTCATCCACATGGCATAAAGTGACATCACAAATCCGGGGGTGCAAAACCCGCATTGCGACCCATGATGTTCAACCATCGCCTGTTGGATTGGGTGCAGTGCGCCATTTTTGCCTTTGAGGTGCTCAATGGTGACCACATGGCAGCCATCAAGCGAACCCACAAAACGAATGCAGGCGTTTACGCTTTCATATTTCAGCTCATCGCCATCAAGCCGCCCAACCAGCACCGTGCACGCCCCACAATCGCCCTCCGCGCAGCCCTCTTTGGTGCCGCGCAGTACTTGGTTGAGGCGCAGGAAATCCAAAAGGGTGTGCGTGGCCAGCACGTCGCTGGTTTCGATTTGTTGGTCATTGAGCAAAAATTTGAGCGTTTGGCGCATGGTCAAGATTTAGCTCCCGCGATAGGTTGAAAAGCTGTAGGGCGAAACCAGCAGTGGCACATGATAATGTGCGTTTGCATCAGCCACGACAAATTGGATTGGCACCACATCCAAGAACTGGCCATTTTCTTGGCTTACATTTTGTGCGGTGAAATAATCCCCGACGTGAAAACGCAATTCGTAGCGGCCCTTGCGCAAATTGGTCGCATCGCGCATGGGGGCGTCACAACGACCATCCGCATTGGTTGTGGTGCTCACCAGTGGCGTCGCATCACTTGTTTCTAGGTCAAACAATTCAATTTTCATGCCCGCAGCAGGGCAGCCTCGTGCTGTGTCTAAAACATGCGTTGTTAGTTTCGCGCTTGAATTCTCGCTGGTCATTACCATCCCCCGTTATGGCTATTTCCTTCCAATGATAAGTCAAAGTCAAGAAATTTTAACAAATGGTCAAAAATTTGAAAGTGTAATATATTGGCGCTTGAACAGTTGGACGATTGACCAAATCAGGCGCGCCCTTCATCCTAGCAAAAAGTTTGAGCTTTGGCGTGGTTTTTGCCCAGGCCATGAAAATGACGGACGATATTGTGACAAAATCCATTCGATATGAGCGCGACATGCTGGGCTATGGCGCGAACGCGCCCAAAGCAAACTGGCCAAATGGCGCGAAAATTGCCGTGCAGTTTGTACTAAATTACGAAGAAGGCGGCGAGAATTGCGTGCTGCATGATGATGCCGCATCTGAAGCTTTTCTTTCCGAGATTGTTGGGGCGCAGCAATGGGTTGGCCAGCGCCACTGGAACATGGAGAGCATCTACGAATATGGCTCGCGCGCCGGCTTTTGGCGGCTGCACCGCCTGTTCACCCAGCTTGATGTACCGGTAACTGTTTATGGCGTTGCCACGGCCCTTGCCCGATCGCCAGAACAAGTAGCCGCAATGCAAGATGCGAATTGGGAAATCGCGTCGCACGGGCTTAAATGGATTGAATATAAAGACTTTACCCGCGACCAAGAAGCCGCGCACATGCGCGAAGCGATCCAGCTGCATTATGAGGTGACAGGGGATTATCCGAAAGGCTGGTACACCGGCCGCTGCTCGAGTCACACTGTTGAGTTGGCCGCAGAACTTGGCCATTTCGCCTATGTTTCGGACAGTTATGCCGATGATTTGCCCTATTGGTATGATGGGGGCGACAAGGCCCAACTGATCATCCCCTACACGCTTGATACCAACGATATGCGCTTTGCCGCTATTCAGGGTTTTAATTCGGGTGACCAGTTTTATTGCTATTTAAAAGACAGTTTTGACAGTCTTTATGCCGAAGGCGCGGCAGGTGCGCCCAAAATGCTCAATGTGGGTTTGCATTGTAGATTGGTTGGCCGTCCCGGGCGCATTGCAGCGCTCAAGCGTTTTATTGAATATGTGCAAAGCCATGATGATGTTTGGATTGCCAAGCGCATCGACATTGCAAACCATTGGGCCACAACTCACCCGTTTGAAAAGCAAGAGGGGCGGCCTTCCACCTTGACCAAACCCCAATTTGTGGAGCAATTTGGAGGGGTTTTTGAGCATTCACCTTGGATCGCAGAACGGGCCTACGAACGTGAAATGGGCGCAGCCCATGACACAGCAATTGGCGTGCATTCCTTGTTGGCTGCAGAATTTCGCAAAGCCAGCCATGCCCAGCGCTTGGGTGTTTTGCGTGCCCACCCTGACCTTGCGGGAAAATTGGCGGCGGCCAAAAGACTGACCGCTGAATCAACGTCTGAGCAAGCCTCTGCCGGATTAGACGCACTAACCGATGATGAACGGGCGCGCTATAGCGAGCTAAATGCTGCCTATGTTGATAAGCACGGTTTCCCCTTCATCATTGCAGTAAAAGGCCTGACCAAAACTGACATCCTTGCGCAGTTTGAAAAGCGCATCCACAATGACAGCGAAACTGAGTTTTCAACTGCCTGCAAGCAGGTGGAACGCATTGCCCTTTTACGCCTCAAAGATATGCTGAGCTAACCATGACGAACTCAAAATATTACGCCCCAACTGGCGGGTTGCCCGCGCAAACTCAATTGATGACAGGACGCGCGGTTTTCACCGACGCTTATGCGGTGATCCCCAAGGGGGTGATGAGCGACATTGTCACCTCATACCTGCCCCATTGGACCAAGACACGGGCGTGGATTATTGCGCGGCCATTATCCGGTTTCGCTGAGACTTTTGCGCAATACATAGTTGAGATTGCGCCAGACGGTGGGTCCAACCGCCCCGAGCCAGACCCAAAAGCGCAAGCAGTGTTGTTTGTTGTTGAGGGCGAAATTGACTTGGAGATTGATGGGCAAAACCATCGCATGGCCGAAGGTGGCTATGCCTACATCCCGCCCGCTGCAGACTGGGCCGTGCACAACCGCACCGATCATGCGGCGAAGTTTCATTGGATACGCAAGCAATATGAAGCGGTGGAAGGGATCGATCACCCCACGGCCTTTGTGACCAACGAAAAGCTTTTGCCCCCCAATACGATGCCAGACACCAATGGCGCTTGGGCAACCACCCGCTTTGTGCAACCTGATGATTTGCGCCATGACATGCATGTGAACATTGTCACCTTTGAACCCGGCGGTGTGATCCCATTTGAAGAAACCCACGTGATGGAACATGGGCTTTACGTCTTAGAGGGCAAAGCGGTCTACAAGCTGAACGCAGATTGGGTTGAGGTGGAAGCTGGGGATTTCATGTGGCTTCGCGCCTTTTGCCCGCAAGCTTGTTATGCGGGTGGGCCGGGCAAGTTCCGCTATCTCTTATATAAAGACGTTAATCGCCATCCAAAGCTCAAACTGGGCAGTTAAGCCATGCAAAAAATTGATATTGTGCCTTTGACCAAAGCAGCGTTCGCCCCTTTTGGCGAAGTCATTGATTTGAACGAAGCTGAAAACTTTCAAATCAACAATGGCATGTGCACAAGGTTCAATGATTTGGCGACCGTTGAACTGGGCGGTGATGCCCCCCGCCCCTTGGTCAATATTTTTCGGGGCAAGCCATATGAATTGCCGTTGAACTTGAAAATGGTCGAGCGCCATCCTTTGGGTTCACAAGCGTTCATCCCGATGACCAAACGCCCGTTTTTGGTGATTGTTGCACCAGACATGAACGGCGTGCCCGGCACTCCATTGGCGTTTTTGACCAAGTCTGGCCAAGGCATCAATATTGGCCAAAATGTTTGGCATGGGGTTTTGACCACCTTGGGCGAAGTTTCAGACTTTGTGGTGGTCGATCGGGGCGGCCCGGGCGTAAATTTGCAAGAGCACTTTTTCGATGAAGGCTTTGTGGTTGATTTTGCCAACTAATTAGCGTCGATCCAGTTTGCGGCCCAACACCAATGAACTTTGGGTGCGGCGCACCCCGGGGATCAGTGCAATTTCGTCGATCACTTCGTCAATATCCTCAAGCTGAGGTGCTTCAACCGACACCAACAGGTCAAACTCCCCGCTAATGGCAAGGCTTAGTTTTACTTCTGGAAAGCTGGCGAGCTTTTCATTGATTTGCTTGTTTTGCTGCTGCAGCACTTCAATCAACACAAAGGCTTCCACCATCTGTTTGGCCGGATCATGCGCCAATTTGACCGTGTAACCGGTAATATAGCCCAGCCGTTCCAGCCGCGTGATCCGCTCATGCACCGTGGTGCGGGCGATGCCCAGTTTTTTCGCGATATCTGAGGTTTTTGCGCGCGCATTATGTTGCAGCAAAGCCACCAATTCGCGGTCCAAATCATCTCGTAGCGGTCGAGTGCCCATGCACCAAGTCTCCATCGATATTTTGGCGATTATCCGACATTATGACGATTTCGTCCATTTGAATTTTTGCAAATAATTCAGCGAGTTTTATGGTTAATCAAACGTTAAGAGACGACAAATTGTCGGACAAATGCGCAATTATTCGTCGTAATGACGAAATTCAGACTTTCGGATCGCTGTTTCCTGACACAGATTTCCCGCACAATTGTGCCAGTTTTATTTTTAACCCGAGGGACGAATATGAATTGGGAAGTTTTGGTTGTTGGCGGCGGTAAAATCGGTCGCATGGTGGCGGTAATTTTGCAGAACGCGCCAGAGTTTAATGTAACCATTGCCGATGCAGACGAAAAAATGCTTGCCCAAGTCGCTGAACTTGGCATTGCCACTAAAAAGGTTGATGTGAGCAACGAGGCAGAACTTCTTGGCGCCCTAGACGGCAAAAATGCTGTGCTGAGCGCTGCGCCATATTTCTTGACCCCTTCGATTGCAACAGCGGCGAAAAAAGCTGGAGCGAACTATTTCGACCTGACTGAAGACGTGAAATCCACCAAATTTGTGATGAACCTTGCAAAAGACGCCAAGTCAGCCTTTATGCCACAATGTGGGCTAGCCCCTGGTTTTGTGGGCATTGCTGGCTATCACCTTGCCAAGCAGTTCGACAGCATTGAAGATCTTTCCATGCGTGTTGGCGCACTACCGCGCTACCCAACAAACGCCCTCAAATACAATCTGACATGGTCAACAGAAGGCCTGGTCAACGAATATTGCAACCCTTGCGAAGCATTGGTTGATGGTCAACTCAAAGAAGTTGCACCGCTTGAGAACCTTGAGAACTTCGCCCTTGATGGCATCGACTACGAAGCGTTTAACACCTCTGGCGGTTTGGGCACATTGTGCGACACACTTGCGGGCCGTGCGCAAAATGTTTCCTACCGTTCTATTCGCTATCCGGGCCACCGTGATATTTTGAACATCTTGCTCAACGATCTAAAGCTGAACAAGCGCCAAGACTTGATGTGCGAAATCTTTGAAAACGGATTGCCCCGCACCCGCCAAGACCAAGTTACAGTCTTCTGTACAGCAACCGGCATGGTAGATGGACAGTTTGAAGAGCGCTCATTTGTCAACATTTCGACCGCTATGGACGTCGCTGGCCGCAATTGGAGCGCTATTCAGATCACGACAGCCGCAGGGGTAACCGCTGCCATGGATTTGATGCGCATGGGCCGCTTGCCGCAAGAAGGGTTTGTCCGTCAGGAACAAATCGATCTGGATGAGTTTTTGGCCAACCGATTTGGCGCACTATATCTGGGTAAACCGTTTGAAACATCAAACAAGACCCCAAAAGCTGCATAGTGGCGCGAGCCAATTGTTGCGCATAATGCGAGAATTATATACGCAATAAGCGAAATGAGGGGTGATATTTGTGCATTTTTTTGACTATTCAAACGATTGCCCACCCTTCATAATCAATTTTTGCAATGTCGGCCAATCGCTGACCTTGCTTTGATCGCCTTAAAGGGTGATCGGTTTTGGTTGGAGGACCAAAACGAAAGCGCGTAAGGCTTTGCCAAAAAAGTCAGGCGCTACTAGAGGGAGGAAAATGGCTATTCACAATCGCCATGCTCGGGCTTTGCCCTTATATCATGCTGCGCAAAATATTGCGTCGGGCGCTGATCTGTGCCATTTGCACTCCCCAAATACAAATCCAACCTGTTATCTGAACAGTTTTGCGCGAATGCGATCAGTTAAGAGTTTGCAGTCGTTTAAAAATGTGCCTAATCTTTGATCAACGAGTTTAAGAAAGTCAACATGGTAGAAAACCAAACTCCGGTCATAGAAATCCGAGATCTGCACAAGAGCTACGGCGACCTAGAAGTCCTTAAAGGTATCGATATTGTCGCCAACAAGGGCGACGTGGTTAGTCTTATTGGTTCTTCGGGTTCAGGGAAATCAACCCTTTTGCGTTGCGCGAACCTGCTTGAAGACAGCCAGCAAGGCGACATTTTGTTTGATGGCACACCGATCAAATGGAAAGGCCAGGGCCTTAACCGCCACCCTTCGGACAAAGAGCAAGTGATTGCGGTGCGCACCAACCTTTCTATGGTGTTTCAGCAGTTCAATTTGTGGTCACACATGACAGTTTTGCAAAATGTGATGGAAGCGCCTTTGACGGTGTTGGGCCAAGACCCCAAAGAAGTTGAAGACCGCGCCTGCATGCTGCTCGACAAAGTTGGCATTGGTGACAAATGCGACGTATTCCCCGCCATGCTTTCGGGTGGTCAACAGCAACGCGCTGCCATTGCGCGCGCTCTGGCGATGGAGCCCGAAGCATTGTTGTTTGATGAGCCAACGTCTGCACTTGACCCTGAATTGGAGCAAGAGGTGGTGAAGGTGATAAAAGATTTGGCCAAGGAAGGGCGCACCATGCTTTTGGTGACCCACGATATGAAATTGGCCGCAGACGTTTCTGACAATGTGGTGTTCTTGCATCAAGGAAAACTTGAGGAGCAGGGGCCCCCATCTGAACTATTTGGCAATCCAAAATCGGAGCGCCTTAGACAATTCCTTAGTGCTGGTGTTGATGATTAGGCCGGGTGCTAAGGCGATAACAAAACCAAGAAAATCTAATCCAAGGGAGACTACAATGAAAAAAATCATTATGTCAGTTGCCATTTTGGCAATGAGCTCAAGCTTCGCGCTTGCAGACACTATTCGCATGGGCACAGAGGGCGCTTACCCTCCATATAACTTCATCAACGACGCTGGTGAAGTTGATGGTTTTGAGCGTGAGTTGGGCGACGAGCTTTGCAAGCGCGCAGAGCTTACTTGTGAGTGGGTGACCAACGAGTGGGATTCAATTATCCCTAACTTGGTATCTGGCAACTACGACACCATCATTGCTGGCATGTCGATCACAGACGAGCGTGATGAAGTTATCGACTTCACACAAGCTTACACACCTCCTTCACCTTCAATCTATGTTGCAGCATCTGCTGACGTTGATGTAACCACCGGCATTATTGCTGCACAAACATCAACCATTCAATCAGGTCACGTGGCATCTTCTGGCGCAACGCTTGTTGAATTTGCAACGCCTGACGAAACATTGGCTGCTGTGAAGAATGGCGAAGCTGATGCGGTTTTGGCTGACGTTGATTTCTTGCGCCCAGTGGCTGAAGAATCAAACGGCGAATTGGTTGTTGTTGGTGAGCCTGTGTTCCTTGGCGGCGGTGTTGGCCTTGGTGTGCGCGAGTCAGACAACGAGCTTCGCGACAAATTCGATGCAGCCATCCAGTCTATGAAAGACGATGGCACATTGAACACCATGATCACAAAATGGTTCGGTCCGGACGCCTACACGTTCTAGTCTGATCTGATCTTACCTATTTGGCGGGGCGCCAAGCGCCCCGTCATTTCACTGTCCAAGAAATGAGCCAATGTTTTCCTTTTGCGCCGAGCCTGACATTATTGAAGGTCTCCAGTGGGTAACGTGCTACGTCACCACCGGAAAGCACTTCGCATTTTACGCGTCTTTTGGCACCGTAATGTTGCTGCTTGCGGTGACCGCCCCCGTGGCGCTTCTGTTTGGTTTTGGTGGTGCAACCGCTGCACGCTCAACCATTGCGCCTCTGCGCTGGTTTGGCAAAGGCTACACAGCCATTGTGCGCGGCATTCCTGACATCGCGTTTTTCATGTTCTTTGTGATCGCGCTCGATCAGGCTTTTGAATTTGTCCGTCACAAAGTTTTATGCCCAGAATGGACGGACCCGATCCGCCAGGGCAATGATTTTGTGGTTTGTTCTGCGGCAAAGCTGCCGCTTTCTTCTTCCCCGCAATGGATGCACGAAACCTACGGGTTTTTGCTTGCAGTCCTTACCTTCGCCATCGTGTTTGGCGCATTCGCGGCCAATGTTTTATATGGCGGCATGGGCGCGGTACCGCGTGGCCAATTGGAAACCGCCGAAGCCTACGGCATGAGCCGCCGGCAAACATTTTGGCGCATTTTGGTGCCGCAAATGTGGATTTATGCGCTGCCCGGACTTTCCAATCTTTGGATGATTTTGATCAAAGCCACACCGCTCCTGTTCTTGCTTGGGGTAGAAGACATTGTTTATTGGGCCCGCGAGTTGGGCGGTTCGAAAACCCAAGTCTTCTCTTATCCGCATCCCGATTGGCGGCTCTATTATTTCCTTGGTCTGTTGGTGTTCTATTTGTCCCTGACCAAAGTCAGCGAGATCGTTCTGAGCAATCTCACCGATAGACTATCCAAAGGCCAAGCTACCATGGGTGGCGAGTCCCAGAGAAAGGCAGCAACATCATGAATGCCTGCCTTCAAACCATTGCAGATTATGGCCTGCGCTCAATGGGCATTGGCCAGCGCTTACTGCCCAAGTCAGACTTCACGCTTTGCGAGCAGTTCACCCTGATCGGCTCTGGCATGATCTGGAATATCTATTTCGGCCTGATTGCTTTGCTTACCGGCTTCTTTTTGGCCACCGCTATTGCGGTTGCGAAGAACTCCAACAATTATTGGGTGCGCAAGCCTGCTGAATGGTTTGTGTTCTTGTTTCGTGGTTCGCCGCTTTTCATTCAGTTTTTCCTCGCTTATGAGATTTTTGTGCAATTGCCGAAATGGGGCGTGGACATTAATTTAGGCTTCACCGAGATCACCGCTGAAACCCGCTGGTTAACCAAAGCGTGGCTTGGCGCGGTGATCGTTTTGTTCCTCAATACCGCCGCCTATTCCGGCGAAATATTTTACGGCGCTTTGCGCTCCGTGCCCAAGGGCGACATTGAAGCGGCGGACGCCTATGGATTAAGCGGTTGGCCGCGGTTCAAGCGGATCATTTGGCCCACCATGCTACGCTTGGCGTGGCCCGCTTACACCAACGAAGCGATCTTTTTGTTCCACGCCACAACCTTGGTATTTTTCTCCGGCTTCCCTGCATGGCAACAGCGCGGTGATGCACTTTATTACGCCAGCTATTTTGCCGACAAGACGTTTAACCCGTTCATTCCTTATCCGATTTTGGGCATGTATTTTATTATGCTTACCCTTTGCGTCATCGGGGTTTACGGGCTGATCAACAAACGCTTGAACCGGCATGTGCCTGCTAATCAGCGCCAACGCATCAAGTTTAAGCCGCAGATTATTCGGTAGATTAGGATGCAATCCGACATGCACACCCGAATTGAGTCGCTCCGAAAATGGCTGGACCAGTTCAAAGGTACAACGCTTTCCGATGTGGCTACTTCTGAGACACGAGGGAAAACGGGTGTCGTGTTAATTGCTCTATTATTTTCTGCCCTTGATGGTGAGTTCTGGCCCAACCCCAGAGCTCCTTTAGCCGTCAGCATTCTTATTTTGCTCTTGTTTTGCAAAGAGCTAGTTCATCTGTTTTATTTGATCATCTCAAAAGTATTTTTTAACAAATTTGGATAGAGTTTTGATATGGGCGGCAGCGCCGGATTTCTTTTGCACGGATATGCTATTATCGCAATTGGTTGTGTTTTCTCGGGCATTGCCATTGGTGCTTTGGAGTGGTGGTTATTGAAACGACGTGCAAGCTGGCTAACTGCTCTTTTAAGCATGCCAATTGGGTTGCTACTTTCCGGCGTGATTTTTACCATTTTTACAACTATCTTGACGGGGCGAGATTTCCCAAGCTTTTACACCTTTGCTGAGACGGTATGGGCGATTGGCTTTTCGGCTATCGGTATTTACACTACAGCTGGCCTAATTTCTCGATGGGTTACAGTTGGAATATTGAGATCAAGGTGGGAGGAAAAACACCAACCTCTTCGCGACGAGTGGGAAGAATTCCTGAAATGGTGATCTAAACAAGTTCGTTTTGTTGGCATCGACTGTCGGTGCGAGACGTCCATTTCCAGTACACTAACAATCCCACGCTTGTTCACGCCACCGGTTGATGCGTGACGTCAAAGTTACGCGTTACATCCGCCACACCCCCTCACCGTCATCCCGCATTTAGTGCGGGATCCAGGCGAGAATATCCGCAAGTGAGAGTGCACTTGATTTGCTCCGGCCTGGTTCCGGGCTTTTGTCGCGCTCGCGCCGCACGGGCCGGCGCAGGGATGACGGCGTAATCTATGTAAAGGCGATTGCCCGCTTCCAGCCCCCTCATCCTGAGCCTGTCGAAGGATGGAACCGTTAAGCATTGCCCTTGTGGTTCACCCTTCGACAGGCTCAGGGTGAGGCTTTGCATAGGAGTGTTCACTTTGCTCAAGCACTAATAACCTCGCCATGTTCTCACATGCGAAGGGAAACAAAATTGCGAAAGCGCGAGACAATGAATGGCTCTGTCAAAGCGCTAGAAAGTAGTTTGGTAGAGACAATCCATGTCTCGCGCCAGCCAAATGCTGCATGGCAAATAAATCGCCCCGAGGTGCTAAACCCTTCTATCCTCTTGCTCTGCGCTCCATCAAAATTGTTTTGATCGCCTTGATCATTTGATGAGTGTTTTGCAACACATGGGAAAAACAATACTCCCCAAGCGACTTACAAGCTGCCTTCGGTGTCAGGCTGGACAATTTACTGCCAAGCGAAACACGGCGACCCGTGCTTCATTTGACCCAACTTTCTTTATGAAGGTTTTGCGTGCCACCGTGCCGAACTTACGTTCGCTACCCCGGCACGCCAGAGTCTTTTGCGCCGCGTCATTCGCTGCGCTCATTACCCCGGCACCCCCGCCGATTGTTCGTCCCATTCCAGCTCAATGCTGGTGTGGACTTAATCAACGAAGCAAAACCTCACGACCCCAACAACGCGTCCGTTGCTCGCTTAGGTCTTCAAGAAAGCTGCGATGATTATAGGGCGCGTGGAAAGAGCGGGGATAAGTTTTTTGAGGTGGCGGGTGTAAAATCACGACCGTCAACCTCGTCATACTCGGGCTTGACCCGAGCATCCAAACGCCACGTCAGCTCGGATTCCGCCATTCCAAATTGTGCGGCAAAGCTAAACGGAATGTCATCATGGCCCCTCGGGTCAAGCCCAGGTATGATGCCGCTAAATATGATCAAATGACGCAGAAGACCCTGCGGGTTCCAAAAACGCTACCTGCACAGACGTTTATCGGAATAGGCCTCATATTCTCTGGTTGAAGATTTTCCTCTTTCATCTTCAATTGTCACCGCAAACCCCCGCTTTAAGTCAACAATGGTGAATCGAACTTCAAACCTTCTGAAGTTTTGTACCTTGGCACCGTGTTTCGAACAGAAATTTGGAAATACGTGCCTGTAGACAGGAACAGCATGAATCAACGTCTCGTCGACGGTTTGTCCGCTTACCGTGCCATTCAAAAAATCGATGGTAACGGCGCAATCATCATTCGATGATGCGTTTGCATAGACATCCGTTGCAAAAAATCCAACAACGTTCCCCAACCCAGACGACAATGACGCGGCAAAATTGTGCGCAATCGCATGTAGTTCATCGTGCTTCATTCCGTCGTGCTCCTAGCAAGTGTTGAAACCAACAAAGTGCGCCATGTCGTCGTCTCTTAATTCACCTGATTGTATGTCCCACCAAAGTTCAAGCTTCGTAAGCTTGCTAAACCCTAAAAGCAGAGTACCCAACCTGTTGATTTGTGCGGGTTCGCACCGCAGACAAAAATCCGAGATTTCCTGGTCAGGTGACGATTCGTTGTTGTTAAGTCTGATTTGAATGGCAGAATGACCCGCGCCGTCTACCGGAAAAACACGAAACTTGAAAAAGAACACAAATCGAGCGTCTGGTTGTTCCGATCCTAACTCCCACAGAAACTCTGACTTTGGGCCACCCGAATAGTTGTAGAGCGCTGTGCCAACTTCTATGAGATCAGAAGTACTACAGTAGAACTCGAGGGAGCCGGATGAGTTGCCAGACTTCGCGAAAATCCGCAAATTTAGAACATGTGGCTCTTCGTAGGGGCACCGTCTAATTTGGATAAAAGAATCTGTCATGTATCACCCTTATAGATTTCACTTAGAAAAAACTTTAAATTACAGGTACTTACCGATAACATTGGGCTCAGAATTGCAATGCCTGATCGTCCAAATGGGGTGCCCATTCGATATTCTAATGTAATACATGATTTTTTGCAGCTTGCTTCACGCCGTTTCTGTTTCGAGACAAGGGCCTAGCTCATTGTCGTGTCCGGCAGCAACAGCAGACTCTAGAAAATCGTCAATGTCACTGTTTTCCCATCTATACAGTGATGAAAACGGAGGCGAGGGTATGCGTTTTCAGCAGCTTCCGCATCCTCCCAGTCGGCTCTGAGGGCACCAAAAAAGGCGATGAAAGTTTTGTCAACATCGCTAAATTCTGTTGATTTCAACTTACCCCAAGTCCAAACAAGCCTTCTGAATCCGCGCAATCGCTTTTTCCAACTCACTCTTCGCTGCCGCATAGGAAATGCGGAAGTAAGGTGACAGGCCAAAGGCTGAACCGGGGACAATCGCCACGTGGGCAGTTTCCAAAATGTAGCGGCAGAAATCGCTATCGCTATTGATTTTGGTGCCGTCGGGGGCGACCTTGCCGATCAGGCCTTCGCAAGACGAGAAGGTGTAGAAAGCGCCTTCGGGGGTGCGGCAGTGAACGCCGTCAATGGCGTTTAGACCTGCGACAACCAAGTCGCGACGCTCTTGGAACGAAGCGGCGCGGGTTGAAAGGAATGTTTCGTCACCGTCGAGCGCTTCATTGGCGGCGGCTTGGGAGATTGAAGAGGGGCACGAGGTGGCTTGGCTTTGAATGACCGCCATGGCGCGGATCAACTCTTCTGGCCCAGCGCCAAAGCCCAAGCGCCAACCGGTCATGGCGTGGGATTTTGACACGCCATTTATGACCAATGCGCGGTCTTTAAGGCGCGGTTCCACCTGTACCGGGGTGACGAACTGGAAGTCATCATAAATGATATGTTCGTAAATATCGTCGCTCATCAACCAGACATGGGGGTGTTTAAGCAGCACATTGGTGAGGGCTTGCAGCTCGTCGGCTTTGTAGGCCGCGCCAGTTGGATTGCTCGGAGAATTGAGCAAAAGCCAGCGGGTTTTGTCGGTAATGGCCGCTTCAAGTTGTTCGGGTTGCAATTTAAAACCTGCTTCGCCCGGGCATTGCACCAACACGGGCACACCGCCACAAATGCGCACGATGTCTGCGTAAGTGGTCCAAAACGGGGTGGGAATAACCACCTCATCGCCATCATTTAGCGTGGCCATGAAGGCGTTATAAAGAACTTGTTTGGCGCCAGCGGAAACCGAAATGTTTTTCGGCTCATATTTGAGGCCATTGCCGCGGGCCAATTTGCGGCACACGGCAAGCTTGAGTTCTGGTGTGCCATCGAGCGGGGTATATTTGGTTTGTCCCGCATCGATGGCTTTATGTGCAGCTTCTTTAACATGGTCTGGCGTGTCAAAATCTGGTTCGCCAGCGCCCAAAATAATCACCGGGTGTCCTTCTGCCTTCAACTCACGGGCGCGGGTTGAAATTTTGATGATTTCTGACACCGAAATGTCAGAAATACGGTCGGCACGTCGAAAGGTAGACGGGGATTGAGTTGGGGCGTTCATGTTAAAAATGCTCGTTTGCGGTTGATCTACAATCTAAATATCGAAAGATACACCCTGAGCCAATGGCAATTCAGTACCATAGTTCACAGTGTTGGTGGCGCGGCGCATGTAAGCTTTCCACGCGTCTGATCCACTTTCGCGGCCGCCACCGGTTTCTTTTTCGCCACCGAATGCGCCACCGATTTCAGCGCCTGATGTGCCAATATTGACGTTAGCGATGCCGCAATCCGAACCTGAGGCAGACAAGAAGTTTTCTGCTTCGCGTACGTTCAAGGTGAAGATCATAGACGACAGACCTGCACCAACGGCGTTTTGCATATCGATCGCATTATCAAAGTCAGTGTATTTCACCACATAAAGAATTGGCGCGAATGTTTCTTCAAACATTGGGCCAGACTGTTTTTCCATTTCAACGATGGCTGGGCGGTAATAATAGGCGTCTTGATTGCCTTCCACGTCGACACGTTCACCACCAACAATTTTTCCGCCGGATGCTTTTGCCGCTTCAAGCGCTTTTTCCATGTTGGCGGCGGCGTCTTTATCGATCAGCGGGCCAACCAAGGCGTTTGAAGTTAGCGGATTGCCGATTGAAACGCCTTCATAGGCTCTTTTGAGTTGCGGCACGATTGTGTCGTAAACGCTTTCATGCACGAACAGGCGACGTGTGGAGGTACAACGTTGACCCGCTGTGCCCATGGCACCAAAAGCAATGGCGCGCACCGCCATGTCCAAGTCAGCTGATGGGCAAACAATGCCTGCATTATTGCCGCCAAGTTCCAAAATTGAACGGGCGAAACGTTTGGCCAAACGTGGACCAACTTCGCGGCCCATACGGGTTGAACCGGTTGCAGATACCAACGCGACTTTGTCGTGATCAACCATAACTTCACCGCCAACGCGATCGGCAACAAACATGGTGGCCAAGCCTTCAGGTGCGTCGCCGAATTTGGCCAAAGCTTTGTCCATGATCGCTTGGCAGGCAAGGCCGGTCAAAGGTGTTTTTTCCGATGGCTTCCAAATGGTTGAGTTGCCACAAACAAGGGCAATCGCCGCGTTCCAAGACCAAACCGCCACAGGGAAGTTAAAGGCTGAGATGATGCCCACAACCCCGATGGGGTGCCATGTTTCCATCATCCGGTGATCAGCGCGCTCGGTGGCGATGGTTAGACCGTAGAGTTGACGGGAAAGACCGACGGCGAAATCGCAAATGTCGATCATTTCTTGCACTTCGCCCAAACCTTCAGATGGGATTTTGCCCGCTTCAATGGAGACCAAACGGCCAAGTTCTTCTTTGTGCAAGCGAAGTTCTTCACCCAACAGGCGCACCAATTCACCACGGCGTGGGGCTGGCACTTTGCGCCAAGCTTTAAACGCGTCGTGGGCCTTATCGATTTGGGCCGAAATCTGATTGGCGCTCGACAATTTCACATTGGCAATCACTTCGCCGGTGGTTGGCGTGTGCACGGCCAAATCACCGCCCTCAAGGGCTGCTACATCCACACCGAGTTTTTGCAACAGGTCTTTGGTTTGTTCTTTGACGCTCATCTTTGGCTCCGCATAATATAAACGACGCAACCCACCCTTTTGATGTGCGAGTTGCTGTCTAAGTTGAAATGGCAGGCTTCGCGCCCTTTTATCACACTGGACGGATGGGGATAGCTTGGCCTTTTAAATTCGTATTTCTCATGATAAAGCAATGAAAAGCCCTAAAGAAGCAATGATTTTTCATTACTTGATGAGGAAAAATTATGCATACCAGTCGTCGCAACTTCCCCTCGATCAATACATTGAGCGCGTTTGAGTGCGCCGCACGGCACCTCAACTTCACCCGCGCTGCCGAGGAAATGAACTTAACCCAAAGCGCCATTTCTCGCCAAATCCGCGATTTGGAGCTGCAATTGGGGGTGACGCTGTTTGAGCGCATTCGCAAGCGGGTGGTTTTGACAGAAGCTGGCGCACGGTTTTTGGTAGATGCAAAATACCTGATAGAGCAAACCGAGGGCCTGGTTTATCGCACCATGGCGTCCGCCCAGGCGGATGCCACCTTATCGGTTGCAACCCTGCCCACATTTGGGTCCCATTGGTTGGCGCCACGCTTGCCCGAATTTTTACAAAACAACCCAAAGCTTGCGGTCAATCTTGAAAGCCGCTGGACACCATTTTCGTTACAGGAGCAATTCTTTGATGTGGCGGTGCATTATGGGCGGCCGATTTGGGCGGGCGCATCGTGCCAACCATTATGCGCAGAATATATGCTGCCCGTAGCCTCTAAATCGCTGATTGATGCGCATAAGATTGATGGTGCACAACGTTTGGTGGAAGCACCGTTGCTGCATTTGCAGTCTCGGCCAACGGCTTGGCGGGATTGGTTTGAGCAACAAAAAATTGAGAATGATGAGCCGTTTCGGGGCCACCGGTTTGATCAGTTTTCAATGATAATTGAAGCCTGCGCAGCGGGCCTAGGCGTTGGCCTGTTACCCCAATATTTGATTGAAAGTCAGATCGAGTTGGGCCGTCTGCATGTGATTGACCCGCGCCCCTTGCAAACCGAAGACGCTTATTTTTTGGCGGTCCCTGACGATAAGGCGGAAAAACCAGGTGTGATAGAGTTTACCAACTGGATTAGAGCGCAGATCAGCCATCCTGTAGTTGAAACGGCTGAATAATCAGCCGGTTCAATTTGCCCGATTAGTCGAACGAAATCTCGTTATCACCAAGATAAACATTTGTTGCTTCACAAATATTGATTGAAATGGGTTCGTCCATCACTTCGGAGCCGTCACCGCCAAGCCATCCAACTTGAAACAGTTGATCGCATGAGCCCGTTTCGGCAAAAAACTCTGCACTAGCAGATTGCTCTGGCATCATATTTTCTGAAAGCCAGTTGCTGCTCCACCCATTGCCGTCATTGGTGTAAAAGCCAACCACAACATTGCCTGCAGTGTTGTTGTAAATGCTAAATGTGCCACCTGAGCCAGACTGGGCAAATGCGACCGCGCCAAATAAGCTGGCTGTGACAAACCCGGCAACAGCCAAGCTTTTTGTGATTGTTTTCATTTTTTTCTCCCTCAACGCTAAAGAAATACGTAATTTTGATGGCATTAGCAAGAAATAGCTCAGATGCTAAGTATTTTGAACAATTGGTTAAATTCAGCTGAAAACAGGACAAGCCCGATTATTCAGCGAAATATTCCCCACTTGAAAACCAGGCGATCAGTTCTGCGCTGTTTTTTACCCCTATTGCTTTCATTGCGCGTGCACGATGGGCTTCAATTGTGCGCTTAGAAAGGCCAATTTCTTTAGCAATATCTGCGTTGGTTTTGCCCTGCGCCACCAAAGTAATAATTTGCTTTTGCCGATCTGTAAGTTGCTCGCTGTTGGGACGAAGGGGACGGTGCAAAGGTTCAAAGCAATATAGCGCCCGCGCAAACGGATTGCCCAGCGACATAGAGCGCCCGCGCACCTGACACCAAAATTCCGAATTGTCCGCCCGTCGCATAATGCGCTCATCATAATAGGTTGCGCCGCCTGCAAAGTTGGATTTCCACATTTCACCCGTACGCACAAAATCGGCAAATTTGGGGTACAACAAATGAAAACTGGTGTTCTTTAGTTCGGCAGGGGTGTAGCCAAAGATTGTCGCAAATTCGATATTACACTCTTTAATGATACGGTGTTCGGCAAACACCAAGGGCACAGGCATTTCGGCCAATTCGAAACGGTTTAGGGCAATAGGTAGTAAAGGTTTTTCAACAACGTTCATTGCGTATAAATACGACTAAACAAGAGACAGGCGCAAGCCGTAACCTCACGACCAGTAAGGTTTTGCCGTCTACTGCGTATCAAACGATCTATTTATAGCGTTACGATTGTGCGCACGGAATTTACTCAGCTATTTCTTAGTGAGGGCATGGGCGGTGCGCCAATTTTGGAGGAAAACATGAACAAAGTTTATAGCTCTGCTGAAGAGGCTCTAAAGGGCGTTCTTCATGATGATATGTTGATCGCTGCAGGCGGGTTTGGTCTTTGCGGCATACCTGAATTGCTGCTCAGCGCAATCAAGTCTGCGGGCACCAAGGGCCTCACTTTTGCGTCAAACAATGCTGGTGTGGATGATTTTGGTATTGGCATTTTGCTGCAAACCAAGCAGGTCAAAAAAATGATCTCTTCTTATGTGGGGGAGAACGCTGAATTTATGCGCCAATATTTGTCTGGCGAATTGGAACTTGAATTCAATCCGCAAGGCACTTTGGCTGAGCGTATGCGGGCAGGCGGTGCTGGCATCCCTGGCTTTTACACCAAAACTGGTGTGGGTACGATTATTGCGGACGGTAAAGACCACCGCGATTTCAATGGCGAAACCTACATAATGGAAGAAGGCATTTTCGCCGACCTTTCTATCGTAAAAGCATGGAAAGCGGACGAAACAGGTAACGCAATTTTTCGCAAAACCGCGCGCAACTTTAACCCACCGGCGGCCATGTGTGGCAAAGTGTGTGTGATGGAAGTTGAAGAAATTGTGCCCGTTGGTTCACTAGACCCCGATCACATTCATCTGCCGGGCATTTATGTGCACCGTATCGTGCAAGGCGAACACGAAAAACGGATTGAGCAACGCACAGTTAGGGAGGCTTAAGATATGGGCTGGACAAGAGATCAGATGGCTGCCCGCGCAGCCCAAGAGTTACAAGACGGCACTTATGTGAACCTTGGCATTGGCATTCCAACCATGGTGGCCAATTATATTCCTGAGGGCATCAACGTTACCTTGCAGTCTGAAAATGGCATGCTGGGCATGGGACCATTCCCTACTGAGGAAAATATCGACGCTGATTTGATCAATGCGGGTAAGCAAACGATCACGGAATTGCCGCAAACCGCTTATTTTGATAGCGCCACATCCTTTGGCATGATCCGCGGCGGCAAAATAGCCATGGCAATTTTGGGCGCAATGGAAGTGGCTGAAAATGGTGACCTTGCCAATTGGATGATACCGGGCAAGCTTGTAAAAGGCATGGGCGGCGCGATGGATTTGGTTGCTGGCGTTGGGCGCGTTGTGGTTGTGATGGACCACACCAACAAACATGGCGAAACAAAAATCCTAAAAGAGTGCACCCTTCCGCTAACGGGCAAAGCAGTTGTTGACCGGATCATCACCAATCTTGGGGTTTTTGACGTTAAGCCAGGCGGCCTGGAAATCGTTGAAACAGCCCCAGATGTTTCGCGCGATGACATTTTGAAAGCCACAGAAGCAAAGATCATCAACTGATCAAAAGCTGCTTTTGGATGATGTGATTGGTGCTGTTTGCACCCTCCCCTTAGTCCCTCCCCCTCAAGGGGAGGGATCAAAAGAGCCAACGTCAATTTTTTGGTTAGACAATCACGAGATCCCGGGACCTTTCAGAGAAAATCTCTGGACCATCAGCACGCAGGAACACAATCTCTTCAAGCCGCACACCAAATTTACCCGGCAGGTAAATTCCCGGCTCGATGGAGAACACCATACCCTCTTCCAAGACGACTTCTGAAGATGCGGAAATGTAGGGCAGTTCGTGCATTTCGATCCCTAATCCATGGCCCGCACGGTGGGTAAAATATTCGCCATAGCCAGCTTGTTCGATGACTGAACGCGCCGCCGCATCAACATCTTTGGCAACCACACCAGGTTTTGCAGCCTTTAGGGCGGCCTGCACTGCAGCCTCTACAATAGCGTGCACTTTTTTGTACTCTTCACTTGGTTCACCAATCGAGACCATGCGGGTGATGTCGCTTGGATAGCCTTGTTTAAAGCCGCCAATATCCACCACAATTGTATCGCCCTGCTTGAGCACGCGGTCGCTGGTGTGGTGATGCGGAAACGCGCCATTTTCGCTGGCTCCAACAATATCAAATGCCGGCTTTGCGCCTTTGGAAATGAAGTAACTTTTGACCACTTCGGCCACATCATTTTCGGTCATACCTGGCTTAACTGCGTCGGCGGCTGCTTGATGTGCGCCATCCGCAATGAGCGCGTTCATCTTGAGCAATTTATACTCATCTTCAGCCTTGCGCATGCGCAGAGCGGCAACGGTTTTGTCCGCGAAACAGTGCTTTGCGCCCGGAAGGGCGGCGAGCAAGTTGAGCGCAAAATCGGCGCGCATGGTTTCATCCAACGACACCAATTTCACCTTTTTGGGCGCAACCTCTTCAAGCGCGGCTTCAAGCGCGTCGGCATAACCGTCAGCATCGGCCCAATTGAAAAACTCGAAGTCTGTGTGCTCACGCACCGCATTTGCGTTTAGTGCTGGCATCACAAATGCCTCATTTGTTGGCCCAATGAGCAACAAGCACATACGCTCGTCAGGATAGGGGTGATAGTCCAACACCCATTGGGTGTGCGCGCCCGGCCCAAGCGCAACCAAATCGACTTGTTCTTTGGCCATTTGTGTTCTTAAACGTGCCAACTTTTCAGCAACTCTATCAACCATTTACTGTTTCTCCCGCAAAATCGAACGATCACTCAAGATCAAAAAAATTTTACTTATATCAATAATGTTTTTATCCCAGTGTCAACTGCACTTGAAGCGGATCAATGCTAGCTGGAGCCTTGGTTACTGTCGGTTTGGTGGCACCAAACCTTCCCATTTCTGATGGATAGGCGAGTGGTGTGGCTGGAATAGCAGGCTATGTGACTGCCATTCCAACCGCTGTTTTTGTGTCTAAAAAGCTTTTGGCCTAGAAGCGGGCCAAAATCTATCTCCCAACGCAATCTAGACTTGGTGCGCCACCGCCACGCAGCACCAATCGCTGATCGTTGATCACAGCACTTGTGCCGCCCCAAACATTTTGGCTGCGCCCCGCAACACTGGCGCGGTGTAAAACAAATTGTTCGCCAACAATGTAAAAACCGTGGTTGGGCGCAACAAGCACTTGCGCGGTGCGACCGTTATTGCACTGGTAGCTTTTAACAAATGCGCTAGGGTCCGCGCGATCCATATTGTCCTTAATCGAGAAGGTGACGTCTTTTGCCGGCGAAACGAAGATGGCGATACAGCGTCCACCGGCCCGGCGCACCTCCCAAGATTGCCCCTCAAGCGCGGTAACGGTCAGGCTAGCGCCAGCTGGCACATCGCGCACCCGAACCCGTTGTCCGTTGGGTTGAATTTGGAACAATTCATAGCTACCCGATCCATTATTGACGAACGAGGATTTGACATGCCGTTGCCCAAGCGGTGTGGGCACATCAGTTTGTGCACACAAAAAGTCTGGGCTGTTCTGATAGGCCTGCAAGGTCTGTTTGGCGGCAGCGCTGGTGCCCCCAATTTCAACTTTGATCTTACCGTCGCTTTGCTCAGACAGACCGTTGAAAATATCAACGATTGAATTGAAAACCTGCTCTTCGTTGCTGGGGCGATCAGGGGTCACATCATCAATTGGATCTGGCTCTGGTGCGGGCTCATAAGCACGACAAGCGGCAACAAATTCGCGCACGGGTTGGGAACTGCCTTTAAGCGAATAGGTGCTCATACGGTCCCCATCCATGGCGATATGCACCACATTACCTGCGGCAAGACTGGCCCAAAATGGATCTACTGCGTCCATTGTGGCGACGGGCACAGCGCCCCATTCAATGCCTTGTACTGTTCGGGTGCGGGCGGTGAGTTTGCCTTGATTGCCAATGGTATCCCAGAATATTTCTACTCTGGAATTGTCCGGCATGTTTGGCGGGGCTGACGCGAACATAACCTCTGCAAAACCGGCATTTGGCTCACAACGCGCGGCTAGACCAATCCGGTCGGTTCTGGCGTCGCCAAATTCCAATTGGATGGCGCCATTGCCCCCTCTGGTACGCGCCCATTTTAGGCTGGCATCATCAGTGACGTCACCAATAACCGAAGGGCCATTGAACCGTTGATTACAGGAACGCACGAAATCGCGCACCGGCCCTGCACTGCCCTTAAGTGAGAGGCGCAGGCGATGATCATCATTGGCGATTAGTGTAAATGCGCTGCCAGAAATCAACCCGTTCCACAATCCATGTTGCGTGGTGAGATTAAAGAATGGTGCGGACACATCGGGGCCACTTGGCGCACGTCCGGCGAAAGCATTTTGTTTGCCTGTATAGTTTCCTGCCCACATTTGCAGGGTGGAGCGAGACGGCAATCCGGCTTTGTTCGGAAAGCCCGTCACATAAACATCTGCAGACCGACTGCCGGGCTCGCAAACTGCAACAAGACCTGCGGTGCGGTTGTTGGAAGCAAATCGCAATTGTGCATTATCATTTGCATCCCGCGGGGCAATAAAGCGCCATGTATAAGGTGCGGAAAGACTGGTGTCGGTTAAATATTGCGGGGTTGGGGCCAGCGTCACATCAAAATTTTGCGCGCAGATATCCAACTTGTCGGACGCTTTTGCACCCGATGCAAATTCAGCGCTTACCGTCGCATCACAGTTAAAGGCCGCAGCACCAACGGCAAGACGCGTGCGCACGCCGCCAGTGATCCAGCGCAAAATCGGCACTTTGCGGCCATCAACTGAAACATTAGAAATCCGGTCATCGGATTGGCTGGAGCGTACGGTGAAGACTTCAAAATACTCACGCTTTGGTGCTAAATCCAGCACCACTTCATTGTCGTTGGCGCACAGATCAACCTGTTCTTTAAAGGTATTGCCATTGGACAAAAGCGCTTCAAGCTGCGTGCTACACTTATAGCCAGATGCCCCGCGTTTTAGGGTGAACTCCACCCGATTTGAATCCATGAAAGCGGTAAAACTTTGGGGCTTTGCGTCAAGGGATAAGGAGAAAATGCGTACCTTTGGATCGGAGGGGACAACCGAAATCTGTTTTTGTGATGCGCCGCTGCCGTCATCTTGAAAGCTAACCTCGATCTGCCAAACGCTCTCGCACAAATCATATTGTTTGCGCAAAAAGCGGCCATTGTCCGCAATGATGGAGAGCGTGTATTTACAGCCAAAGCTGTGGGTTTCACCGCTAATTTCGATGAAGGTATAGCCGTTTTGACTTGAGATAATATTGGCACGTTGCCCATCCACAAAAACTGATTGCAGCTTTGTATCAGAAGGTACCGATTTGATGGTGAGCACCCGCGTCGAAACTTGCGCGAACACACTTGAGGCGAGCAGAATGACCACAGAAATGGCAATAAGAATTTTGGTTAGAAACAGATCGGCGCGATGCATAGCACGTTCCCTCAATAGATCAGCGCCCCCCGCGCTTTTCGGTGGAGTGTATACAATCGTGCCAATATGTCTAAATTATGAGAACTCATCGAGTAGTGATGAAAGACTACACCATCCAAATGTCGATCAGATAAGCAAGTTTTTGATCATAGGGTGGGACGGATTCATAGTTGCCAACATCAAAAACCGCATCAAAATCTGCGTCCAGTACTGCGCTATCCTTTGCGTCAAGTCTGTAGCTTTTTTGATCGCAGGTGATCCGCACACTGTTTCGACAAGAAAAAACCAAAGCCATTTCGCCCGCAATCTCGAACTGCCCCGGCTGTGAGATTGCACGCACGTTATGACGTGCAACGCCACGGCGGGTCATGACATTTAGATCCATCACCGGCCCGTTGACCAGCTGCCCCACCACCTTTTCATCGCCTGAAAAATGAAAGGGGAGAGCGCTTTGATCAAGCTGAACTTCCCGAGCCTGTTCAAAGCGCAGATGCAAGTTGTTTTCGCCAATAACCATCAACGTGCGATCTATCCCTTCAAACAAGGAGAACGGCCCCGATGCCGCTACATGGGCGCTTGATACACGCCAGCTAAAGTTGTTTAGGTCCGCAAGGGCGGGAAACACCGCAATTTCTAAGGTTTCGCCGCCACCATTTTTCCATGGTGTGCGGCGATAATCGGCATGGCGAATGAGGTCCACAAAGTTAGCCTAGGATACCGGGCAGGTTCAGCCCTTTTTCACGCGCACAATCCAGCGCGATGTCATATCCTGCATCGGCGTGTCGCATGACACCCGTAGCTGGGTCATTCCACAATACCCGTGCTATCCGACCTGCGGCTTCTTTTGTGCCGTCAGCCACAATGACCATGCCTGAATGTTGGGAATAGCCCATACCAACCCCACCGCCATGATGCAAAGACACCCATGTGGCCCCTGACGCGGTGTTTAAAAGCGCGTTGAGCAATGGCCAATCCGACACAGCGTCTGAACCGTCTTTCATGCTTTCAGTTTCGCGGTTTGGCGATGCCACTGACCCACTATCCAAATGATCGCGCCCGATAACCACTGGCGCTTCCAATTCGCCATCGGCCACCATTTCATTGAACGCCAAGCCCAACTTATGCCGATCGCCCAAGCCAACCCAGCAAATCCGTGCTGGCAGACCTTGGAACTCGATCCGTTCGCGAGCCATATCTAGCCAATTGTGCAAGTGTTTGTTGTCCGGCAGGATTTCTTTGACCTTTTGATCGGTCTTATAAATATCTTCGGGGTTACCAGACAGCGCTGCCCAACGGAACGGGCCGACACCACGACAGAAAAGCGGGCGAATGTAGGCGGGCACAAAGCCGGGGAAATCAAAGGCGTTTTCCAAGCCCTCATCTTTGGCCACTTGGCGAATATTATTGCCATAATCCACGGTTGGAATGCCTTGTGCATGGAAATCCAGCATGGCTTGCACTTGTATTTTCATCGACGCGCGGGCGGCTTTTTCCACCGCTTTTGGATCGTTTTCGCGCTTGTCGCGCCAATCTGCCATGGACCACCCTTGGGGCAAATAGCCGTTGATCGGGTCGTGAGCTGAGGTTTGATCGGTCACGATATCTGGGCGCACGCCACGTTTGACCAACTCAGGGAAAATGTCCGCCGCGTTGCCCAGCAGGCCTACCGATTTGGCTTCACCGGCTTTTGTCCAGCGCTCTATCATTTCTAGCGCTTCATCAAGGCTATCAGTTTTTGCGTCGATATAGCGGGTGCGTAGGCGGAAATCGATGCTGTCAGGATTACACTCCACCGCCAAGCAGGATGCGCCAGCCATCACCGCAGCCAATGGTTGTGCGCCGCCCATGCCACCAAGGCCGCCGGTCAAAATCCATTTGCCTTTGAGGCTGCCGTTGTAATGTTGGCGACCCGCTTCAGCAAAAGTCTCATATGTGCCCTGCACGATGCCTTGGGAACCAATGTAAATCCACGAGCCGGCGGTCATTTGCCCATACATGGCCAAGCCCTTTTTATCGAGCTCGTTGAAATGGTCCCAATTGGCCCATTTGGGCACAAGGTTTGAATTGGCAATCAGCACGCGTGGCGCTTCGGAATGGGTTTTGAACACCCCAACCGGTTTGCCCGATTGCACCAATAAAGTTTCGTCGGTTTTAAGGGTTTTGAGGGTGTCGACAATCTTGTCAAAATCGGCCCAAGTGCGCGCTGCACGGCCAATGCCGCCATAAACCACCAATTCATGCGGATTTTCAGCCACATCAGGGTCCAAATTGTTCATCAACATGCGCATTGGCGCTTCGGTTGTCCAATCGCCACAGATCAAGTCTTGGCCAATGGGCGAGCGCACGGTACGGGCATTTTTGCGTGGGTTATCGGTCATCATTTTCTCCCCTCAGGTGGCGCTTTGTGTCAGCGCAAAATCATTCATCATCGTTAGAATTTGGGTGAGCACAGGGCGCAGCTTTTTCGCCTTGGTCTCATCATAGGTCCACGGCGCTTGTTCCTGCTCGAGATAGGCGCTTTGTGCGGTTTCCATTTGGAAGGCGTGCACACCGTTTTGCGGGTTCGCATAATGGCGGGTTGTCCACCCGCCTTTAAAGCGTCCATTCAACACCGTTGAATAGCCAGAGCGCGCGCATATCTGATAAGCTTCGTGCTGGATTTCAGCTGCGCACGTTGTGCCCTCATTGGTGCCCAAATTAAGGTCGGGCAGCGTGCCTTCAAACAGGAATGGCAGGGCCGAACGGATTGAGTGGCAATCATAAAGCACAACACGGGTGTGTTTTGTTTTGAGCCGCTTGATCTCGTCTTCAATGGCTTGGTGATAAGGCCGATGAAAGCTTAAACGGCGTTGTTCCACTTCGCCTTCATTTGGCTCTTCGCCCGCAAAATAAATCGGCGCGCCTACAAAGTCTGTGGTCGGGCACAAAGTTGTGGTGTTTTGCCCAGGATAGAGCGAAACGCCTTTGGGGTCGCGGTTAGCATCGATCACGTAGCGCGAAAATGTCGCCCGTACGATGGTCACATTATCCAACAGACCTTCATAAAGCCGATCAATATACCAATCGGTATCGGCAAGCTTTCGCCCCCGATCATTGAGTTTGTCTAACACATCTGCGGGCACAAAGGTGCCCGTATGTGGCATGCCCAAAATGATCGGGCCATTGCCCCGTTTGATTTCAACCGGATGCATTAGAGGTCAAACTCCAAGCTTAGATTTGCATCGCTGAGCAAGTCTTTACCTAAAACGTATTTACCTGCCAGCACCAGATCTGGCGACATGTAACGATCATCGGCCAAGGATGGAATTTGCTGACGCAGCGTCGCGATAAGCCCTTCAAGCTTTGCAGAGGTTTTTAGCGGGCCGCGCAATTCAACCCCTTGGACTGCACTGAGCAATTCAATGCCCAAAATATGCGCCAGATTGGTGTTCATATCCAACAAGCGCCGCGCTGCGTGGCAGGCCATGGACACATGGTCTTCTTGGTTGGCGCTTGTGGGGGTTGAATCCACAGAGCAAGGATTTGCTTTTTGTTTGTTTTCCGACATCAAGGCTGCAGAGGTGACCTCAGCAATCATAAAGCCAGAGTTAAGACCCGGATTTGGGGTGAGGAATGCAGGCAGGCCAAACGACAATGTCGGGTCAACCATCAAGGCGATACGACGTTGGGCAATGGCGCCAATTTCTGAGATGGCGAGGGCTGTTTGGTCGGCAGCAAAAGCAACCGGTTCGGCGTGGAAATTGCCGCCAGAAATGATCTCATCATTGTCAACAATCAACGGATTGTCGGTTACCGCATTGGCCTCAATATGCAAGGTTTTGGCCACCTGGCGCAAAAGGTCAATGCAAGCGCCCATCACTTGGGGCTGGCAGCGCAAGCAATAGGGGTCTTGCACCCGCTCATCATCTACCCGATGGCTTTCACGGATTTCTGACTTTTCGAGCAAATCGCGCAATGTTGCGGCGGCATCAATTTGGCCTTTATGGCCGCGCAGGGTTTGGATTTCTTCGCGGAATGGGGCGTAGGATCCCATGGCTGCATCGGTGGAAAGCGCGCCGGTGACCAAAGCTGTTTTGGCCAAACGCCAAGCATCAAACAAGCCCGCAAGTGCAAGAGCAGTTGATGTTTGGGTGCCATTGATCATGGCGATACCTTCTTTTGGCCCCAAGACAATTGGGGCAAGGCCCGCCGCCTCAAGGGCGGCTTTGCCGCTCATGCGTTCGCCCTTGTAAAAGGCTTCGCCTTCACCAATCATCACCGCGGCGAGGTGGGCCAACGGGGCTAAATCGCCCGATGCACCAACCGAACCTTGGCCGGGTATAAGCGGGATGACCCCATGTGCAAGCATGTCTTGAATAATGACAATGGTTTCCCATTTGGTGCCCGAAGCGCCGCGCCCAAGCGACAAGAGTTTTAGCGACATCATTAGTCGGACGATGTTTTCGGCCAACGGCTCACCCACACCACTGGCGTGAGAAAGAATGAGGTTGCGTTGCAACTGTTCGGTATCGGCCACTGCGATGCGGGTTTTCGCCAATTTTCCGAATCCAGTGTTCACCCCATAGACCGCGTCATTGCCTTTGGCAGCGCGGGCAATAACCTGTTCGGCGCGTTCAACCGCAGGGCGCGATTCCGGCGTAATTTCAACAGGGGTGCCATCGCGATAGATTTCTTCAAGTTGGCGCAAAGTCACTTTGCCGGGGGTAAGAACTAGCACTTAATTTGTCCTCCAAAGACACTCATTTTGAGGGGATTGAACCCAATTCGATAGGTAAGTTCGGCGGGGCTTTGAACGTTCCACACCGCAAAATCCGCACGTTTGCCCACTTCAATTGACCCTACTTGATCTGCAAGGCCCAAAGCTTTGGCCGCGTTCAGCGTAACGCCGCGCAAGGCTTCATCTGGGGTCATGCGAAACAGCGTCGCCGCCATATTCATACCCAACAATAAAGAGGTCAGTGGGGAGGAGCCGGGATTGCTGTCCGTCGCAATGGCGATGGGCACATTGTGGGAGCGCAAATGCTCCATTGGCGGCATTTTCTTTTCGCGCAAGGTGTAAAATGCGCCGGGCAACAACACGGCAACGGTGCCCGCCTTGGCCATGGCTTTAACACCTGCTTCGTCCAAATATTCCAAATGGTCGGCTGAAAGTGCGCTATAGGACGCAGCCAATGCGGCACCGCCTAGATTGCTCAATTGTTCAGCGTGCAACTTGATCGGCAGGTTGAGTTTTTGCGCAGCGTTAAAAACGATGCGCATTTGATCGGGTGAAAAGGCAATGCCTTCACAAAAGCCATCAACTGCATCCACCAAACCTTCACCGGCCAATGTTGGCAGCATGGTGTTGGCTAGATAGTCAATATAGTCGTCATCGCGCCCCTTAAATTCGGGCGGGGTGGCGTGGGCACCCAGAAATGTAGTTTTGATGATGACTTTGCGCAAACTGGCAAGCTGACGCGCGGCCAAAAGCATGTTGCGTTCGCTATCCATATCAAGGCCATAACCTGATTTGATTTCTAGAGTGGTGATGCCTTCACTGAGCAACGCATCAAGTCGGGGCAGCGCCGTTTGCACGAGGTCATTAACACTTGCTGCACGGGTCGCGGTGACGGTTGAAAGAATGCCACCACCAGCGCGGGCCACTTCTTCATAAGTTGCGCCTTCAAGCCGCATTTCAAATTCTTTGGCGCGGTTGCCCCCATAAACCAGATGAGTGTGGCAATCGATGAGGCCTGGGGTAACCAACGCGCCCTCAAGATCCTGATGCGCCCAGTCGCCATATTCTTTTGGCAGGTCAGCGCCTTTGCCCACCCACGCAATTTGTCCATTTTGCATCGCCAACGCGCCAGTTTCGATTAAGCCGCCATAGCGTTGTTCGCCCTCAACCATCGGGGCGATATGGGCGTTGAGCAGAACAAATTGGTCGGTGTTTGACATCAAATTGGCCTTTGAAATCGGATCATTTTGCGACAAGCAATGCTTGCCTCTTTCAAAAATATGTATATGCTTATTGGTAATATGTCCATACATATTCAATCTGTCAAATGGAACAAATATGCCAAGCATCTTCGTTAAATCCGCCCTTTTGTCTGATGGTTGGGCGTCCAATGTCCGGCTTGTTATTGAGGACGGGAAGATCGCCCAACTCGAACAAGACGCCACAAAGCAACCCCAAGACATGGATTTGGGCAGCCAAATTCTGCTCCCCGCCATTGCCAATGTGCACAGCCATTCGTTCCAGCGGGCGATGGCTGGTCTGTCTGAACGACGCGGAGCATCAACTGACAGTTTTTGGACCTGGCGCGATGTGATGTATCGGTTCTTGGACAAGCTGGACCTTGAAGATATTAACGCCATCGCCGCCTTCACCTTTATGGAAATGGCCGAAGCGGGCTTTGCCAGTGTTGGCGAGTTCCATTATGTGCACCATCAAACCGGCGGCACACCCTATGATGACCCAGCAGAAACCAGCTTGCAGATTATAGATGCGGCGCAACAAGTGGGCCTTGGACTAACGCATTTACCGGTGCTCTATCAATTTGGTGGGGTCAATCAAGAACCACTTAAAGGCGGTCAATTGCGGTTCGGCAGTGATTTTGATCTGTTTGTGAAGATGGTTGAGAACGCAAAATCCGCACTGAAGTGCGCACCACTTGATTATCACCTTGGCGTTGCACCCCACTCTTTGCGTGCGGTGAATAAACAGCTGCTGGATCAAGTCAGCCAGTTGTTGCCCGACGCGCCAGTTCATATGCATATTGCCGAGCAATTGGTGGAAGTTGACGACGTTCAAACCCATTGGGGGCTGCGACCTGTTGAATGGCTCTTGAACAATATTGAAGTTGATGAGCGTTGGTGCCTGATACACTGCACCCACATGACACCAAAGGAAACCATTGGCCTTGCCAAAACTGGCGCGGTTGCAGGGCTGTGCCCGATTACCGAAGCCAATTTGGGCGACGGCATATTTGATGGGGTGCGGTTTGTTGAAAATGGGGGACATATTGGCATCGGCTCAGACAGTGATTTGCGGATATCTTTGGCCGAAGAGCTGCGCACACTTGAGCATTCTCAACGTTACAAAACAAACCAGCGCACTGTGTTGGCTGAACCCTTTGGCTCCAACGCGCAGTTTTTGTTGGAAAGTGCTGCCAGCGGTGGTGCACAAGCCCTTGGTCGCCAATCGGGCGAAATCGCTGTTGGCAAATGGGCGGACCTGTTCAGCATTGATCCAAATGAAGTATTGGCAGACGGATTGAATGAAAGTCTTGCCTTGGATTATTGGATGTTTGCATCACGCAAGGACAAAGTGCACAACCTATGGTCAGCGGGACGGCATATTGTTAAAGATGGCCAACACACAATGCGTAATGAACTTGAACAAAGGTTCAAGCAGACGTTGCGCAAACTGCGAGCCTTATTGTAATTCATGACCACAAGCCTTGAACCTGTTTATCTCAGAATTAAAAACGAATTGTTAGATCGTATTCGCAATGGCGAGTTGCGGCCGGGCGATAAGGTTGAGCATGAAGAGATAATCGCCAAGCAATATGATTGCGCTCGCGCTACGGTGCACCGCGCCATTCGCGAATTGGCGGAAGAAGGCTATGTGGAGCGCAAACGCAGGGCGGGCACCCATGTGGCCTCTGCAGGCACCCGCGCTACACGGGTAACCATTCCGCTGGTGCGCCAAGAAATCGAAGCCCGTGGTGCCCGCTATCGGTTCGAAATGCTAGCGCAAGCCATCACCAAAACAGATGACGTGTCGGCAAAAGCATTGGGACTTGTGCCGGACGATGAAGCATTGTTTTTACGTTGCGTACATTTTGCCAACGATACGCCTTTTCAACTTGAAGAACGTTGGATCAATTTACAGGTTGTACCAGAAGCCAAACAGGCCAAATTCGACGATATAAATCCAAACGAATGGTTGGTGCAATCTTCCCCATATTCAGAAGCGGAGCACTTTTTTTCGGCTGAAAACGCAAGTAAAGAACAAGCACAGACTTTGAATGTGCCAGAGAATGACGCGTTGTTTGTAATTGAACGGCGCACACATCTTTCTGGCCAAGCCATCACCTATGCTCGTCTATTGCACCCCGGGGCAAACTACCGCATGACGGCAAGGAATTTTAGCTTCTCGACAAAAAATTAACAATTCCCACGTAGATTTGCTCCCTATAATTCACAATCCGGTTAATTTAACATATTAAGTAATATTTTCGCTCCAACTATCGAGTCTTTAAAATGATTAGTTTTGAGTTTGCCACCAATATGGGAAATACACCCAACTCAGTAGCCCTTATTGGCGACATTGCGGCGGAACTCGAATTCGCTACGGTTCGGCCTTATATGGGCCCCAAGGACGCCGAGCGGTTGTCGAAAATTCACCCAATCAACTTCTTCTTATTCGATTACTCGTCGGACTTTCAAAAGTCGGTCGATCAGATTACTGCGCTTCGATCCAGCCACCAGTTGCGCCTTCGTTTCGCGCCTTTGATTTGCTTTATAGAGACACCATCAAAGGAAACCATCATTGAATGCGTAAATGCTGGATTTGACGACGTGCTGACAATTCCTTGGGTTGCTTCATCTATCAAAAGCCGTTTGGCCAAACAGGTGAATACCAAGGCAATTTACTTTGAAACAGATAGCTATTTTGGGCCAGACCGACGCCGCTTCAACGAAAAAGACAAGGAGCGCGCCCATGCTGCCCCTGCCGCGGGTTTTGGGTTTCGGCGGTATGAATTTGTGCGCAACAAGTTCGCTGGTGTGCAAATCATTCAGGACAAGGTGATCGGCAAAGCACCCAAGCGCAAAAGCGCCTTAGCGCTTGCCGAAAACCAACATCGCATGAGCGTTTAGGGCTTCGGCCATTGGTATGCGCATTTATGCGTAAGGTTCTCCAAATCAGCAATTAACCAGCAAGCGGCGACACTGGCTTGAACTTTCAACCATTGCGAGCCGCCAAATGTTTAAACTCCCTGCATTGAAAATCGCTTATCGTCTGCCCTTGGCATTAACGGGTTCAGCCCTTGCCATTGGCATCGGGCTGGGCATTGCCAGTTTTATCATCAGCTCAAATACTGTTGGGCAAATGACCCGCACGAAGCTTGAGACCATTGTCGAAAGCCGCGAAACCGCACTGACCAACTATTTTGAGGGCGTTAAGTCTGATCTGTTTGTTGAGGCGAAAAACCCCGTTACAATTTCTAGCATCAAAGAATTCGCTGGAGCTTGGGAACAAATAGAAGGCAATGCAGAACAGGTTTTGCAAGATGCCTATATTTCTAACAACCCTTATCCATTGGGCGAAAGGCAATTGTTACAAGGGGCGAAAACAGGATATTGGTACGATAATGTTCATGCAAAATATCATCCCTATTTCACTGCGCTTTTAGAACAGATGGGCTACTACGATATTTTCCTTTTCAACAATAGGGGGCAGCTGCTTTATACGGTCGCCAAAGAGAATGATTTTGCGACCAATTTTGCCCCCAACGGTGGTCGCTGGGCGACGAGCGACCTGGGCAAAGCCTATCAGGCAGCGGCGCAAATGCAGCCTGGTGAACTAAAGTTCTTGGACATTTTTCCCTATCCGCCATCCAATGATGCGCCGGCCAGTTTCATCTCCACACCGGTATTTGAAAATGGCGAACGTATCGGCGTTCTAAGCTACCAGATCCCTGTCGATCAATTCACCAAGATCATGCACGACAAGACCGGGCTTGGACAAACCGGTGAAACGTTTATCGTTGGGGGAGATCATTCGTTTCGCAACGATTCAGTGTTTACTGAAGAAAATGATATTTTGGCGACAAAGCTAAAATATGCCGCCATTGATGACGCGCTTGCGGGCAAATATGGCTATACGGTTACCGACACTTATCGGGGTGAAGAACTAAATTTGCTCAGTGTTCCTTTTGAATTTGCTGGAGTTAACTGGGCCGTTGTTGCTGTGCAGGGCGTATCAGAAAGCAACGCGCCTGTAGACCAATTGCGCAACCTTTTGATGATCATTGGATCGATAATTTTGGGTGTGATCGTGATTGCTGGCTTTCTTTTTGCCCGCACAATTACCCGCCCAATTGCCAACCTTTCGACCACGATGGCGAGTTTGGCGGAGGGCAATTTGGATGTGGATGTTGTGGGCACCGAAGGTCAAGACGAGCTGGGTGATATGGCCCGGGCCGTGGATGTTTTCAAAGAAAACGCCATTGCGCGCCGTCGGCTTGAGGAAGAAAGCGAGCAAGAGGCAAATGCGCGATTGGCCCGTCAATCAAAAGTGGACACGCTAATTTCCGACTTCCGTGGCACCGTGGGTGATGCGTTGCTTACAGTTTCGCGCAATACCGGCCAAATGACTGAAACCGCCAATGTTTTGACCGGCATTGCCACAGACACATCAGGGCAAGCCAATGAAGTAGCGAGCGCGTCCAAAGAAGCCTCGGCCAATGTGAAGGCCGTTGCGGCAGCGGCGGAAGAACTGGCGGCCTCTATTGAAGAGATTTCACGCCAAGTCTCCAAAACCAACACGATTGTAAATACGGCGGCTGAAACCGCGCAAAGTACCAACGCCAAAGTGTCTCGCCTTGCGGACGCCGCCCAACGCATTGGCGATGTGGTTGCGCTTATTCAAGACATTGCCGAGCAAACCAACTTGTTGGCGCTCAATACATCAATTGAAGCGGCGCGGGCTGGTGAAATGGGCAAGGGCTTTGCAGTTGTGGCAACCGAGGTAAAGAGCTTGGCCAACCAAACCGCCAGCGCAACCGAAGAAATTGCCAACCAAATCACAGAAATTCAAGACAGCACAAAAGATGCCGTGCAGGCAATCGAGCAGATCGCTCAAACCATGGCCGAGGTGACGAGCTACACCACTTCAATTGCCTCCGCCGTGGAAGAACAGGGCGCGGCGACGGCTGAGATTAGTCAGAGCGTCACCCAAGCGGCAACCGGCACAGAGCAAGTGGCGGGCTCGATCAATTTGGTCACCACCTCGGCTGGGGAAACCAACCAGAGTGCGAACCAAGTTTTGGCCGCGTCGGAAGATATGGCCCGACAGGCCCAAACCTTACAATCAACGGTTGATACCTTTCTTTCTGAAGTTGCCGCTGCTTAAAACAACCTCCCTCCCGTTTAAGCTGGCATGCGAATGGTCCCTCTATGAGGGGCCATTTTTTGTTTGCATAGCCTTTGCTTCTCCCCTAGCGTTCACCCCAAGCCCCCTCCCTTGAGTGCCCTCACATGATCAAACCCCAGCATCGAATTTTCGCGATCTTCTTTTTGTTTGCCTTCGGACTTGGTTCTTTGTTGTCCCGCTTAGCGGACATTCAAATCCAATTAGGCATACAAGAAGGCCAACTGGGCATCTCCCTCATGTGCAGTTCATTCGGTATGCTTGTGTTCTTGACCTTAGGGCCGCCGCTGGTTGAACGTTTGGGCACCAAGCGCACTTTCATTTTGGCGAACATTGCAATGGTGGCGCTTTATATAGTTGTTGCGGGCTCAAACATTTATTGGGTGGTGATTGGCACCATCTTTTTAAGCGGCCTTATGGTTGGCGCTATGGAAATATCCATCAATGTGGAAGCCGATCGACTTGAATCCCATATCGGACGCCGCATTATGAACCGATGTCACGGGTTTTGGAGCTTTGGTTTTTTTGGCGCAGCGTTGATTGGTGGCCTGATGCGCCATTTCGATGTAACCCCACTTTGGCACATGGCGTTTGTTTTTCCTTTGGTTGCCATTGGCACCATTGGCGCTGTTTTGGGTCAACAGATGGCGCCTGAAAAGCCAGACAGCAATACACAGAAACAAGGCATTTTCACCAAACCGACACCCTTTATTTTGGCACTTTGCGCGGTATCGTTTGGCGCGCTGATCGCAGAAGGTGCGGGGATCGATTGGTCAACAATCTACATGCGCGACAGTTTTGAAATCGGCGAATTTGCGCAAAGCTCGAGCTTGATTGCCTTTACATTGGTGATGGCGCTCACCCGCTTTTTCGCCGATCCTGTGGTTGAAAAATACGGCACCGTGATCATGGCGCGGCTTTCCATCAGCATCACCATAGTGGGGGTTTCGCTTGTGGGCGTTGCGCCCAATTTCTGGTTGGCAGTAATTGGGTTTATGCTGTTGGGCATGGGGTCGAGCATCATTTATCCACTTGCGGTTTCTGCCGCGGCACGTCGCAAAGACCGTCCAGCTTCAATCAATGTTGCTTCATTGGCACAAACAGCTTTTTTGGTGTTCTTCATCGGTCCGGCAAGCCTTGGTTTTATTGCCGAAAGCTTTGGCATACGCATGGCGCTGATGGCCCCATTGCCGCTTTTGGTGCTGGGATTGGTCTTTGCTGGGGTGTTGGATGAAACGCGCTTTGCGCAGGCCAAAAAAGCCGCTAAATTGGATATATGAGTTCGCAGCTTGAAAATTTACCCCCAATTATAGACGGGCGACAGTCTGAAACCGCATTGCGGGTGCAACGCGGCACCATGCGGTTGTTGCGCGAACGGTTTGACTTTTGCTGCTATGCAGAAGTCTCACTGGCCAATGGGCGGCGCGCCGACCTGCTGGGTGTTGGTCCAAAAGGCGACATTTGGATTGTTGAAATCAAATCCAGCTTGCAAGATTATCAGGTCGACAAAAAATGGCCTGAATATCACCAATTTTGCGATCGGTTTTTCTTTGCCAAACCACCAGAAATGGACGGTGATATTTTTCCACACGATCAGGGTCTAATTGTTGCTGATGGGCATGGGGCGGAGATTTTGCGTAACGCTGATGAAGACAAACTACCCGCAGCACGGCGCAAAGCTATGATGCTCAGGATTGCCCGGATGGGGGCTGACCGGATCCATCAATTAATGGACCCTGGGCCTGCCGCGCTCTAGTATCGTTGCGGCGCATAATTGCGCCAGGGGCGCAGCCGAAACGCAGTAATTTCATGATCTTTGATATTGTTAATTGATGGGCGATCACTGGCGTGAACCAATGTCTTCATCGCATCTATGCGCCGATTTGCGGCGAAGATCGCATTCTTTAGGCGCTGCGGATCTTTTGTTTCATATTCATCTATTGTGAATTGGGGATTAAAATTGATCTCGTAGAATTGTGGTCGCCCATCCACCAGAGAAAAATCCACCCGCCCATATTCAATGTCCGCAATCTCAAATACCCGCCGCGCATCTGCAACAAATGCGTTGTCTTGCAGCATATTCCACTCGGCCAGACTGGAATTGGGCGGGGCAATGTCTGGCCCTGCCCACTTTACGTACCAGCCCTTGTTGTAGATGAAAAGATCAAGGCAAAATTGGTCATCAATTCGATAGGTTGAAAGTTTAAGAAAATAGTCTCCCTTATAGGGCTGCGCGCAATACTCGATCACCACAAGATCTTCAAGCGGCTCACCCCATTCCTGAAGTCGGGCAAGTTCACTTTCCAATTCAGTTTGATTTTTGATCAAGTCTGTCAACGGTGGCAAACTCACCGAGAGATTGCGCACAAAGACAGGAAATTGTTCCGGCTTTGGCGAATCTGAGGCAAGATAGCCATCGAAATTATTGATGCCCGCATCATGTAGGGAGCGCAAAAGCCCAAATCTGTTTTTCGCCTTCGCCGGATCATTTAGAGCTCTGAAGCCTTCACCTGCCGCGTTAATGTGACGGTAAATTATCCCTGCCAATCGCTTTTCACGCACATGCAAGCGGTCGATCATGGTAAATATATAGGTGGCTGCGGGCAACTTAGCTGTCCGGAAAAGCCAATTGTATGTTTTGAATTTATGGGCAGGAGACTCAGGGTGTTTTCGATAGCCAAGCAAATTGTTCCGCTGGCGATTGAACCCGATAAATATAATCATTTTTGTCGCTTACTCAATATCGTTGCGGCGCATAGTTGCGCCAGGGGCGCAGCCGGAAGGCGGTAATTTCTGGGTCGACAATATTGTTGATTGCACAACCTGAAGATGAACTCAAGGCAGCTAAATTCGCGATATGTCGATCTAGAACCAATTCAACCGTTTTTTTCCGTGCCCCAATAACTGATGATGGCGAAATGGTTTGGAAATTCGAATTGAAATTGATTTCATAAAATTGTGGGCGCCCAGAAACGACCCCAAAGTCCACGCGGCCATATTCAATTCCGGCGATTGTAAACACCGTTTTCACCTCTTCGGCAAACGCATTCTGCTCCACAATAGAATATTCATCCAAGTAGACTTGGTCGGCCACGATCCCCATAATGGTGTCTTTCACCATCCATCTTTTTTCAAAAGCCGACCAGTTGAGAACGGTTTTACCTGCCGCAAAATACGAAGAATACTTTCTGTAAACACCATCGGACACTGGCTCAGCGCAAAACTCGATCACGATCAAATCGTCGAGCGGCTCGCCGAAATCACAGAGTCTCTGCAGTACTTCATCTAACTCCGGTTGCGTTTGGATGAGATCAGTCAAGGGCATTGTGCTTGTCGAATTCCGACGAATAAATACCGGAAAATTCGTGGGTTTTGGTTGGCTTGACCCAAGATAAACATCGAACTTGTTGATCCCTGCTGCGTGCAAACTTTTCAACAATGCATAGCGCCCCATTGCGTGTGCTGGATCATTGAGGGCAAGGAACCCTTCTCCCGCATCTTTGATGTGGCGATAAATTTTGCCCGCCAAGCGCCGTTCATTGAAATCCAGTCGATCGATTCCGGTAAAGACATAAGTTGCTGAGGGAAGTTTGAAGGTTCGATAGAGCCAATTGTAACTTCTAAACTTGTAGGGCGGGGCTTTGGGATGCAAACGCAACCGTTTTACATTGCCCCGCTGACGATTTGGCCCGATAAAAATGATCATGCAACAATACTCTTAGTATCTTTGTGGCGCGTAATTGCGCCAGGGGCGCATCCGGAATGCTGCAATCTCTGGGTCTGAGATGTTGTCGATGGAACCTGTGGCGTCCTCATCCAGCTCAATTAAAGCGGCTACACGTTGCCGAACAATAAATTCTTCGTTTTCTTGGCGAATGGTATTCGGCGCAAGCGACTTCGAGAACCCGCAAATCGGATGAAAGTTTATCTCATAGGTTTGTGGTCGGCCACAATAAAACCCAAAATCTGCACGGCCATATTCAATTTTTGCAAGTTGAAAAACCCTTTCGAAGTGGTCGGCGTAAACATTCGCATGCATACGTTCACGGTCTGCCAGATGCTCCTTATCCGACATGAAGTTTCTCAAGCCATATTTCACAATCCATTGGTCATCATAATAGGTGTAGGACTGAAATTTGCACCCGTTGATATAATGCAGCGAAACTTTTTGAAATACACCGGGCGCCAATTGTTCTGCGCAATACTCAATGACCACTAGGTCACCCAAAGGCTCTGCTTGGCGTGAAAGTCTCTTGATTGCGGCATCTAACTCAGCTTGACTATTTATCAGACCTCCTAAGGGTGCCCCGCTATTATGGCCGCGCCGGATAAAAACGGGAAACCGTGCCGGGTGCGGATTACTGGATCCTTCATACGCGTTAAAATCATTCATACCCGCCTCATACAATCCGCGCAAAAGCGCAAACCGGCCTTTGGCGTGAGCCGGGTCATTTAGCGCTTTGTAGCCTTTGCCAGCCGCATTAATATGACGGTACACTTTTCCCGCTAGGCGCCGTTCGTTAAAGTCCAATCTATCGACGGCGGCGAATATATAGGTAGCAGCAGGTATTCTGAATGTTCTGAAAAGCCAATTGTAGGTTTTGTGTTTGATTTTTGGCGCATTCGCAAAATCGGAAAGATGTTTGGCATTGCTGCGCTGACGATTTGGTCCAATAAAAACAATCATGTCGGCTTTGTATCAATATCGTTGCGGCGCATAGTTGCGCCAAGGGCGCAGCCGGAAGGCGGTTATTTCTGGGTCGACAATATTATTGATTGATCCAGAGGATGGTGAACTCAAGGCGGCAAGGCTAGAGACATAGCGATCCACGACCATGCTGACTGTGTTTTGCCTTATTGGGTTTTGGGATGAAGAATTTAGGGTGACAAATTGGGGGTTAAAGTTGATCTCATAGATTTGCGGGTGGCCATTGACCAAGCCAAAATCTGCGCGGCCATACTCAATTTTTGACAGTTTAAATGCTTTTTCGATTACATCCGAGAACGCGTTTTGGTGTACCAGCGGTGCCTCTTGTTCGTAAACACTGGCATCAACAATGTCTATTTCGCCGATCTTGACCATCCAATTCTTCTCAAAAATCGACCAATTTAGGGTGGTAGCCCCAGCCATATAATATGCGGAGAATTTTTGGAAAACGCCGTTTTCAATCGGCTGTGCGCAATACTCAACAACAATCAAATCATCTAATGGCTCGCCATTTTCGTAAAGTTTGCCAAGGGTCGTATCAAGTTCAGCCTGGGTCTGGATCAGACCGCTCAAGGGTAATGTGCTGAGGGAAATTCGCCGAATGAACACTGGAAACTGAGCGCGTTTTGGCGCATCACAAGCCAAGTGAACATCAAATTGGTTGATCCCCGCTGTATGCATTTTTTTGAGCAGTCTATAGCGACCCATTGCGTGGGCTGGGTCATTAAGAGCACGAAAGCCCTCCCCCGCGGCATTGATATGGCGGTATATTTTGCCCGCCAACCGGCGCTCGTTAAAATCTAGCCGATCAATGCCGGTAAAGATATATGTGGCTGCCGGCAATTTGAAGGTGCGATAAAGCCAATTATAGGTCTTGTATCGGTAGGGGGGCGCTTTGGGATGCTCTTTGAGGCGCGCCACATTACTGCGATTTCGGTTTGGCCCGATAAATATGATCACAATTTTCTCCCCATACTCTTTTGATGGAATATGCCGGATTTGTGTTGCTGTCTATCTTTATGGGCTAACTATCAATTACCGCTTTTAGCTTCTTGATGAGAGCCAAACGTTCTTTGTCATTGTTTTTAGCGCTCAGCAGATGGCCCAGTTCAATTGAAAACTGGGTGTATTCACTGGTCCAGTCCGTATTGAACTGGGCTGGATCGATGCGGGGCGTTTGTGTGTGCGAAACGCTGGCGATACCGGTGGCGCGCAACTCAAAACTATCGTCAAGCTGGGGTGCACGCACCTTGTCGCCCGTCAGACCTTTTTCGGCCAGCGCCATTTGCATCGCGGTGCGACCATCATCTTCACCATGGGTGAGAAAGATTGCGCCATGGGCTGGCAAACGTTCTGCGATCCAGTCCATCAGCTCAGTATGGTCACCATGGGCCGAATAGTTGCCGATGGATCGGATATTGGCCCGCACTACATGGTTATTGCCATGAATACGCACTTCTGGTTTACCCGATTTAATTATGTGCCCCAGCGTACCGGGCGCTTGGTAACCAACGAACAAAACCGTGGACTTTGGATCTGAAATATTGTTGCGCAAATGGTGCTTGATGCGTCCTGCATCACACATGCCAGAAGCGGACAAAATGATGGCACCGCCATTGATTTTGTTGATGTCTTTTGACTCTTGTACAGATTCCACGATCCGGAAACGCTCATCAGCGAATAACTCTTCAGACGATAGTTCCACGTCCTTCAACTCGGCGGCGTGACGTTTGAACACGCTCGTTACTTTGCGGGCCAACGGGCTGTCCAGAAACACAAGCTGAGGGTTGATTTCGCCATTTTTGATCAGCAAGCCAATATCGTGCAACAGCTCTTGGCTGCGCTCAACGGCAAAGGCTGGAATGACCAAATTGCCGCCACGATCAAGGGCACGGTTGATTTCAACTTTAAAGGCTTCACGGCGTTGATCTAGGGAATAGTCGTCCCGGTCCCGTCCGCCATAGGTGCTTTCGCAAATAATATAGTCAAAGCCTGCTGGAGCATCTGGCTCGAGATAAAACACTTTTTCGTCTGGGCCAATGTCACCAGAGAACAGAATGTGGATCGGCTTGCCGTCCTCATCTTTCACCTGCACTTCAATTGAGGATGAGCCCAAAATATGCCCAGCATTCCAATAGCGCGCTTTAACACCCGGACCCGGTTCGAACCATTCTTGGTATTTGTGGCCCTTGGTGCGGGTCAGTGTTTCTTGTGCATCCTCTTTTGTGTAGAGCGGATCGATTGGTGCTTTTCCCTTGCGGGCACGACGACGGTTCTCGCGCTCGGCTTCACTTTCTTGAATGCCTGCGCTATCGGGCAACAAGTAATCCAACAAGCCAATGGTGGCCTCAGTTGAATGGATGGGGCCTTCAAAGCCATGTCTGACCAATTTTGGAATAAGGCCCGCATGGTCGATATGAGCGTGGGTGAGCAACATGAAGTCCATGTCGGCTGGGCGATAGGGAAACGGTTTTTCGTTTAACGCCCGCACGGTTTTGTTGCCTTGGAACAGGCCACAATCCACCAGAAACTGCCCACTTGGGTGGGTAATACGATAGCTTGAACCTGTAACGGTGCCTGCAGCACCATGAAAAGACAATGTGACCGTCATGTTCGACCTTTGGTTTGACCAACAAGTTGGTTGTTGTAGCTTATGATGTAGTGCCCTGCCAAAACGGTGTTTCAGGGGCAGTACCCTTTTGTTTCTTTATCGTGGCGCGCGTTTGGCCAAAATGCGCTGCAATGTGCGCCGATGCATATTTAGCCGGCGCGCTGTTTCGGATACATTTCTGTCGCACAGTTCATAAACCCGCTGAATATGTTCCCAGCGCACCCGATCTGCGGACATGGGGTTTTCTGGCGGGTCGGCCTTGATCTCATCGTCTGAAGCCATCAGCGCCTTAAACACATCATCCGCATCAGCAGGTTTGGCCAAATAGTCAACCGCACCAAGTTTAACTGCGGTCACTGCCGTGGCGATATTTCCATAACCCGTGAGCACAATGGCGCGGGCATCTGGGCGCTTTTCGTTCAGCGCGGAAACCACTTGCAACCCGTTGCCATCTTCAAGCCGCATATCCACCACCGCATAGGCAGGTGGGTTGGATTTTACTTGTGCGATACCAGCAGCAACACTGTCCGCGATGCGCACATCAAAGCCGCGTTTTTGCATGGCACGCTCAAGCCGGGTAAGGAACGGTTTATCGTCGTCCACCAGCAATAAAGACAAATCCTTGCCCATCAATTCTTGCACATTTGTCATCGACTACCTCGCAATCATTGCAAGCCTATGTCACGCATTGACGCGCGACAATAGCTCATCTCATCTCCCCGGCGGGGATCATATCTGACTTTTGAATTTCGATCACCTTTCGCGGCCAGCGTATATTGACGCAGGCATGACCGGTTGGATCTAGGTTGGCGAAACCGATTTGCGCGCCTGTTCTTTCCAACAAAGTTTTGGCGATAAAGACCCCCAACCCCAGCCCCCCGGGCTCGGTTGGGTCATTGTCAATTAGATCGTCTTTTGGCCTTGTGGTCAGGTAAGGCTCGCCAAGGCGCACCAACATTTCAGGCGCAAAGCCTGCCCCATCGTCGGCAATGCTGATGATTATTTGGTCTTTTGACCAAGCCAAATCGATGACGACATTTTGATCGGCAAAATCCACCGCGTTTTCAATAAAATTGCCAAGCCCATAAATCAGGCCCGCATTACGGGCGATGTGCGGCTCTGCTCCATCACCTTTTTTGTTGATCCCAATATCTATGCCAAAAAATCGGTGCGGCTCGATCACCTCGGCCACAAAATCCGACAGGGAGAGCTCGCTAAACGGGTCCTCGCCTTCGTTCAAGCTGCGCAGTTTTTGCAAAATTGCCCGGCAACGCGCCGCCTGTTCTGCGATCAATTCAAGGTCTTGGCGCACCGATTCAATATCACTTAGGTCCGATAAAGCTTCTTTGCCCGCCAATGCAATTGTGGCCAAAGGCGTGCCCAATTCATGTGCAGCGGCAGCGGCTAGACCATCCAACGCTGTAATGTGGGTTTCACGCGCCAACACCAATTCGGTGGCGCTCAAAGCATCCGCGAGTTGTCTGGCTTCATGGGCCACGCGGTTTGTGTAGGCTGAAATAAAGCTCACCCCACAAACAATGCCCACCCAAATGCCAAAGGTATAAAGCTGAGGGAATTGAACTGGGATTGCAGGGTCCCAAGGCAAGGGAAAATGGAAGAAACCCAAAATGGTGGCAATACCGACCACCAACGCGCTCAAACCGATTGTCCAGCGAAAGGGCAATGTGGTGGCGGAAACCGAAATCGGAGCCAGCAACAAAATAGCAAATGGATTGGATAGGCCACCTGTTAGATAAAGCAGACCGCCAAGTTGAATACAGTCATATGCCAACAAGGCTGCAGCATGTTGGGAGCGAAGTCGATAACTGGCGGGGTATTTGATCAATAAAATAACGTTTAGCCATGCCGAAAGGGCAATCAAGGTAAAGCACGCACCCAGAGGCAAATCGTAACCAAGCGCAAAGGCGACAAACAACACGCCGACCGATTGCCCCCCGACCGCCAACCAGCGCAACCGCACCAGCGTTTCCAGCCTTAGGCGGTGATGTGATCCAATTTTTGCGGTTTCAAACGCACTCATGATTGAGGTCTGCCTTTAAATTTTGGCCTTTTGATACGCAATTGCGCCTCCAATTCATATGCGAAATACGTTGATTTGCCCCCGAATGGTTCATTTTAAATGCATTTCAAGAGGTATTTTTCATTTTTTTGATGGTTGAAGCGTGCGCGTTGCTCACCAAATCATTTGTATCGTTGATGAAGGAAGAAAAAAATGAGCACAGCAATTATTAAACCCCATTGGTCTCCAATTAACATCGCCCTGATGGTCTTGGGCTTTGTTTTCTTCTGGCCGCTCGGCCTTGGTATGCTTGCCTACATTTTGTGGGGCGAACATTACGGTGGCACGGGCGAAAAGGCAGAAAAGTGGATGAACAAGCAAAAATGCAAAATGCGCAACAAACGTGGTCGCTATGGTCGCCACAGCGCAACGGGTAACGCAGCATTTGATGAATATCGTGAAGCTGAAATCCGCCGACTAGAAGAAGAGCGTATGCGTTTGGAGCAAGAGCGCAGTGATTTTGAAGACTTCTTGCGCAACTTGCACATGGCCCGTGATCGCGAAGAATTTGACCGCTTTAAGTCAGCACACAAAGCCAAAAGTTTTGATGATGAAGGTGACGAAGAAGTCAAATCGAAAAAGAAAAAGCGCGACTTGGACGACGAATAAGATTTAGGCATCGCGCCTTTGTGCGGTGCTTACCAAATTTTCCCCGCCAGTTGACCCTGGCACCCCCCGCGAAAGGCATCCGTTCAGTTTTGGACGGGTGCTTTTTCGTTTTCACATTCATTTGCCGCTTGCCTTTCGTGACCTGATCCGCAAAATCTAGTTCATGTTCTTTGGCAAAAAGCCCACTCCTGTTCCTGATCGCACCTTCATTGAGATTGATGGTGAACGCCAAGAAATCCTTGTGCGTCAGAACAATCGTGCCAATCGGTATAGAATTACGTTGGATAGCCGACAGGGGATAATTCTTACTGTACCCAAAGCGGGCAACTGGTCTGATGCCGAAGCATTTTTAACCAAGCAACATAATTGGCTCGCAGCACGCCAACATCATGTGGTGGCGCAAAAGCCGATTGAGCTGGGGGCGACAATTCCGCTGCGTGGCGTTGACACGCTGCTGCAAAGCACAGGCACATTGCGCGGTGTGCCCAAGTTTGAACGCTCTGACGACATGCAAATCTTACATGTCCCCGGCGCACCAGAACATATTGGTCGGCGAACGATTGATTGGCTAAAACGAGAAGCCAAGGCGGATTTAGCACATAGTGTGCAAGTCCATACGAAACGCCTTGGTGTACGGCACAAGGCGATTAGTATGCGCGATCAGTCGACCCGATGGGGGTCTTGTTCTTCTGCGGGCAATTTGAACTTTAACTGGCGGCTTATTCTTGCCCCCTCTTTCGTGCTCGATTATGTGGCGGCGCACGAAGTTGCGCACCTGATCGAAATGAACCATAGCCAAGCTTTTTGGGACCAAGTGGAGCGCACCCTGCCCGACATGCAACGTGGACGGACTTGGCTTAAAGTACATGGCCGCACGCTATTTGCCTATCAGTGAACCAATTGCCCTGCGCCAAGACCCTTTGAATTCATTTTGGTCCCGCGCGCTTGACAGATCCGTTTCAAACTCATATCACAAAACAGACCGAACGTTCGGTTTGTTTTGTTGCAACACGAGGTGTGTTGGGCAACATTTTTTTCTGGGCTGAATGGAACGAGCCTTGTGTGATCAGATCGAAAAAACACTTTTGGAGAAATAGGCGTGAAAATTAATGCTTTGGACAAGTTAAGCGCTAAACAACGCATATTGTTCGCTACGTTTCAGCTGTTTTTGCAGCATGGCGTTGATGGCACAAGCATTGATGACATTGTGACGATTGCTGCGGTTTCGCGAGGTGGGCTTTATCATCATTTCGGATCAAAAGACGTGCTTTATGATGCAGTGTTGGAACAATATTTCTTGCGTGGATTTGCTGAATTTGACCAAGCGATTTTTTCTGACCTTTCCTTTGAGGCGCAGCAAGCCACATTGATTGATATGCTTGGCGCAATGTTAAGCGATGTGGCGCACCAATATGGAGTGGACAAAACCCGCTATTTTGCCCTGTTTTTTGACAGCCTTGGCCGGTCATCAAAGTTCAAAACCTCCATCCAAAAATATTACGCTCAGCTCATCAACGCGATGGATGAAAAAGCGATAAACGAGGGCGAAGCCCTTGCATTCTTGCGGCAGTTGGAGGGCGAGATTTACCTTGCCACGATATTTGAGCGCACACCTGATTTTACAACACTTGACCCGCGCGAGGATTAAATGCTCGATCTTTATGCCAATAAGGGGGCGGCTTTGCCGCAAAAACTCACCATCACCGCCATAGAACTGGGGTTTATTGGTCTATCCTATTTCATCTTGTTTGGCGGGGGTGATGCGTTGTTGAGCCAAGGCTTTGGCTGGCCAAATAACGCCGCTCCTTTTGAGCGCCGCCTAGTGATCCTGATCTTCAACATCGCGATTTTGCTGCGCATGGGCGTGATGATGTTTGTGTTTATGAAGCGCTCGATACCTTGGTCTGAGGCCGTTAGCGTGCCGGTTGCGTTTGCGCTTTATTATGTGGGATTTGCAGTTTTGGTTTTGCCAAATCCAAACCCGCTTGGCCCAGCAGATTGGATCGCGATCGGTTTGTTTGTTTTGGGATGCTACTTGAACACGGGGTCCGAGTTGCAACGGTATATGTTCAAGCTTGATCCAAGCAATAAGGGCAAGATTTACACTAAGGGGCTGTTTGGCCTTTCGATGCACATCAACTTCTTTGGTGATGTGGTGTGGGTTCTGGCTTACGCGTTGATCGCTATGCACGGGGCCGGTTTTGCGCTGCCGATCATGTTGTTGTGCATGTTTATGTTTTTCAATGTGCCCAAACTGGACGGCTATTTGCGCGCGCGATATGGGCAGGCGTTTATGGACTATGAGGCGAAAACCAAACGGTTGATCCCTTTTATTTGGTAGCACACCCAGCTAGAGGCGACCTAGCGGCCAAACAAGTCTGAGATGAGATCCCCAATCGAGCGACGTTCTGGTTTGCTTTGTGCTTGCTGGCCGATCGGCTCAAGTGGCGTATAGTCGAACCGCCCGTCGCCGCCTGGCAATTGCGCGACGGCCCAATTGCTGTGCGCTTTGGCCATAAACTCGCGCCAGACATCAACTGGGAACGAGCCGCCGCCGACTTTGTCCATGGGGCTGCTATCATCATTACCCAACCACACACCCGTGATCAATCGTGCCGAATATCCCACAAATATCGCATCACGATTGTTTTGTGAGGTGCCAGTTTTACCCGCGACGGGCCAATTGCCAAAGGCGGCTTTGCGACCTGTTCCCACTTCAATAGCGTGGGACAGCATATCGTTCATTTTACCCACTGCGTCGGGGGAAACCACTTGGCCGGGACCAGATGGAATATGCGAATAGAGCACTTTGCCGTCTGGTGTTTCGATGCTTGTGATCACATGGGCGATGATGCCTTGGCCACCATTTGCAAAGGGTGCGTAGGCGGCGGTAAGTTCAAGCAAGGAAATTTCTGGTGTGCCAAGGGCAATGGAGGGCACGGCTTGTATGTTTGATGAAATGCCCAGCTTATAGGCCGTGTTGACCACGTTTTGCGGGCCAAGCTCGATGGCCAATTTGCCGGCCACAAGGTTGGAGGATTGGGCGAGCGCATCGCGCAATTCCATGCGGCCTTTAAATTTGCCTGTGGCATTTTCAGGCGCCCATCCTTTGTAAGTGAAGGGGCTATCATCAACCATGGTGTTGGGGGTGTAGCCATTTTCAATGGCGGTCAAATAGACAAACGGCTTGAAGGCAGACCCGGGTTGACGCTTTGCGGTGATGGCGCGGTTATATTGGCTTTTGGTGTAATCCGTACCCCCAACGACCGCTTCCACTGCGCCATCTGGGCGCATGGCCACCAGCGCGCCTTGCGAAAAGTCGCGTTCTTCACCGTTTTTGCGGATGATCTCTTTGATTAGAAACTCGGCTTCTTTTTGCAATTCCCAATCAATGGTGGTGCGCACAATCACATCTTCGTCCACCACACCAAGATAGGAATCCATCAAGGTTTCCACCCAATCAGCAACGTAATATTCGGTGCCCGTGATGCGGGTGCGGATGCGTTTGTTTGGATCAATGGCGGCGGCTTGCGCTTCTTTGTCTGAAATGAAGCCTTCTTCTGCCATGGCGTTCAGCACCAAACGGGCGCGTTCAGCCGCGCCCTCTGGATTTGTGTTGGGGGCGAGGCGTGAAGGCGCCTTTAGAACGCCTGCTAAAATGGCGGCTTCGCCCAACGAAAGATTGCGAGCGGACTTGCCGAAATAGCGTTGTGTGGCGGCTTCAATGCCGTAAGTGCCGGCGCCGAAATAAACCCGATTAAGGTAAAGCTCGATCAATTCAGACTTTGAATAGTTCTGCTCTAGCCAGACAGCGAGCAGCACTTCTTGAATTTTACGGCCATAATTTTGGTCTGGGGTTAGGAATAGGTTTTTGGCCAATTGCTGGGTGATGGTGGACCCACCGCCGGTGATGCGGCCTTGAGCAATATTGTTGACGAAGGCACGGGCGATGCCTATCGGGTCAAAGCCGGGATGTTCATAAAACCGCCTATCTTCGATGGCCAATACAGCGTTGGGCACATAGTGGGGCAATTCATGAATGGCGACAGCTTCGCCGCCCATTTTGCCGCGGTTTGAAATCAAGCGGCCATCGGCGGCAACGATGCGAATATTGGCTGGGCGGTCGGGGATAGCCCAAGTGTCAGATGCGGGCAATTGCATGCCATAATAGGTGACGATGCCCGCCACAGCGATGAAGCCCCAGACGCCTAACACAACGCCCCAATAGAACAATCGTTTAAACAGCCCCCAAAAGGTGAAGCCTTGTTTTTTCTTGCGGGTTGTTTTGGTGCGAGGCGATGCTTTGGCTTTGGTGCTTCCCGTTTTGCGCGCGGGTTTGCGGGTGATTTTTTTACCACCGCCGACGCGATCTTTTTGGGTCAGACGCAAATCTGCGTTTTTTGGGCCGGGTCGCTTTGCCAAGGTTCTTGCTCGCTAGGTCTAGTTGGGAAACTGACATTCAGTTTTGCTACTATATCTAACTTAAATGTGGCCGGTTTATGGGGCGTAAAGATTGGCACAAGTTCACGGCCCGCGATGAACACCACGTGCCTTGGTCCAGGGTTTTCCGATGGCACGAGGCAAAATTGACTCCATGCGCTAAGTAATTGGTTTGGTGGAGCCGAAAAAGCCCCGTGCCATTGGCAGTTGCGCCCTACGTTTTTGGCCCCGGGGTGCTAAACCCTTCTATCCCCTTTTGCTGCGCTCCACCAAAGCTGTTCGGTCTTTTATGTACCGTTTGGTGACGAGTGAGAAAACAGCACCCACTCAAGCGACTTACGCCTGCCTTCGGCGTCAGGCTGGACCATCAACATAGTTTGCAATGCTTATGATGCGACCACCATAAGCCTGCCAAGCATTTGCTCACCAACTTCGTCGATGCCCCATTGCCCGTCGGCAATCGGATGGGGATGCAAATGCCGGATAAGGATAAGGGCAAGTTTGCGTGCCGAGGATAGTTTTTTGGCGGACTGGCGCTTAGTCATTATAGATGATAGTCATCATCTAAATTGTTCGGGGGTACAAGATGCGCGTTGCAGAAGCCATTGTGGCACAAAATCACGAGCGAATTCTGGACACGGCGGCGATGTTGTTTCGCCAGCAGGGCATAAAACAAACATCGCTTTCAGATGTTATGAGCCAATCAGGGATGACCCATGGTGGGTTTTATCGGCATTTTAAATCCAAAAATCATCTGGTTGCTGCGGCGCTGCAACGGTGTATGGACAAAACCATTGCCGACCTTTCCCCCAAACGAAACATGCTGGCGGGCCAAGAATTGCTGAATGCATTTTTGGAACAGTATTTGTGCGATCGGCATTTGCACAATCCACACGACGGATGCGCGGTTGTGGCGTTGTCGAGCGAAGTTTACCGCGCAAACAGCTCAATTCGTGACGTATATACTGAAGGCATTATTCAATGGATTGAGGTTTTGGCGGAGTTGCTCAACGGGGATAAGTTACAGCGGCGAAAAATTGCAATGCAAATCATCACAACGCTTGTTGGCACCATGATGGTGGCGCGGGCTGTCAACGATGAAGCGCTAAGCCAAGAATTTTTGAGCGTGGCCATTGGGCGCGTTGATGAGATTTTGTTGCCAGATCGGAAATAGGTGCCCGAGGGTGACGAGTGGGTGGTTTAGCCGCACTGGTCGCGCTGGCATCCAAACACATGGGCGTTGAAATCGGTGTTTTGATCCCCCTCAAGGCCGAGAGTGTGCTCTATGAAGGAACTGAAAATTTCTTTTCTGCCGCCCCAGACGTGATCCTGGGTCGTGTTGTTGAGCCACCGTCGCGAACTGCGCTCGCTTCCCCCGCATCCCGGCCGATTGGTGCAACATATTTATGTTGAGCAAGATGGCATGGCCCACCAACAAGTTGGAAGGATCAAGTGAGCAAGCCAAAGCAACTCTTGGGCGGGTCAGCCCGGCACACTTTTGCGCCGCGCCATCGCAGGTTCCGCGATGAGCATAGGGCGGCTTTAGCCCGTCATGCGCATCGCGATGCGAACCGTGAGATAAAACTAAGCGTCGATATTTGTCGCGCTTAGGGCGTTTTCTTGGATGAAGTCGCGGCGTGGTTCTACCAGATCACCCATAAGTTTGGTGAAGGTTTCATCGGCCACATCGCTTTCCTTCACATGCACTTGCAACAGCGAGCGCACATTTGGATCTAGCGTTGTTTCCCACAATTGTTCTGGGTTCATTTCGCCCAAGCCCTTATAGCGCTGCATGGAAATGCCCTTGCGGCCAAAACTAGTAATCGCTTCGTACAAGGTGAACGGACCATAGATTTCTTCGGCGCTGGCTTTGCGTTCAAACTTGGCAACACCGACAAAAACGTCTGCAATTTCAGCGGCTAAACGCTCAAGATTACGCGCATCAAGCGAATTGATCAGCGACATATCGACCACGTGGCGCTCTTCCACACCGCGCACGGTACGCACGAAACTATAGCCAAGCGCATCGTCAAATGATCCCACCCAACCCTGTTCCGTTTCCGCAGAAATAAGGTTTAGGCGCTCTGCAACGGTTTGGGCCATGGCATTGGCTTTATCATTATCCCCCAAAACCACTTGGTTGAGCGCGCCAGAAATGGTGCATTGCTCAACGATTTTGCGATCATAACGCGCATTAAGTGCGTTCATGATGTGCACCATGTCGCGGGCTTTAGACGCCACATCGGCCAAGTCATTGCCGCCGCGCGAAACACCAGCTGCAGTGGTTAGGGTTGAATCTTCAAGCCCAACGTTCAGCAAATATTCTTCAAGCGCACGTTCGTCTTTTAGATATTGTTCGGACTGGCCGCGCTTCACTTTATAGAGCGGAGGTTGAGCAATATAGATGTGACCGCGTTCAACCAATTCAGGCATTTGCCGATAAAAGAAGGTGAGCAACAGTGTTCGAATGTGCGCACCATCCACGTCCGCATCGGTCATGATGATGATTTTGTGGTAACGCAGCTTGTCGATGTTAAACTCTTCTCGGCCAATCGAAGTGCCGAGCGCCATCACCAGATTGCCAATTTCTTGGCTGCCGAGCATTTTATCAAACCGAGCGCGTTCAACATTTAGGATCTTACCGCGCAAAGGCAACACAGCCTGTGTTCCCCGGTCGCGCCCTTGGGTTGCTGAACCACCCGCAGAATCACCCTCCACCAGGAAGAGTTCTGAAAGGGCGGGATCTTTTTCCGAGCAATCTTTTAGTTTGCCGGCCAAGAACGACACATCAAGCGAAGATTTGCGACGGGTTAGTTCACGTGCTTTGCGCGCCGCTTCGCGCGCAGCGGCGGCTTCCACCACTTTTGCGACAATTTGTTTGGCTTCGGCGGGGTGTTCTTCAAACCATTGGTTCAAGCGGTCATTGACCACTGATTCAACCACGGGCCGCACTTCGGACGACACCAGCTTGTCTTTGGTTTGTGATGAGAATTTGGGATCTGGGACTTTAACCGACAAAACGCAGGTTAGGCCTTCGCGTGTGTCATCGCCTGTTGGCGAGACTTTTTCTTTTTTCAACGTGCCGCTTTTATCCGCATAGCCGATCAATTGACGGGTCAAACCACCGCGCAAACCAGCAAGGTGGGTGCCGCCATCGCGTTGGGGGATATTGTTGGTAAAACAGAGAACTTTCTCGTGGTAACTATCGTTCCACCACAGGGCCAATTCCACAACTATATCGTCTTTTTCGGACGTGATATAGATTGGTTCGCCGATCAATGGCTGTTTGGCTTTATCCAAATAGCGGACAAACTCTTTCAATCCACCATCATAGTGCAGTTCAACCGTCACTTCTTCTGGGTGACGTTTGTCGGTTAGAATAATCCGCACGCCAGAGTTTAGGAACGCGAGCTCGCGCAGGCGATGCTCAAGCGTGCCGAAATCAAACTCGATCATGGTGAAGGTTTCAGACGAAGGCATAAAGGTCACCTTGGTGCCTTTTTCTGTGCCGCATTCACCGACCTTGGCCAAAGGCGCATCTGGCTCCCCATGGGTGAAGCTCATCTCATGGATTTCGCCATCGCGTTTGATTTCAAGTTTGAGCCAAACGGACAAAGCATTCACCACAGAAACGCCCACGCCGTGCAAACCGCCCGAAACTTTATAGGAATTCGAATCGAATTTACCGCCCGCATGGAGCTGGGTCATGATGAGTTCGGCAGCTGAGACGCCTTCTTCTTCATGAATGCCGGTTGGAATACCGCGTCCATTGTCGGTGACGGAAACGGAGCCATCGGCATTGATGGTGACGGTCACATAATCGGCGTGTCCAGCCAGCGCCTCATCAATCGCGTTGTCGACTACTTCGTAGACCATGTGGTGCAAACCGGACCCATCGTCCGTGTCGCCAATATACATGCCGGGGCGCTTGCGCACCGCATCAAGACCTTTGAGAACCTTGATGCTATCCGCACCATAATCAGTATTTCCAGGGACAGCTTTTTCGTCGCTCATTTGCACCGAATCATTTCCAGTTAAACTTAGTTATTTCTAGACTTTTTTTGTCATAAACCAAAGGGCTGAGGCCCAATTTCAACCGCTTCAAGCCCATATATGCCAATAAGGGCAAGGTTTGAGCCTAAAGGGGCGTTAAAAGCGCATCATGAACGCCAATAAACTGCGCATCAGCGCCCAGAGCGTCAAACAACATCTTGTCCGTGCCCGTCATCCAGCATTGAGTACCCAGCGCATTGAGCAGCTCAAACAAGCTCGCGCGCCGATCTGCGTCTAAATGGGCGGCAATTTCATCAAGCAACAACAGAGGTGAAAGCGAGGTCATTTGTTTGACCAAGCGCGCATGGGCCATGATGAGGCCGACCAGCAGCGCTTTTTGCTCGCCTGTTGAGCAAATGTTGGCGGGCACTTGTTTATCGGTGTTGGTGACCGAAATATCGGCGCGGTGGGGACCAATGGTTGTGCGCCCGGCAGCGCGATCCAATTGGCGGCGTTTGCGCCAAGTTTCTATATAGGCTTCTTCCAACTCGGTGGAGGTTTGGAAAACTTCCATTTCCTCCTGCCCCACCAGTTCCAAATGCGCGGACGGGAACCCCGCAGAGCCTTCAAGGTGAAGAAGGTTGTTAAGATGGGCGATTGTATCCAGCCGGGCAAAATGCATGGCGGCGGCGTGGGCGGCCATTTGCGCTTCAATCGCAGACGCCCAAGATGCATCGCCATATTCGTCCAACAGTTTGTTGCGTTGGCGCATGGCTTTTTCGAATTGGGCCACTTCGGCGCCATGGCCGGGAATTAGCGCCAATACCAGCCGATCAAAGAATCGGCGGCGGTCGGCGGCGGGGCCAGTGAACAAACCATCTTGTGCAGGCGTGAGCCAGAGAATGCGCAAATATTCGCCCAATTGCTCGATGGAGCGAGCGGGTGCCCCGTTAATTTTGACGCGGCGGCCTGTGGTGGCGTTTTGCTCTAATCCTGTGCCTAGATCGACAGTGCCATATTGGGTTTCAACACTGACCGCCACAGCCCAACCGCCTGTGCCATTGTGCAACGCGAGCGTTTCAAAATTGGCGCGTCGTAACCCGCGCCCCGCGCCAAGCAGGGAAATGGCTTCAAGCATATTGGTTTTGCCCGCACCATTTGGCCCGGTGAGCACCACATGGCGATCATCCGGGTCAAGCGCAGCGCTTGCATAGTTGCGGAAGTTTGAAAGCCGCAACCTTGAAATGTAATGGCTGGGGGCCTGGCGTTGTGGCGCCATTAAAACCTACCCTTTGGGGTTAGACGCGCATCGGCATCAAAACATAAAGCGCATCATCATCATTGTCTGACTGCACGATGGTCGGCGAACCTGCATCGGACAGCATGAAAATGGCCGCTTCTGATTTGACCTGATCGATAATATCGAGCAAATAGCGGGCGTTGAAACCGATCTCAAAGCCCTCATCCTCAAAATCAATCGGCAGTTCCTCGCGGGCGGTGCCGTGATCTGGGTTGGTGACGCTCATCTCAAGCAAACCATTGCCGATGGCCAATTTGACGGCTTTGCCGCCGCGGTCTGAAGCGATGGTGGACACACGATCCACCGCTTGTTTGAAGCTGGCGGTATCAACGGTGAGTTTTTTGTCGTTATTTTGGGGAATCACCCGCTCGTAATCTGGGAAGGTGCCTTCGATCAATTTGGACAACAGCACCACGCCGTTCACTTCGATGCGGATTTTAGAATCAGAGAGTTCGATTGCCACATCATCGTCATCGCCGGACAAAAGCTTTTGCACTTCCGCAACAGTTTTACGTGGCACGATGATCGAGGGCATGCCTTGTGAGCCTTCTGGGGCATTCACTTGCGCCCGCGCCAAGCGGTGCCCGTCGGTAGCCACAGCGCGCATGATGACGTTGGCGCCATCATCCATGGTGTGGAAGAAAATGCCGTTGAGATAATAGCGGGTTTCTTCGCTTGAGATCGCAAACTGCGTGCAATCGATCAATTGGCGCAGCGCGCCCGCTTTGATGGTGAATTTGTGGGTGAAATCACCTGATTTTAAGTCAGGGAAACCGTCTGCAGACAAGCAGGTCAAATTAAACTTAGAGCGGCCAGATGTGATCGCCATTTGCTCACCAGCGCCATCAACCTCAATATTGACCTCTGCGCCATCTGAAAGCTTGCGCACAATTTCATACAAAGTGTGTGCTGGCACCGTTGTGGTGCCCGGCGCACCCACCATTGCAGGCACGCTTTCTGTCACTTCAATGTCCAAATCGGTAGCGCGCAGCTGCAAGCCGCCATCGCTTGCGCTCAACAAGACGTTTGAAAGAATGGGGTAGGTGGTGCGGCGCTCAACAACGCGATGCACATGGCCGAGCGATTTCAGCAGGTGATTTCTCTCAAGCGTAACTTTCATTGGTGTCTACTCCCGGTGTCTTTTTGCCGCTTTTGATACAAGCTTATAGGTCTTCGCCCCCATGTGGGGACAAGGAAAATGGCCTTTTGCGGATCAAAAGGCAAGGAAAAACGGCTGGTTTTTCCCGATTATGAATGCGCAGTTTAGATATCTTACTTGCGGTGAACTTGCAATTCTGATTATTGACACTATATCGATATCATAATGATATCATACTGGAGAATGCAATGAACGAGAAACCTGCTTGGTCCATGTCGGGCTATCCCATAGTTGGCGCTTTATTGGTTTGGGTTGCTGGCTTGATTTATTTACTGGCCACGGCCATCGCATCGGGTGGCGGACCAGGACTAATTGTACCCGTACTGGTGGGTGGGCCGATATCTTGCTTCCTAATCATGGCTGGTTTTGTGATGGTGCAGCCTAAGCAGTCGCGCGTTCTGGTGCTTTTCGGAGCTTACAACGGCACGTTAAAAGAGGCAGGTCTGCGCTGGGTCAATCCGTTTAACAATCCGCGCATTCCCGTTTCATTGCGTTTGCGCAACTTTGAAAGCGGCAAGAACAAGGTGAACGACGCCAATGGCAACCCAATTGAAATTGCAGCCATTGTTGTGTGGCGGGTAACAGACACTGCCGAGGCAACGTTTGAAGTGGACAATTACAAAGACTTTGTTGCGGTTCAGTCCGAAGCTGCGGTGCGCACATTGGCCAGCCGTTATGCCTATGACTTAAAGGACAGCAACAGTGACGACCTTGTGTCTTTGCGGGCAAACCCCGCAGAAGTGTCCCAAATGCTGCAACAAGAAATTCAAGATCGGCTGCAAACCGCTGGTGTTGAAGTGGTGGAAGCGCGCATTAGCCACTTGGCGTATGCTCAAGAAATTGCGGCGGCAATGTTGCAGCGCCAACAAGCCAGCGCCATTGTGGACGCACGTGAAACCATTGTTGAAGGCGCAGTGGGCATGGTAGAAATGGCGTTGGCGCAACTTTCAGAGCGCAAGGTTGTTGAATTGGATGATGAACGCAAAGCGGCAATGGTAAGCAATTTGTTGGTGGTGTTGTGCGGTCACAATGACGCGCAACCTGTGGTCAATACAGGCAGTCTCTATTAGGGGAGTAATATGGCTTCAAAAAAAGCATTCGCTTTAAGGGTTTCTCCCCAAGTGATGGATGCCATGCAGCGATGGGCCGACGACGATCTGCGCAGTTTAAATGCGCAGATCGAGTATGTGTTGCGCGATGCGTTGGTGAAATCGGGCAGGGTGAAGCTGGTTGAGCGGGTGATTACCGAAATCGTTGAAACGCCAAAGAAATGAAAAAGCCCCTCTGCCAGTTTGGCAAGGGGGCTTTAATTCGTTGGCTTTTAGACCAAGGGTCTTAATCAGCAATCATGCGCTTTAGCAATTCCACCTCTTGGGCGAAGCCATTGTCTTCTGACATAAGTTGTTCAACCTTGCGCACGGCGTGTAGCACCGTTGTGTGATCGCGGTTGCCGAAGCGGCGGCCAATTTCTGGCAATGACCGCGAGGTTAGCATTTTTGACAGATACATGGCGATCTGGCGCGGACGCACAACAGAGCGCGAACGACGTGACGACAAAAGATCAGGCTTTGACACTTTGAAGTGCTTGGCGACCATGATTTGAATTTCGTCGATTTTGATGCGGCGCGTATCACGGGTGCGCATCAAATCGTGCAACGCTTTTTCTGCCAATTCAACTGTTACCGGTTCACCCGTCAGTTGGTTTGCGGCCACCAAGCGATTTATCGAGCCATCGAGATCACGTCCGTGGGAAATGACTTTCTTGGCAACATAATCAAGCACCTGACTTGGAATATGCAGGCCTGGATATTTGGCGAGCGCTTGTTCGGCACGTTTTTCAACGATGGCACGGCGCAAGTCTTCGTCCAATGAACGGATTGGCACAACAAGACCACCTGAAAGGCGCGAACGCAAACGATCGTCCAGCATATCAAGGCCATTTGGTGGCGCATCGCCAGCCACAACGACTTGTTTTGCCCCAGTGAGCAACGCGCTCAGCGCTTGACCAAACTCTGTAACCGACTTGCCTTGCAAAAATTGCATATCATCGATCAGCAACACATCAATGGTGCGCAACCATTCTTTAAAGCTGATGGCGGACTGGCGCTGTACGGCGGAGATGAAGTGATACATGAAATGATCGGCTGTAAGATAAACCACATTGCGCGATTTGTCTGCGCCGCCTGCTGCCCATGCAATCGCGTTCAATAGATGAGATTTGCCCAAGCCAACAGACGAATGAATGTAAACAGGATTAAACGTTACCGAGTTTTGCGCCACGGCTTGCGCCACTTGTTTGGCGGCCCCTAAAGCCATTTCGTTGGCGCTACCGGCGACAAACGTATCGAAAGTGAGTTTGGGATCAAGCGCGGAGCCTGACAGGGCGTCGCCTTGTTTTACGCGCGCTGTATGTTTTGCCCCAGTTCGGATGGTGGCAGAAACGGTTGGCATGGGTGCCTTGCGCTCGGTTGGCTCATCGGATTTTGGTGCCTGTTTGCTTTGTACCTGCCCGTTCACCCGCACTGTGATTTGCAGAGTTTGAACATTTTGGTTTTCTGCTTGGAATGATTCTATGATCCGGTCTTGATAGTTTGACAGGATCCACGAGCATAAAAAGCGCGTTGGCACAGAAAGATGCGCCAGATCACCATCAAGCTCTACCAATTCTAACCGCGCAAACCATGAACTGAAAACATCTTCCCCAACGCTTGCCCAAAGCCGCTTTTTAACACGCGTCCAAAGTTTTGAATGATCGCCCCCCGACAAATCCATTGTGCCCCCGCTTCGTTGTTTTGCATCCGCTGTCGCACTGCTTTGATGTCTTGCTGCATCTTCTTCTGTTTGCGCCAACATTGTGAATTGATCCATTTGTGCCTCTTAAAATGTCGAGCAACGCACCAACCGCATTTAAGGCGCGTTGATCAGCTGGCCGTTCTCACAACCAGACAAACCCCTAACGCACGCTGAAATGTATTCAACGCCGTCATTTCTGTGATTTACTTAGATTATAACGCGAAAGCGCGCTGTTTACTTAACTGATGATACTCTTGGATGACTGGCTAACTAAAACGTGGTGCATATCTCAAATGGAAGACTGGAAATTTAGCTTGAACGCATTTATTCCTTTTAGCACACAACATTTTTGGCCCCCGTTTTCTTACCAATCCTTGGACTTACAAGGATCATTACCAGTTCTCTTATCAACAAGGGCAGTTTAGCCCTATTAGGGGGCGCGTTTCAACTGGTGAATCATTTAAAAACCCTATTGACTCTGTAGGGCAGATTTGGGTTGGCGCCATACAGAGAATCTCACTAATCTTAAGGGATTGGATTTGCTCAAAGATTCAAATTTCAAGTGAAAAGTGGCCCACAAAAAAAAATTTACTTTTTGTTAAGGATCCGGACATTTTGACCTCCAAGGCCGATAATTCGCGGATCCAGCGCAACACCATAAGTATTTGAATTTTCTATATTTTTTGACACGGCAAAATGCAATATGTCAAATTTGTGAATAGATTCAATGCGTTCAATTTTCGTGTTAAATTGCGCAACATGTGTCCATTTTTTCGCAACAATGAGAAATGCGTTACATAACGGATCGGTGAAAAGCATAGACTCAAATGCCAAATATGAATGTTCTGAAACCTTACGTCCAAACACGAAAAAGGCCGCCCGGGGGGCAGCCTTAAAAATCGTCTAAAACAAGTAGTTCGAAGCTTATGCGCTTAGAGCTTTAACCCGTGTAGAAAGACGTGAAATTTTACGAGAAGCATGGTTTTTATGAACAATGCCTTTTTGCGCTGCGCGCATAATTTCTGGTTGAGCAGCTTGCAAAGCGGTCTTTGCTTCAGCGCTATCGCCAGATGTGATTGCTTCTTCAACCTTGCGGATGAATGTGCGCATACGCGAGCGACGTGATTTATTCACTTCTGTGCGGCGCTCAATTTTACGAACAGCTTTTTTAGCTGATGGGGTGTTGGCCATGTGGTCCTCTTTGTGCCTCTTCACGTTCTGCACGTTGACAGAATTGCGAAATAAAAGCGGCGGCACCAAAGGCCGCCAGAAACTACGTTGGGCGGTTTATAGGTTGAAGATTGAATTTGGTCAATAGAAAAAGCAGGTGAAATTGGCGCCAAAGCCCCGCTGGAAGAGTCTTTTGGCTAGCTTTGGCATGTTGGACAATAAAAGGTTGAGCGGCCAGATTGCACGATGCGGGCAATTTTGTCTTTGCAAGAGGGGGCAAGGCATGGTTCCCCCTCGCGCCCATAGGCTTTAAAGCGATGTTGGAAATAGCCCAGTTCGCCATCTGCATGCTTGAAGTCTTTTAAGGTCGACCCACCAGCCGCAATAGCTTGGTTGAGCACATCAACAATGATTGGGGCGAGCAATTCCAACGCTTTTTTTGGCCTGCCGTCCGCTTTGACCAAGGTGCCCACAGGGCGTTTGGGATCAATTTTGGCGATAAACAAGGCCTCGCACACATAGATATTGCCCAAACCCGCCACATTACGTTGGTCCAACAATGCGGATTTGATGGGCGTACGTTTGCTCAAAAAGCGTTCGGCCAGGTGCTGGGCGCTAAACTGATTGCCTAACGGCTCCGGTCCCATTGTCGCAAAATGAGGGCTTTGTGCTTCATCCTCAAACAGGTCCATATAACCAAAGCGACGCGGATCATTATAGATAATGTCGACGCGGCCTTTTTGGGGGTGCTTGATTTGAAGAATCACATGGTCATGTTTTTCACGTGCGAGGGGTACAAATTTTCGTGTCGCGCCTTCCACCAATTCAGCGTTGATCTTAAAACTGCCGCTCATGCCCAAATGGGCGAGCAGATTGGCGCCTGAATGAAGTGGGACGATCAGATATTTAGCGCGGCGGCGCAATTGACCGATCTGCTGGTCTTCAAGTGAAGATTTGAAATTGGCGGGAAACGGAAATCGTAAATTTTCACGGTTAAGGACCACACGGGTGATGGTTGCCCCATCCATAAAGGGCGCAAGGCCATTTTTGACCGTTTCAACCTCAGGCAATTCAGGCACTTTGTTCTTCCCCTCACCGTTTAAACTGTGGCAATGACGCGCAGGTGACTAAAACGCCTCAAGCATGGAAAAGCTTTAGCGCTTAGGATAAGGTGCGCCGACTTTGATGATTTGCAATTGACGACAGATAAGTGACCATAAAGATGAGTGAAGCGCAACAAACAACCCACTTCGGCGAACGCGAAGTCCTTTTGGACGAAAAGCAGGGTCTGGTGAATGACGTTTTCCATAAGGTCGCCGACCGCTATGACATCATGAATGATCTGATGAGTGGCGGTATGCACCGGGTATGGAAAGACGCCTTTGTAGCCAATCTTGCGCCGCCACGTAGCGGCACGCGGCCGTTTGCCGTGCTCGATATGGCGGGGGGCACAGGCGACATTGCCCAGCGGATAAAAAACGCTTCACACGGTTATGCCAACGTGACGGTGTCTGACATCAATTCCGATATGTTGCGGGTGGGTGCCGAGCGGGCCAAAACCTGGCGCTACCAAGATGGCGTTGAGTTTGTTGAGGCGAACGCAGAAGAGCTGCCATTTGCAGACAATAGCTATGATGTTTACACCATTTCCTTCGGCATGCGGAACGTACCCCAGATCGATAAGGCCTTGCGCGAAGCGCATCGGGTTCTAAAACGCGGCGGTCGCATTATGGTGATGGAATTTTCAGAAGTTGATGTGCCCGGGCTTGATAAGGTCTATGATCTGTTTTCAGAACATGTGATCCCACCGATTGGCGGCGTGGTGACCGGCGATGCGCAACCATACCAATATTTGATTGAGAGCATTCGCCAATTCCCCAAACCCAAGCAATTTTGCAAAATGATTGAAGATGCGGGCTTTTCGCGGGTCACACATACCCCGCTTAGTGGCAATATTGCAGCCATTCATTCTGGCTGGAAACTTAGGTAGGCGGAACGAATATGGGGCTTTTTGCTTATCTGCGTCTGGTGCGGGCGGGTTATGTGTTGGCGCGTGAAGGTGCTTTTTCTTTAACTGAAGGCCAAGGCATTAAAGGGCCAGCAGCAACCGCGATTTGGTTTGCGCGGCTGATTGAGCGCCGTGCGGTGCGCCAAACGGGGCGGGTAGAGCGGCTTTCTGCGGCTTTGCAAAAGCTTGGTCCAACATATGTGAAGCTTGGCCAAGTACTCGCTACGCGTGCCGACGTTGTGGGACCGGTTGTGGCGAAAGATTTGGCCAATCTGCAAGACAAGATGCCCCCGTTCGATCAGAAATTGGTGCCTACCATTTTGGCTGCGGCACTGGGGGACAAAGTTGCCTCGCTTAGTGACATTTCTGCCCCCGTGGCGGCGGCCTCCATTGCGCAGGTGCACAGCGCGACGCTTACTAATGATGATGGCACAAGCCAAAAAGTGGCGATAAAACTTTTGCGCCCTGATGTGGAAGTGCGGTTTAAAAAAGACCTTGCCTCATTGAAAGCGGCAGCGGGGGTTGCAGAGTTTTTGATCCCCAGTGCCAAGCGCTTGCGCCCCAAAGACATTGTGGACACCCTGGAACGGTCTGCGATTTTGGAAATGGATTTGCGCATGGAAGCGGCGGCCATTTCTGAGCTGTTTGAAAACACCAAGGACGATGAAGGGTTTGAAATCCCCACTGTCTATTGGAGCCAAACCGCACGTGATGTTTTGGTGACTTCTTGGATGGATGGCATTCCAATTCGCGAGCATGCGCAATTGGATAAAGCAGGCGTTGACCGCAAAAAAGTTGCCAAGGAGCTGATGCAACACTTTTTGCGTCACGCCATCCGCGATGGGTATTTCCACGCAGACATGCACCCGGGAAATCTGTTTGTTGACCCCAAAACGGGCAATGTGCGGGCCGTAGATTTTGGCATTATGGGCCGCATCGGCAAACAAGAGCAAAAGTTCCTCGCTGAAATTCTTTATGGCTTTATCCGGCGCGATTATCGCCATATTGCCCAATTGCATTTTGACATTGGCTATGTGCCCAAACATCAATCGGTTGATGATTTCGCCCAAGCGCTTCGGGCAATTGGCGAGCCATTGGTGGGCCGTGCGGCGAACGAGATTTCAATGGCAAAAGTTTTGGCCCAGTTGCTGGACAATACCGCCTTGTTTGAAATGGAAACCCGCACTGAGTTGGTAATGTTGCAAAAAAACATGGTGTTGGTTGAAGGCGTTGCCCGCACGTTGGACCCCGAATTGAACATTTGGACAGTTTCAGAACCCATCGTGAGCAAATGGGTGAAGCGCAATGTGGGGCCGATTGGCGTGGCTGAAGAAGCAAGAGACACTGCGATTGCGCTTTATGGCGCGGCCAAGAAGTTGCCGTTGCTGGTGCAACGCTATGAGGTGATGTTGGAGCAAGCTGAAAAGGAGCGGGTGAACCCGCCGTTCTTTATGCGAGCATGGTTTAGCGTTTTGGTTGTAGCGTTGATGATTGGTGTTGGCGCAGCGGCGATAAAGACGCTAGTTTAGAACAAATCTCACCAAACGGAGTATGCCCGATATGTTGGCAGGCCGAAAAATATTGCTGATCATCACCGGCGGCATTGCCGCCTTTAAGGCGATTGATCTGATCCGTTTGATCAAGAAATCGGGTGGTGAAGTACAACCGATTCTGACCGCTTCGGCACAAGAATTTGTGACCCCACTAACCACTGGCACCATTGCGGGCAAAGCAGCCCTGACCGAACTGTTTGATTTAACCCGCGAAAGCGAAATCGGGCATATTGAATTGGTGCGTGATGCGGACCTGATTGTAGTGGCGCCCTGCACCGCGAATTTTATGGCAAAAATGGCCAATGGGCTGGCCGATGATTTGGCGTCTACCGCGATTTTGGCCCGCGACAAACATGTGATTGTGGCTCCAGCCATGAACGTGAAAATGTGGTCTGGTGCGCCGACCCAGCGCAACCTAAATCTAATCGTTGATGACGGCATGCAGATTGTTGGCCCTGATGATGGGGAAATGGCGTGCGGCGAGTTTGGCCCCGGGCGGATGGCGGAGCCTGAAACTGTTTTTGCGGCGATCCAAGACTATTTTTATACCTTTGGCGACGACTTACCCTTAAAAGGCAAGCGCATTTTGGTGACCTCTGGTGCAACCCGCGAACCGCTGGACCCTGTGCGCTATTTGACCAACGCCTCTTCTGGCAAACAAGGCACGGCCATTGCCGCGGCCTTGCGTGCAGCGGGCGCTGAGATTGAATTTGTGACCGGCGCGGCAGACGTGCCGCCGCCAAACGGGGTCAATGTGACCCAAATCACCACTGCACAAGACATGTATGATGCAGTGCACGAAGCATTGCCCTGCGATGTCGCAATATTTTGCGCGGCAGTTTCTGATTGGCGGCCAAAAAAAGCTGATGCAGAAAAGATCAAGAAAAAGGGTGATGGCAAAGCACCAAGCCTTGAGATGGTTCTAAATCCAGACATCTTGAAATCTGTCGCTGCGCTTGAGCCCGTTGAGCGCCCGCGACTGGTGATTGGCTTTGCCGCAGAAACCGAAAATGTAATCGAACACGCCACTGCAAAATTGGACCGTAAAGGATGTGATTGGCTTTTGGCCAATGATGTGAGCGCAGGCACAGGCACTTTTGGTGGTGACAACAATTCGGTGATTTTCTTTGATGATCAAGGCCACCAGAATTGGGCGCAAATGAGCAAAGTTGAAGTTGGGCAAACTTTGACCAACCGTATCGCATCCTTTTTGAAACAATCGGACTAATGCAATGAGTGTAGTGGACGTAAGATATAAAGTTTTGCCCCACGGCAAAGGGCTTAAAGCCCCTTATCAGGCAACGGCGGGTGCGGCAGGTTTGGACCTGTGCGCGGCGGTGCCGGACGATCAGCCCATGGTGGTTGAAGCGGGCGACCACACTATTGTGCCCTTGGGTTTTGCGCTTGGTCTACCCGAAGGATATGAAGCGCAAATTCGCCCGAGATCAGGTTTGGCGGCGAAGTTTGCTGTAACGACCTTGAATGCGCCGGGGACCATTGATGCGGATTATCGGGGTGAGGTGATGGTTATTCTGATCAATCACGGCAAAGCCCCCTTTACCATCAATCGCGGCGACCGAATTGCGCAAATGGTGATTGCGCCGGTGCCAAAAGTCACCATGATTGAGACAGATTTACTAGATAATACTGAACGCGGTGCGGGCGGGCATGGGTCTACGGGGATTTCTTCCTCGTAAGACCAACTAAGGGAGAAATTTGATGTTTTACAAAGTTTTTGCAGCAATTTTTGTTTGGGTATCGTTGGGCATAAGCACATTTGCGGCTGATCGTGCTGGATATGACCTCATCGGTTATTCGCCTGACGGCGCTTATTTTGCGTTTGAGGAATATGGCATTCAAGACGGGTCCGGTTTTGCCTATTCAACAATTTTTGTGCTTGATGTGGCTCAAGACAAATGGGTTGCAGGTGCGCCCTATCGCTTTCAAGCGGACGACGAGGGCGTGAGTTTGTTTGCGGCCCGCATCGCGGCCCGCACGATGGCCGAGGCCGCGATCTCCTCGCTTAACATCACCCACCCCGCACAAGCCTTGGCTGTGAAGGCGGATGGTGACCCAGCAAATCCTGATCTCGAACTACCGTTCAACTTACCCGGCCATACTGGTGTTGATGCCATGTGGGGCGAGTATGAACTTCAACTCGCCATTTTTAATGTGCCTTCTGCTATGGATTGCTCGGCTTTTTTGGAAGATGGGTCACAAGGGTTCGCGCTGTATTTGGCGGCGGATGGCAATATGAACTTGATCCATCAAGATGAAACTGTGCCAAAGTCTCGCGGTTGCCCAATTGCTTATCGCCTAAGCGCGGTTGTGGTGCCGTTTCAGGAAACAGATCTTACTCACGCCATCGCGCTAATTTCTGTTTGGGCTTACGGGTTTGAAGGGCCGGATCGGCGGTTTATTGCCGTGCCGCTCAATTATGAGGAATAAGTTTTGGGACTAAGCAGTGACGAAACCAAACGCTATGCCCGCCATATCGTGCTCAAAAACATTGGTGGCGCTGGCCAGCAGAAGCTAAAAGCCGCCAAAGTGTTGGTTATTGGCGCGGGCGGGTTGGGCAGCCCTGTGATTGCTTATTTGGCCGCGGCGGGTGTGGGCACGATTGGCGTGGTGGACGACGATATTGTGTCGTTATCCAACTTACAGCGCCAAATAGTGCACCGCACAAAAGATGAGGGTGTTGCGAAAGTTGACAGCGCAAAGCGGTTTGCCCAAGACCTCAACCCGCATGTGGATTTTATTGCGATCAATGCGCGCTTAAGCGAGATCAACGGGGCAGATTTGATCGCCCCTTATGATCTGGTGGTGGATGGGTCGGACAATTTTGACACAAGGGCATTGGTGGCCGATTTTTGCGCCGCGGCGAAAATCCCCTTGGTGGCCGGCGCTGTGTCGCTTTTTGATGGCAATCTGACTGTGTTCACCCCTTACATTGAGGATCAGCCGCGCTTCGCAGACCTTTATCCGCATCGCCCAACACCCGACCAACTTCCATCTTGCGAGGAAGCGGGTATATTGGGACCCATTACGGCGGTGATTGGCAGCCTGCAGGCTATGGAGGTTGTAAAGCTGATCACGGAGGTGGGTGAGCCGCTTGTTGGACGCTTGTTAACCTATGATGGACGCGATGCGCGTTTCCGCGAGATGAGATATCGACGTGCCTGATAAGTGGTGTTAGCTTTCACCAAAAAAGGGGTTGGCAGATGCAAGACAAGACATCAGTTGGCGTGATTGGGCTTGGCATTATGGGCCGTCGAATGCTGGAAGCGCTTGCAAGCCATGATCGATTTTTTGCGAGCCATATCTGGGACCCCAGTGCACAATCTGTAGCGAAAGCTACAAGTTTGGCGCCTGATGCAATTGTGTCCGACAGTCCGGAAGCTGTTATTGAGGGGGCAGATGTTGTTTACCTTGCCTGCCCGCCCGACCCGCGTCGGCTTTACGCGATGATCGCGGCGGATTGTGGCAAGCCATTGTTTTTGGAAAAACCCCTAGGGATTGATCTGGCCGCCAGCCGCGCACTGGTTCACCACCTTGAACAAACTGGCGTACCGGTGGCGGTGAATTTTGTGCAAGCAACGGGCGAACCTTTGGCCGTGATTGAAGCTGCGTTGCGATCTGGCGAAATGGGCGAGTTGGTGGGCATCGACATTGAAGTGTCGTATGCGCAATGGCCTAGGCTTTGGCAGAAGGATGCTGAGTGGCTAAAACTCAGATCCGAAGGGGGGATGACCCGCGAAGTGATTTCGCACTTCATGTTTTTTGCTGAACGGCTTTTGGGTACGACCCATTTGAATTGGACGCAGCCCGTTTTTCCAAATGAGGTATTGTGCGAAACTAACCTATCCGCACGCCTATCGAATTCAGAGGGTTTGCCGCTCAACGTGTTCGCCAATGTGGGTGGCGCGCAGCCAGACCGGCAGGGATTGGTGATAAAGGGCACAAAAAGAAGCTTTCGGGTCGAGCAATTTGGCGAATTGTGGGTAAGTGACGGTGGCGCGTTTACACAAACTGTGTTCCCAAAGAAAAACGCTCGGATCGATGGGTTACACTTACAGCTTGATCATTTCGCCATTTGCACCCAAGGCGAACCGCACTTGTTGGCAACGATACAAGAAGCATTGAGCGTGCAGGAGAAAATTGAGGGGATGCTGGCGGGGTGAACTGTGTCCCAACTTCATACCAAATTTGAATTTTTCGACTTTTTTTGAGCTTTAAGATAAGAAATTTGTCATTTTGATTGGCCCACAGGCCGTGGGCAAAATGAGTGTCGGGCAAGAGCTGGAAAGGCTTTCGGGTCTAAAGCTTTTTCACAATCACATGAGCATTGACTTGGTGACCAAATATTTTGATTTTGGCACGCCGGAAGGTCAAAAGCTGGTCGAGAATATTCGCTTTGAGTTTTTCAAGGCCTTCGCCGCGAGTACGCAGGCGGGTTTCATTTTTACCGTCATGTGGTGCTTTGATGATCCAGATGATCAGGTGTTTATTGAACGGATTACCCAGATATTTGAAGACAATGGTGCGCACGTTTATTGGGTTGAATTGGAAACCAGTTTGGAAGAGCGGCTGCACCGAAACCGGACACAAAACAGGCTGAACCACAAACCGTCTAAACGAGATATTGAGCGGTCAGAAAAGCACCTAGTGAAATCTCATCAACAATATCGGCTAAACTCGCATATTGGCGAAATCGATCGGAAGAATTATCTTCGCATAGACAATACCAAACTGTCAGCCGCTGCGGTGGCGGAACAGGTTTCCAGATTTATTGAGTAAATACTTAAAGGTCAGATTATGCATACGCCAGAAGCTGCCGAAGAACTGCTTTATAGAAGATTGGTCCCGGGCAAGAGGCAGGTAAAAGTCGCCAGCTTGGTCGGAGATATTGTACTTGAAGAAGGATTGTTGGACCTTGAGGGCATGAGAGACCGCCTTACTTGGGTCGATACACGTCAGGATGAATATGTTGAAAATGTTTTTGACGAGGCGCTGAAAATTCTGGCGCGCCGAAGCGACATTGAAACTTTTGGGAATGTTCAAAACTGGCGATTTGCTGAAATCAGACGGCATGTCGCGGACTGATTTGTTTTTGATCGTTGCCACAATGAAGCTGTTGGCCTAGCCTTACCATTAAGCCTGCGACTTTGAAGTTTGAAGGGGCAGGCAAAGATGGCTACCGCAGATACGCTCGTCTGGCGTCACATTTGCGAAATTGCCCAATAGCGGAGACTACCGAATGAATCTCGAAAAACTTGCGAAACGTGTGACCAAGGAGCTCGACACAGCTCTTTCTGATGATATCCCTGCTGCAGAGAGAGAAGCGATTGTCGACATTGTTCGGCGCGCGATGCTTGATTCTGCCAGCCGCACACACCGCGACATGAAAGAAGCAGCGGTTGTTTGCTGCGGCGCTGAAGCAGATCTGGCGCACAAAATCCAAGAACAAATGGACAATAAGCGCAACTTGCAGATTGCAAACCTGATGGGCATGCGCTGACGCCTAAATGGCTTTGTTTGGCTCTAGTGGCATACGCCCCTTCTCGGTAAGGACCCAGCAACTCTTACCATCAAACACCGCCGATGTTAGGGGGTGACCATATCCGGCGCTGCTATCAAGATTCACCCGATTACCATAATGGGTGGCTTTTGGGAGATGGGTGTGGCCGTGTACGATGAGCAAAGGGTGTGGTGCGGCATACTCGAGAAAGCCTTCTCTGATCCAAATCAGGTCGTCAGGATGTTGGTTTTCCAGAGCAACGCCTGGGCGAATGCCTGCATGGACAAACAGCACATCGCCCTCTATCTGGGTAAGCGGCAGGGTGCGCAAAAAGTCTAAATGGTTTTGCGGCACAGCCTTTTTTGCATCTTCATGGATTTGGAACAGCCGACGCTCACTATGCGCTTCAACGCCATATGACGCCATGGTTTCAATGCCGCCGATATTTTTGTGGAACCAATCATATCCCGGCTTCAGTCGATAATCGGTGCGTGGGTAGTCTTCCAAAAACATCGTGAACATGCGGTCGTGATTACCCAACAGACAGGTCCAGTTTTTGCCCGCCTGCACGCCATTCATCAAAAGCTCAACAACCGTTTTTGAGTTTTCGCCCCGATCCACATAATCGCCCAAGAATACGATTTTGGCATCCTTGCCGCCGTCACGTTCAATTTTTTCCAACGCCATTTGCAGCTGGTCAAGTTGGCCGTGAATATCGCCAATGGCGTAAATGGGATCAGACATTTTTGTTCCTTAAGATAGAAATCGCCCTTGGCAAGACTTGTTCCCTGCAAAGCCGGACTTGGAAATGATTAGTTTTGAAGCGGACAAACTTTATCCAACATTTCTGACAGCAACTTTCTAAGTTGCGCCATCTCACCAATTTTTTCATCGATCTCTGATAATTTTTGTCGCAAAAGATCTGCCGTTTCATCAACGCTGAGCTCTTGATTTGAAATCGCGTCAACAATGCTTTCCATCTCACGCAATTTGAAGCCTAGCTTTTGGCCCAGCCTTATCAAGCCGACCAGCCGGATCACCTCATGATCAAAGTCACGATACCCATTTCCCCGGCGCTCGGAGCGTATAAGTCCACGTTTTTCGTAGAGCCGCAGTGTATCTGTGCTCACGTGGGTTCTATTTGCCAGCTCGCCAATTCTCATTTTCGAAAACTCCACTTGACCTTGGACTATACTCATAGGTTTATGAACGAACCTTACCTAATTGGAAAGGAAGAACATGTTTTCAGCTTCAACAACTAACAAAATCTACCGGATCTCTGCGTGGTACGACTTAATCGTGACATGGCCGTTCGCCATTCCGATCACACTTTCTGTGTTTTGGGCTTCTGTCCTTGCGCCGGTTAATGTCATGCTTGGCTTCGAACCACTTCCAGCACTGGGCACACATGCGGTGCTTTTCGGAAACTTCTTTGGATCCTTGGTCGTTATTTGGGCACTTGCGCGGCTATATTTAAATGACACTCGCCTTGCAATCTTTGACGGCATTGGGCGACTGTTATTTTCTGTAGCGATGATCAACGCAATAATGATGGGGATTACCCCGCTTATCTGGGGTTTCTTAATACCCGAGATAACATTTGGTGTTGTGCAACTGTTGGGTCTGACCAAGTTTTTCGCGCGTAAATCTGAACAATAGCAGCGCAATTCAGGACAGAATCTATTCTCATTGAGACAAAAAAGGGGCCGCGAGGCCCCTTCAAATTCTCAATGGCATTGGCTAAATCTAAGCGTCTTTGTGTTTGAACACCAAGGTTGCGTTGGTGCCGCCAAAGCCGAACGAGTTCGACATGACGCAGCCGATGGATTGGTTGTCGCGGCGTTCGAGCAAAATCGGCATATCGGCGAACTCTGGGTCGAGTTCGAAGATGTTGGCTGATTTACACAAGAAACCTTCGTTCATCATCATGATCGAATAGATTGATTCTTGTACGCCAACCGCGCCCAAAGAGTGACCGGTCAAAGACTTGGTTGCTGAAAGTGGTGGGCACTTATCTTCGTTGCCAAACACTTTGCGAATCGCTTCAATTTCTTTGATGTCGCCCACAGGGGTCGAAGTGGCATGTGGGTTGATGTAATCAATTGGCATATTGACCGTTTCAAGCGCCATGCGCATGCAACGTTCTGCACCCTCGCCCGATGGAGCGACCATGTCGTAGCCATCAGATGTAGCGCCATAGCCAACGATTTCAGCCAAGATGTTCGCGCCGCGTGCTTTTGCGTGCTCATATTCTTCCAATACCACAACGCCCGCACCACCAGCGATAATGAAGCCATCGCGGTTTTTGTCGTACGCGCGGGACGCCAATTCTGGCGTATCGTTGTATTTGGAGGTCATTGCGCCAAGCGCATCGAACATATTGGACATTGACCATTCAAGGTCTTCAGAACCACCTGCAAAAACGATGTCTTGCTTGCCCATTTGGATTTGCTCGTAAGCATTACCAATGCAGTGCTTTGACGTCGCGCAGGCAGACGTGATCGTATAGTTCACGCCTTTGATTTTAAACGCTGTGGCCAAAGTTGCAGAGGCTGTTGAAGACATTGCTTTTGGCACTGCCAATGGGCCGATGCGTTTTGGGCTTAGGTTTTTGCGGGTCAAATCCGCTGCATTGATGAGCGTTTCAGTGGAAGGTCCACCTGAGCCCATAACAATGCCTGTGCGGGGATTTGAAATATTGTCTTCTTCCAAACCAGCTTGCTCGATCGCTTCTTGCATGGCGATGTAGTTCCATGCAGCACCGCGCGCCATAAAGCGGGTTGTGCGTCGATCTAGAATGGCAAATGGATCAAGGGTTGGCTCGCCGTGGACTTGGCTACGGAAGCCATATTCCACATGCTTTTGTGCCCGTGTGATTCCTGGTTTGGCGTCGCGCAGGCTTTGCAACACTTCTTGCTTGTTATTGCCGATTGAGGAAACGATCCCCATGCCTGTGATGACAACTCTCTTCATATAACCCTCTTCATGCGTGACCTAGCAGTTGTTCTAAACTACTTGTTTTCCAAGCCGATTAGGCCCACACGCAAATTTTCCGCCTTGTAAATAACTTCGCCGTCGGCTTTTACCCAACCAGTTGCAACACCAAATGGCAAAGGTGACTTCATGTGTTTCTTGATGTCCACATGGTATGTTAGCAGCTTTTTGTCGTTTGTGGCCTGACCAACAAATTTAATTGTGCCGCCCAATGCCCGGCCGCGGCCGGGGGACCCTGCCCAAGACAGGTAAAAACCGATCATTTGCCACAATGCGTCCAACCCCAAGCAACCCGGCATAACTGGATCGCCAATAAAATGGCATTTGTAGAACCAAAGATCCGGGTTTAGGTCCAGTTCAGCGGTAACGCTGCCTTTGCCAAACTCGCCCGCATCGTCATTGATGTTGGTGATGCGGTCAAACATCAACATTGGAGGAGCTGGCAATTTGGCATCACCTTGACCTGGCAGTTCGCCCTTGCCGTGCTGGATCAATTCTTCGTAGCTAAACTGGTTGGCACGTTCTGTCATAAGCCAAACTTCCTTCATCTATTTTGGTTGCTGCGGCCAAATTTGAATTGAATCGTGGCTCGGCCCAGACATGCTTTTGGCCGTGCATAACATTTTTGTTCACATTCGCAAAGCAAATGCGGCCAAATTTCGCCCATTTTTATGATTCTCTTGCGCATAAAAAGGGCATGGCTTCCTATACAAAAACCGCAATGACTTTGAATGCAATTTACCAAAAGTTCAACAAAATGCATCCACCATCATACTGCAACAAATGGTGAGTTGTTTGACGGCGTGAAATTGCCTATAATTTGCAACAAGTGACGTAATTGAGCTGAAAATGAACGAATGACTGCACATATTGGCAACCAAAGACATATGCATGGCTCTCGCGGCCCCTGTCTGACCGCTGTTCTGCGGATGGCGGGCCTGCGCCCTACACGACAGCGTTTGGCCTTGGCTGATTTGCTGTATGGCGGTGGTCACCGCCATGTCAGCGCTGAGGCGCTACATGCGGAAGCGGGTTCGGACGGCGTTACGGTGTCGTTGGCGACAGTTTACAACACGCTGCGCCAGTTCAAAGATGCAGGGCTATTGCGCGAAGTCACGGTTGATGCGGCACGCACCTATTTTGATACCAACACATCAGATCACCATCATTTCTTTATTGAAGATGAGGACCGCGTTGTGGACATACCCACCAATGACATTGAAATCACAGGGCTGCCCGCTGCGCCAAAGGGTATGAAAATCACCCATGTTGATGTGGTGGTGCGGGTGAAAAGCTTAAGCTAGGCTGAAACGTCCTACTTTACTTTTTCGCTCTGATATACGCCCCAAAGGGCGACTTGGTTGATCCAACCCGAAAAATTTTCGCTGCGATCCGAATCTTCCTCTGGCTTATAGCGGCCAGTGACTTTGCACCAATTATTGTCGCAATTATCTACGCTCACCAACACTTTGGGCTGCAAAATTGCGCGCCGTGGCGCCGCTGGGTCCGCGCGGGCGTAAATTGGAGTACCACTGACCGTTTCATCAAGCCAAGGGGTCACCAAAGCCGTGCGGCGACCAGAGAGCAAGGTTTTGTGGATCCAGCCTTCAGCTCCTTCCGAATCACGAACCTTCCGCCAGGCGTCAAATTCTTGGATAATTTCAATCGGCAAACCGTTTTGAACAAAGACCCAAGACACTTCATATTTTTGCCCTGGCCCAACCCGCACATTGATTTTTGCTGAGCCCAGCGAAGCGAAACGCGGCAATGGCAGGCCCGATGCGCCAATGCTTTGGGCCCAAACCGTTGGTGCGCCCAAAAACAAAGCCGCGCAGGCCGCAAGCAACAGAGCAAACAGATGGCGTGTTAAAGATTTTTGCATTGGCTTGTTTTTTGGCATTCGGTGACAGGCTCTTTCCAGAGTTTAAAATTTCACATAACAATTAGCCAAATACACCTTAAGGTATAGCTAAGACTGAAAGGCTAATGCTCTAATGGTCAATAACGAATATGGGGCCTGAATGACAGGATCAACTGCCAAAGTTTTTGTTTCCAGACGCTTACCTGTGCTGATTGAAGAGCGCATGGCAGCGCTGTTTGATACGAATTTTATTGGCGAGGATCGCCCGCAAACCAATGAAGAACTGATTGCACAATCATTGAATTGCGAAATCTTGGTCTCCACCATCACGGATCAATTGGATGCTGACCTGATCAGTGCGCTTGGCCCGAATGTGCGCATGATCGCCCAATTCGGCAATGGGGTGGACAATGTGGACGTGAATGCGGCCGCTAAACGCGGCATCACGGTGACCAATACCCCAAGTGTTTTGACCGACGATACAGCAGACATGACCATGGCCCTGATTTTGGCGGTACCACGCCGGCTAATTGAAGGCTCCCAGACTTTGCTTAAAGACGGCACCTGGCCGGGTTGGTCGCCCAATTGGATGCTGGGACGCCGATTGGCGGGCAAGCGGCTTGGCATTGTGGGCCTTGGCCGCATCGGCATGGCGGTGGCCCGCAGGGCCCGGGCGTTTGGGTTGGAGATCCATTATTTTGGCCGCGCCCGCAAACCAGCCATCGTCGAAGACGAATTGGACGCCCATTATTGGGACAATTTGGATGATATGTTGGGGTCTGTGGATATTGTGACCTTGCACACACCTTCAACCGAAAAGACCCGCAACATTATCAATAAAGAGCGTTTGGCACTGATGAAAAATGATGCCTACTTGGTCAATTTGGCACGGCCAAATTTGATCGACGAAATGGCATTGATCGAAGCGGTGAAATCGGGCGAGATTTCTGGCGCGGCGCTTGATGTGTTTGAACATCACAAGGTGATTAACCCAGCGCTGTTGGATTTGGCCAGACAAGACAAAATTGTTTTGACCGCACATATGGGGTCGGCCACGCTTGAAGGACGGATTGAGATGGGTGAAACCGTCATCGTCAATATGCGCGCGTTCTTAGACGGGCATCAGCCGCCGCATCGAGTGTTGCCGGATCGGTTGGGGTAAGTTTTTTCTTTCGCCGCCGTTGGCCGCTTACACTTAGACTTCACCTTCGCTCCCGCCCCGATCGAGGCTCTAATGTGGGTTCGGTGCCCAAGACACAGACACAGACACTCGTCACCCTCGTGGTTGACACGAGGGTCCATGATGGTTTGGACAATTGGCAATGTTGGAAATGCTTCGTTTCGGCTGAAATCAGTAGCAGCGCCCCATGGATCCTTGGATCAAGTCCGAGGATGACGAAAGGGGGGCTAGCCAATGCCCCTAGCATTTTCCTGAATTATTCCCAAATCGGTGAGATATTTTGGATTTACTGAGGGATAGATATGGCTGATTTTTTTGCAGGCGTTTTTGAGTTTTTAGTGGAAGCGCTGTTGCCGCCTTATGGAAAAGATAGAAAGAGAAAGCGCGATGAAACAGATGATGGCGCTCAATAGATTATGACTGAGGTTGTCGTATATCCAGTTTTGCGTATTGCTTTGGCAATTGCGGAATTTATCTTTCAAATTCGCTCGATGTGGCAACACGGCCTATCCTGCCGACCAATTGCTGCCCGTAAGGCCGACAAACAAAAAGCCCAGCACTAAGGCCGGGCTTTTCAAACTCAACAAAGGTCAGAACAGATTATTCTGCGTCTTCGCCTTCTTTGATTTCTTCGCCAGTTTCCTGGTTTACAACTTTCATAGACAAACGCACTTTGCCGCGATCATCGAAGCCCATAAGTTTAACGTAAACTTTTTCGCCTTCTTTGACGACGTCGGCTGTTTTTTCAACGCGCTTATCGGCAAGTTGTGAAATGTGCACAAGGCCATCACGTGGACCAAAGAAATTTACGAATGCGCCGAAATCAACACATTTAACCACTGTACCTTGGTAGATTTCACCAACTTCTGGCTCGTCTGTGATCGACTTGATCCATTTAACCGCTGCTTCGATGGCTTTGCCATCGCTTGAAGCGATTTTGATGGTGCCATCATCTTCGATGTTCACTTTTGCGCCGGTTTTTTCAACGATCTCACGGATCACTTTACCGCCTGTACCGATAACTTCACGGATTTTGTCGGTTGGGATCTTCATGGTTTCGATGCGTGGAGCAAATTCACCCACTTCATCACGTGCACCGTCAAGCGCTTTAGACATTTCACCCAAGATGTGATGACGACCGTCCTTGGCCTGTGCCAAAGCAGTTTTCATGATGTCTTCGGTGATGCCAGCGATTTTGATGTCCATTTGAAGTGATGTGATACCTTCAGAAGTACCCGCCACTTTAAAGTCCATATCGCCAAGGTGATCTTCGTCACCCAAAATGTCAGAAAGAACTGCGAAACGCTCGCCTTCCATGATCAAGCCCATGGCAATACCAGAAACTGGACGTGCCATTGGCACACCTGCATCCATAAGGGCCAAAGATGTACCACAAACAGTTGCCATTGAAGACGAACCGTTTGATTCTGTGATCTCTGAAACAATACGGATTGTATATGGGAATTCTTCAACACTTGGACGCACTGGGTTAATTGCACGCCATGCCAATTTGCCGTGTCCAGTTTCGCGACGGCTTGTGCCGCCCATACGACCAGCTTCACCAACAGAATATGGAGGGAAGTTGTAGTGCAGCATGAAGTTGTTTTTGAACGTGCCGTCTAGGCTGTCAACGAACTGTTCGTCGTCGCCTGTACCCAAAGTAGCAACAACCAAAGCTTGCGTTTCACCACGGGTGAACACGGCTGAACCGTGTGTACGTGGCAAAATGCCCGCTTCGGCAACGATTGGACGAACGGTTGAAAGGTCACGGCCATCGATGCGTTTGCCTGTGTCCAAGACGCTTAGACGCACAACTTGGCCTTGCAGTGATTTAAACACCGCGCCAATTGTTTCGTCTTTATAGGCGGGGGCTTCACCTTCAGCTGGGGCATAATGCGCTTTGACTTTGGCTTTAGCCGCATCAAGGGCAATGTAGCGCTCTTGCTTTTCAGTGATTTGGTATGCCGCACGGATGTCGTCTTCAACCAATTTCAGCATATCAGCTTCAAGCGCTGAATTGTCTTCTGCTTCGAACTCACGTGGTTCTTTAGCAGCAAGTTCAGCAAGCTTGATGATCGCGTCGATGACTTTTTGTGATTGCTCGTGGCCATACATAACCGCGCCAAGCATTTGGTCTTCACTTAGTTCGCTAGCTTCTGATTCAACCATCAAAACGGCGTCTTTGGTGCCGGCCATGACCAAATCCAATTTTGAATCTGTGCCCTGCTCAGGCGCAAAGTTCAATACATATTCGCCATCAATGTAGCCAACACGTGCTGCACCAATTGGGCCCATGAATGGGATGCCCGAAATGGTCAATGCTGCAGAAGCTGCAACCAAACCAAGGACGTCAGGACGGTTTTCAAGGTCGTATTGAAGCACAGTCACAACGATTTGTGTTTCGTGCTTATAGCCCGCTGGGAACAATGGACGGATTGGACGGTCGATCAAACGACAGATCAAAGTTTCCGCTTCTGTTGGACGGCCTTCACGCTTGAAGTAGCCACCCGGGATTTTACCCGCGGCGTAAAATTTTTCTTGGTAGTTTACGGTCATCGGGAAAAAGTCGACGCCCGGTTTTGCAGTTTTGGCTGAAACAACAGTTGCCAATACAACGGTTTCGCCTAGGGTTGCCAAAACAGCACCGTCAGCCTGACGTGCCATTTTTCCAGTTTCAAGGGTCAGCGGTTGGCCGCCCCAGTTTAGTTCCACCTTATGGTGATCAAACATATTTTTTAATCCTAAAATGCCTTGGCGGATGTGCCCCTCATGGCCACACTTTCGAAATCGACAAGGCGTCGTTCATTCGTTTTGCAGAACGGAGAAGTGGTGCAAGATGGCAAGGCGCTTTTGAAGATATTCTGTTCGAAATATCAAAAGCGACCGACGATCTCGCCCGCTTGGCCGTTCGGCCAGTTTGTAAAAGGCGCGATGGCCAAAAGACCATCGCGCCAAGTTGGTTATCGTCTAACGACGCAAACCTAGACGCTCGATAAGCGACTTGTAACGTGCTTCGTCTTTATTGCGGGTATAATCCAGCAAACGACGACGCAAGCTAACCATTTTCAAAAGACCACGACGTGAGTGGTTGTCTTTCTTATGGTCTTTAAAGTGTTCGGTGAGATTTGAAATGCGTTCTGAAAGGATCGCAACCTGTACTTCTGGTGAACCTGTGTCACCTTCTTTGGTTGCGTATTCTTTAATTAGCTCTTCTTTACGCTCAGCAGTAATCGACATCGAATTTCCCTTCTAAAAATCTAAAGGAGTGATATGCCGCCATGCGCCAAGATGTCGTCCAGCGCTGGCCCGAATTAGCCGCCCATCGCTTTAAGCAAAAGGGCGGTTGCGCTGGCTTATACAGGAAAATTGGGCATATGAAAAGAGTTAGGTTTTTGAGTGCCAGATCAACTCGCAACAATCACCCGGCTGGGTTTAAACTGACCCTTTTCCACAAAGCCAAGGGCAACCATTGTGCCCTTATGGGTGGCATAGGCTTCATCCAACGCAATCGGCGCGTTGCGGCCAATCAGAAGGGCGGGGTTGCCCATGCGCACCAATTGCGCTTGGCGTTCATCCAAACTGACTTCAGGCAAATGGCTTACCGCTTCATTGAGCGGGCGCAATTCAAGATCGCGCTGTGCAAGTTCAACTGCTTCAATTTGCTCAATTGTTACTGCATCTGCATCGGTGAACGGGCCAACCGCGGCGCGATGCAGGCGCGAAACATGGCCTTTTGAGCCAAGCGTCTCAGCAATGTCGCGGGCCAAGGCGCGCACATAAGTGCCTTTTTGGCAGGTCACTCGGAAGGTTGAAATGTCATCTGAGTGAAAAAGCAACTCAAAGGCGTCAATTTCAACTTCGCGCGACGGCATATCCACGTGCTCGCCAGCCCGGGCCAAATCATAAGCGCGCTCGCCGTTGATTTTGATGGCAGAGAAAGCTGGGGGCACTTGGGTGATGATGCCGGTGAATTGGGGCAGAACCACTTCTAGCGCTTGTTGGCTTGGCCGCACGTCAGAAGTTGCAGTGACCTCGCCTTCAATATCGTCGGTGGTGGTGGTTGAGCCCCATTTGAGGTCAAATTCATAGATTTTGACGCCATCTTGCACGTGGGGCACGGTTTTGGTGGCTTCACCCAATGCAATCGGCAAAACGCCTGTGGCCAGCGGATCAAGCGTGCCCGCATGGCCGCCCTTTTTGGCGCTATAAAGCCATTTGATTTTGCCTACGGCCTGGGTCGAGGTCACATCATAGGGCTTATTGAGGATCAGCCAGCCGGAAATGGCGCGTTTTTGGCGTTTCATTTGGGTCATTGTTTTGCTTTTGATCGCTTATTGATCGTCAGAATCGGCTTGGTCGTCGTCACCATCTTCCTTGGGGCGAAGATCTTGCGCGACATGGTCCGAGCGTAATAGTTTTTCGATGCGACCTGCTTCTTCAAACGTGTCGTCAGCGAAAAAGCGGAATTCTGGTGCGTGTTTTAAGTTAAGGCTTGCCACAACCTGGCCGCGGATGAATTTCTGGTTGCGGTTTAGTGCCTCAACCACCACATCCACTTTTTGACCGCCCAAGGGCATGATATAGACCTTGGCGATTTTTAGATCAGGTGCCATGCGCACTTCGGGCACGGTGATGAACGCGCCGTCCAAGTCTGGGTCCAAAATTTCGTCGCGTGACAAAAAGGCTGACAATGCGTGTCGTACAACCTCGCCTACACGTAATTGTCTTTGTGATGGTAGTTTGCCGCCGCTCATATTCTTTGCCTTTTAGTGGTTCGCCGCTGAATTGTTGATGGTGGCCAATAAAGCTGCACCCACCAAAAGCGATCCGCCAGATATTTTGTTGATCCAATGTGCTGCGCCGCTTCTGGCCAAACGAGTGCCCGCGCGCTGAGCGATGAATGCATAAGCCACAACGGTGGAATAATCAAGTATGACAAAACTTGTGGCCATCAGTATAAATTGGGGGAGCAATGGTTGGGTGGGATCAATAAACTGGGGGAAGAAGGCCGCAAAAAACGCAATTGCTTTGGGGCTGGTGATGGCCACGGTGAAGCCTTGGCGCATGTGCCACCAGTTGGATTTACATGGCAGGGTTTGGACCTGATCGGTTTGAAATCTTGTTTTCGACCTGATGGTTTTGATTCCCAACCAAACCAAGTAGATAATGCCAACAATCTTTAGAATGGAAAATGCTGTGGCCGATGTGGCCAAGATCAGTCCCAATCCGGTGGCGGCCAAGATCATTTGAATGATGTTGGCGCTGACATCGCCAAGGGCGGTGAACAGGACGCGTCGCCACCCATATACCAATGAATGAGAAACGCCCAAAAGCACCGATGGGCCAGGGGTCAGAACCAAAATGACAACGGCCATAATGAAGGCAAAATACAAGGTGGGGTTCATTGGAAGAGCTCGTTTTGTTGGCGCACAGCAAAAGCTTACGCCCAAAACAAACATGGCGCCAGAAGGCGCCATGAATAATGTTAGATGCTGTTGCGAAAAACTAGAGCGTGCGCTCGATTGATTCAACGCGATAACATTCGATTACATCGCCTGCGCGCATATCTTCGTATTTTTCGAAAGCCATGCCGCATTCTTGACCAGAATGCACTTCTTTAACTTCGTCTTTGAAGCGCTTAAGCGTTGACAGCTTGCCTTCGTGCACAACCACATCGTCACGGATCAAACGCACGCCCGCGCCACGTTCCACCATGCCCTCAGTGACCTGACAACCTGCAACCCGACCAACTTTGGTGATGTTGAACACTTCCAAAATTTTCGCGTTGCCCAAGAAGGTTTCGCGAACCTCAGGTGCCAACAGACCAGACATGGCCGCTTTCACATCGTCCACAAGATCGTAGATGATGTTGTAATAGCGAATTTCAACGCCTTCGCGGGCAGCCGCTTCACGGGCTTGTTTGTTCGCACGGGTGTTGAAACCAAACACAACCGCATTTGATGCCGCTGCAAGGGTGACATCACTTTCAGTGATACCACCAACGCCGCCGATCAATACTTGAGCTGACACTTCGTCTGTGCCCAATTTGTCCAATGCGCCAACAATCGCCTCAACAGAACCTTGAACGTCGCCTTTAATCACCAATGGGATTTTAGCCAAGTCTTCGGTTTTGAGCTGGTTCATCATTTGCTCGAGCGATGTTACGCCACCGCCTGCCGATTTTTCACGCTTCGTGCGTTGACGGTATTCGGTGATTTCACGCGCTCTTGCTTCATGTTCTACAACACCTAGCAAATCGCCAGCATCTGGCACGCCAGCAAATCCAAGCACTTCAACCGGTGTTGAAGGACCAGCGGTTTTAACTTGCTCGCCTTTATCGTTGATCAATGCGCGAACTTTTGCCCATTGTGAACCCGCAACCACAATGTCGCCAACGGCCAATTCGCCGTTTTGAACCAACACGGTTGCCACCGCACCGCGACCTTTGTCGAGTTTGGCTTCAATCACGATGCCCTGTGCGCGGCCTTTTGGATTGGCTTTAAGTTCCAAAATCTCAGACTGCAAAACAATCGCATCCAAAATGCCTTCAAGGTTCTGCTTTTTGATCGCAGACACTTCAACATCAAGGATTTCACCGCCCATGGTTTCAACAAACACTTCATGTTGAAGCAATTCGTTGCGCACACGGCTTGGATCAGCTTCGTGTTTATCCATTTTGTTGATCGCAACGATAATCGGCACACCGGCCGCTTTAGCGTGTTTGATCGATTCAATGGTTTGCGGCATCACGCCATCATCGGCAGCTACCACAAGAATTGCAATATCCGTGGCTTGTGCGCCACGTGCCCGCATCGCGGTAAAGGCTTCGTGGCCTGGTGTGTCCAAGAAGGTGATGTTGTGGCCATCACGCTCAACTTGGTATGCACCAATATGTTGAGTAATCCCGCCAGCTTCGCCTGAAACCACATTCGCTTCACGGATCGCATCAAGCAATGATGTCTTACCGTGGTCAACGTGACCCATAATCGTTACGACCGGTGCGCGTGGCGCCAGATCTTCAGGATTGCGGGTGCCTTCATCTTCAAACACGCCGGTTTCAACATCAGATTCGGAAACACGTTTAACGGTGTGACCCAATTCTGTTGCAATCAATTCGGCTGTATCTGCGTCCAAAACATCGTTGATGGTGACCATTTGGTCTTGCGCCATCATCAATTTGATCACATCAACAGCACGTTCAGCCATCCGGTTGGCCAAATCCTGAACCGTGATTGCCTCTGGAATGGTCACTTCACGTGAGATTTTTTCTTTAGGAGTCTGAGGCCCCTTGCCACGTTGCTTGGCACGACGACGCTTCATGGCAGCCAAAGAGTGACCCCGATCACGTTCGCTATCACCACGTGTAGCAGAAGTTACAGTTAGGCGTGTTTGACGACGATCGTCTGTTGTCGCTTTTTTGCTTGGCTGAGGTTTAGCCGCGCGTTTGGCGCGTTCCAGCTCATCATCACGCACCAAAGGTGTGTTCTTTTTGCGCGCATGCTGCTCAGGCGTCTTAGAAATCGCGCGCTCAGCAGGCGGAGCTGGTTGTGCCGCCGGCGACAAATCAATTTGCTGCTCGGGTTTGGCTTTTACCTTGGTCTTTGCCGGTTTCGGCTTTTCAGCAGGTTGCGCTGCTTCTTTTTCTTGCGCAATGCGTTCAGCTTCTAAACGCGCGGCTTCTTCAGCTTGCGCACGTTCCGCAGCTTCACGCTCTGCTTTACGCTGTGCTGCCTCGTCGATGCGGCGCTGTTCTGCTTCAACTTGAGCGCGACGTTCTTCGTCAGCGCGTGCAGCAGCAGCCCGCAAAGCGCGTTCACGCTTTTCAGATTCTGAATTTGTCAGACCCATATTTACTGGTTCTTGACGACGTCCGCCCTGACCACCTGGTCGATTGCGGTTACCTTCTTGCCGGCGAGGTTGCTGACGTTGACCATTGGGCTGACCCGCTGGTCGGCCCGCAGCAGCGCCTTCGCTGCCCTTGGGACGTGGTGCAGCGCCTGCTGACGGTGGGGTGAAAGTGCGGCTGCGCTTTTCAACCACGACGGTCCGAGAAGACCGACCACCACCTGGACGCCCGCCACCTGCAGGTCCGCCCTTTAGCGAAAGGGTCTTTTTGTCCCCATCACCTGGTGTTGCATCTGATCTTTTATCGTTGTCACTCATATATTCGCCACTCATCCATTACGTTTTCGCCAAATAGCGTACAAGCCTTTTGTACCGCTCAATGGCCGAATTTGCTGCCGCGCCGCCTACCAGCGCTGCATGTATCACATTTTTACCGCCAAATGCCAAACTCAATTGTTCGCCACCCAGTAGGTCGATATGAGGCAAGGTGTCTTCGAGTTCTAAAACCCGCACCAATTGCATCATTTTACGTCGACCATCGTCGCTTGCATCGCTCGCCGTTATCAGCGCGCGTGCCTTTTCTGATTCCAAAGCGCTACGCACTTTGGCAGAGCCCATTACAAAGAACCCACCTTTGCGTGCCAGTTGCAACGCACCGATCAGCTGGTTCTCCAAATGTTTTTGGGTCAAACCAGCAAGGTCTTCAGGCAATTTGACCGGCATCTTAAGACCCCGGGCAAATGCTTTTTTGCTCTGTGCTTGCGCAACAGCGCTATCCGTTGCGGTTACCCATACGCCTCGACCGCCAGCTTTTCCAGTCACATCTGGAAAAATTTGGTTGTCTGGCCCAACAACAAACCGAATGAGTTCGGTTTTTGGCAATATTGCCTTCGTCACGCAACATTCACGTGTCGCAATTTGCTTATTTGCTGCCATTGAGCCTTTTTTGCACCCTCGCCTTTATAACTACTCGGCCACTGGAGTTGTTTCATCAGAAGCGACATCCGCCTCTGCATCTACTTCACCTGCATCTTCGCCAACAGTTTCTTGCTCATCTTCGGGAGACAATTCATCAAGAGTTACCCAGCCTGCTTTTAGGCGAGCGCTCATGATCATTTCTTCAGCTTCTTCGCGGCTTACTGGGAACTCAGAGAACGTTCCTTCGAAGCGTTTCACTTCGCCGTCTTTTTTCTCTGTCCAGCCCACCAGATCATCCGCTGCACAACCAGCAAAGTCTTCGATGTTTTTAATCTCTTCTTTGCCCAGCGCCACAAGCATAGCACCTGTAAGGCCTGGAATTTGGTAAAGCTCGTCTTCGACGCCCAAGCTCTTACGCTCATCATCGCGCTCACGCTCTGCTTGCTCAAGATATTCAGCGGCACGGGCTTGAATTTCGCCAGCGGTAGTTTCGTCAAAACCATCGATTGACGCGATTTCAATCGGCTCAACATAAGCAACTTCTTCAAGTGAAGAGAAGCCTTCTGATGCCAACAATTGTGCAACCATCTCGTCAACATTCATCGCGTTCATGAACAATTCTGAACGTTCAACGAATTCTTTTTGACGTCGTTCTGATTCTTCTTGCTCAGTGAGAATATCGATGTCCCACCCGATCAATTGTGACGCCAAGCGCACATTTTGACCGCGACGGCCAATGGCCAAGGAAAGCTGTTCGTCAGGCACAACGACTTCGATGCGCTCTGCTTGTTCGTCCAAAACCACTTTAACCACTTCCGCTGGTTGCAGTGCAGACACCACAAGATCAGCCAAGCTTTCAGTCCAAGGGATAATGTCGATTTTTTCGCCTTGCAGCTCGTTCACAACGGCCTGCACGCGCGAACCGCGCATACCCACACATGCACCAACTGGGTCGATCGAAGAATCGTTCGACATCACAGCGATTTTTGCGCGACTACCTGGATCACGAGCGATAGAGCGAATATTGATCACGCCATCATAGATTTCAGGCACTTCTTGCATGAACAATTTGGCCATGAATTGTGGATGTGTTCGCGACAAGAAGATTTGTGGACCACGTTGCTCCTGGCGCACATCGTGAATATAGGCACGCACACGATCCCCATAACGGAAGGTCTCACGCGGGATCAATTCGTCACGGCGAATGATGGCTTCGCCCCGACCAAGATCGACAATCACATTGCCATATTCAACACGTTTAACTGTACCGTTGATGATCTCACCGATGCGGTCTTTATACTCATCATACATGCGCTCGCGCTCGGCATCGCGCACTTTTTGCACGATAACTTGTTTCGCGGATTGAGCGGCAATACGGCCAAACTCGATTGGCGGCAAAGGCTCTGTGATGAAATCGCTTAGATTTGCTTCGTTGTTGCGCAACTTGGCTTCGGCAAGTGAAATTTGACGGCCATATTCTTCAACTTCCTCAACAACCTCAAGCAGGCGCCACATACGCAATTCGCCAGTTGTTGGGTTGATCTCAGCCCGGATTTCAGTTTCTGCGCCATAACGAGAGCGGGCTGCTTTTTGAATAGCGTCCTGCATCGCTTCAATGACGATCATGCGATCAATTGACTTTTCGCGCGCTACAGCATCCGCGATTTGCAATAGTTCGAGCCTATTTGCACTGACAGCCATGTTTCATTCTCCTCGATAGGAAATCTGAGACGCTTTTTAAGCGTCTCCATCATTTTCGCCAAGCTCATCGTCAGCCTGATCAATTTCAGTTTCTATTTCTGGATCGCTTAACGGATTCGCCGCTTCTTGGCGCGCACGTGCCTCATCAAGCAATTTGTCAGTCATAACCAACTTGGCATCAGCCAAATTTTCAATCTCAATCCGGTATAGATCTTCTTGGCCCTCAGGAATATCAGGCAAGCGCACCAACACTTCAGATCCCTCAACACCTTCAATCGTACCCCGATAGCGACGGCGGCCATTGACCATGTTTTGAATTTCAATTTTTGCTTCGTGGCCAACCCATTGCTCAAAATCAGACAAGCGCACCAAAGGCCGATCAATACCGGGGGAAGAAACTTCCAGGTGATATTCGCGGCTAATGGGGTCTTCCACATCAAGGATTGGCGAGATTTCTTTTGAAAATCTTTCGCAATCGGTGATGTTAAACTCGCCCTGTGCGTTTTCAGCCATGATCTGCAAGGTGCAGCCATTATCTTGGGTTAGACGCACCCGAACCAAGCGGTAGCCCATATCTTCAGCCACAGGCTCAAGGATCGCGGAAACGCGTTGTTCTTGGCCACCTTCGCGGCAATATCGTTGTTCATTTAAGTCTAGTTCGACGTGCATTGGACCCATTTGGTATTAAAAAAGAGCGGGGCCTGCTGGCACCCACTCTCATATTCGATTTGAGATTTTGAAGTTTGTATAGAGCAAATCTTGCGATATGGCAAGGATATGTTAAGTGCGCACAAAGCTGAAATAGAATGAGTTATTGCGACCTTCTTTGCGGGCTTTTTGCTCGTAACGGGTAGATTGCCAGCCATCCCAAGGTTGATGCCAGGACCCTGCGTCGGCTTGGGGCCAATTGAACTGATCGTGGCGCAGCACATGGCCCAGCGCCCATGTGGCATAATCTTCAATATCTGTGGCGACACGAAACTCAGCACCCGGTTTCAAAATCCGCGCCAAGGCGCTCAAGGTTACCTCATTGATGAAGCGGCGCTTATGGTGACGTTTTTTGGGCCATGGGTCCGGATAAAGCAAATAGGCGCCATCAAACGAGGCTTCTGGCAAGGCTTTGAGCAAATGCAGCGCATCATCTGTGAATAATTTAACATTAGTCAGCTGATCATCTTCGATCGCCGCCAGCATTTTGCCGATGCCGCCGATAAAGGGTTCACACCCAATATAGTTTGCATCGCGATTCTGGCGAGCTTGGCGCGCCAAATGTTCGCCGCCACCATAGCCAATTTCGATAAAATTTTGCGGTGCGGGGTGGTCAAATATCGCGTTTAGCTCAAGTGGGGCTTCCCCAAGGTCAAGTTTGACCTTTGGCAAAAGCTCGTCGGCAAGCCGTTGCTGGGTTGGGTGAAGCTTGTGGGCCGAGCGACGGCCGAAAAAGGCCTTGCGCTCAGCCTCTGAGCCATATTGGTTTTTACGCAAATGCGAGGTGGATACTGGAGACATAAATTATGTGAGTTCCGACCGGATCGCTTCGCCCAAATTGGTACGTTCCCAAGAAAAACCACCGTCATTTGTTGGGTTGCGGCCAAAGTGGCCATAAGCTGCGGTGCGCTCATAAATTGGCTTGTTCAATTCAAGAGCCTCACGAATGCCGCGCGGTGACAAGTCCATCACTTTGTTGAGCACTTGACCCAATTTGTCCTCGTTCACAGAACCGGTGCCGAATGTATCCACAAAGATCGATAGGGGCTTGGACACACCAATTGCATAGGACAATTGGATGACGCATTTTTGGGCTAGGCCCGCCGCGACAACGTTTTTGGCCAAATAACGCGCTGCATAGGCAGCAGAACGGTCTACTTTTGTGGGGTCTTTACCAGAGAATGCGCCGCCGCCATGCGGCGCTGCACCACCATAGGTATCTACAATGATCTTGCGCCCAGTAAGGCCCGCGTCACCATCCGGCCCGCCAATAACAAAAGCACCAGTTGGGTTGACGTAAAAATCGTCTTCAGGGCACATCCAACCGGCCGGCAAGGCATTGACCACGAAGGGGCGCACGACTTCACGTACTTCTTGTTGGCTAACGCCTGCCATATGCTGGGTGGACACCACAACAGAGGTGGTACCAACAGGTTTGCCATTTTCATATTTCAAGGTGACTTGGCTTTTGGCATCTGGTGCCAATATAGGCACTTCGCCTGCATGACGCGCCGTGGCCATGGTGCGCAAAATTTTGTGCGCATATTGGATTGGTGCTGGCATGAGCTCTGGGGTTTCGTCTGTTGCGAACCCAAACATGATGCCTTGGTCACCCGCGCCTTCATCTTTATTGCCAGAAGCGTCTACGCCTTGGGCAATCTCGGCGGATTGCTCGTGCACGTAAACATCAATGCCACAAGTTTCCCAGTGAAAGCCTTCTTGTTCGTAGCCGATTTTTTTGATGCATTCGCGTGCAATGGCTTCCATTGCCGCTTTGTCAATTGAATCGGGGCCACGCACTTCACCAGCCAAAACAACTTTGTTGGTGGTGGCCAAAGTTTCAACAGCGACCCGAGAATAGGGGTCTGCCGTCAAAAAAGCGTCTAGGACAGCGTCCGAAATTCGGTCGCAGATTTTATCGGGATGACCTTCTGATACAGATTCAGAAGTGAACAGATATGACGAATTTGCCACAAGCAAAGCCTTTCATTCAGGGCTTGAACGACGCAATTTGCGCACGGATTTGACCCTAGAGATATTCTTTGGCTGCCATAATTGCAACAGGGATATAAAGAATTCGTTATATCAACAAAAAATGTTCAGCTTTTTTCTCGCATATGGGGCGCAGCCATTTGATCTGCGATATCAAGCAGAGCGTTTTTCGCCACGGAAGTGGGGATTGCATCAAAAGCATTGAGAAGACGTTTTTTCTCAGATGTTAATGGGGAAAACTGCTGCTGAGGACCTTCACCAAAACCTTGCCCTTGCGTTTGTGCATAAAAATCGCCCGGCGTGCTTTCCAACAATTCGGCAATTAGTGCCAACCTTGAAACGGGAATGCGGTTTGCGCCGGTTTCGTATTTCTGGACCTGTTGATAGGTAATGCCTAAAGCTTGCGCGAGTTTTTTCATGGACATGGCGCAGGCTTTGCGCCGTAGGCGCACTTGTTGGCCGACATGCTGGTCGATGTGGTCTGGCTGGCGTGGGTGGGGGATAGACAAATCAATTCTCCCAATTGCGACGCCACCTATTCCTTAAAAACACGGAAATCAGTACAGCGCCAATTATCAAATAAAATATTATATGACGGTATTGCGAAAATAATGTTTTCTCAAGTCTTTGTGGCAAATTTGCATTAAGCACCGCCGCTTCGTTTTGGGCAAGCGACGCTGTTATACGGCCAAATGGGTCCACTATTGCCGTTTTACCGGTGTTGGCAACACGCACTAGGGGCAGCCCCTCTTCCACCGCTCGCATGCGGGCATGCTCAAAATGTTGCGCCGGGCCGATGGTGCCGTCGAACCACGCATCATTGGTTAGGTTCAAAATCCAGTCGGCCTGACGAATGGCATCGCCCAACTCACCAGAAAATATCACTTCATAACAGATTAGCGGCAAGAGCGCTGGGGTACCGAGGGGTTTGAAGGGTTTGTTTGGTTGTTGGCCATGCACAAAACTGTCAGAGGCCGAAACCATCTCCTTGATACCAAGCAGGGAGAGCAGGGGCTTAAAGGGCACATACTCGCCAAACGGCACCAAGCGGTATTTATCGTAAGTGGCATTGATCTCACCTTGGTCGTTAAAGGCCAAAATTGAATTCAAAATGCCGTCCTGGGTTTCGCCCAACCCGGTTAAATCAATGTTTTTGCGGGCCGCGCCAGCGATGAGCTTAGTACCATTTGGCAAAAGGCGGGCGATACGCGCCAGAGCATCCGGACGCTCAGACACCAAAAAGGGGAAAACCGATTCGGGCCAGATCAGATGGGTGGTGGCGATAAGGCCGGGGTCATTTGGGGAAGATCGCTCACCAGATAGGGCCAAAAGCAGTTCAAAGATCGAGTTTGCGTTTTCAGGCTTCCATTTTTCTGCCTGTGCGATGTTGGGCTGCACCAAGCGCAGGCGAACATCGTTTCGAAATTCAGTAGGATTGTTGGTGAGCTGAAAATGGCCGAACCCAAATAAGGCGGCCATGGCTGCCAGGCCACCGAACAAAGGCATAAAGCGGGCAGTATTTGATTGTTCAAGCTTAGGCCATATGGTTGCCGGACACATGGCAATAATCAGCACCAAAAAGCTCAGGCCATAAATGCCAATCACAGCGCCAAATTGCATGGTTTGATCTGAAATTGAAAAGGCATAACCGGGCAAGTTCCATGGGAAGCCGGTAAACAAATGACCGCGCAAAAATTCGGTTAAACTGAGCATAGCAGCAAGCGCAAATATCCGCTGACCATAGTCGGACCACATCAAATGTGCCGCGGCGGCACCAACGCCCCAGAATAGGGCCAAAAGAGCGGGCAAACCAAACAGGCCCAGCGGAAGTGCCCACAAAAACAAATCTGGTTCGACAAAAAAAGCACCGGACATCCAATGCAATGAAACGGTCAAATAGCCAAAGCCAAAGCTCCAACCGATCCGAAAGGCTGGTCCAAACAGTTTTTGGCGCAAGGTGATTTGGGTTTCGACACCATCCAGCAACCACACCAAAATGGGATAGGCCACAAAAAGCGCTGGAACGAAAAAAAGCGGGGGCATCGACAAAGCAGCCAAAGCCCCGGCCACAAATGCAACCGCCATGCGCCGCCAGCCATGCGCCAACAGGCACCATTGTGCGAAATTATCCAACATGAAACGCGGCTACCTATCTTGCAAATCAGTTAGGTTCATTGCTCACGCTTCAAATCGGTTTCGTCAAGGCTAAGTTAGCATTGTTGTGGGGCAGCGTTTACTCGGCGGCAGTCTTGTTGTTGTCGGCCTGGTCGCTAGTTTCGACCTTGAGCTTGCGTGGACGGGGACGCAGACCACGTTTGCGGCGGGTGACCTTGATGGTTTTTACCCGACGTGGATCCGCCTGAATGATTTCAAATTCAAATCCGCGCAGTTTTGAGATAACCTCGCCGCGCACCGGCACCCGATCAACCATTGAGGTGACCAAACCGCCCAACGTGTCCACATCTTCGGCGTGCTCACCTGGCTCAAAGTCTGGACCAAGCGCTTCGGCGAGATCTTCTAGTTCGCACCGTGCATCAACAACAAATGTGTTGTCGTCAATCTGGCTGATCTTGATTTCGACAGCTTCATCATGCTCGTCTTCGATATCGCCAACAACTTCTTCAATCAGGTCTTCAATGGTCACCAAACCGTCGGTGCCCCCATATTCATCCACTACAATCGCCATATGGATGCGGGTGGATTGCATGGATTGTAACAAATTGCCCACGGGCATGGCCGGTGGAACATAAAGAACATCGCGAATAAGGCCGGTATTGGCCAATTTTGTGCGCAAAGTTCCTGTTTTCAGCTTTTCTGGGTGGGTCTTTTTTTCTTCGGTTTCGCGTGGTTCAGACAAGCTTAAAAGCAAGTCTTTGATGTGGACCATCCCAACGATATTATCGAGCATATCGTCATAGACCGGCAATCGGGAATGACCTGCTGCCCGGAAGCGCGCAATAAGCATTGATACGCTGTCATCAACCTCCGTTGCCTCGATATCGGCACGGTTGACCATTACATCTTCAACGCGAATTTTTGACAAGTTTAAGACGTTTTGAATGAGCGCACGTTCGCCGTCCGAAAAAGCTGCATCAAAGCCGTTCGAGGTGTAATCTTCAAGCGCTTCTTGCAAGTCTTGGCGCAAGGTTGGGGTGCGGATCGCTAATCTTGAGCGGATTCTGTCCCACAATGACGGCTTCCGGTCACCTGGTTGCTTATCGTCAATCTGGGTGTTGTTTGTTTGTGCGCTGTCGTCATTTTGACGATGCGGCCGTTGCGCCGCGGCGATGGGTTGGTCTTTGTCGTTCATGGCGTTGCGGCCAAAGGCCGGTTTTACCCCTTAGGAAAGTTCAACGTTCTGGTGCCATTTCGGCATATGGATCAGCAATTTCAAGGGCGCTGAGAATTTCGCGCTCTAACTGTTCCATTTTTTCAGCTTCTTCGCTGGTTAAATGATCATAGCCTAAAATGTGCAAAAATCCATGCACACAAAGGTGTGAGACGTGATCGGGAAAGCTTTTACCCTCTAGCTGCGCCTCTTTTGCAACGGTTTCATAGGCCAAAGATATGTCACCAATAAGACCAATAACAGGTGCAAATGGCTCAATTTGGGGGAATGAAAGCACGTTGGTGGTGGATTGTTTTTCGCGCCATTGGGCATTCAAATCATGCTGATGCGCATCATTTGTCAGCAAAACCGACAATTCAGTTGGCCCGGCTGGACTGATTTTTAGATAGGCGATGGCGGCCCTGATGGCGCGTAAAATGACGCCTTCTAAATCAGGCGACCACATATGGTCTTGGACCAGCACATCAATGTCAATTTCAAAATCGGTCAAAAAACTTTACCAAACCACCCCTATTTGGAGGCATCTATGGCCTTCTTTTCGGCTTTGTCATATGCGCGGATAATCCGTGCAACTAATTCATGGCGCACAACATCTTTATCCGTAAAGCGGGTGACGTGGATGCCTTCCACCCCAGACAAAAAGTCTAGCGCCTCGGCCAAGCCCGATTTTACGCCACGTGGCAAATCCACCTGTGAGGGATCGCCTGTGATGATCATTTTTGAATTTTCGCCAAGGCGGGTCAAAAACATTTTCATTTGTTGGGTGGTGGTATTTTGCGCTTCGTCCAATATCACCAGCGCGTTGGACAGCGTGCGACCACGCATAAAGGCCAGTGGCGCCACTTCAATTGTGTGATTTTCAATGCACCGATCAACAATTTCAGGTTGCATCATGTCATAAAGCGCATCGTAGAGCGGGCGCAGATATGGATCGACCTTTTCTTTCATATCGCCTGGCAAAAAGCCCAAATGTTCGCCCGCTTCAACGGCAGGGCGCGAAAGAATGATCCGGCTGATGTCGCCGCGCTCAAGCAAAGTTGCCGCATAAGCAACCGCTAGATAGGTTTTGCCTGTTCCTGCAGGGCCAACGCCGAACACCAATTCGGTGCGGTCCATGGCGCGAATATAGCCATCTTGTGCAGGGGAACGAGCAACGATTGTGGATTTACGCGTGGCGATTTGTGCCATGCGAACCCGACCCTTTTTCTCAAAGGTGGGCAATGTAAGTTGGCTGTCTTCGGTGATGATCATCCGGATTACACCATCAACATCACCAATCGAAATATCTTGGCCGTCTTCAAGTTGAGCGTAAAGAGATTCAAGGGTACGTCGCGCTTGATCAACGCCGATCATATTGCCAGATAACATGACATGATTGCCACGGGTGTTGGCGCGGACGCCGAGCTTTTGTTCAATCAGAGCGAGATTTTGGTCAAACTCGCCATAAAGTTGGGACGCTAGACGATTGTCTTCAAACGCCATTTCCAAATCTGTTGTGTCCGATTTTTGGCCTTCGGGCGACCATGATTTTGTCAAACAATAGCTCCGTCAAGTTTGCGACTCAGTGTCATTTCAGTATGCCGCAAATTTGCTGTAAAACCTCTAATTATTTGTGACAATCTTACCATTAAGTGAAAATTTACCCACCGATTCAACGAAAACATCCTGAATTGTACCGATATGGGACGCATCAGCCTGCACCTGCACAGGCTGCAGATATGGGGACCGACCAACGATTTGCCCCGGATCACGACCAGTTTTTTCAAACAAAACCTGCATCGTGGTGCCGATGCGAGACTTGTTGAATTCTGTCTGCTGATGGTTCAAAAGCTCTTGCAAGCGCGCCAAACGTTCAGATTTCACATTTTCTGGCACCTGATCATCCATGTTGGCGCCAGGGGTGCCGGGACGAATTGAATATTTGAAGGAATAGGCTTGGGCATATTCCACGTCGCGCACAAGTTGCATCGTGCCTTCAAAGTCTTCGTCCGTTTCACCGGGGAAACCAACAATAAAGTCGCCAGACAAAGCAATGTCAGGGCGCGCTTTGCGGATCCGCTCAAGCAAAGTCATATAGTCGGCAACCGTGTGCTGACGGTTCATTGCCTTTAGAATTTTGTCTGAACCCGCCTGAACCGGTAAATGCAAATAGGGCATCAATGTATCAAGATCGCGGTGCGCGTCGATCAGCGTATCGTCCATGTCGCGCGGGTGCGAAGTGGTATAGCGCAAGCGATCAAGGCCTTTAATATCTGCCAACTTGTACAGCAAATGTGCCAGACCAGCGCTGTCGCCGTTTGCATCAAGTCCATGGTAGGCGTTCACATTTTGGCCCAGTAAAGTGATTTCTCTCACCCCTGCGTCCACCAGATTTTGTGCTTCGGCAATGATTTGCGCCACAGGACGAGACACTTCTGCGCCCCTTGTGTAGGGCACAACGCAGAACGAGCAGAATTTATCACAGCCCTCTTGCACGGTCAGAAACGAGGTCAATCCGCGCGCAATAGTTGTTTCGCGCTTAGCTTGAGGCAAATGTTCGAATTTATCCTCGGCTGGGAAGTCAGTTTCAACCACTTTTTTGGTGGCGGCTTGGTGCACAAGTTCTGGCAAGCGGTGATAAGATTGAGGGCCAAACACCAAATCGACGACTGGAGCGCGTCGAACAATTTCTTCGCCTTCGGCTTGGGCAACGCAACCGGCGATGCCGATCATCATTTTGCCGCCAAGCTTCTCTTTTTTCTCTCGCATAATGCGTAAGCGGCCCAGCTCGGAATAGACTTTTTCTGCCGCTTTTTCACGAATGTGACAGGTGTTTAGCACCACAAGATCTGCCTGATCAATGTCAGTGGTTGCCTCATAGCCAGAGGGTGCCAGCGCATCGGCCATGCGATCACTGTCATAAACATTCATCTGGCAGCCATAAGTTTTGATGAATAGCTTTTTCATGGGCTAAAACCGGACCTTTTGGGGTAAATTCTTGATTGAAGCGATGTGTTACACCAAACAAGGGTGCGAGGCAAAGAACTTGTTTGGTTCAGCCAAGGTGCGCCGGTGGCAACGGCATTTGCCGATTGATGGCCACAAGCATGTCACGCACTTTTTGCTCGGCCCGCTTGGTGATTTCTTTGCGGTCATCATCGCGTGAAATCGCAATGGGTTCGCCAAACATGATGGTGGTTCTTTTGGTGCCTACGCCCAAAATATCGCCAATATTGTCTTCGATGCCCATATCGCCAATCCAAGCAATTTTCGATCGCTCGGCCGCTGAAATGGGCAAACCGTTCAGGTGGGTGTAGGCAATCACCATGGGCTGAATATACATTTCGCTCACATGGTCGTTCTTCATGGCAGCTTGAGTGCCACCAACCAGCGCGGAACGGAAGGGGAGCACATGCAGGCCAACATCGGATGTACCTTCAGCAAACAAAACCACGGCGCGCCCATCCGACATGCGCTCGCCCATTTCATCAGCAACGCGACCAGTGTCGGACTTTTTGGTGCGGTCCACGTAAATGGTTTTTTGCAAATTGGCCAAAAAGCCAACGATTGGCCAGCGCCCCACTTCGGCTTTAGCAACAAACGAAATCGGCACAATGGAGCCAATAGCTGGGATATCGAGCCACGAAATATGGTTGGACACCAACAACGTTGGCTTGTCGGTTGCCGGCTTGCCGATTTGGACTACTTTGACCCCAACGTTAAAGCACACCAATTTGTGGGCCAATTTGGGGACGAAATTCCAATTCTTCAGTTTAAGTGCCAACACAATCGATTGGGTGAGCACCAACAAAAGCATCAAGGGAATGGTGATGAGGACGAAGAAGATGGTGCGCCAAATCATGTTGTTGAACCGTCATCGTCTTTCTTGTCGTCCAATGGCACCCCATAAAGCTCGAGGCGATGATCTACCAATTTGAACCCGAGTTTGCGGGCAATAACTTCTTGAATGGCTTCGATCTCTTCGTTGCGAAACTCAATAACCTTGCCAGTTCGCACATCGATCAAATGATCATGGTGCTCGTCCGGAATTTGTTCAAACCGCGCGCGACCATCTTTAAAATCGTGTTTGGCGACCAAACCCGCTTCTTCAAACAGGTTCACCGTGCGGTAAACGGTTGAGAGCGAGATTTTGGGGTCAATATCAGAAGCGCGGCGGTAGAGTTCTTCAACGTCAGGGTGATCGGTCGCGCCTTCTAGCACGCGGGCAATCACCCGGCGCTGTTCGGTCATGCGCATGCCAGAAGTTTCGCACTGATTTTCCAGGTTTGCATTATCGCCGGCTTTGTTCATGGCTCAACCCTTATGGTTCAGTGCGATTTAGTCTTGGGTTTGAATTATCCGAGATCAGCTTTCATGACAAGTGCGGTGGCAGTTTTGCCATCAGGGCGCGGATAATATCCACGTCGTTCCCCGATCTGGCTAAACCCAAAGCGCTGATAAAGTTTGCGGGCAGGTTGATTGTCCTCATCCACCTCAAGAAACATCTTGGTGACCGGGGTCATCATCAAATCTTCGAACATGGCTTGCATCAGTGCCGTCGAAAGGCGTTTGCCTTTGAACTTCTTGCTGACAACGATGGTCATAAGTTCGCATTCATCGCCCGTTATGCGCAGCATGGCAAAGCCCGCAATCCTATGTTTCGCGTCGCAGGCAATATAGATCGGAGTTTCGGTTGAGCGGACGTAGGATTGAAAATCGGCGACGGTCCAGCCGCGAAAAAAGCCTTCGGCGTGCAGTTTGGCGAGGTCTTTTTCGTCGCCAGGTCCTGCCGGCTCAATGTGCAAACCCGCAGGGGCCATCCATACTTTCATAAACGCTCAATATGTTTTGCAGATTGTGGTTTGGCGTCCGCTGCGCGCAAATAACAAGGCTCAGGTGGAAACAAAGTTGGGTCCGCCAATTGGCCAAATTCCGCCATTTTGATCACATTTAGGAAAGTGCGCATGTCTGGTTCGCGGGCCAGCTCAACATTTTGCGCGCCACATTCTTTCGCCGCCCATTCAGCACCTGACCCAAGCACTCGACTATTGCCATCCAAACCATCCAGCACCCTCGTGTTTTCCAATGCTGCTGGATCAGTTGCGGGTTTGCCCGGAGCCGCAAAATCTTGACGATAGTGCTGGTCACGACGGGCGTCGATCAAAACGCTCAAATGGCTGTTTTCACGCCCGCTCAGTGAAAGAGCCAACATGGTGGGGATGCCCAAGCAGGGAATATCGAGCGCAACCGCAAGACCGCGCGCTGCGGCCAAGCCCACCCGCAATCCGGTAAAGGAGCCGGGGCCAGAGGCCACCACAATACGTTCTAGATCGTCATATTCACGTTGCGCATTGTCCAAAAGTGCATCAATTTGGTCCATCACATATTCAGCGTGGCCGCGGGCGCGGGCCTCTGACATGGTGTAGCTGGTGCCATCGGCATCAATAAGCGCGCACTGGCAACAAGCCTGTGCGGTATCAATGGCCAACGTGATGGGGAACTTTGCCATTTAACAACCGTTCTTTGGGCTAAATTTGCTGCACGTCCTCAACACCTGGCACAAAGTGGCGCAGTAGGTTTTCGATGCCGTTTTTCAGGGTAGCTGTTGACGAAGGACAACCAGAACATGCGCCCTGCATGTGCAAATAGACCGTGCCTTGCTTGAAACCTTTAAAAATGATGTCGCCACCATCCATTGCAACCGCTGGACGCACACGGGTATCGAGCAATTCTTTGATCACCTCAACCATTTCGCTATCCGCGTCTTCAAAAAACTCGTCGCCTGCGTCGGATTTTGCATCCTGTGCGCCGTCTGCAAGCAAAGGCTGACCGGACATGAAATGCTCCATGATCGAGCCCAAAATTGCTGGCTTGATATGGGCCCAATCGCTATCGCCTTTGGTCACCGCAATAAAATCGCCGCCCATGAAAACGCCTGTGACGCCATCAATAGTGAACAATGCAGTTGCAAGAGGTGAGGCTTTTGCAGCTTCTTCGGTGCGGAAATCCATTGGCTCACCCGGCAATACATCTCGGCCCGGCAAAAACTTTAGGGTTTGCGGGTTTGGTGTCGCCTCAGTTTGAATAAACATGGTCGTGAATCTCCGAACTCAAATGCCCTATCGCGGGCGAAATCTTCTTTAGAATGGTTATAAAATAGTATTTTTGCGGCCAAAGGCAAGTAGTTTCCCCGTGAAGAGGGCGGAATTGGCAAACAGTTTGTGCAAACGCAAACTGGGTTAAGCCAACTCTTCAATTTGCTCGTCGGTAAGGAAGCCGGGCACAATGGCCACAGGAATGGGCAAAGCATTTGAGCCACGCGCAGCGATGGAGCTGACCAATGGGCCCGGACCGTCTGTGGATTTAGAAGAGGCCAACACAAGAATGGAAATGTCCTTATCTTCTGCAATGGCGGCTTCTAATTCATCAGCCTTTGGCCCCTCGCGAATTTCGCGTTCCACCGGAATGTCGCCTAAAGCTTTGATTCGCGCTTCTGCTTCATCAAGCCACCGGTTTGCTTCTTCAAATGCTTCGGCGCGCAAAACATTTTCAACACCAATCCAGTGTTGAAATTCTTCAGGTTCAATGACCACCAATAGTTTGACGATACCGCCGGTGCGCCGCATGCGGCAACCAGCAAAGGTTACCGCTACTGCGCATTCGTCAGTACCATCCAAAACCGCTAAAAACTTGCGATTATACTTGGGTCGATCCATTCGTGCCGCGTTTTCCATGAAGCGCATGCTGCCATTTGCAGCCCCATTTGCCAAGATGGAAAAAGGGCTGCCGTTTTTTGCTTAAGTTTAGCTTAGAAAACCAATGATCTGACGCACATGCTTCATGGTTTCTTCGGCGATTTCGCCTGCCCGTTCTGCCCCGTCGCGCAGAATAGAATCAATTTCATCTGGCTCAGCCAACATGCGGCTAATTTCAGCTGAAATCGGCGAGAGGTGATCCACGGCCAAGTCTGCAAGGGCTGGTTTAAACACGCCAAAACCTTGGCCACCAAATTCTTGCAACACTTGTGCCTGGGTTACCCCGCTCAGTGCTGCATAAATCTCGACCAAGTTGCGCGCCTCAGGACGCCCCTCAAGCCCCTCAACTTCGGACGGCAATGGTTCTGCATCCGATTTGGCTTTTCTGAACTTTTGCGCAATTTTGTCCGCATCGTCCATCAAGGCGATACAAGACATTTCCGAAGGATCGGATTTTGACATTTTCTTGGTGCCATCGCGCAACGACATGATCCGCATAGCAGGGCCCGAGATCAAAGGCTCCGTAATGGGAAAGAATTGCCCGTCTTCAAAACCTTCTTCAACAATCTCTTTCTTGAAGTCATTGTTGAATTTGCCGGCGATATCTCGGGTGAGTTCAAGATGCTGTTTCTGATCGTCACCAACAGGCACATGGGTGCCGCGATAGAGCAAAATGTCCGCTGCCATCAAACTTGGATAGGCATAAAGACCCAAAGACGCATTTTCGCGGTTTTTGCCCGCTTTGTCTTTAAACTGGGTCATGCGGTTCATCCAGCCGATACGCGCCACGCAGTTAAAAACCCACGCCAGTTCTGCATGCTGCATCACTTGGCTCTGGTTGAATATGATCGAGCGCTTTGGATCAACGCCTGTGGCAATGTAAGAAGCGGCAACTTCGCGGGTTTTTTCACGAAGTGTTTTTGGGTCCTGCCAAACGGTGATTGCATGCATATCAACGACGCAGAAAATGCAGTCAAATTGCTCTTGCAGTGGGCCAAAACGGCGAACAGCGCCAAGATAATTGCCCAAGTGGAGATCACCTGTTGGTTGCACGCCTGAAAAGAGGCGGTTTTGGAATTCAGTCATGGTTTGGACCCAAGCTTTCAATGATAAAGATAAATTTGTGGGGTACCTAAACGATCTGGCGCAAAAAAGTAAACAGCCAAGTGGTTCAGGAAATTATTGGCATTATGATTTTAAGAAACGTTGCCATCGGTTGAGACGTTGAATGCCAAAGATGTGAAGCAGCACAAAATAGCAAAAAGCGCCAGCCAGTACCAGCAGTGCAAGGCAAGCAATGCGCCACCAAAGTGGAGCGGCTTCAACCACCAATTGTGGGCTTAAAAAGTTGGCCGCAAAAAACAACACTGCCCCCATGATCGCACTGACGGCCAATAGAGATAGCGCGCGCCAAATTGCAGAAACAGGCAACATTAGTTCGCGCCAAAACGCCAACGTCATTGCCAGCATAATTACATTGGCCCAGCCTGAAATGGTGGTGGCCCATGCAATGCCCACATGTCCCAAGCGAGGGAACAGTAACAAAGAAAACCCGATATTCAGCACGACGGAAACCGCCGCGAAAATCGCAGGGGTTTTGGTGTCTTCGCGGGCGAAATAACTAGGTTGAAACACTTTGACCAAAACAAACGCTGGCAGACCCAAAGCAAAGATTTGCAATGCTTTTGCGCTTTGTTTAGCGGCCTCACCATCAAACGCGCCGCGTTGAAACAATGTAGCGATTATCGGTTCGGCAATAACAAACAAAGCAACTGCTGCGGGGAGTGTGAGCAACAGACCAAAAAACAGGCTGCGCTCTTGCACATTGGCCGCCTGCTGCTGTTCCCCCGCCTTCAAAAGACGCGACAATTCAGGCAACAGCACAATGCCGATGGCAATACCGATCATACCTAGGGGCAACTGGTAGAGGCGGTCCGCGTAATAAAGATAAGCGATGGCACTCTGTTGACTTGATGCAATGTTGGTGCCCACCAAAATATTGATCTGGGTCACCCCCCCAGTCAGAATAGCTGGGATAGCCAAGGCCCAAAATTTTCTCAAATCGCGGTTCAGTTTGGGCAGGGTCAGTTTTGGAAAAAAGCCGGTTTGTTTTAGCGCCCATGCCACCAAAGCAATCTGTGCGATACCGCCCACCAAAACCCCAAATGAAATGAGTATGCTGGCAAAACGTGTGTCGTAAGAAACGATCACCAAATAGCCCAGTACAATGACCAAAACCACATTGAGCAAAGTGGGCGCAAGGGCGGCCAAAAAGAATTTACGTAAGCCGTTCAAGATAGCGCCATAAGCCGCCATGAGGGACATGCATGCCAAATAAGGAAAACAAATGCGGGCAAGCAAAACCGTAAGATCAAACTTTTCCGGATCATCGGCAAAACCTGTCGTGAGGATCAGAATGAGCTGGGGCATAAAAATCTCTGCCAGCAACGTCAAAATCAGCAAAATATAAATAAGCGACGAAACGATGTTGGCAGCAAAGCGCTTGGCTTCTTCTTCTCCCTTTTGTTCCAAAGCTTTGGCAAAAAGGGGAATGAAGGCGGTGTTGAACACCCCTTCCGCCAAGATGCGCCGGAACATATTGGGCAGGCGAAACGCGGCAACAAAAGCATCCGCCACAGGCCCAGCGCCAAGAATGCCCGCCATCATGATATCGCGCGCAAACCCGAGCAACCGCGATAAAAGTGTTGCACCGCCGACGCTCGCGAAGTTTTTTATCAAGCTCACGCGTTTAACTCTTGTTGCTTTTTCTTTTGGAATTTTTTGTCGTTATTTTGCTCAAAAGTATCGATCAGTGCGGCTTTAATTTTCTTTTGCCGTTTTTCATCGATCACTTTCATGCCCGTGAGATCGGTGACGTAAAACACATCGGTTGCGCGCTCGCCGAAGGTGCCAATGTGTGCGGACCCGATGGTTAAGTTCAAATCGGCGATGGTTTTGGTTAAATCGTGCAGCAGGCCCGACCCATCCAAACCAGATACCTCAATAACGGTGAACTTTCGCGAAAGCGAGTTGGAAATGATTACATCTGTGGGCACATTAAATGGCTTTAGCCGTTTGTTCAGGCGGGACCCAGCGCCCAGTTCTGTTGGTAAGCGCTTTTCACCGCTTAAAAGCTTTTGCACCATCTCAATGATTTTTAGGGCGCGGATACGCTCATCCTCATCAGCGGTGAAGCTGCGTTTAAGGCGCAACGTATCAAGGGCACGACCATCACGCATTAGAGTGATTTGAGCGCCCATAATGTCCGCATTGAGTAATGTGCAAGCTCCGGCAATAAGGGAAAGCAAGCGCGGGTGATCCGGGGTATAAATTGAAACTTCTGTGACCGCTTCAAAGCTCTTGATCGCGACACAACCTGCGAACGGCTGCCCGAGTTGGTTGGCTTTGCGGATCATATGCGCATGATCGATCTGGAGCTGAAACTCCGAACGTATCCAATAGGCGGGATAGTGGCGGTCCAAGTATTCGTCGGCTTGCGCTTTTGGCCAATCGCGCAAGGCTTGGGCCAAACGCTCTTTGGCCGCCAAAATACGGTCTGCTTGGCTGATCTGAGAATGACCGCCCGACAGGATCGGCTCTGTGGCGTAATACAGCGCGCGCAATAGTGAGCCCTTCCACCCGGTCCAAACACCTGGGCCAACCGCGCGAATATCGCATGCAGTGAGCACTAACAATAGGCTCAGCCGTGCAGGGCTTTGAGCGATCTGGGCAAAGTTTAATGCTGTTTCGGGGTCTTGCACATCGCGGCTTTGCGAAATTTCGCTCATCACCAAGTGCTGCTCGATCAACCATGCGACTGTGTCTGTTTCCGCATCGCTTAACCCAAAACGCGGGCAAAGGCGGCGGGCGACTTTGGCCCCAGCGATTGAATGATCTTCATTTCGGCCCTTGGCGATGTCGTGCAGGAATAGTGCGACGAATAATAGCTTTACGTCCGCCAAATGGGGCAAAAGCTCGTGGGTCAAAGGCAACTCGTCTTTAAGCCCACCCTGCACAATTTCTGCCATAACGCCCACGGCGCGGATCAAATGCTCATCCACTGTGTAATGGTGATACATATTGAACTGCATCAGTGCCACGATGCGCCCGAACTCAGAGACAAACCGACCCAATACCTCCGCCTCATTCATCCGGCGCAAGACACGTTCGACGGACGGTGCGTGGGTGAGAATTTCAAGAAAATATCGGTTGGCTTCGGGGTTGGCGCGCAGATCTTTATCGATCAGCTTGCGCGAGCGGTTGATCTGTTTCAGGCTATCGGGGTGAAACAAAATGCCTTCTCGACCGGCGATGTAGAAGATCTTGATCAGGTTCACCGGATCTTTGGCGAAAACGTCATCGTCAACAATGTTTAGGCGTCCACGATCAATCACAAAATCGGTTTCACCTTTGATTTTGCGGCGGCGCGTCAAGGTTTTGCGCATGCGGCCCAGCATATCCACGTCTTTAGCGTGGTTAAATTCGAGCGATGTGCAAAAAATCCTTGTGAGATCGCCCACATCCTTTGCCACAGCAAAATATCGCTTCATCAACCGTTCAACCGGTTTAAGCCCTGCCCGGCCAGTGACATTAAGGCGACTGGCCAATTCTTGTTGCAGTTCAAAGCTTAGTTTTTCTTCTGATCGCCCAGTGAGAAAGTGCAGGTGGCAGCGAATAGCCCATAAAAAGTCTTCTGATCGTCTGAAACGTCGATATTCGGCTTTTGAAAACACGCCCTTTTTAATCAGCTCGGCACTCTTTTTTACGCGATAAAAGTATTTGGCGATCCAGAACAGCGTATTCAGATCGCGCAGGCCGCCCTTGCCTTCTTTGATGTTTGGCTCAACCACGAAACGGGTATTGCCAATTTTTTCGTGCCGCTCATCACGTTCAGCCATTTTGGCAGCAATGAATTCTGGTCCGGAATCGGCAACAATTTCTTCGCCGAAGCGCGTTTGCAGCTCAACAAACAGAGCTTTATCGCCGGTGATGTGACGTGCTTCCAATGTGGCGGTGCGCACGGTCATATCGGCTTTTGCCATGCGCAAGCACTCATCGATGGAGCGCACAGCGTGGCCAACTTTCTGGCCTAGATCCCAAAGCAGATAAAGCACATATTCAGTAACGCTTTCGCCCCAAGGGGTCTGCTTGTAGGGCAGAATGAACAACAGATCGATGTCCGAACCTGGCGCCAACGTGCCGCGCCCATATCCGCCTACAGCCGAAATAGAAAGCGCTTCAGCATCAGAACGATTGGTAACCGGATAAACGTATTCAGAAGCGAACCGGAATGCCATTTTGATCAGTTCGTCTTGCGCATTATTGAGGTTTTTGGCGCAGGCCCGGCCGCGACCATTGCTGATCAAGTCAGCTTCTGCCTCAGCATGGGCTGTGGCCAAAATCTCTTTTGCTTTTTTGAGAACGACAGCACGAGCCTTTGAAGCGGCTGGGTTTTCATCACCAATTTCAAGCAAAATTTCGCTGATCACGTCATCAGCTTTTGCAAGCGTAAACTTTAAATCTGGGCGACTAGCGTGCGGCATTTTTTTGGCTAAGCTTCTTGAGTTCATACAGCAGATCGATCGCCATGCGTGGCGTCAATTCATCTGGATTGATCTGGTTGATACGATTTTGCAGCGCAGTATCTGGTTTAGGTTTTGGTGTTGGGCGACGTTCAGCAAAAAGCGGCAATTGCGCCACGCCGGCGGTTACGTCAGCGGTTTCGCGTTTTTCCAATATATCGAGCACTTCTTGCGCCCGCTCTACCACATGGGCGGGCAATCCGGCCAATTTGGCCACTTGAATACCATATGAGCGGTCGGCGGTGCCATTGGCCACTTCATGCAAGAAAACCACATCGCCTTCCCACTCGCGCACTTTCATGGTGTGGTTTGAAACCCGATCCAAGCGGTCCGACAAGGCAGTGAGTTCATGATAATGGGTGGCGAACAGGGCGCGACAGCCCGTGTTTTCGTGCAAGGCTTCAACCGCAGCCCAAGCAATGGAAAGGCCATCAAATGTAGCGGTGCCTCGGCCAATTTCGTCCAAAACCACCAGTGAAGCAGATGTTGCGCGGTTCAAAATAGCAGCGGTTTCAACCATTTCCACCATGAAGGTTGAACGGCCATGGGCGATGTCATCAGCGGCCCCAACACGCGAAAACACCCGATCAACAACCCCAATATGCGCGCCGCTTGCAGGCACAAACGAACCCATTTGCGCCATGATGGCAATCAAAGCGTTTTGGCGCAGAAAAGTTGATTTACCGCCCATATTTGGGCCCGTGATCAACCATAACGCGCCGTTGGATTGCCCTCCAGTTGGGGACAGGTCGCAATCATTTGCGACAAAAGATGTTTGCCCAGCTTTCGCCAGCATCATTTCAACAACTGGATGCCGTCCGTCTTTGATGTCAAAGGCGTTTGATTGATCAATTTTTGGTCGGCAAAAATTTTGCTCCAGCGCCAATTGACCCAAACTGGAAGAAACATCCAATTCTGCCAGTGCATCTGCTAATTTTTGCAGCTTTGTGGTTTGATCTAGGATCATTTCGCGCAATTGTTCAAAGATCGAAAGCTCAATGGCAATGGCTGCATCGCTCGCGTGGGTGATTTTGCCCTGTAGTTCTGAAAGTTCTTTGGTGTTGAACCGCACCGCGTTTGCCAACGTTTGGCGATGAATGAAGGTTTGGTTGAGCGGCTCTGTCATCAGCTTATTGCCATGGCTCGCGGGCACCTCAACAAAATATCCAAGTACATTGTTATGTTTGACTTTAACTGCTTTGATGCCGGTTTCGTCCGCATATCTGGCTTGCAGCGCAGCGATGATTTGGCGGCTTTTGCTGGCCAGAGTGCGCAACTCGTCCAATTCGGGGTCGAACCCTTGGCGTACAAACCCACCGTCCCTTGGCAGCATTGGCACTTCGTCTTGCAACCGTTCTCTAATTTGGCTGGCCAACTGGGTTGGCGCGTCTAGTAGGGTTTCAATTAATTGCTGGTTGCCCGCGCTGGGCATATCCAGCGCTGCGAGTTCTGTTGCCAGTTTTGCGGCGGCATTGATGGCTGAATTGATGGCCAGCATTTCGCGCGGGCCGCCACGCCCCAGAGCCAAACGGGTGAGGCCGCGCACAATGTCTGGGGTAGATTTTAGCTTTTCACGAGTGAGTGAGGTCACCAAACTGTTTTCAACAAAATCACCCACCATATTGTGGCGATCAATAATAGCGTCTGGATCGCATAAGGGTGCACTAATGCGGGTGGCCAATAGGCGCGACCCGGCAGAGGTGACACATTTGTCCATACTGGCCCGTAATGCGCCTTTTATTTCCCCGCGATTGGTGCGCAACAATTCAAGCGACATGCGTGTTGCCGCATCGATTTGCATGAGTTTGTCGCCGGCACGCTGTGGCAAGCGGAGCGGCACTTTTGCGCCCTTTTGGGTTTGATCGATATAGGCAATGGCTGCCGCTACCGCCGCGCGGACAATGCGCGATTGTCCCAATATAGGTTTTGCTGCGTCACCAAACGCTTTTTGCAACACATCGGTCGCTTCTTCAGAATTAAACAAGTCTGAAGCCTGCACCGCCAATTGGCCCGAAAATGCGATGGGCAAAAGATTGTTTTTGGTGATGAAGCGATGAGTTTGTTCTGAAACGATCAACTCGGTTGGTTCAATCCGCGCCAACTCATCGGATAACTGCTCAGCGCTGACGTCACAAAAGAAAATTTCGCCGGTGGAAATGTCGGTGTAACAAATCGCAAAATCTGCATCGCCGTGTTGGATCATGGCGAGACTGGCCAAATAGTTGTTGGCTCCGCTATCTAGCAAATCATCTTCGGTCAAGGTACCCGCGGTCACCAGCCGCACCACATCCCGCTTCACCACAGATTTTGATCCGCGCTTTTTGGCTTCGGCTGGGTCTTCCATCTGCTCACACACCGCCACGCGATGACCAAGCGAAATCAACTTCTTCAAATAGCCCTGCGCCGCGTGCACAGGCACGCCACACATGGGAATATCTTGATCTAAATGCTTTCCGCGCTTGGTGAGCGCGATGCCAAGGGCACGCGAGGCAATTTCAGCGTCATCAAAGAACAATTCATAAAAATCACCCATGCGGTAAAACAGCAAGTAGCCTGGATTGACGGCACGAATTTCAAAAAACTGCGCCATCATGGGCGTAGGCTGCGATGAACCTGCTGATTTTGCCGGTTGTTTTTGTAGGTCAGCCGAATCCGTTAGCGCCTCACTTTTTAAAGGGGCCTGCTCGACATGATCATTTGGCTGTTCATATTGGATGTTTTTATCGTTCATTTTGAGCTTTTTAGTCGGATCAGCGCGCTACAAGAAAGGCCAAGACTAGGCCAACCCGTCCATAGTGCCAACAATAAAGCGTGGCTTATAACTAGTTTTTACGGTCTAGGCTGTTCGTTTTGCTACCAATGTAAAAGTGCCTGGCAATTGCTTGCAATGCAACGATGGATGTTCTTGGAAATGAACAAGTGAAAGTTTGGATCCAAGAAACGCGTTGATGATCTCCGACATGTTCCATCGCCGAACAAGGCAAGCAGGCACTTCTTGCTCCAAGAATACGTCATATGGTGTAGCGGCAGTTTCAACTTCACTCGAGAAATAGTCGCCTTTTAAGACCAATTCATCATCACTCGGTATTGTAATTGATTTCTTGAGTAGAGGATGGAAATCCACCAAAACAACCACACCAGATGGCTTAGTTATCTGCGCCAATGCGTCAACAAAGGACTCAAGAGACACAAAATAATGCAGAATGCCCAATTCCATAACGGCGGCATCGAATTTGTTGGCGTACAGCGGTGCTTGTGCGGCGAAGTCACCGACCACGTATTTTAGGTCCACCCCAACCGCCTGCGCCAACTCGCTTCCATATTTGGCGTTTGAACGGGAAATATCAAACACACTGACATTCGCGCCCAATAGCGACAAGGCAGTTGCGACCCTGCCGTGAGAACCCAATGGATTTGCGATATCGAGGCCAACAGGGTCGCCCAAATACGGCAAAATCCGTCTGGCCGTATAACTTGGATCAGCTTGTATGGCCGTTGCCGCCGCCTTGGGGTCACCATAATGCTGCACCCATGCTTTGTAAGCATCATCTTCCCATGCCAAGCGGTTATGATTGCTAAGCTGATTTTGATCCATGGAAACTCTGCCTACACAGGAGTTAAAGCTACGAAATGAATTATGCGGAGTTATCTTGGGCAGACTATTTACGGTCTAGGCCTGTGGCATGGACAAAGTGGCGCTTATAGCGCTCTGGAACTTCATCAATAAGCGTGACGACCATGACGTCTGTGGTGCCGAATTGATGATCAACAAATACCCCATCACCAAAATGTGCACCGACGCGTAAATAGCCTTTGATCAGCGGAGGCAGGTCTTGAAGAATTTGGCGCTGATCAAGTTCATCGATGTCCAAATAGTCAATTGACGTGCCAACATCTGGGCGGGCATGAACTGACCATTTTTCCGGCGGATGAGCCGTATGGTGCAAAACGCTCAGTGCGTCTAAATGATCCGCCGGGTCCGTGCCCTCGAAGCTGGCCACACCAAAATATACGTCTATATCGTAAAGCACCGCATAGGCCCATAGCCCGGCCCACAAGGCTTCCATGGTGCGGCGGTCGCGATAGGGGGGCAAAACGCAGGATCGGCCAAGTTCGCAAAAGCCATTTTGCCAGTTTTTGGCCAACATAGATTTTAGGTCAAATTCGGCGGACGAATAAAACCCGTTGCAGGCATGGGCCACATCTGCCCGCAACGCGCGATAGGTGCCAACAATTCTTGGTCGCGCAGACAACCCCTCAGTCTGATCGTGATCAACCACAATGATATGATCGCAAATCGGGTCGAACTCGTCTGCATCGCGTTTGGTGCGGAAGGCGCGAGGGTCCGGTTTAGCCGACATTTCTTCGTAAAAGACTTCGTAGCGCAGGCGTTGCGCGCGGCGCACTTCGTTCGCGGTTTGCGCCAAGCGCACTTCAAGCGACCCCATACGAGCGAGTGAGGCTGGGTCTTTTTGCTCGCGTTCTACGCGTTCATTCCGGCCAATGGCAGCAATGCTGGAGCCGATAGTTTGCACATTGGTCGTTGGGAAGATCTGATCAAACCAACGTTTGGGACGGCGGTGAACCGGCACCAATTCTCGCGGTTTTAGGTCAAACATAAACATTTACAAGTACCCCTGTGCCAACATGTTGGCCGCAACTCAATTACCAATTATATTATAGGGATTGCATGGATGCAATCTTCGCGCAGTTTTGGATTTAACCAGCCCTAGAATGGCTCGGAGAGTTCTATTTCGGTTGTTTGCTTGTTCATAATGCAGACTTGGCGCCCACTGGCAGTATAGATAATGGCCACGCCATAGCTTTGCGTGCCAAACGGATCGATTTGAACAAGGCTATCTTTTCCTGCTTTTGCGGCAATGCTGCATTTTTCAATTAGCACCTGGCGGAATTCGTCCCACGCATCGTCGCTGCTGGCGACTGCTGTTTGGGCGGTTGCGTTTATGAGCACCCCGACAATGGCGCAGACAGAAACGATCTTACTCATGCAAAGTTCCTTTGTTGGCGTTAGCTCATTTTGGCATAAAGATTTTCAGGCTTCGTCGCACTATCAATTCGGAAGCGGTGATCTGCAGGCGGGTGCGCGCGTTGTCCGCATTCCAGTCTTGGGCAAATCCGACAGCCAACGCCGATGGGCACCACTTGGCTTTGATTTTTGAGGTCAACCCCTTCCGAGTAGATCATCTCTTTGGCGTGAGATATATGGCATCCTAGCCCGATCGATAAGTGCCGACGTGGCGCATTGTGGCGATAGCCGCCTTTAGCGATGGATTTAGCGATACAAAAGTATGTCTCACTGTCGGGCATTTGCGAAATTTGAATATTGATTTTTTCTGGCTGCAAAAATGCCGAATAAATATTCCAGCGCGGGCAAGCACCCGAATGGCGCGGGATGTGAATGCCAGAAAGCGAAAAGCGCTTTGAGATATTGCCCGCAATGTCCGTGCGCACCAAATGCAAGGGAATGCCCTGCGCACCTTGCCGTTGGAGCGTCGTCATGCGGTGGCACACTTGTTCAAAGCTGGCATTAAAGCGACGCGACAAGCGCTCCACATCGTATCGATAGTCACGGCAGGCGGCCAAAAATGGGGTGTAGGGCATCACCAGCGCCGCCGCGAAATACGAGGCGAGCACGTTTTTGGCCAGCATGGGCGCATCGCCTTCCGGCAAAGTGGATTGGTCGACAATTTTTTCGATTTCATGTTCCGCGGTAAGCAATGCCGCACGATGCGCCAATGAAAACAATGCAGATTCTGGGCTTAGAATGTCTGAGATGTAGAGTTTGTTAGTGGTTTCATCCAGCTTTTGCGCAATGCCGGCGGGCAGCGATGCCATTTTGCATTCAAGCCCAAACACGTTGGCCAAGTAGGTTTTAAGCCCCATCTCAAAACTATCTGAGGCGTGGTCCACATCGTGACGCACCCTCTCAGCTGACGCCTCCAAAGTTGGAAAATGGTTGGCATTTTCTTGTATGAAATCAGAAATAGCCTCTGTGGCCATGTGGTAGCCAGTGGTTGAAGGTTCCGGCTCTGTGTCGCTATTCCTGGAAGATCGGGTCGTGCGCGTTTCCTGATATTTATCAAACAGACGCAAAATGGCGCGGGCGGCGGAGGGATTTGAGAAGGCCAGATCGCGAATTTCGTGGTTTGTCAGGTCAGCATCAGCAAAAATGTCGTCACCGAACAATTCCATCAAATCGCCAACCAATTGCCCTTCATCGCTTTCAACTAGCTCGCCTGGTTCAATGCCAAAATGTCCCGCGAGCTTAAAAAGCAAGGGCACGGTGATGTTGCGTCGATTGTGTTCCAAGAGGTTCAAGTAACTCGCAGATATCCCCAAGGCTGACGCTAGATCAGCCTGACTGACATGCTTTTGCCGGCGTAAGCGTCTGATTTTGCCGCCTATTTGTGGGCCTGACTTTTCCATTTCGCTCTCCTGCCGCGCTTGTAAACTTTACAAGACTTTACAAGACTTTACAATTCAAATCGCCGCGCTTTACTAAACTTTACAGCTTAACACCTTGATATATCGAATTATCTTGCATTTTTGCCTCAAATGTCAAATCTTTACATAATCACCTCTCGGAACGGTTCCGGGACATGGAGGAAAAAATGACACACACAATCGATAACCGGCAGAACACGCAAGACGAATATATCACCATTATTGCGCGTACCGTTGCAGACGCGATGCGCCAGTTTAAAGCCAAAGGACTTGATAAGTTGGGCTTCTCGATTGTGGGACCTGTCGACAAGCATCAATTCTCGCTGGCTGACGGCAACGATATTGCCACAGATATGTTTGAGGGCAACCCAATGATTGCCGCAACATTTCGGCGCAGCTTAGCAATCTAACGCTACCCGCGTTTCCCTCGTCTCTCTCCCTTTCTAACCCCTCCAACGCTCCTTGGTTTAGCCATTATGGCTTTGCCAAGGGACGGCGGAGCTTTGAAATGCAAAAACAGGTACAAGATCATGTTAGACCGCAACAAAAATCAATTTCCCACTCCAAGCTGGGCACCCGACCGTTGGGACAATATTGCCCGCACATACACGCCTGATGATGTGGCCAAATTGTCTGGCTCCTTGCCGATCCAGTATTCTTTGGCAGAAAATGGCGCGAAGAAGCTTTGGGAACTGCTACACACTCAAGACTACGTGCCAACCTTGGGCACATTCACCGGCAACCAAGCGGTTCAGCAGATCAAAGCGGGCTTGAAAGCCATTTATCTTTCGGGTTGGCAGGTAGCGGCAGACGCCAACAATTCTGGCAATATGTATCCGGACCAAAGCCTTTACCCTGCAGACAGTGTTCCAGCCGTCGTTAAGCGCATCAACAAGGCTTTGCAGCGTGCGGACCAGATCCAAACCATGGAAAAGCTTTCAGGCGAGGCAACAACTGACCTTGATTTCTTTGCGCCAATTATTGCGGATGCGGAAGCTGGTTTTGGTGGGCAATTGAACGCATTTGAGTTGATGAAAGGCATGATTGAAGCGGGCGCAGCAGCTGTTCACTTCGAAGATCAGCTGGCTTCTGAAAAGAAATGCGGACATTTGGGCGGAAAAGTTTTGGTGCCAACCAAAACCTTCGTGCGCACGTTGAACGCGGCTCGTTTGGCTGCGGATACTATGGGCGTTCCCACTTTGATCATGGCACGGACCGACGCTGAGGCTGCACGTTTGATCACCTCAGATGTTGATGAATATGATGCGCCATTTGTTACTGGTGAGCGCACCGAAGAAGGCTTTTATCGTCTAAAGGGTGGCTTTGATGCAGCGATTGCACGTGGCTTGGCCTATGCGCCTTATGCAGATTTGATTTGGTGCGAAACTTCAACACCAAACTTGGACGATGCGCGCCGTTTTGCTGAGGCCATCAAAAAGCAATTCCCTGATCAAATGCTGGCCTACAACTGCTCGCCATCCTTTAACTGGGCAAAGCATATGGACGAAACTCAAATGGCCAAATTCCAAGCTGAATTGGGCGCCATGGGTTATAAATATCAGTTCATCACGTTGGCTGGCTTCCATAATTTGAGCTACACGACGTTTGATTTGGCCAGCCGTTACAAAGAACGTGGCATGGCCGCATATTCGGAGTTGCAGCAAGCCGAATTCGGTGCGGAAAGCCGAGGCTTCTCTGCAACACGTCACCAGCGTGAAGTGGGCACAAGCTACTTTGATGCAGTTTCAATGGCGGTTAGCCAAGGCAACTCCTCAACAACCGCAATGGCAGAATCTACTGAAACAGCACAGTTCTAAGAAATTCCAACTCTTTATGGGTTTGGCGCGCGTCCCCACTTTAGTCGTGCCAAACTTGTTGGGAAACTTGAAGCCGACGGGTTCGCTCGCCGGCTTTTTTAACGCATGCGTTAGCCTGCCTTTTGGTCTAGCTCCAAAAATTTGGCAGCCTCTTCAAGCCCTTGAACGCCATCTACACCAGCTAAGATCTGCGCAGATGCGCCCTTAAAGGCATCACCGATTGGTTCAGCACGTCCGCCCAAGCATTCTGCCAAAAAACCTTCCATAGTGGCGAAAAAGCTTAGGCGATTTTGTGGTCTCTGGAATCCATGACCTTCATCAGTGTAGTTGAGATAGGTCACAGGCAGGTTCTTTTGCCTCATCGCGTCGGCGATTTGGTCAGCCTCGATTTTCGTCACACGTGGGTCATTTCCCCCTTGACCAATCAACAAAGGTACTTTGATTTTATCTACATGAGTAAGCGGTGATTGCGCGACAATACGCGCCCGATCTTCTGGCTTGGTCGGATCACCGATATGACGATAGAATGTGCCTTCCAACATTGGCCGCCAATAGGGTGGAAAGCTCTCCATCAAGGTCACCAAATTGGAAGGGCCAACAATATCGACGCCACAAGCAAATTTGTCTGGCGTGAAGGTGACGCCCACCAAGGTGGCATACCCTCCGTATGAGCCGCCACCAATTGCAACCTTCTCTGGTTGGGCTATGCCTTTTTCTATGGCCCAATCAACCGCATCAATCAAGTCATCGTGCATTTTACCTGACCATTCGCCAATGGCCTTGTTTATATGGTTTTTGCCAAAGCCGGTTGAGCCCCGATAATTAACGCTGAGCACGGCATAGCCGCGGTTGGCCAGCCATTGGTGGGTGGTATTATAGCCATAGCTGTCGCGTGCCCATGGTCCGCCATGCACCCACAAAATTGTCGGCACGGGTTGGTCGGGCACACCATCGCCATCAGAATCGCTGCCAATAGGCAAGGTATAATAGCTCACCAATTCTTGGCCATCGCGCGCCTTAATCGCCACCGGATGCATAGGTTGCAATGGCGCATCTGCCAACGCGGGCCGGCTGGAGAATAGTTCGGTCAGGCTTTTACTGTCTCGATCATAAAGCTGATAGGTGCCCGGTGCTTCTGCTGCATCATCAATTACGACCCATTTGCGGTTGTCGTGGGTGGCGCTGGTGATGCCAATTTGCCCCTTAAACTGCGATTTCAAAAAGGCAAAATCTGCTTCAACAGTAGGCTCGATAACGTGCCAATCCGCCTTCAGATGATTAACCGCATAGGCCAAAGGGGTCAAACTGGTGGGGTGAAATGCAATATTGGAAATATCGGCCCGCTCGCTGCTGGCCAATTCGGTGATGTCACCACTCTTAATATCCACTTTTGTGAAAGCCGCTTTATCACGCCCACGACTATCCAGCATGTAAGCGCTTTGATTGTCTTTTGAAAACCCAATTAAGTTGGTGTTGAAGAAATCGTCATTTTCAATGGTTTGAAACAGCGCGCCTTTTCCCCCCTTGTCGGTCAAATGAAAAATGTTGGCTCCACCACCAGCGAGTGTTTCAATGCCAAAACGCGGCGTCAAACTGTTGTCAATTGCCCAGCCGCCAAAACCTGGATTTTCAATCATTTGATGCATATCACCGGTGATATAATTCACTTCATAAAGGTCAAAGAATTGCGGGTTGCGCTCATTAATACCGACAATGGCCCTGCCCGGATAATCCTTATTCATCTTCATCATTTGAGCCCGTGCCCCCGCTTTAATTGGGGTCAGGTCGCGGGTTTGTGCGGTTTCAACACTGGTGGCATAAAGATGAAAGTTTTCATCCCCACCCTGGTCTTGCTGGGTCAGCACATAGGCGCTGTCGGGTGTCCAGAAATGGGAATTGATGCCGCGTTTTTTGTCACCGGTGATGGCACGAACTTTTTTTAGGTCGTTGGCGGGGGCAATCCATACATTCATGACACCATCTTTGGGCGCAAGCCAGCTCAGCCAATTGCCGTCTGGGCTAATGCGGCCCTGAGATTGGGTGGGATTGCCCAACAAGGCTTCGCGTGGGATGAGCTGAAAATCATTAGAAGACGTTGCTGCGAGTGCCATTGTGACTCCGATCAAAGATAGTAAATTTGAGCAGGTTTCGTTTTTGTGCGAACCCGGATGGGTTTGTTAATATGACATATAGTTAGCCTTTGGCAGAATGCCAAAGCACTTGCAGCATATGCTCGATCTGCTGCACATGTACCGCTTCGTAGTGTTCAAGCTTTTGGCGCGACTATTTGGCATAAGTTGCCATGCCGACGGATGTTGGCGCAGTCTCGCCAAATCCAAACTTTTTATATAATTCATTGGCGGTGCCGTCAGCGAAAAGGTTGATGAAGGCCCCCGCAGGGACTTCTTTATCGATAAAACCCATCAATTCTTGCATAATGCTTCGACCCAGACCTTGGCCCTGATGGTCTGGGTGAACAGCGATATCGCAAACTTGAACGAAACAGCCTCCATCTCCCACCAGACGCCCCATAGCGATCAATTCTCCTGCAGCATTTCGCAAGCAAACAGCAAAAAGCGAATTCGGCAGCCCACGAGAGGCCGATTCTTCAGATTTTGCACTGAGTCCTGCCAAACTGCGCATAGCACAGTATTCTTGAACACTTGGCGTTTCATGGACGATTGAAATGTCACAAAGATCTATCATTGTTGCTCATTGGTTGGTTTGAGATCGGTTTAGTAGGCTGGCAGATCTGTTTCGACCAGCCCCAGCTCTGCCAAGTCCTTTTCTCGCTCCGCGTGATCCACACGAAACATGAACTCGTCCAATTGTGGCGGCGCGATTGATGTGCCAGCAAACATGGCATGGGCTTGACCGCGATGGTGAATTTGATGCTGGAAGAGGTGGGGCAAAGCATTGCCCAGCGGCTCTTCATACCGCAAAAGCTTGACCATTTTTGGCAATGCATCTTCGCGTAGCTGATCACAGAACTTGATCAGACGTAGATCAACCTCTCGCTGTGCGGCTTTTAAGGCCGTTGCATCAGCAAATGGCTCCTCGTTTTCCCAAGCTTTTGCGCCAAGCGAACCGCCTTCAAAAGCATCTACATAATACCAATCAACGGTAATGTTGTGATTGAGGGTTTTCTTAATCGAAGGAAAAAAGCTTACACCCTTCGCCTCAAATTCACCGGACTGCAACCGCTCAGCCGCTCTGAGCAGCCGATGATTGGCGAAGAGGTTATTGTAAGCAAGTTGGGCGTAAATTTTGAGCATCTTTGTTCCCTTAAGTCCCAAATCCAATCCGATAGCCCAATGCTTCGGCAATATGTTGCTTTTTGATCGGCTCTGACCCGCCAAGATCCGCCAAGGTGCGGGCGACCTTAAGCACTCTGTGGTAAGCCCTTGCTGAAAGCGAGAATTTTTCTGCCGCTTGTACCAATAGTCGCTTGCTCTCCTCGTCTGGCTGGGCAACTTGTTCGATGATTTTTGCGCTGGTGGCGGCGTTGTTGTAAACCCCGGCTGCGCCCATTTGCATATAGCGATCTGTTTGAATTTGGCGGGCGCGTTGCACGCGTTTTGCCACTTTCTCGCTTGGTTCAGCATCCCCCGGGGCAATCATATCGAGCGCGGTGACGGCAGGCACATCAATGCGAATATCAATACGGTCCAAAAATGGGCCGGAGATGCGGGCTTGGTAATCTGCGGCACAACGATCGCCGCGCTTGCAAGTGTGACCGGGTAATCCCGCCATGCCACATTTACACGGATTCATAGCCGCGACCAGTTGCACCCTTGATGGATAAGTAATGCGATGGTTGGCACGGGCGATTATGGTCTCACCGCTCTCGAGCGGTTGACGCAGCCCATCGATAACTTGGGGCGCGAATTCTGGTAATTCATCCAAAAACAACACGCCATTATGGGCCAAAGAGACTTCACCTGGGCGCACCTTAAGACCACCACCAATAAGCGCCGCCATGGAAGCAGAATGGTGGGGCGCACGAAACGGACGACAATCTGACAATCGGCCACCAGCCAACTCGCCTGCGATAGATTGCACCATGGATACATCGAGCAATTCACGTGGGTTAAGCGGCGGCAAAATCGAGGGCAAGCGCGCCGCCAACATAGATTTTCCTGCGCCCGGCGGGCCGATCATCAAGAAATTATGACCACCTGCGGCGGCAACTTCCAGTGCGCGTTTTGCGCCTTCTTGGCCCTTGATTTCGCAAAGGTCCGGAAACACTGCAGTGCGGCTTAGCCGCTTTGCCACGGGGCGGGCGCACAATTGATTGCCCGTTAGATGGTTGACCAGTGCCAAAAGATTGGCAGGCGCGATGATGTTCAATTCTTCCCCTGCCCATGCGGCCTCAGGCCCGCAATCTGCTGGACAAATTAGTCCCAGTTCGCGCGCTTCAGCAGAAATGGCGGCAGGCAAGGTGCCCGCAACAGATGAAATGCGTCCATCCAGCGCCAATTCGCCCAGCACCACATATTCATCCAAACTATCGCCTGGTATCGCCCCAATGGCTGCCATCAAGCCCAATGCAATCGGCAAATCATAATGCGAACCTTCTTTGGGCAGGTCGGCAGGCGCAAGATTTATGGTGATGCGTTTGGGGGGCAGTGACAGCCCCGATGAAGTGAGCGCAGAGCGCACCCGCTCTTTACTTTCCCCCACAGCCTTGTCTGGCAGTCCAACAATATTGAATGCAGGAATGCCGTTGGCGACCTGCACCTGCACGTCCACCGGAAGCGCTTGAATGCCCTGAAAAGATACGGTTTGAACGCGCGTAACCATTTATAGGTCCTGAAATATCCTTAAGTATGAGTGCGAAGCTAGCAGCCAATCAAATTGGACACAAGAACATTTCGAGAACGATGTTATTTTCGCCGTGGCGGCGCATGTGCATCTCTCAGGCCGACATCCCGCAATAAGTATGGACTAAGTTCGATCAAGCGATGATTAGGCAAAGTTGGATGCTGAGCTTGATAAGCTGCCCGACGTTTTTCCCAGAAAGCTTTATTAGTCAGGGCAAGCCAGCCAACAACGCGGCGGCGAAAAGATTCACGTGGAACATCTTTGGTTGTTGTATAAGTCATGTTGATCTCCTTTGTTGGAACATGAATGCGCGCAAAATGACTTGCTGACCAACAAAAGCTTAGCTACCTTGCATAAGGAGATTTTATGCATGGCCCTTGATCAACTACCCCCCCTCACCGCACTACGTGCCTTTGAAGCTGCAGCGCGACACAAGAGTTTTACTAAAGCTGCCAATGAGTTAAATATGACTCAAGCAGCTGTGAGCTATCAAATAAAACAGCTAGAGGATCGGTTTGGCGAACCATTGTTCATTCGCGGTACACGACAGGTCAGTTTATCTAAAGCGGGCACTTTGTTGGCCCCTTCAATCACGGAAGCTTTTGAGATTATTCGCCGATCTTTTGCTGAAGCGCAGGGACACCGCGACGGTCTTTTGACCATTACCACTGCACAGACTTTTGCCAGTTCGTGGCTGGCCAAGAATTTTGGCTCTTATAGTGTTTTTTGCAAAAGCATGGCTGTGCGGCTAGACATATCCAGTGAAGCATATGCTGATTTTCAATCAGCAGGCATAGACGTGGCTATCCGCACAGGTGCTGGCCAGTGGCCCGGCCTATCAGCCAAAAAACTCATGCATTTCGACTATGCACCCATGCTCTCGCCAAAATTGATGGCGCAATTTGAGATCAAAAAGCCCGAGGATTTACTCAAAACACCAATGGCCACACCAGCCGATCCTTGGTGGCACACATGGTTTAGTGCGATGGATGTGGACGTTTCTGGCCTAGACAAAGCCAGAGGGCCAATTATGGACGTACAATATATCCACGGCATTGCCGCTTTGTCTGGCAGTTCGGTGGCTTTGCTTACGCCCTGCTTATACCGTGATGAATTGGCCAGCGGGGCATTGATACAGCCATTTGATTATATTCAAAAAGAAGACCATGCGATTTGGCTTTGCTATCCTGAACATCGAAAGAACTGGCAGAAAATCAAAACATTTGAAGACTGGCTGTTCCCGATGCTGGATGAGACTATGCCGGACCGTCGGGTTTAAGCCTTACACCAGCCCCGGAATTAAGCCGGAAGTACGGATGCCATCGAAGATAAACTGCACCGAAAGTGCCGCGAGTAAAACGCCGACAATGCGCGACACCACGTGCAAAATGGTGACCCCAAGAATTTTTTGCAATTGGGTTGCGCCCAGCAAAAGCACATAAGTGGCCATCAATATTACCATCAGACCGCCAACCACGGCCACTTGGCGGGTTGGCTCGCCAGCGGCGTCAGCGATTAGCAATATTGTTGCGCCAATGGCGCCTGGACCCGCAATCAACGGCGTGGCCAAGGGAAACACTGAAATATCGGTGCTCGATGCGGCCTCGGCATTTTCTTCGTCGGTGGTGGTGGTTGCACTCGAATCGCGAGCGAACACCATATCGATTGAAATCAGCAGCAAAAGAATGCCACCCGCCGCGCGCAATGCAGGCAACCCAATGCCAAAGACTTGCAGGATGATTTCACCAAACAACGCGAAAAACAAAAGCACCAAACCGCCAATCACGGTGCCCTTGAGCGCCATAGCGCGGCGCTGCTTGGCAGTTGCGCCCGCAGTCAGCGCCGCAAACAGCACCACAATATCTGCCGGACCAATGGTGGCAAAATATGTGGTTAGGGCGATCAGAAACGTGTCGAGCTGCATAAAGGCTAGCTTAGCGGTTTAGCGCCGCTTTTCAATAGCGTCCCAAATAAGCACTGCAATGTCTGGCCCGCCAAAACGTTTGATCTCGCGGATACCGGTTGGCGAAGTCACGTTAATCTCGGTGATGTAATCGCCGATCACATCAATGCCGACGAAAATAAAGTCACGTTCTTTAAGCGCTGGGGCAATTTTTTTGCAAATTTCAAGATCTCTTGGGGTGAGCTCAACAAATTCAGGGCGACCACCCACATGCATGTTGGAACGCGCTTCGCCTTCAGCAGGTATGCGGTTTAAGCCAGCGATAGGTTCCCCATCGATAATGATGATCCGTTTGTCGCCTTTGCGCACATCAGGTAAATATTTTTGGATCATGAACGGTTCTGGAAAACTGTCTTCGAACATTTCCAGCAACGACACCAAATTCTGGTCGTTTTCGCGCAACAAGAATACACCCGCACCGCCATTGCCGAACAATGGTTTGACGATGATATCGCCATGTTCGGCGCGAAACTTTTGTATGCGTGACCTGTCTCTTGTCACCAATGTTGGCGGCATCAACTCTGGAAATTCGGTAACCAGAATTTTTTCGGGCGCGTTGCGCACCGGGCCGGGGGCGTTGACCACTAAAGTTTTTGGATGCAACCGATCCAACAAATGGGTTGTGGTGATGTAATTCATATCAAACGGTGGGTCTTGGCGCAGCAAAATAACATCAAGCTCGGACAGGTCGGTGATTTTGCCGTCCCCAAGTTCAAACCAATTTTGGGTGTCGTCCGTCACTTTGACCGGAAAAACATTCGCGCTCACGACGTTGTTTTCCAACGCCAAAGAGGAGGGCACATAGTAAAAAACCTCGTGCCCACGGGCTTGAGCTTCAAGCATCATCGCAAAGCTGCTGTCGCCAACAGGGTTGATGGCGTCAATCGGGTCCATTTGCACCGCAATTTTGAGTTTTTGAGCCGTTGCCATAAAGCTTTTATCCATTCAATTGGTTTGAAACGCATCCACGATATGCACAGGCCAGCTTAATGGTGCAAGGCCAATCACATCAAATCTTGTTGTACGGTCTTGGTATTTTGGGTTTTTTGCAAGCCAGTATCGCGCCGCGCTGATAATCCGATCTTGGCGCACCGCTTCAAATGCTTCGCTTAGGGCCTGCTTGTCACGACGAGCCTTAACCTCAACAAAAACAAGGGTTTGACCGCGTTTTACAATCAGGTCCAATTCGCCACCACGCGCTCTAAACCGTTCAGCCAAAACCCTATAGCCCTTGAATGTCAGAAACATACGGGCCCAAAACTCGCCCTTGCGGCCAAACTTTTCAGCATGTTTTCGCCCAGAATTATTCGCCATCTTTTAGCTCAAGCGCGGTTTGGTAGACTTGCTTGCGTTTCAGATCAAAATCCGCGGCGACTTTATCAACTGCACCGCGCAATGGCATTTCTTCCATCAAGCTTTTCAGCACTTTGTGCCACTCATCAGGGTCGATCTCAACTTGCTTGCCGGCGCCGGCGACCAAAATCACAACCTCACCTTTTACCGCTTCGCCGGCGAACAAGTCCGCCAATTCGCCTGCGGTGCCGCGATAAAGCGTTTCAAACCGTTTGGTGAGTTCGCGGGCGACCACAACTTGGCGATCGGGGCCAAAAACCTCAGCCAAAGCAGTCAAGGTGGCGCTGGTGCGTTTGGGCGATTCATAGAACACCAAAGTTGGCTGGTGGGTTTTTAAGTCATTTAGTCGTTTGATGCGGGCAAGTTGCTTGGGGGGCAAAAAGCCAAAGAAACTAAAACTGTCGGTGGGCAAACCACTAACGGCGAGGGCGCTGAGCACCGCCGACGCGCCGGGAATGGCGATAATGTTGATGCCTTTTTCTGCAGCCATACGCACCAATGGAAATCCCGGGTCTGAAATTAGCGGGGTGCCTGCATCAGAGATTAAGCAAATAGCTTTGCCAGCGCTGACCTCGTCCACGATGTTTTGCGCTTGGCCAACCTCATTATGTTCATGTAGCGAGGCTTTTTGGGTTTTGATGCCGTAGGCGTTTAACAATTTGGCTGAGGTACGTGTATCTTCGCAAAGTACCAAATCGGCGCCAGCTAAGGTTTCCAGCGCCCGCACCGAAATGTCTTTGAGATTGCCAATGGGGGTAGAAACCAAATATAGGGCTGGCTCAATTTTGGGGGCGGTGAAAGCACGACCAGAAATAAGAAATTGTTGTTCCGCCATGAAATCTGCTCATTGTCCAAATATTTGTTGAATTGACTCTTTAAGCTTTGCAGCCTGTTTTGTATAGCTATTGGAGCAATTGTGTAATTTGGCGTAAGACCAATAGTGCAATAAACTACAGAATAATGATTTGGGGTACTAAAGCGATGTTGGCATTCAACTTGAAACCATTGGCGAGCAGCGCCAAGCTGGCAGCAGGTCTTTTTGCAGCGGTTGGGCTTTTTGCCTGCACACCAGATTTCAATTTTGGACCATCCAATTTTTCTAACACTCAGCAAAAACCAGCTTTGCAAGGCAACTTGCCACCTGCTGTAGGTGAGATACTGGGTGACGGCCCCGTGCGTGTGGTTTTGTTGACCCCAATAAGCGGTGAAGGTGGCTTGGGCACGGTGGGGGTTTCGATCCGCAATGGCGCCAAAATGGCGATTGATAAGATCAACTCTAACGCCCAATTTTCATCCAACATTCATGTGGTGGTTAAAGACACTGGCGGTAGCGCGGTAAAAACGAAAGCTTTGGCAGCGCAGGCAGTAAGTGAAGGCGCAAGTTTGATCCTTGGCCCACTACGCGCCGATGGCGTACGGGCTGCAGGCAGTGTTGCAAGGGCCGCAGGTATTCCACTGATTGGATATTCAAACAATACAGGCGCATCAGCGCCTGGCATTTATTTGCTTAATATTCTGCCTGAATCTGAAGTCTTGCGTTCCATCAAATATGCGCAGAATTTTGGCCGCAAAAACTTTGCGGCAATTGTGCCGCGCACGGACTTTGGCCAAATCCAAGAGGGTGCGTTCCGTGTTGCTGCGTCAGAAACCGGTGCTGCGATCCATGGTATTTATCAATTCTCAAATGAAGAAGAAGCGCGTACGGCGGTTGAGCAATTGGTTCCGTTTCTAATTTCAGGCACCGTTGATGCGATCTTCTTGCCTGATCGGGCAACTGCACCATCGATTGCGGTTTTGCTTGAAAGCGCTCAGATCGAAAAGACCGACATGACCATTATTGGTTCCGCTGATTGGGACGGCGATGTGAAGGTCTCGCAGACCCCATTCCTTACAGGTGCGTTCTTTCCTGCGGTTGATGGCGCCGGCTATGAGCGTCTGAAACCAGAATATGAAGCGATTTACGGCGTTGCGCCACACCCAATGGCCACGTTTGCCTATACTTCGGTTCTGCTGGCGAACTCATCATCCTTAGCGAGTGCAACCCCACGTTATGATCGCAATCAATTGACGCGTCCAAGCGGTTTTGCGGGCCAAGACGGCGTGTTCCGCTTTTTCGACAATGGTACAAACCAGCATGCTTTGGTGATGAAACAAGTTGTGATTGACGGCAGCCGGATCGTTGACACGGCAAAAATGCCCTAAGGCAATTTGTTGTTGATGGTCTGTGCTTTTAAGCGGCGAGGTCGGCAACGACCGCGTCCAGCACCGGCCAGCCCTTGTCGGTCACCCGCAAATTGCCGTCTTCAAGCAGTTCGACAAACCCGATTTGGGTGAGGTGATCGATTTGTTCTTGGCGCAGCTTTTGCCCGGCTAATGCTTCAAAACGCGCTGGAGAAATGCCGGTTTTGAGCCGCAAGCCCATGAGCAAATATTCGTCTGACTGTTCGCCACGGCTTAAAGATTCAAATTCCACAAACCCGTCACCTTTGGAACTGACATATTCGGCCCACTTAAACGGCATGCGCTCAGTTGCTGTGGCATGGCGTTGACCATCGATTAGCAACCGCCCATGGGCACCGGGGCCGATGCCAGCATATTCGCCATATTGCCAATAGGTTAGGTTGTGGCGGCTCTCTTCGCCAGGCGCTGCGTGGTTAGAAATCTCGTAAGCTGGAAGGCCGCGGGCCTCACAAATTTCTTGTGTCAGCTCATAAAAATCTGCCGATAGGTCAGCGTTCGGCATGTTGAGTTTGCCCGCATGAAACAGATCGTAATAACGGGTGCCAGATTCAATTGTTAGCGCATAAAGCGAGATATGCTCACGGGCCAAATCCAGCGCTTCATTTAGCTCTTCGCGCCATTCATCAAGAGTTTGATTGGGGCGTGCATAGATCAAATCATAACTGACCCGATCAAATATGGATTGCGCAAGCTTTACCGCCGCTTTGGCGTCTTCAACAGAATGCAAACGCCCCAGCGCCGCCAAAGGTTCAGCCCGCAAGGACTGCACCCCGAGCGAAACCCGATTAACCCCTGCCAAACGGATCGCTTGAAATTTTTCGCGCTCCACGCTAGTGGGATTGGCTTCAAGGGTAATTTCGACATCGTTAGACAATTGCCATTTGGTTGAAATGGCATTGATGATTTTTTCCACCGACTGGGGCTGCATCAAAGATGGGGTGCCGCCGCCAAAAAAGATCGAGCGCACCGTGCGGCCCGGCACCAGCTCAGCGGTTTGGCTGATCTCAGTCAGATAATTTTGCACATAGGCGTCTTCATCAAATGGGCCGCGATGCACATGGGAATTGAAGTCGCAATATGGGCATTTAGCCGCGCAAAACGGCCAATGCACATATACGCCAAAAAGATCAGGCTCAATCGTCAGGGCAACAGTCCTTCACAAACAACGAGAAAGCGCGGGAGCGGTGCGAAAGACCAATTGTGTCTTTTGACCAGGCGTGCTTTTCGCTTTCGCTCATTTCACCAAAGGTGCGCATATGCCCGTCTGGTTGAAACATGGGGTCATAGCCAAATCCTGACGTGCCACGTGGGGGCCACACGAGTGTGCCTTCGGCTCGGCCTTCAAAACACATGGTTTCACCTTCTGGATTGGCCAAACATAGGACCGCTACAAAGGCCGCGGTGCGTTTACCGGGCGCCATGGCGCCTTTTTCCATCAAAGAGGTGTGGACTTTGACCATAGCATCGTCAAAATTCTTATTCGGACCTGCCCAGCGCGCAGAATAGATCCCCGGATCACCGTCAAGCGCATAAACGCTTAAGCCAGAATCATCTGAAAGAGCCCAAAGGTTGGACGCTTTGGTGGCGGCAAGTGCTTTGATTTTCGCGTTTTCTTCATAGGTCAAACCGGTTTCTTCCGGTTCTGGCAAGTTGAGTTCGCCGGCGGACACAAGTTCCAACCCAAATGGGGCCAAAAGCGTGCGAAATTCGCGCACCTTTCCCTCATTGTGGGTGGCAACAACCAGTTTTTGACCTTTTTCCAACTTGCGCATTTTAGTCTTTCAGTGCGGTTTTTTGTAATTCAACCAATTCATTGACGCCTTTTTGCGCCAAACCAATCAGCTTTGCCAGCTCATCTGCAGAAAAAGGACTTTCTTCTGCGGTGCCTTGGATTTCAACAAATCCGCCCGACCCTGTCATCACAAAGTTCGCATCTGTTTCAGCCACGCTATCCTCATCATAATCAAGATCAAGCACCGGGGTACCTTTGTAGATGCCGCAAGAAATTGCCGCCAGATGGTCTGTGACCACTTTATCGCCAACCAAATCGCGCTCACGCATCCACGACAGCGCGTCCATCATGGCGACAAATGCGCCGGTGATTGAGGCGGTGCGGGTGCCTCCATCAGCTTCAATTACATCACAATCCACAGTGATTTGGTTCTCGCCCAATGCTTTCATGTCCACAACAGCCCGCAAAGAGCGACCGATCAGACGCTGAATTTCTTGGGTGCGGCCAGACTGTTTGCCCGCGGTTGCCTCGCGGCGCATACGTTGGCCGGTTGAACGCGGCAACATGCCATATTCTGCGGTAACCCAGCCCAAACCTTGGCCGCGACGCCAAGGGGGAAGATTGGTTTCAACACTTGCGGTGCACAATACTTTGGTGCCGCCAAACGAGATCAGGCAAGATCCTTCCGCGTGAGAAGAAACATGGCGCTCGATTGTGACATCGCGCATTTGGTCAGCTGCGCGTTTTGACGGCCGCATAGGGTTCCCCTTTTGTTATGCCCTTGTGTTTGGCTTTGCTTGGCTGAAAATTGAACCAACATCAAGGATAAAGCGCCCCAAAGGTCGAATTTTGCGCAAACTAACGGCGCTATGTGCTTGGCGATCACAAGAATTGGGCCTAAATAGGCATATAGTTTGGTCCAGCGAGGCAATTTTGAGCACACCACCCATTAATCAGGATTTTCTGTCAGTTCTTAATGAACGCTCCCAAGGCATTTTTAAACGCTTGGTGGAACGGTTTATTGAAACGGGTGAACCTGTGGGTTCACGTCAGCTTTCCCGAGCGTTGGAAGAAAGCCTTTCGGCAGCGTCGGTGCGCAATGTGATGGCTGATTTGGAAGATTTGGGGCTGATTGCCGCGCCACACACTTCGGCTGGCCGCGCACCAACCCAAGCTGGTTTGCGCTTCTTTGTGGATGCGATGCTGGAAGTCGGGTCCATTGGCTCTGAAGAGCGGCGCAATATCGAAAAACATATTGATGGCGCATCACACAGTGAAAAAATTGAGGATGTTTTGGCACAGGCCAGCCAAGTTTTGTCGGGCCTTTCGCACGGGGCTGGTTTGGTTTTGGCGCCAAAGGCAGACATCATTCTCAAACACATCGAATTTGTGCGCTTAGACGCCCAATTGGCGATGGCGGTGCTTGTAGGCGAAGATGGACATGTTGAAAACAGAGTTTTTCCAATTCCCCCAGGGCTTACGGCGAGCGAATTGACCAAGGCGAGCAATTATTTGTCACATCATATTGTTGGCCGCACACTGCGCGAAGCGCGTTCAATGTTGCAGGCCCAACATATTGCCCATCAATCAGAGCTTGATGAATTGACGAAACAATTGGTTGATCAGGGTTTGGCGACACTTAGTGAGCCGCGTGGGGATGAAACCCCAACCTTGATTGTGCGCGGTCGGGCAAACTTAATCGCAGACACCATGGCAAGCGAAGAGCTTGATCGGGTTCGGCAGCTGTTCGATGAATTGGAATCAAAAAAATCCATCATCGAATTGCTCAAAGACACCCATGATGCGGATGGGGTGCGGATATTTATTGGCTCCGAGAACAAACTGTTTTCTCTGTCCGGGTCATCGGTAATCCTTTCCCCCTATCGGGACCATAATGCCAATGTGGTGGGAATCGTGGGGGTTATTGGCCCCACGCGACTTAATTACGCCAAGATTGTACCGGCAGTAGATTATACGGCCCACGTGGTCTCCAAACTGATCAACAAACGTAACGTTTAGGGCAAAATTCAACCTCAATTGATTTGAGTGCTTGAAATTTCATGTTCAATGGTCGATATCCGGTTCAACAAATCCACCAAATAGACAAGCGAATTAAAATGATGAGTGACGAAGAGTTTCAAAACGAAGCAGATCTGAATGATCAAACTGACGATCAAGCTCAGGAAAATGCTGAGAATGAAAAGAACGCCGCATCTCCTTTAGAAGTGCTTGAAGCAGAAAACGCCAAGCTTAAAGATCGGTTGTTGCGGGCCGTGGCCGACATGGAAAATTTGCGCAAACGTACCGAGCGCGACGTAAAAGACGCGCGCAATTACGCAATCGCAAATTTTGCGCGCGACATGCTGACCGCAACGGACAACCTGTCCCGGGCTTTGTTGACAATGCCACAAGAAGCAAAAGATGAAGCCGACGGCCCGTTCAAGTCTTTAATCGAAGGCGTTGATATGACCGAGCGTGAAATGCTGCGCTTGCTGGAGAAAAACGGCATCACCAAACTTGAGCCTAAAGGCGAGAAGTTTGACCCCAATTTCCACCAAGCGATGTTTGAAATTCCAAACAGCAATGTAGCAGAAAACACCGTGATGGAAGTGGTGCAAGCTGGCTATGTGATTGGCGAGCGCGTGTTGCGCCCTGCAATGGTTGGCGTTGCCAAAGGCGGTCCGAAAGTGGTGCCGATCTCAAACGGCGATGCAGGCGTGAGTGAAGCAGGCGAAAATGTGGACCGTTCTGTCTAGTCTGAGCACCCTTTTTGATGAAATTGCAAAAAACCGGCGGTATTTCCGCCGGTTTTTCTTTATCCATTTTCTGCTTCAAAAACTTCTTTTGCAGTTTTGCGCGCGCTGTTTGGGTTCATGAAATCATAAAAATCTGGCTTTTGATCGACAAAAATTTCCAGCCCCACTTCAAAATCTTGATCATTCTGTTGAAACAGTCCCGCGGAATAAAAGTGCTCCATTGACCCAACTGTAAGATGATAAAAAAGTGGCGTACCACATTTGGTGCAAAAGGCGCGCTCAGCCCAATCGGAAGATTTGAACCGACCGATATGCTCTTCTCCGAATGCCTCAAGCTTATCATCACCATGTAGGGCCAAGAACGCACTGCCGCCACTAAAGCGCCGACACATGGTGCAATGACACGCCCCGATTTTGGTGGCGTCGGCATCTAGTCTAATCTCAACCGCGCCGCAAAGGCATTTTCCGATCCGTTTTGCCGTCATCATAAATCTCCCAAAGATCCGTTTATCTCAAATGGTCAAATATGCTTCTAGCAAGTTCATTGATCACAAATCTTGCTAAATATCACCGGGTTTTGTGACACGGCGCATTGTTAAATTTACCCGTCCACCGTTTGGAAATGCTGCGTATCCATTCAACAATTGGGACGTGTTGGGGTAAATCTTGTCAATACCGTGAAAGGCGAGTCGTGATTGTTTCTCTAAAATCAAAATGTCCCCCGAACTGATTTCAAAAGATGAGGTTTTGCCGCCTCGGCTGGTGCCCCCAAGCCGAAAGCGGGCGCGGTCGCCTAGTGAAACCGAAAGAACAGGCGCTTCCAGATCCTCTTCATCGCGATCTTGATGCAAGCCCATTTTCGCATCAGGTGCATAATAGTTGACTAAACAGGCTTCTGGCGGCGCATGATAACCCGTAAGCTCATGCCACAAGTTGATCAAACCAACAGGCATTGGCGGCCAAAGCTTTCCGGTTTCAGGGTGCTGCGGTTGATAACGATAGCCCTTTTGCTGGTCGGAGACCCACCCCAAAGTCCCCAGATTTGACATGCGGACAGAAAATGCTTTGCCGGTTCGAGGCATACGCGGGACGAAAAACGGCGCCTGCGCAAGCAAAACTTCTAGTTCATCCAGCAGTTCAATTTGGGCGGTTTTAGACAGTTGGCCGGGAAAAATTCGCATGTTTTGGTGTTTTTCCTGTCGCTTTTCAAATCAATCACGTCTATATAACCGCGCTTGTTCTTTACGGTCCAAATTATTCGCAAAAAACTTGATCGAATTGGGCATGCAACAAAGGTCTAAAGCGTTGTTTCAAAGAATCTTGTCTTTGACGCTTGAAGCCCAATTTGTTGCTTCCTATATACCGATCAACAGTGGTTTGGGCACATAGGTGCTCAAGGCATGAATATGAGGGATCCGAACGGCTTTTATGCCGGTGAAAGACTGCTGGAAACGGGGTCAGACAAAGGGTCTGCCAACAAAGAGGTTTTAAAATGGGTAAAGTAATTGGAATTGACCTTGGTACCACCAACTCGTGTATTGCGATTATGGATGGTTCAGAGCCAAAAATCGTTGAAAACGCTGAGGGTGCACGTACAACACCTTCTATGGTCGCGTTTACAGATGACGACCGTTTGGTTGGACAGCCAGCGAAACGCCAAGCTGTAACCAACCCCGAAGATACTCTTTTTGCGATCAAGCGTTTGATCGGCCGTCGTTTCGATGATCCGATGGTAAAAAAAGACAAAGATCTTGTTCCTTACAAAATTGTAAAAGCGGATAGCGGCGACGCTTGGGTTGAAGCTAAGGGTGAGAAATACTCCCCTTCACAAATTTCAGCCATGATCCTTCAAAAAATGAAGGAAACAGCGGAAAGTTATTTGGGCGAGCCAGTAACACAAGCTGTTATTACGGTTCCCGCTTACTTTAACGATAGCCAACGCCAAGCTACAAAAGATGCGGGCAAAATTGCTGGTCTTGAGGTTTTGCGAATCATCAACGAGCCAACCGCGGCGGCACTTGCTTATGGTTTGGACAAACAAGAAGCTGGCATCATCGCTGTTTATGACCTTGGTGGTGGTACATTCGACGTATCGATCCTTGAAATTGGCGACGGCGTATTTGAAGTGAAATCAACCAACGGGGACACATTCCTTGGTGGTGAAGACTTTGATATGCGTTTGGTTGATTATTTGGCCGACGAATTTAAACGCGAAAACGGCATCGACCTTCGTGGTGACAAGCTTGCACTACAACGTTTGAAGGAAGCAGCTGAAAAAGCCAAAATTGAGCTTTCATCTGCGACACAAACAGAAGTCAACTTGCCGTTTATCACAGCTGACCAATCTGGGCCAAAACACCTTCAGTTGAAACTGACACGTGCGAAGCTTGAACAATTGGTTGAAGATTTCATCAAACGCACTATTGAGCCCTGTAAAGCAGCGCTTAAAGATGCGGGCATCACAGCTGGCGAGATCGACGAAGTGGTTTTGGTTGGCGGCATGACACGTATGCCAAAAATCCAACAAACCGTTAAAGAGTTTTTTGGTAAGGAACCACATAAGGGCGTAAACCCTGATGAGGTTGTGGCAGCGGGCGCAGCTATTCAGGCTGGCGTGTTGCAAGGCGACGTGAAAGACGTTTTGTTGCTCGATGTGACACCTTTGTCTTTGGGCATTGAAACATTGGGTGGCGTATTTACCCGCCTAATCGATCGCAATACCACGATCCCAACCAAGAAAAGCCAAGTGTTCTCAACTGCTGAAGACAATCAATCTGCGGTGACCATTCGGGTTTCTCAAGGCGAGCGTGAAATGGCGGCAGACAACAAAACCCTTGGCCAATTTGATTTGGTCGGCATTCCGCCTGCACCACGTGGTGTACCGCAAGTTGAAGTGACTTTTGATATTGACGCCAACGGCATTGTAAATGTTTCGGCGAAAGACAAGGGCACTGGCAAAGAGCAACAAATCCGGATCCAAGCTTCTGGTGGTCTTTCAGACGAAGAGATCGAAGCAATGGTGAAGGATGCGGAAGCCAATGCTGACGCCGACGTGAAGAAACGCGAATCTGTTGAAGCGAAAAACCAAGGCGAGGCTTTGGTCCATTCAACAGAAAGCTCTTTGAAAGAACATAGCGACAAAGTTGACGAAACCACACGCGAAGTCATCGAAACCGCTTTGGAAGAGTTGAAATCAGCGCTTGAAGGCGATGATGCAGACTTGATCAAAGAAAAAACAACTGCGCTGGCTCAAAGCTCAATGAAACTTGGTGAAGCCATGTATCAGGCAAGCCAAGAAGAAGACAGCGACGAGTTTGACGGTGGCGACGCCGCAGACGATGACGTTGTTGACGCTGACTTTGAAGAAGTTAAAGACGAAGACCAAAAGTCATAAGTCTTAACCGAACAAACCGACCTTGATTGGCGGGGCAGCTTGCATGTTCGCAAGCGGGTCCCGCCAACGATCTCGGAGCACCAATTTTGGAGCACCAGCGCCATGTCAAAAAAAGATTTCTACGAAGTTTTAGGGGTTGCCCGCGAAGCGGATGACAAGACCCTTAAATCTGCCTATCGCAAATTGGCCATGAAATATCATCCGGACAAAAATCCCGGTGATGATGCTGCTGAAGCTTCGTTTAAAGAAGTTTCTGAAGCTTACGATACCCTAAAAGACGCACAAAAACGTGCCGCTTACGACCGGTTTGGTCACGCGGCATTTCAAAATGGCGGCGCCGGCGGTCAACATGGTTTTGGCGCCGATTTTTCTTCATCAATGTCCGACATCTTTGAAGATATTTTTGGCGACTTCATGGGCGGCCAAGGTGGCGCACGGCGCGAACGCAGTTCTGCGATGCGCGGTTCCGATTTACGCTACAACCTTGAAATTTCACTAGAAGAGGCCTTTGAAGGGCAAACTGTTGATATTGATGTGCCTTCCATGGTGAGTTGCGATACTTGCGACGGGCATGGCGCAAAACCCGGCACAGGGTTTTCGACCTGCGGCACCTGCCAAGGACACGGCAAGGTCCGTGCGGCTCAAGGGTTTTTCACCATTGAGCGTACCTGCCCACAATGCCATGGCCGTGGCGAGACGATGGATCAGCCTTGTACAGATTGTTCTGGCCAGGGACGCCGCCAAGAATCGCGTTCATTGTCTGTTGATGTGCCAAAGGGCATTGAAGATGGCACCCGTATTCGACTTTCTGGCGAAGGGGAAGCGGGAATGCGCGGTGGCCCAGCGGGCGACTTGTACATTTTTGTTTCGATCAAACCGCATGATTTGTTCCAGCGCGATGGGGCTGACCTTTTCTGCCGCGTCCCTATTTCAATGACGACTGCTGCCTTGGGTGGAGAGTTTGAAGTGCCCGCATTGGGTGGTGGACGGGCAAAAGTTAAGGTGCCCCAGGGCACCCAAGCGGGTCAGCGCGTGCGCCTAAAAAGCAAGGGCATGCCGGTCTTACGCTCGCAGCAATTGGGTGATCTTTATATCCAGATGGATGTGGAAACGCCTCAAAATCTAAACAAGCGCCAACGCGAATTGTTGCAAGAGTTTGAAGATATCACCACCAAGGAAACCAACCCAACATCTGCGGGTTTTTTCAAAAAAATCAAAGGGCTATTTGAGGGCCTTGGGGAACACAAATAAAAAGGTTTTCCTTATTTAATGTTGACCGCGCTACGAATTTGCGTTCTTTTGTGCCCAAAACAAATGGATTAAGACCATGACAAGAATTCTGGCGGTTTCAGGGTCAATACGCAAAGACTCTTATAATGCGAAGTTAGCACAGCTGATGGTGCAGCGGTTAAACAAAGCTGGCGCAGGCGCGGAATATATTGACTTGGGCGAATACCCAATGCCAATTTTCGACGAAGACTTGGAAAGTCAACATCATCCCAAATGTGCGCTTGATTTGGCCAAACGGTTTGCTGAGGCGGATGCCGTTTTCATTGCTTCGCCTGAATATAATGGCTCACTTACGCCCTTGTTAAAAAATACAATCGACTGGATGACCCGAGAAAAACAGGGCGCTTTCTCCAACGCGACCTTTGGCATCGGTTCAGTATCAAGCGGTTCATTAGCCGGGATCATGGCTTTGTCGCATTTGCGCGATATTTTGTCCAAAGTCGGTGCACTGATCGCGCCCACAGCGCTTGGTGTTGGCATGGCAGCGAAAGCTTTTGATGTTGATGGCAATCTGACAGACACCCGCGTTGCCGCCCGCGCTGACGCGTTGGTGAAAGAGCTTTTGACCATTAGGCGTTAGATAATGGCGATCTGTCATTATCTGACCCACCCGGAAGTGAACATTGACCCAAAAGTTGCCACACCGCGTTGGGGCCTTTCAGACATTGGCCGCCACCGGCTGCAAACCGCGATCAATCGCGGCATATTCAACCAAACAGAAGTGATTGTTGCTTCAAGTGAGCAAAAAGCAATTGACGCCACTTCAATGATCTCAAGCCATTTGGACAAGGAATTTGTCATTGATCCAAACTGTGATGAAAACGATCGCACCAGCACTGGCTTCTTATCCCATGTAGAATTTGAGCAAGTCGCTGATTTGTTTTTTGAACGGCCAAACCAAAGCGTGCGCGGCTGGGAAACTGCAGATCTAGCTCAAAGGCGGATCATTGCGGCCGTACAGCGGCATGTAGAAAATTGGGATGAAAGACAAATCCTTTTTGTCGGCCATGGCGCGGTGGGTACATTGCTGAAATGCTATATAGGCCAGCGCAAAATATCACGCGATGAAGATCAACGCAGAATGGCTGCAAAAGGCGGCGGCAATATTTTTGCCTTTGATTGGGCACAACAAGCGTTGCACACTGATTGGGTATCGATGGAAGACTGGGCTGCACAACAACAATAGCTTGTTGTTCGTTGCGAACTATGTCAGTTAAAGGCTCCGACATACCCAGTTGCCGGAGCACTTCATTACATGACCAAAGCTACCCCACAACTCATTACAGCGCTTGATGTTTCGACCCGCAAAGAAGCGGAGGCGTTGGTAGAGCAAATTGATGATAATGGGGTGTTTTACAAAATTGGCTATCAGCTTATTTATGGCGACGATGGGCTTGGCCTTGCAAAAGCTTTAAAGGCTGCAGGCAAAAAGATCTTTTGTGACGTCAAACTTTTGGACATCCCCAACACGGTTGAAAAGGGCGTAGCAGGTTTGGTTGAGTTGGGTGCTGATATTGTCACCATCCATGCCGAACCCCATTGCATGGCCGCCGCCAAACGCGCTGCTGAGGGTTCTGCCACCAAATTGATGGGCGTTACGGTGATGACCTCGCTGGACGACGAGGATCTAAAGGCCAGCGGATACGCTTTTGGCGTACGCGATTTGGTGGAACGTCGGGCCAAACAGGCGGCTGGTGAGGGCATCGATGGGGTGATTTGCTCAGCCCACGAAATTGAACTGGTCAAACAAGCCAGCGGTGGCAGGCTGATGGCCGTAACCCCTGGCATACGCCCAGCAGGCAGCGCCAGTGATGACCAGAAACGTATTCTAACGCCCACACAAGCGATTGAAATCGGCGCGGACCACTTGGTGGTCGGCCGCCCAATCTATCGCGCTGACGACCCTTACGCGGCGGCTGGCGCGGTGAACGAAGAAATCTATAACGCCAATGTCAACATCACCAGCTTCCGCGCAGCAGACAGCGCCGACGCGGCAGATCTGAGCGCAATCGAAGGTAATGCGGCGCAGGTTTTTAGAACATTGGGGGGTGCATTTGAGCAAATTGACTTTTCACCAATGTCTGCACAGTTTTATACAGACGCCATCGCACAAAATCAGATCATTTGGCTGGTGGAACTGCGTGGAGAACCTGTTGGGTTTTTGCGGTCAAAACCTGTCGACGATGTGCTTTATTGCGCTGAGATGTCGGTTTTGCGCCATCATCACGGCAAAGGGTTGGGCGAAAAGCTGGTTTCACATTTCATCAATTTCGCTAAATCCAACGGCTTCAAAGGCGTTTCAGGCATCACTTACAAAGATGTGCCCTGGAACGGTCCATATTATTTGCGGCTAGGGCTGGAATATCTCGATAACGAACTGATTGGCCCAGAATTGAGTGCAATCGTGTCATCTGAAACCGAAAATAGCTTGCGGCGGGCCGGCAATCGGGCTGTATTCGGCAAGCGGTTCTAAAAATACCGGATCCTTGGCGGTATAAGGCAGATTCTGCTAGAACAGAATAAACGAGAGGCGGCGAAACGATGCAAAAGATCACGGTTTTAGGTGCTGGTGGCCGTATGGGCCAAGCCAATATTCGCGCGATTGCGCAAATTGACGGTGCTGCGCTTTTTAGCGCGCTTGAGCGCGATGGTGATAAAACGATTGGCAAGGACGCGCGGGCGCTGGCTGGGCTTAACCCTTCCGGCGTTTTAATCACCTCAGATGTGGATGAGGCCCTAAGAGGGTCAGATGCGATCATCGATTTCACTGCACCTCAAGTCAGCATCGACTACGCCAAAAAGGCCCATGAATTGGGTTTGGTGCATGTGATTGGCACAACGGGTTGGACCCCTGAAGAAGATGCGGAAATCGCATCGCTGACGGGCAAGGGCCGTTTGGTGAAAGCGGGCAACATGTCTTTGGGCGTCAACCTTTTGATGGGGCTCGTAAGAAAGGCTGCGGCTGCGCTGCCGACGGATTTTGATATTGAAGTTTTGGAAATGCACCATCGGATGAAGGTGGACGCCCCTTCTGGCACAGCCTTGATGCTTGGCGAAGCGGCGGCAGACGGACGTCAAATAGATTTGACAGAAAACGCTGTGCGCTCTCGCGATGGCATTACGGGTGCGCGTGAACCGGGCAGCATTGGCTTCGCAGCCTTGCGCGGCGGCACCGTGATTGGCGACCATTCAGTGATATTTGCAGGCAGCAACGAGCGAATAGAGCTTAGCCATTCCGCTCAAGATCGCTCCATTTTTGCCAACGGAGCGATTTATGCTTCACTTTGGGCGCAAGACAAGGCCCCCGGACTTTATTCGATGGCCGATGTGCTTGGTTTTTAGGACCAAACCGACCACCAAGAAACTCACGTAAAAGGGAATTCAAAATATGGATCGCAGACTTATTCTTGTTCGCCACGGACAAAGCGAATGGAACCTTAAAAACCTTTTCACAGGCTGGAAGAATCCCGGCCTGACCGAAAAGGGTATTGAGGAAGCCATTGAAGCTGGCAAGTTGCTGAAATCACGCGGCTATGAGATTGAAGTTTGCTACACATCCGCCCTTGCCCGCGCCCAGCGCACCCTGGATTTAATGCTTGAGAATATGGATATCGTCAATATGACGATCATTCGCAACCAAGCGTTAAACGAGCGTGACTATGGCGATTTGGCGGGCTTGAACAAGGACGACGCCCGCGAGAAATGGGGCGACGAGCAAGTCCACATTTGGCGTCGTTCGTTTGATGTGCCCCCTCCAGGTGGTGAGAGCCTAAAAGACACCGCCGAGCGGGTTCTGCCTTATTATGAGGCAGAAATCGCACCACGGGTTGCAGATGGCGGCACAATATTGGTGGCTGCACACGGCAACTCTTTGCGTGCTTTGGTGATGAAGCTGGAAAATTTGAGCCCAGAAGAAATCCTTAAGCGCGAGATCGCGACAGGCAAGCCAATTATTTATGATTTTGATGCTGACGGCAACGTCATCAATGTTGAAAATATATAATTGAAAACGGGCGGCTTTAGCCGCCCTTTTTATGCGATCAGTCCCGCTTCCCAACCCAAAATTGCTTGTTTGCGGGTTAGACCCCAATGGTATCCGGTCAGTTTGGCGTTTTTGCCGATCACACGGTGGCACGGCACAACAAACGAGATAGGGTTACGACCAACAGCAGCCCCAACCGCACGGGCGGCCTTTGGGCTACCAATATGGGCTGCGATATCGCCATAACTGGTGGCCTGCCCCGGTTTAATGCGTAATAGTGTTTGCCACACCCGCACTTCAAAATCTGTCCCAATCATTACGATCTTAATCGGCTGGTCTTGATCCCATTTTTTCGGGTCAAAAATCTTTTCCGCCCATTGGCGAATTTCTTGAGGACTGGCTTTGACATAGGTGGCTTTTGGCCAACGTCTTGTCATGTCTTCCAGCGCGGATTGTTCTTCCCCTTCATCACAAAAAGCCTGCCCCGCTAGTCCGTATTCGGTGAGCATAACCAATGCTTGCCCGAACGGAGAGGGATGGAACCCATATCTGATTTGCAGGCCTTCGCCCTTGGCTTTATAAATCCCCGGCGGCATCGCATCGTGGGTGACGAACAGATCGTAGAGCCGTGCCGCCGACGAGAGGCCAAGTTCATAGCTGGTATCGAGCAGCGAGACATTTTCCTTTAGCATTTGGCGAGCCCGATTGAGGGTGACGCAATGAGAAAAGGCTTTGGGTGTTAGGCCAGCCCAGCGCTTAAACAAAGCCGTTAATTGGCGCAAAGTCATCCCCAGATCACTGGCTAGGGCGTCAAAATCATGTTCATCAGCTGGGCGCTCAGATATTTCCTCAATCACCTTGGTGATGAGAGCATAGTCATTGGCTTGTGCGAGCAGAGGGGTCATATCATTCATAATGGATCAAGCCTATCGCGGTTATGCCCAATAATCGACCCGATTTTGACGGGCTGCCGTTGGCCTAACGTTTGAGGCGAAACAAGGCGTTGGCAAAAGCCAGCGCAAAGGTTCTTTTGTCTTCTGGATTCAAGAAAGCGCCGATTTTTAATGTCTGATTTTTTGAACGCAACACAATATCGATCACCCGATCTTCAAAGTCTCGTTGGACTTCGATTTTGGTCCAAAATGGATTGAGCTGGTGATGTATTTCACGCCCCTTTGCAGAGACTTGGCGTATATCCAGTTGATCCGCAAATAGTCTGATTTCCTCAAACCCGTTTACCTCTTGGCGCGAATGAGTAAGCGCCCAATAAAGAAACGCAACGTCCAAGCCCAAAAAGCCTACGACGGGCCAAGCACCCATGGAAAAGAAAATGAGGCCGGGAATTGCAGCCAGTAAACAGGTGATCATGATGACATTGTTCACCCCTTTTTGGTCCAAAGCGCGATGGGGTGTGAGTACTGCACTGAAATGTGGCTTTTGCTCTTTTAATTCAACCATTCTCATGCCCTAATCTTAAGGTCTTCACTCTTTAACATGCGATGCAATGACCAAACGATCACGCCTGACAAAACAGACCATTCATCAAATGTTCGCCAATTTTGAGGCGAGCAACCCGCATCCTGAAGGTGAATTGGATTATGTCAATGAGTTTACATTGCTCGTTGCTGTGGTTTTAAGCGCGCAAGCCACAGATATTGGGGTCAATAAGGCCACCAAGAGCCTGTTTGGAGTGGCACCAACACCTGAGCAAATGTATGCACTTGGTGAAGAAAAAATCCGGGACTATATCAAGACCATCGGGCTATATCGAAATAAAGCCAAAAACGTTTATGCCCTTTGCAAGGACCTAATCGACAATCATAATTCTGCAGTACCTCAAACCCGCGAAGAGCTTGAAGCCCTGCCCGGGGTGGGACGAAAAACCGCAAATGTGGTGCTTAACATTGCCTTTGGTCGCCCCACTATCGCGGTGGATACGCACCTGTTTCGAATTTCGAATCGCACGGGCCTTGCGCCAGGCAAAACACCATTGGCCGTTGAATTGCTTTTAGAGCGGATCATCCCAAAAGAGTTTTTGCAGCATGCGCACCATTGGTTGATTTTGCATGGCCGCTATATTTGTAAGGCGCGCAAACCAGAGTGCTATCATTGCGTTGTTATTGATCAATGCAAATTTAAGGACAAGGTTCTAAAAGCGTAGAGGATGCTGGTTGACGTGTGCCACCAGCGCACTAAAAGCAAGCTGAGCTTTTTTGGAGAACAGACCTATGGCGGATGCCAAATTTGATGTGTTGACCATCGGCAATGCCATTGTTGATGTTTTTGCAAAAGTCGACGATGCGTTTTTGACCGCCGAGGGCATGGACAAATCCATCATGCATTTGGTTGATGCGGAACGCTCTGAGTATCTTTACTCACGTCTTCCCGGCGACCCACAGCACATTTCTGGCGGGTCATGCTGCAACACAGCCGTCGGGGTTACATCGCTTGGCGGCAATGGCGCGTTTATTGGCAAAGTGGCTGAAGATGATTTGGGCGCAATCTATCGCAAAGACCTGACCAAGGCTGGTGTTGCTTACAATACACCAACACTCATTCATGGCACCTCCACAGCTCGTTCGATGATTGTGATCACCCCAGATGGTGAGCGCACCATGAACACCTATCTGGGGGCCTGCCAAGAGCTTACGGTTGCGGATATGGATGAAGATCTGATCTCTTCGTCTGCCCTTACATTTATGGAGGGCTATCTTTGGGACCCACCAGAAGCCAAGCGCGCATTCGTAAAGGCAGGTGAATTGGCGCATAAGCATGGGCAAAAAACAGGGATTACTTTGTCTGATCCATTCTGTGTGGCGCGCTTTCGCGATGAATTTATCGCCCTGTTGCGCAACAAAACTATGGATGTTCTGCTGGCCAATGACGAAGAGATAAAATCGCTTTATCAGGTTAGCGACCTGAACGAGGCGATCGCTGCTGTGCAACAAGACTGTTCAACCGTTGCTATTACGCTTGGGGCAAAAGGGGCACTAGCGATCAAAGACGGCGTTGTCAGTCAGGTACCTGCCTTTAAAGTGGAGCAAGTCGAAGATGTAACTGGTGCAGGCGATTTGTTCGCCTCTGGCTTTTTATACGGGTTGGCACGTGGGCAGAGCATGGAGCAAAGCTTGTCGCTTGGGTGTTTGTGCGCGTCTGAGGTGATTTCCCATGTGGGGGCGCGGCCCAATGTGAGCCTTAAGGCATTGGCGCAAAACCACGATTTGGCGTTATAGCTTTCTGAGCGCTACCTTATCGATTGTGTGATCAAGGCCTTTGGTCAAAATCAAATCTGCTCGACCACGCGTGGGCAAAATGTTGTCGCGTAGGTTGGGCAGATTAATCTGCTCCCAAATAGAAATCGCAAGCGCTTTAGCTTCTTCAACATCGAGTTTTGAAAACTTATGAAAGAAACTTGTAGGGTCGCGAAACGCTGTTTCGCGCAAGCGCAAAAACCGCTCCACATACCATTTGCGCAAATGCGGTTCTTCAGCATCGATATAAACAGAGAAATCCAAATAGTCGGACGCAAACAGGATCGGTTTGCCGTCTTTTGGCAAGTCACCTGGCTGCAAGATATTTAGCCCCTCAACAATGAGGATATTTGGCCGATCAACGGTGATTTCTTCGCCCTGCACCACGTCATAAACAAGATGGGAATAAGTGGGCACGCTCACATGAGGGTCCCCAGCTTTGATTTGGGCCAAAAACTTCAAGAACGCGCCACGATCATAGCTTTCAGGAAAGCCCTTACGCTCCATTAAGCCGCGTTTTTCCAATTCAGTATTGGGAAACAGAAACCCGTCGGTGGTGACCAAATCGACCTTTGGCGAAGAAGGCCAGCGCTGCAGCAGCGCCCGCAAAATCCGCGCGGTTGTGGATTTGCCCACCGAAACCGACCCCGCTACACCAATGATATAGGGCGCTTTTTCACCATTATGGTGATGCAAAAACTTGCCCGCCACTTCGTTCAAAGCCTGCACGGCTTCCACATAAAACGACAAAAGACGCGTGATCGGCAGATAAACTTTTTCGGCCTCCGCCAAAGAAATCGGATCGTTTAGAGATTGCAGGCGGATCAAATCTTCAGCCGTTAGGGTCATCGGCTCATCGGCGCGCAACGCCGCCCATTCGGTTTTGGAAAACTGATAATAGGGCGATGGGTACGATCCGCTTGAGAGTTGATCCAAAATGCTAGCCCTTTCTTGAGGCTTTTTCTTGAAGGCCAGATTGCGCGGTGCGCCGTTCCAGTTCCGCCAAAACATCTGCCAAGGGCACCTCTTTGCCTTTTAAGACCACCAACAAGTGGTAGAGCACATCAGCGGCTTCTTTGGTCAGTTCTTCACGATCATCACTTATGGCCGCAATAATTGTTTCGACCGCTTCCTCACCCAGCTTTTTCGCCGCTTCCTTGCCACCATTTTGCAGCAGTTTCGCCGTGTAAGACGTATCTGGCGAAGCGGCGGCTTTTTTGGCGATGATCTGTTCCAGATCGCTCAAAGAGAATGTCATAGACTATCCTTTAGCCACATTATCTTGCCTGACCGCAATACCACTTTGTGCCATATGGGCTTTTGCTTCACCAATTGAAAAAGTGCCGAAGTGGAAAATTGAGGCGGCCAACACCGCGCTAGCGCGCCCTTCGTTCACCCCATCAACGAGGTGATCCAATGTGCCAACACCACCAGAAGCGATCACGGGCACTTCCACTGCATCAGAAATGGCGCGGGTCAATTCAAGGTCAAACCCGATTTTTGTGCCGTCGCGGTCCATGGAGGTGACCAGCAACTCCCCTGCCCCGCGTTTGACCATATCCTTAGCAAATGCAATCGCATCAATGCCCGTCGCGTTGCGGCCACCATGGGTGTAAATCTCCCACTTAGATTGCCCTGCAACCAGCGCATCTTCGGCACGACGTTTTGCATCTACGGACACAACGATGCATTGATTGCCGAATTTATCGGCAGCGCGGTTGATGAAATCTGGATCATTCACCGCTGCGGAATTGATCGAGACTTTGTCGGCCCCAGACAGCAACAATTTGCGAATATCTTCCACCGTACGAATGCCGCCACCAACTGTAAGTGGCATAAAACAATGTTCAGCCGTGCGCGCCACCACATCATAAATCGTGTCGCGGCCCTCATGACTGGCGGTGATGTCCAGAAAACACAATTCATCAGCACCTGCTGCATCATAGGCAATCGCTGACTCTACCGGATCACCAGCATCGATCAGATCGACAAAGTTGACGCCTTTAACGACACGACCGTCTTTTACGTCTAGGCATGGTATGAGGCGGGTTTTAAGTGTCAATTCGATTTTTCCATTCCGCGTTTCTCGCTCTCGTGAAAACTATGCTTTAGATCAGCAATTGTTGTGATCAACTCAATGAGTTTTTCAATTAATCTAGGATGCCTAACAGACCGGCCTTTACTCAATTATAATGCTGCAAGCAGCAACAAAAATGTTCAACAAAGTTCCCAAAGTGAAAAGGAGTAGAAGCAACAATTCGGAGAACCCATTTTCTGTGATCTGACCAATCGTTATTAAGACTTCTGGTTTGCCAATGGCTGTCGCAACCCAAATAGTTCCAAACAAGAGACAAACTCCAACGGTCGATAGTAGTGAGCCCATAACGCTTCTAATGAAGATCCGCTTTTCACGAGCTATTTTCTCTAAGTCCCAAACTCCTATTTTTTTAGTTCGCTTAAACGCACGAACAAAAAGGAATGGTGTTGCAATCAAATAGCAAAACAAACAGATCCCCGTCGCATAAAATGAAACAGCCAGAACGATAAAGCCAAAGCCCAAGTAGTTTGATATCGTACTAATTCCAGAAAAACACTCTGCATTTGGTGTTTTGAAACTTTCACAGTCACCTGCTTCCCAAGCTCCGCCCCAAACCCAAAAACCTACACAATTCCACAGAACGATGAGAAATACTGGGATCAGCAACCTGAGGCAGGACTGGATGAAGGGTTTTCGGTGTAAACTCTCTATTTCAACATCTCCAACGCTGCATCGACATCAATCCGCCCGTCATAAAGCGCTCGGCCCGAAATCGCGCCTTCAAGTACGGCCATTTCTGGTTTGCACATAGTGTTGATGTCGTCCATAGACGCCAAGCCACCTGAGGCCACCACAGGGATCGACACAGCCTTGGCCAATTCCAAAGTAGCTTCCCAATTGATGCCAGTCAGAATACCGTCGCGATCAATATCAGTAAAAATGATCGCCGCCACACCAGCGCCCTCAAACTTTTTCGCCAGCTCAATTACGTCTAATTCTGATGTTTCGGCCCAGCCTTCAACGGCAACTTTGCCGCCGCGTGCATCAATGCCCACAGCGATTTGACCAGGGAATTTTTTGCAGGCTTCTTTGACCAATTCAGGGTCGCGCACCGCGATGGTGCCCAAGATTACCCTGGCCAAACCTCGGTCTAGCCAGGCTTGAATATGCTCAATCGTACGAATGCCGCCGCCAAGTTGCACGGGCATGCTCACCGCTTTAACGATCGCTTCCACTGCATCACCATTGACGCTTTCACCAGCAAATGCACCGTTCAGGTCGACCACGTGCAGATACTCAAAACCTTGGTCTTCAAACTGTTTGGCTTGGTCGGCGGGATTATCGTTAAACACCGTTACCGCTTCCATGTCGCCTTTTTGCAGGCGCACGCATTTTCCGTCTTTTAGATCGATCGCTGGGAACAAAATCATATTATTGCTGGCCTTTCGTCAAAGCGACCAATTGAGGAAATTTGAAATGAAGTTCAAGCCGAGCGCTTGGCTTTTTTCGGGGTGGAACTGGGTGGCGATCAAATTATCGCGGCCAACAACCGCGGTCAGCGTTTGCCCATAATCAACCGTTGCCAGCAGTTGGGCGGGGTCTGCCACTTCAAAATGATAAGAATGCACAAAATAGGCGTTCAACCCTTCTGGCCCAATATCCAAGTTGTCTAACATTGGATGCGGATTGGTTTGAGTGAGTGTGTTCCAACCCATATGGGGCACTTTGAGGTGTTTATCGTTTGGCTCAATGTGTTTCACTACGCCAGGAATCCAGTCCAAACCAAGCGTGTAGATTTTTTCCCGACCTTCACTGGCTAGCAATTGCATGCCCACGCAAATGCCAAGAAATGGTACCGCATCCAAGATCACCCGTTGGTGCATCGCTTCCACCATGCCATCGACTGCTGTCAGGCCAGCCATGCAATCTGCAAATGCGCCGACCCCCGGCAAAATCACTCGGTCGGCAGTTTTGACGTCTTTTGGGTCACTTGAGACCAAAATTTCGAATTCGCCACCAAGTTCCAGCGCTGCGCGTTGGGTGGCGTTTTGGGCTGATTTGAGGTTGCCAGCACCGTAATCGACGACAACAATTTTTTGGCTCATTGTACCGCTCCGCTGGGGCGCTCATTTGACAAAAATGGCGCAGAGGCTGTGAGGTCAGATTTTGGTGTTGCGGCATGCCTAGCGGACACGGCTAGTGCCTCTAGTTCGCCTGCTGTGTAGCGCCATTCCGCTTCTCGGCTGGATGCGGAAACGATTTCCCCTTTAAAGCGGTAGCCTTTACGCGTCAGCGCATAACCGCGAATGGCTGATGCCTCCAACCCAATTAAAACCGCCACCAAAAATCCAACCCATCCAGCTGCACTCTCACCCACAAAGAAGGCAATGAAACCCAACACAAAGGCCACCCCCATATAAGCAACCAACTCAAGCCACAAACGATGCCAAATGCACCAAATCGGGGTGAGCAGACATGCAACGATCGAAAACCGATCTTTGATGACCTCAACATCTTGGTTGGCCAAGGTTTGCGGCTGGTCTGGTGCCGCAGCTTTTGCGTAAATGGCAAAAAGGCTCATTATTCGCCTCGATTTTTGTCCTAAGGCGGCTTAGAGCACGCCTTTGGTGGAAGGAATTCTGTCCGCATTGCGCGGGTCGATCTCAATAGCGTCACGCAGGGCGCGGGCCAATGCTTTAAAGCAGCTTTCTGCAATATGATGGGCATTGTCACCATAGACATTTTCCACATGCAGGGTAATGCCTGCGTTCATGGCAAAGGCTTGGAACCATTCTTGGAACAGTTCGGTGTCAAAATCACCCACTTTGTCGCGCTTAAATTCAACCCGCCACACAAGAAAGGGCCGACCTGAAATATCAATCGCGGCGCGGGACAGAGCTTCATCCATCGGCAAATCGCACGATGCATAACGGCGGATGCCCTTTTTGTCGCCCAAAGCTTGCTTGATGGCTTGACCCAGCGCAATGCCCACATCTTCTGTGGTGTGGTGGGCATCGATGTGCAAATCACCTTTGGCGGAAATATCAATATCGATCATGCCATGGCGTGCAACCTGATCCAGCATATGATCGAGAAAGCCAACACCAGTTTTGATGTTAGATTTGCCAGTACCATCCAAATCAACCGATACCGAAATATCTGTCTCATTGGTCTTGCGGGTCAGTTTTGCTTGGCGCATCGTTGCTGCAACCTTTTTTCTTGTTGGCCGTTTTTTGCCACTCGTCTTAATTTACGCGCCTTATTAGCACCTCTTGGGGAATGCGAAAAGTCGCTAAAGGCGCGAAGTGATTGAAATTGACGCCAGAAGCCCTAAATAGATAGTCGAATTGCAGGAGAAAATTGAACTATGCAAGAAAATCAGCAAGGCTCAGCGGGATGGCGCGGCACAACAATTTTGACGGTTCGCAAGGGCAATAAAATTGTTGTGGCTGGAGATGGCCAAGTCTCATTGGGGCCGACAGTGATTAAACATGGCGCGCGTAAAGTACGGCGCTTGGCAGGTGGCAATGTGATCACCGGATTTGCGGGAGCAACCGCGGATGCTTTTACCCTGTTTGAACGCTTAGAAACAAAACTTGAGCAGTATCCTGACCAATTGATGCGCGCATGCGTTGAGTTGGCCAAGGATTGGCGCACCGACCGCTATTTACGGCGCTTGGAAGCCATGATGATTGTTGCGGACAAGAAGGACAGCCTCGTTTTGACCGGCACGGGCGACGTTCTGTCACCCGACAGCGGGGTGATGGGCATTGGTTCGGGCGGCAATTATGCACTAGCGGCGGCCAGTGCGTTGATGGACACGGATTATGATGCCGAAGAAGTGGCGCGCCGCGCCATGAAGATTGCCGCAGAAATATGTGTTTACACCAATGAAAGCCTTACCGTTGAAACCATAGATTTGGACGAATGAGCTTTTTCGTTCGTAGGCTAGAGGCTAAAGACGCGACCTCATTTCGTGACGTGCGACTTGAAGCGTTCAAAAACCATCCCGAATCTTTTGGTTCCTCTTATGATGAGTTGGTGTCAAAACCGGTTTCTCATTTTGAAGAGTGGCTGAGGGATATGGTGGCCTATGGCGCATTTGTTGATGATGAATTATTGGGCATTGGTGCATATTTTCGCGAACGCGGCCTTAAAATGGCCCACCGCGCCTATGTGATCTCCATGTATTGCGCCCCCCAATTGCGGGGCCAAGGAGTTGCTCAACAAATCATTGAACAATTGGCTGAACATGCGCGCAGCGTCGGCATCATTCAGCTCCATCTAGGGGTTGGCACACCAAATGCTGTGGCCAAAAAATCATACGAAAAGGCGGGCTTTAAAACCTATGGCATTGAGCCGCGCAGCCTTTTTGTAAACGAGAAATACATCGACGAAGAATTGATGGTGCGCTTTTTAGATGAGGCACCGAAAGGTAAAAAACATGAGTGAAGTTAGCTTTTCTCCTAGAGAAATTGTATCTGAGTTGGACCGCTATATTGTGGGCCAAAATGATGCCAAACGGGCGGTGGCCGTGGCGTTGCGCAACCGCTGGCGTCGCCAGCAGCTCGATAGCGACTTGCGCCAGGAAGTCAGCCCAAAGAACATTTTGATGATTGGGCCAACTGGCGTCGGAAAAACCGAAATTTCGCGTCGTTTGGCCAAATTGGCCCAGGCCCCATTTGTAAAGGTAGAAGCCACAAAATTCACCGAAGTTGGTTATGTGGGCCGCGACGTAGAACAGATTGTGCGTGACCTCGTGGAAGCGGGCATTTCTCTTTTGCGCGACAAACGCCGCAAGGAGGTGCAAGCCAAGGCCCACTTGCAGGCCGAAGAGCGGGTGTTAGATGCGCTGGTCGGCCAAGCTGCGACCCCGTCTACGCGGGAAAGCTTTCGCGCCAAATTGCGCACCAACGAGCTGGATGACAAAGAAATCGAGGTCGAAGTCAGCGCACCAAAAGGCAATTCCATGTTTGAAATGCCAGGGATGCCTGGCGCGAGCGTGGGGATGATTGATTTGTCCGACATGCTCGGGAACGCATTTAAACAAAAGGGCGTGAAGCGCACCGTCAAAGTTAAAGACAGTTACGAGCTTTTGATCAATGAAGAAGCCGACAAGCTGTTAGATCAAGACAAAATTACCGCTGATGCGATTGATTTGGTCGAAAATCACGGCATTGTTTTCTTGGATGAGATTGACAAAATCTGTGTGCGTGACGGGCGTTCTGGCGGTGATGTTTCCCGCGAAGGGGTGCAGCGCGATCTGCTTCCTTTGATTGAAGGCACAACGGTTTCCACCAAGCATGGGTCGGTCAAAACCGATCATATTCTGTTCATCGCCTCCGGCGCGTTCCATGTGGCCAAGCCGTCAGACCTTTTGCCAGAATTGCAAGGCCGATTGCCGATCCGTGTTGAATTGCGCGCGCTTGTACACGAAGACTTTGTGCGGATTTTGAACGACACAGATGCCAGCTTGATCAAACAGTATGTGGCTTTGATGGGGACAGAAGGCGTAACACTGAACTTCACCGAGGACGCAATTGATGTGATTGCGGAATTGGCGGTGGCGATCAATTCAAAAATCGAGAATATCGGCGCCAGACGTTTGCAAACCGTAATGGAAAAACTGCTCGAGGACATTTCTTTTGATGCGCCGGACAAAGATGGTGAAACCATTCAAATTGATGGCGATTATGTGCGCAAACAGGTGGGCGAGTTGGCCAGCGAAACCGATTTGAGCCGGTTTATTCTGTAAGCTTATTTGGGGCGCTCTGAACAGGAGCGCCCCGCCTATCCCAAAGCGACTATTTTTTGGCCCGCGCGCGCGCGCCGCGCTGCTCAACTTCTTGCACCAGATGGATCAGATCGTCTTCTTCAAGGCTATTTATATTTTGTGCCAACTTGTTGGTCAATTCAGTAGCTTTTGGGGAAAGGCCTGCGGTGTCGATGGTGATTTTGGGGTTTGAGACTTCCGCAAGACGTTGCAACTCCTCCGCTTCATCCCAAATGACATTGAAATAGGTGATGATGCGTTGCAGCATAAACCATGTGGGGGTGCCACGATGGCCATGCTCTAACGCTGACAAATAGGCGCTAGATATGTTCAAATCAGCCGCCATTTGTTTAAGCGAAATACCTCGATCTTTGCGGATTTTCCTAATTTTTGCGCCAAGCGGGGTCATTTACCGGCCTTTTTCAAACGCAAATATAGCGCACCTGCGCCGCCATGGTTTTGCGCTGCAGCATCAATGCCAGCCACCATGTGCACAAGCGCGGGTTCCTTTAACCAGCGCGGCACCAGATTGCGCAAGACGCCCTTTTGTTCGAATTCGGCGTAGCCGGTGCGTTTTATGCCTTTGCCTGTTATGACCAAGATATTGCGGTCGCCCCGATAAAATGCTGCCGAAACAAAATGAATAAGCGCCGAGTGGGCTTCAAACTGGCGCATGCCGTGTAAATCCAGCGTTGCATCAATCGACACACGACCGCGCGCAATTTTGCGGCGCAGTTTTTGGTCCAAAGGCTTGTCGGGCTTTTGCGGCACCACAACCGAATTGAAATGGGGCAGATGCCGGTCAGTATTGTGGATATGGGTGGCAAGCGGCGCCCAGCTTTTTGAAGCTGGGCGAACTTTGGTGCGCGTTTTTGGCGTATCATCATCTTGCAATGAAACAGGCAAATCGGGCCTACGCACGCGCAATATGTTTTTGTCAGGCGGTTTCAACGGCGAGACAGATTTGGTCACTTCGGTCCAAAGGTGCCAATCGGCTATGTCTTTTGGCGGCTTTTTGGCGCGTGACATTTATCTCAAAGACCCGTTCTGCTTAGTCCAGCTGGTTGGTGCTGATCAGTTTCCAGTTTGGATCGCGTGACTTGGTATTGCGCGAGAAGGTCCACTCGTCTGAAATATTGACCACCGCTTCTTCGTCACCATCAATCAATTGGCCGTCGGCATCTTTGGTGGCAGAGACCACTTGTGCACCATATTGAATGGTCACAAGGGCATGCTTGTCTTCGACCTCAGCGTTACGCATTTTCACGTCTGAAAAGCCAACAAAGGTGAAATCAACCGTTTCGCCGCGGGCTTCGCGTTCAGATATTGCACTTTCAAAGCCTTCATATACCGGCTTATCAAGAATCATCTTAAGGGTTTTGCGATCCCCTTGAGCAAAAGCCACCACAACCATTTCATAGGCTGAAATGGCCCCATCCATAAAGGATTTTGGGCTAAAGCTCGGATCTTCTTCGATGATTTGATTTAGACCAGCGCTGAGTTGCTCATCATCTTTTGCGATGCGTTCGATTTCAGTATCCAATTTTAGACGATGTTTTTGCGCGTCCAAGTTAACCGGCGCGACAGGTTTCCGTCGGCGGGGCAGACTGACCACATTATCATCTTCCTTAGTGTTGTCTTGAGTGTCTTTTTCATGTTCTGAAGCGTCTTTGCGCTCAGGTGGACGTTCAAATCCATCTCTGGTGCCCATAACATTTCTTAGGCGCAGCAAAACCACCACCGCAACAATCAAAAAGAATAGTGTTGGAATGTCTAAAAATTCGCCCATATCTGCCTCAATTTTATGCCGCCACGCGACACTCGCAATCTTTATCAATCGCCCCTATATATAGAACGAAACTGGCCCGTGACCAGCGTTGATACGCGCTATTTATGTGATTTGGTTCACTTTGTCCGGGTTTTTTGGTGAAAGGATGATGTTTTGGGACGCTATTTGTTCGCGCTGTTTTTGGTGGTGCCGATTATTGAAATTGCCATTTTTGTCGCCATGGGCGGTTTGGTTGGCTTTTGGTGGACCATGGGTGGGGTGGTGTTTACCGCAGTTTTGGGCTCATACTTATTGCGTTTGCAAGGGTTTGCCGTTTGGCGAGACGTTCAGGGTAAAATGCAAGCTGGGCAATTCCCCGGTCAGTCGATTGTTGACGGCATCATGCTCGCAATCGCTGGCGCGCTATTGCTGACCCCTGGGTTCTTTACTGATGCTGTGGGGTTTGCGTTGTTTGTGCCGCAGGTGCGCTACTTCATTTTTGAACAATTGCGCCAACGGGTTAGCGTTGTTTCAGCCACCAGCTACACCAATTACACCGTAAACGGATCGCCGCAGCGCCCCCACCCCCAACAGGATGATGATGGTGTGATCGAGTTGGATGACGATAATTGGCGCGGCAAAGACCAGTAATTGAACCGCAATGAATGTTGAGAACTTGCTGCTTTGGGTTAAAGATGATAGCCAATGCCGCAAGTTTTGTTAATGGAAAGATGGGCAAATAAATGGCCGAAGAAACACCAAACACAGCCGCCAACAAAGATACACCGCAGCCCTCACTGCACATAGTGGGTCAATATATCAAAGACTTGAGCTTTGAAAATCCGAATGCTCCCGCTTCACTTGCGCCGGGCGCAGCCCCGCAAATCGGCATTAGCATTAATGTGGGTGCACAAAAGCAAGAAAACGGCATCTATGCGGTTGAATTGACCATCAACGCAAAAGCAGAGCGTGACGACAATGTGTTGTTTAATGTTGAGCTGGTCTATGGCGGCCTTTTCAACATCCAAAACTTCCCAGAAAACCAAATGCATCCGCTTGTGATGATTGAATGCCCGCGCTTGATCTTCCCGTTCGCGCGTCAAATCTTGTCAAATATCACACAAAATGGTGGTTTCCCGCCATTGTTGATGGAACCAGTGGATTTCAGCGCGATTTATCGTCAGAATTTGGAAGCAGCGGCAGCCAAAATCAAAGAAGGCGGCGAAGCCACAGTCAACTAGGCCATCTTCAACTTTTTGATTATTAGTTCTGCGCCCAATATTTTTGCCAAAGCGGCGCATCAGTTATACCAGCGACGAAGTCTTTATGGCTTTGTCGCTGTTCTTCATTTAGGCGAGACGGCAAAGCGGTTGGGCGCCGTTTGACCGCACGTTCGGAAACAGAAACGCCCGCTTCGTCTTTGGTGTCTTGGGCCAAACTGAACGCCACCTGTCGGCCACCGATCAGTTCCAGATAGACCTCAGCCAAAATCTCACTATCAAGCAATGCGCCGTGCAACGTGCGGCGCGATAGGTCAATGCCGTAATTTCGGCATAATGCGTCCAGATTTACGCGCGCACCAGGATGCTTTTGACGCGCCAACAAAACCGTATCAATGACATCATTTTCTATGCGGGGGAATTTGCTCCATTCGAGTTCGGCTTGCAAAAAGCCCATATCAAACGGCGCGTTGTGGATGATCAGCACGGAATCTTCAATAAAATCAACGAATTCTTGCGCTATGGTTTTAAAAAGCGGCTTGTCGGCCAAAAACTCCTCTGACAGACCATGCACCTTGAACGCTTCTTCGGGCATGTCGCGTTCAGGGTTGCAATATTTGTGAAATGTTTTGCCGGTTGGGATGTGGTTGATCAACTCTACACAACCAATTTCCACCAAGCGATCGCCCTTTGCTGCGCTTAGGCCAGTAGTTTCTGTATCCAGCACGATTTCACGAATTGCCATTTTTTGTCGCTTTTGCCCAATTTGCTGCGTTGGCTGCAAGTTTAGCCATTGGCGAGCGCGCGGCAAGTTTGAATAATCTCATCCACGGTTTGTTGAGTTTGTTCAGGTGTTAAGCCTGTGTCTACTAAGAAGTCCGCTTGCAGCTTTTTCTCTGCCTGCGGCATTTGACGCGCCTTGATTGCTTCAAATTTTTGTTCGGTCATCCCTTCGCGCGCCATGGCCCGTTGTTTTTGCACATCATCGGCACAAAAGGTCACCGCAACTTTGTCGAGCGGATAGGTTTTTTTGGTCTCAAACAGCAGGGGGATTTCCAAAATCACTAGCTTTTCGCCCGCCTGTTGATGCACATCTAAAAATTCATGCATTTTTTGATGCACCAAGGGGTGCACCACCGCTTCTAGTTGCCCCAATTTTTCTTTGTTGCCTAAGACTTCACGGGAAAGTACTGTGCGGTCGATTTTGCCATCGATCAGTGCGCTTGGAAACAATGCCGCCACAGGGGCCACCGCTTCGGCCCTGTAAAGATCATGTACGGCCTTATCGGCGTCATAAATGGGGACATCGCGCTTTGCGAACATTTTTGCAACGGTCGATTTTCCGGTGGCCATAGAGCCAGTTAGACCCAATCTGATCATGTTTTCTCGCCCAAAATCTTTTTACGCAGCTCATCGCTGACCTCTGGTCGAACGCCGAACCATCTTTCAAAGCCGAGCACCGCTTGATGGAGCAACATGCCCACACCATCCACTGTGCGCAAGCTTGCTTGTTTGGCATCCACCAAAAGCGGGGTCTCAAGCGGGGTATAGACAATGTCTGAAACAATTGCGTGTTTGGGTGCACGCGCAAGATCGATATTATCGAATTTCGTGCCACCCATGCCCACAGCGCTGGTGTTGACAATAAGGTCGCTGTTTTGCACCAACTCATTGAAGGTGCTTAGTTTTGCGGCGGAGAAATGGTCGCTGCTAAACGCTATATTTAGCTGGTCGCACAGCGCTGCCGCCCGTTCTAGCGTGCGGTTAAGCACCAAAATCTTTTTATATCGGCGCTCTGCCAGCCCGACCAAAATGGCCCGAGCCGCCCCCCCGGCACCCAACACCAACGCCGTTTCTTTTTGCGCATCCCAATTGGGCAATTGCTGATCAAGGTTGGCCAAAAAGCCATATTTGTCTGAATTGTCGCCAAACAGCTGACCATCTTGGAGCCACAAGGTGTTTACAGCGCCAATTTTTTTCGCGGTATCTGTTAGACGGTCACAAAGTGCCATAACCGTTTCCTTATGCGGCACCGTTACATTTCCGCCGACTAAAGCGCCTGCCTTTAGATCTTGCACAAACTTGGATAGATCTGCGGGATCGACATCCAAAGCCTGATAAGAGCCATCAATTTTGTGCTCTTCAAGCCAATGGCCATGCAAAAGCGGGGATTTGGAATGAGCTATCGGGTGGCCGATGACAAAAGCACGTTTCATTTAAATCGCTTTCAGTTCGCGCAGAGCAGAAAGAAGGGGCAGGAGCGGCAGCCCCAAAATGGTGAAGTAATCCCCATCAATTTTTTCAAACAGGCGGATCGAGGGACCCTCTAGACGATAACCACCAACACTTTGCAAGAGCTTCTCGCCCTCCATTTCAATCACTTTATCCCGCTCTAGGGGAGAAAACGGGTGCATTGTAAGTTGTGCAGAGCTTTGATGTTGCCAAACAATTTCGCCGTCTTTGGCAATCGTCACTGCGGCACAAAGCGTGTGGGTTTGACCCGCGAGCAGGTCCAATTGGGCGCGCAACGCTGCAATATCTGCTGGTTTATGCAGATATAGATCGTTAATACTCAGCGTTTGGTCCGCACCCACCACATAGGCCTGTGGATGACTACGTGAGACATCAAGCGCTTTCTCAGCGGCCAATTTGGCGGTCAGTTTGGGCTGATCAAAGCCTTTGTTGCTTTGTGCCATTTCAATTTCGCGTTCATCGATTCGGGCGGCTTGGGCTTGTATTCTTAGCCCCGCATTTTGCATAAGCTCAAATCTTGTTTGACTTTTTGATGCTAAAACAATCATGAAATCAGATACTTACTTCTCGTTTTGCAGGATATCCACACACTTATCCCCTGAAGAAGGGCGGGAAACGCAAAGCGCGGGTTAAATTTGAGTTTTCACCATTTTGTACCCGTTGATTTGAATCTCATCCACAGGATATGCATTGTGGACATCGGTTCTGTCGTTCATTGGGATATGTGGACAATTTGTCTCATTCTATTTTTGTCCCAGTTTTTTCACATTTTATCCAGTTAATATCCACAGGACTAATACGCGTTAACGATCCGGTAACCATTCGTTTTAAGGTTTTATTCACTTTTGGCGAAAAGTCGCTCAAAATTGAACCCACAAGCGGCGTTGATTTGCCACATGTGGACAAGACTTGTGGAAGCAAATGAATTCCTGCAAAACACAGCTATAAAGAAAAAGAAGAATCTAAGAATAGAATCTTATTTAGATAGGGATTAGAAAAGTTGGTGGTAGAAAAGACGGGCAGGAAGTTACTGGATTGTGTCAGAGGATTTGTGGATGACGTGCCACCTATGTGGATTATGCGCCAAGCTGGACGTTACTTGCCAGAATATCGCGAAGTACGTGCATCAACCAAAGGCTTTCTAGATCTGTGTTACACACCACAAAAGGCGATTGAGGTGACATTACAACCGCTTCGTCGTTTTGATCTTGATGCTGCAATTATCTTTTCAGACATTTTGGTTATTCCCGACGCCCTAGGTCAAGATGTAAGGTTTGAAGCGGGTGAGGGGCCAATTCTAACTGAAATTGAAACTGCACAAGACCTGGCCAAACTGGACGTTTCTAAAGTTTTGGATCATTTGGCACCTGTTTTAGAAACTGTGCGTGGCGTACGCGCCCGAATTGATGATAATAAGACATTGATAGGTTTTTGCGGTGCGCCATGGACCGTAGCCACCTATATGCTTGGTGGGCGTGGGTCGCCTGATCAGGCCAAGGCGAGACTTTTTGCATTGGCACAGCCTGAATTGTTTGCGCAGCTTATGGACATCTTGGTTGATGCGAGCGCGCAATATTTGCTGGCGCAATTTGATGCCGGCGCCGATGTGGTGCAGATCTTTGAAAGTTGGGCGCTAAATCTGGACGAAGTGAATTTTGAGAACTTTGTGGTGAAACCAACCGTGAAGCTGGTCAATAAGGTGCGAGCAGCACGGCCAGATGCGCCAATTATTGGTTTTCCCCGTGGTGCAGCGACGATGGTGCCAGGTTATATCAATGCCACCAATGTCAATGCCGTTGGTTTGGACTATGCGATGCCGCTGGCCTATGCCCGTGATAACATTTCACCTTTGGCCACCGTTCAAGGCAATCTTGATCCGCTGCGTTTGGTTTCAGGTGGCAAGCAAATGCTTGATCGTGCTGACGAAATTTTGGCAGCGTTTAAAGGCCGTCCGCATATTTTCAATCTTGGACATGGTATTGTGCCCCAAACCCCGATTGAAAATGTTGAAGCCTTAGTCAATCACGTTAAGGGGCATTGATTTCATGGAATGGGTTAAAGCGCTGCATGTTATTTCGGTAATCGCGTGGATGGCGGGGCTTTTATATTTGCCGCGACTGTTTGTTTATCACTGTGATGCAGCGCATGGGACCCAACAATCTGATACTTTTATAATTATGGAGCGGCGTCTACTTAAAGCGATTATGACGCCGGCCATGATAAGTTCTTGGGTGTTTGGATTATGGCTGGCCTTTGGCTTTCAAATGGTGAGCGCCGGGGATATTTGGGCCTGGGTAAAGGGCTTTGGAATTGTTGGCCTTACGGCTATTCATTTTCACCTTGCTGCTTATCAAAAAGCTTTTGCAAATGGCGCCAACACCAAAACAAGCCGCTTTTTTCGGATTATCAATGAAGCACCGACCTTATTGATGATTGCTATTGTCATTATGGTGATTGTGAAACCATTTTAGGCCGACATTTGCCGCAGATTTATCATTTTTCCTTGTAACTGCTCAATATTTGCGATATACACCGCCAACTCCAACGAAACATATTGGTCATTTCGACAAATCGACCTCGTTTACGTCTCCCCACCCCCTTAATTGTAATCTGCCAGCACCAGGATACGTCCTTTATGCAGAATATGAAGCTCAGTGAGCTCAAGGCTAAAAATCCAGCCGAACTGTTAGCTTTTGCCGAAACGGTAGAAGTCGAAAATGCAAGCACATTGCGCAAACAAGAACTTATGTTTGCCATTCTAAAAGAACTTGCTGAAAATGAAGTAGATATTACGGGTGAGGGCGTTGTTGAAATCTTGCCGGACGGCTTTGGTTTTTTACGCAGTCCAGATGCTAACTATTTGCCGGGGCCTGATGATATTTACGTCAGCCCGTCCCAAATCCGCAAATTTTCGTTGCGTACTGGTGACACGGTTGAAGGGCAAATCCGCTCTCCCAAAGATGGCGAGCGTTATTTTGCGCTGCTAAAGGTCAATTCAGTTAATTTTGAAGAGCCTGAGCGCGCACGTCATAAAATCAATTTCGATAATTTGACGCCGCTGTATCCTGATGAGCGCTTCAATATGGAAGTGCTGGATCCAACCACCAAAGACAAAAGTGCCCGCATAATCGATCTTGTTGCTCCATTGGGTAAAGGTCAGCGTGCGTTGATTGTTGCGCCACCTCGTACAGGTAAGACCGTATTGTTGCAAAATATTGCACAATCAATCGCGACCAATCATCCAGAATGCTATTTGATCGTCCTTCTTATTGATGAACGTCCAGAAGAAGTAACCGACATGCAGCGCTCTGTGCGCGGTGAAGTTATTTCCTCGACATTTGATGAGCCAGCGAGCCGACACGTACAAGTAGCTGAAATGGTTATCGAAAAGGCCAAACGTTTGGTGGAACACAAGCGCGATGTGGTGATTCTGCTCGATTCAATTACTCGTCTTGGACGCGCCTACAACACGGTTGTGCCTTCATCTGGCAAAGTATTGACCGGTGGTGTGGATGCGAACGCCCTACAGCGCCCTAAGCGTTTCTTTGGGGCTGCACGTAATATTGAAGACGGCGGGTCACTGACGATCATTTCTACGGCACTAATCGATACTGGTAGCCGAATGGACGAAGTGATTTTTGAAGAGTTCAAAGGCACAGGCAACTCTGAAATCATCTTAGATCGCAAAGTTGCAGATAAACGTATCTTCCCAGCAATCGACATTACCAAATCTGGTACGCGCAAAGAAGATCTTCTGGTTGAGCCAGAAATGCTCAAGAAAATGTATGTCTTGCGCCGTATTTTGAATCCCATGGGCACCGTTGATGCAGTTGAATTCTTGCTCGACAAATTGCGTCAGACAAAATCCAACGCTGATTTCTTTGATTCAATGAACACCTAAAGGCAATTCAATGACACTAGGACAGCAAAATGACACGATTGTCGCGCTGTCATCGGGTCAATTGCCATCGGGTGTTGCAGTAATCCGGGCTTCCGGCCCCGATGTTCAAAAAATCTGCAGCATATTTGGCGTTAGTTTGCCCACGGCACGTGTGGCGAAGTTTGCAAAGCTTAGATCCCCCGTTGACCAAGCCGTAGTCGACGAGGGATTGGTGCTATTTTTTCCAAATCCCAAAAGCTTTACAGGTGAAGATCTATTGGAACTGCAACTGCACGGCAGCCGCGCGGTGGTGCAGTTTGTTTTGGATCAGATGGTCCAGTTAAACAATGTCCGTTTGGCGCTGCCCGGCGAATTTACGCGCCGAGCATTCGAAAATGGCAAACTAGACTTGACCCGTGTTGAAGGTATCGCTGATCTTATTGATGCGCAGACTGAAAGCCAGCGTGCGTTGGCGGTCGCAAGAATGCAGGGTGGACTTAGCAACAAACTGATTGATTGGCGGCAAAAACTTGTACGCCTAAGGGCGGAGATTGAGGCTAGGCTCGATTTTTCCGATGAGGACGATGTACCCTTTGAGCTGCCTGCAACATATCTTGGTGACCTAAACATCTTGACGAACCATATTCGCACCGAACTTTCAGACTTTAATCAGGGCAGGATGATCAGGGAAGGTGTGCGTGTTGCCCTTGTTGGCAAGCCGAATGTTGGTAAATCTTCGCTTCTGAACGCGCTATCTCGCTCTGAAACGGCTATTGTTACCGATGTCCCAGGTACAACGCGGGATGTTATTGAAGTCGAAATTGATCTTAGTGGTGTACTTTTTCGGTTGTTTGACACAGCTGGAGTTCGTGATACCGAGGATGAAGTTGAACGAATTGGCATAGAACGCTCTCACCAATCCGCACAGTCTGCGGATATTGTAATTGGCTTGACCGATGACGGCAGTCTGCCTGATGGCTTTGATTTCGATCTGGTTGCTGGCACCAAAGCGGATTCACGTGAAACACCATTTCCCCAAGAGGTAGATATTCATATCAGTGTAAAGCAGGTGGAGGGCTTGGATGATTTCAAAGCACTCTTGCTTCACAGAGTCATCGGCCTAAATGACTCACGTGAAACATTATTGGTTTCACATGCGCGGGATAAGGCCGCTTTACTGGATGCTACGGAAGCGCTGGATCGTGCGCGTGATTTGGTGTATGCACCTGAATTGCTGGCCGAAGAATTGCGTAGCGCATCTTATAGTCTGGGCCGCTTGATTGGTGAAGTGGGTACGGAAGACGTACTGGACGACCTATTCGCTGGGTTTTGCATTGGCAAATGATTCACGTGAAACATACTGAGTTGGATTGAGCATGGCAGACAAATTTGATGTCATTATTGTTGGTGGAGGACACGCTGGTTGTGAAGCTGCGGCTGCGGCTGCGCGCCTTGGTGCAAAAACAGCTTTGGTCACCCACAAGTTCAACAAAATCGGCGAAATGTCCTGCAACCCCGCTATTGGCGGATTGGGCAAAGGGCACCTTGTGCGTGAGATCGATGCGTTGGATGGTTTGATGGGCAAAATTGCCGACCAAGCTTGCATTCAATATCGCATGCTTAATCGCCGTAAAGGGCCGGCTGTTCGTGGACCAAGGATGCAAGCGGATCGTAAGCTATATCGCCAAGCCATGCAGGCGGCCATCAGTGCGCAAGAAAACCTGAGCGTAATTGAAGGCGAAGTTAATGATCTGATCGTGAACGATCAAGTAGTTCAAGGCGTCGTTCTGGGGGACGGGACCCGAATTGATGCAGCTGAAGTGGTGCTCACAACGGGTACATTCTTGCGTGGCCTTATCCATTTGGGTGATCAGCAAATTCCAGCAGGGCGGGTTGGTGAAAAGCCGGTGCTTGGCCTATCTAACAGGTTGGAATCACTTGGTTTACGCTTAGGGCGGCTGAAGACTGGAACGCCCCCGCGTTTGAACAAAAACTCGATTGATTGGGATCAGCTTGAAGTTCAATATGGGGACGAAGAGCTTGAACCCATGTCTGCACTGACCAAAGAAATTACAGTGCGGCAAGTGCCGTGCTACATTACGCGCACACATGCGGGCACACACAGGATCATCCAAGACAATCTTTCAAAGTCTGCCATGTATTCTGGTCGGATTGAGAGTCTTGGCCCTCGTTACTGTCCGTCAATTGAGGACAAAGTGGTCCGGTTCGCCGATCGAGATTCTCATCAAATTTTCTTGGAACCTGAGGGTCTGGACGACGACAATATTTATCCGAACGGGATTTCGACCAGCTTGCCCGAAGATGTTCAATTAATGGTTGTTCGCTCGCTTCCTGGTTGTGAGAACGCAATCATCAATCAACCTGGATATGCAATTGAATATGACTATATTGATCCGCGTGAATTGGATCATACATTGCAACTCAAAAAGCTGCCTGGCTTGTCACTTGCTGGCCAGATCAACGGCACGACGGGTTATGAAGAAGCTGGGGCGCAAGGTCTGTTGGCCGGTGCAAATGCAGCCAAGCGTGTCCTAAACGAAGAACCCATTAAGTTTTCTCGGACACAAAGCTACATCGCTGTAATGGTGGATGATTTGGTGACACGGGGCGTAACAGAGCCTTATCGGATGTTCACGAGCCGCGCTGAGTTTAGACTGCATTTGCGGTCCGACAATGCAGACCAGCGTCTTACCCAAACCGGAATTGAAACGGGTCTGGTTGGAGCGACACGAAAAGCTCTGTTTGAAAAAAGAATCTTAGACCTTAGGGCGGCACGGCTATTGCTCGAAGAGCTGTCACTGACGCCCACACAGGCAATTCGACATGGCATCAAAGTGAATGCCGATGGGGTGCGCCGTACGGCCTTCCATTTGTTGTCGCATCCTGATGTGGCGCTTGCTACATTGATGGGTATTTGGCCGGAACTAAGTTCGTTTGATGCCAGTATTCTGGAGCAGGTCAGTGTTGACGCACAATATGCGGTCTATCTTGATCGGCAGCGTGCAGATGTGGAGGCCGTTCGGCGGGACGAAAACAGGACTATTCCTGCGGGGCTGGACTATGAATCTCTTGACGGCCTATCCAATGAAATGTGTCAGAAGTTGCGTGAGCATAATCCAACAAGCATCGCACAAGCCCAGCGGATAGAGGGCATGACGCCCGCGGCGATCATGCTGATCCTGGCAGCATCAAGGCGGATGGATTCACGTGAAACCAAACCCAAGCGGGCCAGCTGATTGATGGTTGAGCCTACAAAACATGATTTGAGCCACCTGCAAAATCTATGTGACGAGTTGGGTTTGGACGCTGCGTCCATTGCCTCAGACTTGCATATTTACGCGCAGGAGCTGATTCGGTGGCAAAAGGTCAAAAACCTTGTTTCACGTGAAACATTGCCTGAGATTTGGCCTAGGCACTTTCTGGATAGCGTGCAACTGGCAAAACATGTTGATGTGACATCCGGTATTCTACTGGACTATGGCAGCGGGGGCGGATTGCCCGCAATCCCGCTTGCAATCGTCTTCAAGAATTCCGAGCTACAAGTGCACATGATCGAGGCAAACGGCCGTAAATGCTCATTTTTGCGACAAATCTCGCGGCAATTGGGTTTGAACTGCGTCGTTCATAACCAGCGTGCTGAAGAATTGATTCTAGATCAGAAGTTGGCCGTTGGCACCATTACAGCGCGTGGTTTCGCTGATTTGGATGCTACATTTTCATATTGTTTTGCGCATTTCGGTGCAAACACTACAGCGCTTTTGCAAAAAGGCCGTGGATATGATGAAGAAATTGCAGCATCTAACACAAATTGGCGCTATGATCTTGAGACTTATAGCAGTGTTATCGCGCCCGATTCCGTAATTTTGGCAGTGTCTGGGCTCGAACGACGATAAGAGTTGTAGTTGGAGGAGCTTGTGGTACAGCCGCGCATTCTTACATTGGCAAACCAAAAAGGCGGCGTTGGTAAAACCACGACGGCCATCAATCTCGCGACCGCCCTTGCTGCAATTGGTGAGCGTGTGCTGATCGTGGATATAGATCCACAAGGAAACGCCAGCACAGGGTTTGGTATTGACCGCCAGGCGCGCCAGTATTCTGCATTTGACCTCATGACGGGGGAAGTGGAGCTAAAAGACGCGATTGTTTCGACCAATGTGCCAAACGTAATTGTTGTGCCTTCCACAATGGATCTTTTGGGTTTGGAAATGGCGATTTCTGATCACGGAGACCGCGCATTTAGATTGCGCAATGCACTCAGTAAAGCTGGGGAAGTGATTTTTGAAGGCAAGCCAATTACCTACATTTTGATTGATTGCCCACCTTCGCTTAACCTACTTACGATTAATTCTCTGGCTGCAGCTGACGCTGTGCTGGTGCCCATGCAGTGCGAGTTTTTTGCGCTTGAAGGGTTGAGCCAGCTGTTGCAAACTATTGAGCAAATCAAATCTAGTCTTAACCCATCTCTATATATTCAGGGGGTGGTGATGACCATGTATGACAAGCGAAATAATCTTTCTAGCCAAGTACTTAGCGATGTTCGATCGCACCTTGGGGACCTGGTGTATGATACGGTTATTCCGCGAAATGTCCGGCTTTCTGAGGCGCCGTCTTACGGTAAGCCGGCGCTTTTGTATGACCTAAAATGTGCAGGCAGCCAGGCCTATTTGCATCTAGCAACTGAAGTGATTAAGCGCGAACGTCGATTGACGGCGGCATAGGACCAAATGATGAACGATAAAAACACAAATAGTAGACTTGGTCGTGGTTTGGCAGCCCTTATTGGTGATGTGCCACCTGTAGAAGCAACGCGGATCACAACCGGTGATGGTATTAGGCGCTTACCCGTTGAATTCATCGTGGCCAGTCCAAATAACCCGCGTCGGCACTTCGCACCCGAAGACCTTGAAGATTTGACGAATTCTATTCGGGAAAAGGGCGTGATGCAGCCAATTTTGGTGCGTCCAAGTCCCCTGGATCCGGATCAGTATGAATTGGTGGCTGGTGAGCGTCGTTGGCGTGCTGCGCAACGCGCGGGCTTGCATGAAGTGCCTGTAATCATTCGTGAAGTGGACGATCGTGAAGCGCTTGAATTGGCGATTATTGAGAACGTTCAACGCGCGGATCTTAATTCATTAGAAGAATCAAAAGGTTACGATCAATTGATGCAACAGTTTGGCTATACACAGGCTGATCTGGCACAGGTGATCGGCAAGAGCCGTAGCCACGTGGCCAATACGCTGCGCCTGATGAAGTTGCCGCCAAATGTTCAACAGTATCTTTCGGATGGGGCTCTATCAGCTGGTCATGCACGAGCGTTGATAACCGCTTCCAATCCTGAAGAATTGGCCCGTCGGATTATTGATGGTGGCTTGAGCGTGCGCGAGGCGGAAAACCTTGCACAAAAGCAAGCACAAGCTAATGCAGGTGGTGATGCTTCATCTTCTAAGTCGAGTGCGAAGGCAGCAAAAGATGCTGACACGTTAGCGCTCGAGAAAACACTTGGCGATTTGCTTGGTCTAAAAGTGGTGATTGACCACAAAGAACGCGGTGGGAAAATCGAAATCAAATACCGTACGCTCGAGCAATTGGATGACGTTTGTCAGCGATTGCAGACGCGATAATCATCAAATAATCTTGAAATTGGATTGGGGCGCTTTTGCGCCCCTTTTTTGTGGCAGGATTTGCTGTCGCATTTTCAGGGACATGCTTTTTCAGAATTGAACCAGTTTTCAGTTAATTCATGCGATTCCGAATTTTGACATCATCAACGAGTTTTTACTGAAAAGTGATTTAACTACAATAGGTTAGGGTTCTGTCTGATCGAAAACAGGCAAATAGTTGAGGCGCTGTGTTTGCGCAGTCGTGGGATTGTCCGACTTTTCTCTATCAGAACGATCACAGGACTCGTTTTATTCGCTAGTTTCTGGCTGCGATCGTTGCAATTGCCAATAATGACTGGCGGGTGTGCTCAGTATCTAAGTTTGCATTCTTGCGGGTTTCAAGAATAGTGCTTTGTAGTCGTGCGCAAGCTGAGGATAAGTTTGGGGCGGACCAAGATCTGACTTGGCTTTCCATCGAACTCTTACGAGAAAAATGCACACGAAAACGACCTGAGCTCAATACCTCTTGCAATGTCTTGCCTTGATCATAAACCGCGCGCATTTCACGTAGATTAGAAAAATGCTTGAGTGCGCGGGTGAGGATGGCTGAGGAATGGGTCCCCGAACTGAACGCTCGACTTAGCGCAGTATCCAATTTTTGTATGTGGCCGGTGCCTGCGCTGTCCAAAATCTCATCGATTGTTTCTGCCGCATTGTCTCCGCAAAGGGTCATCACATCCGCATATGAAATGTGTTTGCTCTCTTGAGCGAACAGAATCAGCTTTTCAACTTCAAGTCGGGTGATCTGCCTGTCGTTGCCCAACACGTCAATCAATCCACGCAAGGCATCGCTTTCGATTAAAATTTGCGCGTTCTCAAACATTTGCCGGGCCAATTGGGCAAGGCTTCTTGCATCATCGGCATAGCAGGGCACGGCGCGGGCAGATTTTTGCACTTCGGCGAGTTTTCGTAAGGCGTCTTTTGGGGTTAGATTGCCAGATTCGACCAACAAGATAGCGTCAAAACCCTCTCTTACGGTCTGCTCGATCTCTTTTGCGAAGGCGTTTGTGGCGCCACGCACGCGGATGACCCTTTGGTCCCCAAACATCGATCGGGTATTGGCTTCAACAGATATGCGTTCGCCCGGATTTTCGAAGTCGCCAAATTGCAGGCTGACCAGCGACATGGGGTCTGCATCTTTGTTGTGAAAATGGGCTTGTAAGCGATCTGTGGTTTCGCGCACTCGGCCTGCATCGGGGCCGTAGACTAAGATCAACCCAGAGCCGATGTCTGGTCTGGCTAAAAAACCATCAACATCTCGCGCTTTCAAAGCGGTCAAGATTGATCCTCGTTAATTGCGCTGATGATGAGCAATTCACCCTGGCGCGCTACATCTTTGGCCGCACGTTGATAGGCATCCGCCTTTGCCTGATTATTGGCAATATTTTGGCTGCTGCCTTGATAAATTGCAGTAGCGAAGCGGCTCGCTTTTAGCATTTGTTCGCCTGTTGAGACAGACGTGAGTACAAATGTTGAGCGGACCGTTGTTTCATATTCTTGGCGCGGGAAAGTTGAGCCCACAGAGAATATTGTTCGCACGGCCGTTGAAGAGGATACTACCAAAGCGTATTTTGGCGCACCTTTTGAACGGCCCAATTTAAACGCAAGCTCTTGGATGATGGTTTGATCAGTCAACGAACTTGGTTTTGAATATTCAATCGCATAATTCTGCGCCGCACCTTCAGTATAGACAGGACTTAGGGTGCACCCAGCCAGCAACAAAATGCTGGCCAGAGCAAGAATGAAGAACTTGGTTGAGCGGCTAAACAACGACATTGACGATTCTACCTGGGACAATGATCACCTTTTTGGGGGCTTGCCCGTCTAAAATGCGCGAAACGGCGTCAAGAGACAAGGCCGCTTCTTCAATTTGATCCTTTGGTAGGTCTTTCATGACTTCGATTTCACCGCGCCGCTTGCCGTTGACCTGAACCGGCAACACAATTGTGTCGTCTGCCAAATACTTTGGATCCGCTTCTGGCCAGCTTTCGTCGGCCAAAATGCTGGTGTTGCCCAGGTGTGCCCAACATGTTTCAGTGACGTGGGGCACGACAGGGTTACACAATTTGACCAAAAACGTTGTTGCTGTGCGGATCGCAGAGCGTTCCTTGACCGTCGGGCTGTGTTTTACAGCCGCCACGGCCTTGCCCAGCACGTTGGTGAGCTCGTAAAGTTGTGCGATAGCACGATTGAAGCGCAAGCTTTCATAGGCGTCGGAAACTTGATCGACAGCGCGGTGAGCTGATTTTAGCAGTGCTTCTACGTCAAAGTCATCAATTGCGCCATCCTCAGGATTGGCAATGATCGCTTGTGCTTCGTCGACCAATCGCCAAACTTTTTGCACAAACCGCCATACCCCTTCAATGCCGCTTTCTGTCCACTGCACATCGCGCTCAGGAGGCGAATCAGACAAGACAAACCAACGCGTGGCATCGGCGCCAAAGCTTTCGGCCATGGCGGTCATGTCAATGACGTTTAGTTTCGACTTTGACATCTTTTCGATGGAGCCGATTTTTAGCTCCTCGCCTGATCCTTTGTGAATAGCTTTACGGTCTTCTACAACGCCAACGAAATCAATTTCCTCAGGTGAAACCCAATCGCCTTTTGCGGTTTTGTATGTTTCGTGTGTCACCATGCCTTGGGTGAACAGTCCTTTGAATGGTTCCGTGACATTGAGGTGGCCAGCTTTCTTCATCGCCCTGGCAAAGAAGCGCGAATAAAGCAGGTGCAAAATGGCGTGCTCCACGCCGCCGATATATTGATCAACAGGTAACCACTCATCCGCAGCTTTTGGTTGAGTTGGCGTTGATGCGTTAGGTGCTGTAAAGCGTGCGAAATACCACGAGCTATCCACAAACGTATCCATGGTGTCTGTCTCGCGCCGGGCAGGGGCGTCGCAAGATGGACAATGGGTATCCTTCCAAGTTGGGTGATGGTCAAGGGGGTTGCCAGGTTTGTCAAAGCTGACATCGTCTGGCAAACGGACCGGTAAATCTTCTTCTGGAACTGGAACAATGCCACAATGATCGCAATGGATAATGGGAATAGGGCAGCCCCAATAGCGTTGGCGCGAAATGCCCCAATCGCGCAAGCGATAGTTTACTTTGCGCTCGCCTTGTACTTGGCCATTAATGTCTGAATTGGCCAAGCGGTTGGCAACTTCTTCAAAAGCATCTTTTGGTGACAAGCCGTCAAGGAATGATGAATTGATCATTGTGCCTTCGCCCGTATAGGCGTCGTTTTCGATCGCGAACGTCGCCGCGTCTTCACCCTCAGGCATAACCACTGCTTTTACGGGCAAATCATATTTGCGTGCAAAATCCAAATCGCGTTGATCGCCAGATGGGCAACCAAAAATTGCGCCAGTGCCGTAGTCCATCAAAACGAAGTTGGCCACATAGATGGGCAATGTCCAATTATCGTCAAACGGGTGTTTCACGTGAATCCCGGTATTGAAGCCGCGTTTCTCAGCGGTCTCAAGCGCGGCAACCGACGTGCCCAGACGGCGGCATTCTTCAATGAAGGTTTGCAACTCAGGATTTGATTTTGCGGCCTCTTGCGCCAAGGGATGATCAGCGGCCACCGCCATAAAGCTCGCGCCAAAAATCGTGTCTGGACGAGTGGTGTAGACTTCAAGATCGCAATAGCCGTCTGGGGCGGTTTCAGGATCAAGCGCCCAACGAATGGAAAGACCCTCCGATTTGCCAATCCAGTTTTTTTGCATCAAACGAACTTTTTCTGGCCAATCATTTAGATTGTCGATTTCGTTGAGCAAGTCTTCGGCATAGTCAGTGATTTTAAAGAACCACTGGGTCAATTCTTTTTGCTCCACCAAAGCGCCAGAACGCCAGCCACGGCCATCTATCACTTGCTCGTTAGCCAAAACTGTGTGGTCAACCGGGTCCCAATTCACCTTTGAGCTTTTGCGATAAATAAGATCTTCGCTCAAAAAATCGATGAACAGTTTTTGCTGTTGCGCATAGTATTCTGGATCGCAAGTGGCGAACTCTCGGGTCCAGTCCAAGCTGAAACCCATAGATTGTAATTGGGTCTTCATGCTGGCGATGTTTTGATAGGTCCATGTTTTGGGATGAGCGTCATTTTTCATCGCTGCATTTTCAGCAGGCATGCCAAATGCGTCCCAACCCATGGGATGCAAAACATTAAAGCCCTTTGCGCGTTTATAACGCGCGATTACGTCGCCCATTGTATAATTGCGGGCATGACCCACATGGCAACGACCGGATGGGTAGGGGAACATTTCAAGGACGTAGTATTTTTCGCGGTCATCCTCATTGGAGGAGACAAAGCTTTTGCGCTCGTTCCAGACTTTTTGCCAATGGGGTTCACTTTCGCGCGGATTATAGCGTTCTGTGTTATTACCGGTCACGTCTTGTACGTCCTTTAAGTGATCATGGTCAGATTGGGTCAGCTGCCCAATTCTTAAGCGTTACAGGGACCTTCACCAGATTTGGGGGGTGGGGTCAATATGGATTGGCTTTGAATCGTTTGCTCGCAGGCGAAAAATGATTCAAATAGAGGGTAGAAGTGATTTGAGGTTGATTATGGGTATCGCACAATTAGATGAAGTTAACGTTCGCATTGAAGAGGCGAGCAAGCGTTTCGGGCCAATAAGTGCTGATGCACCAAAGCCAAAATTGATTGCTGTATCTAAGACTTTTGATGCTCAAGATATTGAACCTGTCTTACAAGCAGGGCAAAAACACTTTGGTGAAAACCGTGTGCAAGAGGCGCAGGGCAAATGGCCTGCACTCAAAGAACAGTTTGGCGATATCACGTTGCACCTGATCGGCCCTTTGCAAACCAACAAGGTCAAAGATGCCGTAGCGCTGTTTGATGTGATCCATTCGGTTGATCGGGAAAAACTGGCCAGAGCTCTGGCCAAAGAATTTGCAGCGACGGGGCGCGACCTGCCAATATTCATTCAGGTCAATATTGGTGAGGAGCCACAAAAGGCGGGCATTGCGCCCAAAGAAACAATTGAGTTTGTGAAAAGCTGTCGCGAAACGCATGGTTTGGATGTGCGCGGATTGATGTGTATTCCCCCTGTGGGGGTGCCAGCCGCGCCCTATTTCGCGCAATTGGCACAGTTGGCCAAGGCCGCGAACTTGCGTGAACTATCTATGGGTATGAGCGCAGATTTTGACATGGCCGTGGAGATGGGGGCAACATATGTGCGGGTTGGGTCAGCGATTTTTGGGCATCGCGATTATTCGCCACATTAACCAATACAAAATCTACACGGGCTTGTGATTGGGATGTTAACAGCTAATGTCTACATTAGCGTTTCGATTTGAATTTTTGATGTTGGCCAACAAAAGGCAATAAAATGAACAAGCGTCGGCTTTTGATTGTGGATGATGAAGATGAATTGCGCCAATCACTGGTGGATCAGCTTTCTCATTATCGTGAATTTGAGATCACACAGGGCGCAGACGCAGCAACCGCGTTGCGACTTGTAAAAGCTTCTCCGTTTGATTTGGTTCTGCTCGATGTCGGTTTGCCAGATATGGATGGGCGCGAAGCGGTTAAGATTATGCGCCAAGATGGGTTTAAAAGCCCGATCCTGATGTTGACGGGACATGACAGTGATTCCGATGAAATTCTCGGCCTTGAGAGTGGCGCGAATGATTATGTGACCAAGCCCTTTAGGTTTTCGGTTTTGCTGGCGCGGGTGCGGGCCTTGTTGCGCCAGCACGATCAAAGCGAAGATGTGGTGTTCACCATTGGGCAGTATAATTTCCAGCCCGCCACCAAAACCCTTGAAACCGAAGATGGCAGCAAAGTGCGCCTGACGGATAAAGAAACCTCAATTCTAAAGTTCCTCTATCGCCAGGGCGCGAAGACGGTTTCACGTGACGTGTTGCTACAAGAGGTGTGGGGCTATAATAATCGGGTGACCACCCACACGTTGGAAACTCACATTTATCGTCTGCGTCAAAAAATCGAACGCGATCCGAGCAATGCAAGATTGCTGGTAACAGAAGAGGGCGGTTACCGTTTGGTGCCTTAAGGGTTTAGATCAACTATGTCTCTTGATGAAATTACTGCCATTCTAAGGCTTGCTGATCCTTTCCAAACGTTGAGTGATGAGCAATTAAAGCTCATCAGCTTTGTAAGTGATACGCGCAAACTGGCGGCAGATGAGATTTTGTTCAGTGAAGGGGCAATTGCGGATGGCGCCTACATTTTGGTTTCGGGTGCCTTGCAGTCGAGCCATGATGGGGCAAATTCGGTGGGGCCGTTGATCAGAGAGCAAGGCACTACTTTTGGTGAGTTGGCTTTGATCGTCAATAAACCGCGTCCTGCCACCGTCACCGCTCTACAAAATAGTGAGCTGGTGTTTGTGCCGCGCAGCCACTTCAAACGGTTGATCGAGAATTATCCGGACCTGGCAACAAAAGTTGCAGACCGGATAAAGCTCTCAATTTCCAAATATGTGCAAGCGATTGGTGGAGCGGGCGTCCATTAACATCTTGGACTTTTAGTCGCACTATCCAAAGCGAGAGATAATTGGCACGTGGTCTGATGGTTTTTCTGTCCAGCCTCGGGCATCGCGCAGCACAATCGTTTCTTTACTGTGCGCGGCCACGTCTTCAGTGGACCAAATATGGTCTAGTCGACGCCCTTTGTCCGCTGCGTTCCAATCTTTAGAGCGATAGCTCCACCAACTATAAAGACGTTCCTCGTGCGGAATATGTTTGCGCACCACATCCACCCAATTGCGACGCGCTTGAATGGCATCCAGTGTTTGGGTTTCAATTGGGGTGTGGCTGACGACTTTGAGAAGTTGCTTGTGTGACCACACATCATTTTCATGCGGGGCGATATTGAAGTCGCCAACAATCACTTGACCCTTGTCAAAATCTTTATGGTCGAACCAGTCTTGCAACTCCGCCAAGAAATCCATTTTGTGTTTGAATTTTGGGTTGGTCTCAACATTGGGTTCGTCGCCCCCGGCAGGGATGTAGAAATTATGAATTCGGGTTTTGCCAGATGGCGCATCCACCACGCCGCTAATATGTCGGGCGTCACCCATGGCGCAAAATTCGCGCACATTGTGATCATTCATGGGGACGCGTGAAACAATCGCGACGCCGTGATAGCTTTTTTGACCGTTCACGGCTTGGTATTTGTAGCCCGATTGTTCAAACGCTTTGGTGGGGAACTGATCGTTTTGGCATTTGATTTCTTGTAAGCACAAAACATCAGGTTGATGGGTGGCCAAAAAATCCTGGACCATTGGCAGGCGCAACCGCACCGAATTGATGTTCCAAGTGGCTACCGAAATCGACATTTAACGCTCCTAGGGATTGGATTGGCGAATCACCAACTGCCTTATAATGGCAATTTGGAGCATGTGGTCCACCCGTTTCTTGCGCGAGACTTAGTCAAAATTTGGCAGATAGAAATAGGCCCTTGGGATGTCAATCTCGGTGGTGATGTCATACATGGAGAAGGTGACCTCGTTGCCGTTCGGTTCTGTCAAAGTCCACTGCTCGATGTCTTTGGTTTCAAGATTAAAGATCATGGTCACCGAAACGGGCCCCGCGGGCGTGTCATCAGCAACGCTGACAGCGATCATTTCTTCGGTCTTGATCACCTCTGTAATGTTTGCCGAAAACAGATCAATCTGATCTGAAAGGAACTGGCGCAGGGGTACACGTGATTGCGGATAAGCAAATTTTGAGCGCTCTTTGCGGTCGATGACATAAAAGCCTTTGCCCACCGAAATGACTTCTTCATAAGAAGGGGGAGCGTATTTGAAGCGGATTTTGTCTGGCCGTTTTAAATAGAAAATTCCTTCTGAGCGATTGCCCGCGCTATCCAATTGCAAAAACCGTCCGGCCATTTGCTCAATCGCAGAATGGTGGGCGCTAATGTCATTGATGATCTGAATTTCTTCTTCGCTTAGCGGGCGATCAATCGCTTGGCTTGGAAAGGCCAGTCCAAGAGTGACCAGAATGGCAAAGAGTGATTTGGCAAGTAGGCGCATAATTAATCCGCTTGTTTGAAGAAGGTGCTCAAGGAAAACCTTAAAGCGACAATATGGCAATTGCGTGGGGGACGCTGTTGCGAAACGTTTCACGTGAATCAGAACGGCGCGTCATCTTCTGAGCCCACAAGCACCTCGCGTTTGCCTGCATGGTTGGCGGGCGAGATAACGCCTTCTTGTTCCATGCGTTCAATCAAAGTTGCGGCACGGTTATAGCCAATGGAGAGGCGGCGCTGAATATAGCTGGTGGAGGCTTTTCTGTCGCTCAAAACAATATTGACGGCTTTGTCGTAGAGTTCGTCACCAGAATTGCCGAGGTTGGAATTGCCGACTTCACCGCCGTCTTCATTTTCTTCTGTGACGCTTTCAAGATATTCTGGCGAGCCTTGTGCTTTGAGATGGTTGACCACGGTCTCAACTTCACCGTCTGCCACAAAGGGGCCGTGCAATCGTTTGATGCGTCCGCCGCCAGCCATGTAAAGCATGTCGCCCATGCCCAACAATTGTTCGGCGCCTTGTTCGCCAAGGATTGTGCGGCTGTCAATTTTTGACGTCACTTGGAACGATATCCGTGTGGGGAAGTTGGCTTTGATCGTACCGGTGATCACATCAACAGACGGACGTTGTGTGGCCATGATTAAGTGAATGCCCGCGGCGCGTGCCATTTGTGCCAAGCGCTGGATTGCACCTTCAATGTCTTTTCCCGCGACCATCATCAGGTCGGCCATCTCATCAACGATCACCACGATGAAAGGCAATGGCTGAAGATCGAATTCTTCGCTCTCAAAAATCGCTTCGCCGGTTTCTTTGTCAAATCCAGTTTGCACGGTGCGCGAAATCACTTCGCCCTTTTTGTTGAACTCGGCGACCTTTTGGTTGAAGCCATCAATGTTGCGCACGCCGATCTTGGACATCTTCTTGTAGCGATCTTCCATTTCGCGCACAGCCCATTTAAGAGCGGTCACGGCTTTGGCTGGATCTGTAACAACAGGGGTCAGCAAATGGGGGATGCCATCATAGATCGACAGTTCGAGCATTTTCGGATCGATCATGATCAGACGACATTCTTCAGGCGTCCAGCGATAAAGCAGCGAAAGAATAAAAGTGTTCACCGCCACTGATTTACCCGACCCGGTGGTGCCGGCGATCAACAAGTGGGGCATGCGTGCAAGGTCGGCAATAACAGGTTCGCCGCCAATGGTTTTACCCAAGCAAAGAGGCAGTTTGCCTTTGACCTTTTCAAAATCTGCAGAACCCAGCATTTCGCGCAAATATACGGTTTCGCGGGTTTTGTTTGGCAGCTCGATCCCAATCGCATTGCGGCCAGGGATCACCGCCACTCGAGCTGAGATTGCGCTCATGGAGCGGGCAATATCGTCGGCAAGGCCAATGACGCGCGATGATTTGATGCCCGGCGCTGGTTCCAATTCATAGAGCGTGACCACAGGACCGGGGCGTACATTGATGATGTCGCCGCGCACGCCAAAGTCTTCCAGCACACCTTCGAGCAATCGTGCGTTTTCCTCTAGCACTTCAGGCAAATGTTCGCGGGCGGTCTTTGAAGTTGGTGGTTCCGCCATGTAGCTTAGTTCAGGCAATTCAAATGCATCATTGCCGAGTAAACTTTGTTGGGCTTCGGCCACAACACGACGACCCGGCGCTGGGCGTGAGGCAGGGGCGGTTACTCGTGGGCTGAGTTTTGGAATGCCTGCTTGCGCTGGAGCGGCCTCTGGTGCTGGTTCAGAATAAGGCTGTGCGTAGTCCATTGGGTCCACATCAACATATTCTTCGTCGATTGGCTCATGATGTGATTCAGCCCAATTTTGAGCGTCTTGATTTGGTTGCGCGTCAAAGCGTGGCTCGATGCGACGTTGATGGGTTTGAGCGGCTGGCGCTGCATGGGCGGCCAAAGATGGTTCGCGTTCATTTTGGCGCCATGGCTGTTGCTCGGCTTCAGCCTTCTGGGCTTTGCGTTCAGCCCATGATTTTTTGATGCTGACATGGGTCGAGAAAATCAGATGTGTGATCGCGCCCAACAGAATGGTGAACATGGCGCCAAGTTTTGCGCCTACCCATTGCAGCGCAGTTTTTGGTTCGTCGGATCGATCATCCCTTGAAGATGTGTTGTTTGCGTTTTGAGGTTCAAGTCCAAAACGCGCGCCAGATCTTACCGCGATCCAAAAGCTGACAAGGGCTGGGGTCAATAAGATGATGGAAAATAACCAACCTGCACTTGCGCGCACTTCGTCGCCAACAACAAATCCGGCAACTGCTGAAAAGCCAAGTCCGATGATGCCGCCAAGGCCAGTGGGTAGAGGCCATGTGGCGGGTGTGGGAATGAACGCCAACACGCCACTGGCGAGCAATAGTGCGCAGACCCACATGATAAGCCGCAGCCCAAAGCGTAAGGGGATCTTTTTTCGAATTAAGGATAGTGACCAAATGGCGGGCGGGGTGATGAACAATAAACCGCTTAGACCAAAAAACTGGAACATGGTGTCGGCAACCACAGCGCCGGGATAACCGAGCCAATTTTTAACCGGATCGCTTGAAGCATAGCTCAGGCTTGGATCATTTACCGACCAAGACATCAGCGCCAAGATGATGAAGCCAACACTGATTAAGCACACGATACCGATCAAGCGCAGGGGTATTTTTACCGCGATCGCAGTTTGTGCATTTTGCTGTTTTTTCAACGCAGATGATGTGTGAACTGCCAATGGTCGATCTCATTTTACGCAATAACTCAGCTGTTAAACTAGGCGGCCATGGTTAATTTGTGGCTAACTTTTGCATTAAAAAGGGGCCCAAACGGAAATTCCGCTGGGCCCAGTTGTTTGCCAATCACGCTCACACAATTAGCAAATTTTGATCAGTTAGACCTAAAATTCCGGGTAAGCTTCAACGCCCACTTCTGCTTTATCTAGTCCCAGTGCTTCATCTTCGGGGGAAACACGGATTCCGATGGTGGATTTTAGGATGAACCAAACCACACCAGAGAGAATCATGGTGAAGGCACCGATGGCTACAATGCCTGTGATTTGCGTGATGAAATTGCCTGATCCAGAAAGCGGGGTAACCAAAGTGCCCCAGATGCCTGCAAGCAAATGAACTGGAATTGCGCCCACCACGTCATCAATTTTCAGCTTGTCGAGCAGTGGCACAGCAAACACCACGATCACGCCGCCCATTGCACCAATGAACAAAGCTAGTGGCACACTTGGCGCCAACGGTTCTGCCGTGATGGAAACCAAGCCAGCCAAAGCGCCGTTGATGACCATGGTCACGTCGATTTTTTTATAGACCACTTGCAACAAAATGATGGTGGTGACTGCACCCGCTGCTGCGGCAAGATTGGTGTTTACAAAGATACGTGAAACATCACCAGCATCTGCGATTGTGCCCATGGCCAATTGTGATGCGCCATTGAAGCCGAACCAACCAAGCCACAGGATGAACATGCCAAGGGTTGCCAATGGAATGGACGAGCCTGGCATTGGGGTTACCATGCCGTTTGCGCCATAGCGTCCTGCACGTGCGCCCAGCAATAAGGCGCCAGCAAGTGCGGCCCATCCGCCAACAGAGTGAACCAATGTTGAGCCGGCAAAGTCAGAAAAGCCCATTTGAGCCAGCCAGCCTTGGCCCCACTGCCAAGAACCAGTGATTGGGTAGAGTATGCCGGTTAGAACTGCTGTAAAGATGATGAAAGGCCAAAATTTGATCCGCTCTGCCAACGTGCCCGACACAATTGAAGCGGTGGTGGCACAGAATACCATTTGGAAAAACCAGTCTGAGGCGACGGAATAGCCCGCGCTGCCATCATCGGCACCCGGTGCTGGGAAGTCATAAGGGCCAAAGCTGCCCAAAAAGCCGCCATCGACCCCTGTATACATCAGGTTATATCCGGTTAGCCAAAACATGATGCCAGCGACCGAATAGAGCGCGATGTTTTTTAGGCCCTGCATCGAAACGTTCTTTTGTCGTACCAAGCCCATTTCGAGCATCGCAAAACCGGCCGCCATCCACATGACGAGGAAACCGCCAACAAGGAACAATAGCGTGTTGAAGATTGAGATATATTCTGGCGCTGCCGCTTCTTGGGCGAAAGCGGGCATACTAAAGCTTGCTACCATTGCTGGAATCGCGAGCGCTAATGCCATTTTTTTATGTTTGTTGATCATTTTTGGACCTCCAAAATGTCCTTTAGTCTTTTCAAAGTGCAAGGGGTTCAAAGTGCCTGGGTATTGCGTTCGCCGGTGCGAATGCGGATGGCGTCGAGCAGGTCAAAGACAAAGATTTTGCCATCCCCGATTTTTCCAGAGCGCGCGGCTTCGATGATCAAGTCGGTTACTTCGTCGAGTTGATCATCACTAACAGCGACCTCGATTTTGAGTTTGGGAATGAAGTTCACCGCGTATTCGGCACCGCGATAAATTTCCGTGTGTCCCTTTTGACGTCCATAGCCGCGCACTTCGGTCACTGTCATGCCGTGAATGTCCTTGGCGCTGAGCGCTGAGCGCACAGCATCCAGGCGAGAAGGTTTAATGACTGCAGCGATTAGTTTCATGAGCAAAATCCTTTGCATGTGGCGTTTTCATACCCAAAGGAGAACAAGACTCGTGCCAACTTGCGCCGATCACATTGAAGCTATTGAAATTGATGGGTGAATCAAAAATTGGAATAGGATTGGTCTGCAAAAGCTCAATTGTATTTTTGATTAAACAATATGCAGAATGTAGCTGGTGATTAAAAATTAGACAGGCTGCGACAAAGCATTTCTTGCCCCAGCATCCAAAGGGTTTAAAAAGGAAGCAGTGATTTGCGCAGCTGGACGCGGAGTTTGAAGATGGCCAAAAAATTGCAATTTGATGTGATGATTGTTGGGGCAGGGCCGGTGGGTCTAACCTTGGCATTGGCGCTTAAGCAATTTGCGCCGGGCATGAAGGTGGCCATCAATGATGTGCGTCCACTTGAGGTGCCCCGCGACGAACGGTCTTCGGCACTGGCGCTGGGGGTGACTTCGGTTTTTGAGGCTTTAGGGATTTGGGATCAAATGCGTAAAGAAGCCGAACCGATCAAAGGCATGAAAATCACCGACAGTGATGATGCGGATATTCATCGCCCTTTGTTTTTGCAATTTGAGGGTGATGTGAAACCTGGCAAGCCATTTGCGCACATGGTGCCAAACCGGGTGACTATAAAGGCGCTGATTGAGGCGGCAAAGCAATCCGGTGTTGAAGTGTTCGCGCCAAATAAGGCGATGGATTTCAACTTTGGTTCTTCCCATGTTGATGTCACATTGGAAGACGGCACAGCCTTAACTGCCTCATTGGTGGTCGGGGCAGACGGTGCACGCTCGGCGCTGCGGGATTTGGCAAACATTGAAACGGTGGGTCATGACTATAAACAGTCAGGAATCGTCACCACCTTTGCTCATGAATATGATCATGACCAAATTGCATACGAACATTTTTTACCAGCAGGCCCGTTCGCAACCTTGCCTTTGCCCAATAAGCGTTCGAGCCTTGTTTGGACAGAGCGCACCCCAGATGTGCAGGGCTATTTGGATATGGATTTGGAAACCGCAGCGCTGGAAATTGAAAAGCGCATGGGGTCTTCTTTTGGCAAAGTGACAATTGAAGCGCCTCTGCAGGCTTTTCCGCTCAAACTAAAAATCGCTAAGAGTTTCATTGGTGATCGCCTTGCGCTGATTGGCGATGCGGCCCATGTGGTGCACCCCATCGCAGGGCAGGGTATGAATTTGGGCATCAAAGATGTGGCTGCTTTGGCTGAAGTTTTGATTATGGCGATGCGGCATGGCGAGGATATCGGTCATCAAGCGGTGCTGGAGCGTTATCAGAAATGGCGTCGGGTCGACATTGGTCTAATGGCCGTGGCAACTGATGGGCTGAACAAACTGTTCTCGAACAATTTGCCCCCATTGCGGGTGCTGCGGGATGTGGGGCTGGGCGTTGTTGATCGGCTGCCGCTGCTTAAAAATGTCTTTATCGGGCATGCGGCTGCGGCGCAAAACAGCGGACCATTATTGTTGAGCGGTCGCCCAATCTAGCGCAATTGCTTATTTTCGGTTTGGGTTGCGTTGCTCGTCGTCGGTCAAATGGCGCGCTTCGTCCAAAACCAGCAAGGGCACATTGTTGCGAATGGGAAAGGCCAACCGCGCGGCATAAGAAATCAGTTCGCTTTTGTCCTTTGACCATTCGAGCCGCGTTTTGGTGAACGGACAAACTAAGATTTCAAGAAATCTAGGGTCAATATGCTGGGGGGCGGCGCTCATCTTATTGCATTGTAATGTTGGCGTCTTGGCGCGACATTTCAATTTCAGCAAAAGCCATCAACATTTCCGCCCGTGTGGCTAGGCTATCGGCTTCCAAAAGCGCTTGGCGTTCGCGGGCCGCATAGGGGCTGGCCATTGAGCAAGTATTGATCAAGTCCTCTAAACCCGCTTCGTTGATTTCGTCCCAATCCAGTTCAAAATCTGCAAACTCAGCATAAGAGCGCAAAAGGTTTACAAAGCGATTGCGGTCAATGTCGTTTTCGCCAAACCCGGCGATCAGGTCTTTTTTGAATGCGGAGGTATCAATCTTACCAGTGCGATAGAGCTGGTTGTGCAGGATCGTATCTTCTTTCAGGGTAAACCGGCACAAGCCTGTCAAACCGATCATATATCGGTCATCCTCAACTTCTTCAAAATGGGTAATGCGGCCCAAAGTGCCGATGTTTTGAAGCGGGGGCACATGGTTATCATCTTCAGCCTGTTGTGGTTGGATGAGGCCGATCAAGCGGTTGCTGGACAAAGCGTCATCAACCAAGTCCACATAGCGACTTTCAAAAATGTGTAATGGTAAAACTGCGCGCGGAAACAGCAATGCGCCATCTAGAGGCAGCAATGGCACGGTTTTTGTTGCCACGAGCTTATCTGCTTTTGAAGAACCCATTCGTTTATAATACCTCAAATGGCCTTAAGAGAAAAGCACGGCGGAAAGCAATCGGCGTCCTTTAATGGAAGCAGGGTCCATTGGCCCCCAAGCTTCAAACAATTCTAGCAATTTAGTGCGAGCGCCATCTTCACCCCACTCGCGATCATTCTTGATAATCGTCACAAGGCTTTCCGCGGCTTTCAGCTTTTCACCCGCAGCGTTGTAGGCAATGGCCAAATCAAAGCGTAGTTGATGATCATTTGGATCAGCGGCTACTTTTGCTTCAAGTGCGCTGGTGTCCTCAAGACCTTCAGCCTCTTGAGCAAGCCCCATCGCGGTGTTCAGCTTTAAATAGCTTTCAAGCGCTTGACCTTCTTCGCTTACCGATAAAAGCGTATGTGCAGCATTTTCCATATCGCCAAGTTTCAAGTGAATCGCTGCAATGCCAATAATCGCTTCATCATTGGTTTGATCAAACTGCAAGATTTGCGAATAAATTTGTGAGGCGCTAGCAAAATCACCTGCATCCATTGCCGCTTGGGCCTGTTCTAGCGCTGCCGCAATTTGAGTTGCTGGATCTTGTGGCGCCGGCGGGGCGGCCTTGAGAACTTTATCGATAAAGGCGCTGATTTCAGTTTCAGGGATCGCGCCCATAAATCCATCAAGTGGGCGACCGCCAACAAAGGCGATGACCGCTGGAATAGATTGAATGCCCATCTGTCCAGCGATGGCTTGGTTTTGATCAATATCGATTTTGACCAGTTTCACTTTGCCGCCAGCTTGGGTTACTGCGCGCTCAATCATTGGGCCCAATTGTTTGCAAGGACCGCACCAGGGTGCCCAAAAATCTACCAAAACGGGAACAGTTTGAGATGCCTCAAGTACATCGGCGGCAAAATTTGCGGTATCCGAATCTTTGATCAGATCCGCAGATTGCGCTGGAGCGACACCATTAATGAGATCTGAAGCCATAATAATTCCAATTCACCTTAAAGCAGTTCAGTTTTGTAACATGTAATTTGGGTCTTTCTTGCGATAAAAACAAGGTGCTGGCTAGGGGGTGGGCCGACTAGAGGCGGGTTTTTTCTTGGTTTTGTCCAGCGGATCATAGGATTTTTGACGAAGAGTCAAAAAAGGTGAAAAATATGGCTTGCAATTGCGTGTTTGTTTGGGCATATAAGCGCGCACCAGCCACGTCACACTTAGACGCACATAGGCTCGGTACGGATGCGGGCGTAGCTCAGTGGTAGAGCACAACCTTGCCAAGGTTGGGGTCGTGAGTTCGAATCTCATCGCCCGCTCCAAAATTTCAAAAAATCGACAAACTATAGTCTAAGCACCGGCCCTTGCGCTGGGTTTGCTTGGCATTTGCCTGTCGGTGTTGTGTGATGAGAAAAAGATCGGGCGCGCAATACGGCTGTGATCTGCAATCAGATCACTCACAACTTCACAACTCATTGTTATCAATCCAGTTCTTCATCCCCTGCGTAACCCTTTCGACACACCAAGCGTGTGCAACTTGGACGGCCCTATGTTGGCCAAAACGGAAATTTGGAGAATCATCATGCGGAAAACAATTTTGGGCGCAGCCCTAGCAATGAGCGTAATCGTAGCCCCAGCAGCTTATGCGGGCAATATCGTTGAAACAGCACAAGAAGCGGGTGTGTTTAACACATTGATCGCAGCAGCGGGCGCAGCTGGTTTGGCAGGCGTTCTGTCTGACACAGACAATTTGACCGTGTTTGCCCCAACGGATGAAGCATTTGCTGCTCTTCCTGCCGGCACAGTCGAAACTTTGCTGATGCCAGAAAATAAGCAACAGCTGATTGATATTCTTTCTTACCACGTTTTGGCATCAAAAGTGACTTCAGCCGATCTGCCAGCTGGCACAAATGATGTTGCAACCCTTAAAAAGGGTGGCGATGAGACCATCACTGTTTCCGTCATGGACGGCAAAGTGATGATCGACAGCGCAAACGTTGTGACCGCTGACGTGATGGCCGACAATGGCGTGATCCACATCATCGACAAAGTATTGTTGCCGTCAAACTAAGTCGTCAAATCGATTTAACTTAGGTGGCCAAATGGCCACCTATTTCATATTGAGCGCATTGGTCGAGTTTTTTGCTGATCAATGGGCGCACAAACAAGACAACATCACGAATTTCAAAAACTTTCACCGCACATATGATGAAGTGGGGTGAATGCCCGCTCTTTCGGGTTATTCAACATGAGGAAATGATAATGCGGAAAATGATCTTAGGCGCTGTTTTGGCAGCAAGTGTTATGACAGCTCCTGCAGCCTATGCGGGCAATATCGTAGAAACAGCTCAAGAGGCTGGTGTATTTAATACCCTTCTTGCAGCAGCTGGCGCCGCTGGGTTGGCTGGCGCTTTGGCTGACGGTGAAAACCTAACAGTTTTTGCGCCAACGGACGAAGCTTTTGCTGCGCTACCTGCGGGCACTGTGGAAACACTATTGAAGCCAGAAAACAAGCAACAGCTGGTTGATATCCTGTCCTATCACGTGATGCCGCGCAAATTTACGTCGAATATGCTGCCTGATCGCACTATCCACGTGAAGACGATCAAACAGGGTGGCGACATTTTGCTGGCTGTTGGCGTTGAAGGTGGCAACGTGATGATTGATGACGCGAAGGTCATTACGGCTGACATCATGGCAGACAATGGCGTTATTCACGTGATCGACAAAGTATTGTTGCCATCAAACTAATACTCCTTATCCCCCAAGGATCGAAGAAGGGCGTCACTTAGGTGGCGCTCTTTTTGTTGGGGGCGATTAGTTTCGGTTAGCGTTCCAATGCGCCTTTGCCAGCAATAATTTTGCCGCGAAATTTGGCGATTCGGTTGATCCGGGTTGCGGATTGTTTGGCGGCATTCAGGTTAAACGCATAGCTTTTTTGCCGACCAGGGGTGAGGGCATGAAAGGCTTCTGCCAATTCTGGATCATTGTCCAATGCATCTATGAGTTCTTCGGGCATTTCTATGTCACGTTGCTGCTTTGGCGCTTTGATGCCCGCCTTCGCGTACCCAATCGCCTCTTGCAAATAGACTGAAATGGTTGGCGCCAACTGCTCTATTTGTTCATTGCTTGCAAAGCAAATCACATTCGGATTTTGAGTGTTGGGTCCTTGCTTTTCCATTAGCCCTTCTGGGTCTTGCATTAGCGCTGCGTTGAAAAAGTTAAGCCGATAATCTTTTTGAAAAGCGCCCATCAACACGATGTTTCGCCCTGAATGCATATAGACTGGGTGTCCCCATTTTGCGGTTTCTTCCAAACCCGCTTCAAGGCATAGGCGGCGCAGGGTTCTTAGGCCTTTGTTCCAAATGGTTGCTGAACAGTTTGGTGTGTCAAACCGTTTGCAGCGCCCGCAGCCTTTGGTGAAATAGTCTTCAACGTCTGTAATCATTCGAAAATGTTAGTGCGTGCTCGCTGTCAATGCAATCGGCTATGCATCCCATCTTACTCAGCGATCCAGCTTAGACTTTTTCGGGGCCAAAAGGATATTGGTTTCCGAAAGGCTGACCCCCTCAATCAAACGGATGCGGCGCAAAACATCGTCAAATTCAATAAGGTCTGAGGTTTCGAGTTCGGCGATAAGGTCCCATTTGCCATTGGTGGTGTGCAAACTTCTCACCTGAGGCAGGCCCATCATGGCTTTCACTACAGCTTCAGTTGTACGGCCACCAATTTCAATTAGGGTAATAGCATGAATGGTTTTGTCGTCGCTGGGGGAGCCAGTGATGATGGTAAAACCAGCGATAACACCGGAGCTGACAAGCCGATCAATGCGTGATTTTGCGGTCGCGCGTGAAATGTTCAGCGTAAGGGCAATAGTTGCGATTGGGGTGCGTGCATCATGCCGCAATAGAGCGATTAGCTTGTTATCTAGATCATCCATTTAACACTCTGCTCATAATTGACCGTCAGTTTGTCAAATGAATACTCAATTTTGCACATAATTTCAACTATTCGCTGCGGGCTGCCTGTTATATAAAACAAGGAACCGGAAACAAAAGAGTTCTGGGCAAAGAGCTAGGGTACTTACATGGTTGATAAAACTTCACGCGGTTCAGTGGCATTGATTGGCGCGCCAGTAGATGGTGGCGCTGGTCTTTCTGGTTGCATAATGGGACCTGCAGCTTTGCGGGTTGCTGGGTTGGCAACGTCACTTGACGCGCTGGGGTTTGACGTTGAAGACCTAGGGGATGTGACGCCTGATCAGGTGTCGTTAAAGCTGGCCGGTGCAACTCATCATGAGAATGAGGTCGCCGGCTTTGCACGGGCGCTTAATCGCCAAGGCTATGCGGCGCTTAAATCTGGCGCGACGCCGATTTTTATGGGCGGCGATCATTCGCTCGCTATGGGGTCGGTTACCGGCGTGGCCAAATTTGCAGCCGAGCAGGGCAAAAAACTACATGTTTTGTGGTTGGACGCGCACCCAGATTTTAATACGCCAACCACCTCGACCTCTGGCAATATGCATGGCATGTCCGCGGCGTTATTCTGCGGCGAACCTGGATTTGATGGGGTGCTTGAGGAATCCATTCATCCGGTGGATCCAACAAACTATCATGTGTTTGGTGCGCGCTCGATTGATGAAGATGAAGGCGCTTTGCTTCGGGCACGTGGCGTTGATGTAATGGATATGCGTCATATTGACGAGCGTGGTGTTGTTTCGTTGATCAAGGGCGTTTTGGATGCCGTGCGCGAAGATGATGCAATGTTTCACGTGAGTCTTGATGTGGACTTTTTAGATCCACAATTTGCGCCAGGTGTGGGCACCACAGTGCCCGGCGGCGCGACCTATCGTGAAGCACATTTGGTTATGGAAATGATTTCAGATAGTGGGCTGATGACCTCGATGGATTTGGTGGAACTTAATCCCTATCTTGATGAACGTGGCAAAAGTGCGCGTATGTTGGTGGCGCTTACCGAAAGCGGATTTGGGCGTCGCGTGTTCGACCGTCCAACATCAACCGGCTGATCAGTATTCTTTAACAGACTCCATTGCTACAAAGGTGGACGTTTGCGCAACATGGGGCAGGGCGGAGATCACTTCGCCCAGCACCCGCCGATAGGCCAGAATGTCTTTGGTGCGTACCTTCAACAAATAGTCAAAACTTGCTGCCATCATATGGCATTGGGCAATCTCTGGGGTTTGTTTTACCGCTTCATTGAATGCGTTTAGTGCCGCGGCGCGGGTGTCGTTCACCGTCACCTGCACAAATGCTATATGGCCCCGTCCCATTTTCTCGTAATTTACCCGTGCGCTATAGCCCAAAATCACCCCGTCGCGTTCAAGCCTTTTGACGCGGGTTTGGGTGGGGCTTTTGGACAACCCAACTTTTGCCGCCAGCTCTGCCATGGAAAGGCGTGCATTGGACGAAAGTGCATTGACGATCTTACGATCGATTTGATCCATTTGAACTGTTTCGTCCAAGTTGACCTCCCAAATGTGATGATTATTGTCGAAACTACAGTGCAAACTGAGCCCTAGTGCTCATTTTACAGGACAATGAACTTTAGCGGAAGTGGTAATCTTTCCTCCTGTGTCATTTGTGCCATTATACTATGGTGGCTGAAAAAAGGGTGGAACCCATGTTGGATCAGATTCGAGAAGAAATTCGGGCGCACTACTTGCCGGACGAAGGCAAAGTGGTGGAGCGGTTGGTGGCACAAAGTAAGCTTTCTGAAACAGATCGCTCAGCTATTGTGGACGATGCGGCACAATTGGTTGCCACCCTGCGTGACCAGTCCAAACAGGGTTTGATGGAAACATTTTTGGCGGAGTATGGACTTTCAACGGACGAGGGCGTTTCGTTGATGTGTTTGGCTGAGGCGATGTTGCGGGTGCCTGATGGTCCAACAGTTGATGACCTGATTGCCGATAAGATCGTTGATGAAGACTGGCTCAAGCATTTGGGTGTTGCCGAAAGCTTTTTGGTTCAGGCTTCAACTCTTGGGCTGGTCGTAAGCTCGGCGCTATTGGATGGCGATGGTCCAGGCGTTATGAAGCCAATTGCGCAATTGAGCAAAAGACTGTCTGCGCCAGTTATTCGCACCGCCGTTGGCCAAGCCATGCGCATTATGGGCTCTCAATTTGTGTTGGGTCGCAACATTGATGAAGCGCTTAAAAATGGCGCTGGTCCGGTTTCTAAGGGCTTCACCTATTCGTTCGATATGTTGGGTGAAGGCGCGCGCACAGAAGATGATGCGCAGCGATACCACAAGGCCTATTTGAAAGCGATTGAGCGCTTGGCCAAAGAATCAACTTTTGGCGATGTGCGCAAAAATCCAGGTATTTCTATCAAGCTTTCTGCCCTGCATCCGCGCTATGAATACATCAAGCGCGAAACCGTTGTGAACGAAATGGTTGAGCGGGTGATCGAGCTGGTAAAACCTGCCGCCGCCGCACAAATGGGCCTGAACATTGACGCTGAAGAGGCGGACCGTTTGGACCTGTCGCTTGATATTATTGAGAAGGTTCTGAAGCATAAAGAACTAGAAGGCTGGGACGGCTTTGGCGTGGTTGTGCAGGCCTATGGCCCGCGTGCATCCTATGTGATTGATTGGCTTTATGCCTTGGCGAGCAAACTTGACCGCAAGATCATGGTGCGCTTGGTCAAAGGGGCCTATTGGGATACTGAGATCAAGCGGGCGCAAGTGATGGGTCTTTCTGGCTATCCTGTGTTCACTCGCAAAGTAAACACCGACATTTCTTATCTTGGTTGCGCGCGCAAGCTATTGGATATGCAGGACCGGATTTATCCGCAATTCGCCACCCATAATGCGCACACAACTTGCGCTGTTTTGCGGATGGCGGGGAACGATAGTGAAGGGTTTGAGTTTCAACGGTTGCACGGTATGGGCGAAGGGTTGCATGAAGTTTTGCGCAAGCAGAACGGCACCCGTTGCCGGATTTATGCGCCAGTTGGTGCTCACCGTGATTTGCTGGCGTACCTTGTGCGGCGATTGCTGGAAAATGGGGCCAACTCAAGCTTTGTGAACCAAGCATACGACAAAAAAATCCCCCCCCACGCGATTGTATCGGATCCAGTTGCGGCGCATCTTGACCATATCAATACCCGCAATTCCAATCTGCCATTGCCCGGTGAAATTTTTGGCGTTGGTCGTAAAAATGCCAAGGGTTGGGATTTCACCGACGTGAACGCAGTGCGGGTGATCCATCAAGAAAGTCGCAAATTTGCAGCGCCATTCCAGTGGCGGGCAAAAGCGTCCAAATTGTTGGGTGATGGGGCAAAAGATCAGCCCGTCTTTAACCCGTCGAACCCAAGTGAGATCGTCGGGTTTGCTGAAAATGTTAGTGCTGAGCAGGTGAAAACCGCAATTGGTGTTGCGCTTGAAGCGCAAAGGGCATGGGCGCAAACCGATGTGGTTGATCGTGCGGGTATCCTAAAACGCGCCGCGACCATGTTTGAAGAACGCGCAACTGAGTTCTTTGCTTTGGCGACGCGAGAAGCAGGTAAAAGCTTGCCTGATGGCATCGCGGAAGTGCGCGAGGCTGTTGACTTTTTGCGCTACTATGCAAACGAAGCTCTAAACGCGGATCATTTTGGTTCGCCTCGCGGTGTCATCGCTTGTATTTCCCCTTGGAATTTTCCGCTTGCGATCTTTACGGGCCAAGTGGCTGCCGCACTGGTCACGGGAAATGCTGTGGTGGCCAAGCCTGCCGAGCAAAGCCCATTGATGGGCGGGTTAGCCGTTTCCATTCTGCACGAAGCGGGTGTGCCAAAAGATGTGTTGTTGCTCACCGCTGGGGCGGGAGCCACTGGTGCGGCTCTAACCGCTGATCCTCGTATTGGCGGTGTGTGCTTTACCGGCTCGACCGAGGTCGCCAAACTGATCGATATGCAATTGGCCAAATCGGCCTCCAGCGTTGCCATGCTGATTGCGGAGACCGGTGGATTGAACGCCATGATTGTCGACAGCACCGCGCTTGCTGAACAAGCGGTGCGCGATATTGTGGCTTCTGCGTTTCAATCTGCGGGGCAACGTTGCTCGGCCTTGCGCATGCTTTATGTGCAACAGGATATTGCCGATCATTTGCTTGAAATGCTTTATGGTGCGATGGAAGCCTTGAAAATGGGTGATCCGTGGGATGATGCCACAGATGTGGGGCCGGTAATTGATGGCGAAGCCCAATCTGAGATTTTGTCCTATTGTGCCGCTTTGGAAAAACAAGGTCGTTTGCTGCGCAAGCTCGACGCGCCCCAAAAAGGTTACTTTGTTGCGCCACATATTTTCAAAGTGGATAGCATCAACGATTTGGACCGCGAAATATTTGGCCCCATTCTGCATGTGGCGACCTTTAAAGCGCGTGATTTGGAAAAGGTTGTGGCCGACATAAACGGGCGTGGATTTGGCCTAACTTTTGGCTTGCACACACGGGTTGATGAGCGGATCGAAAAGATTGGCGCAAAGATCAAGGTTGGCAATTTCTATGTGAACCGCAATCAAATTGGGGCGATTGTGGGCTCGCAACCTTTTGGTGGCGAAGGGCTTTCGGGCACCGGACCAAAGGCTGGCGGCCCGAACTATCTGAGCCGTTTCCGCTCGGTATTGCCAGTGCGTGAATTTGATGTTGAACCGCCAACAATCGATGGGCAACATATCGCTTCGGCTTTTGCGGGCTTGGATATTTCCGCATGGGCGCAACGAGATGACCGAGCGGAAGTGTTGGGCGTTGCCAGTGTGGATATGCAAACCCTATTGCCTGGACCAACTGGTGAGTTGAACCGACTAACCTATACACCGCGGGGCAAAATGCTTTTGGTTGGTGTGGGTGAGGCACTGGTTGAATTGGCAAAGGCTGCGCTGGCGGTGGGCAACAAAGTTGTTGCTGTGACCCCAGAAATCTCTACTCAATTGGCGCAACTGCAAATGGTGGGCGCACCGATCACCATTCTTGAAGGGGCGCTGGACCCTGAAGTACTGACTGATCTGGAAATTGATGGATTTGGTTTGGCTGTGGCGGGTGATTTTGCCAAGGCGGTGCGGCGCGCGTTGGCCAAACGTGGTGGGCCGATTGTTTCGGTGATCACCAATGCCTTTGATATGGCTGGATTTGTGCATGAGCGTGCGATCTGTGTGGACACAACCGCGGCGGGTGGCAACGCTTCTTTGTTGGCGCAAACAAGCTAGGCAACTTCAGATTTCAAACATAAAAAAACCCGGCCAATGAGCCGGGTTTTTCAATTCGTAGCGTTAGCGAAAAGCGACTATTCAGCGCTTGCTTCGCCTTCTGCGGCTGCAGCAGCGGCTTTAGCCGCTTCAGCTGCTTCTTTAGCGGCCACTTTTTCAGCTTCGCGGGCAACTTTAGCTGCTGCGTTTGCTTCGCGCTCACCGTCTTGAATCTTTTTGGTACGTGCATTTGTTGATTCAAAGATACGAGCAGATTTGCCGCGCAATTCACGAAGATAGTAAAGCTTCGCACGACGGACTTTACCGCGGCGCAGCACTTCGATGCTGTCGACAACTGGTGAGTAAAGTGGGAATACCCGCTCCACACCTTCACCGTATGAAATTTTGCGAACTGTGAAGCTTTGGTTCAAGCCTGCGCCTGCACGTGCAATCACAACGCCTTCATAGGCCTGCAAACGTTCTTTTTCGCCTTCGCGAATTTTGACCCAAACTTTAACGGTATCACCGTGAGAAAAGTCTGGTGTTTCGCGCTTAGCGGCAAGCTCTTCGAGCTGCTCTTTTTCAAGCTGTTGAATAATATTCATTGTTTCGTCCGTTGATTCTCGCCGATCAGAGCGTCCCTAAAAGTCTAGCCAGAAGGGGCGGTTACACCGGTCTTGGTGTTTAGTGACAAAATAGATTGGCGGGCTATAACCCGAAATGGCCCCAGAGTCCATGGGTTTGTTGCGTTTTTGATGAATTAGGGGGTGCATTTTTACGCGCCACCGTCGCGAACTATGTTCGCTTCCCCGGCACCCTGCCGATTGGTGCCCAACACCAGCGCTGAGCAAATAGGGAAAAGAAGGACGATACAACTTGTTGTTGAGGACCTCGGCCAATGTTTTGGCCGCGCCCGCGCAGGTGCAGCCAATCGCATAGCGCGGTTTTAGCGCGTCATGCGATTTGCGGTACGCACCGCGAGCGAAAATTAATGCAGCATGCGAGGTCTTCAAAGACTCGATTAGTGCGCTAGTTGTTTCCATTGAGCCCATGAAGGCCCCGCATGTGGCAGATTTTCAGTCCCAATGTACATGCCCCGGGGTGCTAAACCCTTTTATCCCCTTACTCAGCGCTCCACCAAAACTGTTATGATCGGTGTCGATCATTTGGTGATATTGGATAACAGTACCCAATAAGCGCCTTACAAGCTGCCTTCGGCGTCAGGCTGGACATATCAATTAAGCGTTCAAGCTGCATCGTCATCACAGCTCTCCACCATCCTTCAACAGGTTCTACCCCGGCCACCTTTTGCCCGTCGGCAAACTGCGCGGCTGAATGAAAGACGATGGCATGATGGCATAGGTGAGGTGGGGCGGGGATAAGTTTTGATCTTTTTTAGCCGATGGCCGCTTTGCTTGCATTTTTTGAGCGGTCACGCTGCGCATTTCGGGCGCTTCCCCGGGACCCTAGTCGATTGAGAAGGATGCCGGGTTCGCATCATTTTGCGCCTATGTATTATTCAGTGCCAATCCGGGCTTCTGGGACGGTGCCCAGGATAGGGGCAAATATGCGGCGCAGGTACCAGAAACCAAGTACTAGAGGCGGGCTGAACATCGACGCCGCTAGCAGGACAAATTTAACTACGGTCACGGGACCGAGTATGGCGGCGAGTAAGATCGACGGTGTAGGATGGCCTATAATGAGAGTGTGGATGATGCCATTCTCAAGCATATCGACAGCAAACCAAACCAAGGGCAGCACATAGAACAGGCGTTTCCATGCCGCGGGCTGGAACCGACTAGTGGCAAACCGGGCAAAAGTCAGAAAGAAGGCGAGTAAGGTCAGCGGGAAAAGGACGTCGCCAGTATAGGTTCCCAATAGATAGGTGGCGCGGCCTTGGTTTCCGAAGAGTTCGATCCGTTCTAGCACCTCGGCTGCAGAGAAGGACGGGCTCTGGTCAAAAAGTGGTCCGCCTATTGCAGCATGTACGGCGCCCGCCCCGATTGGCAATTCGGTAAGATGGGTGATGCCAAACGTACCAAGTACTATCCCAAGCGTCATTAGCACTGGCAGGCCACCACTCCGGCGTGAGGTCAAAAGCAGACCGGTCAGTAGCCCTAGCAGAAAGATAGTGGGTATGAAGATCAAATGCTGCGGTGTCATAGCAGTGTTTCCTTTTTACGATAATTATGGACATCTGTCCGTTTTTGGATGATGATCCGCTTTTGGTGCAATGCGAGCGTTCAGGCAATAAACAACGTTCAGATGAACGTGCGTTTGCGGACAAAAGCCAGATCACTGTGCGGAAACGAAAGGTGGGCAAGATGACAAAAGGCGAAGACAGGCGTGTGCGCCGAACCCGCACGGCGCTGCAGAACGCGTTGCTCGAGATGGCGGTTAAGCGCAATTACGAGGCCATCACTGTGGCGGATATCTGTGATGCCGCCGATGTTGGGCGTTCGGCGTTCTATCAACATTTCAAGGGCAAGGACGACTTGCTGCGCAGCGGTTTCGCGCGGCTAGAAGCGGACCTTGGCGGGGCCGAAGCGGGCCAGGGCGCCAGTTTCAGCGCCGCCTTTTTGGAACACGCGCTGCAGCACCGTGTGCTATACCGAGCGATGATGCGTAGCCAGGCCGGGCCAATCGTCTCGGCTGCAATTCGGCGCGTTCTGGGTGCGCAGGTTGTCAGTTCACTTACAACCGAAAGCCCGTCAGGCATTCCCCGCGATCTTCGCGCGACGCTGCTCGTGGATCTGCTTTATTCGCTTACGCGCTGGTGGCTCGATCGCGATGCAATGCAACCAGCAAGCGAAGTCGATGCAATGTTCCGCGAAATGGCGTCGGGAATTTTGGGCCACCCTTTGCCCGTCGACAAACTGAGTGGCTGAATGAAAGACGAGGGCATGTTGGCATGGTGTGGAACGTCACTCAGTTCTGATTCAATGGATCAGCGAAACGGGGCGAACGGGCAGGTTCGCTTCAGTCAATTCCGAGCCAAACGTCAAGCAATTCTGACCTAAAGTGACCAGTAGTTCTTGGCTCCAGAAGACCGCTTTGAGCCCACTCTAGACCTTCGGTGATTGCCATGAAGTCGTCAAATACAACCAAAGCAGACGCTACAAGGGTAGAACTAGCGGCATTTGTCATTCAGAAAAGATAATAACCAGATTCAACACGACTACGAGAAAAAGTCCGGCACCGCCAATCGATAACAAAATTTTGTTCATTCGCTTCGCGTATTTGCGATTTTGCCGCATGTCTTCTTGATGGGACATCTTGCCGGAGTTTTCAAAGAGATGCCTAGAATGCTTATCTCTGTATTTATAGGGAACCTCCCACGACTTTCGCATAAGAACCCAAATGAAGCTCGGCCCGAGCACCATTATGAAGAAAATATACGCTGCAAGTGTTTCTAGTAACTCTGTAAACATGCGTACAAGTTAGAACAAAGAGGTTCAGTGTCAAGAGACTGCACGGCAAGTGTACCGCTAAGGTTCATGCTGTGAATGAGACCTTTCGACGGGTCCGCTTAGCCGCCATCTACTCAAGATGTTGAGCATGTCCGTTTTGAGCCCTACTACGACATTCGATTTTCACACCGCAATAAACGGTGGTTCTGCAAAACCAGTTTGTTTTTCACAAACGGGATGACCTTCGGAGCATAGAATTTACAAATTCGTACCATTGCTTGCCGGAGTAGATCACCAAGCAATCCCCCCCTTTGGCAGCGAACTACATTTACTTATGGGGGGTATTATGTTTCTCAGTTCTAGTATTTTAGCCAGGAGTAAGCAGCTCTCATGAACCGAACAATTATTTACGTGAGTCTATTGATTTGTGCAGCTGTATTTTCTGCGCTTGGAGTGTCGGTTGTTGCTAGATCAGGCAACGAACTGATCATTGATCCTCGGGTCGAGCCCGAGGATGACGAGGGTGGGTTCTTCTGACATTGTGGGGCGCATTAAAGGGTGGTGCGAAGATAAGAGTAGGTCCCGGATCAGGTCCGGGACGAGCAAGTGGGGTGGGTAGAATTTTGGTTCTGGTTTGACTGCGAAAGCGAGAAATTTTGCTGAAATGACAAAGTGAAAAATTTTAAAAATGTTCTTTGAGCTTTTAAAATATCTGATTAGGTCTTTGCATCACGTTCTTTGAAAAAAGCTTTGTGGAGACAGTGATGAAGATATTTTTGGTTGTTTTGTTGGCGATAATTTTTGTTATTCCTGTTGTTGCTCTAATTGTGGTGAATTTTCTTTTTGCTGGTGAGGACCAGAGCCAGTTTGATCTTCCTGCGCATCAAAAAGTGAAGATGCGGGCCAGCGCGAGTGCGGCACATCAGGACATGGCGGCGGTGATTGTTGCGGACATGGCAACTGCGCCGAAACTTGGTCGTGAAGAGCAATTGAAATTTATGCGCGGGCAAATGGATGCGCGGGGCGTGGCGTTTCAGATTAACGCTGAAATTCAACAGGTTGCCGCTGATGGTGTTAGCGGAGAATGGGTGCTGGCACCCAATGCGGACCCGGATCGACGCCTACTTTATATCCACGGCGGGGCCTATATGGTTGGCAGCCCCAAGAGCCATCGCCAGATTACATCGCGCTTGTCAGAAATTGCGCGTGCGGCGGTGTTGGTGGTTGATTATCGGCTGCTGCCCGAGCATTCGCGAATAAATGGCATTTCTGATTGTCGTGTTGCTTATCAGTGGCTGCTGGAAAATGGACCGGACGGGCAAAGTCATGCGCAAAAGCTGATTGTGGCGGGAGATTCTTCGGGTGGCAATTTGGCGCTGTCGACTATCGCATGGGCGCGAGATGAGGGCCTGCGTCAGGCCGATGCGGTGATCGTGATGTCGCCGCAAACCGATCTCACGCTTTCAAGCCCCAGTTTGGTGATCAATATTCCAACGGATGTGATGCAGGGCGCAAGCTTTGGGCCGGTGGTGAAAGCGCCAAAACCCTTGCGGTTGCTGTTCAGTTTTTTGATGCACCGCATGTATCCAGCTGATCCGCTTGTTTCACCGCTATTGGGTGATCTAAATGACTTGCCGCCAACTTTGGTGCAAGTATCAGATGCAGAGATGTTTTATGATGATGGCGCGCGCTATGTGAATAAGGCGAATGCGCAAGGCTCTGTGGCGCAGTTGCAGGTTTGGCCAGGTGCAATGCATGTTTGGCAGGCGTTTGAGGTGCCTGAGGCTGATGAGGCGTTTGGCGAAATGGGCAAGTTTGTTGCCGCGCACGCGGGGGAGTAGAATAGACTAGGTCTTATTCTTAAACGCGTCCCACAAGTCGGGGCGTCCGCGTGGGCTCATTAGAAGGCGCGGGCGCGGATCGTTGTGGGGTGAGACGTCATCAATGGCGCGGGCCAAAATATCGGGTTTGAGCACAAGGCCGGGACTGCCTGTGACGTTACTGATATGGTTCACCAAGATGTCCGGTTAATGTGTGAGCGCGTGGCCCGCATCATTGGTATGGACTGTATTGGCATTGATATCGTTGCGCCTAGCCTTGAAGTGCCCTTACAAGCGGGCGTTGCCGGAATTGTTGAAGTCAATGCAGCACCTGGTTTTCGGATGCATTTATCGCCAACAGAAGGCACAGCGCGCAATGTCGCAAAGCCCTTCGTCGATATGCTGTTTCCATTCCACGAAGACACTGTTTTTCCAATTGTCGCTGTAACGGGCACGAACGGTAAAACAACCACAGCGAAACTTATCAGCCATGCGCTAAAATACAGCGGCCGAATGGTTGGATTTGCAGGCACAACTGGCGTTGCAATAGACGGTGTGCCGATTGTTTCTGGCGACTCTAGCGGCCCTGAGGGGTCAAGCATTGTGCTGCGAGAACCCACAGTTGACATTGCCGTACTAGAAATTGCTCGTGGCGGCATCATCAGAAGAGGTTTGGGTTTTGACAATTGCGATGTCGGGGTTCTGCTTAACGTTGATGAAGACCATATTGGCATGGATGGCGTTGAAGATCTGGAAGAACTATCTCTTGTGAAGGCGACGGTCATCGAAGTCGTAAAAGATACGGGCGTTTCAGTTCTCAATGCTGATGACCCCACGGTCGTTGACCTTCAAGAAAGAGCGGGTGGCCAGCACATCTATTTTTCCCTGAAGCCAAAAAACCAAACTATCGTTAGCCATCTCGGCTCTGGTGGCACAGCGGTCATCCTGCAAAATGGTAATATTGAAATCCATTCTCCAAAGCCGACCGTTCACATTCTCTCTGTGCTTGAAGTCCCTATTACGATGAGCGGCGCGGCAGCGTTCAATATAGCGAACGTGCTAGCGGCAGTGGCTGCACTGCACGGGCTAGGAATGTCAGTTGACATGATCCGCAATGGCATAAGCTCGTTCCACCCCAGTCCGTCCCAAAATCCAGGTCGTATGAATTTAATCGATTTTATCACTTTCTAAGTAATCATTGATTATGGCCATAACGTACCGGCGGTAAAGGCTTTGGGCAAAACTCTGCCGCACATCACCAAAGGCCGAAAAATCGTTGTTGCCCATGGAACGGGCAACAGGATGGACAATGACATAAAGAGTTTTGGTGCCGCTCTGGCCCAAGTGTACGATCACATCATAATTGCTGATGCTGACCCTCGGCACCGCAAGAGTGGTGAGACGTCAGAACTGGTACAAGCTGGTGTCTTGGAATATGGGTTCACCGAACCGGATGTGCAGGTCATCAATGATCCCATCGAAGCACTGGGTCACGCGTTCTCAATTGTTCAGCCAGGAGATCTTATCGTCGTGCAAGTTGATGAAGTGGATCAAATGCTTCAGCGGGTGATGGAGTATTTTGAGCGCATTGTTGGTGTGGCCGAAATTCCGATTGCAATAAAACAGTCAATGTCTTGCGCCGATCGCTATTTAATCTTTGATTGAGATTTGCCGATTTTTGAAGTTCAGTCACTTTTTCCGCTACGCGGACAAACATCAAACTTACAAACTTGTGAGGATGCATGCGGTTGAACGGCAACAAATTCTTCCTACGGCAATTGAACCCGGGTCAATCGTTTTGCTCCGAATAGCCAAACCACCAAAACGGCCGCGATGAACTGCCCAGCGAACAGATATAGGCTTGCGATATCAGATTGCAGAGTTGGCAGCAGATAATGGGTGAAATTGAACATGGTATGAAGAAGAAGTACCGCTGCAATGCTGCGGCCACAACTATTGTAAACCCACGTAAACAAGACCGAGATAAGCGTTGTCGTTACGATCAATCCCCATATGGGGCGTTCATAATAAATGCCGTCTTGTGACGGGATAAAGAATAATGGCAGATGCCAAATGCCCCAGGTAACGCCGACCATTAGACTTGCAATAAGAGCACCAAACCGTTCTTGAAGCGGGTCAAGCAGGGTGCCCCGCCAACCAAACTCTTCTTGGAGCGGGCCGCCCATGAACAGGATGACCAGAAATACAATTGGTAAAATTGCCGGTTGTTGTAGAGCCGTCAATGTTGGCAAGGGTTCACCTTGGAGAACCGACAGCAGCAACGCACCACCGATTAGCAACGGGAAAATTCCGAAAATCACAGCAAACCATATCCAAGAAAACCTAAGCTGGATGCCCCTTCGCAACAACCGCCCGATCGAAGCCAGGCCGCCATCCATGAATGCAACCGCCAAGGCACCAACCAGTGGTCCCCAAGGAGCGGGGTTTGTTCCCCTCGATAAAATTTCGAGCGCGCCGCCCTTTGGCAGCCAGCCCCATGCGACGAAAACTTCCGGCCACCAAAACAGCCAGCTCCAACCGAAGGTGATGATTAGAAACCACGCCACGCGTTTTGAGTTTGTCACAATAATCTCCTCATTCGTTTTCTGAGTAATGGTTTTGGAAGTTTAGCGGCACCGCGCCGCCGCGTTTTGACGATGGGACTTGAAGCTAGGGGCAAATGTTTTCATCTTTCACCAATGGAGGAAAGTGCGGGTTGCATGGTCGCCCAAACTGCAATGCCAGCCATGGGCAGCGCGGCCACCAGGAACAATAGCCCGACGTCAGAGCGGCTAATCAAGCCAGATATGGCCTGAGAGATCGGTACTAACCCCATGCTTGAGAACATTAGAAGCCCCATGATCCGGCCCATCATCTGTTTTGTGGTGTTCTTTTGGATCGCTGAAATTAGCACAATCGTGGCGTAACCGTTTCCTATACCCAACCCAAACAGGAGGGCAAAGTCGAGCCATGTGGATGCAACAACACTGAGCAATGCCAAGACAAAGGCAAATCCAAGTAGCAAAACAGACAAGATCAATCTCATGCTGGTTTTGCTCGGTTTCGGCAAGAAACCCGCTAGAAGGTATCCAACCAAGTTTCCGCCTGCAAAGCCTGACATTAAAAGCCCGAACGCGCCCGCTCCCTCCGCAAGACGTTGAACCGCCAGAACTGGAATGCCAACCATGATCGGGCCGACAAAGAGCAAGTTGACCATAGCGATAATGAAAAATGCCAATCGTAGAGTTGCTTGGTTCCAGACAAAGTTGATTGCATCTGTAATGGATGTCCAAAGCAGTTCGTTTTCATGTGTTGCAAGCGTCTTCGTCTGATGTCGACCGGTTCGCATTTGCCACATCATCAAGGCAGAGAAAGCAAATGTGGCAGCATCAAACAGCAGCGCAATTCCAACTCCGTGCAGAGATCCAGCATAGCTACCAATCAAAATCCCGGCGGTTACTGGTCCTAAGAAGCCAACAACCTGTCCACCGCCCATGACCGTTGCATTTCCGGTTTCTAGCTCCGCTTCATCAACTATCATCGGAACGATGCTGTTGCCGGCCGGTATGGAAAAGCCTGATACTAAGCCAAAACCAATTGCAAAAGCATAGACCATCCACAATTCGATCGCGCCGGACAACACAGCAAATCCAAGCAAACCCGCCAACGCAAATCGCACTATGTCAGAGATAAGCAAAATCTTGCGTGGCGAAAACCTGTCCGTCATTGCGCCGCCAATCAACATCAAAATGGCCCGGGGAAATCCTTCTAATGCCAGGACCAGTCCAAGTGTCAGCGGATCACTAGTTAATTGCAACACCAACCAAGGTGTCGCAACAAGAGCAAACTGATCACCCAGTTGAGAGGTGGTGACCCCAGCAAAAAGCCGACGGAAGTCTGGCAGCCTAAATATGGAATGCATTGCGGTCACCCTTTCGCCTTATCCAACGCTGCGCTCGGCCGACAATTGATCTTGGTCTGGAATAACTTGAGTGACAGCGCCTTGTCGGGAAAACATCGTTTTGCGATTGGTCCAGACCACAAGTGCGGTAATGACAACCAATATCCTCGTATCCCAAGGCTGGGCATCGGGCCAGAACGGGATTATCAGCTGCCAATGAAACAGGATTGGCAACAGCAATCCGCCGCGCGACGAGTTAAAGATCGGTGTAATAAGGATTGCCAAAGTAATGCTGCCGACAAAGAAGGTCATAAAGTCCCATTCGGCGAATACCACACCGGAGAGATAGAAGGCAGGCAGATGCCAAACGCCCCACACCACGCCGATAATCGCGCCTGCCCAAAACGGCGCAACGTGCCTTTGCAATAAAGGTTGCGCCATCCCGCGCCATCCGAATTCTTCCATCGGCCCCAGAAACAGCATTATGAATGTGATTAAAAAAGCGACGCCGAGGCCCTCTTCGGGAAGATCTGCCAAAAGTGGACCGCCCTTAATTAGCGAGCCTGCAACAAAGACTAGTGGCAGACCCACTATAACGAGCAGCCACCACAGGGAGTGGGCCCTCCAAAGCAGCACGCGCGAGAAGAACGCGCGCAGCCCCCGCATTCCTCCAAAGGACAACACCAATATGATGCCTGCTATTCCAGGGCCCCAGGTGGCAATAAAAAACAACGGATGCAATCCGCTAAGTTCGCCAAAAGCGGACGAGGCCATTTCGGGAAAAAATATGTAACTCCCAGCGATACCCCAAGTTATCGCAAACGTAAGCAGAACGAAAAATATGAGTGCTACAGAAGGCACTCGGCGCGGTTTAGCTTGACCTTTGGCCAAGGTGTTTTCTGTCATGTTACTCATTGTTCTCTTTTCCTTTTAAGTCTGGATTCATGAAGTCAAAACTTCCAGTTGGCGCCCCAAATGAAATCTCGATGGTGCGTTGTGTGACTTCGCGGCGCACTTGAGTTTCTTGTGGCGAGAACTCAAACAAGCCGCCGTCCAGAAGAAACTGCGCGCCGGTCAGCAGAAACTGAACGGTTTCGAGTGGGTATTTCACCACGAAGACTTTCTCCCTAATTCCTTGCTCAACAATCTTCGCAATAACTGGTGAAAGACGGAGCACGGTTTGGATGTTGGTCAGTTCGTGCATTTCTCGATTTTCCGGCAAATGCATCATCTCCGCGATTTCGCGCGTGTTCTCGTCGCCGATGTGAGTATTTCCAAGCAACATCGCCATTTTTTCCATGGCTGTTAAAGTGGGCTCGTTCGCCAATTCACCCGCTTGAGCCACGATTTGATCAAGGTTGCGGTCAACAATTGCGCCCAGAATTTCTTCTTTCGATTTGAAATAATAGTAGAAGGTACCCTTGGCGACGCCGATCTCTTTGATGATCATGTCGACTGAGCATTTTGTGTAACCAACTTCTAAGAACAGTCGCTCAGACGTTTCGACGATTTCTAGCCGTCTTTCCTCTGGGGCTTTGGTTTTGCGCGCCATTAGACACTCCATCATTTTTCAAATTGCACTATGACTGACCGTCAGTCAGTTGTCAACTGGGTTACTTTGTCGGCTTGATTGGCTCTTCTAAGTCATGGATGAGTTTGCGGCATCGGTCGGGTTGTCCGCCACGCGGACGACATCAAAACTAAACATGTCTAAATGTGCGTTGGTTCTTTATGGATCCTTGGGTCAGGCTCAAGGGTGACAATGGGGGAGTTTTGTGGCGCGGGGTCTATTTGTGCGGCGGCGAGCGTTTTCGAAGCGCAATTCTGTGTCCCAGAGGTCTTTGCTGGCGGGGCCGAAATGGTTCAGATATGCTGCGCCAGAATGTTTCTGGGGGATCATTTTAGAGTAATATGAGCAATAGTTTTGAAGGCATATTGGCGCGTTTTACACCAGCGACGGCGGAGCAGGTTTATGGTGAGCTTTATCAATTTTGTGCGTCCGATGATATGGATGAGGCGGCGGCGCTAACTGCATTTGAGAGTCTTTTACAATGGTTTGAAACCGAGCGCTCGCCCTTAGCCAAATCCTACGGATTGTTGATACTTGGGGGATTGATTGACAGTTCCAAGTTACAAAACGCGCAGGCGTTGCCAACAATTTGTTCACTTTTTGCAGGGCAGGCAAGGCTAGTTGATGATTACAGGGTGCTGGATGAGGCTGACAGGTTCGTGCATTTTGTCAGTCACTTCGCCTACTTGGCGGGTTCGTGTTGCGAGCAATTTGGCGATGTTGAAAATGAATTGTCTGGTATCGTTGTTGCGCTGCTTGAGTTGTTTTTGGCTGCACCACAAGCTTATTGGTGTGGTGAGGGATTGTTGGTGGCGCGAGTGATGTTGGAGGCGACGTTATCGGATGTGGTTTTTGCCCAATTACTGGATGGTCTGTGCCCCGAACCGGTGATGCAAAACGCTGACCAGTGGGAGGATGCAGCGGTAAAAACTTGGCAAGTGGCAACGGTGCGGGAAAATCACAAACGGCAATTGGTGATGGCGCTGCAAGGGCTGAACCTACGGCTTAAAGAAAAGTCCAACAGCGTGTTTGCACCCCTTTTGGCCGAAATTTTAGAAACAAGTTTCGGATAATGGCTTGCTAGGTCTCAAGTCAAGTTTGGGACCGGGGACAAGCTGGCTAATTCTTTTCTTTGGCTGCGGTCCACATCTGGGTGATTTGATCGGTAAGCGTCATCGGGTCAAAGGGTTTCACGATCACACCAATGGCTCCCGTTTCTAGATATTTTTCTTGTTCGTGGGTTTGGGCTTTTGCCGTCATGAAAATGACAGACACGTGTTTGGCGTTTGGAATTTCTTTGAGTTTTTCAAAAGTTTCGGGGCCGCTCATACCGGGCATCATCACGTCGAGCAAAACCAATTGCGGGGCATAATCGCTTACGGTTTCCAGGGCCATCTGGCCGCTATTGCAATGTTTGACGGTCAACCCGCCAAGATCCTGCAAGGTCATCATTACAATTTGGGCGATGCTCTCATCATCTTCGACAAAAAGCAATTTGGTGAGCTTTTCAGACATGGCCTATGCTCTCATTCTTTTGGACTGGCAGGTGGGCAGCGCAAAGGTGAAGGTTGAGCCCAAGCCTTCTTCGGTTTCAAAATCCACCGTTCCACCAAATGCCTCTATGATCTTTTTGGTGATATTTAACCCAAGTCCCGTGCCATCTTGGGAGCGGGTTGCGGAGCTATCGGCTTGCGAAAATTTGTCAAACACTCTGTCGCGGAAGTCCTTGGGGATACCCAGGCCATAATCGCGTACAGAAATGACCGCTTGTGTTTGAGCATTTATGGACACGTCAACTTCAACTTTGTTCCCGCTATCAGAGAACTTGATTGCATTTGACAACAAATTGACAAGCGCTTGATTAAAGCGGTCTTGATCCAATTTTACCCAGATTTCAGCCGCTGCAAATCGTATGATTAGTTCAACACCGAACTTGTCGGCATATGACAATTGTTGATCAACAATTTCGCGTACCAGCGGGCAAATATCTACGTCTTGCAGATGATATTCCATTTTTCCCGCAGCGATTTTTTCAATGTCCAAGATATCATTGACTAAGCGGGTGAGGCGTTGGCAATTGTCATGAGCAATATGGAGAAGTCTTTTGCCTTTCTCATCCACATCGCCGCACATGGCCATAAGCAGCCCTAGCGAGCCTTGAATGGAAGTAAGCGGGGTGCGCAGCTCGTGATTGACCGTGGAAATGAATTCGTTTTTCATGATTTCCATTTGCTTGCGCTCCGTAATATCGCGGACAATGCCGCTATAAATCATGCGGTCGTCAATATTCACCTCGCTGAGCGAAACCTCCAGTGGGAAGGTTGTTTTGTTCTTGCGGCGGCCCATGACTTCGCATTCATGCCCCACAATGCTGCGCAAGCTGGTTTCTTGCTCATCAAGAAATAGATTGGGCATCAGCATTTCTACGTTTTGACCAATAATCTCATTGGAATGATAGCCAAAGATTTTCCTGCAGGCGCGGTTGTATGTTTCAACCGCTCCGTGTTGATCAAAGGTAATGAGACCATCGACCGTATTATCGACAATTGCCACCAATTTGGCTTCATTTGTCGCAAGTTCTTTGGTCGTTTTGTCAAAAGCCCGCGCCAGGTCGCCAATCTCATCTTCCCGGTCGAGGGGTAGGTTCTCCAAATCTTTGTTGTTTTTCGAGAACTTGATTTGATTGGTCATTTTGTCAAGCGGCGCAATGAATTTGCTGGCGATGATGATTGATGCCACCAAGCAAATAAGCACCAGCAAGACACCTAAAACCACACTGAAAGCGCGTGCCTCAAGCACAGAGGCGATCAATTCTTTATAGGGCACGCTGACCACTACACCCAAAAATGCATCGGGATTGTTTGGATCGATGTTGAGGCGGACAAAGTATGAAACTGACCCGTCAGCGACAAAGGTTTCTTCCTGCGATCGCGTGCTTAGAATATCATCGACAAAACGGGGGTGTGGCACAGAATAATGGTCATGGAACTCCAGGTTGCCTATTGTACCATCCTTGGCATATGCCATGTAGTCGCCGGCGCTGTTCACCACAAATGTTTGATATCTCGGTGCAATTTCGGTCAAAGCGGTGCGCAGCAAATCTGCGTAATTGGCGTTGATAACAATCATGCCAAACATCTTACCGTCGTGATCAAAAATCGGCATTACGGTGCGCACGGTTGGCACCAATGCTGCGTCTAGCGCATTGTTTTCGCGGTTATAGGTCACCTCAGAAAAATGAATGTCGTTTTCTTGTGTTTGCAGACCAGCCTGAAAATAGGGCTCTTGCCGCTTGTTTTGCAGTTTCTTCTCGGGCACGAAGTGTATGCCAGCACTTGTGCGATTAATCCTTACGAGTTCACGCCCATCATCTGCTACACCGATATAACGCAGCTGTGCATAGTGAGGTCTGGCGGCCACCATGGATGAAAAGATTGTGCCCAACCGTTCGCGCCAAACAAGGGTTGTGGATCCATCCAACGCGTCGATGCCTGCGCCAGCGGTGCTGCGGATAATGCCCTGAATTGGTGGGGTTTGGGAAAGAACCTGCACGTCGCTTTTCATTTGATCGTAGGAGGCTTTGAACCGCTGGGCCATTAACCGAGTTTCACCTGCCAGTTTTTCGACGGAGGTTTCAAACACGATTTTTTCTATGCGGAAATAATCAATGCCGGCGACCAATATAGTGCTCAACAAAACAGAAATGCTGGTGAGCAAGATGATCTTGTATTTTAGAGAAATAAAGGCGAGGCGACTGGCCTGCATTATTTGCTTCAATACACTCATTCTGTCCTCTGTTCCATGGTTCACTTCGATGATGGCCAGAGCAGCGCCGCAACAATATCAGTTGCCTCAACGAGAGCGTAGGGTATCCAAGCACCACGAATTCGTATTCCGTGATGAGTATCAATTAAAACCCTGAATACTTAGTTACGTGCGGTTTGGGCCGAACATTCTTGTAAAGATGATGGGTGTCGAACAGCAAACGCGGCCCAGTGCGATGCACGTTTGGCGGGCGTTCTAGTTCCAGAAGCGAATGAAGTATTTGACCAAATGGGTAAGTCTATTGCTGCCCATTTAAGGGAATAGGTTAGCGCTTATCCTTAAACGCGTTCCACAAATCGGGGCGGCGGTCGCGGGTCAGTTTTTCGGCTTGCTGCTGGCGCCAACGCCCAAGTTTTTTGTGATCGCCACCAGTGACTACCTCAGGGATCGGTTGCCCCTCAAATTCAGCAGGTCGGGTGTATTGAGGATATTCGAGAAGGCCGTTTTCAAAGCTCTCGTCCATCTCGCTTTCATTGGATCCCATGACGCCGGGCAACAAGCGGGTCGTGGCTTCAAGCAAAGTCATCGCCGCCACTTCGCCGCCGCAAAGTACATAATCACCAACCGAAACTTCGATCAGATTGCGCTGGTCAATGACGCGCTGGTCGATGCCTTCAAAGCGGCCGCAGACGATCACGGCGCCGGGGCCTTTAGACAAGGTACGGGCATAATCTTGGGTCAGCGGTTTTCCGCGTGGGCTCATCAAAAGGCGTGGGCGGGCGTCATCGGCGGGTGAAATATCATCAATGGCGCGTGCCAAAATGTCGGGTTTAAGCACAAGGCCGGGGCCGCCACCTGCTGGGGTGTCATCGACCTTCTTGTGCTTATCGGTGGCGTAATCGCGCAATTGGGTTGCGGTTAATGACCACAAGCCATTGTCCATGGCGCGGCCAATAATGGATGCGCCTAAGGGGCCGGGGAATAGTTCTGGAAAAAGAGTTATGACGTCAGCACGAAACATCTAGCTCGCCTATTCCGGCTCAAACGCCTCTTCCTCATCGATCACGATATCCGAGGGCATAATGATCGTGACATAGCCTTCAGCAATATTGATGGATGGGATGATCCGCTTGGTAAACGGCATCAATTGAGAGGGACCACGCACGGGGCGGACCTCAAGAATATCGCCAGCGCCGTGATTTTGGATCGCGGTGATGGTGCCGTATTTGTTGCCGTCTTCGTAACGGGCTTCCAAACCAATTAGATCGGATTGGTAAAACTCGTCTTCATCGGTTGTTTCAGGCAATTGATCGCGATTGACGTAAAGCTTTACACCGTTTAGCGCCTCGGCGGCGGTACGATCTGCCACGCCAGAAATAGAGGCGACGATGACGGTTTTGTTCATCCGCGCTTTTTTGATCGTGATTTCTAGGCCAGGGCGATTGGTGGTCAAAGGCGAATAGTTCTTAATCGCCAATGGGTCCTCAGTATGCGATTTGATGCGCACTTGGCCTTGAATGCCATGGGCAGCACCAATCTGGCCCATAAGAACCCGATTTTTGAATTTTTTTTCAGTGCCGTCCATGACGTAATCCTTAGCGAAGCGGTGAGATTACTCAGCCGCTGCTTCTTCTTCTGCTGGAGCTGCTTTTGCTTCTTCTGCCGCTGCTGCTTCGGCTGCTGCAGCTTCTTTAGCATCTTCCTCAGCTTGACGCTTTTCTTCCAAACGCTCTTGAGCTTTTTTGCCTGGAAGGCCTTTTGTTAGGTTGCTTTTTTCGCCGCGTTTTAGCAAACCAGCTGCGTCCAAGAAACGGTGTACGCGGTCAGTAGGCTGTGCGCCTGCTGAAAGCCAGTGCTGAATGCGCTCTACGTCAAGCTTAACGCGGTCTTCTGTGTCTTTTGGCAACATTGGGTTGTATGAACCTACACGCTCGATGAAGCGACCATCGCGTGGTGCGCGAACGTCAGCAATAACGATGTGGTAGTAAGGACGTTTTTTAGAGCCGCCACGCGACAAACGAATTTTAGTAGCCATTTTATAATCTCCTTAGATGGTCTTTGAACCGCCCGTTTGAGCGGTGATTAGTTGTTACTTGTTTGGGTTTGGATGGCGGTGAACCCGAGCTGGGTGCCCCGCTACATCAATGATTTCCTCGGCGACCGCGCCAACGCGCTTGGCCACTTTTTGAGAAGGAATATTGTTGTCGTCGATATAGCTGACGACGGTGTCCCATTTGAGGGTATTGAACGTGTGGTCAAGCATTTTCAATACAGCCTCGGTCGCATAGCCTTTACCGGCTGCGCCTTGTGCGAGGGTGTAAGCGATTTCTGGTTCTGGCCAGTCACCTGGGTTCCAGTGCCCGACTAAGCCGATAAAGTTGCCAGTCGCTTTTTCTTCAACGGCAAACATGCCATGTCCGCGCAGTTCCCAATGCCCGATTAGGGTCGCCATAGCGCGCCATGCGCGGCCCAGTTCCATAGGACCGCCAACAAACTGAGACCATTCACCGTCTGCAGCAATTTCAGCATAGGCATCAAAATCTTCAGGCTTGAAAGCCCGCAAGATCAATCGTTCGGTTTCAAGGGTTGGAATGGTACCCATTATTTTTTGCCGCCCAGTTTTGGGCCAAGGCCGGGAAGGCCGGGGAAACGCGGGGCGCTGCCTTTAAGCAAATCATTGACGCTGGTGGGCAAAGCTTTTTGGGGTTCTGGTGCGGTTAGGCCGCCCATATCAGGCATTTGCCCGCCCATTTGCTTTTCCATTTCAGCCAGCATTTGTGGATCCATTTGTGATGGATCGATATTGGGCATATTGCCGCCAAACATGCCGCCCAAAGCGCCAGCAATGCCGCCTTTGCCTTTGGACATTTTTTTCATCATGTCGGCCATTTGGCGGTGCATTTTGATCAGCTTGTTGATTTCTTGCACGGAAGTGCCAGAGCCTGCGGCGACGCGCTTGCGGCGTGAGGCGTTGAGCAAAGCAGGGGTTGCCCGCTCTTTTTTGGTCATGGATTGGATGATGGCGACCTGACGATCAAAAACTTTCTCGTCCACATTGGCGCTGGCAAGCTGCTTTTTCATTTTGCCCATGCCCGGCATCATGCCCATTAGGCCGCCCATGCCGCCCATTTTTTTCATTTGAAGAAGCTGGTTTTTCAAATCATCAAGATCGAAAACCCCTTTCTTCATTTTCTGGGCCATTTTTGCCGCGTCGGCGGCGTTGACGGTTTCTGCGGCTTTTTCAACCAGTGAAACAATGTCGCCCATGCCCAAAATCCGGTCGGCGACGCGGCTTGGGTGGAAATCTTCTAGGTCTTCAAGCTTTTCGCCCGTGCCCAAAAATTTGATCGGCTTGCCGGTAACCGCGCGCATGGAGAGCGCTGCGCCACCACGGCCATCGCCATCAATACGGGTTAACATGATGCCGGTAATGGCCACGCGCTCATCAAATGAGCGGGCAAGGTTGACGGCGTCTTGGCCAGTTAGAGCGTCGGCAACGAGCAAAATTTCGTGGGGGTTGGTGGCCGCTTTAATTTCAGCGGTTTCCGCCATTAATTCTTCATCGATATGGGTGCGGCCCGCCGTATCAAGGAACAGTACATCGTAGCCGCCAAGCTTTGCGGTTTTTTGAGCGCGCTGGGCGATTTCGAGCGGAGATTGGCCCGCAATAATCTCAAGCGTGTCGACGCCGATTTGGTCGCCAAGCACTTTGAGCTGCTCCATAGCGGCGGGGCGGCGGGTATCCAGCGAAGCGAGCAAAACCTTTTTGTTCTGCTTTTCCTTGAGGCGTTTGGCGATTTTGCCTGTGGCGGTGGTTTTACCCGCGCCTTGCAAACCGACCATCATAATCGCAACAGGTGGGGTCGATTTCAAATCGAGCGGGATAGCATCGGTGCCCAAAACGGCAGCCAATTCGTCGCTTACAATTTTGACAACTTGTTGGCCCGGGGTAATCGACTTTGTGACTTCTGCGCCAATTGCGCGATCACGAACCTGCTCGACAAAACCACGGACAACTTCAAGGGACACATCTGCTTCAATCAAGGCCCGGCGAACTTCGCGCAGGGCTTTGTTCACGTCGTCTTCTGAAAGAGCGCCGCGGCCTGTAATTCCGTCAAAAATGCCGCTTAAGCGGTCGGAGAGGCTTTGAAACATGTGTCGTCCCATCATTGTATTTTTAAGGTCAATTGTTCGAATTTGCCTCACCATATGGGCACCAAACCACCAAAATGGAAGTCCAACGGCCCATAAGCTTTTGACACCCACGGGCGCAACGCGCTGGTGGATGTTGACCCCTTACATCAGTTAGACTGCGCAAGGTGGTGGCTCGAGTTTTTCTCGATCAATTAAACTTATTGGCTGTTGCCTTAAAGGAATGGGGGCATTGAGTCAATTCTTTGATGCGCCAAACCTTGTCTGTAATGGGTGACGTGCAAGTAATCTTGATGTGCTAAGGGTGGTAATTGGCCCTATTCTGCGCCATATAGGGCAAAAGCTGGAATTAATATAGGCACCAAAATGAGCAGCGAAGCAGTTCCTTATTTGAAAATGAATGGTTTGGGCAATGATTTTGTGGTCATTGACGGGCGAAAGCGCGCGCTTACATTCACTCAAGATAAGGTGCGCTGGATCGCAGATCGCGAAGTTGGTGTGGGCTGTGATCAATTGATCATTATGGAGGCGCCCCAAAGTGACGATGCGGACATTTTTATGCGCATCTATAATGCTGAAGGCGGTGAAGTGGATGCTTGCGGCAATGCGACCCGCTGCATTGGCTATTTGATGGCACAAGAATTGGGCCGACCTGACGTGAACATCCAAACCAACGCTGGGCTTTTGAAGTCGCATCTTGATGGGGCAAACGTGACCGTTGATATGGGCGTGCCGCGCCTGCAATGGCAGTTGATCCCATTAGCTGAAGCGTTTGAGGATACCACCGGCATTGAATTACAAATCGGGCCAATTGATGCGCCGGTTTTGCATACGCCATCGGTGGTGAATGTGGGTAATCCACATGCGATTTTTTGGGTTAAAGACTTGGATGCACATGATTTGAGCAAAGCTGGGCCGTTGCTTGAAAACCATCCTGTGTTTCCGGAACGGGCCAATATTTCTTTGGCGCAGGTCATTTCGCCCACCCACATCAAGGTGAAAGTTTGGGAACGCGGCGCGGGCCTGACCAAGGCATGCGGCACGGCGGCTTGCGCCGTGGGTGTTGCAGCGGTGCGCAAGGGATATGCTGCGGGTAAGATTGACGTGGAATTGCCCGGCGGTATTTTGCAAATCGAGTGGCGCGACAGTGATAAACACATCATGATGAGCGGCCCTTATGAGACAGAGTTTGAAGGCGAGTTGCCTGGTGACTTGTTCGAGGAAGACGCCGCATGAGTGTGCAAACGCTAACGTTTGGCTGTCGGCTCAACACGTTTGAATCTGAAGTGATGAAAGATCAGGCCAAACAAGCGGGTTTGGATGACGTGATCATTGTCAATTCATGCGCGGTGACCCAAGAAGCTGTGCGCCAGACCCGCCAAGGCATTCGCAAAGCGCGGCGGGAAAACCCGAACGCCAAAATTATCGTGACCGGATGCGCGGCACAGACCGACGCCGAGGGTTTTGCCCAGATGGGTGAAGTCGATCTGGTGATGGGCAATGCCGAGAAAATGAAGGCTGAGACCTATCAAGGCCTCAGGTTTGGGATTGGCGGTAATTCAAAGATCCTTGTTGACGACATTATGAGCGTAAAGGAAACGGCTGGTCACTTGATCGAGGGCATGGACGGTCGGGCGCGGGCGTTTGTGCAGGTACAAAATGGCTGCGATCATCGCTGCACGTTCTGCATTATTCCTTATGGCCGCGGGCCTTCGCGCTCTGTGCCGATGGGCGTTGTGGTTGATCAGATTAAAAAGCTGGCAGATAATGGCGTTGGCGAGGTGGTGCTGACCGGGGTGGATATTACATCCTATGGCCCTGACCTGCCGGGCAAACCGAGCTTGGGTAAATTGACGCAACAGATTTTGACCCACGTGCCCCAACTTAAGCGGCTGCGGATTTCTTCAATCGATAGTATTGAAGCGGATGAGGCTTTGATGGAAGCGCTCAAGTCCGAACAGCGCTTAATGCCGCATTTGCATTTGTCGCTGCAGTCGGGCGACAATATGATTTTAAAGCGCATGAAACGGCGGCATTTGCGTGAGGATACAATCGGCTTTGTCAACGAAGCACGGGCGCTCCGGCCAGATATGGTGTTTGGCGCCGATATTATTGCTGGGTTCCCGACGGAAACCGATGAGATGTTCGCAAATTCCATGAAGATCATTCAAGAATGTGATCTGACTTATTTGCACGTGTTCCCCTATTCCATTCGCCCGGGCACGCCAGCGGCGAAAATGCCGCAAGTGGACAAGGCGATTGCAAAAGCTAGAGCTGCCAAATTGCGAGCGGCGGGTGAAAAACAGCATGAAGCGTTTTTGGCGCGTCAGATTGGTGAAACACATTCGGTGCTGATTGAACGCGATGGCATTGGCCGTACCGAGCAATTTGCGCCGATTATGATTTCGGGCACTGAACCTGGGCAAATTTTGCAAGCACGCGTTACCGGCGTGGGCGCGCATGGGCTGGTGGGTGAACCCATCCAACAAGTGACTTAAAGGACTTTTATGAGTGATAAAAAATCAGGCTTTTTTGGACGCTTATTCGGCAAGAAGGACGGTGCTGCCAAGGAAAATATAGAAGAGCCGAAGCCAGGACAACTTGATGACGTGCCATTGGCAGATCAGGCGTCTGAGGTCGCCGAGGTTGATCAGCCAGTAGACGTGCCCCCATTGGTGCCGATTGCGGTGAATACCTTGGTGCCGACCTTCACTCCTGAGCCTGAGGCCTCTTTAGCGCCGCCGTCGCAGGCTGCGCCTGCTACCCCGCCACCCCCGCCAATTGTTGATGCCGCCGTCGCGTCCAGCGACGCTACCCCAGCGCCTCCGCCGGATTTGCAACCTGATGACGTAGAGCCAGCACCAAAGAAGAATTGGTTCTCGCGGCTAGCGTCGGGGCTCAAAAAATCTTCAGATCAGCTCACCGACAATATCGGGGCGATTTTCACCAAGAAAAAGCTGGATGATGAAACGCTTGAGCAGCTTGAAGATGTCTTGATCCAGGCGGATTTAGGCATTGAAACTGCGGTTGAAATTACAGAGAAGCTGGCCAAAGACCGGTTTGATAAAGAGATTTCGGTTGAGGAAATTCGCACAGTTTTGCGTGATGAGGTCGCTAAAGTGTTAGCGCCGGTAGCGCTGCCATTGGTGTTTGATGGTGCGAACAGCCCGCATGTGATTTTAATGGTTGGGGTGAACGGTTCGGGCAAAACCACAACGATCGGAAAATTGACCGCAAAGCTAACCGCTGAGGGCAAAAAAGTTGTGTTGGCAGCGGGTGATACGTTCCGCGCGGCGGCGGTGGAGCAATTGCAAGTGTGGGGCGAGCGGTCCGGGGTTGAGGTGATCACACGACCCACGGGTGCGGATGCATCTGGTTTGGCGTTTGATGCGGTGACACAAGCAAAAGCCCAAGGCGCGGATGTATTGATTATTGATACCGCAGGGCGATTGCAAAACCGTGATGAATTGATGGCTGAATTAGAGAAGATCATTCGGGTGATCAAGAAAATCGATCCAAGCGCGCCACACACGACGCTGCTCACACTGGATGCGACCACAGGGCAAAACGCGCTAAATCAGGTTGAGATTTTTGGCAAACGGGCTGGTGTTAGCGGTCTTGTAATGACAAAACTTGATGGCACGGCGCGTGGTGGAATTCTTGTGGCGATTGCTAAGAAGTTCAACCTGCCTGTACATTTTATTGGTGTGGGCGAAGGAATTGGCGATTTGGAGGCATTTGCGGCTCAAGACTTTGCTGAAGCGATAGCGGGCGCGAGCGAAGTTTCAGCTACAGAATTGGGAGTCGTTTAGATGATTGATCGTGAAAGCATGCACGACTGCAAATATGTGTTGCCAAATTTTGGGCCGCCAATTGTTTCAGACCGTCTTAAAGAATTATCGGAAAGTGAATATGCACTTTTTCCCGCGGACATTTATGGCAAAGGTGGCGCGTGTGATGAGGTCGTTGATCGACTAAAGTACATGTTTGACAAGCCTGCCGCTCGATTTTGCGTGAAGGGCATGATCGCTCAAATGGCGATTTTGCGTGCGGTGGTTGAAGCGACGGGCAATAATCGGGTTGCTGTGCACCGGTTGTCACATTTTGACTATGATGAGGCCGAAGCTGTTGAAGTAATGCACCCCATTCGGTTCCTTAGGGCGGGTAATCACCATCATCCATTCACGGTTGATGATTTGGATGCGTTGGGGGAAAAGCCTTCTGTTGTCTCAGTAGAGTTGCCGTTGCGCCGTTCTGGATATCGGTTGTTGCCGTTCGCTGATTTGCAAAAAATTTCAACGTGGTGCCACGTGCATGACGTGCATTTCCATATCGATGGGGCGCGGATTTTTGGGGCGGCTGTAGCATATGGCAAATCTTTGTCTGAAATCGCCATGCTTTGCGATTCACTGTACTGCTCATTCTACAAAGAGTTACGTGGAATTGGCGGTTGCGGTATCGTCGGCACAAAGGTCTTAATGGACGCTGCTGATGTTTGGATGACCCGCATGGGCGGTGATTTGCCGTTCCAGTATCCACAAGCCATTTCAGCCCTTACGGGTATGGACAAGCACTTGGGCGAAATTCCACATTACGTCAAGGCCGCGCGCGAAATTGCTGGTCTTATCAATCAAATCTCGGGCGTTACAACGTCGCCAGTTTTGCCACATACCAGTGGGTTTCAGGTCCATATAAAAGCAAAGAAATCTAAAATTGAAGACGCGATCAAACATATGGTCGAGTATGAAAAAATTTGGATTGCAGGCAATGTGGCCGAAACCGCCATTGATGGCGTATATGGTTTTGACGTTGAAATTGGCGAAACAGCCATGGCGCTGACGCCGGAACGTTGGGCTTTTAATTTTGAAAAAATGATGAAGATCGCACGAGGTTAATGAGCAGTTATGAGTGAGAATAAACAGCAACCAGAAGAATTGAACTGGGAAGAGCTCAAGCCGCAGCTGATTAAACTGGGGCTGGAATTGGGACCGCTGGTGTTGTTTTTTGTCGTCAATGCCCGTGCCCAAAGCCTGTTGGATAGCTTTCCCGTTCTTGGTGAATTGTTTGGCCCCAAACCAATAATTTTGGCAACCGGTGTGTTTATGGTCGCGATGGTCGTTTCACTGATCGCGTCTTGGTTGATGTATAAAAAACTCGCGGTCATGCCGTTGGTAACAGGCGTGGTGGTTTTGGTTTTTGGTGGTCTTACGATCTATTTCCAAGATGAGATGTTCATCAAACTCAAGCCGACCATCGTTAACATGCTGTTTGGCTTTGTTTTGTTGGGTGGCCTTTTGGCAGGGCACAGTCTGCTCAAATATGTGTTTGGCGATGTTTACAAGCTTAAAGCCGAAGGCTGGCGGGTGCTGACATGGCGCTGGTGCATATTCTTTTTTGTCCTTGCCGCACTGAACGAAATCGTGTGGCGCAATTTTTCAAACGACTTTTGGGTGTCGTTCAAGGTTTGGGGAATCATGCCACTGACACTTATCTTTTCGTTTGCGCTGGTGGTGCCGATTTTGAACAAATATGCGCCGGACAAAGATGACGCCGAAGGCGTTTAGCCTTTTGCTTCTAAAGCTTTTTCAATGGCAGGAATAACATTTAGCTCAAAGCTTTGGGCGTTGATTGGGCCGGTATGCTTGTAGACGATCATACCGTCCTGATTGACCAAATAGCTTTCTGGCACCCCATAAACACCCCAGTCTAGGCTGACGCGGCGGTTGCGATCTGCGCCAATGGCATCGTATGGGTTGCCCAATTCGGCCAAGAAACTAAGGGCGTTTTGTGGCTGGTCATTATAGTTGATGCCGTAAATCTGAATATCGTCGCGTTTGGACAGTTCGATCAGAAATTCATGCTCGTCCCGGCATGGTACGCACCAGCTGGCGAACACATTGACCAAGGTGAGTTGCCCCAACATGTCAGCGGTAGAAAAACCGGATTGGGTGTGCCCCTCAACTGGACCTAGTTCAAACTGGGGCGCGGGTTTGTTCAGCAAGGCCGATGGCAAAAGATTTGGGTCTTTGTTGATTTGGCTGGCAAAAAGGGCGAACAGCGCGCCCGTGATCACGAGCGGCAGCAAATAAATCCAAATGCGTTTCATCTACTTTTTCTCTTCTGATCGGCGGCGCACGCCTTTGGCTTCAAGTTCGGCGAGGCGCTTTTCTTGGGTGTGATAATCTCGATTGACCAAGATCACCAAAGCGCCAACAAGCGCCATGGTTAGGATGTAAGACCCAGCGATATACTCAAAATGTTGGGATATATCGATCATGCTTGTTGCTCCCGTAACCTTTGGGCGTTGCGGCGTTCAAGTGCACGAACACGGCGGCGCAAAATCTCTGCGCGCATGGAAATGAAATGCAGCAGTAAGAACAGAAAAGAAAACCCAAAGAACATCACAAATAGCGGTAATAAGATCGACATGGGCATGGTTGGCCCATCTACCCTGAACACGCTGGCGGGTTGATGCAGGGTGTTCCACCATTCTACTGAAAACTTGATGATCGGGATATTGATGGCTCCAACCAACGTGATGACTGCAATAATGCGGCCGGCGCGGGCTTGGTCTTCAAAGGTGCGCCATAGGGCAATGATGCCTAAATAGATGAACAACATCACCAATGTTGAGGTCATCCGGCCATCCCATTCCCAGAATGTGCCCCAAGTGGGTGCGCCCCAAAGTGCGCCAGTGGCCAGCGCCACTGCTGTAAAGGTTGCGCCCAGTGGTGCGGCAGCCTTGGCCGACACATCAGCCAAGGGGTGTCGCCACACCAAAGACCCGATGGAAGCCACCACCATTACTGCATAGCAAAACTGAGACAGCCAAGCGTTGGGCACATGCACATACATGATGCGCACTGTGTCGCCTTGCTGATAGTCCGCGGGCGAATTGAAGAAAGCCAGATAGGTGCCGAACAGCAAAAGCGCCACGGTAATAATCGTGAGCGGTACCAACCAGCGTTTGGACCAGATTAGAAAATGCCCCGGGTGCGCAATACGTGAGAAAAAGCCCAAATCTTGAGGCGTGGGATCAATAGATGCATTTTTTGACATTGATAATCTCTACTCGGCTCCCATTTTCAGCGCAAGCGCTGTTGCAAAGGGGGTAAATACGAGGGCCAAAAGCGTAAACCCTGCTAAGAACAAAAGCGCGGAACTTGCGGCAGTTTCAATTGCCCCAGTTGATAAAGCGCTCACCCCAAAAATCAGCGTGGGGATAGATAATGGCAAAATAAGGATTGGGGCAATTAACCCGCCGCGCTTTATTGTCACGGTTACTGCGGCCCCAATTGCGCCAAAACACACCAAAGCTGGTGTGCCAATGAGTAGGGTAAGAATGACTTTTAGGGTTTGACCTGCGTCAAGATTAAGCAAAATCGCGAGAAGGGGTGTTGCAACAATCAACGGCACAGCGTTGGTGAGCCAGTGGGCAAGCAATTTGGCCACCACAATCATTTCGAGCGGCAAACGGGCTTGGCGCATGGCGATTAAAGAGCCGTCTTCGTGGTCTGTGCGGAACAGGCGATCAAGAGCGAGCAACAGTGACAAAAGCGCTGAAATCCAAATGATGGCGGGGCCGAGTTTGGCGAGCAGCACCTTATCTGGCCCAATGGCAAACGGCATGATGGCACCCACCATCACATAGAACAACAAAACCGTCATCGCATCGCCACCAATGCGGGTGGCGAGTTTGATGTCGCGCTGCACAAGCGCCCAAAACGCCCTCATAGGGATGCTCCGTTGATGATAACCGTTTTGATTTTGTCCTCGGGCACGTTTGGAATGTCTAAATGGGTGGCCGCTATGGTGATGCCGCCTTTTGCTGCATGCTCCGCGATCAGGGTGCCCACCCATGCTTCGCCTTGTTTATCAAGCGCGGAGGTGGGTTCATCCAAAAGCCAAATCGGGCGGTCGGCCACCAGCAAACGCGCGAGCGCCAAACGGCGGGTTTGGCCCGCAGACAAAATGGACGCGTCGCTGTCTGCAATCGGCTGCAAGCCGGCGGCATCGATGGCTTTATCGATATCGGCATTTGCGCCATAAAGGTCAGCCCAGAATTGTAAGTTTTCACGCACGGTCAATGTGGTCTTAACACCGGGTACATGGCCGATGACGTGGATGAGTTCACGCGCGGAGCGCTCCTCATCACCTAGCTCTATGCTAATTAGGCCTTCACTTGGGGGTAAAGCGCCATAAAGAGCCGATAGGCAAGTGGACTTTCCGGCACCATTTGGACCGCGCAAAAGAATCACTTCGCCGGGCAGTGCGTCGAAGGAAATATGGTCAAAAATGACAAATCCACCGCGCTCGCAACTTAAGTCGCGCACCTTAATCGACGTTTTTTCAACAATTTGGGCCATTTGATCCATATTGGAGTGATATTGGATTAAAGTAGAGGCTGGCAAGTGGAGAATATTTTGATTATAAAGCGCGCGAGCACCACCGTGGGGACAGCGGTGTTCGTTTCAGGCTTGTGGACCAAATGCAATTTAGGTGTTTTTGGTCAGGGCCGATTTGAAATTTAAATGGACAGGCAATGCCGTGACAGGATCCCCTTTGAACAGCTTTACCTACACACAAGATTTTGCGGACGGCTTTGGGCAGGTTTGTGGTTTCCTCAGGCACCGCGGGTCAAAAAGCACGATCACGCGTCAGACTGTTGTTCAAAAAATCTTGCCAGACACAAAACGTTAAAATATTGATGCGCTCAGCTCGCTTTTAGGCACCTCTTGGAAACTGTTGAGGTGGTTTTGAAAGCAAAATCAGGAATGGAAGGTTGCAAACCATGGGCTTATATACAGACTATTTGAACGAGATTGAAACTCGAAAAGCTGACGGTTTGCACCCCAAGCCAATTGATGATGGTGCGCTGGTTGCAGAACTGGTTGCGCAGATTAAAGATCAGGGCAATCAGCACCGCAAAGAAAGCCTCAAGTTTTTCATCTACAATACGCTGCCTGGCACCACGAGTGCGGCGGGTGTGAAAGCCAAGTTTCTAAAAGAAATCATTCTTGGCCAATCCAACGTTGCAGAAATCACGCCAACTTTTGCGTTTGAGCTTTTGAGCCACATGAAGGGCGGCCCTTCAATTGAAGTGCTGTTGGATTTGGCGCTGGGTGATGACGCTGCGATCGCTGAACAAGCGGCTGAGGTGCTTAAAACCCAGGTGTTCCTTTATGATGCGGACACAAGCCGTCTTAAAGCCGCCTTTGAAGCAGGCAATGTGGTTGCAAAAGAATTGCTTGAAAGCTATGCGAATGCAGAGTTTTTTACCAAACTTCCTGCTGTTGAAGAAGAGATTAAAGTTGTCACTTACATCGCTGGGGAAGGCGATATTTCCACAGATTTGCTGTCACCTGGTAACCAAGCGCACTCTCGTTCTGACCGCGAATTGCACGGCAAATGCTTTATTTCAGAAAAAGCGCAGGCCGAAATTCAGGCGCTCAAACTTCAGCACCCTGATAAGCGCGTGATGCTAATCGCTGAAAAAGGCACTATGGGCGTTGGCTCTTCACGCATGTCTGGCATTAACAATGCGGCATTGTGGACGGGCAAGCCTGCCAGCCCCTATGTTCCATTTGTGAACTTTGCGCCAATCGTTGCGGGCACCAATGGCGTTTCGCCGATCTTTTTGACCACTGTTGGGGTGACTGGCGGTATCGGGATTGACCTTAAAAACTGGGTCAAGAAATCTGGCCCAGACGGCAAGCCGATCATCAACAATAATGGTGATGCGGTTTTGGAAGAAAAATACTCGGTTGAAACCGGCACCGTGTTGACCATCAACACCAAGAAGAAAAAGCTGCTCGATGAAAATGGCGAGACAGAGCACGCAGACATCTCTTCGGCTTTGACCGCGCAAAAAGTTGAATTCATCAAAGCCGCTGGCTCATATGCGATTGTTTTTGGTAAAAAACTGCAAACCTTTGCTGCGGCAACATTGGGCATTGAAGCACCACTGGTTTTTGCGCCAGCTAAAGAGATTTCCCATGAAGGCCAAGGCCTGACGGCAGCTGAGAAGATTTTCAACAAGAACGCTGTTGGCGTGAAAAGCAAAACCCCATTGCACGCGGGTTCTGATGTGCGCGTTGAGGTGAACATTGTTGGCTCCCAAGACACAACAGGCTTGATGACCGCGCAAGAACTTGAAGCGATGGCCGCCACGGTGATTTCACCGATTGTTGATGGGGCGTACCAGTCTGGTTGTCACACGGCTTCTGTTTGGGACATTAAAGCGCAAAACAATATTCCAAAGCTGATGAGCTTTATGAGCAAGTTTGGCTTGATCACCGCGCGCGACCCTAAAGGCAACTATCACGCGATGACCGACGTGATCCACAAGGTGTTGAACGACATCACCGTGGACGATTGGGCGATCATTATTGGTGGCGACAGTCACACCCGTATGTCCAAAGGCGTGGCCTTTGGGGCGGACAGTGGCACCGTGGCGCTGGCGCTTGCGACAGGTGAGGCGACCATGCCGATTCCTGAATCAGTGAAGGTGACATTTAAAGGCAAAATGGCCGATCACATGGATTTCCGTGATGTTGTGCATGCCACTCAGTTGCAAATGCTTGAGCAATTTGGCGACAATGTTTTCCAAGGTCGCATCATTGAAGTGCATATCGGCACATTGTTGGCTGACCAAGCCTTCACCTTTACCGATTGGACTGCCGAGATGAAGGCGAAAGCTTCGATCTGTATCTCGCAAGATGATACGCTGATCGAGTCTTTGGAAATTGCAAAAAGCCGTATCCAAGTGATGATCGATAAGGGCATGGAAAATGAAACTAAGGTTCTGCACAATCTGATTTCAATTGCCAACAAACGTATCGCTGAGATCAAATCGGGTGAAAAGCCTGCGCTGCGTCCTGACGATAATGCAAAATATGCAGCTGAAGTGGTTGTGGATCTGGATCAAATCATTGAGCCAATGATCGCTGATCCTGATGTCAATAATATCGAGATTTCCAAACGCTATACCCACGATACAATTCGCCCGATCAGCTATTATGGGGCTGAGAAAAAGGTTGATCTTGGCTTTGTCGGCTCTTGCATGGTGCATAAGGGCGACATGAAAATTGTCGCGCAAATGTTGCGTAACCTTGAAAAAGCCAACGGCAAAGTTGAGTTTAACGCGCCGCTTGTGGTCGCTGCCCCAACCTACAACATCATTGATGAATTGAAGGAAGAAGGCGACTGGGAAATCTTGCAAAAATATTCAGGCTTTGAGTTTGATGACTTAAAACCAAAAGCCAATGCACGCACGGAATATGAGAACATCATGTATCTTGAGCGTCCGGGCTGTAACCTTTGCATGGGCAACCAAGAAAAAGCGGCCAAAGGCGATACGGTTTTGGCGACCTCTACACGGCTGTTCCAGGGCCGGGTTGTGGAAGATTCAACTGAGAAAAAAGGCGAGAGCTTGCTCGCTTCAACACCGATTGTGGTGCTTTCAGCTATTCTTGGCCGCACGCCAAGTTTGGACGAATATAAAGCGTCTGTTGAGGGCATCGACCTCACCAAATTCGCACCACCAAAGGTTAAGCCGATCGACACCAAGTCCGTGCATTTCTAGGCGTTGAACAAAGCGAATATCTAATATTTGAGGGGGGCTTCGGCCTCCCTTTTTTTGTTTCAGGTGCAAAACACGAAGGTGTGATGGAACCAACTACTGGCAATAAGCGTTTAGGTTTAATATATAGGGGTGAGCACTATTGTGGGGACAGCAGTGCTCGGTTCATTCTTGGCCAAAGGGGAAGCGCTTTTGGTCAGAGCCGGTTCTAATTACAAATAGATAGGCGATTGACGTGACACATACTTCATTGAACAGTTTTAAGGCCAAACAGACGCTCAAAGTTGGCGATAAGAGTTACACCTATTTTTCGTTGCCTGAGGCCGAGAAAAACGGGCTTTCTGGCATTTCGAAATTGCCAAATTCTTTGAAAGTGGTTTTGGAAAATCTGTTGCGTTTTGAAGATGGGCGAACGGTAACTAAAGCCGATATTCAAGCTTGCGCCGATTGGCTTAAAACAAAATCGTCCACCCAAGAAATTTCGTATCGTCCGGCGCGGGTATTAATGCAGGACTTTACGGGTGTGCCAGCGGTCGTTGATTTGGCCGCTATGCGCGACGCGACGGCAAAGCTTGGCGCGGACCCACAAAAGATCAATCCGCAAGTGCCGGTTGATTTGGTGATTGACCATTCGGTGATGGTTGATTTTTTTGGCACCGGTACGGCCTTTACCCAAAATGTGGAGCGTGAATATGAGCGCAATGGCGAGCGGTATGAGTTTTTGCGCTGGGGCCAAGAAGCGTTTGATAATTTCCGCGTTGTGCCCCCCGGCACTGGCATTTGCCACCAAGTGAACCTTGAATATTTGGCGCAAACGGTTTGGACGAAGCATGAAAACGGCGAGACTGTCGCCTATCCGGATACGCTGGTCGGTACAGACAGCCACACCACCATGATCAATGGCTTGGCCGTTTTGGGTTGGGGCGTTGGTGGTATTGAGGCGGAGGCGGCCATGCTTGGTCAACCCATTTCAATGTTAATCCCCGAAGTTGTTGGGTTCAAACTTGAAGGCAATATGCGCGAAGGTATCACCGCGACCGATTTGGTGTTGAGGGTTGTGGAAATGCTGCGTGAGCGCGGCGTTGTGGGCAAATTTGTTGAATTCTTTGGCCCAGGTCTTGATAATTTGACCCTTGAAGATCAGGCAACAATTGCCAATATGGCGCCCGAATATGGCGCAACCTGTGGCTTTTTTCCTGTCGACAGCGAAACTTTATCTTACTTGCACACAACGGGCCGGGATGCGGACCGGGTTGCGTTGGTTGAAGCCTATTCTAAAGCGCAAGGCATGTTCCGAGATTCTTCTGCGATTGATGCGGAATATACCGATACGCTTTATCTAGATTTGGATGCGGTTGTGCCCGCGATTTCTGGTCCAAAACGTCCGCAAGATCGGGTGAATTTGGACGAAGCCAAGCCAAAATTTGCTGAGGCTCTTGCAGGCGAATACGCCAAAACGGATGTACCCGCTTCGCCGGTTGAGGGTAGCGATTATTCCATTACTCATGGCGACGTGGTGATTGCAGCGATTACGTCGTGTACGAACACCTCAAACCCTGCGGTTTTGGTGGCGGCTGGTTTGGTGGCGCGCAAGGCGCGGGCGCTAGGTTTGAAGGTTCAGCCTTGGGTTAAGACCTCTTTGGCACCGGGCTCACAAGTTGTTACTGAATATTTGACCGCGTCTGGATTGCAGGAAGATTTGGATGCGATGGGCTTTAACCTTGTGGGCTATGGCTGCACCACCTGCATTGGCAACTCGGGTCCCTTGCCGCCTGCAATTTCTAAAGCCATCAGCGAAAAAGATTTGGTGGCTTGTTCGGTTTTGTCGGGTAATCGGAACTTTGAAGGTCGGGTGAACCCAGACGTAAAAGCCAACTATTTGGCGTCACCGCCTTTGGTTGTGGCCTATGCGTTGGCGGGTAAGATGACCATCGACATCACCACCGAGCCATTGGGCACGGGTAGCGATGGCAATCCAGTTTACCTGAAAGATGTTTGGCCAACGAGCGAAGAGATATCAACGATTGTGCGCGAGAGCGTGACGCGTGACATGTTTATGAAACGCTATGCGGACGTGTTTAAAGGCGATGCGGGTTGGCAGGGTATTAAAGTTGAGGGTGGCGAAACATATGGGTGGAATTCATCTTCAACCTATGTGCAAAACCCACCCTATTTTGAAGGCATAGGCAAAGACATAACGCCCCAAAAAGACGTGAAAAGTGCGCGGATTTTGAGCCTGTTTGGCGACAGCATTACAACCGATCATATTTCGCCAGCCGGATCGTTTAAATCTGACACGCCAGCGGGTAAATATTTGCTGGACCGTCAAGTTGGGGTGAAAGACTTTAATTCCTACGGCTCTCGTCGCGGCAACCATGAGATCATGATGCGCGGCACATTTGCCAATATCCGCATCAAAAACCAAATGGTGCCTGGTGTTGAAGGCGGGTTCACAAAAGGTCCCGATGGCGGTGTAGCCGCTATGTATGATGCGGCAATGGCTTACGCGGAAACAGGCACGCCATTGGTGGTGTTTGGTGGTAAGGAATATGGCACAGGTTCTTCACGCGACTGGGCCGCGAAGGGCACGACGTTGCTTGGGGTGCGTGCGGTTATCGTTGAGAGCTTTGAGCGCATTCACCGGTCCAATCTGGTGGGCATGGGCGTTTTGCCGTTGCAATTTAAAGATGGTGCAAGCTGGACTTCCTTAGGCCTTAAGGGCGATGAAGAAGTGTCGATTGAGGGCATTGGTGAGATCACGCCGCGGTGCGACGTGACGGTATCTGTAAAGTCGGCTGATGGCGGGGTGAAGGTGTTTGAAACGCTTTGCCGCATCGATACAGAAGACGAGTTGGACTATTACCGCAATGGTGGCATTCTTCACTATGTTCTTCGCAACCTTGTCGCCTAGATTTTGGCGTTGGATTTGATTTGAAGCGCGGCCATTAGGCCGCGCTTTTTTGTTGGCGGGACAAAAACTTGAAAGCCATATTCTTAACCTGCTCTAGCTTGTTCGCGCGGGCTATACCGCTCATGTTCCGAACAGGTGAGATGTGCGTGGACCGAATTGGTTTGAGGCCGATGAATTTAAGGATTTGGTTTTTCATCAAATTCGTTTGTGCGCTGCAGTAGCTGAGCCGATAATACCAATCAGGGGTGTCAGATGTCATAATGAGTTCGGCGGTGCGATTAGCCAGGAGGCCTTTGGGAAAAGCTTGTCCTTGTTCATACTGGTACGCCGTTCCTGAAACCAGCAGCCTATCAAACAGCATTTTTAGTTCGCCGGGCATGCTGCCCCACCAAAGTGGATGCGCAATAACAACGTGATCTGCCGCCTGCAGTTCTTGCCAAAGCGCTGTCATATCTTTGGTCCAGCCTGACTTTGTGGGCAGTGCGTCGGCTGGCGGGTTTCCCAATTCCAAGTCAGATAATGACACAAGACTTGTTTGTGCGCCTGCGAGGTGCGCGCCTTCTTGGTAGGCTTTTGAAAGGGCTTGGGTGAAACTTTGCGCGCGTGGGTGTCCGGATAGAATTAGAATTTTCATGTCGCCTCCAATAATTGACCATGGTCAACTTCCATAAAGTTCTTTTTGACCTCGGTCAACTATGATAGGCAATGATGATGAATAGACGAGTTGTAGCCAAACAGGTCCGAGCACAAGAAACCAGACGCGCCATCCTAGACGCGTTCAAAAACTTGGCCGAACAAAGTCAATACGATCAAATCTCTATTGCACAAATTGCGCTGGCGGCTGGGGTGGGCAAGGGCACTGTGCTTGCTCATTTCAGTGAAAAATTGGCGATCGCCGCCACCATATTTGCAGAGGAACTTGAGCGCATCGCAGAAGGCTTGGAACACATGGCCACATCTGACCTTCGTGAAATATGTGAGCAGCTGGCAAAAGTCTTGGATTGGGCAGATGCAGACGATGTTTATGCGCGGCTAAGTGTAGGCGATGGTGCGCAGATTTGTAGAGAAGTGATTGGTCCGAGCGAAAATAAGTTGATGGCCAACTTGGCTGAAAAGCTGACCGTCACTTATGGAGACCAAGCCGGCCAACGGGCGCAGGCATTACGGGCATATTTGGTATATGGGGTTGTTGTGTTGCGCGCTTGTGCCGATTTGATCGAAGCAAGGGCCGTATTTTTTTCCTTATGCAAAAGTGCATAACTCATCGCTCGCGAATTTGTCAGCGCGTGTGACTGGCAGGTGAAGCCCATTTCGCTTATGACAATTTGTATGAAGAAAATAATCTCACCCCTTGTTACAGCTTTGGCGTTGTTTTTATCCAGCATTGGATCATCAATGGCCATGGAAGTTAAGGCGCAGCCTGTGGCTGTTTTGGAACTGTTCACATCGCAGGGATGTTCGTCTTGTCCACCGGCAGATGAGATTTTGGCTGAGTTGGCGAAAGACAAAAGCCTGATCACTTTGGCTTATCATGTGGATTATTGGAATTACATTGGTTGGGAAGACACGTTCAGCCAAAAAGAACATTCCGAACTACAGCGCGCTTATGCGCGCCAGCTGGGTGAAAAGCGTATCTATACGCCGCAAATGCTGATCAATGGCACCATTGATATCGTAGGCTCACATTTGGCTGAAATCAAAGCCGCAACAGCAAATGCCAAACTGGATGTGCTGGTGAATGTGCATGCAGATGGGGACATGTTGAGTATTGAAATTCCAAAAGCGCAAAGCGATGTCAAAGATGCCGCTATATGGTTGGTGCCGTTTGCTTCAAAAGTGCGGGTCAACATTGAACGGGGTGAAAACCGCGGCGAATCTATCGCTTACACATCAATTGTGCAAAAACGCCAATTGGTGGGCATGTGGTCGCCTTCAAAAGGGGCCGAGTTGCGCATTCCTATGCCCCAAATGATGGATGAGAGCGTTGATGGGTTGGCGGTTCTGGTGCAAGAGCGCACATCAAGCGGTTTGCCCGGGCGCATGTTGGGCGCGGTTTCGCTGCTGCGTTAGCGCCAACTTTTTCAAAACAATGCCAGCACAAAAGAACCCCCAATTTGGAGTTTGGGGGCTTACTATTTGTACTACTGATTTTTGGGGGTCCGGCACCTAGGAGCTGCTCTTCGATTGGGGGCTAAAACAGTCCAAGGTGCCGGGGTACTGGAGGCTATGATTTGAATATAGATGCGCAATTCGGCGAGAAGTTGGACGAAATGTGACGATTTTGGGGCCTTTTACACCTTGTATTAACCCAAAATTGGCGCGATCATGCCAACATGTCTTGCGTTGGAGGTTTGACATTGACAGAGCATTTTTCGCCAAAATCGCCAGTGAAGCTTCAATTGGTTCATTCCAATGATCATGTTCAACCAAGCAAACCAAAACCTATTCCCGAAATTGTTTCGTTCGACCGTAAAGAGCTTTCTGTCTTGCTCAATGTATATGGGCGGCAGGTGGCAAATGGCGAGTGGAAAGATTACGCGATAGATATGCTCAAGGATCGGGCGGTGTTTTCGATTTTTAAGCGGGCGAGTGAAATGCCGGTCTTTCGGGTCGAAAAAGATCCTAAATTGCGCAAGAAACAGGGCATGTATCGGGTGGTTGGCCATGCCGGCCAAGTGCTTAAGCGCGGGCACGAACTGCACCAAGTGTTGCGGGTTTTGGACGATGACGTGGTGGCGTTGCGTTAAACTGACAGGTCTTCAATTTTTTGGATACGTCTTTGGTGCCGACCACCTTCAAATGGGGTTTCAAGCCAGGTTTGCACAATGGCTTCCAGCGCTTTTTCATCAATCATGCGCTGACCAAACGACAAGACGTTCGCATCATTGTGACGTCGGGCCATTTCAGCCGACAGCACATTCCAACAAACGGAACATCGAATGCCTTTGATTTTGTTGGCCGCTATGGCTTCGCCATTGCCTGAACCGCCTAAGACAATGCCCCTGTCAAAAGTGCCCGATGCTACCGCTTTGGCGACGGGGAAGATGAAATCTGGATAGTCGCAGGCTTCCTCGCTCATGGTGCCAAAGTCTTTTACTTCATGGCCCTGCGCGGCCAGCAAGCGCTTGATCTTTTCTTTATAATGATAGCCCGCGTGATCGGTCCCAATGGCGATTTTCATGAGATGTCCTGAAATGTTGGTTGTTGCAAGAAGCCATAACACAAAATGGGATGAGCTAAAGCCGGCGTTGTAAAACCGTTACGCCATGCCATTTGTCGAACTTGTAGCCAACTTCCTCCAAATATCCTACATCTTCAAACTCAAACTTTTTGTGCAGTTTGATGGATGCTTTGGCGTCATCGGCAATCATGGCGATGGCCAAGTGAAATTGATTTTTTTGTTTTAGATCATCAATAAGGCTTTGCATCAGCGCGCTGCCGATACCTTGCCCGTGCGCGTCTGGCTGCACGTAAATTGTGATTTCGGCGGTGTGTTGGTAGGCGGCTTTTGGACGATATGCGCTGGCATAGGCGAAGCCGAGCAGGGTTTGGCTTTGATCTAGCGCGACCAAAACGGGATAGTTTGCATGCTGTAAGCTGCCTAGTTTCTCCTGCATTTGATCGGGTGCGGGGGGCGTAAGGTCAAACGTGATTGCAGTTTTGTTGACATAATGGGCGTAAATCTCAGTGACTGATTTGGTGTGCACTGCATGGAACGGTGCGATTTGCATATGCTATTTCCCCAAACAAAAAGGCCCCGCACAACGTACGGGGCCATTTCCAAATTTCAAAGCCTTATTGGGCCCTGTTTACTTAGTTGCGGTTGCCGAATAGGCGAAGCAACATGATGAACAGGTTGATGAAATCAAGATATAGGGTCAATGCGCCCATGAGCATTTTTTTGCCCATGGTGTCTGCGCCATCACTCTCAAGATACATCATTTTGATTTTTTGCGTGTCGTAAGCGGTAAGACCAACGAACACCAACACACCGATCACTGAAATGGCGAATGCCAATGGGCCAGATGCCAAGAAGATGTTCACGATTGAGGCAATGATGATGCCGATGAGGCCCATCATAAGGAACGAACCCATGCCGGTAAGGTCACGCTTTGTGGTGTAACCATAAAGGCTCATGGCGCCAAATGTGCCTGCGGTGATGAAGAACACACGCGCGATCGATGCTGATGTGTACTGCAAGAAGATTGAAGAAAGTGACAGACCCATGGCCACCGCAAATCCCCAAAACACCATTTGCGCAGTGGCAAATTTCATTTTGTTGATGCCCATGCTTAGGCCGAACACAAAACCCAAAGGCGCAAGCGCTACAACCCACTGCAAGGGCGAACCATAAAGAGTTTGGCCAAGCGATGTCAGCATAATGCCGTTTTGCATTTGCGCAACCGCAGCTTGTGGGTCGGTTGTTGTGGTGAGGGTAGTCAAAAAGAAAGCGACCACGCCGGTAATACCAAGCGCAATGCCCATATAGTTATAGATGCCCAGCATGTAGCTGCGCAGGCCCTCGTCAATGACGGCCTGAGCGCCGCCATGAGTGGCCGAAGTTTGACGATCATATTGTGCCATTGATGAAAACCTCTTTATCAAATGCATCACTGTGTGGCCAAAGGCGCGGGGCCTTTAACCGTTCAAGGTTCAATATGGCGATGGTTCGAGCAAAATACAAGGTGGATGGATGCGAATTTTTGGTGCTGTCCAACACCGAAAGACACAATAAAACAATGTGTTGTGAATCTTGAGGGGCAATGTCAGAAAAATGTGATGCGAATCATGGTATGTTTTTGGCGTTGGCGCTGGTCTCTAGGTGCCAAGGTATGTGGTCTGCATCACGAAAAGTGAGGTTTTATGCCGCGTTTATTTACCGGTCTGGAAATTCCACAAGATGTTGGTTTTGCGCTTTCTTTAAAGCGTGGCGGCCTTGGAAAATCCCGCTGGATTGACCCCCCAAATTATCACCTAACCCTGCGCTATATAGGCGATGTTGATTATCATCAGGCCAACGAAGTGGCTGATTGTCTTGACCAATTGCGGGTTGAACCGCCATTTGGCGTTACGGTCAATCATCTTGGGGTGTTTGGTGGCAACCGCCCAAGGGCGCTTTATGCCGGGCTTGAGCCGTGTTCCGAACTAGTGGATTTACACGAAGTGCATCAGCGGGCTTTGCAAAAAGTTGGGCTTAAACCAGATGGGCGCAAATTCACCCCACACATTACCTTAGCCCGCCTGAACGGAGTTGGCGCTGGTGCGGTGGCGCAACATATTGAACGGGCAGGGATATTTTATCCCCTGACCTTCACGGTGCGCCATTTCGTGCTGTATTCAGCGCGCGATTCAATTGGTGGTGGTCCCTATTTGGTGGAAGAGCGTTATCCGCTAGCGGCATAGTTTTGCTTTCAGCGGGTAACGTTTCCTCACGCATCAGAGTTTACCAACAACCTCTCGGGCGGGTTGGTTCAGCTGGTTTCGTTTGAGCCAAAAAATGGTGCCCACCACAATGCCGGCGAGGGCAAGAGCAACGCCGGATTCTGATAATAGATACTCGGCATTTGTGGTTTTGACAAAAAGTGGGCTGATATCTTGTAAAAATGAATTGTGTGTGGCGTGCAGCAGCACGGCAGTCCATAGGCTGCCCGATTTAATGCGCAGCCAATTGATGGCGGTATTTACCCCAAATGCTAAAATGGTGAAGCATAGCAATCTGAGCCAAAGCGGAGCGCCACCCGCGTTATAATCGGCGAAAATGAAAATTGGGAAATGGACGAGAATCCAAACGACACCGACAAGGGTTGATGCTTTTGCAAAGCTGGTGACTTTACAAAGTTGAGGCAATAAAAAACCGCGCCAACCGATTTCTTCGCCCAACACGAGAATGCAAAGGATTAGAATATTGACGAGGAAGAATTGAAGACCCTCTACTAGGCTGAGTTTGGCAACGGCATTGGCATCTAGCAAAACAAGCCCGAGGCCCAACGCCATGCCATAGGGGACGAGGATGTAGATGAGGGGCGTAAGGTAAGAGATGAGTAGATATTTGGCTTTGCCCAGTTTCCAGCCAAAACCATTGAGCGTTTTGTTAAAAAACCAACTCGTGCCCAAACCAACAAGTGCTGGCGAGACCATTAAGACTAGCGTGTAGGGGATGTTTTGTGAAAGACCTCGGCCATCCAAAATAATGAGGGTGCTAAAGACACTAACGATAATCGCTTCGACGATGAGGAAGGCAATGATGCCTGTTTTGGTCTTGTCCATTGACTGCACTCCAGTTGCGTAGTGCTGTCATGGGTACAGCTGTTGCGTCGCAGCGCCCTTGCGCTTGATCAATTGCTAATAGAAAGCCCTAGTTTCTTGGGTTGTTGGTGTCTTTTTTAAGCGCGTCTAGCAGGCCATCACTGGCCGCTTCGATTAAATCCAGCACATGCTCAAAGCCTTGATCGCCTCCATAATAGGGGTCTGGGACTTCGCGGATGGAAGAGTGTTGATATGTCAAGAATAATTGAATTTTGGCTGTGGCGTTTTTTGGGGCCATGGCTTTTAGATCAGACAGGTTTTGTTGATCCATGGCGAGAATGAGATCAAACTTTTCAAAATCGGTCGGATCAACGGCGCGGGCGCGCAACGGGCTCAAGTCATAGCCGCGTTTTCTGGCGTGGGCCGAGGCGCGCCTGTCTGGCGGGTTGCCTACATGCCATGCGCCAGTGCCCGCGCTATCAATCATCAGATCAGTGTGGCCGGCCTTCATGGCCTTGGCGGTAAACACAGCTTCTGCGGTAGGTGAACGACAGATATTGCCAAGGCAAACAAACAGGATTGATTGGGTCAAAGGAGCTCGTTTCTGGGTTTTCTTAAGACTTCATTCACCTTGAAGGGTGAAACAAGGGAAAAGCTTTTGCAAGCGTCAAAATTGCGCCTAATTCTGAGCTATGTTGGCATTTGTATAAAATGGTTGCGAAATTTGCAGCTTGGTAACTTCGTTGGCGGATAATGATGCGGGAAGCGGGTATTTTGGACAGGAGCCCAGAGATGATGACAGCTAAACATATGAAAAAATTCGCAATGGCAGCTGGACTTGTTGCGCTCTCAACTTTTGCGGTTGTAGGCAGCGCACAGGCAGCGACGAAGCTTGGCACTTTTAACGTTTGGACAGCGTGGACAGATAATGATGCAAATGGCAAAATTTGCTACATTTCTGCGACGCCTAAAGACAGTCAGCCTACAAATGTGAAACGGGGCGCGATCCACTTTTTGGTGACGCACCGCATGGCGACGAAGCAAAAGAATGAAGTGGCAACGATGATCGGTTATCCTTTTAAAGATAAAGCCGAAGCATCAGCCACTGTTGATGGCAAAGCCTACCCAATGGTCACAGACCCTAAATTGGAAGCGGGCTGGCTTTATAAAGAACACGAAAACGGTTTTGTTGATGCGATGAAGCGGGGCACCGAAATGGTGGTGCGCGGCATTTCTTCACGCGGTACTCGCACAACCGATACTTATTCATTGTCCGGGGTTACTGCTGCGATGAACGAGATCGATAAAGCGTGTAAATGAAATTGATGCACTGATGTTGGTTTTGTGGTTTAGTGCCGCAAACCAACACCGTCCAACATAGTTTGCTTGATTTCATGCGTTCCACTTATATCAAAATTCTGTCTGGTTTCAGCTTTTGCTTGCTGGCCATTTTGCCGCAAATCGCTGTTGCGCAATCCGTGCAATCCCTAGGTGATTATAAGGCCTGGTCTGCCTATTCAACCACCCGTTCAGCAACACCATTTTGCTTTGTGCATTCAAAGCCTGTTTCGGTTGAGCCTGAATTAGAAGATATCGACCAGCCTTATTTTTATGTGACCCATCGCCCAAATGAAGGGGTGGCGCATGAAATGAATTTGGTGGCAGGTTTTGAATTTGGCACCGACAGTTTGGCAAGCGTTAGCATTGGGGGTGAAGAGTTTTCTATGTTCACCCAAGGCGACGCAGCGTGGCTGGAAGACCCGAGCCAGTCCAGCGAAATGGCCTCGTCCATGCGCCGTGGCACCAGCATGATCGTTGAAGGTGTGAACAAGCAGGGCGCGCGGGTCAAACTGACCTTCTCGCTTTCGGGTGCCACCGCATCAATGCGCAAAATCGATAGCGCGTGTAACCAATAGCTTTTTTGCTCTTGCGCAAAGATGTTGGCGCTTTTGCATTGTGTGTGATAGGTGAGCCAACCTTAAATTTTTTAACGCGAGTTGAGATGGGCTAATTCAAGATAAGAATTGGCAATCGCGTAGCTGGTGAACAAATGGCTATTACCCTTGATTTGAGTGCTGCAAAACCTGCAGCGCCAAAAAAACAATCCCTAATTGGTATGGATCGCGCGCAGTTGAGCGAAGCGTTGGCGTCGCTTGGTTTGCCCGAAAAGCAAATCCGCATGCGGGTTTCTCAATTGTGGAACTGGCTTTATGTGAACGGGGTTACCGATTTTGACGATATGCTGAATATCGCCAAAGGGTTGCGCGACCAGCTCAAGGAAAAATTTGTCCTCAACCGTCCCGAGATTGTGTCGGAACAAGTTTCAACCGATGGCACCCGCAAATGGCTGTTTCGTTTTAGTGACCCAGAGCAGCCCAATATGCCGCCAGTGGATGTTGAAACGGTTTACATACCCGAAGAAGACCGTGGCACATTGTGCGTATCGTCCCAAGTTGGTTGCACGCTGACCTGTACATTTTGCCATACCGGCACCCAGAAACTGGTGCGCAACTTGACCGCTGGTGAAATTGTTAGCCAAGTTTTGATGGCGCGTGAACGGCTTGGCGATTATGCAGGCGGCACCAGGCCAACTGATGGCGTGGTGCCTAAAGAGGGCTTACGCACCGTCACCAATGTGGTGATGATGGGCATGGGCGAACCGCTTTACAATACGGAAAACGTGACGCGCGCGATGTTGTTGATGGCCGATGGCGACGGCATTTCATTGTCGAAACGCCGGATAACATTGTCGACCTCTGGTGTGGTACCCGAAATTGCAAAAGTTGGTGAAGAAGCCGGGGTCATGTTGGCGATTTCTTTGCACGCGGTACGCGACGAATTGCGCGACATTTTGGTGCCGATCAACAAAAAATACCCGCTTGCAGAATTGCTTGAAGCTTGCCGGAACTATCCCGGTGTTTCCAATGCGCGCCGGATTACGTTTGAATATGTGATGCTTAAAGACGTCAATGATTCCATTGCAGACGCAAAGGCGTTGGTGAAATTGCTTGATGGCATTCCAGCAAAAATCAACTTGATTCCGTTCAACCCGTGGCCGGGTTCTGAATATGAATGTTCAAGCTGGGCGCAGATTGAAAAATTTGCTGATGTGGTGAACATTGCAGGTTATGCAAGCCCTGTGCGTACGCCACGCGGCCGCGATATCTTTGCCGCTTGTGGTCAGCTAAAATCTGAAAGCGAGCGGATGAAGAAAAAAGACCGCGATGCCTTGCAGGATGCTGGTTAAGCCAAAATTTCTTGAGATTGTCGCCATTGGGTTGGCGACAAATCATGATGTTTTTGCCATGCACGTCTAAAATGACGTGATGAGCTGAACCCTAAATCCCCAACCAATTGTTCGATTTGGGTGTTTTGGGCACGCAATGCATTTTCAGCGATCGCAATGCGTAGTCCGTTGACATAATCGGGCACGGATAGGCCTGTTTGTTGATTGAACAGGCGCGAAAAATGTCGAGGGCTCATATGAGCTTGTCTGGCCAGGCTTTGCACATCCCAGTCTTTGGTTGGTTCCTGCGCAATTAAATCCTGAATGCGATGAATGGTTGGATGCAGGTGTGAACGGCCTTGTAGCCATGGGGACAATTGGGGGTCGGTTCCGCTACGTCTTGAATAAACCACCATGTGCTTAGCGATAGCTGCGGCATATCCAATGCCTAGCTTCTTCCCCACAACATGCAGCATCAAATCAGTGCCTGAGGTGATTCCCGCGCTCGTGTAGCGGCCTCTATCTTCGGTGAAAAGGCGGTTTTCTTCGACTTTGATGGCGGGGTTAATGCTGCGCAATTCTTCTAGACAATCATGGTGCGTGGTGCAGCGATAGCCATCCAAAAGGCCTGCCCTTGCGGCCAGAAGTGCGCCGCTGCACACCGTCAGCAAAGTTTGTCCTTGGGTAACTCTGGTGCGAAGCCAATCCACGATGGTGAGTTTATCGCCAGCCATTTTTGCGCATGATGGCGGATTTGCGTTACCCAAAATGTCGTTGGTGCTGCCTGAAACCAGCAAGATGTCACCTGCTAGTAGTTTTTCGGGCAGCAAAGAAATGCCGGTAAGCGGCAAGCCGATTGAGGTGAGCATTTCAGTTTGGGGGGCGATAAACTCCACATCAAAATGGAACTCGTCCTGCACCCTATTGGCGCAACGCAACACTTCTGTTGGTCCTGCAAAGTCGAGCATAAGCGGCACTGGGGCTAGCAAAATATAGACCTTGATATGCTGCGTTGCGACCACGGGTTAGGCCTTCATATTTGCGATGGCATCATCAACCGTGCGGATGGTGGCGAAGCGGCCAGACAATACGGTTTCTGTGCGGTGTTTAATCTGATCAGCGCTAAGGGTTGAACCATCAGGGTGGGTCATATCAAAAGTCAGTGTCGCTTCGGTTACATAATTGACTGTGTAGCCAATGTCGCTGCCATGCCGGGTTGTGGTTTCACAACATTGCTCGGTGCGAATGCCGCAGACCGTAATCTCATTGATGCCGTTTTCTTTGAGCCAAATATCAAGTGAAGTTCCTGCGAACGCAGAATGGCGGAACTTTTCAATTATGGTGGTGGGTTCAATGTTGATCGGGGCGAGGGTTTTGATGTTGCCCGAGGCTTTGGAGAACGCGCCCGTGGGTTCCACATGGAAAATCTGCACAATGGGGACGCCCGCGTTCGCCGCGCCATCGATCAGCTTTTGCGTGGCTGCAACGAAGGCGGGGACATATTTTTCTTGATAATAGTCGCGCTTGGGAAAGCTTTCTTGAACATCAACAACAATAAGTGCGTGGTTTGGTTGGGACATGATCTGCCTTTCATACTTTACAAGTTGGGGGCAGTTTGATCCTTATTTCAAGCCAATACTATATCGATTGATGCCAAAGAGGGGACAATTTAGGACATAATTCGATCTGTGTGCCGAGATCTAGTCTTCGTTGTAGATCCAATCGATGTCAAAGCTGCCTTTGCCGCTAGGGGCTAAAATGGGCAGCAGTTCACCAAGAATCAACTTGAGTTCTTCCACTAAGGTGAAAGGTGGGTTCACCACAATCATGCCCGAGCCATGCAGGGTTGGAGGGAATGTGGGCTGATGGATGTTAAACTCCACCCGCAGCACTTTTTTGATGCCCGTATTATAGAGTTGTGTTGCAAAGACTTCTTTTTGCGCCACGTCTTTGATCGGGTACCAAAGCATATAAGTGCCCGTGCTAAAACGCTTATGGGCACGGAATAGGCCTGAACCTAGCCGGGTGAACTCGTCGGGTTTTTCAAATGGCGGATCAACCAGAACGATGCCGCGCTTTTCTTTTGGTGGCATGTGGGCCACAAGCGCTTGCCAACCATCCAGCTCGATGGCTTTAACCTGCACATCGCCCTCAAAATGCGATTTTAGCTTCTTCGCATCACGCGGGTGCAATTCTGTTGCGGTCAACCGATCCTGTTCGCGCAGCAATTTGCGGGAGAGCAATGGGGAGCCGGGATAGAGTTTGAGCGTGCCCGATGTGTTTAGGCTTTCAACGACGTCTAGATAAGGCTTGATTAATTCGTCTAGCGCATTTGAGCGTTTGGCGTCCATCAGCGCTTGAATACCCTGTTTCCATTCGGGCGAGCGTTGGGCCTCTTCGCTGGTTAGATCGTAAAGGCCGATCCCGGCGTGGGTATCCAACACGCGAAACCCTTTATCTTTGTTTTGCATATAACAAATGATGCGGGTCAGGATGATGTGTTTGATCACGTCAGCAAAGTTACCAGCGTGGAATGCGTGTCGATAATTCATGGGTAGCTAATGTCTCGCCTGCGCGGTCAAAATTAGGGCGGCAAAGCTGGCAAAAATTGCAGCAAAACCATAGTTGAGTGTCCGGCCAACCCATTTGGATTTTGTCAAAGTGACGGCCAGTCGATCTGCGCTGTATATCATGACGATCAGCATGGGCAATGAAATTAAGTTGAACAGAATGCCTAAGCTAAAAAGTTTGTAAGCAGCATATGGGTCGGCGCTCGAGACGAATTGGGGCAAGAAGGTAATGAAGAACAGCACGACTTTGGGGTTTAACAAGTTGATACCCAAGCCTGTCCAGTAGCTTTTCATCAGTTTTGGCGGGGTGGCGTTTTTGCTCTTTGATAAGGAAAAATCGGTTCCGGCGCGGATGGCGGAGAAGGCTAGCCACAGCAAATAGAGCGCACCAACCATCTTTAGCGCAAAGAAGGCGACGGGGGCGGTGGTGATCAACACTGAAATGCCGAACACAACAAAGGCGGTGTGGATCAAAATGCCGGTCATGGCGCCAAGCAAGGACATGATGCCGTGGGCGCGTCCGTAGTTTATTGCGCGGGATAAAAACAGCGCCATATCGGGACCAGGGGTGATGGCCAAAACAATTGCGGCGACGCTAAAGGCGGCCAACATTGGCCATTCAGGCAAAAAAATTGAAACCAGATCGTTCATTTTGAAGAAGTTCCCTGCGGGCGAGGAATTGGCCCGTGATTTGAATATATGATCCGGCAACTGGACGTTTGTCTAGCAAAATGACATTGCACCTTGGTGGTGGTTTGCCATATGGTGCGTCAAATCCTTATCAATCTTGAACAAAGACAGCGTTTTTCATGAGCAAAGACATCAATAAAGTTGTGCTCGCCTATTCAGGCGGTCTTGATACCTCCATCATTTTGAAATGGCTAAAGGTCGCATATGATTGCGAAGTGGTGACCTTTACTGCTGACCTTGGTCAGGGTGAAGAGCTGGAACCGGCGCGCAAAAAAGCCGAATTGATGGGCATCAAAGAAATTTATATTGAAGATGTGCGCGAAGAATTTGTGCGCGACTTCGTATTCCCGATGTTCCGCGCCAATGCATTGTACGAAGGCGTTTACTTGTTGGGCACGTCAATTGCACGGCCTTTGATTTCTAAACGTTTGGTTGAGATCGCGCATGAAGTTGGTGCAGATGCGATTTCGCATGGTGCAACGGGCAAAGGCAATGACCAGGTGCGGTTTGAGCTTAGCGCTTATGCGCTTGATCCAAGCATCAAAGTAATTGCGCCTTGGCGCGAATGGGATTTGCAGTCGCGCACGAAATTGCTTGAATTCGCTGAGCAAAACCAAATTCCTGTACCTAAAGACAAGCGTGGTGAGGCTCCGTTCTCAGTGGATGCGAACCTGTTGCACACTTCATCTGAAGGTAAAGTGCTTGAAGACCCGGCTGATATTGCGCCTGAATATGTTTATCAGCGCACGGTAAACCCTGAAGATGCACCAGATAAGCCAGAGATCATTACCGTTGGGTTTGAAAAAGGCGACGCTGTTTCAGTTAATGGCGAAAAACTTAGCCCTGCGATGGTTTTGACCAAGCTGAATGAATTGGGCGGCAAGCACGGTATTGGTCGTTTGGACTTGGTTGAAAACCGATTTGTGGGCATGAAGTCACGCGGTATTTACGAAACACCAGGCGGCACGATTTTGTTGGCGGCGCACCGCGGCATTGAATCGATCACTTTGGACCGTGGCGCAGCGCACCTAAAAGACGAGTTGATGCCCCGCTATGCGGAACTGATCTATAATGGTTTTTGGTATTCGCCAGAGCGTGAAATGCTGCAGGCTTTGATTGATAATAGCCAAGAAATGGTGGCTGGAGAGGTGACCTTGAAGCTTTACAAAGGCAGCGCAAATGTTATCGCGCGCTCTTCGCCATATTCTTTGTATTCAGAAGATTTGGTGACCTTTGAAGAAGGGTCTGGCACTTATGATCATCACGATGCGCAAGGCTTTATCAAATTGAACGCGTTGCGCTTGAAAACCTTTGCCGCGCGCAAAATGATCAAGTTCTAATCTATGTTAAAGCTGGATCATATTGCGCTTGGCACCAATGATCTAATCGCATCTAGCAAAACGCTCAGCGAAAGCTTGGGCGTTTTGCCGTTTGGGGGTGGCGAACATGACTTGTTTGGCACCCACAATAAACTGTGGCGGATTGAAACGCCAAGCTATCCGATTTATTTGGAACTGATTGCGGCCAACCCAAATGCAGAGCCCAAACGCCCGCGCTGGTTTGGCTTGGGTGAGCCGCTTGATGGCGATCAGATTAAGCTGTTGACCTTTATCGCCAGCACGACGAATATCAACAAAAGCGCTAGCGCGCCCATTTTTGACGAGCTGGAGGTCATCGACGTTTCACGTGGTGAATTGCGTTGGAAATTTGGACTCACAAAAGACGGGACATTGTTGAGCAACGGAGCGTTGCCCTATCTGATCGAGTGGCAAGGCAGTTTTCATCCGCTTGACGGGGTTGAGCCACAAGGGTTGAGCCTGACATTCTTTGCGGGAACAGAACTTGGTTCTCTTAATCTAGACTTACCAATTGGGGTGTCAGATAGCGCAGACTACAAACTCAAAATTGGGCTTTGTACGGCAAGAAACGAATTCATAGAGTTTTTGCGATAAGTGTGTTTGTGCGCACAGATTTTACTGCGTGTTTGGTATTAAACACTGTTTTGGTTTAACAATTTTGGGGGAGAATATTATGGCACTAGTTGAACCACTGGGGCGCGACAACGACCCCGAAGTGATGGAACTTGCTATGTTCTTCAACGAGACCCTTGGTTTCCCGCCAAATTCGATTCTGACCATGCAACGTCGTCCGCGTATCGCCAAAGCGCTCATTGAACTCAATAAGGCGGTGATGGACAATCAAGCCAGTGTGACGTCCGAGCAGAAACGGTTGATCGGATATATTGCTTCCACTGCGGCTGGTTGTCGCTATTGTCAGGCCCATACTGCGCTGGCAGCAGAGCGCTATGGCGCGTCAGCTGAGCGAATAAAGAATGTTTGGTCATTCCGCACAAACGACCTTTACAGCGACGCAGAAAAGGCGGCGTTTGAGTTGGCAATTGCCGCCAGTTCCGTGCCCAATGCGGTCGATGACGATGTGATCGGGAACATGCAAAAGCATTGGAGCGACGAAGAGATCGTTGAAATTTTGGGCGTCATTGCTCTGTTTGGCTATCTCAATCGCTGGAACGATTCTATGGGCACACGCCTAGAGGATGGAGCTGAGGAAGCGGGTGCGAGGTTGCTAGGTGGTGAGGGCTGGACCAAAGGCAAACACGTTTAGGTGATAGTCACCGATGTTGCGGATGGGGTGCTTTTGAGCTGTAGGCTTTGAATTGGTATACTCAATTTCACCACGAACATAGACAAAATCACAAATTGGTATCTATTTGGTTCTCTTGTCAGCATACCAAGGGATGTGCAATATCGCGCCCGCATCTTTGATGCATTGTGAACTCCCTTTTTGCTTTGTGATGGCTTTAAGGGGAACTTGCCCCGAAGCCATGCTTCGGGGCCCTTTTATTTCTGGGCGATGAATTTTGAGGCGGCCAAAATGGCGATGCCTGCAATCAATCCCCAAAATGCACCTGAAATGCCAAAAAAACTAACGCCTGATCCGGTGATCAAAAATGTCACCGCGGCGGCGTGGCGGTCTTTTTCATTGTTTAGCGCCCCAAATGCCGCGGCGGAAAATGCGCCGACAAGCGCAAGGCCAGCAACCGCTTCTACCAAAATAGCGGGGGCGAGCGCGATAAAGGTGATGGCCGTGCCAGCGAACAAGCCAATGACCACATAAACAACCCCCGTGATGATCGCGGCCCAATAGCGTTTGTCCTTGTCGGGGTGCGCGTCTGGGCTGGCGCACATGGCGGCGGTTATGGCGGCAAGGTTGACGGCGTGGCTGCCGAACGGAGCGGCAAGGGCAGAGAAAATGCCCGTCATCGTGAATAGGGGGCCAGCGGGCGTTTGATAATCATTGGCTTTGAGCACCGCCATGCCAGGAATGTTTTGTGAAGCCATGGTGACGATAAACAAAGGCAAGCCCAAGGAGATGATTGCCGCCAGATCAAAGACGGGCACTGTCAGTACCATTTGTGGTAGCAAAGAATTTGCAAGTTGGCTCATGGTGTCTGAGGGCAAATCGACGCCAAAAATGATGACCAAAACGAAAGCCAACAGGGCGGCGGGCACGGCCATAAGCTTGTTGAAAAAGCCAACGATCAACCACGCGAGGGCGATGGGTAGACCAAGCATTGGATCAAAACCGATCGCCTTGATGGGGGCAAAGCACAAAGGCATCAAAATGCCCGCAAGCATAGCGTTGGCCAAGGATACAGGCAGGCGCTCCACAGCGCGACCGAACGGACGCCATACGCCTGAAATGATAATTAGGGCGGCGCAGACCAGAAACGCGCCAACCGCAGCAGCAAATCCGCCGCCAAGCTGGCTAGATGAAACCATAAGCGCTGCGCCCGGGGTGGACCAAGCAACGGAAATTGGCATTTTGCGTTGGGCGCTTAAGATGATGGCGCATACGCCCATGGCAATGCACATGGCAGTGAGACCGCTTGCAGCTTGTTCGGGGCTGGCCCCTACAGCGAAGAGGCCTTGCAGCACGATGGCAAAAGAACTTGAAAAACCAACAAATCCGGTAATGAGCCCCATTATGAGGGCCTGAGAGGAAAAATCGCGCAGCATAAAGTGATCTCTAAAGGTGGGTATGGGGCGGAGCTTAATGCAGTTGTTGTGGTTTGCAAGCCCATAAATTAAGCAAGAGCCAAGCTTTTCAGGCCGTTTTATCAATTAAAACTTGCCCTTTTGCCCTTTCGCCCTTAAAGCACGGCCAAGATATGAATTCCCTATTAGATTGGAACTTAACAATGGCATTGCGCAATATCGCCATCATCGCGCACGTTGACCATGGCAAAACTACGCTAATTGACGTGCTGCTGAAACAATCCGGTTCATTCCGCGACAACCAACGTGTGGAAGAACGCGCGATGGACAGCAACGACTTGGAGCGTGAGCGTGGCATTACCATTTTGGCGAAGGTAACTTCGGTAAACTGGAAAGACACGCATATCAACATCGTTGACACACCAGGACACGCCGACTTTGGCGGTGAAGTTGAGCGGATCCTCAACATGGTGGATGGCGCGATCATTTTGGTTGATGCGGCCGAAGGCCCAATGCCACAAACCAAGTTCGTTTTGGGCAAGGCGCTTAAAATTGGTCTGAAGCCAATCGTTGCGATCAACAAGATTGATAAATCTGATGAGCGCCATGAAGAAGTGCTTGACGAGATCTTTGACTTGTTCGTGTCTTTGGATGCGAATGAAGAGCAGCTCGACTTTAAAGTGCTTTATGGCTCGGCCAAACAAGGTTGGATGGCTGAAGAGCCAACTGGTCCACAAGAAAGCATGGCGCCACTATTGGATATGGTGCTTGACCATGTGGAAGAGCCACATGTTGAAGAGGGCCCGTTCCGTATGTTGGCCACAACCATTGAATCTAACCCATTTTTGGGCCGGATTTTGACCGGTCGTGTGCTTTCAGGTTCGATCAAGCCAAATGACGCGGTTCATGCTTTGTCAAACGATGGCAAAATCATCGAGCGTGGTCGGATTTCAAAAGTGCTCAGCTTTAAAGGCCTTGAGCGCGAACCGGTCGAAGAAGCCAATGCGGGTGATATTGTTGCGATTTCAGGTTTGGTGACTGCAACTGTTGCGGACACGATTGCCGCACCTGGTGTGACCGAAGCTTTGCAAGCCCAACCGATTGATCCACCAACCTTGTCTATGGCGTTTCGCGTGAACGATGGTCCATTGGCGGGTCAAGAAGGCGACAAAGTTCAGTCGCGTGTTATTCGCGATCGTTTGTTTGCGGAAGCTGAAGGCAATGTAGCACTTAAAGTGTCTGACGGCGAAGAAGGCGACGGCGACAGCTATGAAGTCGCTGGACGTGGCGAATTGCTTTTGTCTGTTTTGATTGAAACCATGCGTCGCGAAGGCTTTGAATTGTGCCTTGGTCGTCCAAAAGTGGTTTACCGCGAAATTGACGGACAACGTTATGAGCCGATCGAAGAAGTCATCATCGATGTGGATGAAGAGTTCTCTGGTCCGGTTGTGCAAAAACTTGCAGAGCGCAAAGGCGATCTGATTGAGATGAAGCCATCTGGTGGCGGCCGTACACGCCTTGTGTTCCATGTGCCAACACGTGGTTTGATCGGATATCAGCCTGAGTTGCTTTCAGATACTCGCGGAACTGCAATCTTTAACCGCGTGTTCCATGAATATGCGCCATACCGTGGCAAAATGCAGGGTCGTCGCACAGGCGTCCTGATTTCGAACGGCACTGGTAAATCTGTTGCGTTCGCGATGTTCAATCTTGAAGATCGTGGCCCAATGATCATCGAACCTGGTGTTGATGTTTATGAAGGCATGATCGTTGGTGAGCACTCACGTGGCAACGATTTGGAAGTGAACGTGTTGAAGGGCAAACAGCTCACCAACATGCGGGCTTCTGGTAAAGACGAAGCGGTTAAATTGACCACACCAAAGAAAATGTCTTTGGAACAAGCTTTGTCTTACATTGCTGACGATGAGTATGTGGAAGTGACACCAAAAAGCATTCGTATCCGTAAAATCATGCTTGATCCGCATGATCGTAAGCGTGCGTCACGAGCAGCTGCAAAAACCGGCTAATTCAATTTGTTCATCGATCAATTATTCAGCGGCGTCGGGCGAAAAGTTCGACGCCGTTTTGATGTTTAGACGCAGCGGACGGGCCAACTCTGCTTCAAACGCCATATGGCGTCTCAAGTTTTCAAAGAACCCACGTAGCATATACCCTGTTGCATTTGCTGCCTGTATGGGTTTGCCTTCCCCATAAGACATCAATACTTCACGCACTTCTTCGCCAAAACAGCGGTCTTCGTAATGCTCTGACCGCAGACGCTCAAAAACCTTGGCTTGGTCAACAACGCCTTCATGCAACCGGCAGATGGCGGGATAAAGCTCTTGTTCCTCGAAACGATGCGCCTTGGATAGAATTGGCTCGATCGCCTGGGCAGTCGTGGTGCAAAAATGCTTGTTGATGTTATTCGGCAAAGCATCTGCTATTTCTTCTAACCGATCGCATAGCGCATATTTGTTGTGATGGACCATACGCAACTGGGCCGTCAATTCAGTGACGTTGGTTTGGGCCATTTTGACCTTCCGTTTCATGCATTTCGAGCCCCATAAGTCCTCCGCTAGAATTCGCATGTTCGTGCTTTTCTCATTATGGGGATTTGGCCACGCGCGCCGAAAGGTAACCTTGACCTAGATCAACGAAGGTTGTTTTAAGTGAAACTAGGTTGTAATCAGTCTTAAATGGGTGATTTCATTCTTTTGGGCTATTTGCGAGATATATTGCGGGGATAAAATGAGAAATTTGGGCTGGACCATTGTTTTGGGGCTGGCGGCGTTGGCTGCTGTGCTTGGGGCTGCTTTAGGGCAGGATCAACTTTATCAAACTCACGCTTGGGTGCTGGCTGGCACAACGGCAATTGGGGCAATCATCATGCTGCGGCGTGTTGGCGTTGGCGATCAAGCGCCGGTCGATAAGTCGGGTTATTTGGACGACCCTATTCGTTATGGTGTCATTCTGACCACCTTTTGGGGATGTGTTGGCTTTTTGGTTGGGGTAATTGCTGCATTGCAATTGGCCTTCCCTGAATTGAACATTGAGCCCTATTTGAATTTTGGTCGTGTGCGCCCGCTGCATACATCTGCTGTGATTTTTGCCTTTGGTGGCACAGCGTTGATTACATCAAGCCTTTATGTTGTCCAGCGTACCTGTCAGGTGCGCTTGATTTCGGATGCGCTGACTTGGTTTGTGTTCTGGGGCTATCAGCTGTTCATCGTTTTGGCGGCAACAGGCTATTTGCTCGGGTCTACACAGGGCCGTGAATATGCGGAGCCTGAATGGTATGTTGATTTGTGGCTAACTGTGGTTTGGGTTGGTTATCTTGTGCTGTTCATGGGCACCCTAATCAAACGCAAAGAGCCACACATTTACGTGGCGAACTGGTTCTATCTCGCATTCATCTTCACGATTGCCATGTTGCATGTGGTTAATAACCTTGCGATGCCGGTGTCGTTCTTTGGCTCAAAAAGCTACTCACTATTTGCGGGCGTGCAAGATGCGTTGACCCAGTGGTGGTACGGTCACAATGCGGTAGGCTTCTTCCTCACCGCCGGGTTCTTGGGCATGATGTATTATTTCATGCCAAAACAAGCTGAACGTCCAGTATACTCCTATCGCTTGTCGATCATCCACTTTTGGTCACTGATCTTCATGTATATCTGGGCTGGACCTCACCACTTGCACTATACTGCTTTGCCAGATTGGGCACAGACATTGGGTATGGTGTTCTCGATTATGCTTTGGATGCCTTCATGGGGCGGCATGATCAACGGTTTGATGACCTTGTCTGGCGCGTGGGACAAAATCCGTACCGATCCGATTATCCGGATGATGGTAATCGCGGTTGCGTTCTACGGCATGTCCACATTTGAAGGACCGATGATGTCCATCAAAGCGGTGAACGGGCTTTCTCACTACACAGATTGGACCATCGGTCACGTGCATTCCGGTGCGCTTGGTTGGGTTGGCATGATCAGCTTCGGCATGATCTACTTCTTGGTGCCAAAATTGTGGAACCGTAAGCAGCTTTATTCTTTGCGCATGGTCAACTGGCACTTCTGGCTCGCCACTCTAGGTATTGTTGTTTATGCCGCTGTGATGTGGGTATCCGGTATCACTCAAGGTTTGATGTGGCGCGAATATGATGCAGAAGGCTTCCTCGTTTATTCCTTCGCTGAATCAGTTGCTGCGCTGAAACCTTATTACATCTTGCGTGCTATTGGCGGCCTGATGTATCTGGCTGGCGGTTTGGTGATGGCTTACAATGTGTGGATGACCATTCGTGGAAAATCACGCGACGAAAAGCCAATTGTTGTGGCCCATGCCGCTGCAGCGCAACCTGCAGAATAGGGGAGAAATATAATGGGACTATTAGATAAACACGGCGTTATTGAACGTAACGCAACCCTATTGTTGGTTGGTGGTTTGGTTGTGGTGAGCATTGGCGGTATCGTTGAGATCGCGCCTTTGTTCTACCTTGAAAACACCATTGAGAAGGTGGAGGGGATGCGTCCTTATTCACCCCTGGAGTTGGCAGGACGTAACATTTACATTCGTGAAGGCTGTTACAATTGTCACTCACAAATGATCCGCCCGTTCCGCGACGAAGTGGAACGCTACGGTCATTATTCATTGGCAGCGGAGAGTATGTATGATCATCCCTTCCAGTGGGGATCAAAACGTACTGGGCCTGATTTGGCGCGGGTGGGCGCGCGTTATTCTAACGAATGGCATGTTCAGCATTTGATGGACCCGCGCTCTGTGGTGCCAGAAAGCATTATGCCTTCCTACAAGTTCTTGGCGAAAGCTGAGTTGGGGTATGAGAATATCGGTGATCATTTGGTGGCGAACCAACGTGTTGGTGTGCCTTATACCGACGAAATGGTGGCCAATGCCTATGCAGATATGACAGCACAGGCAGATCCAGACGCAGATTGGGAAGGCGTTGAAACACGTTATCCAAAAGCGGTTTTGGGTGACTTTGATGGTGACCCAACCAAGCTGACGGAAATGGATGCTTTGGTGGCTTACATGCAGATGCTTGGAACGCTTGTGGACCTTAGCGCCTACAATGCTGAAGAAAACTATCGATAGGAGTTGAAAATGATTGATTACAATTCTTTTCGGCACTTTGCCGATAGTTGGGGCCTTCTTTACATGTTGGTGGTTTTTGTTGGGGTGGTGCTGTTTATGTTCCGCCCAGGGGCAAAAAGTCAGGCAGAAACTGCGGCACAAATACCATTAAAAGACGATCACGCACCTGAGCGGAAGGAATAGGTCAATGAGCGATAAGAAAGAAGTTGACGATATCTCAGGCGTTGAGACAACGGGTCACGAATGGGATGGTATTAAAGAGCTAAATAACCCATTGCCGCGCTGGTGGCTGTGGACATTTTACGGCTGTATTGCGTGGGCGTTGGTCTATGTGGTCTTGTATCCGGCGATCCCTTTGATTAACGGGGCGACCCCGGGCGTGTTGGGTTACTCAAGCCGTGGCGAATTGGCCAAAGATGTGGCCGCAGCGGCTGAGGCAAAATCAGGCTCTGTTTCGCAAATCGAAAACATGGATGTGGCCGATATCTTTAAAGATGATGACTTGACCCGATTTGCTGTGCAAGGCGGTAAGTCAGCTTACAAAGTTTATTGTTCGCAATGTCATGGTGCGGGTGCTGAAGGCGCTTCGGGCTTTCCAAACTTGAACGATGATGATTGGCTTTGGGGCGGTACGGTTGAAGATATTTACGCAACCATTGCCCATGGCGTACGCTATGAAGCTGATGATGATACCCGAGCTTCTGAAATGCCCGCATTTGGCGAGATTCTGGAAACAGCGGAAATCCGCGCAACCGCTGATTTTGTAGCTAGCCTATCTGGCCTGGAGCACGATGAAACACAGGTTGAAACAGGCAAAGTTGTCTATGAAGAAAACTGTGCGGCATGCCACGGGGATACCGGTGAAGGCATTCGGGAACTTGGTGCGCCAAAGTTAAATGATGCGCTTTGGCTTTATGGTGGAACTGTTGAGCAAATTGCAACTCAGATCGCCTTGCCAAAACACGGTATGATGCCCGCTTGGCAAGCCCGCTTGGGTGATGCGACAGTTAAACAGCTGGCCGTTTATGTGCACTCTTTGGGCGGTGGCGAATAAAGCTACCCCCAAAACCAAATTATTCCTTTTAAGGGAATATGCCCCGGGATGCTGCAAAGCGCCCCGGGGTTTTTGTTTTCTTAGTCTAAGCGGCGCGGTTAAACCGGTTGGCCAGTTCTGTCACCCGTTGACCAAGCAGTTTTGCGGTTTCCAAATCCGAACTGATTGGTCCATGTTCTGGGCCTTGGTCAGAGTTTGATTGGGCCATTGCGCCCAAAGATGCGCCCAAACGGTTTACATCGTTCACAGAGCCTTCAGACGAACTGTTGCCCGGGGCGAGACCCAAAGGCACCCAAAGCATGCCATGCTGGGATGCAAGCACCTGCAACTGTTGTAACGTGGAGTGCTTGTCGCCATTTTGGCTGGATGAATTGGTGAAGCCGGCTGCAAGTTTGTCCTGCCAACCGCGGGTAAACCAAACCTTTGATGATTTGTCCGCGAAGGTTTTAAACTGCGCTGATACACCGCCCATATAAGTGGGTGAGCCAAAAATGATCGCGTCGGACGCGTCTAGGGTTTCCCAATGTTCGTCAATATCATCAACGGGGATCAGGTGAACTTGATCGTTGGTGTTGGCTGCAGCGCCATCGCGCACGGCTTCAGCTTGTTTTTGGGTGTGGCCATAGCCAGAATGATAAACGATTGAAATTTTAGACATGGTTTTACTCACTAAATTGGTTGTTCCCGCCAAACCGAATGATCTTGTGATCACGGTTCGCTTGACAGTAAAATGCGCATTAGTATAAAAACCGCAAGAAGGCACTATTTTGTATTGTAGGTACAAAAAGTATACCAATCAAAATGGTGAGCTTCGAACAGGCTCGGGAATCTGGGCTTTTGTCGGTAATTGGCTCGATTTAGCTGGGAGAAAAAAATGTGCGACTTAGAACATGAAACCGGTGTTCAATTGCCAGAGCATCTTTCTGAAAAGGAAAGAAGTCAGCTTTGCCCTGTGGTATTTGCCATAAACCAATTGGGCGGAAAGTGGAAACTGATTGTTTTGCATAATTTGGTGGATGGACCAATGCGGTTTGGCGAATTGCGGCGTGCTATTCCCGACATAACGCAGCGCATGCTGACGCTTACTTTGCGCGAGCTGGAAGAAGACGGCATTGTAAACCGCAAAGTTTTTGAAGTGGTGCCGCCCCATGTTGAATATTCAATGACCGAATTGGGCGAGCAATTGGCCCCGGTTATGGACAGTTTGCGCAATTGGGGACGGGCCAACTATGCATTGAAAACAAGCGTCGCGGCCTAGGGTGTAAGGTATTTTGCCCGCACCTCAACAATGCAACGTTGCCGAGACGATTTGGCGCGTTCATGGGGTGCGAACAATGCTTCAACTCTGTCTAAAGCGGTGAGCAATTGTGCCAAGCTGTCGATCTGGTTTTTGGGGATGTTGGTTGGTTGGCGCTGTATGAATTGATCAATGGTTGAGACTAGCGTTTGTTTGACCGCTATGCTTTGGGGCAACCCATCAATGGTGCATACCCCATAAGTTCCATCCAAAAAATACTGCCAAGTGGCTAAGCGTTTTGCTTCTGAGGGCGCAGACATAGGCGCGCCGCTAAGCGCTAGAACATGATCTGCCAATGAAGATTGGGCGAGTTGGTGAAGGGCCGAGTTATAGCGTGCATTAAAAAGGTCGCGGGCGATGTGCGTTTGTACAATCCTTTCGTCGTTTAGATCATTCATCCAACTTAACTGCCCCTTGGCGAAAAACTGCAGTTCTGTTTGCTCTGTATGCTCCCCAAAGTAGGACAAACACTCACTTGCGGCTATAACCCGATAGGAAGGGTTTGGCGCGCATTGCGCTTGGATCAGGTTTTCCAGATGTTCGGGATGAGCTTCCAACTGAGAAGTGATTTCTGCGCGTTCATGAAAATGAGCAAATAGATAATTCAACATCGTCAAACCCCTTGGTAAAAGTTAAGTTTTATCGAAAAGAGCGCAGCTTATGCTTCGGTTTAGGCCGAGATGTGCATTTGGCGAAGCGCGAATGGCACGGGGCTGTTGATTTGCGAATTTTGCGCCCCGACTGCGCAAAGCGGGATGCGCTGATCAAGACGTTTCTGCATATGTTTCCCATCAAAATATAAAGATTGGAGATAAGATATGTTGATGATGGTTTTAACAAAGACGCCGATTTGGGTTTGGCCATTGTTGGTTTTGCTGGTGGCGCTAGGCTTGCGGGCCAGTAAGACACGATGGATGCCGGCGGTGATTGTTTATGTAATGCCGCTGCTGGGGCTTTTGTCGATCAATAATATGCTTGGCTTGCCAAACCTGATTGTGGTTTTGGCCGTATTTGTCATCTTTTATGGCTTGGGGGCGTGGGGTGGTCTGCGTTTGCAATCAGGTTTTACGCTTGGACGTGAAGGTGGTCGCGTGCAGGTGGCGGGTGAATGGATGACGATGATCACCATTATCGCTGTGTTTTTGGCGAGTTTTCTCAACGGTCTTTTTGTGGCCATTGCGCCTGAAATTGTGACATTGCCAGTGGTTTATTTGGGCCTGACCATGATCAAAGGCCTAGTTTCGGGCATCTTCATTGGGCGCGCTATCTATGTGTGGCGTTTCATGCGGACAGATCAGAATGTGGTTTTAGCTACTGATCGTTGATCGATTTAATCTGGGTCAGGAGCTGTTTGAGTTGATCAAACTGTTCTTGGCCCAACTGTTTTTTGTAATCTGCTTGGATTTGAATCTTTACTCTATTCGCCAAGGTGAAAGCCGCTAGGCCCTTCTTGGTGAAGCTTACCTGCTTGGCTCTTTTGTCCTTAGGGTTTTGGGTGCGCACGATGATGTCGTCGCGTTCCAATTTATCCAGCAGTTGTTGAACAGCTTGCTTTGTTAGAGATGTTTTGCTCTGCAGAGCTGTTTGGGAAATGCCATTTGGCCCAATATGCATTGTTAGCATGCCGGGCGCGCCATCAAACCAATCATACCCTTGTTTGGCCATTTCGCGGATCAACCTTTGGCGCCAGGTTTGCGCAGTGATCCATAGATCAAGCCCGATATGATCGATCAGTTCCGGCTTTTTGGTCAAGTTACTTGACTTTCCATATTCCATTATATAGTCAAGTAACTAGACGATATGCAGGTGCTGTGCAAGTGATCTCAAGAAGAAAAGCGCTCACAATTATTGGATTTTCCACAATATGCGTGACGAGCGGCAAGGCATTTGCCCTGCGCCAATATCAAGAAATGGTTATGGACGATTGTCGGTTCGAGTGGTGGGTAGATCAGTCGCGGTTGCGTTGTACTTTTGTTGCGCCGGCTGCTGGCTGGTTGGCTGTTGGGTTTGGCCCATCGCTGAATACCATTGGCACGCGATTTGTGATGGTCGACCCTCAGGATGATCACCTACGATCAGCTGAAATGTTGGCCAGTCCATCTGGACCAGCGCCCTTTTCGTCCCATCCGCAAGGTGAGAGCTTTCAAGCGCTGACAGGGGGCAGAGATGGCAATACTGCTTGGATGTCTTGCGCTGTGAAACTGCCGTTTTTCAGTAATCAAACAATGCTGCTCCAATCTCAGCAAAAAGCCAACTTAATGCTTGCTTGGTCCATGTCTACTGACTTTGACCACCATAGCGCTTGGCGACGCCACATTAAAATTGATCTCTAAACAGAAAGAAAATCATGAGCAATTCAAACTTGAGCAAGCAAACCATTGAAGTCCTATTAAGCGGCAACACGGTTTATCTGGAAACCGTGGAAGGCAAACAGGGCCACGTTTATTACGCGCCAGATGGCACCGCCTATATGCAGCATTTCGAACACGGCTTGCTTACCGGACCGTGGCAGTTGACGGACAAAGGTTATAGTGTGGTGTGGGACAAAGTTGGTGAGATTTCGTGGCAATTGCGGCACGAAGACAACCAAATCGCCTATTACGACAAGGAAAACAGCAAGCGCGCGCATGTTGTTAAACTGGTGTCTGGCGATGAGACATCACTCGCTGCCTAACAATCAACAATCACCAAGTTCTTATGCCACGCGCCTAGCCGCGTGGCATGTCCAATTTCCATTGCAGATTTGCTTTCACGCTTGGCCATTCACTTGGCACAATCGAATAAACAGCTGTATCGCGCACTGTGCCATTTGGCAGCACAGAATGACGGCGCAACACGCCATCCAATTTAGCCCCCAACCGTTCAATGGCGCTGCGGCTTTGATGATTCATATAGTGGGTGCGAAACTCAACAGCGATGGCGTCAAGGGCCTCAAAGGCGTGGGTGAGCAACATGATCTTGCATTCTGTGTTGATCGATGAGCGCTGCACAGCTTTGCGGTACCAAGTGGATCCGATTTCGAGCCGTTTATTGGTGCTATCAATGTTCATGAATGTTGTCATGCCCACCACAAGGCCCGAGTTTTGGTCAATAATCGAAAAAGGCAGCATGGTGTTCATTGCTTGCAATTTCAAACGTCGGGTTATTTCTTGATCCATTTTTTCAGGGGAAGGTACGGCGGTATACCAAAGGTTATACAGCTCCCCATCTGCCGATGCCTCCTGCAAATCAGCCAAATGATCATGTGAAAGAGGTACCAGTTTTGCGTATTGGCCCTGCATTTCTATGGGCTCTATCCATTTTTGCATCTCTAAGTCCTTTCAGGCATGTGGCGAAAATACTGGAAGATGCCAAAGAGCGAAATGATGATCCAAAAGAACTCGATCAAAGCAGAAGCGAGATTGAAATTCACATAAAGCGAAGCGCCAATCAGCAATGACCCTAAAAGATTGATGATGGGAAAGGCTAAGTCGGTGGCGTGCAGTTTACGCATTTGGGTTAGCAAATAAGCAACCACCACCATAAGGGTGCCAACTGAACCCACATAGTCGATCCAAGTGATTTGGGCAAAAATTTCGAACATAAATGTTTCCGCAGATGGGCTGGCGAGGGGGAATTGACGCCGCATCAAAGCGCAGTTTTGTGATTTGCGCTACCCCCTTTTTCGGGCTACCGCGTGGAAAGGGCAAACTCGGGCCCGAGTGTGAAAAATTGTGATTTGTGGCCAGGCCAAACTAATGCGCACAATCCCTTGGAAAGGGGAAGTGCGTGAAACAATCAATCGAGTTGAAATCTGAACTGACCTGCCCAGAATGCGGGCACAAATCGCAAGAGCAAATGCCAACAGATGCTTGTCAGTATTTTTATGACTGTAAGGGTTGTGGGGCTGTGCTGAAGCCAGCTGAGGGGGATTGTTGTGTTTTTTGCTCATATGGCACAGTGCCTTGCCCACCAATCCAAGAGGGCAAGGCTTGCTGTTAGGCTAAGTACTTGGGAACAAGCTTAGCAATTCGCCATAGCCTTCAGCCTCCATGTCCGCGCGGGGTATGAAACGCAAAGAGGCTGAGTTGATGCAATAGCGCAAACCGCCTTGGTCTGCGGGGCCGTCGTTGAACACATGGCCAAGGTGGCTGTCCCCATCTTTGGATCGCACTTCAGTGCGCACCATGCCCAAACTCGCATCTGTATGCTCGATTACATGTTCTGAGATGATCGGGCGGGTGAAGCTGGGCCAGCCGCAACCTGCATCGAACTTGTCAGATGAGGCGAATAGCGGCTCACCGGAGACGATGTCCACATAGATTCCGATGTCGTCGCGCTGCCAAAATTCGTTTTGGAATGGGCGTTCAGTACCATTTTGTTGGGTGACGCGAAACTGTTCAGGGGTCAGATTTTGAATCGCAGTCTCGGTCTTTTCATAACGTTTTGACATGTAGCGCCTCGCACTGTTGTAAATAATCATCCCTTGCGTTCTAAATAGACAAGTTGAGAGCGCGCATCAAGCTTATGAGCGGACACAATTGGTGCACACACTTGTGACCAAGTGTGAAGGTTTTGGGGTGCGACAGGCTGCCTCGTGCGACAGCGTGTGCAGCCATATTGACCCACATCAAAGCTATTGATGTCAAATACTGGCAAAAGCTATATATTAGCGATCGATAGGGACCAGATCGGCATGAACAAACAACAGCAATCAGACACGGCTTCTGGCGTTGATCAATTTGATGTGGCAGCGGTTAACGCTGCGGGCAAACGCCCTGCATTGTATGCAGCACGAGAGAAAATCTTTCCAAAGCGTGCTTCAGGTTTTTATCGTCAGCTCAAATGGGCGATTATGATCGTCACTCTTGGCATCTATTATGTGACGCCGTGGTTGCGTTTTGATCGCGGGGAATATGCGCCTGACCAAGCGGTGTTGGTTGATTTGGCCAATCGACGGTTCTATTTTTTCTTCATCGAGATTTGGCCCCAAGAATTCTATTATGTGGCGGGCATGTTGGTGATGGCTGGGGTTGGCTTGTTTCTGGTTACCTCAACCGTTGGCAGGGCTTGGTGTGGATATGCTTGTCCGCAAACGGTTTGGGTCGATTTGTACTTGTTGGTGGAGCGGTTCTTTGAAGGGGATCGCAACCAACGTATTAAGCTAGACAAGGGCCCATACGACTTTAACAAAATTTGGCGGCGGGTCGCAAAGCATTCCACTTGGATTTTGATTGCAATTGCCACTGGTGGCGCTTGGATTTTTTATTTCGCGGATGCGCCGACCCTGTTTATGGACGTGATTCGGTTTGAAGCGCCAGCAATTGCCTATTTTACCATTATGATTCTGACCGCGACCACATACATTTTTGGTGGGTTTATGCGCGAGCAGGTGTGCACCTATATGTGCCCTTGGCCACGCATTCAGGGCGCGATGTTGGACGAGTTTTCCCTAACGGTGACCTATAATGATTGGCGTGGTGAGCCGCGCAACGCACACACAAAAAAAGCCATCAAAGAGGGTAAACCTGTTGGCGATTGCGTGGATTGCAATGCCTGTGTGGCGGTATGCCCAATGGGGATTGATATCCGTGATGGGCAGCAATTGGAGTGCATTACCTGCGCCTTGTGTATCGATGCATGCGACAATGTGATGGACAAGTTGGGCAAGGAACGCGGGCTGATCTCATATGCGACCCTGAACGACTATAATTCCAACATGTTGATGGCCACTGACGAGGACAATTTCATCCAGCCTGAGCGGGTGCGCGACAAGGCGGGCAATTTGATGGCTGCGGTGAAGCACACCAGCCTTCAAACGATTATTAGATGGCGCACTTTTATCTATTTTGGGGTTTGGGCTGCCATCGGGTTGGCGATGCTTGTGGTCTTGTCAATGCGTGATCGATTGGATGTGAATGTACAGCACGACCGCAATCCGCTATTTGTGGTGCTAAGCGATGGTGCAGTGCGCAATGGCTATGATGTCAAAATTCTCAATATGACCCCACAGCCGCGAACCATGAGGCTAACGATAGTTGACTTGCCGGGCGGGGAAATGACTTTGGCCAGTTCGCAAAACGAACCCCAGCAATCAATTGTTTTGGATGTCGAACCGGACCGCGTTTTGCCTTTGCGGGTTTATGTACGCACGGATCCAAAACTTCTAACAGAACAACCGACAAAGTTTACATTTTTGGTAGAAGACATTTTTGGCGACGAAACCTCCCAAGAGTTGGTGAAGTTTGAAACGCCAAAATTAGGGGAATAAGCATGGCTGAAACAAAACAGCGCGAATTTACAGGCAAGCACATGATTTTGGTTGTGGGGTTGTTTTTTGGCACCATCATCACCGTCAATTTGATCATGGCCTACTTTGCTACCTCTAGCTGGACGGGCCTTGTGGTGAAAAACTCTTATGTGGCCAGCCAACATTTCAATGAAAAGTTGGCGGCACAGCGCACCCAGCATGCCTTGGGTTGGCAGCCAACCCTTAGCTATATGGATGATGTTTTGGTGTTTGACCTGCGCGATGCAAAGGGCAGTCCAGTAGTGGCAGAATTCGCCACAGCAGAGCTAAAGCGCCCAAGTCATGAACGTGAAGACCAAGTGATCAGCATGTACCCCGCCAACGGCACGTTTTCTGCGAAGTATCACTTGGCAACTGGGGCGTGGGATGTGTTTGTTTCATTGACCAGTGAAGAAGGCGCCCCGTTCATCTATCGTGAGCGCATTGTCGTTCAATAGGGGTATCAAATGAGCTGTTGTGCCCCGGGCATTGAAGCCGCAAATGAGTTGGCCGACAAAGGCCAAAGCAAAATCGACAATGAAAGCATTATTGCTGGGTCGATCGACTTAAAAGACGGGCGGCGGCAGGTTGAGTTGGCGGTACCCGATGTGCATTGTGCGGCTTGTATGCGCTCGATTGAAAGCGAGCTGAGCAAACTAGAACTTGTGGAACTGGGGCGGGTAAACCTGTCAACCAAGCGGGTCAAAGTGATTTGGCGGACCCAAAATGATTTTGCCCCCACTGAATTGGTTGATGTTGTGAACAAGGCCGGCTATCGGGCCATGCTTTTGGAAGCCGAAGACGAAAACGCAAAAGACAAAACCTTTGGCCAACTGGTTCGGGCATTGGCCGTGTCTGGGTTTGCCGCCATTAACATCATGTTGTTTTCGATCTCAATTTGGTCGGGAGCCGATGCGTCAACCCGCGACCTATTCCATTGGATTTCTGCCCTGATCGCCATCCCTGCGGTGGCGTTTGCTGGACAGCATTTTTTCCGCTCGGCTTTTGGGGCACTAAAGGTTGGCCGCCTAAATATGGATGTGCCGATCTCCTTGGCGGTGATTTTGGCATTGGGCCTAAGCGTTTTCGAGACCGCAAATTCAGGCGAGCATGCCTATTTTGATGCGTCGGTGACCTTATTGTTTTTCTTGCTGATTGGACGCACTCTGGATCATTTGATGCGTGAAAGGGCTCGCTCGGCGGTGCGCAACCTGGCTTCATTAGCACCACGTGGTGCTTTGCAGCGACTTGAAGATGGCAATCATCAATTCATCAAACTCAACCAAATTGAAGTTGGGATGCAGCTTGACGTTGGCGCAGGCGAACGCATTCCGGTGGATGGTGTTGTCACCAAAGGTCAAGGCGAGATTGATCTCAGTCTTGTCACGGGTGAATCCGCACCAGAGCCGATCGAAAAAGGCAGTGTGCTGCTGGCGGGGGCGACCAATCTTTCTGGTTTGATCACGATGCAGGTGCAAAAACCTGCGCATGAGAGCTTTTTGGCCCGCATGGTGTCGATGATGGAAGCAGCAGAAGGGTCGCGCGCGGGATACAAACGTATTGCGGATCGCGCGGCTGAAATTTATGCGCCTGTGGTGCATGTGTTGGCGCTGGTGACATTCCTTGGCTGGGGTCTTTACAACGGTGATTGGCACCATGCTTTGGTGACCGCGATTGCTGTTTTGATTATTACTTGCCCCTGTGCATTGGCTTTAGCTGTGCCGATTGTGCATGTGGTAGCGGCGGGGCGGTTGTTCGAACAAGGCATGATGATGCGCGATGGTGCGGCGCTGGAGCGCCTAGCTGAAATTGATTATGTGGCCTTTGATAAAACCGGCACCTTGACCCAAGGCAAACCGCGTTTTGTTGAGATGATCAAAGGTGCGCAATCTGAGCTTGAAATGGCTGTGCGTTTGGCGAGACTAAGCAATCACCCATTTTCAAAAACCTTGGCAAGCGCGCACAAAGATGTTTCTGCGATCGATTTTGATGAAGTGAAAGAGGTCGGCGGCCAAGGGGTTGAAGCCAATTGTGCCGGTGATGTTTGGCGCTTGGGCCGGGCACAATTCTGTGGTGCCCAGGATGCGGGCGAAGAAGGCTTGAGCCGTGTTTATTTGTCCAAAAATGGCGAGTATTTAGCCAGTTTTGAGTTTGAAGATCAGTTGCGCCCCGAAGTCCCCACACTGATGGAACGTTTGCGCGGAAAAGTAAGCGGCATTGTTTTGCTCTCTGGTGATCGCAAAGCGCCGGTGCAGCTTGTGGCCAAGCAGCTTGGTTTGAGCGACGTGCATTGGGGCTTAACGCCACAAGACAAGTTGAACCAACTGACCGCGCTGGAAGCGGCGCAACACCGAGTATTGATGGTTGGGGACGGGATCAATGACGCGCCATCTTTGCAGGCTGCCTATGTTTCTATGGCGCCATCAAGTGCTGCAGATGTGGGACGCAATGCGGCAGATTTTGTGTTGACCCGAGATCGCTTGGATCAAATTCCGTTTGCACTCACGCTGGCCAAACGTGCTGCCAATGCGGTGAAGCAGAATTTTGGATTGGCAATCGCTTACAATATGGTAGCCATTCCGCTAGCGATAATGGGCTTTGCGACGCCTTTGGTGGCCTCCATTGCTATGTCTACCTCATCCATTTTGGTCACGCTTAATGCCTTGCGGTTGCGCATAGATGCAAAAGAGCGCAAGATTGACGTTCCACGATCATCCGAGCAAAAAGTGATGCCCGCTGAATGACTCCATTATTGATCATTATCCCGATTGTTTTGTTGGTTGGGGTGCTCGCACTGGTTGCTTTTATGTGGTCGATGCGGTCTGGCCAATATGAAGATATGGACGGAGCGGCACAACGCATATTGGATGACAGTGCGGACGACCATCCGCCAAAATAGTCCCTCAACTGGAGTTGCGATATGTCTGTTTTGCAAGGAAATGAACGTGAAATGGCCTTGGCAAAACTTCCGGATTGGGCCGAGACTTCCAGCAAAGACGGCATAGTGCGACGCTTCAAATTCAAAAACTTTGTTGAGGCGTTTGGTTTTATGAGCCAGGTGGCAATTTTGGCGGAAAAAGCCAACCACCACCCTGAATGGTCAAATGTCTATGCGGAAGTGAACATCTTCCTCACCACACATGATGCAGGTGGGTTGACGCAAAAAGATGTGGATTTGGCGATGCAAATCGACCAACTGGTTTGAACTGTTTCGGACCTAGAACTGTCGGATTTCATAAATAGCCAGCCAGCATAAAGTTGCCCCAAGCATGATGGCGGTGATCAATTGTGAGCTGGCACCAAGCGAAAAAATCCGCGGTGCAGCATAGGCGATCAAGGCGATAGGGAGTGTGAGACCAAGGGCCTTATCGGATTTGCCCAACGGGTAAAGCCAGACAGCGAACAAGCTAGCACCAGCCAGCAAAAGCAATTGGGGAAACCAAAATAGAAATTTGGCGAAGTGGCTCGAATGAGGAGTTAAGCCGAACCCCATAATGTCGAAAAAGAAAAACGCCGACATGAAAAAACCCAAGATCAGGCAGATCGATCCATATCGGTTTGAGGGTGGGGCAAATGGGGCAAACAGAAACCGCAGACTGCTCAAAGCGAACAGCAACATCGCCAACATTAGTATGCTGGCATTTATTGGGTCATAGCGGTTGGCGGCGAACAGCATAATTTCGCCTAAGCCAAATAGAAAAACTGCGATGAGATTGGTGGTTCTGAGCATCTAATTGATCTCTTGGGCATGCCGGTTTTTATCAAACGCGAACCATTTTGATGGATTGGAGGTTGAGAACTGCTGTGTGACAGTCTACATGTGCTGTTGGACCTTTAATAGCGGCAGGTGTGAAATGTTTGAGGCAATCACCAAATTTTTGCGTGGCAAATCCGATCAGAATGAAGCGGACCCAATGCAGGATGCAAAAGTATGTGCGGCCGCGTTGCTGGTGCACCTTTCTGCTGTTGATGGTGAAGTGAGCGACGCTGAACGCAAAACCATTGAGCGCACTTTAACCGAGCATTATAAACTAAGCGCTGCGGAGGTTGCGGATTTGGTGGTGTTGGCAACGGCCAAAGACCATGAAGCGGTGGACTTTTATGGCTTCACCTCTACCTTGAACAAGCTTGAGCCAGCTGAAAAGCTCAATTTGATCCGCATGATGTGGCAAGTTGTATTTGCAGACAGCGAAAACCATGAATTGGAAGACAATATGGTTTGGCGTGTCGCCGAACTAATTGGCGTGTCATCAAGGGATCGCACCCTTTTGCGTTCGGAAGTTCGCGGTGCTTCCGGGGATGCAGATTAAGCCGATCAAGGTTTTGTTCATTTTCGCAGGCTGCAAGAAGACACAGGTCAAATTTGCAATTTGCAATGCAGGGTGCGAATGCACTTATTGAACTTGTTAATGAAAGCCACCTAAACCCCACTTTTCTAACAGTATTTATGAATAAGCGCGTCCTCATAAACTGGCACGCTTCGTGCAACCTATATGGCGTCGGAAGAATAGTTTTGCGTACCGACAGTTATTCATGGCTCGCTCGTCCGGCGTATTTCGGGAGCGGGCCATAAATCTATCTGAGTTTTCCTCCCCCCTTGTCGATCAGCCGCTTAATCGCTACATATGCCATCAAGCTGCACGCAAATTAGGAGATGCACTGCATGACTTTTGCCTTGATCCAAACATTGCTCATGGTACTGAGCCTCGTTAAGTGGGTTGTGATTATTATGATCATCATGAGCTGGCTTTTTGCTTTCAACGTCATCAATGGCTCAAACCAATTTGTGGCGATGATTTGGAAGCTGGTCGATGGTCTGACAGATCCATTGTTGCGCCCGATCCGCAAAATTGTGCCAAATGTTTCAGGTCTTGATCTGTCGCCTATCGTTTTGTTCGTCATCATTTTCTTTATCGAGATGTTGTTGAGCAGCTGGGCGCGCGGCATGTTCATCTAGAACACACCCAAGAATCGATGAGCATTCAACGAGCCTGGCGTCAAACCGACGCTGGGCTTGAAATTTTTGTGCGGGTAACCCCCAACGCCAATGCGGATGAAGTTGGTGTTGTGGGGGTGCGTGATGATGGCACAGCATGTTTGGGCGTGCGGGTGCGGGCTGTCCCAGATAAAGGTAGGGCCAACAAAGCCGTGATTGCGACTTTTGCCAAACATTTCAAGTTGCGGAAGTCGGACATCGAGCTGATCAAAGGTCATCAAGCGCGGCAAAAGACATTATTGGTTTGTGATGCTGATTTTGACGTATTGCTCGACGCACTTGCCCAGCTTTGATGGTCAAATCCGAAGGCTTGGCCTACACTGATTTGGATATGAAGGTGAGGCATGATGACAAAATCTAGTCTTAACAAGAATGATCAACGTTTTTTGCGTTTGGCTTTTGAGGAAGCCAAAGCGGGATTTAACGAGGGCGGTTGTCCGATTGGGTCTGTTCTGGCCCATGGGGATGATTTGATTGCTCAAGGGCGCAACCAGCGAGTGCAAGGGGGCGACCCGATAGCGCATGGTGAAATGGACTGTTTGCGCAAAGCAGGGCGGCAAAAATCATACAAAGGCATGACGCTTTATACATCGCTCTCCCCCTGCATGATGTGTTCAGGCACGATCGTTCAGTTCGGTATTGAACGGGTTGTGATTGGAGAGAATATCAACTTTGGCGGTAATGAAGATTTCTTACGCGAACGCGGCGTGGAAGTTGTGGTTGTGAACGATCAAGATTGCGTGGATTTGATGGCGCGATTTATTGATGAAAAGCCGGCGCTTTGGGCTGAGGATATTGCTGAAGACGAAGCATAGGCTGTTCTAACCGCAGCGCAGTTCCAAGCGCTCCATGCTGGGGACTATGAAGGTTCGATTGTGCTCAATTTGGATGACGTCGTCCTTGCGCAATTTGGTCAGTTGGCGCGAAACAGTTTCAACTGTTAGGCCCAAGAAATCAGCAATGTCGACGCGCGTTAGCGGCAAATCGAATTTTGCTGACGTCATTTCGTCTGGGTCCAGACTTGGGTCGATATGGGTAGCGATCAAATAAAGAAAGCTTGAGACCTTTTCCGCAGCAGTTTTGCGGCCAAGGGTCACCATCCATTCGCGTGCCTCATCCAATTCTTTAAGCGTTTGCATGAGCAATCGATGTTCAAGCTCTGGGCTTTTCTTCATCATGGCTTCTAGGCTTTTGCGCGGTATTTTGCACAAGCTCACATCAGAGGCGGCCTCTGCACTCATTTTGCTTGCCGCGGCGAACGGACGCCCCAAAAAGTCTGGCGCAAATTGCAAGCCAATGACTTGTTGGCGACCATCGGACAGCATCTTGGTGAGTTTGACCACACCTTGCATCACGTTGGCGTATGAATTGACTTCTTCAGAATCAGCCACCAACTCGGTGCCGCTTTGTTGTTTGACTTGGCGGGTGTTTTTTGCCAGTTCGATCAGCTGATCGTTGTCCAGCGCGCCGCATATTCCACGATGACGCGCTTCGCAAGATTTGCAAAGAACTGGAATTTCTGAGTTGTGGATGTCTTTTCTCGTCAACACGCAATACCCCTACATTTTTTGACCCTATCACAAATAAAAAATTTGGCGACAAGCTAGGTGCATTTTTAGGGGAAAATGCGTCAAATGCCGAATTCAGTTTAATGATACATTCGCCAATGGTGGGTGAAAAGCGGCAATGTAAACTTGCTGGCGATCAACCGCTCTGCTAGAAATTCCACTATGTTGGAATTGTTGGTGTTGCCATGCAAGACAAATTGATACCGCCACCGCATCTAGGTGCAATTGTGCGCAAAGCGCGCAAGGACCATCATTTGACCTTGGAAATGTTGGCCGAGCGGTGCGGCGTGTCCAAATCTATGTTGAGTCAAATCGAACGCGGCGCGGTGAATCCCACATTTACATTGGTGTGGAACTTGACCCAAGCCCTGGGGCTTGATTTGTCGCTTCTGGGAGAGCGCGCTGTTTCGGACCACATGATCACCCATATTCCGGCCTATTCCACGCCGTCTAAAGGAAGTGCAGACGGAAAGTGTTTGGTGAAACTGCTTAATCCACCGCGCACCAACATGCCCATCGAGTGGTATGATTTTGTAGCTGAAGAAGACGGTAGCCTGGTTTCTGAACCCCATGCATCGGGTACCATGGAGCATGTGACCTGTATTTCTGGCACTATTGAAGTGGAAGCTGGTGATTTGCGTGCCCAAGCGAAAGCTGGGGATACGTTGCGCTATCGTGCAGATCAACCTCACGCTATCCACAATGTGGGGGATGGAAAGGCTCAGGCTTTTTTGGTTGTCGCCTTGCCAAAATAGCGCTGTTTGGATGTTGATCTAGGCACAATTTCCGTTATATTGGAAAAATTCCAGTATAAAGAGGAAGCCATGTCGCACCAGCTGATCAACGATACCCAAAATGCCCTTGAAGTGCTGCGCACACAGGGTCTGTTTAAAAACGAATATGAAATCACATCGCCTCAGGCCGCAAATATTGCGGTGAAAAACCCTGTTGGGGGGCCTGACCTTGCGCTGTTGAATATGTGCGCAAACAACTATTTGGGTTTGGCCAATAATGAGCGTTTGGGCAAAGCGGCGATCAAGGCGATTGAAGAGCATGGTTTGGGCATGGCGTCGGTGCGGTTTATTTGCGGCACCCAAGCTTTGCATCATCAGCTTGAAGCGCGGCTATCTGAGTTTTTAGGGACACAGGATACGATCCTTTTTGCGTCTTGCTTTGATGCAAATGCGGGGATTTTTGAATCTCTTTTGACAGCAGAAGATGCGATTATTTCTGATGCGCTCAACCACGCTTCGATTATTGATGGGGTGCGGTTGTGCAAAGCGCAGCGTTTTCGCTACGCCAACAACGACATGGCCGATTTGGAACAACAATTGATTGCGGCACAGGGTGCGCGGCATCGGTTGATTGTAACGGATGGCGTGTTTTCAATGGACGGAATTATTGCAGATTTGCCAGGTATTTGCGATTTGGCAGAAAAATATGATGCTTTGGTGATGGTTGATGATAGCCACGCGGTTGGCTTTATGGGCCCCAAAGGGCAGGGCACACCGCATCATCATGGGGTGCAGGATCGGGTGCATTTGTATTCAGGCACTTTTGGCAAGGCACTAGGCGGTGCAGCTGGTGGTTACATATCTGGCCCTAAAGCCTTGGTGACGATGTTGCGACAAAAAGCGCGGCCCTATTTGTTTTCAAATGCGCTGCCCCCAATGATTGTGGCGGCGACGCTTGAGGCGCTGGACATTGTTGAAACCAGCCCCAAATTGCGCCCAACCTTGATGATCAACGCCAAATATTTCCGCAACGAGATGAACAAGCTAGGGTTTGATCTTGTGCCTGGTGAACACGCGATTGTTCCGGTGATGTTGGGTGATGCTGTTTTGGCGCAGAAATTTGCCAAGGGCATGTTGGATCGCGGGATTTACGTGACAGCATTTTCGTTTCCTGTGGTGCCAAAAGGGCAAGCGCGGATCAGAACTCAAATGTCGGCAGCGCATACTAAGGATGATCTTGACCGCGCCATTGCAGCATTTGGAGAAACGGGCAAAGAATTGGGTGTGATTTAATGAAAGCTTTGGTTAAAGCGCATGATGCGCCGGGCCTTGAATTGCAAGATGTTGAAAAGCCAAGCATTGGCGTGCACGACGTTTTGATCCGCGTGAAAAAGGCCTCAATTTGTGGCACCGATATGCATATTTGGCACTGGGATGCGTGGGCGCAAAAAACAGTGCCAGTGCCCATGGTCACGGGCCACGAATATATGGGCATCGTCGAAGAGGTTGGTGCCGAGGTTACCGAGGTAAAAGTTGGGCAGCGAGTTTCTGGCGAGGGGCATATACCCTGCGGGCATTGCCGTAATTGCCAATCCGGGCGCGCTCATATTTGTGCGAACACCAAGGGTATTGGGGTAAATCGGCCCGGGGCATTTGCTGAATATGTTTCTATTCCAGAAGCCAATGTGCGGGCATTGCCCGATAGCATTGCGGACGATGTGGCATCTATTCTTGACCCCTTGGGCAATGCAGTGAATACCGCGCTAGCTTTTGATGTTTCGGGCGAAGACGTGCTGATCACTGGTGCTGGCCCCATTGGTTGCATGGCCGTTGCAGTTTGTCGGCATGTGGGTGCGCGTCACATTGTGGTGACTGACTTAAACGATGAGCGATTGGCGTTGGCCAAAAAAATGGGCGCCACTCGTGGTGTCCGGGCCGACAAAGAAAACCTAAAAGACGTGATGGCAGAATTGGGTATGCGCGAAGGGTTTGATATAGGGCTTGAAATGTCCGGTGCCGCACCGGCGCTTACGGCAATGATTGAAGCCATGATCACCGGCGGAAAAGTGGCGATGCTTGGCCTGTTTCCGGGCAAGGTTGAGATGGACCTGAACACGGCAATTTTTAAGGGCCTGACCTTTGAAGGCATTTATGGGCGCAAAATGTTTGAGACCTGGCACAAAATGCTGGCCATGTTGGAAAGCGGTATGGATGTGACTCCGGTTATTTCACATCATTTGCCGTTTGAGGATTTTGCCAAGGGTTTTGAAGCGGTTGCAGCGGGTAAAGCCAACAAGGTGATATTGGATATTGCCAGCTAGGCATAGTAAACGAACTGGCTTACGCTAAAGAGGCATCCAAAATTGGGCGCCCTTTTTTTGTTTTTTGGAATATTTTGTTTTTATGTTTGAGAGATTTTTCCGCCCAATTTCGATCGTGCTTTTGAGCTACTTTTGCTTTCCCGCTTCCGCTTTTGCCGGATCTGATAATTGTTTTGAGCAGTTTAAGGCTTCCATTTGCGTACAATCCTACGGAGGCAAGCAGTATTGCGGACCAGGCTATCTAACTACCGATTTCTATATTGATACACTTGAAAATTTATTTGAGTTCATGCCCCCATTCACGCGTAAGCTATTGTGTTCCCTCGATGGTTTTCTAGTTGTTGATGATTTAGGTGATGCTGCCGGACAGTACAGCGCAGAGACAAAGTCAATTGAATTGGTCAGAGACAACTTTTTTGACGAGACACTTGTTGAAGACGCGGTTTACGGACGCTTTTTGAATTACTTTGATGAAAACACAGAACTGAATTTTGAGTGGCGTGCATACAAGAGCACTGATCGTGCCCTTTTGAACTCCAAATTTGGCGAACTATATTGGGTTTTGACCCATGAACTAGGGCACCATTTTGAGGAATTGATGACGATAGGAAGTGCATTCACTTGTTTATACCGAAATCCATCCGCGAACCCGTTTTCTGCACCGTTGTCTGCGGAGATTAAGTCGATCCTAGAACAGAATGCCGCGAAGGTCCCGGGTGGTGACGCACCGTCGTTTTATTCCTGGCTGAATGGCAGCGGATTCGTTTCACCATATTCTTTGCGAGATGATGATGAGGATTTTGCTGAGAGCTTTACCTACTTTGTCACTATCCACAGTACGTCGATTCAATTTACGATCTCTCAAAATAGCAAAGTTCTTTACGATACAAATTCGACGGCATTCCGGTCTGGAAAATTGACGAAATTCGCGACGTTAGACTACCTAATCGACGCCTATTTGGCAGGTGATGAAGCTGTTGGTTTGAAGATGTTGACTTGCGCCTATCTTGACGAGTTGGATATTGACTAGACGCAACAGTCTTGCTTCCAGCGGTCGAACCAAATAGCTTCTGCGCATGAAAAATATAGCAATTATCACGGGTGGCAGTCGCGGCATCGGTGCGGCGACGGCCATTCTTTTAGCCAAATCTGGAGTTGATGTTTGCATCAGCTATCAATCTGACCAAACAAGCGCGGATGCTGTTGTTGCGGCTTGTTTGGCTGAAGGTGTGCGCGCCTATGCTGTGCAAGCGGATGTGGCTGATATTGCAGACGTCAAAAAGCTGTTTGCCTATTGCGATCAGCAATTGGGCGTAGCCAATATCTTGATCAACAATGCGGGCATTGTTGGCGAAGCGGGCAAGCTGGTTGATCTTAAACCGGAGGTTCTGGAGCGGGTTTTCTATGTAAATCTATTTGGCGCGATCTATTGTTGCCAAGAGGCGATCAAGCGCATGGCGAAATCTAAGGGCGGCGCGGGCGGCTCCATTGTCAACATTTCTTCTATGGCGGCCAAGTTTGGTAGCCCTAATGAATATATCCATTACGCGGCGTCCAAAGGGGCTTTGGACAGTATGAGTATTGGTTTGGCGAAAGAAGTTGGACCGGATGGCATTCGCGTAAACGTCATTCATTCGGGCACCGCGGATACAGATATCCATGAGCGCACAGGCAATCCTGATCGTCCAGCAATGGTGGCCAGCGTCAATCCGCTTGGGCGTGTTGCGCGGCCCGAGGAAATTGGAGAAGCTGCGGTGTGGTTGGCGCTTGAAAAGTCGAGCTACACTAATGGTGCCATTATGCCTGTTACGGGTGGGATGTGACCTTGGCGGTGCTAAACGGAAAGCAGTCTGGATGTGCGTGCTTATTCGTGAACTGTTTGATCTATTGCAAATAGGTGGACGCGGATGAGGGCTAAAAGCGGGTGAAACAAATGCTGCGCTTTTATTGTAGTAGCATTGCTGGGGAGATTAGGCGCATGGCCGTTCCACGTACGCAACCATATGACGGGCCGAGCCTATTCAGTTATGGCTTTCGGCCCTTTTTTCTGTTTGGGGCCATTTATGCTGGGCTGACAATTTTGCTTTGGGTGCCGTTTTATGTTGGCAATATAGACTTGCCGCTGCAATTGGCGCCAGCTGATTGGCATATGCATGAAACCTTGTTTGGCTTTTTGCCTGCCATAATGGCGGGGTTCCTTTTGACCGCCGTGCCCAATTGGACAGGGAGACTGCCCGTAAACGGTGCAGCACTAGCCGGGCTTTTAGCTCTTTGGCTTTTGGGACGAGTGGTTAGCAATGCTTCCGCGTTTGTCCCCTTTTGGGGGCTTGTTTTGGCCAATCTAAGCTTTGGGGTTATGTTCACCCTAGCGATTTTGCGCGAAATCCTAGCTGGCAAGAATTGGCGAAACCTGAAGGTGCTTGTGCTGTTTGGTCTTTTGCTGGCAGCGCAAGTTGGTTTTTACGTCGCACTTGATCAAGAATGGTCAACACGGCCTGCATCTTATGCAGCAATGATCGCCGTTTTGATGCTGATTATGTTGATTGGTGGCCGCATTATCCCAAGCTTTACACGGAACTATTTGGCTAAAAATAAGAGCCAAACACTGCCCGCACCATTTGGTAGGTTTGACAAATTGACAGTGATTGTGAGCGGCGTTGTTTTGGGGGCGTGGTTATTGTCCACGGCTGATCTGTTTGCATTTGATCTTGTGTTGGGCGCTGGCTTTTTGGTTCTGGCGATTTTGCATTTGATACGGTTGTCACGCTGGCACACTGAATTAATCTGGCGCGATGCTTTGCTGCTGGTTTTGCATGTGGGCTATGGTTTTTTGCCGTTTGGTTTCGCACTGTTGGCGGTCTCGTTCTTTAACGCGGATTGGGTGCCCCCCGTAGGGGCAGTGCACGCGTTAACGACAGGCACAATCGGCATGATGGTGATCGGCGTTATGGTGCGGGCCACCTTGGGGCATACAGGCTATCCGTTGGTTGCGAGCAAGGGTACAATGGTTTTGTTTTTGAGCATATTCGTTGCTGCATTGTTGCGCATTAGTGCAGCATTTGATTTGGAGATATCGGCCACCCTTATGCATTTGTCACACCTGTTTTGGGTAATTGGCTTTTGGGGATTTGCTGCCCTTTATGGGCGCAAATTGGTGCAGCCTAGAGCAAATCCTAAGGCTTGAATGTGAGGCAAGCACTTAGATATCAACGCAAATCATGCCCGTTTCACCCAGCGGAACTTGGGCGACCAACTCGCCTTGAGGGTTGATGGCGGCAGTGGGGCCATAAGAGACTTGTTCGTCGCGCTCGCCGGTCACATCGGCAGAAATATACATGCACTTGTGTTCCACCGCCAGTTTGGCACGCATTTTATTGTGCAGATGTTTGTATTCTTGGGCCCTTTGATAATGCAACATGTTGTTGCTCGGACAAAGTATGGCACTTGCGCCCTTTTGCACCATTTTTGCGGCAGAATCGGGGAATTGGTTATCATAGCAAATATTGATACCAAATATTTTGCCCTGCACTTTGAAAACGGGATGTTCTATTCCAGCCTCAAAAAATGCTTCACTGTTTAAGAGGTGCTGTTTGGCATAGCGGCCAATCAGTTTGCCTCGCTGCAACACAATGGCGGCATTGTACAAGTTGGCTTCGCGCCTTTCCGTAAGACCAAAAACGATTATCGGTAATAAATGCGCAAGGCTTTGTTTTATATCATTGAATTGAGCGGAATCAGTGTTGATGGCGACTTTTTCCGCCTCAGTTTCATCACGATAATAACCCCCAACAAAGCATTCGGGAAAACAAACCACGTCCGCGGCGCTTTGTTCGGCTTTTGCGGTCCAGTTGTGTATGTAGTTTACGGCCAGGTCAATGTCAGCGCGGATATCGGGTGTTTGGCAGGCAGCAATTTTCAAAACAATACCCCTAAATGAATGCTTTAAATATGCGCGAGCAAACATGTTGTTTCAAGAACAGTATTACCGGACGCGATAAGGGGCGCGCCCGGTTTTGGAAAGCTAGGCTTCTTGGCTTTTGCTTTCTCTGTGTGCGATGAACAGGGATGCGGCGATGATCAGCGCTGCGCCAAGCCACAGATTGCCGCCGGGCACCCAGCCGAAAACGAGGAATCCAGCTAACACATTGAACGGCAATTTGAGATGATCAAAGGGCTGCACATAAGCTGCATCAGCGGTTGCATAAGCTTTGGTGATGAACCATTGGGCTAGTGCCACTAGAACACCTGCGATAATGATCCACTGGATGGCGGAGCCTGTTGAAATGGCAATGCCTGAAGGTGTGCCCAGCGTCAGCGCCAGATTGATAGGGGTCAGCAATAGTAGCAAATAAAGCGTGATCGACTGTGGGTTTTCGGTTTTCGTGAGTTCTTTGGTGAACAGGCTGGTGACGGCCCAAAAGAACGCCGCGCCGATGGGCAAGAGGGTTTTGAGTTCAAACGCGTCCGACCAAGGTTGCAAGATAATCATGCCGCCAGCAAAACCCACCAAGGTGGCAAGCCAACGGGCAGGGCCAACTTTTTCCTTTAATAGCAAGGCTGCGCCGATGGTGACGAAAAAAGTGGAGGTCATGATCAGAGCGATAGCTTGCCAAATTGGCACGCCAAGGGACAATCCATAGACCCAGAGTTGAACACCAATGGTGGCGGCGATCACGCGCATAATATGCAAGGTGAGGTGGTTGGTCTTAAGGCCAGCAAGGCCCCCTTTGAGCACAAATGGCACGCTTAGAACAGCGGCGATAGCATATTGCCAAAAAGCTGCTGAAGTTGACGAAGTGCCTTCGACCATGGTGGCCAATTGGGTAAGCGAATTAACAGCGGCAAAGGCAATGCCGGCACCAACCATATAAAGCCCGGCGACAATTGCCGGGTTTTTGATATTAAGACCTGTGCTTGAAGCTTTTACGGTCTGATCCATTTTTCGTTCCTTTCGAACAAAATGAATCAGGGCGCGATTGGGAGTATCAGATGTTGCGCCATACCCATCGCGCAATTTGCGGGATCGGTGGCGTCATCATGCTCAACCCCTTCTCTCTCATCCGGACTATGACCGTCGGCTCTGGAATTACACCAGATCTGCTGGACCCTCATTTCTTCTTGCAAAGTAATAAGGCGCTCGCGGGCTTCTTGATTGTTAAATCAAGTTACCGCCGGTGGGGAGTTTCGCCCCGCCCTGAGAAGGTTTCACCATTGAGATATTTCAATGATGGCGCAGTTTTTAGCACGGGGGATGGAAATTGAGCAAGTGGTGATTGGGGAAAAGCATTTTGATTGTTGCACAATGCTTGACAATTGAATGCTGTTTTGAAGAACTGTGCAGCATAATTTTGGCAAAAGCATTTTAAGGAAGAATAATGAAGGGCTTTAATATTTTATATGTCGCTATGTGGCGGATTTTGAGCAACCTAAATGTAGCGTTTCGCGTATCGATTGTTTGGTTGACCGTCAGTGCAATTGTTGTTGGGTATTTTGGTATTCAATATTTCAGCGTTGTTTCCAGTTTAACCTCGGATACGGAGTCCATCAGTTCTTTCACGTCATCTTTCCCGATGATTTTTGTTATAGTTTTTGTATTGGCGATGATCGGTGGCTCAATTATCGCGATTGGGTGGCACCGTTTTTGTATTCTGGGCGAAGATGATGGAGGCTTCAATTTTTGGCCAAAGAAGGGCCTGTTGTGGCTTTATATCAAAGCTGTTCTCGCGCTATTTTTTGTCTCTTTGTTGGTTTTGATTCCAGTGATGATTGTCTTTTTGCCGCTCATAGGTGCAACTGTTTTGCCAACGGGGGAAGAGACTATGACGTTTCATATTGTCAACGCGGTCTTTTCTGTGGTGCTTGGCGCGATCATTGCCGGCATTTCGCTTTTTCTTCCAGCCGCCGCTGTGGGAAGGCCAATTCGGTTCTCTAAAGTCATGGGATTGATAAAGAGCCAATTTCTAGTGCTGCTTAGCCTGAGCTTTGCCTACTATTTGCTTGAACTAGCGGTCAGCTTTGTTGGGACAAGTTTGGGCTTTGCAAATTTGTCATTAGAGTTTGGCTTGGGGACTATTTTAGTTTTGGTTGTCATTGTACTTGCAGGTTGGTTCTTGTTCATGCTCTCCATCGGCTACATTTCCGAGCTTTACGGCACGCTGCTGATTGACGAGACAGGTGAAGAGGGTGCTAGAACCACGCCGCAGCCAGGTCAGTAGATTACATTTCCGCCTTTGACACTTCTATGCTAGGTCGGGGCAACTCGACCTAGTAGGGAAAACTCAGTGAAAAAGCATGACGTCGTAATAATTGGTGGTGGTGCTGCTGGGTTGATGTGCGCGATTGAGGCGGGCAAGCGTGGGCGTGACGTTTTGGTGGTGGACCATGCGAAAAAGCCGTGTGAGAAAATTCGGATTTCGGGTGGTGGGCGCTGCAACTTTACCAATGTGCACACCAGTTTTAAGCAGTTTTTGAGCGAAAATCCGCGTTTTGCGATTTCGCCTTTGAAGCGCTACACCCAGCATGATTTTATCGCACGGGTGAAAAAGCAGGGTATTGCTTTTCACGAGAAAACACTGGGCCAATTGTTTTGCGACGAGAGCTCGCAGCAAATTATCGATATGCTTTTGGATGATATGCGCGCAGCGGGTGGTCGGTTGCGGATGCGGGCTGAAATTAGTCACATCGCCAAAATGGACAATCGTTTTCATCTCACCATTGATGGTGAGCATATGCAGGCCGACAAAGTTGTGATCGCCACGGGCGGCAAGTCGATCCCCAAGATGGGGGCGACGGGTTTTGGCTATGATACGGCCAAACATTTTGGGCTGAACCTTGTTGAAACGCGCCCCGCTTTGGTGCCGCTGACTTTTGACCAATCTATGCTTGAAACCATGAAGGAATTGTCGGGCATTTCGGTGGATGACGCAGTGGTGAAACATGGCAAAAAGACCAAGTTTTCTGAAGCCATGTTGTTCACCCATCGCGGGTTGAGTGGCCCTTCGATTTTGCAAATTTCGTCGTTTTGGCGCGAAGGGGATGAGATTGAGATTGCGATGCTGCCTGCCCAAGACGTGTTGGCTTCGTTAAAGCAAGCACGCCAGGAGAATGGCAAACAGGAAATTCAAACCTGTTTGGCGCAATGGTTGCCCAAAAAGCTGGTCGGGTTTGTGCTTGAGCAAACGGGCGTGCAGGGGCGCTTGGCGGATTTGGGCGATAAGAAATTGAAGTTGGTGAATGACCAGATCAATGTTTGGCGGATTAAGCCTACGGGTTCTGAAGGTTATCGCACTGCAGAGGTGACACTTGGTGGTGTTTCAACCGATGAGTTGGACAATAAAACCATGGAAGCCAAAAAGGTGCCGGGACTTTATTTTATTGGTGAAGTGGTGGATATGACCGGATGGCTTGGTGGCTATAATTTCCAGTGGGCTTGGTCTTCTGGTTGGGTTGCTGGGAATAATGTTTAGGTTGTTCTGTATTTTACAGGATTTCTCAGAGATTGAATGGATACGAACAATTGGCGGGGGTGCCGGGGTCGGGAGCGTAGCGACCAACGGCGGCGTACTAAAACTAATGAAAGTCCCGCGATTTTGGGATCACCCGCACGTTGCGCGGGTGGCGCGGTGATGTGTCTGGTTTAATGCGGGCATCGTAATCCACATTGGAGACCACCTCATCCGCTGGGGTATGCACATTGCGCATATGTTGGTCGGACAGGGTTTCAAGCCAATGGGTGCGGTCGACCAGTTTGCGCACCACTAGGTGCATGACATTATCTTCAGTTTGCACTTGGCCGTGCACTTCAACAAACTTGGCTGTCATCACCACTTTTCGATATTGCTCAAGCACCTTGCTCCACACGATCAGGTTGGTGACCCCGGTTTCATCCTCAAGCGTGATGAACACGACCCCATTGGCGGTGCCAGGGCGTTGGCGCACCAAAATGATGCCCGCTGTGCTGGCCCATCGGTTGTTGGGCAGTTTTTTGATCTCGTCTGCGGTGGTGATGCGGCGCTTTGTCAGGCTCTCCCGCAGGAAAGACATGGGGTGGGCTTTGAGGGAAAAGCGCAAAGCTTGATAATCGGCGATCACATGTTCGGACAGGCGCATTTGAGGCAGTTGGGCTTGTTGTTCTTCGCCTTGTTCAGCCTGGTTGACCTGATCAAACAGGGGTAAAGGCTTAGCGCGGGTCAGAGCGCGGGCGTCCCACTTGGCTTGGCGACGGTCTAAGTTGATGGAGCGGAACGCATCGGCTTCGGCGAGTTTTTCCACGTCAAAAATCCGCAAATCGGCGCGTTTATGCAGATCCTGAACGGAGGTGAACTTGCGCTGGTTGCGGGCGGCGATGAGTTGATCTGCATAGCGTTTATGCAGCCCGTCGACTTGACGCAATCCGATGCGCAATGCCCACTTTTTCTTTGGGTAAAGCGCTGCCCACAGCATTGATTTTTTATCGATGGCCTGGCCGGGGGGAGGATTGCGTAAGGTGTTTGGATCAGGTGGTGGGGGCGTATAATCGGTCTGTGGCGCGGGTTCTAGCGTATAATCCCATTGGGAGTGGTTGATGTCGACGGGCAAGATTTGAATATTATGCTCGGCCGCATCGCGGATGATTTGCGCGGGTGCGTAAAATCCCATGGGCTGAGAGTTGAGCAAGGCAGCGGCAAAAACATCTGGGTGATAATGTTTAAGCCAGCAGGAAACATAAACCAATAAAGCAAAACTGGCTGAATGGCTTTCGGGGAAACCATATTCAGAAAAGCCTTTGATTTGGTTGAAGCAGCGTTGGGCGAAATCCTCATCATAGCCGCGCACCACCATGCGTTTGACCATGCGTTCTTCTAACGTGTGGATGGTGCCCGAGCGGCGGAACGTCGCCATGGCGTGGCGCAACTCGTCCAATTCTTTGGGGGAGAATTTGGCCGCATCCATGGCGATGCGCATGGCTTGTTCTTGAAACAAAGGCACGCCCAAGGTTTTGCCTAAAATTTGTTCGAGCTCGTCCGGTGGGCCCGATTTTGGATCCGGGGAAGGATATTCCACTGCCTCTAAGCCTTTGCGGCGGCGTAAATAGGGGTGCACCATATCCCCTTGAATGGGGCCGGGGCGCACGATGGCGACCTCAATCACCAAATCGTAAAAACGGCGCGGCAAGAGGCGCGGCAACATGCTCATTTGTGCGCGGCTTTCGATCTGGAAAACCCCAAGCGTATCAGCCCGGCAGATCATGTCGTAAACGGGCATGTCATCATGTTCGATGGATGCGAGGGTGTGGTCGATATTGTAATGGGTGCGCAGCATATCAAAGGCTTTGCGGATGCAGGTGAGCATGCCGAGCGCCAAAATATCAACCTTTAGAATGCCCAAGGTTTCAATGTCGTCTTTGTCCCACTCGATGAAGGTGCGGTCGTCCATCGCCGCATTGCCAATGGGCACGGTTTCAATCAGCGGGCGTTCGGTCAACACAAAGCCCCCCACATGTTGGGAGAGGTGACGGGGGAAGCCGATCAGTTCGCGGGTGAGTTCAATGACGCGCAGCAAATAGGGGTCTTCAAAATCTAAACCGGATTGGTCGATATGTTTATCAGGATTTGCGCCCCACGATCCCCAAACGGTGGAGGACATGGCGGCGGTCACATCTTCGGTTAAGCCCATGACTTTGCCCACTTCGCGAATGGCGGAGCGGGAGCGATAGGTGATGACGGTGGCGGTTAAGCCAGCGCGGTGACGGCCGAAACGTTCATAGATATATTGGATCACCTCTTCGCGCCGTTCATGTTCAAAATCCACGTCGATATCGGGCGGCTCGTTGCGGTTTTCGGTGATGAAGCGCTCGAACAAAAGGTCAAGTTCGTTTGGGTCCACCGAGGTGATGCCAAGGCAATAACATACGGTTGAGTTGGCGGCAGATCCGCGGCCTTGGCACAAGATTTCATCGAACCGGCCTTTGTCAGGTTGTGGAGTGCGGGCATATTTGACGATGTCGTAAACCGTGAGGAAATAGGGCGCATATTGTTTGTGCGCGATCAGTTTAAACTCTTTTTCAATGTTGGCTTTGATCTTGTCGGGAATGCCTTTCGGGTAGCGCCAGTTGGCGCCCTCCCAAGTGATCTCTTCTAGATATTCCTGTGCGGTTCTGCCTTTTGGCACGGTTTCTTCTGGGTACTCATATTTGAGCTCTTTCAGGTTGAAGGTGCAGGCATGGGTGATTTCTAGGGTGGCGTCGAGCGCATGTTCAAATCCCTCAAAGAGCCGCTCCATTTCTTCGGGCCGTTTAAGGTGACGTTCTGCGTTGGCGGCAAGCAAAAAACCGGCCTTATCGATGGTGGTTTTTTCGCGAATGCAGGTGAGCACGTCCTGCAGCGGGCGGCGAGATTTTTGATGATAAAGCACATTGTTTGTGGCCAGTAATCGGGTGCCCAATTGGGTCGATAAAGAGTTGAGCATGGCGATATGGGCGCGGTCATTGCCTCGATAAAGCGCGCTGGCGGCTAGATAGACGGGCTTGGGCAGCGCTTTGGCCATGCGTCCCATTTGTCGAATGTCGTTTGGGGTGATTTGCTCGGGGGGGATCAAGGCAAAAATACTGTCGCGGCAATGGTCTATTACGTCTTGCAATTGTAAGTGGCATTTACCCTTTTCGGCCCGCATTTTGCCGATGGAGAGCATGGTGCAAAGGCGGCCAAATGCATCGCGGGTTTTGGGATAGGCCAATAGGCTATAGCCATCATCAAGGTCTATGCGCAGACCGATCACCAGTTTGAAATCTTCAATATGACGGGCTTCGCGGTGGGCGCGCACAATGCCCGCAAACGAATTGCGGTCGGTAATGGCGATGGCGGTTAAGGCTTTCAGATAGCCCGTGGCCACCAGTTCGCCGGGGTGCGATCCGCCGCGCAAAAACGAGTAATTTGAGGTGGTTTGAAGCTCAGCGTACATTTTGGATATTCCTCACGCGAACAACCCATGCAAACGCCATGTGGGCGCGCCTTTTTCCATCGGGTCATCATAATGACCTTCGCGAAACACCCAGTAGCGCAGGCCCTTATGGTCTTCGACTTCAAAATAGTCGCGCATGCGCAATCGATCGGCGAGATCGGCCCACCATTCGGGCAAAATCCGCTCGGGACCCTGGGCGTAAACAATATGCCGCAGCACCTTGCGCCATAAGAATTTTATGGGTGGGCCTTCAGGAATTTGGGCGATCACCTCAATGGGTTCAGGGTGTGTAAAAAGAGTGGCCGGGCGACGCAGGTCACATGGCCAATTATCCCAATTGTGCGGCTTTAATGGATGTACAGATTTTTGTGATTGCTCGGGTAAATGACTTTCAAATGGGGCAAGCCGATAGACAGCGCCTGGCCCTAAACGGTTGGCCACCCGGTCAAGCAAGGGCGATAGGTTTTCATCTTGGCGCGCACGTTCATGATGCGCATCCAGTTGAAGTTGGGTGGCGGGCAATTGGTCCACTTTGTTGGCGTTGAGCACCAAGGCATCAATGCCAAAACCTGGGTCAATGGTGATCAGTTTTTCGTCAAATAAGCGTTGGATATGGGCTTTGGAACGACTGGGTTGAGCGAGTTTAATTGGAAAGCTTTTGATTTTCCCGTCACCAAAAAAGCAATCAAGCCGTAGGTGCAACACGCCTTGTTGAAGCTTATCTAAAAGCGCAAAAAGCTGGCCGAGCAATTCGTAAAAACTACGCTCAATAGTGGGCAGGTCGATGAATGGGTCAACAGAGGCGGCGGTGAAGCGAAAGTCGGGCTGATGTTCGGGGGCGGTTAGGGGCTCATCATATCGGCCCACTGCTTGATCAAGCCGTTTGAGCACCGCTTCGCCCTGATCAGGATTGGGGAAGCGGCGGGTTAAGGCAGCGCGGGGTAAATCAAACAGTTGGCCGATATTCTTTAGGCCCAATTGATAAAGCGCATCGGCCTGTTCTGCGGTTAACCGCAAGGCCTGTACGGGCAAAAAGGCGAGGCCTTGATGGGGATTGTTGGGAGGTAAAATGGTTTTGTTGTTTTTCTCATATTTGGCCAAAGCCCACGCCGCGCCGATGGTGTCGCCTAACCCCATGCGCGTTGAATGACCAAGCTTTTGTAGTTCAGCATGGATTTTCTCAAGCATTTGCTTTTCACCGCCAAACAGGTGATCGCAACCGGTGATATCGATGAAAATTGTGTCCGGCAGGTGGGGCACGACAATGGGGGAAAAGCGCAGCAACCAAGCGGTGCGGCGCATCAGCAATTTTTGGTCTGCTTGCGGGTCATGATGCAAGGTTTCAAGTTCATGACACACAGCTTTAGCATCGGCCAAACGCATGCCCGTGCGCACGCCCGCTTGGTTGGCCGCAGGATTTGCGGCAAAGATTTTAATGCCTTTTGGACTTTGTTCCAAAAGGGCAAGTGGCTTCTTTTGTGGCTTTGCTTTTTGATTGCCCTTAGCTGGCGAAGCCGTGTCCGCCTTTTGGCTGGCGGGGTGTGTTTGACGCCACATGAGGCGCAAATTTTCGATTGGCAGCTGCGGGAACCATAAGCAAAGGATGCGTCGATGTTTCATATTCTAGGGTCCATGATCCGGTTTGGCCGGTGCGGCAGCGCAGCAGGTGCGCGCGCAATTGGCGGGTGCCGGGGGCGCGTTGATCAAATGGGTTTTGACGGCTTATTTGGCTTTCGATTTGCCAACGGGAAAAGGCGGCGCTTGCCCCTTGGCAATGGTGCGGGCGGTGCAACAAAAGCGGAGTGACCCCAGTTTGGGTGGCCAAAGACAATCGCCTTGTTTGGGTGAAGTTTAAATCTTGAATATGCCCCACCACCGCGGCAAAGCTTTTGGAGCGGGTTGCTTCTTCGAGCACCCACAAAAGCTCGGTGTCATTTTTGGCAGTGATCATGATGAAGCGGTTTGGGTCAAGATCAAACGCCAATAATCCGGGGGCGAACAATTGCCCATTGTCATGAATTTGGTGGCGGGTGGTGGCCCATAGGATTGGCGCACCGGAAGCGGTGTTTTTGCTCTGGGCTTTCAACGCTAACAACAAAAAACTAATGCTGGCCGGGTCGCCATAGGTTTTGGCATGAACCTCGTGCAAAACAGGTTTGGCCAAAATGTTTGATGTTAGATCGGGGACTAAGTTCGGCAGTTGAGATTCAACCAAGCCCTGCCGCCTTGTAAACAAGGGGGGCAGTTGGAGCGGCTTGGTTGTTTCTTTGTGATCATTGGCAGGGGTAAGAAGGGCGTGGGCAGACATTTTGTGCGCAGAGCTTGCGCCATATTTTTGCGCGCTAGAGCGCTTAATCTGGTCCAGATGCTGGCGCAATTTTAAAAGCTCTTGATGTCTGTCCTCTTGCATTTTGTTCGTCCGGGCTAGATGGTGAAATGGACTAGAGCCTTGTTCCGACTCTATAAATCCCAGACTCCTTAAATGTTCATGTTTTGTTCTAAATGTCAATTTGAATATGACAGAGGGAATGTGACAGCGTGTTGCGGATAAGTGAAAGGTGGGGAGGGAAAAGAAGGTTCAGATAGAAAAATACATTCTCAAAACATCTTGTAACAAAGGGTATCGTTAGCTATGAGATCACCATAATTTTTGAATATTATGGTGACATTTGTGTTTGAGTATTTTGCGTATTTTTACGTAACCAATTTTTATTTCAGTGTTGTCACGCCTACGGTTGTTAGTGCAGCACTTGCCTTTAGCACCTATTGGCTTCTCCGGCGCTTTGGTTGGCGTTCCTGGCAGTTTGCTATTGTGATGTTTTTTGTATTCCATAGTGGTTACGCATTGGCTATTCGCCCAAGCATAAACGTATATCGTCAAACGGTAAAAGCAAACCAGAAGTTGCCGATTGAAATAGATGAATATCTAACGTTGACCAAGATTGCCGTGGACGGTAAGCGGTTCATTGTCGAAATAGAAGCGAATGATTACTATTTGGATGTAAATTGGAAAGAGCACGTGCCGTATACGAAGTCATATGGGTGTGAGGCGGCGGACGGCTTCAGTTCGGATTTCGATGAATCATTTTCGGAATTAACTTACATATTCAATGTGGCAGGTTCTTACACATTGTCGTTCTCAATCGAACTTGAGGATTGCGAGCTGTCACAGAAGTGAACAGCTAATCAAACACCACATGCCCCAATTTTTCTGGGTTGCGGATGATGTAGAGCTCTTTGATTTGACCTTCAGGTGTCCACCCCATGGACCAGACCTGCAAGCTGCCATCCGCTTCGCGCACCAATATGCCGGGGCCGCCATTGATGGTGGTGAGTTTGATGTCGTCAAAGCCGGGCATTTGATTTTTGGATAGAAGCCCTGCAAAAAGGCGCAAGATTTTATCGCGGCCAACAATCGGGTTGAGGGTGGCAGTTTTGATGCCCCCGCCATCGGTGACCAAAATTGCGTCTTTGGCGATGAACTTGACAAACCCTTCCAAATCTCCGGTTTGTAGTGCGGCATGAAACGAGGCGATCAGCGGTTCTTCTGGGCGCACGGGCAGGGTCTGATCGCGGTCGGAGCGTATTTTTTGGCGGGCACGCGAAGCGAGTTTGCGGCACGATGCTGGTGTCCGGTCCAGTGTTTTGGCGATCTCATCGAAATCAAGGTCAAACACATCGTGTAATAAAAAGCTGGCGCGTTCTGCGGGGGAAAGTTTTTCCATGGCCAAGATCAAAGCAAATGATACATCGTCAGCAATTTCCACTGTTTGATCTGGTGTGTTTGAGGGAGAAGATTGAGTGTCGCTGAGCAAAGGTTCGGGCAGCCAAGAGCCTATATAGGTTTCTTTTGTGTGTTTGGCGGATTTGAGCTGATCCAGAGACAGGCGGGTGACGATTGTGGTCAAAAAGGCTTGCGCATTATTGATGGTGTCAATCTCAACATTGCTCCAGCGCAGCCATGTATCTTGTACCATATCCTCAGCATCGGCGACCGAGCCAAGCATGCGATAGGCCAAACCAAACAGCCGAGGTCGCTCGGTTTCAAAAATCTCAGACATCTTCAAATCGGCCATTTTGCGCTCCTGACATAATAATAAGACGCGTGGACTTTAAGAAATGTGACCGATCCGGTCACAAAACCAAATGCTGATCCGTCTTGTTTTCAAATGAAGGAGAAAAAGATGGTCCGCGTCGCGCAATGGATTTTGGTTTTTTGGTTCTTGGTATTGGCAGGCATGATGTTTTTTGCCCCGATGCTTTGGTATCAAACAACGCCGGGGGTCGCTCAAACCGGTCCGTTCAACATGCATTTTATCATGGACATTGGCTTGGTGTTTTTGATGAGCGGATTGGCGATGGGATATGGCCTATATCGACGCGATCAAACCGCGCTGGTGATTGGGGCTTTGTGGCCATGTTTGCACGCCGCCTTTCATATTTTCATTTGGTTTCAGCGCGGCAATCCGTTTGATTTTGTTGCCCTGAGTAATCTGGTTGGCATTCAGTTGCCTGCATGGGGAACTCTCATACTCGCTCTTAAATCAACACCGCGGAGTCTTTCTCATGCTTAAGTCCATCTTGCACAGCAGCACTACAAAATTTGAAAAACAATATAATTATGACGCTGGTTACATGCATCAAATCATCGATGCCTCTACGGGCGCTGGGTTGCGGCTTGGTCTGTTGCCCATGCTTAGCCAATATCAAGGCCCTAGGGCGGCCAAAGATGTTTGGGCGGGGGCGGCTTTCGCTTCCACGCTGGATGGTGATTGTGGGTCGTGCGCCCAGTTGATTGTCGACCAAGCGGTGGAGCTTGGGGTTGAGCCATTTGAGCTGGAACAGTGCGCCAAAGGCGAAGCGCGGACCGATAGTGACTGTGGGCTTGGTTTTTTGTTTGCGCAAGCGGCAATCATAGGGGCGCCAAATGTGCTTGAGTTGCGGGATGAAATAGTGCGCCGATATGGCGAAAAGGCGGCAGTCGCTGTCAGCTTTGCTGCCGCCTGTGGGCGGATCTATCCAGTGCTCAAACGGGCCACTGGCAATGTTGGCGCGTGCAACATATTGCAGTTTGGCAAAAGTGAGCAAAAACGGCAAAGTAGCTAAATCAATTGCTCCTTTCTTAAAACGCGGTATTATTTCATGATACTTTGAGGGAGGAACAATATGAGTGATCAAGGGTTGCAGGCTTATCAGCCGCCAAAAATACCGAGTGTTAAAACGATAGGCTTTTCCGATGTGCGCGCGGCGTTGCGGGCTGGGTGGCAAGATTTCTTAAAAGCCCCGATGTTGGGGATGTTTTTTGGTGGGTTTTATGCTGTGGGCGGTTTGGCGATTTGGGCTGGGCTGATGGTTTACAACATGCCTTGGATGATTATCCCGATAGCGATTGGTTTTCCGTTGGTTGGTCCATTTGTAGCGGTTGGCACTTATGAAGTGAGCCGACGCTTGCTGGCCAATGAACCTTTGGTTTGGCGCGAAATATTCTTGCTCATGCTTGGGCAACGCGAACGCCAGCTGGGCTGGATGGCCTTTGTGGTGCTGTTTATTTTTTGGATATGGATTTACCAAATTCGCTTGTTGATGGCCCTGTTTCTGGGGTTCAAAAGTTTCGCTTCCCTAGGTGATTTTATTCAAGTGGTCACCAGCACGCCAGAAGGGCTTGGTTTTTTGGCCGTTGGCACGATCGTAGGGGCGCTGGTTTCCTTCTCCCTCTATGCGGCAACGGTGATGGCGATGCCTCTATTAATGGCGCGCGAAATTGATTTTGTTTCAGCCATTATCGTCAGCTTTAATGCGGTGCGGGCAAGCTTTTTCCCTATGCTCGGCTTTGCATTGATTGTTGGTGGCCTAACCTTGCTGGCAATGGTGCCCGTTTTCTTAGGCCTTGTTGTTGTGCTGCCTTTTCTTGGGCATGCTACATGGCATCTTTATACGCGGGTCGTGGAGCAGGATTAAGTTGGGCCCAAGATTGATCATTGAGCATCCGATGTGGGTAGTATTATGTATCTAAAAACTATGGTTTAGCATTGGCTGGAATGGCGATGGCGCAAGTTGGCGCTTCAAAAGATGACTTCTTGAAGGGGCTTTTGTTGACGCCAACAAATTCGAAACCGATTTTGTTTTTTGTCGCGTTCTTTCCGTTGTTTATCATACCAAGCGAGACGCCGTTTTCGCCTCTTTTATGCGTTGGGGATCTGTTTCAGCTGGTAAACTTGTCATACTTCGGGCTAACTATTTGCGTCACCGTGTGGTTGAGTACGCTGCCGATGGTGCAAGGATTCATGCGCGGTGGTTTCAACAAATTTGTGGGCACCATATTGGTCATTATGGCTAGCTTGATCATTGCCAACGCGTTTTTCTAACCAAAAAGACCTTTGCGCAGCAGGTTAAGTCCAGCAAGTGTAAGCACGATTAAGGTGATTTTTCTAAATCGGTCCGCATCAAGGCGGTCCTGAATTTGAAAGCCGATCCACATACCAAAAAGGGCGAACGGCACCAGCACCAATGAAAAAGGTGTTGTTTGGCTGTTTAGGATGCCTGATTGGATGTGGGCAAACAAAATGGTGATAGAGCCGACGCCAAAGATCACGCCTTGAACGATGATCTGTTTGGCTTTTGGGGTGTTGATGGCCAACAAATATAAGACAGTTGTGGGGCCCCAAGTGCCCGCAAGGCCGCCCAGTGCACCTGATATTAGGGCGATCAAAACCTCTGCCCAACCTTTGTGGCGTTGGGTGACGTGCAGGCGCATGCCTAACAATTGGATAAGCGAGAGCGCCACAATGGGCACCCCAAGCACAAAGTAAAAGATCTTTGTTGGAATAGAGGGCACCAGTTGGGCGGTAGCGAAAATCATGATGCAGACGATTAACACATAGCGCCAATGTTCTTTTGCTGCAGCCAATGCAGGGGCGACGCCATGGCGAAAAGTTTGTAATAAGTTGCTGACAACGATGGGTAGAATGATACCCGCAATAGCCAATTTGGGATCGATCAGCGAACTTAGGCCCGACACGATGATGAGCGGCATGGCAAACCCAACCGCGCCTTTTACCACACCTGAAAATAGGGTGATGGCAATGGCCAAGATAAGCGTTGCTGGAGCCATTTGAACAAGCAGATCAAAGTTCATAAAAAGTGCCTATGTGGTGTTGGGCGCATAAGAAGGGGTGCTGCGGATCGGATAGACGTAGCCATAAGGAAAGAACAGGCGGTGCTCAGAAGGGCATCTTTAGTCAATTTGATACGCACCTACAAGGTTTGCGTTTGTCCATAAAAAAGGGTCGTGACCCATTTGATCACGACCCAATCTCATTAATTCTATAGCTAGGCATGTGCCCCGGGCATGCAGATACGAGCTGCATTATGCCCTTGAAAAGAGTGGCGTTAGCGGAGCGCTGGCCCCGTTGCTGTCACCTCAATTCCAAAGCCCATTCCTACTTGTGAATAATGATTAGACATCGGATCACCTCCTTCCGTTTGTTGCAGTTGAGGTAAAGTGAACCGCGAAATAGCATTTTGGTCAAGCATAAACTTTCAGCCTGTCTGCATGAACCCATTGACCGAACGCCGTAAATTCGCCCAGATCATTACTGCTAATGGGTCATGAGGGTTTGGAGGGGGGAAGGTTATGAGCGCTGTACGGGTTTTGGTTTTTGCCATCATCGCAACAATTGGTTTAATGCCAAGCAATAGCTTTGGCGCATCTATTGATGGCAAATGGTTCTTGCACAGTTTTGGCGAAATGCGCGCCTATTTCGGCGATTTTTTGGCTGTGTGTGATGAAGAGGGCTTTCGCCGCTGCCGCATTGTTCAATATGGATTCGGGCCACAGGTTGATGTGGAGGGCAATCCGGTTGCCTCGCAAGATGGGTTCTTTGGCAATTCGCGCTTGTCTATTCAGCAAGAGTTTGATGCAAACGTCGCCCCAACATTCCAAATTGAGATTTTTTCGACCAAATTGTCCGATGTTCCAAAAGGGCCGATGACCCTTTCAATTGATGGCCAAGTGTTCCAGTTGACCGAAGATGATTGGCAAGCTGGCAGCCCAGAGGGGTATAATGTAGCGAAAACTTTCTCGATTATTGAGCCGTCATTAAATGCTGAGATCATTGCGGCCGTGAAAGCTGGTAATCGCTTGCGTGTGCTGCACGATGGGTGGAGTGAAACCCATTTTCAGCTACGGGGCATCACTCGTGCGTTGATGGCAATTGAAAAGCGTGAGTTCAATTGATTGAGTTGTTGCACTATTGCTCCCGTCCGAATGCCCCAGAACAAGATTTGTAGTCTTCAATTATTCGATCGACGTCGTTTTTAGATGAGAAATCGTAAGTGAGCAGTGCTTTTGCAGTTTTCATCTTTGGCTGCAATTGCTCGGCGGCAAGCAGCAAATCTTGATCCAGCAAAAGGTCTCTTTCAAGATATATTTTGTAGTTCACGCCCAAATGTTCTTTGAGCAGGAGGGCAGAAAATGCCTGCGCAAATTGTTTGCTGCTATCGCAATTATCGTATGGTTTGGTGAAGCCGTTGAACTGGTCAGTGTCCATGTTCCAAGCGCGATCACCATGGCTTTGGCGCACCGGCGATGTGCAATTTGTAGTTGGGCGGGAGTTTTGTTTAGGTTCGCAAAGTGCGTTGTCGCCAGACAGGAACTGCATCTCTATCTTGAGCGCAATCTCGTGATAAAGCACAGTTGCTACATCAAGGCTTAGGCGATCCTCCAGCTCTTCTGGTTGGTCGAATTGAATGTAAAGCTCGCGTCTGTCACGATATTTGACGAACGCATCTTTAAACACGTACCCAGCTTGCGCCCACAAGATGCGGTCAGCAAACAGAAAATTGCGCGCTTTGAGCATGCTCCAGGAAATGTCGAGTTGATTATCGCGGAAGCGAACGTTTCCAGGCACATCATCAAACCAGCGGATGACGTTGATTTGCTTAAGCGAACAGGTGGCATGTTTGACGATGGACGGAGAGGCAATGAACACACGCACCAACTCGTTTTCTGCACGATCAAACTCTGGATCGGCAGCCTGACACTCTGCGTTGGGATCTAGATTGTCCTGAAAGCAAGTATAGTCTTCAATCGGTCGGCCACATTCGGCCGCAAATATGTTCTTGGTGACCACGTAATCGTAATAAAGCGGCACGGTGATGAGAAGGCAGCAAAAAAAGAAGCTGCCAAGAAACAAAGGATAAAATCGCATAAAAAACCTAAGGAAAACACTTGGCCGAACTTAGCTCAGACCTTTTGCTTTGCCAACTTCGTAATTCTTATTAGCCATGCGGCTAACCTCTAGGCTTTGCTATCGCCTTCGAGTTTTTCAATTTGCGACTCAATCGGTGCGCGTGCAGCAATTGGTTTGGGCTTATTTTGTGCTGCTGTCGGCTGGGCTTGCGGCTTTGAGGTAGAAGATTTGCTTATCGCACGCTGGGGCGCTTTCCATTCAAAGGCATCTAGTTTGCCTGACAGAGGTGAGGTTGCCTCCCACTCGTTGGAGCTGATGCCATCGGCAATCCAGGTCACATCGGGAGTTGCGGTTATGGCTCGACCTAGCCAAGAGCGGGCTTTGCCTTGATCGCCAGTTTGGCCCTGTTCAATTTGGGCCATGAGGGCGCAAACGGTTTGCGTTGGGTTATCGTCAACAAAGGGCTGCAGAGCGGCACGGGCCAAATCCCATTCATGGGCTTCAATTGCTGCGGTTGCCAACACCGTTTGGGCGTCCAGATTGTTGTTGGTCTCAGACACGAGGCTTTTTGTACGTTTCAGCCGCTCAACAGCGGATGCACCGGGCTGAGCGTTGGCATAAAGCAACGCCACATGTGGATGCGGGTCAGCACGCCAAACGCGGCGCAAAAGACCAGAAGCTTTGCGCACTTCACCTCGGTTGATCAGAATTCGCGCGGCGATAAGTGCAGCGGGCACAAATTCGGGGATGCGCTTAAGCGCGTCATTTGCAAACTGGATGGCTTTGTCTGGATCAGTTTCTTCATTTTGCTTGGCGATGGCGGTGCGCAAAACCCCGTCCATACGCTTGATTCTGGCGCGGTCAGCGCGGCTAGATGGGATGTTGGCCAAATGCTCAAGCGCATTTTCAAACTGTTCGTTTTTGGTGAAGTCGTCAAACACAGCATCATTTGCCCAATCCAGTTTTGGGGCAAGGGTGATGGCCTTTTGTGCAAATTTAAGCGCCGCGTCACTGCGTCCTTGTTGGCGTGCTTGTTCGTAAAGCCCAGACAGTGCTGCAACAGCAGTATCCGGATTAGCGATCATTTCTCGATATTGATCACGGGCGTCGCTCCAATTGCCAAGCTTCACGCTGGCTTGAGCTTCCAGTAATTGCGCTGCGCTGTTGTCGCCAAGTTTTACACGCGCTTCACGGGCCAATTGTTTGGCGCGGGCCGGATCACCTGTTTGTAGAGCGATGATGGCGTTTGAAAGGGCTTCAACACCGCGATTGTGCTTGCGGTTGGCCGCAGCACGGGAGAATAGAGCGGGGATGCCAAATATTCGACGCAATATTGCCCACACAAAAATGGTCAAAATCATCAAAAGGATTAGGCCGAAAATGGATAGCCCCAGCCCGGGGCGCATTTGATAGCCAAAAGCCTCAACCGTTACATTGCCGGGCAAACTGATAATCCAGCTTGCCCCAAGGGCAACGAACAAAGAAAGCGCAACAACAACGAACATGCGGATCATTGGGAGTTTCCTTGGTCAATTGTTGCCAAGCCGAGAGCCAACCCTCGGGCTTGATCAAGTTGCGCCATAGCGGCGGTTTTTGCGCTCAGCTTGCCAGCGAATTCTGCAGCCATATTTTGCCATTCTTCGGGCAGTTTCAGTAGCGCAGTTTGTGCTTGGCGTAGGTTGCCTTGTTCCAATGCGGCTTCGATTTGCGCAACAACCGCAAGCGGGTCGCTGCCGGTTTGATCAAGTGGGCGCAAACCAATAGCGGATTTGGCTTGTGCGATAAACCTGTCATACCATGCGGCATCTTCTGGCACGTCTGCGTCACTCTTAACAAATGCTGGAATGAGCGCTGCAAATTCGGTTTTAAGAGACGATATTGTGGCAACGCCCATTTTGGCATTGGCCAGCAAAGCGTCTGATTGATCAAGCTGAGGCAAAATGATCAAAGCGCTTTGCACATAATCGGCAAAAGGTGCTTCGGCGCTTAAGGCTTTTTCCCAAGCGTCCAAAATCAGTGGCAGGTTTGCTGTTGCGGGCAATTGCGTAGGCTGGGCATCTACCTTGGCACCCAGTGCCGACAAGGTCTGAGACAATGCAACTACTTGTTGCTTTAGAGACGAGATGTCGGATTTGGCGACGGATTGGGTTTGACTGAGTACAGAAATTTGAGCAATCGCGGCAGCGGTTTTTTGGTTTTGTTCAAGCTGTGCTTCAGCGTTTTGAGCGCTGTCAGGGGAAAGCTCCAAAATCGAGGTTTTGAGGCCATCAATTTCGCTCTGCAATTTGGCAACCACCACAGAATCGATTAGCGGCGTTTGGGCTGGCGCCTCATTTTGAGTGTTGACGGCAATTGTGAGACCCAGCGCCGCGATTTTGTCGCTCAAGGTTTTGATTTGCGCGTTTGCGGTGCTCAGCGCTTCGCTTTTTGCGAAATCATCCAGTTGTGTCGTCGTGGCGAACTTGCTCAGATCGATTTTTTCGGCATTCTCTAAATCAAATACGCGCTTTTGCAAGGTTTCCATGGCCGCGTTGAACTGGCTGGTTGACGTGCCCTTTTCGAACGGGGCAATGCCGTTTGAAGCCATAAAACTGGTGGCCCCTGTGCCCAAGGCCGCCCCCAAAAGGGCGGCAATGATTAAGGTGCCAAATGGCATGCCTGACTTCGGTTTTTCAGATTTGGTCGCAGTGCTGGAAGGGGTGGGCTTTCCACCGGTTGGCTTTGTTTGTTCACTAGGTTTGTTGGCGGCAGCACTTGGCGTTGCAGCTTTCAGCGTCGACGCGGCAGATGCGGGTTTTTCACTGTCGGATTTACCCGACGGTTTTGCATCAATAATTGGGGGCTTAACGGGCCCCTTTTTTGTATCTTCTGCCATAAATCTTATCCCTTTATGCCGCAAAATTGGGAGTGAAACTATTTTAAGCCTAGTTAGGCTGATTTGCCATCAGACAAAATGTCAATTTGAGCAAAAAGTGCGTTTTCGTTGGGATCTTGGGCCACTTGGCCCTTTTGTGCGCCGAATGGTTCAAGTGTGTGCCAAATAGATGGCGATAAACAGACGAAATTCAACGTAGAAATATCAATTTGATTATCAGCACAAAGCTGCGCAAAATGTGACGCAGCGCGTTGTGAATATAAAAGTATAGCGTCGATTGCCCCATCTTGGAGCCGCTTAATCACCGGATTGGGTAAGGTCTTTACAGCGATCATTTCGTAGACTGGGGTCATTTCTACCTTAACTTCGGTGCCTGCAAAGGCCTGTTCAATATCAGGTTTGCGATCAATCGCGCAGGGGTAGAAATAGGTGCCACCCAAACCCATTTTTTTGATCATGGCGATCAAGTCCTGAGCGTTGCCTTTGGCATTGATGACATTGTGAAAGCCGTTGTTTTCGGCCACTTGCGCGGTCGTATCGCCGACCGTAAAGCAGGGCAGCAATTGGTGTCCAATTTCTAGTTCTGCCGACAACACGGCCTTGACCGCGTTTGAGGAAGTGAAAATGGTGGCGACCATGATATGGGGCGATGGTACGTCAAAGGGCAAGATACGTTTTGAAAATAGCGGAGCGGCCATTGGTTGGTGGCCCAAACCCATAAGGGATGCAACGGTTTTTTGACCGCCGGGGAAGGGACGAGTGACCAATAGAGTCTTACCGCTCATTACCTAACCTCAAAACTTTCAAAGAATTCTTCGCCCGCCTGTTTGCGCAAAATTTCCGCCAAATGTTGACCGATTTTTTCGCAATCAGCCACATGTCCACTTACTTCGCCTTCAAAGGCTGTTTGCCCATCAATGGAAAGCATTTGCCCGATCACTTTCATGTCGTTGCCATCAATCTCAGTATAGGCTCCAATTGGGGTGCGGCAAGACCCATCTAGTCCATGCAAGTAATGACGCTCGGCAACAAGCGCTGCGGCGGTGCCCGCATGGTTGAGTTGGGCGATAAGGTCGCGGGTGCGGGTGTCGTCCTTTCTGGTTTCTATGCCGATGGCACCTTGTGCCGGGGCGGGCATAAACACATTTGGGTCGATCAATTGTTTGGCGATGTGGGTTTGGCCCAAACGCCGCAAGCCCGCATAAGCCAGCAAGGTTGCGTCAGCAACGCCATCGCCAAGTTTTTTCATGCGGGTTTGCACGTTGCCGCGAAATTCAACAATTTTGAGATCGGGCCGCGCGCGCAGCATTTGCGCAGCCCGCCGAAGGGAAGAGGTGCCCAAAACCGCCCCTTCAGGCAAATCTTCAAGCGACTTGTATTTTAAGGATACAAAGGCGTCGCGCACGTCTTCGCGTTGCAAAAATGCATAAAGGCCCAGCCCGTCAGGTAACTGCGTGGCCACATCTTTTGAAGAGTGCACGCCGATATCCACACGGTTTTCAAGCAAGGCCAATTCAATTTCTTTGGTGAATAGCCCCTTGCCACCGACTTCGGACAAAGGCCGGTCCTGAATGATATCGCCAGAGGTTTTGATGACCTCAATATGGATGTCTTTTGTATCCACAGAATGGAATTTGGCGAGTTTTGATTGGACCAGTTTTGCTTGGGCAAGGGCGAGCAAAGAGCCACGTGTGCCAATGCGTAAAAATGGTTTAGTTTGCTGATTTGATTGCAATGGGCTTTCCACTTGATGTAGGCAAGAGCGAATTGTCACTATAGGGCTTAACCAAAGACGGTCTATGTCGCAAGCACGTACCATCATTCTTGGCATTGAAACCAGCTGCGATGAAACCGCAGCGGCGATTGTTGTTCGTCACCCAGATGGGCGCGGTGAAGTCTTGTCCAATATTGTGCGCACCCAGTTGGATGAACACAAAGCATTTGGTGGTGTCGTACCCGAAATTGCCGCCCGTTCCCATGTGCAATGGTTGGATCATATCGTCGCACAGGCGCTTGAGGCGGCAAATCTTGGCTATAAAGATTTAGACGGTGTTGCGGCAACGGCGGGTCCGGGTTTGATTGGTGGCGTGTTGGTGGGTCTAACCACAGCTAAAGCCATTGCTAAGGCGATCCGCAAGCCTTTGATCGCGGTAAATCACTTGGAAGGTCATGCATTAACAGCCCGGCTGACCAACACTACTCAATTCCCGTTTCTGCTCTTGCTGGTTTCGGGTGGGCACAGCCAATTTGTGCTGGTGCGTGGTGTGGGTGACTATGAGCGCTGGGGCACAACCATTGATGATGCGCTGGGGGAAGCGTTCGATAAGGTCGCCAAAATGCTCAATTTGGGATTTCCGGGCGGACCAAAGGTTGAAGAGTGGGCCAAGAAGGGCGATGCAAAACGCTTTAAGTTTCCTCGTCCCTTGCTGAAAGAAAAGCGGCTAGACTTTTCATTTTCCGGATTAAAAACTGCGGTGCGATTGGCGGCAGAAGCTGCTGCACCGCTGTCCGACCAAGATGTGGCGGATATTTGTGCAAGTTTTCAGGCGGCGGTGGTGGCCGTTTTGCAAAAGCGCTGTTCGCAAGCCTTAGAAAGATTTGCTGAAGAATTGCCGGGTGAACAGATCCGTTTGGTGGTTGCGGGTGGGGTTGCCGCAAATCAGAAAATTGGCGATGCTTTGGAAAAAATTGCTGCCGAGCATCAAGCAGAATTGATTGTGCCACCGATGAATCTGTGCACCGATAACGGGGCAATGATTGCTTGGGCCGGGGCCGAGCGCTTGGTGCGCGGCCAAGTGGATAAATCAAACTTTGCCGCGCGACCACGTTGGCCGTTGGACAGTGAAGACATGAGGTTGGGTGGACAACATGACTGAAGATATTTTTGTTGTAGGCGCGGGCGCGTGGGGTGTGGCTTTGGCCCATGCTGCAGCCGTTGGGGGGTGTAACGTTGCTCTTTGCGGGCGCGACCAAGCGGTTGCTGATATTATCAATCAGACACATGCGAACCCTCAATTTCCTGATTTGGCTAGTGTCGATCAAAACGTGCGGGCGCAAATTGGTTATGCTGGCATTGAAGGCGCGCAAACAATATTGATGGTTGTGCCGGCCCAAGTGACCCGCCAAGCTCTCTCTGAGATTGGCGTCGATAGGTTAGCGGAAAGGAATATTGTTCTGTGCGCTAAGGGCTTAGAACAAGGCACACTGAAGAGACAAAGCGAGATTGTGGCGGAACTGGTGCCAGATGCTGTGCCATTCTCTTTGTCTGGTCCCAGCTTTGCGATTGATGTGGCCCAATCTAAACCCACAGCTGTTACCCTTGCTGGTCCGTCACTTGCCCAGGCACGCGAGATTGTTGATTTGCTCGCTGGGCCAACCTTTCGGCCCTATTCAAGCGATGATTTGATCGGCGTTGAATTGGCGGGCGCTCTTAAGAACATTTATGCACTAGGCGCTGGCGCGGTTGAAGGGGCGGGACTTGGTTTCTCGGCCCGTTCGTCTTTGATTGCACGCGGTTTTGCCGAAATGGGGCGTTTGGTGGAGGCTTTGGGTGGTCAATCGGTGACATTGAACGGGTTGGCGGGCCTTGGCGATTTGACCATGAGTTGTACCGCCAGAGAATCACGCAATTATGAATTTGGCTATCGGTTGGGCGCAGGGGAAAGTGTGCAACAGATTTTGGACAGCGGCGCAAAGCTTGCCGAAGGTGTGTTTTCTTCGCCGGTTGGGTTTAAACTTGCGCACCAAAACGGAGTTGATGTGCCAATTATTGGCGCGGTAAATGCCTTGCTTGATGGCAAGGTGACGATTGACATATTGGTGTCAAAATTAATGGCGCGGCCATTGCGTTCCGAATAGTTCCCATTGGGGCCTGTTGCTTCATCTGCCCAAATAGAATAACTTCCGCATTGTCAGACAATTCTGTGCTGATCTATTTCATAAATTTATACTTTTGCGTGTGGGCTTGGTCTGCGCGATTTCTTTTGGGGAAACTATGCCTGTAATTTTTGGCGCCATTGTGAATGGCGAACTTGCAATTGGCTGCGATTCAAAGTCGTCTGAAGACAATTTGCTTTTCCCGGCTGGCGATAAGGTGACGTGGCATAAAATCCACAAAATTGGTGACGCCTATGTTGGGCATGTGGGCAATTCACAATATCACACGGTGCTCGAAAATCTTGCGACCAATCACGCGGACATATTTGATTTTTCTGATCGCTTGACCATTCACCAATCTTTCAATCGGGCTCAAAACCTGTTGGTTGGTGAATATGGCATGTTGGTGCAAGGCGATGATTTTGCGGGCAGTGGCTTGAACCTGCTGATCGGCGTGAATGGCAAACTCTATTCCGTTGATCGCGAACGCGGTGTGGATGAATATGCGCGCTTTTGGGCCGTAGGTTCTGGCACAATGTTTGCTTTGGGTGCAGCTGAGGCGCTTCATGTCAAAGCAAGTTCGGCCAAGGTTTTGGTTGATGATGTGATCCGAATTGTCTGCAAATATGATCTTCACTCGCTTGAACCCATTCATGTGGTTGATTGCGAGTAAGTCTTTCAAAAAGGCTTATTGTTCCTTGTGTAAACGGCGTTAAGCTGGAATATTCCTTCCAACATACATTGTTACTGATTTGAACATGAGGCACTGACTTGTATTTTGTGATTTCTGGGCGCGATCGGCCCGATGCATTGGAAAAACGAAAAGAAACGCGGGCTGCGCACTTGTCTTACTGGGGTGATCTGGGCGCTGATTTGAAATTGGCCGGGCCCTATTTGGATGAAAATGGCAACCCGACAGGCAGCTTGATCATTATCGAAGCGCCTACGATTGTAGCTGCACGCACTTATGCTGAGGCTGATCCTTATGTGACCCAAGGGGTGTTTGAATCTGTTGGGGTGACCGAATGGATGTGGGCCGTAAACGCGCCAGAAAAGGCAGACAGCTAATGGCCTATTGGTTGTTTAAGAGCGAGCCGAACACTTGGGGTTGGGACGATCAGGTTAAAAAGGGTGCGCCAGAAGAATGGGATGGCGTGCGCAACTATCAGGCGCGCAACAATATGCGCGAAATGAAAGTTGGCGAGCTCGGGTTTTTTTATCATTCCATCAAAGAAAAGCGCATTGTTGGTATCGTGCGAGTTGCCGCAGAGGCTCATCCAGACAGTAAAACTGATGATGAGCGCTGGGAGTGCGTTGATATTGAAGCGGTGAAACCGTTTGAAACCCCCATCACGCTTGATGACATTAAGGCGCACCCGGAATTGGGTGATATGGTCTTGGTCAATAACTCTCGTTTGTCGGTTCAGCCTGTTACGGCCAAAGAATGGCAGATCATTTGCAAGATGGGTGGCGTCACGCCATAATTGAATGGTGATCGCATGTTTTGCGATCCATCATTTGCAAATGACAAGAGGGAGGTTTTGGGGACATGTCGCACTTTGCAGATATTAATTGGTTGGCCGTTGTGCTGGCCACGGTGGCCAGCATGGCGCTGGGCATGGGGTGGTATTCAATCCTGGGCAACCAGTGGATGGCGGCCTTGGGTAAAACCCGTGAAGAGTTGATGCCAGAGGGCAAAAACTCATCCATGCCGTTTATCATTGCGGGCATTTGCCAATTGGTGATGGCCTATTTTTTACTTTTGTTAACGCGCGCAATTATGGATACGAGCGCAGTTGACGTTCAACTTGTGGATGCCATTATTGTAGGCGTACATATGTGGTTTGGCTTTTCAATGACCGCGATGATCCTAAATCACGCCTATCAAGGTCAAAAATGGTCGCTAACGCTAATTGATGGCGGGTACCTGTTGGGTGTGATGATCGTGCAGGGCGTAGTGATTGGGCTATTGGCATAACACTAGTATTTGAATGGTTATTCTATTTGCCGCTCCGGTTTTGCTGGGGCGGTTTTTGTTTGTGCGCTCAAAAATCCGAAGCAATGCCTTTATTTTCCCAATCGCCATAGCGGGCTGGGTCGGGACCGTTTTTGCCGTTGATCTCTCGCGGCGCATTATTGGTGACATTGTCGATTTCTGCACGGCGGGCCTTTGCTTCTTCAAGTGCGCGCTTTGCAACCTCTGGGTCAGGGCGCTTGGCGGTTTCGTCGATTTTGGCCATTGTTGATTGCCTTTTGCTCTTGAATTTGAACTTTGTCGCTTGACCCTTGTCAGCGCCACAATTGAACACCACCTTTATGCTCAAGGAGTGATTTAGGAGTATTGTATGTTCAATGCAATAAGAACAACCTTTTTGCTGGCGGTGATGACCGGGCTGTTTATGGCCGTCGGGTTTGTTGTTGCGGGTAGCTTTGGGATGTTTTTTGCGTTGGCGCTGGCGCTTGTCACCAACCTGATCGCCTATTGGAATTCGGATAAAATGGTTTTGCGCATGCAGCGCGCGCGCGAACTGAGCTGGCGTGATAGCCCTGATCTATTTGAAATGGTTGAAGGTTTGGCACTTCGTGCTGGTCTTCCTATGCCAAAATTGTACCTTATGGAAAACAAGCAACCTAACGCCTTTGCCACGGGTCGGAACCCTGAAAATGCTGCAGTTGCTGTCTCCACCGGCCTTTTGAGTCAACTGGAATATGATGAAATTGGTGCGGTGATCGCCCATGAATTGGCGCATATTCGTTCTCGCGACACGCTGACGATGACGATTACGGCCACCTTTGCAGGGGCCATTTCCATGTTAGCACAATTCGGCCTGTTTTTTGGCGCGCGGAACGCTAACAGCCCATTGGGACCAATTGCATCGATATTTATGATTATTGTTGCGCCGCTGGCGGCTTTGATGGTGCAAATGGCGGTTAGCCGCACAAGAGAATATGAAGCGGACAAAGACGGCGCGCAGATTTGTGGCAATCCGTTGGCTTTGGCGCGTGCGCTGGGGAAAATTTCAAAACTAGCGAAGAATTTTGAAAATCCATTTGCGCGGCGTTCGCCGGGCATGGCGCATTTGTTTATTATCAACCCTTTGGCGGGACGTGGGGCCGACAATTTGTTCGCCACCCATCCAAATGTTGAAAACCGAATCGCGGCTTTGCTTGAACTAGGTAGGCAAATGCAGGTAGAAGAACGCCAACAACGTGAATTTGTACGTGGGTCACACCGAGTTGAAACAAAGCGTGCTGGTTGGCGGACACCAAATAGCCACGTTTCTGATGAAAACCAGCCCAAAGGTCCATGGGGCTAATAAGCTGTTCTAGGAAAATACATGAGTAGACAATCTCAAGCCACAGGGTTTGATATCCGCCGCGCTGCTGCACAACGTTTGCAGACTGTTTTAACTGGGGCGCCTTTTGTGCCTTTTTCTGCGCGCGAAATCACTGATTCACGCGACAGAGCCTTGGCGAATAAGTTGGTGACGGTGAGTTTGCGCCGACATGGGCAAATCAGTCAAATTCTGATTTCCGTGCTGGAAAAAGGTATGCCCAAGCGGGCTGGGCTGTTTGAAGCGGCGTTGCGTATTGGCGTTGCTCAATTGTTGTTTTTGCCGGATATGGGCGAGCATTCTGCAATCCATTTGGCCGTTGAAGTGATCAAAAAGGATCGCCGTGCTGGCCGGTTTGCAAAATTAGCCAATGGCGCATTGCGTAATGTTCAACGGGGCTTTTCAGTTGACGACCTTGATCCAAAAGACTTGGTGCCAGCTTGGGTTTTAGCCCGTTGGGAAAAACATTATGGTGCAGACGTTGCGCTTAAGATGATTGAGGCGTTACTTGCGCCTGTGCCATTGGACCTAACTGGTAAGCCAACCGAAGATCAATCTGTGCTGTTTGAGAAAATGGGTGCGGTGAAGAATTTGGGACAAAGCTATCGGCTTGAAGACCGAGAAATGGCCGTTGAAGAATTGCCAGGTTATGCTGAAGGGCGCTGGTGGGTGCAAGATTTGGCGGCAACATTGCCTGTGCACTTGGCTAAGCCACAAGCAGGTCAAGAAATATTGGATATTTGCGCGGCACCAGGGGGCAAAACGGCACAATTGGCCATTACTGGAGCTGATGTAACTGCGGTCGATATGGACGGCAAACGGCTTGAACGGGTCAAAGAAAATCTGGACCGTTTGGGACTTAAAGCCAAACTAATCGAGGCAGACGCCACTAATCTTTCGGCTGAAAAACAATATGATCTGGTGGTTCTTGACGCGCCATGTAGCGCGACGGGCACTTATCGCCGCCATCCCGAAGTGCTTTGGCATCGCCGGGAAAAAGACATCAAACATCGTGCGCAGCTGCAGCGGGATATGCTGCAAAACGCTGCTCAACTGATTAAGTCAGGTGGGTTTTTGGTGTTTTGCACATGTTCTTTGGAGCCTGAAGAGGGCGAATTGCAAGTTAAAGCATTTTTGCACAAAAACAGCGATTTTGAGATTGTTCCAATTGTTCAAGAAGACCTGGAAAACTGGGGCGAACCTATTTTAGAAGGCGGGTTTTTGAGGACATTGCCAAGCATGAAGACGCCGCAAAACGGGGCCGGCATGGATGGATTTTTTGCGGCAAAGCTGCAACGAACAAAATAAAATGTGTTTGCAATTGTTTTCACTAAGTGAAAATCGAATGCGCACATGCTATCTTTCTCACCACGACTTAAGGAACATCATACGTGTCAGGCGGACCATTTTTGCGTCGTACATTAGGGGCCATTGCGGACGGGTTTGTTACAAGCCCCGCTTTTCGCTGGACGTGGTCTGCGCCTGAAAAGGGCGATGTAACGCAAAAACTTTTAGAAATTCGTACGGCCGATGCCTATAACGTCGCCGACATGATGATTGGCCAATATTTGCTGGGGCAGCGCCTTGTGGACACAGGCGGCACCACGCCGTTTGCGGTGGACTATGCGAGCAGAGTTTGGTTTGAGGAGTTGCATAGCTTTACGTGGTTGCGCCACTTCTCCGGTGTCCATGATGATGGGTCCAAAAAGTTTGCGGGTACTCTGGCGATGGATTGGGTGTCTCGCTATGGCACTTATTCCAAAAAGGTTTGGGACAATAAGCTTACGGCCCTCCGTGTTTTGAACTGGGTCAAGCATTTTGATCAACTTTGCTTTGGCCTAAACGCGGCACGACGAGCGGTTGTTTTGGCCAGTTTGGTTGAGCAAGTGCAATGTTTGCGCGCGCGGATAAATTTTGAGGCGGACCCAGCGCGACGATTGTTGATGCGCGTTGCCTTGCTTGGTGCCGCAGTTGCAATGCAATCTTCAAAGGAAAAGATTTCCGAGCTGTTGGACCGGACAATTTTGTCGTTGAACCGGCAAATTGATGAGCAGGGTATGCACCGTAGTCGCAATGGCGAAATGCAGTTTTTGCTGCTGCTTGAAATGATTCCGGTGCGCCATGCTGTGACGCCTGTTTCACCGGAAGGTGCAAAAAAATTCGCGGCCGTTTTGGACAGAATGCACCATAGCCTTGCCTTTATGATGCACACCACGGGCGAATTGTCGTTCTTCAACAATACGCGAGCTGTTCCACATGAAATGTTGCTGGCCGTTCAATCACGGGCAAGCACCAATCTTGAAATTGATCAGGGCGCGATCAATTCTGGATATGGGGCATTGCTGGGCTCAGATTCAAAACTGATTGTTGATGCTGGCGCGGAACTTGGAGAAGATTTTCGCTCAGGACTATTCGCGGGCGGCGCCAGCTTTGAATATAGTTTCCGCAATGATTTGATTGTGAGTAATTGTGGGCCCGGTCCAGCCTCATTGGGTGAAGATGCGAGCTTGTTCCGGTTACCTGCCTCTCACTCCACTTTGGAGATCGAATATCGGGGGGCATTTCCGTTTAAGTCTAAAAAACTGATGCAAAACCACCTAGCTGCAAATCACAATGCGACACCCAAATTGGATTTGGCTGAGATGCGTGTGGACTTGGTCAACAAAGGCTATGAGCGCTTGGCTGGCTTAAGTCATGAACGTAGCCTCAACATTTTGACGCGTGAAGGCGATGCCTTGTTGGGCCAAGACATTATTCGCTGTGACATGAGTCACAAAAATGCGCCGGATGAGTTTTTGTTGCGGTTTCACTTGGGTCCAGGTGTTTTGGCAACAATGGAGGATGGGTCTAGCCAAATAGAGCTGAAATTACGCTCTGGCGCGATTTGGGCATTTATATGGGAGGGGGCACATGCCATGGTGGAACCCAGCGTGCGCTATTCAGCACATAAGGGCCTTGAACCCATTCAGCAAATTGTGTTGAGCGGGTCGATTAGCGCCCATCAAGAGATCGTGTGGACCTTCGTGCCCCGTAGCTAGCCGATGGCGTTTCGGATGAAAAAGCTTTGTGGAATGGTTTCTTTTTAAAAAATATCGTGCTAGCGAAGCGGCTTTAGCGCTTGTAGCGCTTTTTGGACCCAACAACAGATGAGTTTACCGTGACCATCAAACGCGCCCTTCTTTCCGTTTCAGATAAAACTGGCCTTGCCGATTTCGCCCGTCATTTGGTTGCCAATGGAGTTGAGTTGATCTCAACCGGTGGCACTAAAAAGATGCTTGAAGACGAAAAAATTCCCGTGATTGATGTGGCTGAAGTCACAGGCTTTCCGGAAATTATGGATGGTCGGGTCAAAACACTTCATCCCAAAATCCATGGCGGATTGCTTGGTCGACGCGATAGTGACAGTCACAAAAGCGCGATGCGCATTCACCAGATTTCGAACATTGATATGCTGGTGTCTAACCTTTATCCCTTCGTCGCTACTGCTAAGTCGGGCGCAGACTACGACACAGTTATTGAAAACATCGATATTGGTGGCCCCGCGATGATCCGCGCAGCAGCAAAAAACCATGCCGCGGTTACTGTTATTGTTGACCCTGATGATTATGATAAAGTGGTTGAAGAACTGCAAGAAAATGGCGAAGTGCCCCTAAAGTCGCGTCAGCGTTATGCGGCAAAAGCCTATGCGCGCACAGCAGCTTATGATGCTGCGATTTCAAGTTGGTTTGCACAAACCCTTGAATTTGACGAAATCCCATATCGCAGCTTTTCAGGTAAACTTGATCAAGTTATGCGCTACGGTGAAAACCCGCATCAATGGGCCGCTTTTTACAAAGATGGTTCTGATCGGGTGGGGGTTGCAACCGCCACGCAAATTCAGGGTAAAGAGCTTTCTTACAACAATATCAACGACACAGATGCTGCATTTGAATTGGTCAGCGAGTTTGATCCAAAACAGCATGCGGCTGTGGCGATCATTAAACACGCAAACCCATGTGGTGTCGGTCTTGGTGAGACTTTGGTTGAGGCTTATGAAAAAGCTTTTCGGTGTGACACAGATTCCGCGTTCGGTGGCATTGTTGCGCTGAACCGTGAAATTGATGCTGATGTGGCCGAATTGATCGTTAAAGTTTTTACTGAGGTGATCATAGCGCCAAGTGCGACGCCACAGGCCTTGGCGATTTTTGAAACCAAGAAGAATCTTCGTCTTTTGTTGACTGGTGCTTTGACGGATACAAAGGCCGAGGGGCTTATCGTTAAATCGGTTTCTGGCGGTCTGTTGGTGCAGTCGCGAGACAATAAGAGCGTTGCGGATTGCGATTTGAACGTGGTGACCAAACGTCAGCCGACTGAGCAAGAACTGGTTGACCTAAAAGTGGCAGCGATTGTAGCCAAGCACGTTAAGTCAAACGCTGTGATTTACACAAAAAATGGCGCGACGGTTGGGATTGGCGCAGGGCAGATGAAGCGCGTGGATTCTTCCAACATCGCCCACCGCAAATCCAAAGATGCTGCAAAAGCAATGAAGCAGAAGGGCGCGCTGACTGAGGGTTCCGTTGTGGCATCAGATGCATTTTTCCCCTTCGCCGACGGACTAATTGCGGCAATTGATGCAGGCGCAACGGCGGTTATTCAGCCGGGCGGGTCTATTCGGGATGACGAAGTGATTGCAGCGGCAGATGAAGCGGGCATTGCAATGATCTTTACGGGCATGCGGCACTTCAGGCACTAATTTTTCTGTCGCGAGTTAAGTACAAGCAAAAAGCCCGGAGCGATTGTTCCGGGCTTTTTTTGTTAGGTAATCTGGCAGCAAAATTGTGTGGGTTTATTCACCCCAGATAATAGGTTCATTGGCGCAGTCAAAGTTTTCGGCCATCGTGTCTGCTACATCGCGAGCAATCTGATTGGCATTGCCATATTTGCTGGCATTGATACGGGCGACTTGGCAGGTTGCGCCTTGTTTGACTTTTGTTACAATTAGAAATTGCTGGCGATCACCCATGCCGTCGTCGGTGAAATATCGCAAGATTGTAGCAATAGGTGTCCAGCCACTAGCCCGATTGGCCAACCGCCATTCAAGTGTTTCTCCTATGGTGTTGAAGGCGGATAAGGTTTGCTCTGCGGCGCGTTCATTAAGCGAGTTTAGGCCATAACTCACAAACATGCGCAAATCGCCTTCCGCGACCATGACCGGATAACCGCGATAGCCAGGGCAGGCAAACGTCGCGCCAAAATCGTCGGCTTGAATGATAGAGCATTCATTTTCGAGATCGAGTTTTGTGTAGACGCTATCGTTGTTCTGGGCAAATGCGCCCGTACACCAAAGCGAAACAACTGTGAGTTGAATTAGAAACGCCCCAATAGTGGATTTGCGCATGGTGGTTTTCCTCCCAAACCGGTCATTTTATCGCATTGATGCCATTATGGCTTGCAATCAAGGCGCGGGCTAGGCATTAGTGCTGGCGAAATTTAAAATGTTTATCAAAGGGAGCATCTTGATGGATCTCAATGCAATTGGCGCGGGTAAAAACCCACCAGAGGAAATCAATGTTGTGATCGAAGTGCCGATTGGCGGCGAGCCGATCAAGTACGAATTTGACAAAGACAGCGGCGCAATTTTTGTCGATCGCTTCTTGCACACCCCAATGCGCTATCCTGGTAACTATGGCTTTGTGCCAAATACGCTTTGCGGTGACGGCGATCCTTTGGACGTTGTGGTGATGAATTCACGCCCAATTATGCCAGGTGCGGTGATCAAATGTCGCCCAATTGGTGTGTTGATCATGGAAGATGATGGCGGCATGGACGAGAAATTGCTTGCGTTGCCAATTTCAAAGCTCACCAAGTCATATGAACATATCAAAGATATTACGGACATGCCTGAGATTGAAGTGGCTAAGGTTGAGCATTTCTTCACGCACTACAAAGATCTTGAGCCGGGAAAATGGGCCAAGATTGAAGGCGTTAAAGGCATCGAAGTTGCCAAACAAATTATCTTGGACAGCATCGCCTTGCACAATAAAAAGGGCTAAGAGCTCTTTGCTTTCAAGACAAGAATTTTAGGGGTCGGCTTTTAAGCCGACCCTTTTTGTTTGACAAAATATAGCCCGATCAATCCCATCAGCATCAAAACAACAATTGGTGAAATGCCAATTTGCTGCGAACCGGACCACCCGGTAGCAACAGCTACAGCAATTGGGCCAATGAAGGCTGTTGCGCGGCCGGAAAAGGCATAAAGACCAAAAGCCTCGGTGACCTCTTCGTGCTTGACTTGGTGCACCAGCAAGGTGCGGGACGCTGCTTGGATTGATCCGCCAAATGCACCAATTAGGGTGCCTGCAAAGTAAAAGGTTAGCAGGGGGACACTACTTTGAGGGCCGACGGGGATTGTAAACAAAACATACTCTTGAGTTGTGGAGACAACCAAAAGGCAGGTGAGCACCAACACAAGGCAAGAAACGCTCACGACGGGTTTAGGGCCGAGCATTTTATCCATTTTGCCGCCAATAAACGCTCCAAGTGCGCCGGCCAGTGCCGCAATGATACCAAAAATTCCCACTTGGGTAACGCTGAGGCCCAAAACCCCAGCGGCATAGATGCCGCCAAAAGCATATAGAGCATTTAGGCCATCTCGATAAAATAGTGACGACAAAAGGAACGCGAAATAGCTTTTGCGTTTTGGCAGAGCAACAATGGTGTTGCGAAGTTTTGCAAATCCGTCGGCAATTGCGTTTTTGGACGCTTGGCGTTTCTTCGCGTCTGGAACAAACAAGAACAGGGGTATAACGAAGACCAAATACCAAATGGCAGTGAAGGGGCCGGTTGCACGGTCTCCTTCAAATATTTTGCCGTCTAGGCCAAAAATTGGATCTAGCCCAATAAGAGTTTTGCCTGTTTGCGCATCACTTGTTGCCATGAAGGCAAGGATAAACAGGAGCGAGGTCACACCGCCCAGATAACCAAGTGCCCATCCGTTGCCGGATAGTTCGCCTAATTCCTGACGGGAAACCAAATCGGGCATCATGGCATTGTTGAATATGGCAGCGAATTCGAAGCCGATCATAGCGACAACCAGCCCTACAAGAGCGATCGCCATGGCATTCTGTGTGCCCGGAATAGCGAAATATAGAGATGCAGACCCCAAAACAGCGAGTATGGAAAAAAGCGCGAGGTAGGGTTTGCGCGGGCCCGTTGCATCTGAGATTGCGCCCAAAATGGGTGCGAGAAATGCAATAAATAGCCCGCCAATGGCAACGGCCCATCCCCAACTTGTTTGCGCCTGGGTGCCGCTGGTTGCGATATGGTGGGCGAAATAGGGGCCAAAGATAAAGGTCAATATGACGGTGTGAAAGGGCTGCGCCGCCCAATCAAAGAACATCCAGCTTAGACGAGCTTTTTTGCTTACACTTGCAGCGTGTGCGATCCCAGTAGAATTGGTGGCCGTCATTTGCTTTCCCCCGGTAACATGCCTGCCCCATGATAGAGCGCAATTATGGCATGGGGAATAGGGTGAAAATGCTACATAGGCATGAAAAAGCCCCGGCAACTTGGTTGTCGGGGCTTGATTTGGTCCAAGTTGGTTGTTTAGCCGCGTGCCAAATCTGACAGCAGACCTGCTGCCACTGAAAGCCTTGAAACGCTCAGGGTGCTTTCGGTGATGCCGGCCACCATTTCACGGCTTCTCTCAATTTCGTCGTGTCGCGCTTCGTGCCAAGCGGCAAGGCCGGTTTCAACATCTGCACTGTCAAATGTGATGACGTCCAATGTTAGGTCACGTTGGGCCCGCATCAAGTTGGCAATCGCACGGTCAAGCGCTAATCTGTCGTAATAATCTTTGACTTCGATTGATTGAACTTGCTCGGTGATATGGCCAAGCTTGAAGGTTTCCAGAACGGCAAAGTAGGTTTTTGCTGCGTCCTGCACGGAGATTTCAGCCCGTTCACTCACCAATACTACCTCTGTTGCCAACGTCAGAGCTGACAATTGTGAGATGCGTTTGGCCAGTGTTTCTGGTGTGCCACCTTTAATCAGTGTTTGGGCTTGTTCTGCAACTGACCTTGCCACAAAAGCTGGCAAAACATCATCCAGCATAGAACGGATCGTCTCGATGCCTTTTGAATAGGTGTCTACCACTGAGGAAATGCCATCAGCAAAGTTAACGTTGCGCAAGAACCATGCGGTTTGTTGAAGCAACAAGGTGCGCAGCTCGTCATAAAGCTCAAGCTGGGTGTCGCCCTGCATTTTGGTGTCTAGCGCATCAATGGCGAGGTTCATTTCTGTTAGGCCAAAGCTATCGCGGGCCGCAGCATAAGCCGCTGCCACCTGTGAGGCATCTGCCCCTGTTGCTGCCGACAAACGATGCACGAAGTCCGGTCCGCCTCGGTTGATCATGGCGTTGCACAAAACTGTTGCAATCACCTCGCGCCGCAGGCGATGGTTTTTGATTGTATCGGGGTGCACTTTTGCCAAATGATCTGGGAAGTAGCGGAACAGCTCCTTGCCCAAATATGGGTCGTCCGGCACTTCGCTGTCGAGCAGTTCGGCATAGAGTGTGTTTTTGGCATAGGCCAAGATAACCGCAAGCTCAGGGCGGTAAAGGCCTGTGCCGTGCGCTTCACGTTCCATTAAGTCTGCATGTTTGGGTAAATATTCAACCTTGCGATTTAATTGCCCTGCTGCTTCAAGCGCTTTGATAAAGTCCGCATGATAAGGCAAATCACTAGATTGACGACGTTCGGCCAAAGAAAGAGCCAATGTTTGCAAATAGTTATTGCGCAAACATAGCTCTGCCACCTCGTCGGTCATGCCTGCTAAGAAGCTGTTGCGTTCCTCATATGTGAACGTGCCTTCGCGCACCAAGGTGCCCAAAGCGATTTTGATGTTCACTTCCAAGTCAGAAGAGTTCACGCCGGCTGAGTTGTCGATGGCATCTGTGTTGATGCGCCCGCCATGGCGGGCAAATTCCACGCGACCCAGTTGGGTGATGCCAAGATTGGCACCTTCACCCAGCACTTTCGCGCCGATTTCAGCACCTGTGATACGAATAGCATCATTTGCGCGGTCGCCGGCTTCCGCATCGCTTTCTGTGCTGGCGCGCACATAGGTGCCAATGCCGCCAAACCACAAAAGGTCGACCCTGGAAACCAGAATTGCCCGCATCAATTCGTTCGGGGTCATCTCGTCTTTTTCAAGACCGAGCGCCTCAACAGCTTCTGGAGAAAGCTTGATCGATTTTGAAGATCGCGGATAAATGCCGCCACCGTTTGAAAGCAACGACTGATCATAATCTTGCCAGCTTGAACGCCCCAAATCAAAAATGCGCTTGCGCTCTTGCCACGTGGTTTCAGGATCAGGGTTTGGATCAATGAAAATGTCACGGTGATCGAACGCTGCAATCAGTTTGGTGGCTTTGGACAATAGCATGCCGTTGCCGAACACATCACCGGACATGTCACCAACACCAACGGCGGTGAAGGGTTCAGTTTGGATGTCGCGGTCTAATTCGCGGAAGTGGCGTTTTACCGCTTCCCAGCCGCCACGGGCGGTAATGCCCATTTTCTTGTGGTCATAACCAACGGAGCCGCCAGATGCAAAGGCGTCTGAAAGCCAGAAGTTGCGCTCATCAGAAATGGCGTTGGCTGTATCGGAGAAGGTTGCTGTGCCCTTATCAGCAGCGACCACCAGATAGGCATCATCACCATCAAGGCGAGTAACATCTTTTGGCGGAATAACCATATCGCCATCCAAATTGTCGGTGATGTCGAGCAAAGAACCGATGAAGATTTTATAGGCTTCAGTCCCTTCAGCGATAAACTCTTCCCGCGTTGGATTGCTTGGCATTTGTTTGGGTACGAAACCGCCTTTTGCGCCGACAGGCACAATTACGGCATTTTTCACCATTTGGGCTTTGACCAACCCCAATACTTCCGTGCGGAAATCTTCGGGACGGTCCGACCAGCGCAATCCGCCACGGGCGATCATGCCGCCGCGCAAATGCACACCTTCAACCCTAGGGCTATAAACATGGATTTCACGGAAAGGACGTGGATCAGGCAATCCATCAACTTTGAATGCATCATACTTGATGGCCAAGGCGGGCCGGCGTTTGTTGTCAACCCGCTGGAAGAAGTTGGTACGCAGACTTGAATCTACCAAATTTACAAATCGGCGCACAATGGTGTCATCATCCAAAGAGGTGATGGCTTGCAGGGCTGCCGAAATGGTTTCACGCGCATTGGCTTCAACACTTGTCTTGTCGCCAACAAATTCGGGTGCATGACGCACATGGAATAGGTTTGCAATGGCCAGTGCCACGTCTGGGTGTTTGGCAAGCGTGTCCCACATATAGCGCTGCGAATAGGCGATTTTGGTTTGTTTTAAGTATCGACCAAGCGCCCGGATGATGGAGACATCGTCCCATTCCATAGCGGCACGAACAGTCAGCTTGTTGTAGCCATCATTCTCAGCATCTTTGTACCAAACAGCTTTCAGGGCGCGTTCGATGACATTGTCGACTTGCGTCAAATCCTGCTTAACCCCAGGGGCCTTGATGGTCATGTCATGCATGACGCGCTCGTCGGTGTTTTTGGGCGTCACGGTGTATGTGCGCTCATTGATCACTTTGAAGCCGAAATGCTCGAGCATAGGCACGCGTGCGCTGAGCGGAATAGGGGTGGAACGGTGGTACAGCTTAAGCGAATAAGCGCCTTCGCGCCGCGCGTGCTGGCTTAACCTTACCGCGATCTGTTTGTCATCCATGAGCAATTGGAACTGCTCGATATCCTTCAGCGCCTCTGCGTAATCATACTTTTCTTGATAGGCATTGGTGAAGGCATTTGCATAATCAAGCACATCGCGCGGTTCTTTTGCCGCGGCCAACAAGCGATCACCAAAACTATAGGTCAGATCGGTAATATGGGCTTCGAGCTCTTCACGGCTTGGTTTTGGCGTAACGCCACCATTACGGCCGAGAATGAAGTGAACAGAAACCAATTCGCCTTCTGGGAAGTTGGGGTAATAGGTGGAAACCCGTGCATCATATTGCTCGGCTAAATATTCGCCCACTTGTTCGCGCAGTTGCGAATTATAGCGATCTCGGGCCATGAACATGATGATCGAGACGAAATTATCGAACGGATCAATGCGCGGCAACACCCGAACACGCGGTCGATCAGCAAGTGAAGAAATAGTTGTGGCGAACTCGAACAGCAAGTCTTCGTCGATCTGAAACAGCTCTTCGCGTGGGTAATTATCCAGCGCGTTCATCAAGGCTTTGCCAGAATGTGAATTTGGGTTGTGCCCAGATCGACGCACCACTTCCATCACCTTGCGGCGTAGCAAAGGCACTTCGGTGTGTGGGGTGGCTAGTGACATAGAGGTGAATAGGCCGATAATACGCAATTCGCCAGCAATGGAGCCGTCTTCGTTGAACTGTTTAATGCCGATATAGTCCATATGCACACGGCGGTGGACCACAGATTTGATGTTGGCTTTGGTGACCATTAGTGGATCTGATTTAGTCAAAAAGTCCGCATGCTGGGCAGTCATTTCCACATAGTCTTCGCCGTGGCGCAAGAAGTAGAGATCGGGATCAGAAAGGATACCAAGCCCGCTGTCTGGGATTGGCTCCAGATTTGGCTCGCCATTGGATTGAGTGAATTTGTATTCGCGCATGCCAAGGAATGTGAAATTATGGTCGGCCAACCAGCCAAGGAAATGCATGCTTTCTGAAAGAACAGCCTCATCAACTTCAGGTGGATGATTGCGGTAGGCGCGTACGACATCGCCCAGTTTTTCAAGCATTGGCCGCCAGCCAGCCACAGCGTGGCGGACTTGTACAAGTACATTGTCCATTTCTGCTTTAATGGTTTCAAGGGCTTTGGGGTCAAGTCCTGGGTCAAAGTGAACGTGCAACAGGCTTGTTATTGTTGCCCCGTCTTCAATCTTTTCCAGAACCTCGATTTCACCCTCATTTTCGACGACTGGTAAGATTGGGTGTGCGAATAGTCGAATGTCAGCGCCTGATGCGCGAATTGCTGCCAAGCCCGAATCAACGATAAACGGCATATCTTCGTTGAAAACATCGATGACATGGGTGTTGGATTTGTTGTTAAGCGATGTGATCGTTATCGAGTGGGCTTTGGATTGACGCGCGCCCAAGTTTTGGTATGACTGCCGCGCGATGTCAATAAATTCTTCGTGATTATAATGACTTAAGTCGGCTTCATCAATTGAGTTGATGAGATGAACGAGAAAGTTCGCAAAACTTTTCTCTGTTGCTCTTAGCTCTTGAGCTGCTGCAACCAATTGCGCTTTTTGGGAGGCTTGAACCTGCGCCATCGTTGTGACCCCTTTTGGTGATGACATAGGGGGAGCCTAATCCTTGATTGTAAATAAAAGAAGTAGGAATTGACGGATAAAAGTTTAACCATTCGTCGTATGCGGTTTCACATGCAGATGCTTTGAGGGAACTGATCTTTGAGCGACAGCCTTGACCACCAATCCTTACGGATTTACAAACAAGCTTCCAATTTCCCTTTTGACCAAAGCCTTGCGAGAAAACAGACCGATGACGAGCGCACGCACACTTTACGACAAGATCTGGGATGATCATCTGGTGACCAATAATGAAGACGGCACGAGCCATCTTTATATTGACCGTCACCTTGTGCACGAAGTCACAAGCCCGCAAGCTTTTGAAGGGTTGCGTTTGGCTGGCCGCAAGGTGCGTGCACCTTTGCGCACTTTGGCCGTGGTAGACCACAATGTGCCCACCACAGACCGCTCCAATGGCATAGATGACCCAGACAGCAAATTGCAGGTCGAGACTTTGGCGAAGAACGCCAAAGATTTCAACGTTGAGTATTTTGATGAGCTGGATAAGCGCCAAGGCGTCGTGCATATTGTTGGTCCTGAGCAAGGCTTCACCCTGCCGGGCATGACCATTGTTTGTGGCGACAGCCATACATCAACTCATGGTGCGTTTGGCGCATTGGCGCATGGCATCGGCACCTCAGAAGTTGAGCATGTTTTGGCCACGCAGACTTTGATCCAGTCAAAAGCGAAGAATATGCGTGTCACCGTCAATGGCAAATTGCCACAAGGCGTGACTGCAAAGGATATCGTTTTGGCGATCATTGGCGAAATTGGCACTGCTGGTGGCACAGGTCACGTCATCGAATATGCCGGTGAAGCAATTGAAGCTTTGTCGATGGAAGGCCGGATGACGGTCTGTAACATGTCGATTGAAGGCGGTGCCCGTGCTGGTTTGATTGCGCCGGATCAAAAGACATTTGACTATATTAAAGGCAAGCCGCGCGCACCAAAGGGCGAGGCATTTGATATGGCCCGCGCCTATTGGGAAACTTTGCACACAGATGAAGGCGCGGTTTTTGACAAAGAAATCACGCTTGATGCGGCTAACCTGACCCCGATTGTAACCTGGGGTTCTTCACCTGAAGATGTGGTTGCGGTCACTGGTGTGGTGCCAAACCCTGACGATATTGAAAATGAAAACACCCGCTCATCCAAATGGCGGGCACTTGATTATATGGGCCTAAAGCCGGGCACAAAAATTACCGATATTGCGATTGATCGGATTTTCATCGGCTCATGCACAAATGGTCGCATTGAAGATTTCCGGGAAGCGGCGGCGATCTTGAAGGGCAAGAAAATTGCACCAACCGTGAGTGCGATGATTGTGCCGGGTTCAGGCTTGGTGAAAGAACAGGCAGAAGCTGAAGGTCTTGATAAGATCTTTTTGGATGCGGGCTGTGAGTGGCGGGAGCCGGGTTGTTCCATGTGCTTGGCCATGAACGCGGATAAATTGAAGCCCGAAGAGCGCTGTGCATCAACGTCGAACCGCAATTTTGAGGGTCGCCAAGGCTTTAAAGGTCGGACCCATTTGGTTAGTCCCGCAATGGCAGCCGCAGCAGCAATCGCTGGCCACTTTGTGGATGTACGCGATCTATAGGAGTTGAACAAATGATCAAGGTAAAATTGGTTTTAGCAACTGTTTTTGCCTTGGTTTGTTCTTCGGCTATCGCTGGTTCTTGCGTGCCAGATGGGCTTGACCTGTCGATACGTGATGTAACACGCTTGTCACAACTTAAAGATACAAGAACGCGTGGTATGGCGTCTGCCATGCTGGGCGAAAATAGCAGTGAACGTGAACTGGTATCAACGCTTTTTTCGATGGGCTTGGGCGTGCCAAAGACCGTGATCAGCGGTAATTACAAATGCCGCACCATCAAAATGGGAGGAATTTCCGCGCTGGTTACGTACGGATTTTTCGATTGCCGCATCAGCACCAACGAAAATGAATTTAGGATCGAAAAACTTACAGGTTCGCAGCGTTTCACAGGGCGTTTGGTGGTGCAAGATGCGGGTGTCTCCTACCAAGGTGCATCTCATTATGGATATGAAGAACCTCGCGATTATGTGGGTAATAGCGACCGCGACCAGGTAGGGTGCTTTTATGAATCATTGGGGAAACCTGGCAGTTTGCTGCTGGAATTGCCCGCGCCATTTTTTGAATCGGTGCATGATGTGATTGAGTTGGTTCGGCGCTAAAACACCCCGTTTTAGTTATTCACTTCAAAGCTTGGCAAGTCTTACAAGCCGCCCTTGATTGTTATGCATATCATCACGTGAACCCCAATCGATCGGACTGAGGCGTGTTAGGAACTCTGGCGTTAGCACTTGACAATTCACTAATTAGATTATGAACATACTGGCTAAACAGTGTCGTTTTGGCGCGGTTTGGGAGGTTGGTCTTTGGTGCATATCGAGCGATCTTGGAGTCTTTTTGGAATAGCCATTTGTATTGTGGCGGGGCTGACCGCGCCTTTTCTCACTCACCCGGATTATAATTGGATGCGCCACACCACCGGTGAACTTGCCGGACAACAAATGCCAAACGCTTGGATCATGCGGGTGGGATATGTAAGCCTAGGTTTTGGGGTTTTTTTTGATGCGTTGCAGCGCATGGCCAAAACACGGCGCGATTACATTCCGTTTATGATTTTCGGCATTCTTATGATTGGTGCTGGCGCGTTTCATCCGCGGTCAATCGACAGCCAAGAATTTTTTGAAGCGCCGTTTGCCTACTGGCATGGCTTTCTATTTATCCTGGCCGAAATCGCTCTCGTGGTTGGTATGGTGTGGCGCATCACCAAGTCAGACGTCATGAGTTTTAGATATATTAGTATCGCGCTTGTCTCGATTTATCTTGCTTCAGTGCCGTTGATTTTCTTCCTGCCCCAGTATGCTGGCCTGATTGAACGGGTGGCGTTTTTTACTGCGCTTGGTTGGTTGGCATGTTTCTTACACACTGTTTCTTCAAAAACAATTTAGGTCCTTCAACACCCACGCCTGCTCGTATATGCTTGCATCTGTTGTCGGTTGGGCACGCGTTCATTGGAGAACTAGTCAATTCTTTGGGCGTGATACTTACAGTTTCGTTTTATGCGAGGAGGGGTAATGGAGCCGCAAAATCGGAATTGGTTCGTCGTTGGGGTTGCGGTGTTTTTTTTAGCGTCGTTGCTTGCGCCGTTGAACGCCACAATTGACTATGACTGGACCGCTCAGCCGATTGGAGAGTTAGCAGGCCGACAGAACGTTAACAGTTGGGTCATGCGGGCTGGCTTCGTCGGATTAGGCTTTTGCGTGCTCATCGATGTATTGCAAGATCCCAAATGGCGTTGGCGCGATTGGCCCTTCCTACTCTTTGGCTTAGCGAACATTGGCGCTGGCTTGTATCGCAATTATTCGGTCGATGCGGACACCTTTTTAAATGATCCCATGGCAAATGCTCATGGTTGGTTCTTTATTGCCGCCGCATTTTTTCTTTTGATAGGATATATTAATCGCCTATCTAGCGATGAAAATAGGCAGAAAATAATAACCTCGTGCGCTATTGTGTGGCTTGTAAGCTGCGCCTCGTTGGCCGTGAGTTTCCCAAATTTTGCGGGCCTATTTGACCGTCTTGGTGATGTGGGGTTACTGGTCTGGGTCGTTCTAAATCCGCGCGCTGCCTACCGTGACAAGCAGTCAAACCCTGCCCAAAACGCCAAATGAAGTGCTCTTTTGAATGTTTATGGGGCGCATATGGCTGCGTAACGACGCCGCTATTTAACAGCGGATGCGAGATTGAACGCTTTAAGCTCGTTTATTGTGAGGTAGTACAGCTTGTCAGGCGGCGTCTCGAGCGCGTGAACCCAAATTGTTGCATCAACGCCCATATCGTTTAGATGTTTGGTAATGCGGGCGGTTGTTGACTGTGCATCTGACATAGCTTGTGGGGCCGTTGTTTCAGCAGTTGCACCATAAATTTGGTGTAGGCCGATAGTTGCTTTTTTGCCAGCCGTGCGGGATTTGCCACCGGCAAACACTAAGGGGCAAGACGATGCACAAAACCCACCATCTTCAACGGATGTTGACAATTCCAGCTTGCGCACCTGGAGTGAAATGGCCAAGGCATCATTGACGGAGCCGCCGGGGGAGTTCAATTGCACCGTTTTGATATATTCCTTGGTGCGATCTAGCTCTTCAATGATCCGGTCTGCTGCGCCCGGATCGATATAGCCGGACAACAGCATGACGCCATTTGGCGCGAGCACAGCTGAGATGGGTGCCGACAAAATTTCGGGCGATGCGGTGACGTGTTCGCTTGGATCAAATTGGGGGGCGTTTGGGTCAATCTCTGGGCGTTGCACCGCAGGTAGAATCGGGCGTTCGCTCAAATCAGGTGGCATAGCGGTTTTATCGGTCAGTGTTTGCAAGTCCCAATAAAGCAAAGTGGCTGTGCCAATCAGCAACCCAAAAAAGATTGCCCGCATCAGATTGGCATCATTTGGCCATCCAAAACGCGCCTGTTTTGCTTGGGCGTGCTGCACATTGCTCATTTAGGTTTCGTGTCCTGACGTTTGGCGACGTCGATTGAGGTCACGTTGGGGTCTTCGATTTTGGCTGTGGTCGGTATGTCCTCATCATCGCTTTTGGGTTCCGGCGGTACGGCCCGACGGGCAATCTCTGCTTCGCGATTGGCGTTCATTTCGTTGAACAAGCTTACGGCCCGCATCATCTCTGCGGCGGTGATTTTATCGGCTGCGTCCAACGTACGTGCTTCGCGGCGGCTGGCCGAATAAACAACGGCCAAAATCAGCACCAAAACCATGGGCAACAAGTCAATCGATATCGCGCCTGCCCAACTTGGCAAAAAGTCGCGGGCATAAAGCAAAACAGCTTCTGCTGAGGATAGCGGCACAAAGCGGCGAGGTTGCACTTTTGGTTGATCTAAAATGCTGTCTGCTGCAGATTTAAGCGCGGTTGATTGGGCTTGTACCGCACTCATGACAGATTGCATGACTTGATCTTGGCGATCGGCAAGCTCTTGTGATCGCCCGTCGGCCACGGGGGCGATAAAGCCAAGCGACAAATCATCGGCCGCACGGCTCACCGAAGAAGCGATGGAGGTTTCTTGCAAGGAGGCGATGACCCCGGTCAGCGCCACGGCTTCTGCGGAGAACTTATCGGCGCGCGGTTGCACCGCGCCTTCGCCCGAAACTAGGGCGCGCATATTGGCCAAGTGGGTTGAGCCTTGCTCAAATTGTGAGGTAACGATGCTGCGAGATGCCGAAATGGTGTTGCCCAATTCATCCAATTGCGCAGACATTTGGGTGAGCAATTGCACAACGGATCCGGAGCCTGACGTGCCGGTTAGGGCACCGGAGCGGCGTTCGTCATCCGCAAGGCGCGAAAATCGTACCGAAGCGCGTTGTACGTCGGGCAATAGGCTTTGGGCGGAAAGGGCATTGCCGTGGGCCGCATCTAAATCCGCCACATAGTCTTCAAGGGTAACGGCCAAGTGCTGCTCTAGGGCGGCAGAGCCTGCAAGGGCTGCGGCGTTCAGCCAAGAGGACATGGCGACAATCATCAAGCTGCCCAAACCCATGACCGCAATTAATGCCCCGCGCCGCGCATTGTCGCGCATCAGGGGCAAGAATTTCATCATATAGGTCCAAAAGGCATAAATGCCCACCGACACCGCCACAGCGTAAATAATGGCGGCTGCAAACACCATATCCGCGGACCCATCCAGCAAGCTGCGCACGCCCAAATAGGTGTACACACCACTGGCCAGTGCCAAAACAGCAAGGGCAAAGCGGGTCATGGTCTCAAGGCTCTTCACGCCTTCGCGCAGGCGGGCGGCATTATTATTATCGAGCATGGATCCTAAGTCCCTTAAAAAGCAATTGGCCTACATTAAGGGATTTAATCGCGACATAAAAAGGGCAAAAGGCCAAACTTTATTTTAATAGGGACGTGCTTTTGGCACCCGAGTTTTTGGCCAGCACCAAAAGCCACCAGACCAGCCAAATGTAAATCAGCGTTTCGCCCACCCGCTGGACCAGGCCAACGATCGGATTTTCGGGCACAATGTTGAAAAATAAGAGCAAGAGAACAGGCGTCAACAGTAGACCGCTTTTTTTCAATAAGGTCGATGTTTTTGTAGCGCCTGATTGGCGTGATAAAAATGCCAGGCCAATTATGGCGCAAAGATATGCGAGCAAAGCTGTGGTGATATGTATGAGGTGGCTGAGCGATGGGGTATCTGGCCGACACTCAAAATCACAAGGTGAAAGTGCCGCAACGCCAATTAGGATTGGGTAGACCGCAAGAAACACAAACCCTACCAAGTTAGACGGCGTTTTGGGGAGCTGTTGAAATGCAATGGCAAGGCTGCCAAGCAACAAGATTTCTGTTATCCCGAATCCAGCAAGGTTGACCAGCTGTCCATGTGGTGAACCCGTTGCGCCAAGTTCGCTCATGAATTGGGATAAATGAGCGTAATTAGGATAGAAAATGCCACCCAAAATGACAGTAGCTGCCAACCAGCAATAGCTGGCGATTGCCAATATGATCATCAATTTTGTTTTCGACATAAACACCTCGCCACCAGAGATGGGGATCTGATTTCTCAGATCAAGGCTTGTGGCGAATCAACGAGATGATTTTTCAATGGGTTAAGCGAGTGCCAGTGGTTTGGGTGGCAAAGAAAGTTTGGCAATTGCCATTTCAAGTCGTTTGCGTTTGGTGGGCGTCAGTATCTGATCGAGGCGCGAAAAGAGCACGTGGACCAACTCGGCATTTTCGCCGTTGGTCAGGGTCGCTGCCGCGTTTTCGGCATACATTGGCAATTGATTGGGCGCCGCACTTTTAAGCCGTTCACACAGTATGGGCATGATCTCGCCCTTATGTTTTTCAACCGCAACCAGTTGCAACAAAATGGCAAATGCATTGTCCTTTGCGATGACAGACCCACGATCCGCAGCCACCAATATTTGGGGTAAATGCGCAATGGTTTGCGCCACATTGTAAGCACATGTCGCGCTGATTAGCATCAGGGTGCCCCACAGCAACCGATTGTCTTTGGTGGACAAAAGATCAAGCGCATAGTCGAACTTGTCGCCAAAAACTTCTGGACGCAAGGCCGCAAGTTCATAAAGCACTTTGATCGCATCATGGCTTTGCGCCTTGGTGCCATTGTTGACGATACCAAGCAATTCCAAAATTTCACTGCTTAAGTTGGATTGCTTCGATAGCTTTTTTGCCAATTCAATATTGGGTTGCTCGTCTGAGCGGTCCAATGCTGTGGCTAGCTGGTTGGCAAGGGTCATGTGCGGCTCCAATGGTTGCGGTTTGGATGAATTTTACAAACTCGCCGCCAATTCCAACGACAATTGCGCCATGTCGGTCAGGGAGGTTTGGCGCTGGTCGGCGTCGATTTCTTCTCCGGTGATTAGGCAATCAGAGATGGTGCAAATGGCCAAAGCTCGGCAGCCTTTTTGGGCGGCGATGGTGTAGAGTGCGGCGGCTTCCATTTCGACCGCGAGAATGCCGTGGGCGGTGAGGGGTTTGTAGGCATCTAGGCCTAAGGGCTGGTAGAAACTATCTCCAGAGACAATGCCGCCCGCATGCCATGTCATAGACTTTTCGTCGGCCAAATCGGCGGCTTTGCGCAAAAGAGAAAAATCGGCTGTCGGCGCATAGGTGAATTTGCCGAACACTTCTTGGAACATATTGCCTTCGTTGGATGCGGACATGGCGAGGACCACGTCGCGTACCTTTGCTTTTTTGTTCAGGCCGCCGCAGGTGCCAATGCGGATGAGGTTTTTTACCCCGTAGGTATCGATCAATTCATTGACATAGATGGCGAGGGAAGGTTGGCCCATGCCGGTCGCTTGCACGCTTACCCGCTTACCGTTGAAGGTGCCCGTATAGCCCAAGCAATTGCGCACACTATTGACCAGTTTGATGTCCTCAAGGAATGTCTCAGCGACCCATTTGGCGCGCAACGGGTCACCCGGTAAAAGTACAGTTTCGGCATAGTCACCAAGTTTTGCGTTATTGTGCGGCGTCATTTTACTCTCCGGTCAAATATTTTGAGGCATCTAGCCATTTTTTGAATTCAGATTCAATGATTTCATTGTGGTGTTGGCGCGTGCGCCCGGTGAGGGGCTTGACGCCTTATGATAGCTGATGCATTGAAAAGGCACCACTTACGAGGGAAGTCAAAAATGGACAAGTTCATCTCACTAACAGGCGTTGCTGCGCCATTGCCATTCATCAATATCGATACCGATATGATTATCCCAAAACAATATCTGAAAACCATCAAGCGCACCGGATTGGGCTCTGCTCTATTTGCTGAGATGCGCTTTGAAGAAGACGGCGTCACCGAGAAGCCAGAGTTCGTTTTGAACAAAGATGCTTACCGCAAAGCTTCGATTATTGTAGCGGGTGATAATTTTGGCTGCGGATCAAGCCGTGAGCATGCCCCATGGGCGCTGAAAGATTTTGGTATTCGCTGTGTGATCTCAACAAGCTTTGCTGACATTTTTTATAATAACTGCTTTAAAAATGGCATTCTGCCCGTGGTTGTGACTGAAGAGCAATTGGCCGCCTTAATGGATGATGCGAGCCGGGGCTCAAACGCTACTGTTTCAATTGATTTGGAAGCGCAAACCATTTCAGGACCAGATGGCGGCACGATCAGCTTTGACATTGACCCTTCACGCAAAGCAGCCTTGTTGCAAGGCTTGGATGATGTTGGTCTGACTATGGAAAAAGGCGATGCGATCGCTGGCTTTGAAAGCCAGATGGAAGCTTCGCGTCCTTGGATTTAGTCCAAAATCAACTGGCAGGTTTTTTAACAAGAGGCAGGATCATTTCCTGCCTTTTTGTTTTTGTGTTTTTGCCATAGTCTCCTGTCTTTACTTGCTTTGCGACAGGGGAACAGTATGGCTGTGCAGCGTATCTCAACAGGCTCACCATTTGAAAAACAGGCGGGATATTCACGGGCCATAAAAGATGCCGAATGGGTGCATGTGGCGGGGACCACAGGCTATAATTATGAAACCATGACCATGCCAGACGATGTGGCGGCCCAAGCTGAGAATTGCTTTGAAACGATTGAGAAAGCGCTGCAAGAAGCGGGTTCTTCGCTTTGTGATGTGGTTCGCGCGCGATATTACATCACTGACCCATTCTATGCTGATCAGGTGTTTGAGGTCACAGGCAAATATTTTGGTGAAGTGCGCCCTGCTGCGACCATGGTGGTTGCTGGGTTGATCAAGCCAGAGATGAAAATAGAAATTGAAGTGACGGCGCGCATTGGTGCTGGTGCCTAATCACAATGTTACTTTTAGGATAGTGTACATGGGGCAATCTGCCCCATTTTCTTTGTCGTCAAAATAACATACGTTGACGTATGCAAATTGATCGAGGAAATGAATATGTTGTATCTTTTGGCGGCACTTGCGGACTTAGTTTTGTTCGTATTGCACATGGTGGCGATATTTATCGGCGCGCCTGCCTACATATTTTTGCGGGCCGGGAAACGTATGGCGCAGGCAGATATAGATGGCGCGCGCTGGCCTGCGCTTTTGACAGGTTTCATTTCGGGAGTATTTTTGGTTTGGGCTGGGATTTGCTATTGGGCCAGCACACAAAACCCATTTGCCGATTGGGCAAGCTATTTGGTGGTCGCTATTGGGTGTGTGTTTGTGTTGCGCGGCGGCATGATTGTGTTTCAGGCTGTTGGGTTCACAAAATTATCAGATGGCGAGGCCCCACAACCACGCGATTTTGTGTTTAGCTTGTCAGCACTTATTATCGGATTGCTGCATCTGGCGGCGGTGCTTTGGGCAGTGTAGCCGTTTTGTATGTTTTGATTTATGCCTATTTAGACGTTTTTCGCGCGCAAAGCCTTGTCAGTCTGACTTGTTGCGCGTAGCAAAGCGGCAATTGGTTCAATTTTGATAGGCACCCACATGGCAAAGCAAAATCTTTTATTGTTGCCCGGCGACGGCATTGGCACTGAAATTATGGCAGAAGTGGAAAAGCTTATTGCCCACCTAAACGCCAAAGGCCTTGCGGATGTGGCATTTGAAACCGGCCTTGTTGGTGGTTCAGCTTACGATGCGCATGGCGTTGCGATTTCAGAAGAAGATATGCAAAAAGCCTTGAGCGCAGATGCGGTGATCTTTGGCGCGGTCGGCGGTCCTAAATGGGATGATGTGCCTTATGAGGTGCGCCCAGAAGCTGGTCTTTTGCGTCTTCGTAAAGATCTTGGTCTGTTCGCCAATCTTCGCCCTGCCATTTGCTATCCAGCATTGGCCGACGGCTCTTCGCTTAAGCGCGAAATTGTTGAAGGTTTGGACATTTTGATTGTGCGCGAATTGACCGGCGGGGTTTATTTCGGCGAACCAAAAGAAATACACGATTTGGGCAATGGCCAAAAACGCGCGATTGATACCCAAGTTTACGAAACATATGAGATCGAGCGGATCGCGCGGGTGGCTTTTGATTTGGCAAAAACCCGCGATAATCGTGTGCATTCTTCTGAAAAACGCAATGTGATGAAATCAGGCGTTTTGTGGCACGAAGTGGTGAGCGCTATTCATGCCAACGAATATGCAGACGTAAAGCTTGATCATATTCTAGCCGACAATTGTGCGATGCAATTGGTGCGTAACCCAAAACAGTTTGATGTGATTGTTACGGACAATTTGTTTGGCGATATTCTTTCTGATGCAGCAGCGATGTTGACCGGATCACTGGGCATGTTGCCATCCGCTTCTTTGGGTGCACCAGACGCAACCACTGGCAAGCGCAAAGCTTTGTATGAACCAGTACACGGCTCTGCCCCTGATATTGCTGGCCAAGGCATGGCCAACCCAATCGCGATGATCGCAAGCTTTGCCATGGCATTGCGCTATTCATTTGAAATGATTGAGTTGGCCGACAAAGTTGAAGCTGCAATTGCTTCTGTCTTGGATGAAGGCTTGCGCACAGGCGACATCATGCAAGAAGGCTGCAAGAAGGTTTCAACTGCTGAAATGGGCGACGCGATTATCGCTAAACTCTAGCGCTTGCGCCTAAAACAAATTCAGTTCTAAATAGGGCATCATTTATTGGTGCCCTTTTTCATGACGAAGAATATTGATTTCGACCAACCCCTTACAGATGGGGATATTGAAGGCCTTTATCGCGACGGCAAAATTCCGCGTGCAGGCATGCAATTCTTAAAACAGCAAACCGATCCGCGCCCGCTTTGGGGGCAGTGGGCCGATAGGTTGAGCTTGGTTGTTGGTGCCACATTGATGCTGGCTGGGGTGATCTTTTTCTTTGCCTTCAATTGGAAAGATATGGCGGGTTGGCAAAAGCTTGGCTTGATCAATCTCGGGCTGGTTGCTTGCCTTGTGGGGGCCGTTGGGCGCGGATTAGACCATGTAGTGGGCCAAGCTTTGGCGATTGGCGCAAGCGTTCTTGTCGGCGTTTTTATGGCGGTTTTCGGCCAGATTTATCAGACCGGTGCCGACGCGTACCAGCTGTTTATGATGTGGTCGATTTTGATTTTTCCATGGGTGATGATGTCAAAATCTTTGGCCCATTGGACCTTGTGGTTGATCGTGTTCAATCTGTATTTGATCACCGTTTGGGTGCAATCTGTTGGCGATGGCGTTGAAATTCAGGTGGCACTGGCGCTGGTGGGTTTGCTGGCCTTTGGGCTGCAAAGCCAGTTTGCGCGCACCAAGCCAAATGGTTGGCTCGATCACAATTGGTTTTCGTGGGTTTGGCTGTTTTATGCGCTGACCTGCACTGCGTTTCTTGTAGGGTTTTGGGCATTCAAACTGCGCTATGGGTTTGATTTTGGCAGTGATCCTTTTGATGGGCAATACCAGCACCTGGCTGGGCTCTCCGGCTTAGCCTTGCATCTTGTGGCCTACCATATGGCGTTCCAGCATTTCAAAAACATTGTGAGTGCTCAAATCTGGACTTTGGTCAGCGCCATCTTAACATCAGCCGTGTTCGTCGTTGTCTTCGCAGAATGGTTGTTAGATGCGGGGGAGATCGGGCTGTTGTTTGGTGGGTTGTTTATGGCTGGCGTCGTGGTCGGCATATTTTGGGGTGGCATCAAGTTCTTGAATGCCCACAAATTCACGACCCGTCTCGCACGAGGAGGCGCCAATGCTAAGTAGAGAACAAGCGATCACTCGGCTTAATGCCTATGGTGTACCCTTTTCTGAGGAGCAATGGACCAACGAAACTGCGCGCAAAGATGGGGAGTTTGGCGTTTTCGCCATCATTATCCGCATCATTGCAGGCCTGTTTATTCTCTGGATGGTTTCTATTTCGATCGCCGGCTTTATTGCGCTGATTGGGCAGGAATCCAATTGGCAAACGGTGACCGGGATCATCGGTGTTTTGGCAACAGGATTTGCCGGGTGGAAATTCCGGCACTCCTACAACACGCTTGAAAAGCAATATGGCTTTAAGGGACTTTTATACTTGTCGCTTTTATTGGTGGGGAAGAGTTGTTTGCTTGTTGCGCTTTATGGTTGGTTTGACACTTGGCCATATAGTTCAGATGGCGGCTGGATTGTTGCTGTGATTTTCAGCGCCATTACTGCTGTTTCAAGTCTTTTTTACCGCATGTATTTGGAAGCATTTTTGGCGCTGTTGGTATCAATTTTTCTTTTGGATAGTGCGCTGGCCAGCAACTTTTCATCAGTCGCGTACCCAGCCGTTATTATCGCGTTGGTACTTGGCATGCTGGGGCTGATTTGGCGTCAAAATCGACATAATTTGTCTTCGGTCTTTCTATATGCCACCGTGCTGTTTTTCGGCTACAAATTGTTACCCCATTGGGGGCAAACGCGCCTCCTGTTCTCTCAGGGTGAGGTACTTGGACTAAACTTTTCGGTTAGCCTTGGCGTAATTGCTTTCGCGGCAACCCTGTCGCTTTATGTCTTCCTGATCGGCGGGTGGCCAAAACTTAAATCAGTTCAACATTTGATCGTCATTGTCGGCATTGTAATTTTGGCAGCGCTTTCCGTGGATGGGGTTCTGTTGGCAGTGGCACTGATGGCCATGGGCCATGTGCGGCACGACCGTGTGCTTTGGGTGATCGGGTTAATCTATCTACCGCTCTATCTTGTCGCCTTTTATTATACCCTTGATGCGACATTGCTGACCAAAAGCTACATGTTGATGGGGTCAGGCGTTGCAATTCTACTAGGGCGTTATGCGTTGTCTTGGATTGTGCGGCCTTCAACCGCGGAGGTCGATCATGCGTAATTGGTTGATGCTTGGCTTTGGCGTTTTGATTATTGGACTGCTAAATTTTGGCGTGGTGCAAAAAGAGCGGGTGGTGACCAATGGGGATCAAGTGTTTTTAAAGCTGCGCCCCGTTGATCCGCGCTCTTTGCTGCAGGGTGACTATATGCGGCTGGGTTTTGACGTTGAAGAAAAGGCGCGACCTTTCATAAAGGAGGCCAACTTGCGCTCCGGCAATTTGATCGTGCAAGTGGATGAAAATCTGGTTGGTGACTATCGCAAACTAGATGATGGCTCTGCGCTGGCAGACAATGAATATGGCGTGCATTTTACCAATGTTTCTTGGCAGCCCACATTGGTGCCTAACAGCTTTTTCTTTCAAGAAGGAGAGGCGGACAAGTTCGCACAAGCCAAATTTGCCGTGCTGGTTTTTGGCGCAGATCGGCGCGATTATGTGTTGGCGGGGTTGGCGAATGAGAGCCGCGAATTGATCAATCCACGGGCAGCGTTGGGGATGGAATTACCCGCTTTTTTGCAATAAGGTGGGCAATTGGGTGGACCAAGCGAACTGTTCTTGGAAAAAGCGTTATTGACTCTTAAACTTTTGCCGTTAGAAAAGGCACAGTTATTTTTTGACCAAAGTGTGAGCATTTGATGCGCCTGTTTGCTAAAACAGCGATGAAGATGAAGACCATGCCAACCAACGGTGGCGTGGGCAAAGCACTTGCAACGATTAAACTTGCAACAACAAAAAAGACCACCACCAAAACCGTTTGACCGTCTTCCCTGGGCTTTCCCCCGACAGGGAGGAAGGTTTTAAGCGACGGCCGCAGCAAAAGTTGCGCGGGGGGTGAGACAAGGATCAAACGATTATGGGTTACAAAGTAGCGGTTGTCGGCGCCACAGGAAATGTGGGTCGCGAAATGCTCTCAATTTTGGCTGAACGTGGTTTCCCCGCCGACCAGGTGATTGCCATTGCATCTTCACGCTCTGTTGGGCGCGAAGTGACATTTGGCGACAAAACACTGAAATGCAAAGATTTGCAGCATTTTGATTTTACTGGCGTTGATTTTGCCTTCATGTCCGCTGGCGGTACCATTTCCGAAAAATGGGCGCCGAAAATTGGTGCGACGGGCTGTATCGTCATCGATAACTCATCTGCTTGGCGCTACCACCAAGACGTGCCACTGATTGTGCCTGAAGTGAACGCGCACGTGCTTGATAGCTACATGGCGAAAAATGATCGCATGAATATTATTGCCAACCCGAACTGTTCAACTGCTCAGTTGGTTGTGGCGCTAAAACCGTTGCATGATCATGCAAAAATCAAGCGTCTTGTTGTTTCGACTTACCAATCTGTTTCCGGCTCTGGCAAAGAAGGTTCTGACGAATTGTGGAACCAGACCAAAGGCGTTTTTGTTACTGATTTGCCAACGGCTTCTGTGTTTACAAAGCAGATTGCTTTTAACGTGATCCCGCATATCGATGTGTTCATGGAAGATGGCTACACTAAGGAAGAGTGGAAAGTTTTGGCTGAAACCAAAAAAATGCTCGACCCAAAAATCAAAGTGACCTGCACCGCCGTGCGTGTGCCGGTTTTTGTGGGCCACTCTGAAGCTGTAAACATCGAGTTCGAAAACGAAATCACCGCCGACGAAGCGCGTGACATCTTGCGCGAAGCGCCGGGCGTTGCCGTTGTAGATAGCCGTGAGAACGGTGGCTATATCACACCAGTTGAAGCTGCTGGTGAAGACGCAACTTATGTGAGCCGTATTCGTGAAGATGCCACAGTTGAGAATGGCTTAAATATTTGGGTGGTTTCAGATAATTTGCGCAAAGGCGCTGCGCTCAACGCCATTCAAATCGCAGAATGCATCATCGAACGTGGTTTGATGACGAAGGCGGCATAATGTCGGTTTGGATCGCCATTTTTGAGGATAAGCCAAATACGCAGCATCTTTTTGATGAGCATAAAGCTGCGCATTTGGCCTATCTTGGCGCTCATTCGGCTCAAGTTAAATTTGCGGCTGGCCTTTGTGAAAATCATGGCGAGCCGTCTTATGGCGGCATGTGGATCATTCGCGCTGACAGCCGTGAAGATGCGGTGCAGATTTGCGAAAATGATCCGTTTTTTACGGGGGGGCGGCGCGCTGGCTATAAGTTGGCGGCCGCGCATGTTGCACCTGGCTTTGAGCGTATACTTTGAGCTTAATTTTGCGCGATGCAATTGCATCGGACATTGACACTATCGCAGATATCTTTTTGCGGTCACGCTTGGCCGCTTTGTCGTTTCTTCCCATCCTCCATACCCCAGGCGAAGATCGCGCGCATATGCAGGACATGCTTCAGCGTGGTCGAATTACGTTGGCGATATTGGATGAGAAAACTGTTGGATTTTTGGTGGATCTTGAGGGCTGGGTAGCCCATCTTTACTTGGATCCCACTGTTCGTCGGCAAGGAATTGGGCAAGCGCTTTTGGACGATGTGAAACGGCGGCACACATCGCTTGATCTTTGGTGTTTTCAAAAAAATTGGGCCGCACGCGCGTTCTATGAAAAAAACGGCTTTGTGGCGGTTAAAGAAACTGACGGGGACAATGAAGAAAAGCTCCCCGATCGGTTATACCGCTGGCACAAAAGCGCAGATTAGTTGGCTTCGGGCCGCACAAAGTCGCCAGTGTCGCCGTCCATAACCCACAGCTCGGCCGTTGATATGTCAAACCACGCGCCGTGCAAGGACAGTTTGCCCTGTTCGACCAACTCCGCAATATAGGGAAATGATTTGAGGCTGTTGATTGATTGACGTACGCCAACACGTTCAAGCGCGGTTTGCCGTTCGCTTTCCGTCATAATGCCAGCTGCTGCCACTTGCTCGGCAACGGGGCCGAGCTGGCTCATCCATTTGCCGATAAAGTCGCCGTCGTCCAATTTGTTGCCTGCGCCCGAAAGAGCGGCGGCAATGCCACCGCAGCGGCCATGACCCATCACAACAATGCTGGCAACGCCTAGACCTTTTACCGCAAACTCAATAGCGGCTGATGTGGAGTGGTGGCGACCATCTGGCGCATATTCGGGCACTAGGTTTGCTACGTTGCGTACAACAAAAAGTTCGCCGGGATGAGCGCTGAAAACCATTTCAGGCGCAGCGCGGCTGTCGCAACAAGCGATGATCATTGTTGTTGGGTTTTGGCCCTTTGCAGCCAAGTCCCGAATTTTTTCTCGCTCTTCAAGAAATCGGCCATCCATGAATTCACGATAACCGTTGAGCAGTTTGGTTGGAAATTTGTTCATGGGTTTTTCGAATACAGATAATTGGCGCACTTTTCAATGCATCAAAAGTGGCAACTGCCATGCAAAAAACGAATTGCTTGCAAAATTGTGCGTTTCGTTGAAAAAGAGTTCGAGTTTATGGAGTTGATATGCAGATCTACCGTTTTATAACCAATGATGATGACAGCCAGTTTTGCAAGCGGGTCAGCAAAGCGCTAACCGAAGGTTGGGCACTTTATGGTGAGCCAAAATATGTTTTTGACGTGGCTGAAAACAAAATGCGCTGCGGGCAAGCAGTAACAAAAGAAGTGGCAGACCAGTCGTTTGATATGGAAAAGCCCTTGACAGAGTACTAGAGCCGGATGCAATTGGCTTAAGGTTAACCTTTGTTTACCTATAGGTAATGTAGGGTCTCCGACTTAAGAACAAGGCTCGTTTCTTTGACGAATCTGTTAATGACGGGTAGATGTTTCAATGTCTTTTGCTTTTGTGCAAAGACCTAACGCAAATAGATAAGAGGCCCTGTCGCAATGGCTGAACCTAATCGACCTCTCTCGCCGCACTTACAAATCTATAAATTTGAGATCACGATGGCCATGTCTATCGTGCACCGGATTACGGGTACGGGGCTATATTTTGGCACGGCTTTGCTCGCTTGGTGGTTTGCCGCCGCAGCGATAGGCGATGGTGCATTTGATATGGCGCAGGGCTTTTTCGACCATTGGTTTGGTCGGCTGGTTTTGATCGGGTACACCTGGGCCTTGTTCCACCATATGTTGGGTGGGTTGCGCCACTTTGTTTGGGACATGGGCAAAGGCTACGGGCCTGAGCGCTACACTTATGGTTGGCTAACGCTGGTCGGTGGCGTGGTGTTGACCGCTTTGTTGTGGCTGTTCGTTTTAATCTAAATCCTTGGGAGGCTGATAATGAGTTTTCGTACCCCTTATTCTCGGGTTACTGGCCTTGGTTCTGCCAAGGAAGGCACCGGGCATTTCTGGACCCAGCGCATGACCGCGGTGGCCAATGTGCCGCTAATGCTGTTTATGGTTTGGCTGGTGGTTTCGCTGGTTGGGGCCGACCGCGCGCAAATGCTTGCAACATTTTCCAACCCTGTCATCACAGCATTCACTATTCTGGCCGTGGTCAGTGCAAGCATTCACATGCGTTTGGGTTTGCAAGTGGTGATCGAGGATTATGTGCAAGCCGAAGGTAGCAAATTGGTTTTGATTTTGCTCAACACATTCTTTTCTTATGGCGTCGCTGCTATCGCAGTTGTTTCGCTTCTTAAACTAAGCTTTGGGGGCTAAAACCTAATGGCACGCAAAGGTTCTTACGAAATAATCGACCATGCATTTGACGTGGTTGTTGTTGGCGCTGGTGGCGCTGGGTTGCGCGCAACGCTTGGCATGGCCGAGCAGGGTCTGCGCACCGCATGTATCTCTAAAGTTTTCCCGACGCGTTCGCACACTGTTGCGGCACAGGGGGGCATTGCTGCATCTTTGTCCAATATGGGCCCGGACAGCTGGCAGTGGCATATGTATGACACGGTCAAAGGCTCCGATTGGCTTGGGGACAATGACGCGATGGAATATCTCGCGCGGGAAGCGCCTGCAGCGGTTTATGAGCTTGAGCATTATGGGGTGCCATTCTCGCGGACCGAAGAAGGTAAAATTTACCAACGCCCGTTTGGCGGTCACATGCAAAACTTTGGTGAAGGCCCGCCAGTGCAGCGCACATGCGCAGCGGCTGACCGCACAGGTCACGCGATTTTGCATACGCTTTACGGCCAGTCGTTGCGCAACAATGCTGAGTTCTTCATTGAATATTTCGCCACCGATTTGTTGATGAGCGAAGACGGGGAATGTATCGGCGTTATCGCTTGGAAATTGGACGATGGCACCATTCACCGTTTCCGCGCCAAGCAAACTGTTTTGGCAACCGGTGGTTATGGCCGTGCCTACTTCTCAGCTACCTCGGCACACACCTGTACAGGTGATGGCGGTGGCATGGTGGCCCGTGCGGGTCTGCCTTTGCAGGATATGGAATTTGTGCAATTTCACCCAACTGGCATTTACGGCGCGGGTGTTTTGATCACTGAAGGCGCGCGCGGTGAGGGTGGTTATGTCACCAACTCCGAGGGCGAGCGCTTTATGGAGCGCTATGCGCCGAACGCGAAGGACTTGGCGTCCCGCGATGTGGTTTCACGTTGCATGACCATGGAAATTCGTGAAGGTCGCGGCGTTGGTCCAAACAAAGATCATATCTATTTGCACCTTGACCATTTGGACCCTGCGGTTTTGGCGGAGCGTTTGCCGGGCATTACCGAAAGCGCAAAAGTGTTTGCGGGCGTTGATCTGACCAAAGAGCCTATTCCGGTTATTCCAACAGTTCACTACAATATGGGTGGCATTCCAACCAATTATTGGGGTGAAGTGCTTGACCCAACTGCAGATGATGATGATGCGATTGTGCCCGGCCTTATGGCTGTGGGTGAAGCGGGTTGTGCATCTGTGCATGGGGCGAACCGTTTGGGGTCGAACTCATTGATTGATTTGGTGGTGTTTGGTCGCGCTGCAGCGATTAAGGCCGGCAAGGTGGTTGATCCTTCAACGCCAGTGCCAAGCGTTAATCCAAAAAGCGAAGAGAAAGCTTTGGATCGTTTGGATCGTCTGCGCTATGCGGATGGCAAAACGCCAACTGCTGTTTTGCGCGACAAGATGCAACGCACCATGCAAGAAGATGCAGCGGTTTTCCGCACAGAGGAAACACTGCAATCTGGCGTGAAGCGCATGACATCAATCTTTAATGAAATGTCAGACGTTAAAGTGCATGATCATTCGATGATCTGGAACACAGATTTGGTGGAAACGCTTGAGCTTGAAAACTTGATGGCCAATGCGGTGACCACTGTTGTTTCAGCCGAAGCCCGTCAAGAGAGCCGTGGTGCGCATGCGCGTGAAGATTATCCAGATCGTAACGATAAAACATGGCGCAAGCACACCATTTCTCGCCTAGATGAAAAGGGCAATGTGAAGCTGAGCTATCGTAAGGTTCACACCGATCCGCTGACCAAGGACGTTGATTTGAAAAAGATTGCGCCTAAAGCACGGGTTTATTAAGCGCTTAGGGTAAGGCAAAGGCAAGAAATTTGGCGACGCAACAAGGATACTCCGGCACTCCATTACCCAAGAAATTGGGCTTAAAAGATGGACAGCGGGTATTGTTTTTGAACTTGCCAAATGAACAGTCTGAATTGTCTGAAGCGTGTCAGTTTCAAAATCTGGTTTTGGGTAACTGGAACAAGTTGGCAAAGCTGGAAAAGGGATTTGATGTGATCCATGGGTTCACCACGTCCCACGCGGAAATGAAAAAAAATCTGGAGCGTTTGCAAAGCCTTATTGCTCCAGATGGCATGATTTGGATTTCGTGGCCAAAAAAGGCTTCGAAAGTTGAAACAGATATAACCGAAGATGTGGTGCGTGCTGAGGCGCTATCCCTTGATTTGGTGGATATAAAAGTTTGTGCGGTTGATGGGATTTGGTCAGGGTTGAAACTGGTCATTCGCAAAGAAAGACGGCACTTGCATGGATAATATTGGGAGCACCCACTGATGGTACAACTGACCCTGCCTAAGAATTCGCAGCCTACAAAAGGCAAGATTTGGCCAAAGCCATCTGGCGATAATGTGCGTGAGTTCCATATTTATCGGTTTGACCCAGATAGCGGTGAAAACCCACGGGTGGATACCTTCTTTGTCGATTTGGAAGATTGCGGGCCAATGGTTTTGGACGCGCTGTTGTACATCAAAGACAAAATCGATCCGACCCTGACATTGCGTCGCTCGTGTCGCGAAGGGATTTGTGGGTCTTGTGCGATGAATGTTGGCGGCATGAACACTTTGGCGTGCACGAAGGGCATGGACGAGTTTGACGGCCCTATCGCTGTTTATCCATTGCCGCATATGCCGGTGGTTAAGGATTTGGTGCCAGACCTCACCAACTTTTACGCCCAGCACCGCTCAATTGAGCCTTGGCTAAAAACCAAATCGCCAGAACCGCAGGCTGAATGGTTGCAGTCACACAGTGATCGCGCAAAGCTTGATGGGCTTTATGAGTGTATTCTTTGTGCCTGTTGCTCCACATCGTGTCCGAGCTATTGGTGGAACGGGGACCGTTATTTGGGCCCAGCCGTTTTGTTGCAAGCCTATCGCTGGTTGATTGATAGTCGCGATGAAGCAACAGGCGAGCGTTTGGACGATTTGGAAGATCCTTTCCGTCTATATCGTTGCCACACCATTATGAACTGCACCAATACTTGCCCTAAGGGTTTGAACCCAGCCAAGGCGATTGGTGAGATCAAAAAGATGATGGTTGAGCGTCGGGTTTAGCTTGATCGCTCAACATGATTTGATAGTTTGAAAAAGTCGCCGCAGTTGGCGACTTTTTTTTCAAGGATATGTTTTATGAGAATTTTGGGTTTTGTACTGGTTTTACTTTTATCTTTTGGCGCTGCACATGCTGACGATGGCACACGTCAAGAATTAGCCATAGAAATTGTCGAACTGACCACCGCAGGTGCGATGGTTGATCAGATGGTGGATGCGTTGTGGCCAACGTTGGAAGCGAGCATTGTTGCGAAAAACGAAAACCCTAGCGACGATGCGTTGGATGCAATGAAGGCAGAATATGGCCGTTTAGTTGAAGCTTTGATTGGCTCGATTATTGGCGATGTGGTTGATTTTTACGCCGACAATTACACCGAGCAAGAATTGCGCGATTTGATGGCATTCTATCAATCGGACTTGGGTCAAAAGACGCTTGCTACGGCGCCAAAACTCATGGGTGAAATCATGCCGGGGATGATGCAGAAAATGCAGCAGGAACTCCCAAGCATGATGCAGAAGTTCAATGAGCTGGCAAAACAAAAGGGTTTGGTTGTAAGCTAGCATTATGAAGATCAAAACAATCATTAAAGTTGAGGATGTCGCGTATGCGCGCATCCTTATTCCCGCCCTCAAGGGGCACGGGTTTCATCCGATTGAAGGCACCGATATTGGGGTGTCTGGCATGGGCGGTATGGCGGGCCCGGGCGGCATTTCAATTCAGGTGCCCGAAGATGAAGCAGAAGACGCTAAGATTTTGGCAGAAGCCTTAATGGCCGACATAATCGCGAAGTAGGGCTTTATTTTCCCCAAATCATAGATTATGCAGCGTCGCATAGGTTGATGCCGCATGTTCGCCACATTCTTTGGGGCATGAAGACATCAATAGCGCGGGGGCGCAATTGAAGAGCTTTTAAGGTTTTGCCGATATGGTTAAAAACCTGCAAAGCTCGCGAAGGAGATCTGGAATGAAATTTGTTGCGAAGCACCTAGCGATCAGCGCAAGCATTTGTGCAATGTTGGTCTTGTCTGCGTGCACCTCATCATCTTCGCCATTCGCATCGCGCGTGAACACATCAAGCCTGCCCCCAGAGCAACTAACCCCGGTTAATAATGGTTCAGTGAACCAGTCTTCTTTGCCCCCTGTTGGCAGTGAAGCGGGCACCCAAACGCCAAATAATGGCGATCCAACCTTTAGCGATGGCCGCATCGACGGAGAAGCAGAAAATCTGTTTGGAGATTCTGATCCATCTTTCGTGTCACTTGATGATCTGGATGCAAATACAAATGTTGCGGGCCGCAATTTGACGGGTCCGTTGACCACGTTGAAGCTGCTTGGTGTATGGACCGTTCAAAGCGGTGAAGAAACTTGCCGCTTGAACCTGACCCAATCAGCCAAAGGCTCCACAGGTCGCTACCGCGCTTCATCTCCTGGCTGTCCTGTTCCAGCAATTGCTGCGGTTAGTTCTTGGCAGCTTGCGGGCAACCAAGTGCAGTTGTTCAATGAAGCAGGTCAACTCATTGGTGCTTTGCTGCAAAATGGTGATCGCTTTGTGGGCACCATGGTGGGTGGCCAAGGCATTTCGATGGTCGGCTAATGAACAATTCTGCTGACATTGTTCATCTTAGTAGCGATCAAGACAGCGTTGGCGCGGCCTACCAAAAATTGATTTCTGACAAGGTGCTACAGCCCGACTATCATCAGGCGAAATGTGTAGCGGCTCTTGATCTTGTTCGTCAAAACCTTGCTGCGCCAAAAAAGGCGACATCCTTTTTCTCCAAACTTGCCGGCAAGACGAAGCGCGATGACGTGCTTAAAGGGCTTTACATTTGGGGCGATGTTGGGCGGGGCAAAACCTTATTGATGGACATGTTTTTTGAGGCGGTAAGTGAGCCGCGCAAACAACGTGTGCATTTTCACGAATTCATGGACGAAGTGCATAGCCGCATTTCCGCGTTTCGCAAAAGTGGCGATGCAGACAAATCGGGCGATCCGATCCCTTACGTAGTTGCGCCTATCGTTGAAAATGTAAAGCTTTTGTGCTTTGACGAATTTCACGTCAACGACATTACAGATGCGATGCTTTTAAAACGGCTTTTTGAGAATTTGTTTGCGGCAGGCGTTGTGGTTGTGGCCACGTCCAACGTGGTGCCAGACCAACTTTACAAGAACGGGCTAAATCGACAGCTGTTTTTGCCGTTCATTGATTTGTTGCTTTTGCACGCCGATGTTTTGGAGCTTGCATCTGAAACCGATTATCGCCGTCAAAAACTTGAAACCCAACCGGTCTATTTTTTTGGGCCAGAAAACGAAACCCGAACAGGGATCGATCAAGCTTGGCAAACATTGACCAGTGGGGTTGAGGCAAGTCCACAGCCGATTGATTTGATGGGGCGCAGCTTTGTGGTGGAGCGTCATTTTATGGGTGCGGCGCGATTCGGCTTTAAAGAGCTATGTGAGGCGCCGCTGGGTTCGCGGGATTATTTGCGCCTGTCCCACCACTTTCATACTTTCGTTATCGAAAACATCCCGCGCTTTGAACGCGCGCGCTCAGACGCGGCGAAACGATTTATCCTGCTCATCGATACTTTGTACGATAGAGGAGACAAATTGGTGGCCTCTTTTGAGATGGATTTGGACGGGTTAAGCCTAGACGATAAAACGGCTTTTGAGTTCCAGCGTACAATCTCAAGACTGATCGAAATGCAGTCCAAAGACTATTTGGCGGCGCCCCGCAAGGATGCCGCCGAATAGGTGTTGGCTGTTTTGGTTGCCCGAAGTGCCCCATTAGTATGAATTGTTAGACGAACGGGTCACTTGCGCCCCACAAACTATGGGGGTAAGGAAGATCAGGAAAAACACAACTTTACCTATAGGGAAACTTCACAAATGGCTCGCAAAAAAATTGCGCTGATCGGTGCAGGTCAAATCGGTGGCACGCTCGCACATCTCGCGGCATCCAAGGAACTTGGTGACGTGGTATTGTTCGACATCGTTGATGGCGTACCACAGGGCAAAGCGCTGGATCTTGCGCAAACATCTGCCGTTGATGGTTTTGATAGCAATCTTAAAGGCACGTCTGAATATAAAGACATCGCTGGAGCCGACGTTGTGATCGTAACCGCTGGTGTGCCACGCAAGCCTGGCATGAGCCGCGATGACCTTCTTGAAATCAACCTAAAAGTCATGGAGCAAGTTGGCGCAGGTATTGCCAAATATGCACCAGATGCATTTGTGATCTGTATCACCAACCCGCTTGATGCGATGGTTTGGGCTTTGCAGCGTTTTTCTGGTTTGCCAGCCAACAAAGTTGTGGGCATGGCCGGAGTTTTGGATAGCTCACGCTTCAAGCATTTTATTGCTGACGAGTTCAATGTTTCGATTAAAGACGTTTCAGCATTTGTTATGGGTGGCCATGGCGACACGATGGTGCCGTTGACACGTTACTCAACAGTTGGTGGCGTTCCGTTGACTGATTTGGTCAAAATGGGCTGGATCACTAAGGAGCGTTTGGAAGAAATCGTACAGCGCACCCGTGATGGCGGTGCTGAAATTGTTGGTTTGCTTAAAACAGGTTCTGCGTTTTACGCACCTGCGGCGTCTGCGATTGCAATGGCCGAAAGCTATTTGAAAGACCAAAAACGCGTTCTTCCTTGTGCGGCTTATCTAAAAGGTGAGTTCGGCGTTAAGGGAATGTATGTGGGTGTTCCTGTAGTACTTGGCGCGAATGGTGTTGAGCGGGTTGTTGAAGTGTCTTTGAGCAAGTCTGAACAAAGCCAATTCGATAAATCAGTGGGCTCTGTTGAGGGCCTTGTTGAAGCTTGTAAGAAGATCGCGCCTAAACTGGCGTAATCGGACCTACCAAGTAACAAAATCGCTAACCAAAGCGGAGCGACAAAATGAATATTCATGAATATCAGGCCAAGAAACTTTTGGCCTCCTTTGGTGCGCCAATTGCCAAAGGTATTCCGATCTTCTCAAAAGAAGAGGCCAAAGCGGCTGCGGAAGAACTTGGCGGCCCATTGTGGGTTGTCAAAAGCCAAATCCATGCAGGTGGGCGCGGCAAAGGCAAATTCAAAGAACTTCCAGAAGACGCCAAAGGCGGCGTACGTTTGGCGTTCACGATGGACGAAATGCAAGCCCATGTTGACGAGATGCTCGGCAACACATTAGTGACCAAGCAAACTGGCCCGGCCGGTAAGCAAGTCAACCAACTTTATATTGAAGATGGTGCAGACATTGAGCGCGAGCTTTATTTGTCAATTCTGGTTGATCGCACAACTGGCCGAGTGGCTTTTGTGGCCTCAACTGAAGGCGGCATGGACATTGAAGCTGTTGCGGAAGAAACGCCGGACAAAATCCACACTTTGCCAATTGATCCAGACACTGGCGTAACTGCTGATGACGCTGCGAAAATTTGCGCATCATTGGAGCTTGACGGTGTTGGCAAAGAAGATGGGATGAACCTCTTCCCAATTCTTTATAAAGCCTTTGTTGAAACGGACATGGCTTTGCTTGAAATCAACCCTTTGATCGTTATGAAAGATGGTCGTTTGCGGGTGTTGGATGCGAAAGTGTCTTTTGACAATAACGCTATGTTCCGTCACGCGGACATCGCCGAATTGCGCGATTTGAGCGAAGAAGACGAAAAAGAGATTGAAGCCAGCAAGTATGATTTGGCCTATATCGCTTTGGATGGCACCATTGGTTGCATGGTAAACGGCGCTGGTTTGGCGATGTCGACAATGGACATCATCAAATTGTACGGCGAAGAGCCTGCGAACTTCTTGGACGTTGGTGGTGGCGCGAACGCTGAAAAAGTAACAGCAGCGTTTAAAATCATCACGGCTGACCCAAGTGTTAAAGGCATTCTGGTGAACATTTTCGGCGGTATTATGCGCTGCGATGTGATTGCTGAAGGTGTTTTGACCGCGGTTAAAGAAGTTGGATTGCAAGTGCCGCTGGTTGTGCGTCTTGAAGGTACAAAGGTTGCTGAAGGCAAAAAGCTTATCGCGGAGAGCGGTCTGAACGTGATCGCCGCGGATGATCTTGATGATGCTGCACAAAAAATTGTCGCTGCAGTGAGAGGGGCATAACCAATGTCAATATTGATCAATAAAGACACAAAAGTATTGGTTCAGGGCCTTACAGGTAAAACTGGCACTTTCCATACAGAACAAGCATTAGCTTATTTCGGTACGCAAATGGTTGGCGGTACGCACCCTAAAAAGGGTGGTGAAAAGTGGACATCAGGTCTTGATGGCACTGAATTGCCAATTTTCACCACCGTTGCAGAAGGCAAAGAGCGCACTGGTGCAAATGCATCTGTGATTTATGTGCCACCTGCTGGTGCAGCTGCGGCCATTCTTGAAGCGATTGAAGCTGAAGTTGAACTGATCGTTTGTATCACTGAAGGCGTGCCCGTTATGGACATGGTGAAAGTGAAACGGGCACTTGAAAAGTCAAATTCACGTTTGATCGGCCCGAACTGCCCAGGCGTTTTGACTCCTGAAGAATGTAAAATCGGCATTATGCCCGGTAACATTTTTCAAAAGGGTTCTGTTGGCATCGTGTCACGTTCTGGCACGCTAACTTATGAAGCTGTGTTCCAAACAACGAACGCCGGCCTTGGCCAAACAACGGCTGTTGGTATTGGTGGTGACCCGGTTAAGGGCACTGAATTTATCGATATGCTCGAAATGTTCCTGGCTGATGATGAAACAAAATCGATTGTGATGATCGGTGAAATTGGTGGCTCTGCAGAAGAAGAAGCAGCGCAATTCATCATGGATGAAGCTAAAAAAGGCCGTTCTAAGCCAATGGCTGGTTTCATCGCGGGCCTAACAGCTCCTCCAGGCCGCACAATGGGTCACGCAGGTGCGGTTATTTCTGGCGGCAAAGGCGGCGCAGAAGACAAGATTGCGGCTATGGAAGCAGCGGGCATAAATATGTCTCGTTCACCTGCCAAAATTGGTGAAACCCTTCTTAAGGCACTAAAGGGCTAGCACAGTAATTATCGCGCGCGAATTAGCGTTAATCGAAACATAACGCCTCGCGCGCGATACTAAATGACTAATATCGGCACTAACGCCGATTTGTATTTTACCTTTGTAGTCAAGGGTATTTGGATTAGGGGACGACGAGGCCACTCCTCGCCAGGCAAGTCATGACACGACAAGAACAGAACTCTGCGTTTCTGCTCACTTCCTTCCTTGATGGAGGCAATGCGGGCTATATCGAAGAGCTTTATGCAAAATTCCAAGAAGATCCCGCCAGCGTTGACGAAACATGGCGGTCTTTTTTTGGCTCCATGGATGATGACGCGCTCGACGTCATCAAAAGCGCAAAAGGTCCATCTTGGGCGCGCAAAGACTGGCCAAAAGCTGCAAGCAGCGAATTGATTTCTGCGATGGATGGCGATTGGGGCGATGTTGAAGAACGCTCTGTGAAAGCCGCGCACAGCCAAGCCAAGAGTGATGGTCGCGACCTATCATCTGTGGATGTGCAGCAGGCGACCCGCGATTCCATTCATGCGATTATGATGATCCGCGCCTATCGGATGCGTGGACATTTGCATGCTGACCTTGATCCGTTGGGTTTGGCCGTGTTGGAAAATGCGCCAGAATTAGACCCTGCAAGCTATGGCTTCACGCCTGCTGATTACGATCGCAAAATTTTCATCGATAATTATCTGGGGCTGGAATATGCCACGATCCCAGAAATGATCGACATCTTAAAGCGCACATATTGCTCTACCTTTGCGATTGAGTTCATGCACATTTCCAATCCTGACGAAAAAGGATGGTTACAGGAGCGTATCGAGGGCCCCGACAAGGAAATCGCATTCACCAAAGAAGGTCGAATTGCGATTTTGAAAAAACTGATTGAAGCAGACGGCTTTGAGAAGTTTTTGGATGTCAAATATACGGGTACAAAACGCTTTGGTTTGGATGGGGGTGAAAGCCTTATTCCAGCCCTTGAGCAAATCATTAAACGCGGCGGCGCGATGGGCGTTAAAGACATTGTTCTTGGTATGGCGCACCGTGGTCGGTTGAATGTTTTGACCCAAGTTATGGGCAAAGAACACCGGGCTTTGTTTAACGAATTTAAGGGCGGCTCTGCCGTGCCAGACGATGTTGAAGGCTCAGGCGATGTGAAATATCACCTTGGTGCATCTTCCGATCGTGAATTTGACGATAATAAGGTTCACTTGTCTTTGACTGCAAACCCTTCTCACCTAGAGATTGTGAACCCAGTCGTTTTGGGTAAAGCCCGCGCCAAGCAGGATCAGCACAATGCTGAAAATGGCATTTTCATTCCACCAAAGAAAACCGACCGCTCGTCAGTTTTGCCTTTGCTCTTGCATGGTGATGCGGCGTTTGCTGGTCAGGGTGTTGTGGCGGAATGTTTTGGTCTTTCCGGGCTAAAAGGGCACCGTACGGGTGGGTCGATCCACTTTGTGATCAACAACCAAATCGGCTTCACGACTGCGCCCATGTATTCGCGTTCTTCGCCCTATCCAACAGATGTGGCGAAAATGATTGAAGCACCGGTGTTGCACGTAAATGGTGACGATCCTGAGGCTGTGGTTTTTGCGGCAAAGATGGCTGTTGAATATCGCCAGAAATTCAAGAAGCCTGTCGTGATCGACATGTTCTGCTATCGCCGCTTTGGGCACAATGAAGGTGATGAGCCATCATTTACGCAACCCGAAATGTATAAACGCATCCGTGCACACCGTACGACTTTGCAGATTTATGCTGATCGGTTGGTGGATGAGGGCGTATTGACGTCTGCTGAAGTTGATCAGATGATCGAAGATTGGCGCTCGCACTTGCAGGCCGAATTTGATGCTGGTGATGATTATAAGCCAAACAAAGCTGACTGGATGGACGGCGCGTGGAAGAATCTTTCCATGGCTGAAGATGGTGCACGCCGCGGTAATTCGGGTGTTGAAATCGACAAGCTGGTGGCGTTGGGCAACAAAATCACACAAGTGCCCGAAGGCTTTAGCGCCCATAAAACCATTAAGCGCTTCATGAGCAATCGCCGTAAGGTGATCGAAGCTGGTGAGGGTGTTGATTGGGCATTGGCCGAAGCGTTGGCATTTGGTTCATTGGTTGCCGAAGGGCACCCAGTGCGTCTATCTGGGCAAGATTGTGAACGCGGAACATTTTCGCAGCGGCACACAGTGATCCATGATCAAGAAACTGGCGCGCAATATACCCCACTTAACAATGTTGATCCGGGTCAAGCACGCTATGAAGTGATCAACTCTATGCTTTCCGAAGAAGCGGTGCTTGGCTTTGAATATGGCTATTCACTAACTGAGCCGAATGCTTTGACCATTTGGGAAGCGCAGTTCGGGGATTTTGTGAACGGCGCGCAAGTGCTGATTGATCAGTTTATCTCATCGGGCGAACGCAAATGGCTACGCATGTCTGGTTTGGTTTTGATGTTACCGCATGGCTATGAAGGGCAAGGACCGGAGCATTCATCAGCGCGGATGGAACGTTATTTGCAGCTTTGTGCTGAAGACAATATGCAAGTGGCCAACTGCACAACACCGGCGAACTATTTCCATATTCTGCGCCGTCAATTGAAGCGTGATTTCCGCAAACCCTTGTTGTTGATGACACCAAAGAGCTTGCTGCGCCATAAACGCTGCACATCGACTTTGGAAGAGTTGGGCCCGAACAGCACTTTCCACCGCCTGTTGTGGGATGATGCGGAAGCGCCGAACAGCAAAACAGATATCAAGTTGCAGTCGGATGACAAAATTCGCCGGGTGATCCTTTGTTCAGGCAAGGTCTATTTTGATCTGCTTGAAGATCGCGAGAAACGCGGTGTGGATGATGTTTACTTGATGCGCCTTGAGCAGCTTTACCCATTCCCTGCCAAAGCTTTGCATGATGAACTGTCACGGTTCAAAAATGCCGAAGTTGTTTGGTGCCAGGAAGAGCCGAAGAATATGGGTGCTTGGTTCTTCATTCAGCCCTATGTTGAATGGGTGTTGGAGCAAATGGATCGGGCAGGCGAGCGTCCACGTTATGTGGGGCGTGCAGCGTCTGCATCTACAGCAACTGGGTTGATGCGCACGCATTTGGCGCAATTGCAGGCCTTTTTGGATGAGGCATTTGCTGAATAGCTGACAACAGAATTTAGATAGGAAATTTTGAAAGAATGTCTGTTGAAATTCGAGTGCCCACTCTTGGCGAGAGCGTGAAAGAAGCCACGATTGGGCAATGGTTCAAAAAACCGGGGGATGCCGTTACAGCGGACGAACCGGTTGTTGAACTGGAAACGGATAAGGTTACAATTGAAGTGCCTGCTCCTGCGAGTGGTGTTTTGGAAGCGATTAGCTTTTCAGAAGGCGAAACCGTAGAAGTTGGTGCTTTAATTGGTGCCATAGCGGATGGTGCGCAGGCGGCGCCCACCGAACTAAGTCAAATCAAGCAAGAAACAAGCGAGGCCAGCATGGCGAGCGATGATAAAAATGATGCAGCGCCAGTAGATATTGTGGTGCCAGTTGCAGGTGAATCTGTTGTTGAGGCAGATGTTGGTGAATGGTTCAAAAAAGTTGGTGACCGGGTAGAGCTGGACGAAGCGATTGTTGAACTTGAAACCGACAAAGCGGCGATGGATGTCTCCTCTCCGGTTGCTGGAACATTGATTGAAATTGCAGCGGCCTCTGGCGAAACAGTTGAAGTTGGCGCATTGCTTGCCCGCATTCAGCCAGGCGAGGGCGGTGCAGCGGTTGCATCTGCACCTGCGGCGGCTCCGGCCCCAGCCGCTGAAAGCAAGTCGGTTGCATCTGTTCCAGCTGCGGCCCCTAAAGTTGGCGGTACTGAAATGCCACCCGCACCTTCTGCTAGCAAAATGATGGCTGAGAAAAACATTGATGCTGGCGACGTCGCTGGTTCTGGCAAACGTGGCCAAGTGCTAAAAGAAGACGTGATTGCAGCGGCTGCGAATTTGGGTAGCACTGCAGTTGCAAAGACTGCACCAACACCGGCCCGTGCGTCTTCTAGTGTTGAAGATGCGCCTCGCGAAGAGCGGGTGAAGATGACACGGTTGCGCAAAACCATTGCGACCCGTCTTAAAGAAGCACAAAACACCGCAGCAATGTTGACCACTTTTAACGAAGTGGACATGAAGCCTGTGATGGATTTGCGCAAGTCATATAAAGACCTGTTCGAGAAAAAGCATGGCGTAAAACTGGGCTTTATGGGCTTTTTCACCAAAGCTGTCGTGCATGCGCTTAAAGAAATTCCAGCGGTAAATGCTGAAATTGATGGCAATGATCTGATCTATAAAAATTATGCGCATATTGGCGTAGCTGTTGGCACGGAAAAAGGTCTAGTTGTGCCGGTTGTGCGTGACGCGGATCAAATGTCGATTGCTGAAATAGAACAAGAAATTGGTCGCTTGGGTCGCCTCGCACGCGATGGCGAATTGTCCATGGCAGACATGCAAGGCGGCACCTTTACCATTTCCAATGGTGGTGTTTATGGCTCGTTGATGTCGACACCAATTTTGAACGCACCACAATCTGGCATTTTGGGCATGCACAAAATCCAGGAGCGTCCAGTTGTCGTGAATGGCGAGATTGTTATTCGCCCAATGATGTATCTAGCGCTTTCATACGATCACCGGATTGTTGACGGCAAAGAAGCTGTGACCTTCTTGGTACGCTTGAAAGAAAGCTTGGAAGATCCGCAACGTTTGGTTTTGGATCTCTAATTTAAATCGGCGCGCGACCCAAATGGTTGCGCGCCAATCTTACCGCTCTCCCAATATCATAATAAGGCGAAAGCAATTCGCCATTTAATCGGGTTTATAATCTTTTACGAGGCTGTTATGTCGGACAAGTTTGATCTCACCTTTATCGGAACCGGCCCAGGTGGCTATGTTGGCGCGATCCGCGCGGCGCAATTGGGCTTAAAAGTAGCTGTTGTTGAAAAACGCGCGACCCACGGCGGAACCTGCCTCAATATTGGTTGTATCCCTTCAAAAGCCTTGTTGCATGCCTCAGAACTTTTTGAAGAAGCCAATCACTCATTTGCAAAACTGGGCATTGTGGTTGAGCCAGAACTCGATCTTGGCGCTATGCTTAAGCATAAAGATGACACGGTTTCATCAAATACCACCGGTATTGAGTTCTTGTTGAAAAAGAACAAAATCACTGCCTTCCATGGCCTTGGCAAAATTCAAGCTGTGGGCAAAGTGAAGGTGACGGCTGAGGACGGTTCTGAACAGGTTATCGACACCACAAATATCGTGATCGCCACGGGTTCAGACTCGGCCAATCTGCCGGGTATTGAAATTGACGAAGAACGTGTTGTCACCTCAACTGGTGCGTTGGAACTCTCAGAAGTGCCAAAGAAACTATTGGTTGTTGGTGCTGGGGTTATCGGCTTGGAGCTTGGCTCGGTCTGGTCACGTTTGGGTGCAGAAGTGACTGTGGTTGAATATCTAGATCGTATTCTGCCCGGTATGGACAGCGAGATTGCGAAAAACTTCCAGCGCACGCTGAAGAAGCAAGGCTTCAAGTTTAAACTGGGCACCAAAGTGACTGGTGTTGATAAATCTGGCGACGTGCTTAAAGCCAGCGTTGAACCGGCTGCAGGCGGTGACGCAGAAGAGATTGAAGCCGACGTCATCTTGGTTGCGATTGGCCGCTCACCATACACAACGGGCCTTGGCCTTGAAGAAGTCGGTGTTGAGTTGGACGAGCGTCGTCGGGTGAAAACCGATGCGCACTACAAATCCAATGTGGATGGTATTTACGCAATCGGCGATGTGATTGTTGGCCCAATGTTGGCGCATAAAGCCGAAGACGAAGGCGTTGCCGTTGCTGAGATTATTGCAGGGCAAGCTGGACACGTGAACTACGGTGTTATCCCGGGCGTTGTTTACACAAACCCAGAAGTGGCTTCTGTTGGCCAAACTGAAGATGAAGTTAAAGACGCTGGCATCGACTATAAAATCGGCAAGTTCAACTTCACTGCCAATGGTCGCGCAAAAGCAATGTTGGCTACAGATGGTTTTGTAAAAATCATTGCTGACAAAGCAACAGACCGTGTTTTGGGCGCGCACATTATCGGCAAAGGCGCGGGTGAATTGATCCACGAGTTGGCCGTGTTGATGGAATTTGGCGGCTCGGCCGAAGATTTGGCCCGCACCTGTCACGCTCACCCCACCATGTCCGAAGCAGTACGCGAAGCGGCAATGGGCTGTGGTGATGGCACCATTCATATGTAATTGAGTTGATGCTCAATTGATGATCTAAATGAAGTGCCGGGGTTCGCTCCGGCGCTTCTTTTTTTGCGGGGATGAGTAAATGGTGAGTTTGCCGACATTAAATCAAATCGAAAAACGCTATGGTGAGCTTGAAGGCCAAGTGCAACGCACGCCAACCATCAAAGCCACTTCGCGCAAATTGGCCGATATTCTTGGCCCTGACCTATATTTAAAGCTGGAGTTGTTTCAGCACACAGGCACCTTTAAGGCCCGCGGCGCGCTATCGGTGATCAGCACTTTAACGGAAGCGCAAAAAGCTAAAGGTATAACCGCGGTCAGTGCGGGCAATCACGCGATCGCGGCCAGTTGGGCAGCTCGAAAGGCCGGAATTTCCGCCAAAGTGGTGATGACCAAAACCGCAAATCCGTTGCGGATCGAACGCTCAAAAGCCGAAGGCGCAGAGGTGATTTTGTGCGATGACATCGCCGCCGCTTTTGCCGAGGTGCAACGTTTAGAGAAAGAAGAGGGGCGCACCTTTGTCCATCCGTTCGAAGGGGTAAACACAACGCTTGGCGCAGCAGGCGTTGGCCTTGAAATGATGCAAGATGTTGCTGGCTTGGATGCGGTTATTGTTTCAATTGGTGGCGGCGGCCTGATTTCCGGCGTTGCGGCGGCGGTAAAACAGATCAATCCCAATTGCAAAGTTTTTGGCGTTGAACCGATTGGCGCAGCCTCCATGTCCACATCGCGCCAAGCGCAAGAGCCTGTGACCATGGACAAGATCGACACCATCGCCGACAGTCTCGCCCCGCCCTATTCTTTGCCCTACAGCTTTGCACTCAACCAAGTGTTTGTTGATGACGTCATCACCGTAACCGACGATCAAATCTGCGCGGGCATGGCGCTGTTCCAAGAAGAGCTAAAACTGGCCGTAGAACCCGCCGCCGGGGCCACCCTTGCCGCAGTCTTGGGGCCATTGCGCAAACAAGTTGTGGGCAAAAAGATTGGCCTCGTGGTGTGCGGCGCCAATATCGATAGTGCGACATTCGCCAAGCAAATTGTGCGTGGGCAAGAGCATGTTGGGGCGTTGTTGGGCTAGTTAGTTTCCCTATTGCGTTTGTCGCAAAAAAACGTGGACTTTATTAATGGGGCATCGCCCTTTATTTTGATGATCTAAATTTTTTAAAGTGAGTTTTTTATGCGATTGAATGCAAACACAGGCTATTTGCGGATGATTGGAAACGTTTTCGCTCTTTTATACTTCTTAGTGACTGTGATTGGCTATTTTAGCTCATTGGGCATGGCGCAAACTATGCAAAATACGGCAGTGCAAACCGGCAATGATGCCGTGGAGAGCAGCTTTTACATACAGTTTTACACGGTCGGGTTCTTCGGTGTGGCGCTCAGCCTTTTGGGGCTATTCGTTGCGTGGAAAGTCTTTCACCTGTTCCTTGATATGCATGACGCCATGGCGCAAATGCAGGCGAAAATGGAGAGTGCCGAATGAGCCATTTGAACTACAACACGTCTACAAAGTTGGCACGCCTGATTTCTCACGTAGGCGCAATAGCAATGGCTCTTCAGAATCTGCTCGTGTGGATCTCCAAGGTCTTTGTTTTAGAAGACCCATTCGTACCAACGCCTGAGCCGATCATGAAGGCACCAACCTTGGGCATGGAATGGATGATCGGCATTTGGATCTATGAGTGTTTCATTTTGCTGGTTGGGCTCGGTATTGTTTACACTGTTTGGTTTGCATTTCAGCGCCTTTTGGACATTTATGAAATGCAGGTGCGGGGGCATCGAAAGGCGACTGATTAGGGGCCGCCTTCCCTACTTTTTGGATTTAGCGCTCCAACATCACCCGCTCAACAACATAGCCTTCATTGCGCAACCCTTCCACAAGGCCGGTTTCCCCGATCAGGTGCAATGCGCCGACGGCGATGAAGGTTGGGCCTTGATCGATCAGCGCTGCGGATTTTTCCACCATGCCTTGATTGCGGATGTCCAGCAGCTCACGTTGGAAGCTGAGCATATCGGCTTCCCCATCTTTTAGGCTGTAAGAATAGTGCATCATCAGGGGCAGCATCGCGCCGATTTCTTCTGAGATATACATCTGGGAGGCTGTTTGTAGGATGTCGTCAAATAGGCCTTGTTCGTGTTGCAGCGCCGCGTCTTCTAAAGATTTGAGGAAGAAGGTTTCATCAATCGCATTGATGGCCATGAATTGTTGTTCGACTGTTTCCAAACCGACAATTTCTATGCCAGCTTCGCGCGACTTGTTTTCAAGAACTCGATCAAGAAATGAAAACTCTGAAACACCATTTTCTATATCGCATAGGCTATTGGCCAAAAGGGAGGCGCTGAGCCAAGGTTGCATTGGCTCGATCTGATCGAAGTCCGAGCCGCGTTCATTGAGCAATAGATCCACCATTTCTACAGTGTGGGAATCAAGTTGGTCGCTGAGTTTTTGCCCGTTTTGCAGGAACATCAATTCAGGGTTTTGGCCCAAAATCAGACCCATCTCATATGCTGCTTTTTCCCAATCTAACTCGCCAGCATAGGTTTTGGACGAAAGCAGCGCATTCTCTACATTTTTTGGCAATGTTGTGATGCGTGGATCTGATTTATGCATGGTGCCAAACAGCCAAGAAACATGCGCGTCATCTTCGTGGCTAACTTTCCAAAAAATCCCTTCGCCATTTGCTGTCGCATCGGCTTGGGCCTTGATGCTGGCATAAGCTGCGGGATCTGTTTGCTGCATATCCAAATATAGATTGGCGTTGGTGCAGGCCGTAGAGGCCAAAGCGGGTTGCACCCCAAGCCCAACAAGGCAAATAAGGGTGGCACTGAAAACAGATTTAAACATGGGTTTATTCCTTGAATGCGCGATTCGTATGCGACCTATATTGGAAGCAAATCTTGATGGTGCAATGGCAATCGTGTTGATTAAGATGGAATTTGTGCTTTTCGCGCAGCGGCTTCTTTTGCGAGGCGGTCCATTTGGGTGAAGCTGATGACTCCAATCAGCACCATGGCGGCCCCAGCGGCGTGCCAAAGCGTAAAGGGCTCACCTAGGATCGACACTGCCAACCCAATGGTCACCAATGTTGAGATATTGCCGATTACCGCGGTTGGTTCTGGTCCCACCATGCCAATGCTGATGGAGATCAAATAGGCGGGAATAACGGTTGAAATTGTGGCCACCGCAAACATCAACACCATGGCGCGTGGCGGCAATGACAGGTCGGAAAGGTCGTTGACGATGAAAAAATGCGTGATCACCACAATGCCCGCCGCGGTCATCGCGATAGAGGTGAATAGGCGTGCGCCGATCCGGTCAATATGCGGTTTCGCCAACACTTGGTAGACCGCATAAGACAATGCGGCTCCAAGCACCAACAGCGCACCAATGATTGTGGATTGGCCATCCAACTGCAAATCGCGGGCGAAAATGACGGCCAACCCGCCATAGGAAATGAACAAGGCGACCAGCATTTGGGGTTTGAGCTGACGGCCTTGAAATATCGCACCAATCAGCACCACAAAAATCGGGTAAGTCAGCAAAATAAGCCGATCAAATTGGGCTGAAATGTAAGTGAGGCCTGCAAAGTCCAAATAGGATGCCAAATAGTAGCCAAGCGAGCCAATGGCGCCAACGATGAACAGCGATTTTGCCGTGAGCAACTTACCGTCGGTTTCTGCCGCACGACGACGATAGCCGAAATAACCGATTAGAATGAAGAACGGCAGCGCGATGATCATGCGCCAAGTCAGGGTCGTTATCGCGTCCACATCCTCGATCAAGGCAAGCTTTATAAGTATGCCTTTGGTTGAGAAAAAGCAGGCACCCAATGCGCCAATAATATATCCCAAAACAATGCGATTGCTGGCTGTTTGTGTCATGGTGTTTCTAGTTTGATTGATGGGCAATAAGATCGCGGATGAATTTCACCCCAAGTTCGACCTGGCTAAGTTCGATAAATTCATCTGGCTTGTGCGCTTGGTCGATGGAACCAGGGCCACACACGATGGTGGAAAAGCCGCCATCTTCTTGGAATTGGCCTGCTTCAGTGCCGTAGGGCACGCCTATGGTTTCGTTCTTGCCGGCCAAGCGCATGGCGAGCGATTTGGCCGCGTCTTCTTGCGGTGCGGCAAAGCCGGGGGTCCAAATCACTTCCTTCGTGATCGCGCATCCAGCGTGTTTGGCTTTCATTTCGGCTTCAAGTTCAGCTATATAGGCGTCGATTTTGCCAACCACGATGTTGTAGTCTTCTTGCGGCAAAACACGGTAGTCACAGGTGAAGCTGCAATCGCGGGCAACAATATTATCGGCAATGCCCCCCTTAACAATGCCAACATTTAGCGTCGAATGGTTGGGCAGTAGAGGCAGTCCCTCATATGGGTTGGCCACCAACTCATCATGCAGATCATTGATGAAATTGATGATCTTGGCCGCATAGCGGGTGGCGCTGACGCCCAGGTGCGTTTGGCTTGAATGGGCTTCTAGGCCTTGCACATGAATGGTCATGCCATAAACGCCTTTGTGCATTTCGGCCACTTGCATGTTGGTGGGTTCACCCACAATCACTGCATCAATTGGGGGAAGTTTTTGGGCCATTTCTTTGATCATGAACGGCGCACCAAGGCAGCCAAGTTCTTCATCATAAGACAGCGCAATGTGGATTGGGCGTTTAAGATTTGCATCTAGCATTTCAGGCACGAGGGCTAGGGCGATGGCGCAGAAACCTTTCATATCGCAAGTGCCGCGGCCATAAAGGCGGTTGTGTTTTTCCACCACTTCAAAAGGGTTTGTGGTCCAGTCTTGGTCGTCTACCGGCACAACATCTGTGTGGCCGCTCAACACCACGCCGCCCGCAACGTTTGGGCCAACAGTTGCATAAAGATTGGCCTTGGTGCCATCGGCATTTGGGACCAAATGGCTCTTAATGCCGTGATCAGCCAAATAGTTCTTCACATCATCAATAAGTGCCAAGTTGGATTTGTTTGACACGGTGTCAAAGCTCACAAGGCGCGCGATCATTTCTTTGATGTTTTTCATGGCGAACTCCAAATGAATTGTATTGGCCGAAAAGCCAGAGGCGAGACCTTCAGCTTAGTTTGAAAAAGGCGGGTTCGCCAATGCCCAATTATCATCAAAGAGTTCGAGTTGATGTGTTTTTCTTAGTTAGCTTCGTGGGTGTGCCTTAAGATAGGCGTCCATCAGCTGAGCAGTGTCGACCTTGGTGTAGATTTGCGTGGTGGATAAAGACGCATGGCCCAATAATTCTTGGATGGCGCGCAAGTCTCCGCCTCCGGCAAGCAAGTGGGTGGCAAAACTGTGACGCAAAGCATGGGGTGTGGCCGAATTGGGCAGGCCAAAAGCCGAGCGTAGTTTTTGCATTTTGAGCTGCACCAAGCGCGGGCTTAATGGTCCGCCGCGTGCGCCGCGAAAAATTGGGGTGTCTGGATCAGGGCGATAGGGGCAAGATTTTTGATAATCAGCAATCGCTTCATGGATGGTGGGTAGAATTGGCACCATGCGGATTTTGCCGCCTTTGCCGTTAATGCGCAGTGCGTCTTTGTTCGTGACATCATTTGCGGTGAGGGATAACGCTTCGGATATGCGTAACCCTGCGCCATAACAAAGCGCCATCACCGCCACATCGCGAGCGGCGATCCATGGTTCATCGTCCAACATGTCGCCTTGCTCAACCATTTTTTTCGCATCGATGGCGGTCAGGGCTTTGGGTAGGGATTGCTTTTTCTTTGGGGCTTTGATGGCAGCCAAGCTGTCGGCCGGGGCGTGGCCTTCTTTTTCCAAAAAAGTGAAAAAGCTTTTGATGCCAGAAAGACCGCGCGCCATGGTGGCGTTGCCCACCCCAGTTTGGCGACGGCTGGACATAAAGGCCCGCCAATCGGCAGGGGAAAAGGCCTGCAAAGTTTTAGCTGAAACGGGCGCACCAAAATGGGCCGTGAAAAAAGACAGCATTTGCTCCACATCGCGATCATAAGCGATAAGGGTTTTGTCGCTTAGACGGCGCAGCGAGGACAATTCGTCCTGCCACTGGCCAAACCAGTGGGCGACTTTTTTGTCTTTGTTGATCAGCACTTCATTCATAGGCACTAATATAGCGGCGTGAACTTACCAAAGTTCAAATCATCCTCGTTTTTTTGCAGCTTCCGTTTTAGGCTTTGGGTCAAGCGATTCTTAGAAAGCGGCCAATGGTTCAAATCTCATCCGACATTGTTTCTGTGATGGTCAGCGTTGCCGTTGACGGCCCCTATTCTTATCGGGTGCCGTTGGGCATGCAGGTCATGCGTGGCTCGGTGGTGCAGGTGCCGCTTGGCCCGCGCAAAGTCATGGGCGTTGTTTGGGGTGAACCCAAAGACCAAGTGGCGCATAATCGACTTAAAGATATTGATCTGGCGTTTGACACGCCGCCTTTAACCGAAGAGCTGATGAAGCTGGTGGATTGGATCGCCAAATACACTTTGGCCCAGCCCGGCATGGTGTTGCGCGGCGTGCTGCGGTCGCCAGAAGCCTTTGGAGAAGACAAGCCAATTGCTGTTTATCGCTATTCGGGCGAGTTGCCTGACCGCATGACATCGGCCCGCCAGCGGGTGATCGATGTGATGGAAGACGGGTTTGCGTGGCAAAAACGGGCGCTGATTGGGGAAACAGGGGTCAGCCCGTCGGTAATTGAAGGGTTGGTGAAAGTTGGGGCGCTGGAACAAAGCTTTGTGCCGCCTCCACCTCTCGTTCAAACCCCAAATGCTGATTATGCGCCTCTGCAGCTTAATGATGAGCAGCAGGCCGCACTTGAATTGTTGCGTGAACAAAGCCCGCATGAATTTGGCGTGGCGCTGTTGGATGGGGTTACAGGCTCGGGCAAAACCGAAGTGTTTTTTGAAGCGGTGGCGGATTGTTTGCGGGCTGGGCGGCAGGCGGTGATTATGCTGCCAGAGATTGCGCTAACGCACACGTTTCTGAAGCGGTTTGAAGATCGGTTTGGGGCGCGGCCCGGGGAATGGCATTCAGATATGACCCCTGTGCAACGGGCGCGGATGTGGCGGGCGGTGGCGCGGGGCAAGGTACAAGCGGTGGTCGGGGCGCGTTCGGCATTGTTTTTGCCCTATCCAGATCTTGGCTTAATCGTGATTGATGAAGAACATGACACGGCCTTCAAGCAAGCGGACCGAGTGAATTACCATGCGCGGGATATGGCGGTGGTGCGGGCGCATCTGGCCAAAGCACGGGTGATTTTATCGTCAGCGACCCCGTCGGTTGAAAGCCGCAACAACGCGGATCAGGGCCGCTATACCCATGTGAAGATGCTGGGGCGGTTTGCCGACGCTAAAATGCCAGATATTACCGCGATTGATATGAAAGAGGATGGGCCGGAAAAAGGCGAGTGGATTGCGCCTAAATTGGCCCGTGAGATTTTTGGGGCGTTGGATAAAAAAGAACAGGTTTTGCTGTTCCTCAACCGACGTGGTTATGCACCTCTGACCCTTTGCCGGGATTGTGGCTATCAATATCAGTGTCCAGATTGTTCGGCATGGTTGGTGGAACATCGCTTCAGGGGCGTATTGTCTTGTCACCATTGTGGGCATGAAGTGCAGAAACCAAAAACCTGCAAAGAATGCGGGGCAGAAGATTCGCTTATTCCCATCGGTCCGGGCATTGAGCGAATCGCTGAAGAGGCGGCGCGCCGTTTCCCCGATGCGCGGCGTGTTATCCTTTCGTCTGATATGGGGGGCATTGTTGCCGCTCGGGAACGGTTTGAAGAGATTGCCCGTGGCGATTATGATTTAATCATTGGCACGCAGCTGGTGGCGAAAGGTCATCATTTCCCCAAATTAAATTTGGTTGGGGTGTTGGATGCAGATCTTGGTCTAGCGCATGGGGACCCGCGCGCGGCGGAAAAGACGTTCCAGATTCTAACCCAAGTGACGGGCCGTGCAGGGCGTATTGGCAAAGCCGGGCGCGCCTATTTGCAAACCTATGTGCCAGAGCATGCGGTGATGCAGGCCATGGTGCGCGGCGACCGTGAGGCGTTTTATAAACATGAGCTAAAGGCTAGAGAATCAGCGGGTTTGCCGCCGTTCGGGCGCTTGGCGGCGTTGATTATTTCCGCAACGGAACATGAAGTTGCGTTTGGTCATGCGCGGGGGCTCGCGGTGATGGCTCCCAAAGCGCCTGATGAGGCAAAGCTAAAACTATTTGGACCTGCCGACGCGCCTGTTGCCATGGTGCGGGGGCGGCATCGGGTGCGGCTTTTGGTGCAGGCGGATAAACACTTTGATTTATCGGGATATGTACGGTTTTGGCTGCAAGAAGGGCCGAAAGTGACAGGGAATTTGCGGGTGCAGGTCGATATTGACCCCATGAGCTTTTATTGAGGCTTGGCGCAGGTTTTGTGCGGTTTTGGCCTTTTTTTGTGTAAAATCGACAAAAAGTGCCCTGCGACAAATGAGTCTGCCCAATTTTCGCCCTAGGTCTATTGCGCGGCCTAAATGCTTATGGTAGACGGTGCGCGATATCTGAGGAGGGCGCAAGCGTCAGCCTCCTAACACCATGAAAATTCGTGCCGGTTCCACGGGCGGTCGCTCGACGGGACAGGTAAGACGAATTTTTGCAATTGATTGGGGTATAGAGGCTTTGAGCGCACAAAACTCGGTTCTCGTAACAATCGCCCGGCCGTATGCGTCGGCGCTGTTTGATTTAGCGTCGGATGCAAATGATATTGCGGGTGTTGAAAAGGCTCTTGATAGCCTTTTGAAACTGGTCAATGACAGCACAGACTTCTCTGTCTTTTTGAAGAGCCCGGTTATTTCGGGCGATGACAAAAGTGCAGTGGTCGAAGCATTGATCAAAAAGGCCAAACTAAAGGGCCTAACAGCAAATTTTCTAAATCTCGTGGCAAAGAATCAGCGTTTGTTCGCGCTGCCACAAATGATTTCTCAGTTCAAAGCGCTTGCTGCAAAGGATCGGGGTGAAGTTCACGCCGAAGTGACCTCTGCTCAGCCGCTTTCGAAAGCACACCAGGATAGCCTTGCTAAGGCTCTGAAAGAGAAAATTGGTAAGGATGTCACGCTTGAGCAGCATGTGGATGCTGATCTGATTGGCGGACTAATCGTTAAGGTTGGTTCTCAGATGATCGATTCCTCGCTTAAGACGAAATTGACAGCCATGAAGATCGCCATGAAAGAGGTCGGCTAATGGATATTAAAGCTGCAGAAATTTCTGCCATTCTCAAAGATCAAATCAAGGATTTTGGGAAAGAGGCGCAAGTCTCAGAAGTTGGGCAAGTTCTCTCCGTCGGTGACGGTATTGCTCGTGTTTACGGCCTTGACAATGTTCAGGCTGGTGAGCTCGTTGAGTTCCCAGGCGGCATTAAAGGGATGGCCTTGAACCTTGAAGCTGACAACGTAGGTGTTGTTATCTTTGGTTCTGACCGTTCTATTAAAGAGGGCGACACAGTTAAGCGTACAGGTTCAATTGTTGACGTTCCAGTTGGCAAAGAGTTGCTTGGTCGCGTTGTTGACGGTTTGGGTAATCCAATCGATGGCAAAGGCCCAATCAAGTCAAAAACCCGTAAGCTTGTGGATGTTAAGGCACCTGGCATTTTGCCACGTAAGTCTGTGCATGAGCCAATGTCGACTGGCCTAAAAGCCGTTGATGCGATGATCCCGATTGGCCGTGGCCAACGCGAATTGATCATTGGTGACCGCCAAACTGGTAAAACAGCGATTGTTCTTGATACATTCTTGAACCAAAAGCCTGCGCACCAAGGTACTGACGAGAACGAGAAACTTTACTGCATCTATGTTGCGGTTGGCCAAAAGCGTTCAACTGTTGCACAGTTCGTAAAGACACTAGAAGACGCTGGCGCGATGGAATATTCTATCGTTGTTGCGGCTACCGCTTCTGATCCTGCACCAATGCAGTTCTTGGCGCCGTTTACCGGTTGTACCATGGGCGAATTTTTCCGCGATAACGGTATGCATGCTGTGATTGGTTATGATGACCTTTCAAAACAAGCTGTGGCTTATCGTCAAATGTCACTTCTTCTTCGTCGTCCACCTGGGCGTGAAGCTTATCCTGGTGACGTTTTCTATCTTCACTCACGTTTGCTCGAGCGTTCAGCGAAATTGAACGAAGATCACGGTTCTGGTTCTTTGACTGCTTTGCCGATCATTGAAACACAAGCGAACGACGTGTCGGCTTACATTCCGACAAACGTGATTTCGATTACTGATGGTCAGATCTTCTTGGAAACAGACTTGTTCTTCCAAGGCATCCGTCCTGCGGTTAACGTTGGTCTTTCTGTTTCTCGTGTGGGTTCATCAGCCCAGATCAAAGCAATGAAGCAAGTTGCTGGTTCTGTTAAAGGTGAATTGGCGCAGTATCGTGAGATGGCGGCGTTTGCTCAGTTTGGTTCTGACCTTGATGCGGCAACGCAAAAAATGTTGAACCGTGGTGCGCGTTTGGTGGAGCTGTTGAAGCAACCACAATTCTCACCGCTGAAAACTGAAGAACAAGTTGCAGTGATTTTTGCTGGCGTTGAAGGCTACATCGATGGTGTTGGCGTTCGTGACGTGCAAAAATTCGAGCAAGGCTTGCTTGGCGCACTGCGCGGCAAACATGCAGACTTGCTGAAAACTATTGCAAAAGAAAAAGCAATTTCTGACGACACTCGTGAGAAACTGCATGCAGCAATTGGCGGTTTCGCCAAGACTTTTGTAAGTTAAGCAACTTAGGTTTTGACAAGGAGCTGAGGTGCTATGCCCTCATTGAAGGACCTGAAAAACCGGATATCTTCGGTCAAGTCGACCCAGAAGATCACCAAGGCAATGCAAATGGTTGCAGCTGCAAAGCTGCGCCGTGCGCAAGATAATGCTGAAAGTGCCCGGCCATACGCAGAGCGCATGAACAATGTGCTCGCCAGTTTGGCCGCGGCCTATAAGGGCCGTGAGGGTGCACCGCAGCTACTTGGTGGAAACGGTAAAGATCAGACACACTTGCTCATCGTCGCATCCGCAGAACGTGGTCTTTGTGGTGGTTTCAACTCTTCAATTGCACGGCTGGCCCGTGACCATGCGAATAAGTTGATTGCCCAGGGCAAGACCGTCAAAATCCTTTGCGTTGGTAAAAAAGGGCATGACGTTTTAAAACGCCTGTTCGCCGACCAAATGGAAGGTTTGATCACGTTGCGTGAAGTCAAACAGATCGGTTACGCGAACGCCAAAGACATTGGCGATCGTGTGCTCTCGATGTTTGATGCGGGTGAATATGACGTGGCAACACTGTTCTATTCAAAGTTTAAATCTGTGATTAGCCAAGTGCCAACAGCACAACAGCTTATTCCAGCGTCGTTTGACGAGGAACAAGCAACTGGCGAAGCAACGAACTACGAATATGAGCCAAGCGAAGAAGCTATTCTGGAAGACTTGCTGCCACGTAACGTGTCAGTGCAGATTTTCCATGCGCTACTTGAAAATGCAGCTGGTGAAATGGGTGCGAAAATGTCTGCGATGGACAATGCGACCCGCAACGCTGGTGACATGATCAATAAGCTTGAGATTAGCTACAACCGTCAGCGCCAAGCTCAGATCACAAAAGAATTGATTGAAATTATCTCAGGCGCGGAAGCGCTCTAAGGCAAACGAGGACAGACCATGGCAGCAAAAGCGAAACAGGTCGGACGCATTAAACAGGTTATTGGTGCGGTTGTAGACGTGGAATTTGACGGTGATCTACCGCCAATTCTTGGTGCGCTCGAAACAATGAACAACGGCAACCGGATGGTATTGGAAGTCGCCCAGCACTTGGGTGAAAACACAGTACGTACCATTGCGATGGACACTTCTGAAGGGCTCGTTCGCGGGCAAGAAGTTGTTGATTTGGGTGAAGCGATCACCATCCCAGTGGGTGTTGAAACACTTGGTCGGATCATGAACGTTATCGGCGAGCCGATTGACGAAGCTGGTCCAATTAAAACCAAAGCAAAACGCGCAATTCACCAAGATGCACCAGAGTTCGTTGAGCAATCACCAGAAGCTGAAATTCTTGTAACCGGCATTAAGGTTGTGGATTTGCTGGCTCCTTATGCGAAGGGCGGTAAAATCGGCCTCTTCGGTGGTGCGGGCGTTGGTAAGACCGTTCTTATTCAAGAGTTGATCAACAACGTTGCGAACAATCACGGTGGTTATTCTGTGTTTGCGGGCGTTGGTGAGCGGACCCGTGAAGGTAATGACCTTTACTGGGAAATGATTGAATCTGGCGTGAACAAAGAAAAAGGCGGCGCAGGCTCTAAATGCGCGCTTGTGTTCGGTCAAATGAATGAACCCCCAGGAGCGCGTGCTCGAGTGGCTTTGACTGGTTTGACAATTGCGGAACAGTTCCGTGATGAAGGCCAGGACGTGTTGTTCTTTGTTGATAACATCTTCCGCTTTACACAAGCGGGTTCAGAAGTGTCAGCTTTGTTGGGTCGTATTCCTTCAGCTGTGGGTTACCAACCTACTTTGGCCACCGACATGGGTGCCATGCAGGAACGAATTACAACAACGTCAAAAGGTTCTGTAACTTCAGTGCAAGCTGTTTACGTACCTGCCGATGATTTGACCGATCCAGCTCCAGCGGCAACATTTGCTCACTTGGACGCGACGACCGTTTTGAACCGTGCGATTTCTGAAAAAGGTATTTACCCTGCGGTTGATCCTTTGGATTCAAACTCACGTTTGCTTGATCCACAAGTTGTGGGCGAAGAGCACTATCAAGTGGCACGTGACGTTCAAGAAATCCTTCAGCGCTATAAATCGCTTCAAGATATTATCGCGATTTTGGGCATGGACGAGCTTTCTGAGGAAGACAAACTTACAGTGGCACGTGCCCGTAAGATTGAGCGCTTCATGTCTCAGCCATTCCACGTGGCGGAAATCTTCACAGGTACTCCTGGTATCTTTGTGGGTCTTGAAGACACGGTTAAAGCGTTTAAGGGCTTGGTTGCTGGTGAGTATGATCACCTTCCAGAGGCTGCATTCTACATGGTTGGCACAATTGATGACGCCGTGAAGAAAGCTCAAAAACTTGCAGCAGCAGCTGCATAAAGAAACGAGGGTTTAATGGCCGAAGGCATTAAAATCGAGATCGTTTCACCAGAAAACCTGGTGCTCAGTGAACAGGCTTCGTCTGTCACGGTGCCAGGTGCTGATGGTTATTTCACGGTTATGGGTGACCATGCCGCGTTGATGACCACGCTGAAAGCCGGCTTTGTGACGGTGACTTCTGGTGGTGCGGAGCGTACCTACTACGTGCAGGGCGGCTTTGCTGATGTTTCTGATGCAGGCCTAACCATTTTGGCTGAACAAGCAAAAACGGGCGCTGACTTTGATCGTTCAGAATTGGATGCTGCAATTGTTAGCGCACAAGAAGCGCTATCTGCCGCAACAACTGATCAAGCAAAGCAAGAAGCTCAGACTGCGCTTGATGGTTGGAAAAACCTGCTGCTTGAAATCCAAGTTGTCGGCCTGCCGAACTAAAAAGCTCCATGCTTTGTCAAAATTAGAGCCCGCGTACTTTGTGCGCGGGCTTTTTTGTTGTTTACAATTGAATAACACCCTGTCCACTAGATGCGGTAAGAACCTGTTAATGCAAATGCGAGCATTGTGACAGACAAAGCAAGATTTCAAATCACGTTGTACTTAGTAAATTGCCTGTCCCAAGCATTAGCCCCAGCGTTAATGATGGCAGGCTTCTTGCGTTCAAGCGGGTATCTTGCGTCAAAATGAGCCACGCACCGATCGTGGTCGTAGAAGGATGGTTGATAATGAGTGTGATGTCAAAACTACAAATTGCACAAAAACTCCCCGCGCTCGTCATAAGCAGTGTTGTAGTGGTTGGGTTGGCCCTTGGTTTGTCAGGTGTTCTTATTGGTTCTTCAGTGATCACCGAGATTGAAACAACAAAACTGAAAACCCTTGCTAATGGCCGCGCAAATGAAATGCAGGCATATCTCAACGACATTCAGACGGATTTGACCCTTACCGCGGCCAATCCCCACACAGTGGGTGCGCTAAAGGCGTTTGACGGGGCTTGGGACTCATTGGGCGGTGACCAATCCAAGGCATTGCAAAAGGCCTATATTGACGACAACCCGAATGAGTTGGGCTCGAAGCACCTGCTAGATGCTGGGCTGGGCGGCACTGATTATGATAACATACATGCCCAGTACCATCCTTATTTCCGCGAGCAACTAAATCTGCGTGGATACTACGATATCTTCCTCTTCGACGCGCAAGGGGACTTGGTCTACACCGTCTTTAAGGAGCTCGACTATGCGACGAACTTCAAGACGGGTGGCGGGCAATGGGCCGACACTGATTTAGGCAATGCGTTTAGAGCGGGTATTGCGCTCAACAAAGGCGAAAGCTATTTCCTCGATTTCAAACCATATAAGCCTAGTTTCGACGCACCTGCGAGTTTCATGTCGACGCCAATTTTTGATGGTAAAACAAGGATTGGGGTCTTGGTTTACCAGATGCCAATTGATCGTATCAACGCCATTATGGGGGTCAAAACGGGCCTAGGCGAAACAGGTGAAACGCTGGTTGTCGGCGCGGATAGTCTGCTTCGCAACGATTCTTCGTTTAGTGATGAAAATGATATCCTGCAGACCAGCTTTAAGGCGGACGAACTCAAAGCGATTGAAAATGGCAATGCGGTTGCGGGCGAATTTTCCCAGTATCGGAATACAAACATGTTGTTCGCCGGTGCACCCATGGAGTTTGAAGGCACCACATGGGCCGTTCTTGCTGTACAAGAAAAATCTGAAGCTCTTGCTAGCATCAATATCATGCGCATGACCATGTTGGTCATTGGCGGTATCTTGTTGGCCCTGGTTGGCACTGTCGGATGGTTCTTTTCGCGCTCTATCACGCGACCTATGTTGAGCCTTACCAACACTATGGGCTCATTGGCTGCGAATGATCTTGATGTCACCGTAGATGGTGTGGCCCGCGAAGACGAACTTGGTTCTATGGCACGTGCAGTTGAAGTCTTCCGTGAAAGTGCCGTTCGAGTCGCAGAACTAGGCATTGAAGAAGCGGCGCGCCAGAAAGCACTGGCAGAACGCCAAGAGATGATGGACCAATTGCAACAAAGCTTTGGCGTTGTTGTTGGTGCCGCAGCTGCAGGTGATTTTTCACAGCGCGTCGATGAGAACATTGCAGATGATGAGATGGTCAAACTTTCGCGCAGCGTAAATTCGTTGGTCGATACGGTGGACCGTGGCATCAAGGAGACTGGCGAAGTGCTTGCGAGCTTGGCCAACACCGACCTGACCAAACGCATGGAAGGCAATTATGAAGGCGCGTTCCTACAGCTAAAAAATGACACCAACCGCGTTGCCGATCGTTTGACGGATGTTGTTGGGCAACTGCGTACAACATCAACGGCCCTTAAAAATGCTACTGGCGAAATCCTAGCTGGTGCCAATGATTTGTCTGAACGCACCACGCGACAAGCTGCCACGATTGAAGAAACCTCTGCTGCAATGGAACAACTTGCAGAAACGGTTTTGGAAAATGCCAAAGAAGCTGAAAGTGCCAGTGATATTGCCGTTAAAGTGCGCAATACTGCGGAAGAAGGTGGCGATGTTATGCGCCAGGCCAACGAGGCGATGCAGCGAATTACTGATAGCTCGAACAAGATTTCGAACATTATCGGTATGATTGATGACATCGCCTTCCAAACCAACTTGCTTGCCCTGAATGCCTCTGTTGAAGCGGCGCGGGCTGGCGAAGCGGGTAAGGGATTTGCGGTAGTGGCCGTTGAAGTGCGCCGGTTGGCTCAGTCTGCCGCCACGGCGTCTTCTGATGTGAAAGTGCTCATTGAGCAATCTGTAACCGAGGTTGGAGGCGGCACAAAACTTGTGGCGCAAGCTTCTGAAAATCTTGGCACAATGCTAGAGGCCGCCAGAGCCAACAATGATTTGATGGTCTCGATTGCTGACAAGAGTAAATCCCAAGCTTCAGCTATCGAGCAAATTAATACCGCTGTTCGTGAAATGGATGAAACCACTCAGCACAATGCGGCTTTGGTGGAAGAAACCAACGCTGCTATTGAGCAAACTGAAGGGCAAGCAGCAGAGCTAGACCGGATTGTTGATGTGTTTGTGACCCGTGATGGCGGGCAACGGCGTTTACCCGTTGGAGCCAACAACCAAGTGCCAAAAGAGCTGCCGCCAGAAACTGGTATCAAAGCTATCCAAGCAAAGGCGCAAAGAATGGCCAGCTCCTATCGAAGTCGTGGAAATGCGGCGGTTGACGTGGACAAAGAATGGCAACAATTTTGACGCTGCAACAATCTAAAGAATGAATTAAAAGGCGCTCAGTTGATGGGCGCCTTTTCAGTTTATCTGGTGACCTAGAAAAATGTATTTTTACTACATTTGATCCGCCGAATGGCGTTTAGTTCCCAATTAAGCTTACCGAACAATTAGTTATCTAGTTAAAGTTGAATTTACCAACGTCGATTAAACTCAGGCAAAAGAGTAGCGACGAGGGATGTGCTGAACACGCGCGAGTATTGCGTTACGGCATAGTAAAAAAATGAAAAACAAACTTCGATTTAAACTTGGCCAGCCAAAGCTAACAACATCAATCGCATTGTTTGTTGTGATTTGTATTGCGCTTTCAATTCTGGCGGTTGCAACAGCAATCTATTTTCAGATCTCAGCAAACGTGATGGAGCAAGCGCGAAACTCACAGCTCGCCAATATGCGCACAACCATTGCCATCCTGGAAACCCAAATGCCAGGTTCGGAAATGGCGCGTGATGAAAATGGTGAAGTGACGACAATCACGACATTCCGGATGCCAAAATTGCGCACCGATGACATGGTTGATTCAATTGGGGCGGTAACGCGCGGTCCGGTCTCGCTGTTTAGCCTGAACCCTGAAATCGAGGGATTTGAACAATTCACCACAACGGTGGAACTCGAAGAAGGTGTTCGCGATAAAGAATACGTATTGGACGCAACAAGCCCTGCTTATGAAACATTGTTGCTAAACGAGCGGTTTGCTGGCCGAGTAATGATCCGTGATACGCAATTCTTCGCCGTTTACCAACCCATTCAAGACAAAAAGGCCAATGTGGTTGGTGCGGTTTTTGTGGGTGCACCAATTGCAGACTTTGAGGGCCAAGTTATGGCCACATTGCAATTGATCGTCGTGGTTTCACTTGCCGTACTTGGGGTGATGGCGGTAGCTGCATTTGTGGTTTCACACGTAATGATGCGGCCTATCCCTCGTATTTCGGAAGCGATGACGGAAATTGCGAATGGCGACTATGATTACGAAGTGCCGTACACCCAAAAAACCAACGAGCTTGGTGAAATGGCTCGGGCGGTTGAGGTGTTCCGCGCCAATGGTCTGCGTGTGAACGAAATGACCGAAGAAGAGAAGATGGCGTCTAAACAACGCATGGTTGAACGTGCAGATATGATGCAGGATTTGCAACGTGCCTTTGGCGAAGTTGTAAATGCTGCCGTG